>Ga0308160_10000032_pt1 | contig 462423 bp, 417 predicted proteins | sample PhyFR1_FD_201036 | JGI IMG/M metagenome (GOLD analysis project Ga0308160, IMG submission 201036) | Phyllosphere microbial communities from UC Gill Tract Community Farm, Albany, California, United States - DLSLF.R1 | ecosystem: Host-associated > Plants > Phyllosphere > Unclassified | place... | reverse complement strand
CGTTGGCGCCGGTGATGTTCCAGGGCAGCAGGCGGCGCCAGCCGCCGCGCCAGCGCCATCTGCCAGCCTTGCCGCGCTGGTCGGGATGGTCGCGCCGTTCGGCCGCAAGCGAGGCGCGCGCCGCCGGCACCATGGCCGCGCCGGCCACCAGGTAGAAGAAACCCGCGAACAACAGCGCGGCGACGCTGCTCGCGCCCTTGTGCGACACCGTGACCGGCAGGTCGCGTCCGAAATACAGGCGTCCGCGCGCACCGTCGGCATAGGCGAAGGCGGCGATCTTGAGGTGCAGCGACTGGTCGCGGTCCCAGAATTTCCACAGCGGCCGCCGGTCCTGGGCGCTGCCGAAGTCCTCGATGCGGGGCACGCGAAAATAGATCCGGGTGCTGGCCTGGACCTGGCCCTGTCCCTGCCCATCATCGTGTGGATTGACGCCCTTGACCACCTCGACGCTGTCGACCACCAGCGGCAGCGTCAGCGCCTCGCGGTTGCGCACCAGCTCGAAGTAGCCGAGGACGCACACCTTGTCCAGCTGTTCGGCGAAATTCGGGGCGATACCAACGTAGGTGACGGCGCCGCTGGCCAGGCTGGGCGAGGCCAGCGTGACCTTGGCGTTGTCCAGTCCGGCGATGGCGGCGGCCACAGGCGCGCGGATGCCGGCCATGCGCGCCGCGGCGTCCTCGCCGGCACGCGCCGTGCAAGCCGCATCGGGAAGCGATTCCGCCGCCGATGCGGCGATCGTCAGGCAGGCCAGCATGGCGGCCAGGGTGCAAGCTAGGGGTTTCATGGTCTACCTCATTGCAGGTTGGGCGGATTCGAGGCGTGGCACCCGGCGCGCGGCGCGCGCGGGCCCTGGCGCCATCCTGGGGCCGCAAACCAGGCCGCGCGCTGACGAAAGCTGACTTGCCAGATTCGGCCAGCGGCGCCTGAGGCCGGCTGCCTATGCTGATCGAGCAGCCGCACGCCGCGGAAATCCGCGCACAGGCGGACATTCCGCAATCGATAGGAATCCGATCAAATTTTTTCGGGAGGTAAATCATGAAAGGTTTATTGCAAGTGAAATTCGCCGTGTATGGCGCGCTCCAGAACGGCAATCCGAATGCACCGCACACCATGGACGTTTGCAAGCAATTGCAAATGCAGCTGGACGCATCCAACGGCATCGTCGCGATTAATAACGCGACCATGGGCGGGGATCCGCTGGTCGGCACCCTCAAGCATTTCGGCGCGATCGTTACCTTGAATGGCAGGGATTATGCCTTTGCCTGCCAGGAAGGCCAATCGATCGATTTTTATCAGGCCGCCGGATTGAATCCCAGGCAGCTGGTGCAGGATGCCATGGGTGTCGTCCGCCAGTAGCTTCTCCCTCTGCTGCAGGGGGCGCTGCGAGCGGCGCCCCTTTCTTTTTGGCCCGCTCCGCTCGCACCGTGCTCAATTTGCATTCGATTTTATTTAAATCTGCAAATTCAATGCCAGCGCGCTTATTACCCATTCCAACCAGCACCGATAAGAATTGACATTCTTTTCCATGTCAATTTACACCTTATTGACATGTAATTTACAGGACAGCTAAAACATCGCCGCAGCCTATTCCGCATCAAGATCATTTTTTGTCAGATAGTGTCAGGAATTTAATTAATCGGCGGCCTACCATTTGTTCGTCAGCTATCAAAAAGAGACGGACATCATGAATCTACTTTTACTTGGCCAGGCAAGCAATGACCTGGCGTCGCTGCTGCAAACGGCCGGTTATCAGGTTATTGAAGTCAAGGACGTGGTGTCGTGCTGCCGTCATTTGAAAGCCGGCCTGCCCTCACCCAGGTCGCCGGCGCCGCCCAAGCCGCCTGCCGCCCCGGCCGCCGCGGAAGACGGCGCGGCCAAGGGCATCACCATCTTCAACCCGGCCGCGCGTGAACTGCGCGCCGATGCCGACGGCCAGCCGGACCGCCTGCTCGACTACATCCTGAGCCTGGCGCGCCAGCTCAATCCCGGCTGGCACCTCAGCATGCGCTACCGCCGCCTGGAGTCGCCCAACGGCGCCAGCATGGCCCTCACCAGCCTCGAATTCAGCTTCATCAAGATGTTCGCCATGGTCGATACCGGCGAAGCCATCTCGCGCAAGCAGATCGTGCAGACCTTCGGTGAGGACTACCTGAGCTACGACCAGAACCGCATCGACACCATGGTGCGGCGCCTGCGGCGCAAGGCCGAATCCGACCTCGGCATGAAGCTGCCGCTGAACACCGAGCGCGTGCGCGGCTATTCGTTCGGCGACCTGCTGATCATCGATCCCTGAGCACTGTCGTTCTTTCCTCCCTCGTTGTGACCAATGGAGACTTACCCATGAAACGTCTGCTATGCCTGTTCCACCTGCTCGGCTGCTTCCTGGCCCTGTTCGTCCCCGCCTTCGCCGAGGACCGCCTGCCCGCGCTCGGCGCCGACCTCAAGCAAACCTCGGTATCCGGGATTTCGTCCGGCGGCTTCATGGCCGCGCAAATCGCCACCGTCTACTCCAGCCGTTTCATCGGCGCCGGCATCATCGCGGCCGGGCCGTTCTACTGTGCGGGCAGCACCGGCACCACCGAGTACCTGACGAATGCAACCGCGTTCTGCATGGGGCCGACCTCGAGCGCGGTCGGCGCCAGTGGACAGAAAGCCTTCGAACAGGCCGGGGAGCTCGCCGCCAAAGGCAAGATCGACCCGCTGGCCGGGGTGCAACGCCAGCGCGTGTATATCTTCAGCGGCGCCAACGACAAGACCGTCAAGACCGCGGTGGTCGACCAGACCGAAGCCTTCTACCGCGCCGCCGGGCTCGGGCCGGAACAGATCGTGTACGACCGCCACCGCGAGGCCGGGCACTCCATCGTCACCGCCAATCCGGACGACCTGCCCTGCAGTGCGGAACAGGCGCCCTACATCAACAACTGCGGCTTCTATCAGTCGCAGGTCCTGCTGCGCCACATCTACCCGGACCGGACCGCTGCGCCGGCGAAGGACCCGCATGGCCGGCTGCTGCGTTTCGACCAGGCCGAATTCGCGAAAGGCGACTACACCAGCATGGACAAGGTGGCCTGGGTGTACATCCCGGCCGCCTGCGACAAGGGCGGCTGCGCCGTGCACGTGGCCTTCCACGGCTGCCACCAGGGCCGCGAGACCGTCGGCGAGCGCTTCTACAAAGGCACCGGCTACAACGAATTCGCCGACACCAATCGCCTCATCGTGCTGTATCCGCAAGCCCGCATGTCGGACCTGGCGGGCAATCCGAAAGGCTGCTGGGACTTCTGGGGCTATTCCGAACCGAAGACCTTCTATACCCGCGAGGCGCCGCAGATGCGCGCCGTGGTCGCCATGCTCGATCGCCTCGGCCAGCCGCGCGTCGCCCAACCCTGATCCATCACCCCAAGGAGTTCATATGTCCGCACATCCTCTCTCGCCATGGCTGGACCTGGTCCGGTCTTCGCTGCCCGCCCTCAAGCAGCTCGGCGCCGAACTGCCTGCGGCCCAGTCGCAATGGGCGCAATGCATCAAGTCGACGCTGGAACTCGGCAAGGAGTGCGCCGCGCTGCACAAGGCCACCACCTTCGCCCTGCTGCAGGTCCAGCTCGGCATGCTCGGCAGCGGCACGCCGGCCCGCACCGTCCACGATTTCCTCGACCTGCAGCTCGACGCCCTCGGCCAGCAGGCCGCCCAGTGGAAGGCGCTGTCGGACCAGGCGGCCAGCCGCAACGACGCCTGCATAGCCGAGCTGCGCCTGGCGCGCACCCAGGACGATGTGTCCTTCGTGATGGCGGGTTTCCTGCGCGATGCCGAAACCGCCCTGCGCAAGGCGGCCGGCGATGCCGCGGCGGCCTCGCATTCCGCCAGCGCGGCGGCGGGCCTGCTGACGCACCGGCTGCTGGATGAGCTGATCGCCGAACCTGCACAGGCAGCGCCGCCGCAGGACTGAACCCGGGGATGGCCAGGCACGCCATCCCATTCACCACATCTCACTCTATAACCGGGGAACACAATGGCAATCCTGACGAGTCTTGAAGACATGGTACGGGCCATCGCCGGCTCCATCATGAACGCGCAGCACATGGTGGAGAAGGCACAACTGGCGAACATCGCCACCTTTTTCGACGACGGCCACCGCCCGACCACCATCGACGTGGCACTGCCGGCCATCCACAGCACGGCGCCGGCCGACGCCAGCCAGCTGTACCGCGTGCCGGTGCTGTCGCTGGTCCCACACAGTTCCCTCGTGATCGGCGAAGCCGAGGTCGACCTCGACGTCGAACTCGGCCCGTTCGAGAGCCAGGAGCGGCCCAACGTGCACGAGGGGATCATCGGCCAACTGGGCCGGGCGGCACCGGCCGAACAAAAGGCCGGCCTGCTGGTCAACCCCGGCGCCGGCGGCCTCGCGAACCGGAGCGGTAACGCCGCCCACATCAAACTCAAGCTGGTGGCCGTCGAAAAATCCGAGGGCCTGGCGCGCCTGTTGAACGACGTCGTCGTCACCCAGGGCGCGGTCGCCGTGTTCGCACCGGCCGCACCGGCCACGCCGGCCACGCCGGCCACACCGGTCACGCCGGTCACGCCGGCGGCCGCTGCGCCGGCGGCCGCTGCGCCGGTTTCGCCGCCTGCCGCCGGCCCGCAGGACAACCACCCGGCCGCACCGGCGGCCGACCACAAGGGGACCTGAGCGATGGCCGCGAACCAGTTCCAGGTATCGAATATCCGCTTCATCAAGCGCATCGTGGTGGGCAACGACAACCCACAGAACATGAGAACCGAAGCCGAAGTCGCGGAGTCGATGGCGCTGGTGAACAAATGCCTGTCGGCCTCGCCGCGCGGCTATGTGCTGAACATCGAAAAGAGCTTCGGACTGTACAACATCGGCGAGCACCAGATCGTGCTGCAGTACGCCGTGTATCACGTCGGCTTCGAGCGCAAGCCCTTGTGGCTGGACGATCGTGGCTAGCGCCGCCACCGTGGATGCCGACGGCCTGTGCGCGTTGCTCGCCGCCGCGCGCGCCGACAGCAACCGCTTGCTGGACAGGCTGGCCGTCGAGCGCCGCGGCCAGACGCTGCGGGCGCCAGACCCGCCCTTCCTGTATGCGCCGTTCTCCGCCCAGCCGGAAAGCGCCATCGCCGCTGCGGATTTTCATCCGCCTTACGCCCTGACGCTGGCGGCGCTGGAGCTGACCCTGCATGGCTACTGCGTGCTGCGCAAGTTCGGCTGGCAGCGCCGCACGGAAGCCGTGTTCCGCCTGGGCCGTCCGCCGTTCTGGCGCCGCCTGCTGCGTCCTCCGCCATTGCTGGCCCTGCGCCTCAGGGTTCAGGATGGCGCGGCCGCGGCGGCCGTCGGCCTGGCAAATGTGGGCGCCGGCGCCGCTTCCTCTCGTGGCCAGGATATCCGGCTGGCCCCGGACCTGCAGGAAACCCTGTTGCAGCTTCATCGCGCGCACCGGGCGCCGCCCTGGTACCGGCGGCGATAGGCGCGTTGACAGCAACTGCACGCGTCCGTGAAGCCGGCATCGATGCCGGCTTTTTTCATGCGCAAACCGCATGCACGCACCAGCGCGCATGGCGCCAGAAACCGTCACCAGAAGCGCGCCACGCGACCGTAACCTGTTTTCACCGCAAACGCACCCAAGGCGCAGCGGCGACACCCACGCCACGGCGTGGTTCCAATCCAATCGAAGGGAGTAAATGATGGCTGGTGAACTGATAGACATGGCATCTCAATTCAAGGGTCTGCCGATGGGCGACCTGATCGGCGGGCCCTTGACGGCGGCCTGCGATGCGCAAGTGCGGCTGGCGAATGCCACCGCCGATTTCATCAAGTACGTGGGCTTCCTGCCGCCGGGCCCGAACGACCCGAACGGCGTCGGCGCGACGCGCGTGGCCAGCTTCGGCTTCAAGCGCCTGGCGCCCGATCCCACGGACGCCAGCAAGACCATCGACCAGCACGTCGAGCTGGACGTGCCGCTGCTGGCCATCGTCAAGGTGCCGAGCCTGTCGATCACCAAGGTCGACATCACCTTCGACATGGAGGTGAAATCCTCGTTCGCCTCCAAGGAATCGACCGATGCCTCGGCCAAGATGTCGGCCGACATGAAGTTCGGCTGGGGCGCCTTCAGCGTCAACGTGCACCTGGAAGGTTCGGTCGCCACCCACAAGGAAAACACGCGCAGCTCGGACAACTCGGCCAAGTACCACGTGCAGGTGCTGGCCGAGGACAGCGGCATGCCGGAGGGCCTGGCGCGCGTGCTGGACATCCTGCACACCGCGATCACGCCATCGGTCACCCCGGCCGTGGCGGCGCCTGCCACCGCCACGCCGTAAACCCGCCCTAAAGCGACCGCACCGCGCACGCACCGGCCAGCGCCGCCGTGCGCGGTCTTTGTTCCCCCTGTCGAGGAAATGAGCATGAATGACATCACGCAGCAGCAACTGCGATCGATCATGATCGCACCGGACGCCGATACCCGCGCCGCGCACTGGGTGCCCGCCCTCAACGACTGCATGCGCGCCTGCGCCATCACCAGCAGCGTGCGCCAGGCGGCCTTCCTGGCGCAGGTGATGGTGGAATCGTCCGAACTGCGCCGCTTCGACGAGGCGCTCGGCTATTCGGCGCAGCGCCTGCGCCAGGTGTGGCCGCAGCGCTTCCCGAGCGACGAGGCGGCCGCCAGGTACGCCCACAACCCGGCGGCCCTGGCGAATCACGTGTACGCCGGCCGCATGGGCAATGGCGACGAAGCCAGCGGCGACGGCTGGCGCTTCCATGGACGCGGCCTGATCCAGCTGACCGGGCGCGACAACTACCACGCCTTCGCGCAGGCGATGCGGGTCGACGTCCTGGCCGATCCCGACCTGCTGCTGGCGCCGGCCGGCGCGGCGCTGTCGGCCGGCTGGTTCTGGCAATCGAAAGGCCTGAACGAGCTGGCCGACCATCTCGAAGGCGACCAGGCCGACCAGCACTTCGAACAGATCACGCGCCGCATCAACGGCGGCACGCTCGGCCTGGACGAGCGCCGCGCCTACTGGCAGCGCGCGCGCAAGGCCTTCGACTTCGCCACCTGAGCGGCGCCCCCGTCTTTCGCCTCCGCGAGCCCATGATGCCACTCCGATTGCGCCGCGGCGGCGCCTATCTCGCCGACCTCAACATCCTGCGGCGCCAGGCCGTCACCAACGGCACCCGTCCGACCGTGCTGCCGGTGACGATCAGCCACCCGGCCACGCCGGAACGCTTCCAGGTCTACCTGAACCTGGCCTACGAAGCCGACCCGCAACGCCCGCCGCCGCCCGCCTCCCTGTGCCTGCTGGGCCTGCGCAATGGCCACGGCGCCTGGCACTTCCGCGTGCCCGGCATCGACAGCCTGCCGGATGCGCGCTTCCCGAATGGATCCGGCGGCAGCTACGCCGGACTCGGTTACCTGCAGGAGCTGCCCGCCCTGAGCGACGCCGACCTGGGCGAGGACGTCGCCGCCCTCGCGGCCTATACGGGGCGCCCGCTCGACCAGGCCCTGCGCGCCAGCCTGGCGCGCACCATCGTCGTCGTCAGCGAAGCGCTGCGCTTCGACAGCGTGGCGGCCGGCGTGAATGCGGTGCTGGTGCGCGAGGGCAGTTTCCGGCCGCGGCTGGCGAGCTTGCGTGCCTGGGATGGGCATGGGCTTGGGGTGGAGCGCTGAAACAGCGAACCCGCTGGCGGCATGGCCGGTGTAATGGATGAATAAATACATCACTACGCAGTTACACATGTCCGCGATTTGACAGGTGCACATCGACGCGGCGCCCCAGGAAAATCATCACCAACCGGAGAAGTATTTATGTAAGCAATCGAGCGGTGCATGAATAAAACTGCCACCGACGCTTGTGGTAAGGTCCGATGACCGGCCGTTCGATGCCGCATTTGAGTTCAGGCAGTGGGCAGCAAGCCGAATTGCTTGCCCACCAACCTGTCGAGGACGCGCTTCGGCAGCAGCCTCGGTAACGTCCAGTTCTTGAACTTCTGTTGCATAACAGGATACGTACTGCGCGGCGAAGCCACCGTAAGCGCCTTCAAAACTGTCTCCCCTACACGTTGGGGCGCGAGTCCCATACGCCCTTCCTTGATGAACGCTGTTCTGAAGTTCTCTAGACTCGACGCGTAATCGGTAAGCCGGTAACGCGCATAGTCCTCTGCCTGTGCCTTGTCAAGGATCGGGGTGTCGACATATCCGGGCTCGATGACGATCACGTCGATGCCGTACAACATGAGCTCACGTCGCAGTGACTCTGACAAGCCTTCCAGCCCGTGCTTGGATGCTGCATAGGCTCCCAGATACGGGAACGCCATCTTCCCGCCAACCGAACTGATGTTCACGATGCGTCCCGGGCCGCCCTGTCGTGCCTTGTCCGTTCCCAGCAATGGCGCGAACGCCTGGATGACGCGGAGCGGCGATATCAGATTGACTTCGAGTTGCGTGCGTACGTCTTCCAATGGCTGATGGAGAAGTGGGCCCACCAGCGACACGCCGGCGTTGTTGACGAGGCCCGCAAGATTCAAACCGTTCAGCATTGTGTTCACTCTGTCAGCCGCTTGGCTGACGTCCGACTGACTCGTGACATCCATCAGGAACGGCGTGAACGCATTGCCCAGCTCGGCGCGCAGGCGATCCGCATCCGTCTTCTTGCGTACGGTGCCGAACACATTGAATCCATGACTGACACACACTTCAGCAATGCCTCGTCCGATACCACTGGAAACGCCTGTAATGAAAATCGCATTAGATACCATGATTTTTCCAAAGTTGATGTACGGTGTACACCTTAAAGGTGGACATCGTACATTTTCCTTCGCCATGGGTCAACCTGTATAGTGCGAGTCATGCCGTACCCATCGAAAACAGATCGAAACGCCATCCTCGCCGCCGCTATGGACCAAGTGGCGAAACATGGGGCTGAAAAGCTTGCAATTCGCAGCGTTGCCGCCGAGCTTGGGCTGGCACCCAACGCCTTATACCGTTACTTCGAGAGCCTCGCTGCGCTGCAAGCGGCTCTCGCCGATGAGAGCCGATCCCGGCTCCTCGCGATCCTCAAAAAGGCAGCTGATGGCAAGCCACCCGAGGCGGCGATCAGGGGCATTGCCGAAGCCTACCTGCGATTTGCACGCGAGCACCCGGAAATGTTTTCGCTGACGTTACGAGCAGGCGGCGACAGCGATCCCGAGCCGTCCCATTTGCAGTCATGGAAATTTACGAGCGGCCATGTTGCGCGCTTGTACGGTGACGCGCGCGCGGCCGAAGCGACCGTCGCACTGTGGGCCTTCTTGCATGGCATGACGGCGCTGGAATCCGCCGGGGTATTCGGGGAGATGAAGCCTGCCAGCAGCTTCGAGTTTGGATTGCATATCTGGATTGCGGCAGCGTCCCGTCCGGCGGCGTGAACATGCGTACGGTGTGCTCGATGACCTGAGAGAAATACTTGGGTTGCTTCTTCATGGCTCCATTCTCTCAAACATTGGAGCCTCTACAAAACCCGAGGCAATTCATCCTTAGTAGGGCGGCCACTTGGTTTGTCGTGTTGTCAAAACGTTGTTTAGGCGTGCCCGATCCTGAGGAGTGATAGTTTTATTCGAATACTGATGATTTTGTTCACTTAGTGATAGCTTTTTTCATTATTCACAGCCGGAGCGGGCTCTTTTCAAGACAGCTGACAGAAAGGGCGGCCGGACCGCCCTTCTTCGCTATGCGGCCTTTTTCAAGGTGCGATCCAGACGGTCGGTTTCATTCTGGCCGAGGGTCACCGCATCCAGGATCAGGTTGGCGAAGTCCATCGGCTGGCGCCCGTTCGCATAAGCCTTCAGCTTGTCGAAACTGAGCTTGTGGTCGTCGCCGACCAGGTTCTTCTCGATCAGCGGAATGCCGGCCTTGATGATCGTCGCGCAGTAATTGGCCCAGACGCCATTGGCGGCGGCGCGTGCCTTGTTCTGTGCCGTCGTCATGTCCGGCGCGCCGCCGGCCGGGTTTTCCGGATACAGCGGCGCCCAGCAGTCGGCCCGGCCCAGGTGGGTGCACGAGGCCGGGAAGCCGGTGGCTTCCATGAACACGGCGCAGCAGATGCAGGACGCCAGCTTGGTCGTGCTGGGCGCCTGCGGATTGTCGCCCCTGCCGATGGCGATCTCGTAGGGCGTGCCGGCTGGCTGGCCCGGCGCGGCGATCTGGTGCATCTTGACGTCGTAGATCGCCTGGATCATGCCGTGCGTGTAGCCCACCAGGCTGTTCTCGTCCAGCGCGGCCGGCTTGCGCGCCGTGTCCGCATCCTGGAAGTACATGCCCTGCCGGGCCAGGGTCGCCTGGAACTCATTGGTCCTGATCATTCCCCATATCTTCTGTCCCGGCGCCTTGCCGACGGCGACACCGTCCACCGGCGCGCTCGGGATCCAGCGGCGCGAGGCCGGATCGTCGGGGATCACGTGGCGGTAGGTGCAGAACAGGTTCGACTGTCCACCCGCGCGGCCGTCGACGAATCCGGTATAGGCACCCGAACCCTGGTAGCCGACCGATACCGGTGCGTTGGCGCCGCCCGGCGTGAGCTGGCGCAGTGCCAGCGCCAGCAAGTCCCTGGCGGCTTGCGTGGCGGGCGGCGGCGGATCGTAGCGCAGCGGCGAGTCGAGCGGGTAATCACCGCTGCCGCCAATGATGCGCACCTTGCCATTGGCGCCGTAAGTCGGCGTGATGCGCGCTTCGGCCTTGCGGCCATTGGGCTTGCCGAAATCGGCGCCGGCGTTTTGCAGCGCCAGGTTAATCGCGTCGACCACGCCGCGCAGCCGCCGGACGTCCGGGGTTTCCCCGATCCGCTCCGGCGGCGTGTCCAGCGGTGCCTCGGTCTCGAACGAGCAATTCAGTTTTTTCGACAGCCGCGTATAAGCGTGACCGACGATCGCAGCTGCCATGATGACGTCGCCGTCGGCGTGCGGACTGGTCTTGCTGTCCAGGATTCCTTGCTGGTGTACGAATGTCATGTTGCCTCCCATATGAGTGAAACAGCGTTGAAATGCCGTTTCATTGTGGGCAGGCGCATCGGGGGCGGGCTGTCGAAAACTGATCCAGCGCTTATAGCAAGCGAGCCGGCAGCAACCGGGGGCGGGCCGGTCTCAGGCGCGCCCGCTGGTGCCGACGGTGGAAATGAGCTTTGCGCCGCAACTGGTCGCGTGCCCTTCAAAGGCCACCGGCACGCCTGCGCAGCTCGGCCATGCGCTCGCTCGGCGCCCACCTCAACATCACGGCGATCGAAAGCACGATCGACCAGCTGGCGGCGCTGGCCGGCGCCGATCCGGTGCGCTTCCGCATCGACCACCTGGCGAGCCAGCCGCGCGCCCAGGCGGTGGTGGCGCGCGCTGCGGCGATGTTCGGCTGGAAGGCCGGTGCCAGGCCGGCGCCCGGGCGCGGCTACGGCTTCGGCTTAGGCCAGTACAAGAACCTGATGGCCTATGTAGCGATCGCGCTCGAGCTGGCCTACGACCCCGACCGCAACGCGGTGCGCATCCTGCGCGTCAGCTGCGCCGCCGACTGCGGCCAGGTGGTCAACCCGGACGGCGCCCGCAACCAGCTCGAAGGCGCGATCATCCAGTCGGCCAGCTGGACCCTGCAGGAACAGCTGCGCTACGGCCCGCAAGGCATCGCCAGCATCGACTGGGCCAGCTACCCGATCATGCGCTTTTCCGGTGTGCCGGAACGGATCGAGGTCGTCCTGCTCGACCAGCCGGGCATGCCTTTCCTGGGTGTGGCCGAGGCGGCGCAAGGGCCGATGGCGGCGGCGCTGGCGAATGCCCTGGCCCACGCGACCGGCGTGCGTCGTCACGATTTGCCGCTATTGCGCAAGGCGTAGTCCCATTGGATGTCAAAAGATATGCAGGTAAGCTATTCACATGTAAATACATTAGGGGTATTCTTACACTATATTTAGGAGTATTCCCATAGGATTAGGAATACCGGAAGTTGCGAACGGGAACCGGCATGTTGATCCAGCATTCTCGACGATTCGCCCAGCTTGTCTCCACCAGGGACGAGGTCCTTGCAAGCTGGCTGGACCAGGTCCGGCAACAGATTCCCTACGCATGCAGCGTGCCGCTCCCGGCACTGGTGAATACCCTGCCGCAGTTCTACGAGCACCTGGTGCTGACCATGGTCGGCGAAGGCCCAGCCCGGGGCGAAGACTTCGACCACGCCACCATCGCCGCCGAGCATGGCGGCCAGCGCGCCCGCGTCACCCGCTTCAACGCCGGCTCCATCGTCCACGAATTCCAGCTGTTCCGCGCAGCGATCATCGATACCTGGCATGGCGCCGGCATCAGCCTCGAGCTCGACGAGGTCAGCCGCCTGAACAATGCGATCGATGTCGCCCTGCGCGAATCCCTGACCGGCTTCTCGCTGTCGCAGGTGCAAATCCGCGAACAGTTTTTCTCGGCATTGACGCACGATTTGCGCACGCCCCTGGCGGCGGCCTCCGCGGCCGTGACCCTGATCCAAAAGACGGATGAGCTGGCGCGCGTGCGGCGCATGGCGGAAATCGCGATGCGCCAGCATGCGACGCTGGCGACCATGATCGGCGACCTGCTCGACATGATGGTGTTCAGTGCGGGGCCGGCGCGGCTGGAGGTGAGCGAGATCTATTTGGACGAGCTGGTCGCCGAGGCGATCGCCTCGGTCGCCCTGTCCTCCGGCCGCGACATCCGGTTGAGCGGCGCGCCGGTACGCGGACAATGGCATGCAGTGGCGATCCGCCGTGCGGTCGAGAACCTGCTCAACAATGCGGTGAAGTACAGCGACCGGGCCACGCCCATCAGCGTCGCGCTCAGCATGCAGGGCGGCCTCGCGATCATCGCGGTCACGAATGTGGGGCCGCCCATCCCCGACGAGCAGACCGAAGCCATCTTCCAGCTGTTCCGGCGCGCCGTGCACGACGGCGAATGCGGCATCGCGGGCTGGGGCATCGGCCTGCCTTATGTGCGCACGGTCGCCGAGCAGCACGGCGGCAGCGTCACCGTGGTCAGCAATGCCATGGCCACGACCTTTTCCCTGGCGCTGCCGCTGGACCGGATCTGATACCGGCGGGCCTGCCTAGGCAGCCGGCCTGCGCGCCGCCAGCTCCCGCTCGAGTTTGGGGTCGCGGCCGTAGATGTCGGCGGCAAAGCGCGCCTTGCCCTTGCTGTCCACTACCGCGGTGGCGTAAAAGATCACGACCGGAATCGCATGCGCCAGGTCGACGTGGCGGGTCGGCCCCGGCTGCAGCGCGGCCAGGACGGCGTCGGGGGTCCACGGGCGCTGGCGGCCGAGCACGTACTGCGCCAGCGCCGCCGGATACTCGACCCGGATGCAGCCGTGCGACAAGTCGCGCCGGCTGCGCTGGAAGGCTTCGCGCGCCGGGGTCGAGTGCAGGTAGATGTCCATCGGGTTGGGCATCGCGAACTTGACCGCGCCCAGCGAATTCGTCGGTCCCGGGCGCTGGCGCACGCGCGCCCGCCCCGCTTTCAAATCGGCCAGGCTGGCGCCCGCCGGCACCGTTTCCATCTCGTTGTGCGCGAGGTAGCCGGGGTCGCGCGCCAGCTTGGGCAGGAGCTCTTTTTCCAGGATGCTGCGCGGGACGTTCCAGTAGGGGTTGAACTCCAGGTAGCGCAACTGGCCGACGAACAGCGGGGTTTCGGTCTTGACGGCGGTGCCGACCACCACCCGCATCTCGAGCGGCGTCTGGGCGCCGCTGTCGGGGAAGGCCCACAGCCGGTAGGCCGGCAGGTTGACGATGATCAGCGGGCCGGGACCGACGTCCGGCAGCCAGCGCAGGCGCTCGAGGGTCAGTTCCAGCTGGCGCACGCGCCGCGCCGGCTTCACGTTGAGCGCATCGACCGTGCCGCGGCCCAGCACGCCGTCCTCGTCGATGCCGTGGCGCGCCTGGAAGCGGCGCACGCCCTCGCTCAGCTGCAGACTGTAACTGCCGCGCGCCGGGGCCGGCGTGTCGGCCGCCAGGTCGCCCAGCAGCACCAGGCGTGCGTGCAGCGCCTGCGCGGCCGGGTAGGCGCCGCCGGAAGCGACCTTGGCGGCAGGCCTTGGCAGCGCCGGATAGGGCTGGCCGGCCAGCGCCCGGTACTGCGCCAGCGCCGCCTTCACCTGCGCATACTGGCGGATCTGCGGTTCGGCCGCCTGCACCGCGGCCTGCAGCCTGCCGCCGGCGAGTCCCGCGCGCAGGCGCTCGACCGGATCGTAGCCCTTCAGGCGCGCATCCGGCAGGCGGGTATGGTATTCGGAACGCACGCGGCCGACGCGCAGGTCGGCCAGGTAGTGCAGCATCGCGGTGGTGAGGGCGACATCGAACTGGGCGACATCGGAACGCGCACCGTCGGCTGCACCGGCACGCTGCCGGCGCTCGAGCGCATCGGTGCCATAGTCGCGCGGGTCCAGGCCCTGCAACTTGGCGCGGCGCAGCACCCACAGGGCGGCCGCGGCGGTCGATGCATTCCAGGCGGGTGCGTAGTTGCGCGGTGCGTAGAAGCGCGCCAGCCAGGCACGTTCGTCATACAGGCTGGAAGGGGCCGCGGGCGCACGGGCAGCCTCCAGGGTCAGCGTATGGATGGCGGCGGGGATGGCGACGGGAGTTGCAGTAGAGCTTACGTCGAGGCTTGTGGAGCGAACCGCTTGCGCGAAGATGGAAGGGGGAAGCAGCGCTGCGGCTGCACAGAGCGCCAGCGCGGCGCCGATTTTCTGGCTGAGCTTCATTGGTACTTTCGGACTGCGGCAGCGGAAGAATGCCGACCCGCATCATACGCTCCCGCATCGGCGCTGCCCAGCCACGCACGCCAGGAAAAAAATTTAAGATTTTTGTAGACGACTGGTCTACTCAGTGCTATCTTGAATACCTCGATGCAGAAACAGCACTCTGACACCGAGATCCCGGCATATCGAACTCCTTGTTTCGAGACGACCGGTCTAATATAAATTAACTTAATTGGAGCAATACCATGAAAAAAATCCTGATGGTCCTGACCTCGCACGACAAACTTGGCAACACCGGCCGCAAGACCGGCTTCTGGCTGGAAGAACTGGCCGCGCCCTACTACGCCTTCAAGGATGCCGGCGCCGAGATCGTCCTCGCCTCGCCCCTGGGCGGCCAGCCGCCGCTCGACCCGAAAAGCAATGAACCTTCCTTCCAGACCGAGCTGACGCGCCGCTTCGAACAAGACGCCGCCGCCAACGCCCAGCTGGCCGCGACCGTGCGCCTGGACAGCGTCGACCAGGCCGATTTCGACACCGTGTTCTACCCCGGCGGCCACGGCCCGCTGTGGGACCTGGCCGAAGACAAGCACTCGATCGCGCTGATCGAAGCCTTCCTGGCGGCCAATAAGCCGGTCGCCGTGGTCTGCCACGCACCGGGCGTGCTGCGCCACGTCAAAACGCCGGCCGGCCGTCCGCTGGTGGAAGGCAAGAAGGTCACCGGCTTCACGAACACCGAAGAAGAAGGCGTCGGCCTGACCGAAGTCGTCCCCTTCCTGGTCGAAGACGAGCTCAAGGCCAAGGGCGGCGTGTATTCCAAAGGTCCGGACTGGGGCTCCTACGTGGTGCGCGACGGCCTGCTGATCACCGGCCAGAACCCGGCATCGTCGGCCGAAGCCGCCGCCCTGCTGCTGCAGCAGCTGGCTTAATGCCACGACCCGGCAAGGCGCCGCTTCGAGCGCGGCGCTGCGCTACCACCACCAACAACATTCCAGAGGAAGAATCATGAAAGAAGGCATCGATAACAAGGTGGTCCTGATCACCGGCGGCAGTACCGGGATCGGCGCCGAGGTAGCTAGGCTGCTCGCCAGCCAGGGCGCAAAAGTGGCGATTGCCGCGCGCCGCAAGGACAAGCTGGACCAGGTCGTCGCCACTATCGAGGCGGCCGGCGGCAGCGCCAGGGCCTACAGCCTGGACGTCACCGACAAGCAACAGGTGGAAGCGGTCGTGGCCGCGACCGTCGCCGACTTCGGCCAGCTGGATGTGCTGATCAACAATGCCGGACTGATGCCGATCCGCCCGATGGCCGAAGTCAACACCGACGAGTGGGACGCCATGATCGACGTCAACCTGAAAGGCACGCTGTATGGCATCGCCGCCGCGCTGCCGCGCTTCCTCGCCCAGGAAAGCGGCCACATCATCAACCTGAGTTCGGTGGCGGGGGTCAAGGTGTTCGCACCCGGCGGCACCGTGTATTCGGGCACCAAGTTCGCCGTCTCGGCGATTACCGAAGGGCTCAGGCAGGAAGTCGGCGACAAGATCCGTGTGACCTCGATCGCACCGGGCGCCGTCGAAAGCGATCTCAAGCACACCACCTCGGGCACGGCCCGCGACACCGTGCTGGACTTCTACAAGCAGGCGATTCCGGCCGCATCGGTGGCGCGCGCCATCGCCTTTGCGATCGCACAGCCGGCGGACGTCGACATCAACGAGATCGTCCTGCGGCCGACCGCACAGGCGTTTTAAAGCCGAGCAGGTCCAGCGTCATCCCCTTTGTTCCTTTGTTTCCGTATCCCTTAGTCCCCATCTCTTTAAGGAGCGTCATCATGAACAACACCAAACGCATCGTCTCGGCCCTCACCCTCTCCTTCGCCGCCATCGCCGCCCAGGCGGCCCCGCAGGCCACCCCGGCACCAGTCAAGAACGTGGTGCTGGTCCACGGTTTCTTTGCCGACGGTTCCGGCTGGAAGGGCGTGGCCGACATCCTGGCCCGTGACGGCTACAAAGTCAGCGTCGTGCAGCAGCCGGAAACCTCGCTCGAGGACGACGTCAAGGCCACCACCCGCATACTCGACGCCCAGGAAGGACGCAGCATCCTGGTCGGTCACAGTTATGGCGGCATGGTGATCACCGCGGCCGGTAACCATGCCGGGGTGGCGGGCCTGGTGTATGTCGCGGCATTCCAGCCGGATGCCGGCGAGAGCCTGAAGGTCCTCGCCGACAAGATGCCGCCGGCCACGAAAGGCATCCAGGCGACGCCGGACGGGCATCTGGTGTTCGACCAGGCGCTGTTCCATGCCGACTTCGCGGCCGACCTGCCCGCAGCCGAGGCGCGCTTCATGGCGCTGTCGCAAGTGACACCGGCGGTCGCGGCAGCGACTGCGCCCGTGACCGAAGCGGCCTGGAAGCACAAGCCGAGCTGGGCCATCGTCTCGAAGGCCGACCGCACCGTCAATCCCGACCTGGAACGCTTCATGGCGCGCCGCGCCGGCAGCACGACGGTCGAGATCGCCGGCAGCCACGTGGCCTTCATCGCGCATCCGGACCAGGTGGCGCGGGTGATCGAACAGGCCGCCGCCGCCGTCAAATGAACGACCGAAAAAAATTTGATGAAGACCTAGACGACTGGTCTAATCAAAGGTATAGTTCCACTATGGCCAAAGCACACACAAACGATTCGTCCGACGTGCGCGACAACATTCTTGCAGTGGGACAGCGCATCATGTCCGGCAAGGGTTTCTCGGCGGTCGGACTGAACGAGATCCTGACGGAAGCAAAGGTCCCGAAAGGCTCCTTCTACCACTACTTCGGCTCGAAGGATGCCTTCGGCGAGGCTTTATTGTCGAGCTACTTCGAGGACTACCTGGCAGACCTGGACCAGGTCATGGCCCAGCCCGGGCTGACCATGGCCCAGCGCCTGCTCGAGTATTTCGACATGTGGCGCGCCAACCAGTCTTTCCTGGATTGCCAGGGCAAATGCCTGGCGGTCAAGCTGGCCGCCGAAGTGGCCGACCTGTCCGAAGCCATGCGCGCGGTGCTGAACCAGGGCACCTCGGCGATCATCGCCAGGATGGCGGATGCCATCGAAGGCGGCGTCGCCGACGGCTCGCTGGCCATCGACGACACGCCGGAGCGGGTGGCGGAAAGCCTGTACCAGCTCTGGCTGGGCGCCAGCGTCATGGTCAAGATCGTACGCGGCGCCGGTCCCTTCGATTCCGCGATGGCGGTCACCCGTCACATGCTGCACCTGGCCCACTGATGGCCCACTGATGGGCCACTGATGTGCCAATCAAGGCACTTCTTCGGGAGTGTTTTTTTTGGACCGGTTTCTAGACGACCGGTCTAATTCAACTAATGATAAGGAGGACGCCATGTCCACTACCAACCCCGCCCTCACCCCGACCACAATGTTCGACGGTCCCTATTACCTGAGCATCGCCGGCAAACTGGTGCCATCCGCCGACAGTATCGAGGTACTCAATCCGGCCACCGGCGCCCCGCTGGCCCAAGCCCCCGCCGCCAGCCTGGCCCAGCTCGACGAAGCGATCGGCGCCGCCCGCACCGCCTTCGCATCCTGGTCGGCGCTCGGCGCCGACCAGCGCCAGCGCTACCTCGAGGCCTATGCCGATGCGCTCGACAGTCACCGCGACGAGCTGGCGCGCCTGCTCGTGCTGGAACAGGGCAAGCCGCTCAAGAGCATGGCCGAACCCGAGGTCGACCAGGCGATCTCCTGGATCCGCCAGATCGCCGCGCGCCGCATGCCAGTGGAAATCGTCGAGGAAACCGACAGCCATCTGGTGGAGCTGCACCATACGCCGCTCGGCGTGATCGGCGCCATCACCCCGTGGAATTTCCCGGTGCTGCTGGCCCTGTGGAAGGTCGCGCCGGCCCTCATCGCTGGCAACACCATGGTCATCAAACCCTCGCCCTTCACCCCGCTCACCTCGCTGCGCTTCGGCCAGATCGCGCAATCGGTGCTGCCGCCGGGCGTGCTGTCGGTGGTCTCGGGGGAAGACCCGCTGGGACCGCACATGACGGCGCATCCGGACATCGCCAAGATCAGCTTCACCGGCTCCACCGCCACCGGCAAGCACGTGCTCCGTTCGGCGGCCGGCACCATCAAGCGCGTGACGCTGGAACTGGGCGGCAACGACGCCGCCATCGTGATGCCGGATGCCGACTGGGCATCCATCATTCCCCAGCTGTTCTGGGGCGCGGTCGGCAACTCGGGCCAGTGGTGCGTCGGCATCAAGCGACTCTACGTGCACCGTTCCTTCCACCCGCAGTTCGTCGACGCCTTCGTCGCCTATGCGCGCCGCCAGAAGATGGGCGATGGCCTGGATCCGGCAACGACGATCGGTCCGGTGCAGAACCGCATGCAGTTCGAGAAGGTGAAGACCATCCTCGACGACATCCGGACCAGGGGCTACAAGGTGGCGCTGGGCGGCGAGGTCGACCCGCAGCGCCCCGGCTATTTCATCCCGGTGACCGTGGTCGACAATCCGCCGGAGGACTCCATCATCGTACGGGAGGAGCAGTTCGCGCCGATCGTGCCGATCATCGCCTACGACGAGGTCGACGACGTGGTCGCGCGCGTCAACGACAGTCCGTTCGGCCTGGGCGGCTCGGTCTGGGGCCGCGACACGCAAGCCGCGGTAGCCGTCGCCAGGCGCCTGGAAACCGGCATGGTATGGGTCAACGAGATCCATACCCAGGGCGTGGACATTCCCTTCGGCGGTCACAAGCAGTCGGGCCTGGGCACCGAGCACGGCGACGAAGGCCGCCGGCTGTTCACCAATCCGAAGACGATCCTCATCCATAAGTAAGACCAGCGCCCGGGCCGGCGGCCCGGGTCAACCAGGAGAAACGCCATGTCCTTGCAAGCCCATCCCGCCGTTCGCGCGCGTTTATTGATGGCCCCGGCCGCCGAAATGGTGGTCGCCCCCGGCGCCGCGCCGGAGCGGCCGGCGGCCCGCTCACTGTCGATGGCGGCCGCGATGGTGTGCGTGGCGCTGGTCGCGCTGGACCTGCGTCCGGGGATCGTGTCCACCGGTCCCCTGCTGCCATCGATCATCCGTGAATTCGGCCTCTCGCACACCCAGGCCGCCTTGCTGACGGCAATCCCGACACTGCTGATGGGATTGCTGGCAGCACCGGTGCCCTGGCTGTCGCGGCGCTACGGCCGCGATGCCCTCATGTTCGCGGCGCTGGCGCTGCTGACCATGTCGAGCCTGGTGCGCGCCTTCGCCGGCTCGGTGACGCTGCTGTTCGCCAGCACCGTCGGCATCGGTGCCGGCATCGCCATCGCCGGGGTCCTGATCGCGGGCTTCGTGAAGGCCGGCTTTCCCAGGCAGGTGGCGCTGTTCATGAGCGTGTATGCGACCGCGCTGGCGCTGGGCAGCACCTTGTCGGCGGCCGCCACGGGCAGCATCGCGGCATGGACCGGCGGCTGGCGCTGGGCCTCGGGCGTGTGGGCCTTGCCGGGCGTGCTGGCCCTGCTGGCCTGGCTGTTCGTCGCCAGGCGCAAGCCGGCGCCCGCCGGCGGCGGGACGGCGGCGCGGCGCTACGCCATGCCCTTGCGCCATCCGGCCGCATGGCTGATCGCCCTGTTCTTCGCCTGTAATAACTTCGTGTTCTACGCCTGCATCTCCTGGCTGGCGCCGATCTACGTGGACGCCGGCTGGAGCGCGTCGCGCGCCGGCCTGTTGCTGGCCGGCTTCACCCTGGCCTTCATGGTGGCCAATCCGCTGTTCGGCTTCCTCAGCCGCGACCCGGACCGCAGGCTGCCGCTTGCCCTCGGCGCCGGCACCGCGCTGGCGGGCATCCTGGCGATGCTGCTGGCGCCTGCAGTCTCACCGTGGCTGGCGGTGGCGCTGCTGGCCTTCGGCACCGGCGGCTGCTTCACCTTGTCGATGACCCTCCCCCTCGACAATACGCAGCATCCCGACGAGACCAGCGCCTGGAATGCCTTCGTGCTGCTGGTCAGCTACAGCGTGGCCGCCGCCGGTCCGCTGGCAATCGGCCGGCTGCGCGATGCCAGCGGCGCCTTCGCTTCCTCGCTGTGGCTGGTTGCGGCGGTGAGCGCCCTCATGCTGGCGCTGACGCCCTTCCTGCGGCCGCGCCAGCATGGCTGTATGCACGAACACGCTCAGGGCACCGGTTTCAGGTAGCCATGCATGGCCAGCCAGCGTGCGAACGCGTCGAACCAGCCGGTGCTGGTGGTGGTCTTCGGATACATGCCGAAGCCGTGGCCGCCCTGCTCATACAGGTGGAATTCCACCGGCCGGCCGGCGCTGCGCCAGCTGTCGATCAGGCCGAAGCCGCCCTTGCCGAACAGCGGATCGTCCGCCGCCAGCGCGACGAACAGCGGCGGCGCCCCGGCCGGAACGGTGACGGCGGCCAGCGGGCCGTAGATATTGGCGATGAAGGCCGGACGCGCGTCCTGTCCGTGCAGCGCGGTGGCCATGGTCAGCATCGCGCCCGCCGAAAAGCCGGCCATGCCGATGCGCTCGGGCGCCACATGCCACTCCTTTGCGCGCGCACGCACCAGCGCGAAGGCGGCGCGGGCGTCGGCGATCTGCGGCGCCAGCGTGACGGCGGGATCCTGCTGCGCCGGCGCGCGCGCCGCTTTCGCCCCTTCGGAGAACATCTGCGCCATCGAGCGCTCGAAGGCGGCCATGTCGGCGGGCGTCTGGTTGAGGCGGTACTTCAGCACGAAGGCGGCGACGCCCTTGTCGGCCAAGGCTTTCGCAACGTCCCAGCCCTCGTTGTTCATCGACAGGGTGCGAAAACCGCCGCCCGGCGCCACGATCACGGCGGCGCCGGTGGCCTTGGCCGGGTCGGGCAGGAAAGGCGTCAGCGTCGCCACCGTCACGTTGCGCGCGAACACGCTGCCGTACTGGCTGTGCCAGCTTTCCTGCACGGTGGCGCCGGGCAGCGCGCCGGTGCCGAGCACGATGGCGCCGGGCTGGGTGGGGATCGCGATCGGCGTCATCTTGTCGTTCTGGGCCGCCGCCGGCAGGGCGATGGCTGCCGCGCCGATGGCGCCGGCGGCAAGGGCCCTGGCCAGGTGCATGCGAAGGGATGTCATGGTGTGGTCTCCGGTTGTGTTTATTTAGTGATGGCGGGTCATTGGGGCATCACGTCGGCCCGGCGCAAGGCCAGCGTGGCGGCTTGCGCGGCGACGCCGCTGCCCGGCTGGCCCGAGCCGACGCTGACGCCCAGCGTGCCCGGCATCAGCTGGCGCACCCCGTCGCGCGTGACGAAGCTGAGGTCGCGCGGCGACAGGCGGAAGCTGATGCGGCGGCCCTCCCCGGCCTTCAGCGACAGGCGCTGGAAACCGCGCAACGCCAGCCGCGGCGCACCCTCGAAGGCCGGCGGAGTCAGGTAGAGCTGGGCGACTTCGTCGCCGTCGCGCGCGCCGGTGTTGGTGACGGTGGTGCTCACGACCACGCCGTTTTCCGGGCTGCCGTCGACTGCCTCCAGCTGCAGCGGCGCATAGGCGAAGCTGGTGTAACTGAGGCCGTAGCCGAAGGGATAGACCGGGGTGCCGCCGAAGTAGCGGTAGGTGCGTCCCTTCATGGCGTAATCGTCGAAGGGCGGCAAGTCGGCCACGCTGCGGTAGAAGGTCAGCGGCAGGCGGCCGCCGGCATCGGACTTGCCGCCCAGGACCTCGGCGACGGCCTGCCCGCCCGACTGGCCCGGGTACCACGCCGTCAGGATGGCGGACGCATTGGCCTTGGCCCAGGACAGATCGATGGCGCTGCCGCCCATCAGCACCACGACCAGCGGCTTGCCGGTGGCGCGCGCCTGCTCGAGCAGGCGGCGCTGGTCGGCCGGCAGCTCGAGCGAGGTCTTGTCGCCGCCCGAGAAGCCCTCGATCTTGAGGGCCAGTTCCTCGCCTTCGAGGTCCGAGGTCAGGCCGACCACGGCGACAACGACGTCGGCATCGGCGGCGGCCGCCGCCAGTTCTTTCTGCGGATTCTTCGAGATCCGCTTCCAGAACAGGCCGGGCACGGCGGTGACGCCGCTCTCGGTCTGGTAGCGGATCGGATAGCGGCGGCCCTTCTCCAGCCTGACCTCGGCCAGTTGCAGCGGTTCGGCCCAGCGCGAGTAGGTGGCAGCAGCGGCGGCGGCCGCGGCGGCCGGCTTGCCCGCCACCGTTATCTGTCCGCGCACGCCGGTCACGCCAATGCGGTAGCTGCCGGTCTCCGGCGCCACCAGGAAGCCGCTCCAGACGACCTTGTGGTGGTCGGCCACCGCCTTCAGTTCGAGCGCGTGCGATTCCAGGCCCGGTTCCACGCGCACGGCGGATGGCCGGCTGTCGAACGCGGTCTTGCCGGGGACCGCAGCGCCGCTATCCGAACCCGCGCTGCGGTTGAAATACTCGGCGCGCAAGCCCGGCTGGCCGTCCGGCGTGAGGAAGGCCGTGCCTGGCACCGGATCGCCATCGGTGATCGAGGCGCCGAAAGGCACCTGGCGGATGCGCGCGTCCGGCATCGCCTGGCGCAGACCGTCGATGACGGACACCGGCGGTGCGCTTTGCGTCGACGAATAATTCCCGCGCAGGACGCGGGTCGCATCCGCCAGCGGACCGGCGACCGCGATCCTGGCGCCGGCCTTGAGCGGCAGCACGCCATCGTTCTTCAGCAGCACCAGGCTTTCGATCGCCGCCTTGAGCGCCAGCCGCCGGTGTTCCGGCGTGTCGATCGCCGAAACAGGCACCGGCTTGCGCGCCGCCGCAAGCCCGGCCAGGTCTCCATTACGCAGGCGCGCCGAGAACAGGCGCACCAGGGCGCGGTCGATGTCGCCCATGCCGATCAGGCCGCGCGCGTAAGCTTGCCGGTAACGCTCGCCCAGGCCGGGCGTATCGCTCAGGGTCTGGGTATTGCACTCGTTGTCGATGCCGGCCTTGAGGGCCACCGCCACGGCGGCGGCGGGATCGGTGGCGTATTTGCTGTGCAGGGAGATATCGGTGACGGCATCGCAATCCGACACCACGTAACCCTTGAACCCCCAGGCGCCGCGCAGGGTGCGATTCAGCAGCAGCTCGCTGCCGCAGGCGGGCTGGCCGTTGATCCGGTTGTAGGCGCACATGATGGAACCGGCCTTGCCATCGACGATGGCGGCGCGGAAGGCCGGCAAATAGGTGTCCTCGAGGTCGTGGTCGGACACGAACACATTGGCCACGTGGCGGGTCGGCTCCGGTCCGCTATGCACGGCAAAGTGCTTGGGCGTGGCGATCACGCGCGGCAGGTCGGGGTCCGGCCCCTGCACGCCGCGCACGAAGGCGACGCCGAGGGTGGCGGTCAGGTAGGGATCCTCGCCATAGGTCTCCTGGCCGCGCCCCCAGCGCGGGTCGCGGAAGATGTTGATGTTGGGCGACCAGGTGTCCAGTCCGGTGCCGATGCGGCCCAGGCGGCCGGTCTCGCGGCCCAGGGTATGCAGCGCCTGCACTTCGACCCCGATCGCCGCCGCAACCTCCTGCAGCAGCGGCGCATCGAAGGTGGCGGCCAGGCCGATCGGCTCCGGGAAGTTGGTGGTCGGTACCGGCCCCAGTGCCCCATGCAGCGATTCGGTCCACCAGTTGTAGGCCGGGATGCCCAGACGCGGCAACGCCGGCGCCACGTTCAGCAGTTGGCCGATCTTCTCGTCCAACGTGAGCTGCGCCACCAGTGCGCGGGCGCGCGTGTCGGCGTCGGCGCGGGGATCGGAACGTACGTCGGCGCCATGCGTGATGGCCGGGAAAGCCGCCGCCAGGACGATGGCATGGGAAAACGCCACGCGGCCAAGGCGCGTCAAAAATGCGGGCATGGCTCAGATCCTCGTCGAATACAGGGCGTGGTGGGTCAGGATGAACAGCGTGCGCCGGTCCGGGCCGCCGAACACCAGCTGCAGCGGACGCGCGGGCACGTCGATGCGGCCGAGCTGCGTGCCCTGGGCGTCGTAGATGAACACCTGGCCGTTGGCCACGTAGACCTTGCCGTCCGGGCCCGGCGCCGCGCTTTCGCCGCCGCGGTCGGCCACCCGCACCAGGTCGGTCAGCGCGCCGCCCTCGCCCACCAGCGCACTGTAGGTGAGGTTGCGCGAGGCATTGGTGAACACGGCGCGCTGGCCGACCGGCGCGGTGACGAAGCCGTGGGCGTCGAGGGTGTCCGACCAGCGGTAACCCAGGTGGTCGTTGGAACCATGGCGCGTGACGCGGAAGGCCGGCAGCACCAGGCTGCCGTCCGCCGACACGTATTCGCGCGCCTTGGGTCGCGCCACCTCGCGCGCGAACATCTCGTCCAGCGTGGTGAACTCGTAGGTATCGAGGTTCAGCTGGTCCTTGAATTCGCCGTTGTTCCAGACATTCACCGGCAAGGCGACATTCGCACCGGGACGCGGCGCGGCCGGCGTGGACGCGATGAGCGTGGCCGGCGCGCCCGGCAGCGACGGATCGATGGCGTAGACGCTGGCATCCTTGCCGCTCGACGACAGCACCATCAGCTTGCCGCTGCGGTCCACCGCCAGGTTGACCGGATCGAACGGCGCGTCGCTCACTGTCTTCAGGCCCTCGCCGGTGGCGTAGCTGAAGATGCGCTTGAAATGGCGGTCGATGAAGTACAGGCGCCCGCCGGCATCGACCGCGCCGCCGGCGATCGAATAGAAGCCCTCGTGCAGCTTGTCCACCTTCGCAGCGGTAGCGGGGACCGCGGCCGGGGCCCCGCTGTGATCGTACACCGCGAACATCCGCTCACGCACTTCCAGCCCGTTGGTGACGTCGGTGATGGCGTTTTCGTAGGGGTACTTGGAGGCGCGCAGATAGGTCGTGCAGCCGTTCTCGTCGCAGGTCGGGAAGCCGCTCTCGGCATTCACCGCGACATTCCGGAAGCGGATGCCGCTCGAGTTGGTGATCCGAACCGCGGTGGGGGCCGGCTTGATCGAGCGCGTCACGCGGTAGGCGTGGAAATTCGCCAGCAGGATGTTGCGCGAGTTGCGGATATCGAGCGCAACCGAGTCGGCGCCGTCGTGCACCTCTTCCTCGGTCTGGGGCGCATGGAATTCCCAGTTCTCGACGCCGTCCAGCACGATCTCGTTGCGCACGTGGTGCTCGGCCGAGAGCTCGTAGACGCGGCCCGGGGTCCTGGTGTTATTCACGTAGAAGCCGGCCTGGCCGTGGCCGGCCGGGGCCCAGACGCCGGTGAAGGTGCCGCCGCCGCCGTCGGTCACCCACAGGTTGGGGTGCTGGCGGTCCCACCAGGCGCTGGTGTCGAAGCGCGGCCCCTTCTTGTAGGGGTCGGTGTCGGCGCCCGCGCTCCACTGGAAGCGGATGTCGTCCACCAGCGACTTTTCGCCTGCGCGCCACAGCAGGCCGACGGCGCGGTCGTTGACTTCGCCGGTGTTGATGCCGATGCCGGTCACGACGGCGTCACCGCCGCGCGCGCTTTCGATGACGGCCCTGGGTGCACCCGTGCCCTGGTACAGCGGCGAACCGTTGGGCAGCCGCAGCTGGGTCAGGCCGGGGTGCAGGCCGACCAGCACGGTGTCGGCCTTCAGGCGGATGGTGTCGTTGACGACATAGATTCCGAGCGGCAGGTAGACCGTGCGGCGGCTGTCGATCGCCTTCTGAATGGCGGCGGTGTCGTCGCTGACGCCGTCGCCTTTGGCGCCGAAGCCGCGCACGTTGGCCCACTCCGCGCTGGCCGGCAGCGCGCGCAGCACGCGTAGGTCCTTGCGCTGCGCAGGCAGCGCGGCGGTGGTGTAGCGGGTGTCGAAGGCGCCGGGCAGGCCCGCCTGGGCGACCTTCAGGCCGTGGTTGAATTCACTCACCCGGTAGTCGCTGCCGCTGCCCGCGAGCGTCTTGCCACTGTCGCGGAAACGCGCGAACACCGGCACCTTGCGCGCGCTGACGCGTTCGAAGCCGACCTGGGTATAGACATTGTTCTCGTTGCTGATGACGAGCGCCGCCTTGGACACGTTCTCGAAGCGCACGTCCTGGCCCCACAGCCAGTCGCCGTAACCGCGGTCGATCTCGATGCCGACCGGGGTGTTGCGGATCTCGGTGTTGCCCAGCGTGAGAGCGGCCTCGTGTTCGCGGATGGCGGCATCGCGCTGGCCGTCGAAGTGCGAGTCGAGCAGCGTGAACTGCCAGGCCGGCGAGGTCTTCTCCGCCAGGATGCCGTAGCGGCCGCCGTAGAAGCGCAGGTTGTAGGCGATGTTGCCGACCTGGTAGACCCCGGCCAGGCCCGAGCCCATGCGGAAATCGATGTGCGACAGGTTGGAGTGCTGGGCCGTGTGCATGCGCACGCCGCTGGCGGCCGGGTTGCCCTCGCCCACCTCGAAGTCGACGTTCGACAGCGCCGAGTAGAAGGTCGAGGAATTGGCGTCGCGCACCGGCTTGTTGACGGGGTCGAAGGGCACCGCGCCGGGCACCGGCATCGCGACGCCGCCGATGTTGTAGGTATCGGTGCCGGTGAAGATCAGCATGTTGGCCACGCCTTTCTGGAAGCCCGGCGTGTTCGGCCCCAGCACCAGCACGGGACGGGTCTTGCCGACGCCGTAGATGCGCACGGCGATCGGCACCAGCAAGCTCCTGGTAATCCGGTAGCGGCCGGACGGCAGGAACACGATGCCGCCGAGGCCCTTGTTGGCGGCGCTGTCGATGGCACGCTGGATGGCGTCGCTGTCATCGGCGACGCCGTCGCCGCGGCCGCGCACCACCACCGCACGCGCATCGTCCGGCATGGTCTGGTAGGCGGACACGGATGGCGGCGGCACGGCCGCTGCGGCACTCATCCCCTGGATCGCCAGCGCCAGCGCGAACGCTGCCCCGCGATAGTGATTCGACGTGTGATTCAAGCTGGTCTCCAATATTTTTTTAGTTGACGAACAGCGACAGCAGCAGGACGAACAGGATCCCGAAAATGCCGACCAGGGTTTCCATCATCGTCCACGAGCGGAAGGTGTCCTTGAGCGACAGGCCGAAATATTCCTTGAACATCCAGAACGCCGAGTCGTTCACATGGCTGAACATCAGGCTGCCCGCGCCGACGGCGAGCACCATCAGGTTCGGGTTGACGCCCGAGGATGCCACCAGCGGGCCGACCACCCCGGCCGCGGTCACGCCGGCGACGGTGGCGGAGCCGAGGCAGACCCGGATCAGCGTGGCCACCGCCCAGCCCAGCAACAGCGGCGGCACCGGCAGGCTGGCCAGCTGCACCCCAAGCTCGGCACTGACGCCGGCCTCGGTCAGCACCTGCTTGAGCGCACCGGCACCGGCGATGATCAGCAGGATCGGCGCGATCTCGCGCAAGGCTTCCTGCGCCGATCCCATCACCTGCGCCAGCGTCTGCCCGCGGTTCAGGCCCAAAGTGAAGATGGCGACGATGTACGAAGCCAGCATCACCACCAGCGGGTTGGCAAAGAAGGCCAGCGGCCGCGTCAATTCGGGGCGGAGCAGCGTGGCCAGTGTGAACGCACCCAGCAAGCCCACCGGCAGCAGCGCGGTAAAGAAGCTGGCGAAAGCACCGGGCAGCTCATGCTCGGGCTTGGGGGCACCGCGAAAGACCGCGGCCGGCTGTGCGCGGATGCCCTTGAGCGTCATCGCGAACAGCGGGCCGGCGATCAAGAGCGTCGGCACAGCCACCACCAGGCCATACAGCAGCGTCTTGCCCATGTCCGCATGCACCGCCGCCACCAGCGCGGTCGGCGACGGGTGCGGCGGCAGGAAGCCGTGCGCGATCGACAGGCCGGCCAGCAAGGGCACGCCGAGCGCCACCGCCGGCCGCCCCGACTGCGCCACCAGCGAGAAGATCAGCGGGATCATCAGCACGAAGCCGACGTTGTAGTACAGCGGCAAACCGACCACGAAGCCGGTGACGGTCATCGCGATCGGCATCCGGGCCGGGCCCAGCGTGCCGATCAGGCTGGCGGCGATGCGGCGCGCCGCCCCGCTGTCGGCGATCAGCTTGCCGAACACGGCGCCAAGGCAGATCACGACGACCAGCGACCCGAGCAGGTCGCCGATGCCCTTCTCGATCATGCCGGGGATTTTCGCCGGCGGCACGCCGAGCATCAATGCGGCGGCCATGGCGGCCATCACGAACGCCAGCAGCGGCTGCACCTTGCCCCAGGCGATCATGATGGTCAGCAGGCCGACCGCAAGCAATACCGAACCCAGACTCCACATGCGCGGCCGCCCTCAGAACGTCATGCGCACGCCAGCACGATAGGTGCGGCCGAGCGCGTCGTAGACGGCAGGATTGAGCGCCAGGCTGAGGTTGGTCTGCGGGACCAGCACCGGCGCCCGGTCCGCCAGGTTGTCCACCTTGAAGTAGGCCGTGACCTGCTTCGAGATGTTGTAGTTGGCGCCAAAGTCGATGTAGAGCGCGCCCGGCATGTGGTTGTCGTAGATGGTCGGATGCGCCGCCGTCGGCAGCGGGCAGCCGGTGCGGCACTCGATGTATTCGTTGTTGAATACGCCGGCGCCGATCCAGCGCTCGCTCAGCGTGAGGCCGAGCCGGTCCTGCAGCAGGCCGTCCCAGGACTGCGACACCAGCGCCTTCCACTTCGGCGTGGCGCCGGTCATGTTGCCGGCGCCTTCGCTCGGGGTGGTGCCGGGCACGCCCGGATCGGACACCGAATGGATGGTGCGCGTGGCCAGGCCGCGCAGGGTCACCGTGCCCGGCAAGCCCCAGTCGGCCATGTTGCGCCGGTACGCGGTCTCGAAGTCGATGCCACGGGTGTGCAGCGAGGCGAAGTTGAAGCTCTGCGCCAGCACATAGTTGGTGCCGGCCGCGCCGTTGATTGCGACCGAGCCGCACACCTGCTGGTTGCCGGCGTAGCACAGGTCGACTTCCTGCTGCGGGTTCAGCGAGTTGATCACGTTGCTGACCTTGATGTCGAAGTAATCGACCGAGAAGTTGAAGTTGCGCGCCCAGCCAGGCTGGCTCAGCACCACGCCGAAGGAGTTGTTGCGCGCGGTTTCCGGCTTCAGGGCGGGGTTGCCGACGTTGCGCTGCTGGATCTGGATCGACTGGCCCTGGTTGTTGTTGACGGCCTGGTTGGTGACCGTCATGGCCGCATACAGCTCGGACAGGTTGGGTGCGCGCACGTCCTTGGAGCTGACCGCACGCAGGCGCAGGCCGTCGACCGGGGTCTTCCAGGTGGCGCCGATCTTCCAGGCGCTGGCCTTGCCGGCGGTGCTGTATTTCTCCTGGCGGTCGGCCAGGTTCAGGTTGGCCTCGCCCCAGGTATCCGACTTCAGGAAGGGCACATTGAACTCGACATAGGCTTCGCGCACGTTGAAGCTGCCGTCGCCATTGTGGTAGTTACCCGCGAACCAGTTGTCGCCGGTGGCGCTCAAGGTCGGATCGAAGGGATAGGCCGGGCTGTAGGGCGACGCCAGCGCCGCGCCCGCGCCGTAAGGGTCGCCGTGCACCGCGTATTTCTCGCGCCGGTATTCGGCGCCGAAGGCCATCGAGACCGGTCCGGCCCAGCCCTGCCACACGTCGCCGTTGAAGTTGACGCTGGCGACGTCCTGGCTCGAATCGGTATGCTGCATCGGGCCGTTGGTGGGGGCGATGTAGTTCCAGCCTGCCAGGTTGATCGGCACGTCGCCCAGCACATTGATCGGCTGGCAGCCGGCCGCGCGCGCCGCGGCGCTGCGGCACACGACCTGGCCGGTGGCCGGGTCGCGCACCGCATCGATGGCAAAGTTGTAGCGCGGGTTGAGCGTCATGTCCTGCACGTGGATGACGGTGGTGTTCTCGCCGTGCTCGGCGTAGGCGTCGTAGCGCCAGTCGCGGCCGAACAGCGCGAAGCGGCCGTCGGCGCCGACCACGAAGCGGCGCTGGGTGCGGGTTGGATGCACGTCGATATCGGACGGGAACTCGGCGTTGGCGGTACCGACCGACATCGTGCCGCTCGGGTAGCCGGACAGGCAGCCGGCCACCAGCGAGGCCGGCAGGAAGGCGTTGTCGCAGCGGATCGACAGATTGCCCTGCTTGGCCGCGCCCGGGTTGGGCTGGAACACCGACTGCACCTGGGCCCAGTTGCCGGTGACGTAGATCTCGTTGTCGGCGTCGAGGTCCCAGGAGATGCGGCTGTAGGCCACTTGCCGCTTGAAGTTCATGGCCAGGTTGGTGCCGTTGCCGACGCTGCCGGAACGATCGCCGCCGACGCAGAAATTGCCCATGCAATCGGTGCCGTATTCGAAGGGATAAGGCGTGCCGCCCGCCCCGAAGGCAGTGCCACGCAGCGGACCATTGGTGACCAGGCCGTATTTCGCGTACTGGATGTGCTGGGCGTTGTGGATGTACTTGTAGCGTGGCGCACCGGCGGCCTGCATCGCCGGCGTCGATTCCTGCAGCGCGGGATTGTCGTACCAGGAGCGCCCGCCCGCATTCACCTGGCCGAAGCGCGGTGCGTCGATGCCGCCGTGTCTGGTGAACTCGCCGCTGACGGTCACGTGCAGGCGGTCGTCCATGAAGCCCTTGCCCCAGGCGGCTTGCAGGGTGCCGTTCTTGTCGTCCTTGTACTTGGTCATGCCGCCTTCGACGTTGGCCTTGAAGCCGGTGAACTTCTTGTCGGTGATGAAGTTGACCACGCCGCCGATCGCGTCGGAACCGTAGGACGCCGAGGCGCCGCCGGTCACCACGTCGACGCGCTTGACCAGCAGTTGCGGGAACTGGCTGACGTCGGTGACGCCGGTGACGTTGGCGCCGACCACGCGCTGGCCGTCGAGCAGCGTCAGGGTGCGGATCGTGCCCAGGCCGCGCAGCGACAGCGAGGACAGGCCCTGGATGCCGCTCGAGGTGCTGAAGGTATTGGTGGTGCGTCCGGTGCTGCCCTGCAGGGCCGGCAGTTCGACCAGGGTATCGAACAGGTTGGGCTTGGCGGCTTTTTCGATGTCGGCGGTGGACAGCGTGGTGGTCGGGGTCGGCTGGGTGAAGCCGCGCGCCGCGATGCGCGAACCGGAGACGACGACGGTGTTTACGCCGTTGGTGGCGGGTGCTGCCGGCGTGGCCTGTGCGGCTGGTGCGGCCGGCCCCGGGCTGGCCTGTGCTTCGGGAACGCTGGTATTGTCCGCGGACGCAGGGCTCTGGGACTGGGTTTGCCCGGTTTGCTGGAATTGCTGGGGTTGCTGGGGTTGCTGGGGTTGCTGGGCCTGGGCCTGGGCCTGGGCCTGGGCCTGGGCCTGGGCCTGGGCCTGGGCCGGCAAGGCCAGCATGCCGCAGGCGCTGGCCACCGCGAGGCTGACCAGGGTTTTCTGGAATGGCGTATGCATCGTGTCTCCGTTCTTGTAGTGGTCTACATGGCCCGGTGTGGATCACCAGTGCCAGTTTGTCGATGACTTCCATTGATCGCGAATCGATATGCTGGATGTTGTCGGGACCTCCTGTCTGAACAGTTGGAAACACTTTGTTAGCGCTAACTTTCTAAAACTATTCTATGTTAGAAAGTAAATATCTGCCCAATAACTTTTTTGAGCGTTGCGATAACGATACGGATATCAGTGAGGGGGGGAATCCGCGGGAATGGGGGGACGCTCAGGTTTTTGCGGGAACTGCACTGCCCTGGGCCGGCTCGTCCTGCCACCCACCGCCCAGCGCCTTGTACAAGGACACCGTCGCTTGCAGCCGCCGCAGTTTCAACAGGCCCATCTCGTTCTGCACGTCCGACAAGGCGCGCTGCGTATCGAGCACCGTCATGAATTCCTCGGCACCCAGCTTGTAGCGGATCTCCGCCAGGTCGCAGGCCTGGCGCGCCTGGTCCAGTTCGGCCGTTTTCAGGCGCTGCTGCTCGTCCAGGCTATGCACCTGGCCCAGCGCCACATCCACGTCCGACAAGGCGGCGATCACGGTCGCGCGGTAGGCCTGCACCAGTTCCTGCTTGCGGGCGATGGCGATCTCGCGTTCCTGCTTCAGGCGGCCGCCATCGAAAATCGGCGTGAACAGCGAGGCGCTCACGTTGGCGACCAGGTTGGGTGCATTCAGCAGCGACAGCAAGGCGCTGCTTTGCGTGCCCATCGACCCGGTGAGGTTAATGCTGGGGAACAGGTTGGCGCGGGCGACGGCGACGTTGGCATTCGCCGCGGCCAGGTCGGCTTCGGCGCGGCGGATGTCGGGCCGGCGCGCCAGCAGCGCGGACGGCAAGCCCGGCGACACCTCGGGCAAGGTGATCGTGTCCAACCCCTGCGGGCCGAGCGAGAAGGTCTGTGGCGTCTTGCCGAGCAGGATGGCCAGCGCCGCCTGCGCCTCGCGCGCCTGCTGCATCAGGTCCGGAATCTCCGCTTTGCGCTGCGCGACGACGGAACGCTGGCGTGCCAGGTCGAGCGTCGAGGCGGCGCCCGCGCTCTTCTGCACCTCCACCAGGGCCAGTACGCGCTCGGCGTTCGCCACATGCGCGCGTGCGACCGCAAGCCGGTCATGCAGCGACAACACTTGCAGATAGGTCGAGACGATGCCGCTGGTGACCGTCAGGGCGACGATCTGGCGGTCGAACCGGTTGGCCGCGAGCGAGGCCTGGGCGGAGGCCACGCTGGCCTTGTTCTTGCCCCAGAAATCGACTTCGTAGGACACCTGCAAGGCACTGCTGGCGGAGGTGCTCGCGCTGCCGCCCCCGATCGGCACGGCGCGGTTGGCGCCGCTGGAAAAGCTCGCCGTGGGCAGCAGCGCGACGCCGGCGATGCGCGCCCCGGCCTCGGCCTGGCGCACGCGCGCCAGCGCGCCCGCGAGTTCCAGATTGCCGGCCTGGCCTTCATCGACCAGCTGGGTCAGCTCGGGGCTGCCGAAGCGCCGCCACCAGTGTTTGTCGGGCCATTCCCCGTGGCCATCCGCGCCGGCGGTCCAGCCGGCAGGCAGGTCGACTTCCGGTGGCGGCGCCACGATCGGGGCGCGGCTGGCGCAGGCGCTCAGCATGGCGCATGCCAGGATCAGTGGTGCGCTGGCGGTGCGCGGCAAGCCCCGCTTCCAGGCGCGCCCCCTCATTGGCCCGCCTCCAGCATCTGCGACCGGGCTCCCCCAGCGGATGCGGACCGCGCGCCGAGCCCATCCGGCACGGGTCCGACCAGCACCCTGTCGTCTGCGCTCAATCCGGAAACGACCTGCACCTGGCGCGCAGTGCGCAATCCCGGCTTCACCTTGCGGACGCTGACGCCTGCGTCGGCGTCGAGCACGTTGACGCTGCACAGGCCATCCTCGTCCGCCGCCCCGAGCAATGTCGCCGGCAGCAGCAGTGCATCGCGCGCCTGCGCCACCACGAACTGCACCTGCGCGCTCATGCCGCTCATCAGTGCCTGGTCGCCGTTCTTCACCTCGAACAGCACGGTATACAACGCCTGCTTGCCCTGCTCACCGGTGCCATCGACCGGGATCGGCATGACCTGACGCAGCTTGCCCGACCACTGTTTGCCGGGATAGGCGGGCGTGGTGAAACGCGCCGTCATACCGGGCCGCAAACGCGTCACGTCGTTTTCCGCCACGCGGGCCGCCACCGTCATCTCCGACAGGTCGGCGATGCGCAGCAGCGGCGCGGCCGGTTGCGCGGCATTCACCATCTGGCCCGGCCGCACGGCCAGGGACACCACGGTGCCACTCATCGGCGCCTTCAGCAAGGTTTTGCCGCGCGCGTCCTCATCGATCTTCAGGGTCGCTTCCAGCTCGCCGATCTGGGCCGCGATCGCATCGACGCGCGCGCCGGCCGACGCGGCGTTCATGCGCGCCGATTCGAAGGCTTCCTCGCGCGTCGCGTTCTGCGCTTTCAGCTGGGTCTGGCGCTTGAACTGCAGCTGGGCGAATTCCAGTTGCGCGCGCTGGTCGGCCAGCTCCGCCTGCAGCCGGGCCATCTGGGCGCGGTTGCTTTCGGCCTTGGCGGGCTGCTGGGCCGGCGTGATGTCGAGCAGGGCCTGGCCGGCTTCGACCGTGTCGCCGATGGCGACCAGCACCTCTTTGACCTGGCCGCCGATCTGGGCGTAGCTGTCGGCCCATTTGTGCAGCTGCAGCTTGCCGGCGGCGTCGACGGTTTGTTCGATGTCGCCGCGCTGCGGGCTGACGGTATGCAATTTGACCGGCGCGGCAGAGGACGCGGGCGCAGACGGCGTGGCCGCTTGCGCCGATGCCGGAGCGGCGGCCAGCACCGCTGCCAGCGAAAGCAGCGCAGATGTCAGTGTGCGCGACGGGCGTGCACGGCGCAAAAGCCTGGCCGGGAGGATGCTGTGTTGTTGATCAGTAGCCATGGGACCACATCGGAAATATGCCGAGTATACACAGATGTGGCCGAGGGCTGCTTGCCTGGCGAAATGGCGTGTCCCACCCTCCCCGGTGGCGCCGCTCACCAGGCTGGTACTTGCCAATGCCTGGCTGACAAGGGCACAGTGCACGATAATAAGGATGCATCCGCCTTGCCGTCCCACGCCCGAACCGGTGGTCGCGCGCTACGACACAAGCGCACGCAGGTGAATCGGGACGGCAAGGCACGCGCGCCGGCCAGAGAAAGTGGGGCTGATGGCGCGCCTGCCCCCTATGGGCGCCCAAGATGCATCTCGGGTACACTGGTTTCATCGCCCAAGCTTGCGCCCGCCATGCCGATCCCTTCCAGCAACGCCCGCCCCCGCACCATCGAACTTTCCTGGAGAAACAAACCGCTGCAACTCGAGCTCGACTGGGTCGGCGTCGCCGAGTCGGCCTTCCCTACGGTGGTCTTCCTGCACGAAGGCCTCGGTTCGGTATCGCTCTGGAAGGATTTTCCGGAAAAATTTTGCCGGGCCCACGGATTGACCGGCCTGGTATTTTCCCGTTACGGCTATGGCCGCTCGACGCCGCGCCCGCATGGCGAACGCTGGCCGGTCGATTTCATGGAACAGCAGGCCCGCGAGGTCGTGCCGGCGCTGCTGGCAAGGCTCGGGCTGGTGAAGCCATGGCTGTTCGGCCACAGCGACGGTGCGTCGATCGCCTTGCTGGTGGCGGCCCGCCACGGCGACATGCTGAGCGGCGTCATCGCCGCCGCCCCGCACATCATGGTCGAGGACGTAACCGTCGCCGCGATCGCCGCCGCGCGCGAGGCCTATCTCGCCGGGCCGCTGCGCGAACGCCTGGCGCGTCATCATGCCGACGTCGATTCGGCCTTCTGGGGCTGGAACGATGTCTGGCTCGACCCCGCCTTCCGCCACTGGGATATCCGCGACGAGGTGGCGCGCATCCGCGTGCCGCTGCTCGCCATCCAGGGCGAGGACGACGAATACGGCACGCTCGAACAAGTGCAAGGTATCGCCCGGCTGCTGCCGCAGGCGGAGTTGCTGATCCTGCCGGGCTGCGGCCATTCGCCGCACCGGGATGCGCCGGACCGGGTCAGCACGGCGGCCGGGCGCTTCATCACCGCGCATCGCCCAAGTGGCTAAACATCAGATCCGCTGATAGATAACATAAACAAACATTATTAGAAGAGATGGTTGTTCCACGTTACGCTAGTCTTAAATAGCGTGGCGAACCGGGCATCACCCTGCCGCGCACCATACAGCAGGAGACAAGATGCAGCTTGCCCAGGAGCGGTTCGATTATGTGATTGTCGGCGGCGGTTCCGCCGGATGTGTGCTGGCCAACCGGCTGTCGGCCGACCCGCGCCTGCGCGTGGCGCTAATCGAAGCCGGCCCCGACACACCGCCCGGCGCGGTGCCGGCCGAGATCCGCGACAGCTACCCGATGCCGGTGTTCTGCGGCGAGCGCTTCATCTGGCCGCAGCTGAAGGCGCGCGCCACGGCCTCGGCCCCGCTCAAGGTCTACGAACAAGGCCGCGTCATGGGCGGCGGCTCCAGCATCAACGTGCAGGCGGCCAACCGCGGCCTGCCGCGCGATTACGACGACTGGGCCGCCGGCGGCGCCGCCGGCTGGGCATGGTCCGACGTGCTGCCCTGGTTCCGGCGGCTCGAGCGCGACCTCGATTTCGGCGCGTCGCCGCTGCACGGCGATGCCGGCCCGGTCGCCATCCGCCGCATCGGCCCGCCCGATTGGCCGCGCTTCTGCCACGCCTTCGCAGCCGGCCTGCGCGCCACCGGACTGCCCTACCTGGCCGACCAGAACGGCCAGTTCGGCGACGGCATGTTTGCGACGGCGTTCTCGAACGTCGACGATACCCGTGTGACGACGGCATCGGCCTACCTCGACAGCGCCACCCGCGCACGGCCGAACCTGCGTGTGTTCGCCGGCATGCGCGTCGAACGCGTGCTGATGAAGGACCGCCGCGCACACGGCATCGCGGCCATCGACAGCCAGGGCAACCATGTGCGCCTGGATGCCGCCGAAGTCATCGTCTCGGCCGGCGCGCTGCAGTCGCCGGCCCTGCTGATGCATGCCGGGATCGGCGATGGCGCCATGCTGCAGCGGCTCGGCATCCCGGTGGCGGCCGACCTGCCCGGCGTGGGACGCAATCTGCAAGACCACCCGTCGCTGACCTTTTGCCACTTCCTGGCCCCCGAATTCCGCATGCCCCTGGCGCGGCGCCGCGCCAGCATGACGGCGGCGCGCTTTTCGTCCGGCCTGGCGGCCTGCGACGCCTCTGACATGTATCTGTCGAGCGCCACGCGCGCCGCCTGGCATGCGCTCGGCAACCGTCTCGGCCTGTTCTTCCTATGGTGTAACCGGCCGTACTCGCGCGGCCGCGTGCAGCTGGCATCCAAGGATCCGGCCTTGCCGCCGGACGTCTCGCTCAACCTGCTGGACGACGAACGCGACCTGCAGCGCATGGCGATCGGCGTGCGCCGCATGGCCGAGGTGGTGCGGCACAGCGAACTGCACCGGCACGAGGCCGACTTCTTCCCGGCCGCCTTCTCGCCGCGCGTGAAGGCGCTGAGCCGCTACACGCCGGCGAATGCCTGGGTCACCCGCGCGCTCGGCCTGGCGCTGGACACGCCGGCGCCGCTGCGGCGCTGGCTGCTCGACCGCTTCCTCACGGGCGGCCAGAACGTCGCCGCGCTGCTGGCCGACGAGGCCGCGCTGCACGCCTTCATCCGCAAGAACGTATTCGGCGTCTGGCACGCCAGCGGCACCTGCCGCATGGGGCCGGCGCACGACCCGGCCGCCGTCACCGACAGCGAAGGACGCGTGCACAAGGTCGATGGGCTGCGCGTGGTGGACGCCTCGCTGATGCCGCGCCTGCCGTCCGCCAACACGAATATCCCGACCATCATGATGGCCGAAAAAATTGCCGGCGCCATCCTCGCGCGCCGGGACCCGGCCGGTAACCCGCGCCCCGTGGCGCTGGCACAAGACCGCTGAACCACAGCGGCAACCGGTCATCCAGCCACCCGGGGCGTCGCCAGGCCCCGGGCATTACAAGGAGACGATAATGGCTTTCGTAGCGAATCAAGAAGCAATCACCGAGCGCGAGCAGCAGCGCCACGTGCTCAAGGCCGTGGTCGCGTCCTGCCTGGGCTGGGCGCTCGACCTGTACGACCTGTTCATCCTGCTGTTCGTGGCACCCGTGATCGGCCGGCTGTTCTTCCCGTCCGAGCACGCGATGCTGTCGCTGGCCGCCGTGTATGCGTCCTTCGGCGTCACCCTGCTGATGCGGCCCCTCGGCTCGGCGCTGTTCGGCTCCTTCGCCGATACCCACGGCCGCAAGCGCGCCATGATCATCGCAATGGTCGGCGTCGGTGTTTCCACCGCCGCCTTCGGCCTGCTGCCGACCGTGCATACCATCGGCGTGCTGGCGCCGGTCCTGTTCATCATCCTGAAACTGGTGCAGGGCGTCTTCGTCGGTGGCGTGGTCGCGGCCACGCACACCATTGGCACCGAGTCGGTGGCGCCGCGCTACCGTGGCGCCGTCTCCGGCCTGATCGGCGGCGGCGGCGCCGGCCTGGGCGCGCTGATCGCGTCGCTGACCTTCTATGGCATGTCGGCCCTGTTCCCGGGCCCGGCCTTCGACGACTGGGGCTGGCGCTGCATGTTCTTCACCGGGATCATCAGCGCGGTGCTGGGCATCACCATCTTCAGCAACCTCGAAGAATCGCCGATGTTCAAGAAGCTGCAGGAAGCCAAGGCGCGCGCAAAGGCTGCCAACACCGGCGCGCCCGCGGCCGGCGCCAAGGCGGTGTCGCCGGTGCGCACGCTGTTTTCGCGCGAATACCGCAACATCCTGCTGGTGAACCTGCTGCTGACCATCGGCGGCGGCAGCGGCTATTACCTCACCTCGGGCTTCCTGCCGACCTACCTGAAAGTCGTCAACCAGACCCCCAGCGAAACCGCCGGCTTCATCCTGATGCTGTCGAGCGTGGGCGTGGTGGTGGCCTCTGTCGCCGCCGGCCATGTGAGCACCTTCATCGGCCGCAAGAAGACCTTCCTGATCACCGGCGTGCTGCGCCTGTTCGCCCTGCCGGCCCTGGCCCTGCTCATGCCCGGCGTGACCGACACCGTGCAGCTGGCCTTGTGCGTGATCCTGTTCGGCGCCCTCGGCAGCATCGGCTACGCGCCGCTGCTGATCTTCCTGAACGAACGCTTCCCCACCACCATCCGTGCCACCGGCACCGGGCTGTCCTGGAACATGGGCTTCGCCATCGGCGGCATCATGCCGACCTTCGTGTCGCTGGCCTCGCCGGCGCCGGCCGACCTGCCGCTGACGCTGGCGCTGTTCCTGGGCGGGATCAGCGTGGTGTTCCTGATCGGCGCGCTGGTCGTTCCCGAAACCGTCGGCAAGCTCGATGCGCAGCAAGACCCCAAGGCCTATTGAATCAGTAGAACTGATGGATAGCATAAACATACATTATTTGTCGTGATGATCCTGTCTCCCTATACTGGTTTTACGGAGACAGGCACAAGCGATAGGCCAATACCATGGATATGAAGACCCACCCAACCGGCGCAGTTGCCGGAGCCCAGGCGGCGCAGGCGTCGGCAGACACGCCCTTTGTCGGACGCCCGATGCGGCGCATCGAGGATGTCGCGCTGCTCACCGGCCGCGGCGAGTTCGGCGACGACGCCGGCGTCAAGCCCGGCACCCTGCATGCGGCCATCGTGCGCTCGCCGCATGCGCATGCCGCCATCACCCGCATCGACGGCAGCCGCGCCGAAGCCGCCCCGGGCGTGCGCGCCGTGCTCACCGGCGCCGACCTGGCCGACTGGTCGAAACCCTTCGTCGTCGGCGTCAAGGCGCAAATGGCCATGTGGGCACTGGCGCGCGAACGCGTGCGCTATGTCGGTGAACCGGTGGCCGTGGTCGTGGCCGACAGCCGTTACCTGGCCGAGGACGCGGCCGACCTGCTGCTGGTCGACTATGAACAGCTGGCGCCGGTCACGACCATCGACGACGCCATCGAGTCCGGTGCGCCGGTGCTGCACGAAGGCGTCGGCAGCAACGTCGTCAGCGACCGCAGCTTCCGCTATGGCGATCCCGAAGCCGCCTTCGCCGCCGCGCCGCATGTGGTGGCGCTGACCCAGCGCTATCCGCGCAACTCGTGCACGCCGATGGAGTGCGCGGTCGTGGTCGCCGACTGGCTGTCCGCCGAAGAAGGCTACGAGGTCAGCTCCAATTTCATGGGCCCGTTCTCGCTGCACACCGTGATGGCGCTGGCCCTGCGCATGCCCGGCCACAAGCTGCGCCACCGCTACTTCCGCGACTCCGGCGGCAGCTTCGGCGTCAAGCATGCCGTGTTCCAGTACGTGGTGCTGATGTGCCTGGCCTCGCGCAAGGCTGGCGCCCCGGTCAAATGGGTGGAAGACCGCCTCGAGCACCTGGCCGGCCTGACCTCGGCCACCAACCGCCTGTCGACCATCCGCGCCGCCGTCGAGAGCGACGGCCGCATCACCGCCCTCGATTACGACCAGCTCGACGACGTCGGCGGCTACCTGCGCGCGCCCGAACCGGCCACCTTCTACCGCATGCACGGCGTGCTCACCGGCGCCTATGCGATCCAGAACCTGGCGGTGCGCAACCGCGTGGTCCTGACCAACAAGACGCCGGCCGGCCTGGTGCGCGGCTTCGGCGGCCCCCAGGTGTACATCGCGCTCGAGCGCCTGATGCAGCGCATCGCGGTCGAACTGCGGCTCGACCCAATCGAGGTGTACCGCCGCAACTTCATCCCGGCCGATGCCTTCCCCTACCAGGCCGCGGCCGGCGCGCTGATCGATTCCGGCAACTACCAGCGCGCGCTGGAACTGGTGCAGAGCGAAGGCGGCCTGGCCGACCTGTATGCGAAAAGGGAGCGCGCGCGCGCCGAGGGCCGGCTGTACGGCATCGGCTTCGCCGCCATCATCGAACCGTCGATCTCGAACATGGGCTATATCACGACGGTGCTGCCGAAGGAAGCGCGCGCCAAGGCCGGCCCGAAGAACGGCGCGATCGCGTCCGCCACGGTCGGCATCGACCCGCTCGGCGGCATCAACGTCGTGATCGCATCGACGCCGGCCGGCCAGGGCCACCGCACCGTGTGTACGCAGGTGGTGGCGGACGTGTTCGGGCTGCAGCCGGACCAGGTTGCGGTGAACGTCGAATTCGACACCCAGAAGGATGCCTGGTCTGTCGCCGCCGGCAATTATTCGAGCCGCTTCGCCGGCGCCGTGGCGGGCACCGTACACCTGGCGGCGGTCAAGCTGCGCGACAAGCTGGCCACCATCGCCGCCGCGCAGCTGGACTGCGCCGCCGCCGACATCGTGTTCAGGGACGGCAAGGTGTTCGCGTCCGCCGCGCCAGAGAACGCCCTGCCCTTCCTGCGCATGGCCGCCAGTCCCCATTGGGCACCGGCCTTGCTGCCCGCCGGGGTGGAACCGGGCCTGCGCGAGACCGCGTTCTGGAGCGCAGAATCGCTGACGGCGCCGGACGAGCAGGACCGCGTCAATACCTCGGCCGCCTACGGCTTTGCCTTCGACGTCTGCGGCGTCGAGATCGACCGCAACACCGGCCGCATCACGATCGACAAGTACGTCACCACCCACGATGCCGGCAAGATCCTGAATCCGGCGCTGGCCGACGGCCAGATCCGCGGCGCCTTCGCCCAGGGCCTGGGCGCGGCGCTGATGGAAGAATTCCGCTACGGCGAGGACGGCAGCTTCCAGTCCGGCACCTTTGCGGACTACCTGGTGCCGACCACCTGCGAGGTGCCGGAGCCGCAGATCATCCACATCGAGACGCCCTCCCCCTTCACGCCGCTCGGCGCCAAAGGCCTCGGCGAAGGCAACAACATGAGCACGCCGCCCTGCATCGCGAATGCCGTGGCCGACGCGCTCGGCGTGGCCGACCTGACGCTGCCGCTGACGCCGTCGAAGGTGATGGACCTGATCGGCGCCGACGAACCGCCGCCTTCGAAGGCGGTGGCGCAAGCGCTGGCGCCGACGCCCCCGGTGGTGCCGGTCGCGGACGGCGATGCGATCCCGTCGACGGCCGCCGTCGGCGCCGTCCAGGCAGGCAAGGCCGGCAAAGGCGGCAAGTCCCTCGGCGCGCGCGGTGCGGTCGTGCTCGACGCGACGCCCGAGGCCGTGTTCCGGGTCTTGCTCGATCCTGCCGCGCTGGCCAAGGTCATCCCCGGCTGCAATGCGCTCGAGCCGAACGGCGAACACCGCTACCGCGCCGACGTGACGGTCGGCGTCGGCATGATCAAGGCGCGCTATTCGGCCGAAGTCGCACTGTCCGAACTCGATCCGCCGCGCAGCCTGCGCCTGGCCGGTTCCGGCCTGTCCTCGGTGGGTAGCGCGCGCGGCAGCGGCCTGGTCACGCTGGAACCGAAGGATGGCGGCACGCTGCTGCATTACGACTACACGGCCGAGGTGTCGGGCAAGGTGGCGGCCGTCGGCAGCCGCATGCTGGAGGGCGCGGCCAAGATCGTGCTGAACCAGCTGTTCGAGCAGCTCGGCCGCGAAGCCGGCGGCCAGCGTGGTGCGAGCGGCGGCGCCGCGCCGGCGGCCACCAGCGCCACCGCGCAACGCAGCCTGTGGCAGCGCCTGAAAGCCCTGTTTGGAGTAAAAGCATGAAACCGCAAGCCTTCGATTACGCCCGTCCCGACAATGCCGCCGAAGCGGTCGCCCTGCTGGCCGATGCCGGCGAGGACGCCCGCATCCTGGCCGGCGGCCAGTCACTGATGGCGGTGCTGAACCTGCGCCTGGCACAGCCGAGCGTCCTGATCGACATCTCGCGCGTGCCCGACCTGGACTATGTGCGCCAGGACGCCGGCATGCTGGCCATCGGCGCCGCCGCCACCCAGGGCAGCGTGGAATGGCGCGCCGGGCTGGCGGCGGAAGTCCCGCTGCTGGCGCAGGCCTTCCCGCACATCTCGCACTTCCAGATCCGCAACCGCGGCACCGTGTGCGGCTCGATCGCCCACGCCGACCCGAGCGCGGAACTGCCCCTGTGCCTGCTGGCGCTGGGCGGCCAGGTCGTGCTGCGCAGCCGTGCCGGGCGCCGCAGCGTGGTCGCCGACGACTTCTTCCAGGGCATGCTGATGACCGCGCGCCGGCCCGACGAACTGGTCGAGGAAGTGCGCTATCCGCTGAGCGAACCCGGTGTGCGCTATGCCTTCGAGGAATTCGCCGGCCGCCACGGCGACTTCGCGCTGTGCGCGGTGGCCGCCGTGGTGCGCCCGGACGGGATCCGGCTGGCGGTCGGCGGCGTGTCGGACCGGCCGCGCGTCAAGTCCTGGGGTGGTTTGTCGCGCACCGACCTGGACGCGGCCATCAACGATTTCGCCTGGGAGCTGGGCGCCAGGGACGACCACCACGCCTCCGCCAAATTCCGCAGACAACTGGTGCGCCACATGGGCCGCACCGCGATCGACAAGGCCATGTCATGAAGACCTATCAGAAAAACGACGTCGTGCGCATCGAACTGGTGCTGAACGGCCAGCGCCGCAGCGGCACCTGCGAATCGCGCACCCTGCTGTCCGATTTCCTGCGCCACGAACTGGGCGCCACCGGCACCCACGTCGGCTGCGAACACGGCGTGTGCGGCGCCTGCACCGTGAGGGTCGACGGCGTGGCATCGCGCACCTGCCTGAGCCTGGCGGTACAGGCCGAGGGCCGCAGCATCGAGACCGTGGAAGGACTGAATCGGGAGCAGGCGCGCGGGCAGGAAGGCTTGTCCGACCTGCAGGAAGCCTTTCGCCGCAACCACGCGCTGCAGTGCGGCTTCTGCACCGCCGGCATCCTGATGTCCAGCGCCGACTACCTGGCGCGCAAGCCCGACCCGAGCGAGCAGGAAGTGCGCGAGATGCTGTCCGGCCACCTGTGCCGCTGCACCGGCTACACCAATATCGTCAAGGCGGTCATGGAGACCGCCGCTGCGCGCCTCGGCCGCCCGGTGGGCGCCACGCCGCCGGCGGACCAGCCTGGCCATGCCGGGATCGGGACCGCGGCGCAGTCGAAACTGGTCAGTGCCTGACAGCGCCATCAATCTATAACGACAACAGAGGAGAACACCGTGCTGGATCTTGGACGCACCTTCCTGCAAAGCGTCGAACGCAGCCCGCATGCGCTGGCCGTGGTCGACGGCGCGCAGCGCCTGACGTATGCCGAATGGTACGAGCGCATTCAACGGGTTGCCGCCGGCCTGTCCGTGCTCGGCGTCAAACGCGGCGACCACCTGATGGTCGTGCTGCAAAACCGCATCGAGATGGCAACCATCCACTGGGCCTGCCAGTTCCTGGGCGCCATCGTCACGCCGCTGAACTGGCGCGCCAAGCCGGACGAGGTCGAGTACTGCGCGACCGACTCCGGCGCCAGGGCCATCGTCTACGAACCGGTCAGCGCGGAAGCGGTCGCCGCCAGCCCGACGGCGGCGCGCCTCACCCGCATCGCCGTGGGCGGCGCCGACGGCACGGTCCGATACGAGCAGCTGCTGGAACACGCGCCGGCCACCCCGCTCTTGGCGGCGGATTGCGAAGACATCGCGCTGATGCTGTACACCTCGGGCACCACCGGCAAGCCGAAAGGCGTGCCGCGCAAGCACCGCGCCGAGCGCGCCGCCGCCCTCGGCCACGTGGCGCAGAACCTGTACCGCCGCGGCGAACGCACGCTGGGCGTGATGCCGCTGTACCACACGATGGGCGTGCGCTCGCTGCTGGCGATGGCGCTGGTCGACGGCGTGTTCGTGTGCGTGCCGAAGTTCGATTGCGCCGCCGCTTTCCGCTCGATCGAGGAAGAACGCATCACCGCGCTCTACCTGGTGCCGACGCTGTACCACGACATGCTGAGCTGGCGTGCGCAGCATGGCGCCGACATCGCTTCGGTGACCAAGCTCGGCTTCGCCGGCGCCCCCATGCAGGATGGCCTGCTGAAACGCCTGAGCGAAATCTTCCAGCCGGAGCTGTTCGTCAACCACTACGGCTCGTCCGAAGTCTTCACCTTCGCCTTCGACCAGGACGCCACGCGCAAGGCCGGCAGCGCCGGGCGCGCCGGCATCAATACCCGCATCCGCGTGGTGGCGCTCGGCGCCGACACGGCGGACCAGATGGTGGCGCCGGGCGAGGAAGGCCAGATCGTCTGCGAACTGCAGGGCGACGAGGCATTCGAGGCTTACTGGAACCGCCCGGACGCCAACGCCAAGTCGATCCGCGCCGGCTGGTACTTCACCGGCGACACCGGCTACCTCGACCCGGACGGCGACCTGTTCGTCACCGGGCGCGTGGACGACATGATCATCAGCGGCGGCGAGAACATCTCGCCGGTCGACATCGAATCGGTGCTGTCGCTGCACCCCGCCGTCGACGAGGTGGCGGTGGCCGGCCTGCAAGACGAGCGCTGGGGCCAGCGCGTGGTCGCCTTCGTCAAGCCGCGCGGCGACACGACGCCGGAAGCCCTCAACGAGCACGTGCGCCAGTCGGACCTGCAGAACTTCAAGCGCCCGCGCGACTACGTGTTCGTGCGCGAGATTCCCAAATCGCCGGTCGGGAAGATCCTGCGGCGCAAGCTGATCGCCGGCGAGTACGAGACCTTGCAGGCCCACCAGGAATGAAAAGCCCAATGAAGAACACAATGAACAACGCAATGGGGAACAATATGCAGGCACCAAAGGCCACCGACCTGCGCACCTGGCTCGCGCACCTGCAGGCAACCGGCCGCCTGGCCGTGATCCGCGAAGGGGTGCCGCTGAAGCACCGCCTGGCCGCCATCGCCAAGCGCCTGGACGGCAAACAGGCCGCCTACTTCCCGAAGCCGGCCGGGCACACGATGCCGGTGGTGTCGGGCTTCGTGTCGCGCCGCGCCTGGATCGCCGAGGCGATGGGGGTCGAGCAGGCCGGCCTGCTGGCCGCCTTCCGCCACGCCGCCGAGAACCCGCTGCCATGGCGCGAAGTGGCGACTGGCGAAGCGCCCTGCCAGCAGGTGGTGACGCCCTGGGACGCATCGATGGACCTGAACACGATGCTGCCGATCCCGACCCACAGCGAACATGACAACGGCCCCTACATCACGGCCGGCCTGGTCATCGCGCGCAATCCGGCCACCGGCGTGCAAAACGTGTCGATCAATCGCATCCAGGTGCACGGACGCGACCGCATGGCGATCCTGATGCTGCCGCGCCACCTGCTGGCCTTTTACAAGGCGGCCGAGGCCGACGGACAGGCGCTCGACGTCGCGGTCGTCATCGGCGCCGATCCGCTCACGCTGCTGGCGTCGCAGGCGATCACGCCGATCGACCACGACGAGTTGGACATCGCCGGTGCCCTGCACGGCGCCCCGCTGCCGGTGGTGAAATGCACCACCAGCGAGGTGCGCGTGCCGGCGAATGCGGAAATCGTCATCGAGGGCCGGCTGCTGCCCCAGGTGCGCGAAGCCGAAGGCCCCTTCGGCGAATTCCCGAAATACTACAGCGCGCAAGAGAAGCGCGAAGTGATCGTGGTGGATGCGGTGACCACCCGCGCCAACCCGATCTTCCACACCATCGTGCCGGCCGAGATGGAACACCTGCTGCTGGGCTCCATTCCGCGCGAAGCGACCATGCTGGCCCACCTGCAGCGCAGCTTCCCGGGCGTGCTGGATGTCCACCTGTCGGTCGGCGGTGTCGGTCGCTACCACCTGTTCGTCAAGTTCCGCAAGGCGCGCGAGGGCGAACCGAAGAACGTCATCCTCGGCGCGTTCGGCGCCCACTACGACATCAAGCAGGTGATCGTGGTCGACGACGACGTCGACGTGCACGATCCGCAGCAGGTCGAGTGGGCTGTGGCCACGCGCTTCCAGGCCGACCGCGACCTGGTCGTGATCAGCGGCGCCCAGGGCTCGGTGCTGGATCCTTCCACGACCGTCGCCACCGGCCACCACGAGAACGACGAACCGGCGCCGCCGCACCTGCAGGGCGTGGGCGCCAAGATGGGCCTGGACGCGACCCGGCCGGTGTCCTACCGCGGCCACGTGTTCACCCGGGTGCGCATCCCGGGCGAGCTCGAGATCGACCTCGCGGAGGAAATCGTGCCTGGCGCCGCGGTGGACTGGCACGTGGACTGGCAATGAGCAAGCCCCGCCTCATCGTCGCCATCACCGGCGCCAGCGGCGCGGTGTATGGCGTGCGCATGCTGCAGGCGCTGCGCGCGTCCGGCGCCTGCGAGACCCATCTGGTGATGTCGTCCTCCGGCGTGATGACGGCGCAGCAGGAACTCGACCTGCGCCGCGCCGACATCGAGGCCCTGGCCGACGTGGTCCACAACGTCAAGGATATTGGCGCCACCATCGCGAGCGGTTCGTTCCGCTCGGCCGGGATGGTGGTGGCGCCCTGCTCGATGAAGACGCTGGCGAGCATCGCCCACGGCCTGGCCGACAACCTGGTGACGCGCGCCGCCGACGTGATGTTGAAGGAGCGCCGCCGGCTGGTGCTGGTGGCGCGCGAGACGCCCCTGAACCTGGCCCACCTGCGCAACATGACGAGCGTGACCGAAATGGGCGGCATCATCTTCCCGCCGGTGCCGGCCTTTTACACGCGCCCCGGTTCGCTGGACGACATCGTCGACCACACGGTGGGCCGCCTGCTCGACCTGTTCGAGCTGCCGCACCAGGGCCTGGTCAGGCGCTGGGAAGGCATGCCGCGCAATGGCGCAGCTGGCACCGAATCAGCCGAAACAACCGAAACAACCGACACCCCAGAATAACCAAGGAGAACAGCATGACCCAACTGAAACACCCTGCCCACGACCTGCTCGAGAACCTCGACGGCTTCCGCGTGGACATCGACGCCGAGCGCCAGCGCGCCGACATCGTCCTGTCGAACGGCCAGTTCAACATCATCTCGATGCAGCAGCGCGAGCAGCTGCGCCTGGTGTTCGAAGCGCTCGACGAGGACGAGCGCGTGCGCGTGATCGTGCTGCGTGCCGAGGGCCAGCACTTCTCCAGCGGCGGCGACATCAAGGGCTTCCTGGAGGCGTCGCCGGAACACGTCTCCAAGCTGGCCTGGAACATCGCCGCGCCGACCCGCTGCAGCAAGCCGGTGATCGCCGCCAACCGCGGCTTCTGCTTCGGCGTCGGCTTCGAGATCTCGCTGGCCTGCGATTTCCGCATCGTCACCGACACCACCTTCTATGCGCTGCCGGAGCAGAAGCTCGGCCAGATCCCGGGCTCGGGCGGCTCGGCGCGCCTGCAGAAGATGGTCGGCATCACCCGCACCAAGGACATCGTGATGCGCTCGCGCCGCATCCCGGGCCAGCAAGCCTACGATTGGGGCGTCGCCACCGAGTGCGTCGCGGATGCCGAGCTGGAAGCGGCCACCGACCGCCTGGTGGACGAACTGCGCGGGTTCTCGCCGCTGGCCCAGCGCACCGCCAAGAAGCTGCTGAACGACACCGAGGATTCGCCGCTGTCGATCGCGATCGAGCTGGAGGGCCACTGCTACAGCCGCCTGCGTTCTTCCGACGACTTCCGCGAAGGCGTGGAAGCCTTCCACGGCAAGCGCGCGCCGCAGTTCAAGGGCAGCTGAGCATGACCCAGCTGAGCGCCCTCAATTACATCGACGGCCAGTGGCAGGGTGCGGCCGGCGGCGCCCTCGCCACCAGCCGCAATCCGGCCGACGGCAGCGTCATCGGCAGCCATGCGGCCGGTGGCCTGGATGACGCCCGTGCCGCCATTGCCTGCGCGCGCCACGCCTTCGACACCTCGCTGTGGGCGCACGACGCGCGCCTGCGCCAGAACGTGCTGCTGCAATGGGCCGAACGGCTGGAAAAACGCCACGAACTGGCGGCGCTGCTGACCCAGGAAAACGGCAAGGTGATGGCGCAGTCGCGCGGCGAAATGGCCGCCGCCATCTCGGAAATCCGCTATTACGCCGGCCTGGCGCGCCACACGCCCGGCCACTTCACGGAAGTCGAGCCGGGCGCCTACTCGGCCACGCTGCGTGAGGCCGCCGGCGTGGCGGGGTTGATCATTCCCTGGAACGCGCCGGTGGTGCTGCTGATCCGCTCGCTGGCGCCGGCGCTGGCCGCCGGCTGCACGGTCGTCGTCAAGCCGGCGCACCAGACCGCCCAGATCACGGCCCAGGTGCTGCGCGAACTGGCGGCGGTGGAGAGCCTGCCGCGCGGCGTGCTGAACCTGGTGCTGGAAACCGGCAGCGAGGCGGCGCAGGAACTGGTGGCCTCGAACGAGGTCGACGTGCTGAGCTTCACCGGGTCGAACGGCACCGGCCAGCGCATCATGGCCGCCGCCGCCCCGACCATGAAGAAGCTGTCGCTGGAACTGGGCGGCAAGTCCTGCTGCCTGGTGTTCCCCGACGCCGACATCGGCGCCACCGCCCAGCGCATCGCCGCCGCCGCCACCGTCATCTCGGGCCAGCAATGCACGGCCGCGCGCCGCGTGCTGGTCCACGCATCGCGTTACGACGAGATGAAGCGCGCACTGAAACAGGCGCTCGGCAGCATCGTGGTGGCACCGGGCGACACCCCGGGTGCCGGCATGGGCCCGCTGATCGATGCCCAGGCGCTGGCGCAGGTGGCCGGCGCGGCCGAGCGCGCCCTCGACATCTGCGACGAGGTCGTGCTGGCGGGCGGGCACCCGGGCGGACGGCTGGCAAACGGTCACTTCCTGAGCCCGACGCTGGTGGCGCACCAGGACAGCGGCGCCTTTTTCGTGCAGGACGAGATCTTCGGCCCCTTCGTCGTGCTGGAGCGCTTCGAGGACGAAAAGGACGCGGTGGCGCGTGCCAACCACACGGTGTTCGGGCTGTCGGCCAGCGTCTGGACCCTCGATGGTGATCGCGGCATGCGCGTCGCGCGCGCGCTGCGCAACGGTACGGTATGGATCAACGATCACAACCGGCTGTTCGCGGAAGCCGAGACGGGCGGCTACCGGCGCAGCGGGGTCGGACGGCTGCACGGTTACGAGGGACTGAACGACTTCCTCGAAACCAAACACATCTACCGCAGCGCCGGCCTGGTCTGAAGCGCAGGCCCGCTAGGGTGCGGGCGCATCGAGCGGCGCCGGCCCCACCGGCTCCGCCGGCGCACGCAGCCGCAGGTTCGCGGCCAGCATCGACAGGAACAGCCGCGCGGCGGGGCTCAGCGGCCGCCGCGGATGCCACACGCTGACCATGCGGCGCACCAGCCGCGGCGAGGTGACGGCATGCTCGCGCAGCGTGCCCTTGCTGAGCTGGCGGTGCACCGCGATGCGCGGCACGATCGTCGCCACGCGCGCCTGCTCGACCAGCTTGACGGTCGCCACCAGCGAATCGATCTCGAACTTCGGCGCCAGCTCGATGTTTTCGCTTTCCGCAAAGCTGTCGATGGTGCTGCGCAGCCCGTGCCCGCGCGTCGGCAGCACCAGCGCCAGGCCGAGCGAGGACAACTGGCGCAAGGTCAGGCTCTGCGGCACGTTCTGGTCCGAGGCCGCACCGGTGATCAACACCATCTCTTCGTCGACGATGTGTTCGACGTCGAGCGCCAGCGGACGGCGCGGCTTGTTGATGATGGCCGCGTCCAGCCGGCCTCCGGTGACCCAGTCGATCAGGGTGCTGGTGTACCCATCGGCCACCGACACGTCGACGTCCGGGTAGCGGTTCGAGAAATCGCTCAAGGTATCCACCAGCACGCCTTCCGTCACCGAGGCGATCAGGCCGATGTTCACCTCGCCGCGAATGGCGCCGTCGCTGCTGAGCATCTGGGCGTGCGCGTTCGAGAAGTCGCGCATGATCGGCAGGAACAGGCGGTACATGTGGCGTCCGGCCGCGGTCGGCACCATGCCCTGCTTGCTGCGCTCGAACAGCTGCTGGCCGATCTGCTCTTCCAGCTTGCTGATCTGCATGCTCAGGGCCGGCTGCACGATGTTGAGCCGGTGCGCCGCGCGGGTGACGGTGCCCTCTTCGTACAGCGCGATGAAGTAGTTAATTTGGCGGAATTCCATAGCGGTCCATCTTAACCGATGGCGCGGCCGCATATGGGTACATGGGGGGCGCTGCCTTGTGAGCGATGCCAGGGGCATCGCTCACCAATGCTTATGGCGTGCGGATTACGGCTTCACGAACTTCAGCGTCATGCGGTCGCTCTCGCCGATCGCCTGGTATTTGTCGCGGTCCTGGTCGCGGTTGGCCAGGGTCGGCGGCAGGGCCCAGACGCCGCCCTTGTGGTCGGCCTTGTCCTTCGGATTGGCGTTGATGTCGGATTTCGCGGCCAGCTTGAAGCCCGCGCTTTCGGCCATCTTGATCACATAGGATTCGTGGACATAGCCGCTCGAGGCCTTGGCATCCTGGGGCATGGCTTCCGGCAGACGGTGTTCTTCGATGCCCAGCACGCCGCCCGGCTTCAGGCTGGTGTAAATGGCCTTGAACACGCCCTTGAGCTCTTCGTCGCCGCCATCGCTGATCCAGTTGTGCAGGTTGCGGAAGGTGAGCACCATATCGACGCTGCCGGGGGCCGCGAAGTTGTAGGTCGATGGCGGCGCAAACACGCCCTGCACCACCTTGCCGAAGACTGCCGGGTTGGCGTCGAGTTTCTGCTTGAAGGCCACGGTGGAACGCTTGGCCGGGTCGAAGGCCGCGCCTGCGGCGATCAGCTTGCCATTGTCGCGCAGGTAGGGTGCCAGGATTTCGGTGAACCAGCCGCCACCCGGCGACAGCTCCACCACGGTCATGGTCGGCTTGATGCCGAAGAAGGCCAGGGTCTCATAGGGATGGCGCCAGTTGTCGCGCGCCGCATTGGTGCTGCTGCGGTGGCTGCCTGAAACAGCCGCGCGCAGCTGGGCATCATCGGCCTTGTCGGCGGCCTGCGCGAGGCCGGCCAGGCCGCTTGCCAGCAGCGCGGCGCACAGGATGAATCGTTTCATGGTGTCGTCTCCAGGGTCGGTGGCAGCGGGAGGTGTGCCGCCGGCAATCATCGGCCAGGGCCTGCTTGTCGTCAAGTCAATATGCGCGCACCTGCACGCGCACCTGCACGCGCACCTGCCGCGGTGCTTACTTCCATCGCTCGGCTTCGCGCAGGATGATGTCCTCGAGCGCGCGGGTCGCCGCGCTTTGGTACGCGCCTTTGCGCCGCAGCAGCATGACAGTGCGCGGCGGCGGTGGCGGCGCCAGCGGCAGGTTGCGCAGTCCGGCCACCTGCCCTGCGATTGCCTCCGGCAATATCGTCAACAAATTGCCATGCCGGACGATTTCAACCAGTGCACTGATCGTATTGAATTCCACTGCCACTTTCGGGGCCACCTGGGACGCCTGCAGATAATTGTCGATGTGGACACGCGTAACAAAATTCTTGCTGAGCAAGGCCAGTTCCCCATCCGCGAGTGAGCGGACATCGAGCGAAGTTCGCCTGGCCCAGGGGTGATGGTCTGAAGCCACGACACGCAGGTTTTCCGTGAACAGCGGCACGCTGTCGATGTCCGCGCAACGCGCAAGCTCGAATGCAATACCGAGGTCCATTTCATCCGCTTGAATCGCAGCGGCAATCGTGTCCATCGACATTTCGAAGGCCTTTACCGTGATCGCCGGAAACCGGGCGCGGAAAGCGGCCACCACTGGTCCGATCAGATAAGCCGTGAAGGTTGGCGTCATCGCGAGCCGTACGCCCCCGCGTGACAAGTCACGCACATCGTGTATCGCGCGCCGGCCCGATTCGAGTTCGAACAGCGCGCGCCGCGCATGGGCGATATAGGCTTGTCCGGCATCCGTCACCCTTACCGTGCGCCCGCTGCGGTCGAGCAGGACCGCATCCATGCGCTCTTCCATTTGCAGGATTTGCTGCGAGAGTGCGGGCTGGGACACATGCAGCGCTTCTGCGGCTCGGGTGAAATTGCCATGCTCCGCTACCGCGATGAGATATTTTAGTGCACGCAGTTCCATGATTTAGTGCACGCAGCCCCATAAGTGACCATTGGTTTTTCTTATCATCACCATTCCAAGTCCGTATTGGACCTGTTTTAAAAACCCCATGATGATGAATCCACCAGCTATCAAGCAATTTACTGGCCAGGAACAATCCACCGCCCCGCTCATAAAGGAAATCATCATCATGCTGCAATCGGACCTTACCCAAGATGCTCGCACGGCACTGACTGCACGTGTCATCACCAGCAAGGCGCTGAAAGACCTTACCTGGGCCGCCATCGCCGAAGGAACCGGCCTGCATGTCGCCTACGTCACCGCCGCACTGCTTGGTCAGCATGCGCTGCCGGCCGCTGCCGCATCCATGGTTGCAGAGCGCCTGGACCTCGGCGCGGCCGACGCCAGGCAGCTGCAGTCCGTGCCGATGCGCGGCAGTATCCCCGGCGGCGTGCCCACCGACCCGACGATCTACCGCTTCTACGAGATGGTCCAGGTCTATGGAACGACGCTGAAAGCGCTGGTCCACGAGCAGTTCGGCGACGGCATCATCAGTGCGATCAACTTTCGCCTCGATATCCGGAAAGAAGCGGATCCGGACGGCGGCGAACGTGCCGTCATCACACTCGACGGCAAATTCCTCCCTTACCAGCCGTTCTAAGCCGCCCCGGCAGGCACTCTTTTTGCTGTATTCAATACATAACATGGACAGGCCTGCGGGCCGCGAAAGGTAAAGCTGCATGGCATATCTGGTTCCTTCGGAATTCGTCACCAAGATGGTGGACGCGGGCGAGTCGAAAATCTACATGGCCACGCGCGATGCGCTGATCCGCGCCTACATGGCGGGCGCCATACTTGCGCTGGCCGCCGTATTTGCGGTGAGCGTCTCGGTGGCAACCGGCGTGCCGCTGATCGGCGCACTGCTGTTCCCGGTCGGCTTCTGCATGCTGTACCTGATGGGCTTCGACCTGCTGACGGGCGTGTTCGTGCTGACACCGCTGGCACTGATCGACAAGCGCCCCGGCGTCACGGTCGGCCGTGTGCTGCGGCATTGGGGCGTCGTCTTCGTTGGCAACTTCCTCGGTGCGCTGACGGTGGCCTGCCTGATGGCCTATATGTTCACCTTCGGCTTCAACACGGATGGCGGCAAGATCGCCCAGACCGTCGCGCAGATCGGCGAGAAACGCACCGTCGGCTATGCAGCCTATGGCGCGGCCGGCATGCTGACACTGTTCATCCGCGGCATGCTGTGCAATTGGATGGTGTCCATGGGCGTGGTCGGCGCGATGATTTCCACCACCGTCGGCGGCAAGGTCGTGGCGATGTGGATGCCGATCATGCTGTTCTTCTTCATGGCCTTCGAGCACTCGGTGGTGAACATGTTCCTGTTCCCGTTCGGCCTGATGATGGGCGGGCACTTCACGATCATGGACTACCTGATCTGGAACGAAGTGCCGACCGTACTGGGCAACCTGGTGGGCGGCCTTGCCTTCACAGGACTGACGCTGTACTCCACGCACATCAGGACGGCAGCCAAGCGCTCCTTCCCTTGATCGTTTGCGGATGTCTTCCCATCCGTATCTCTCGATCGGCCAACACAGCGAACGCGGCCACAAGCCGGTCAACCAGGACTTCCACGGCAGCTGCATCCCGCACGGCTGGCAGCTGGCCGTGAAGGGCGTTGCCCTGGCCGTGGCCGATGGCATCGGCAGCAGCGATGTCAGCCAGATTGCCAGCGAAACAGCCGTCGCATCTTTCCTCGAGGACTACTACTGCACCTCGGATGCGTGGTCGGTGAAGACCTCGGTGGAACGCGTGCTCACGGCCACCAATGCCTGGCTGCATGCGCAGACCCGGCAAAGCGCGGGCCGCTACGACAAGGACCGCGGCTACGTGTGCACGCTGTCGGCGCTCGTCATCAAGTCGAACACGGCTTACCTGTTCCACGTGGGCGACACACGCATTTACCGGGTCCACAGCGACGGCCTGGAACAGCTGACCACCGACCACCGCGTCTCGATCTCGCCCGGGCAAGACTACCTGGCGCGCGCACTCGGCGTGGATGCACACCTTGAGATCGACTACCGCAGCGAGCCGCTCGCGCCAGGCGACCTGTTCATGCTGGCCAGCGACGGCGTCTACGAGCATGTGGGCGCGGCCGATGTGCAGCGTGCGTTATCGGACGGCGCAGACCTGGACGCGGCGGCGCGCCTGCTGGTGGGGCGCGCCCTGGAAAACGGCAGCCGCGACAACCTGACGGTGCAACTGGTGCGCATCGACAGCTTGCCGGACCACGCCGCCGACGAGCTGATACGGAAAATGACAGCCCTGCCCTTTCCGCCACAATTCGAGCCGCGCGCGCAGTTCGACGGTTTCCGCATCCTGCGCACGCTGCACCGCAGCAGCCGCAGTCACGTCTACCTGGCGCTCGATGTCGACAGCGGACAAAACGTGGCCATCAAGACACCGTCGATCGACCTGCAGGACGATCCGGTCTACGTCGAACGCTTCCTGATGGAAGAGTGGATCGCACGCCGCATCGACAGCCCGCACGTCATCAAACCGGTACTGCCGGGACGCCCGCGCAGCAGCATGTACCTGGTCACCGAATACATTGAGGGCACCACGCTTGCGCAGCAGATCCGGGACCGCGGCAGCCCGGGCCTGGACGCGGTGCGCCGCATCGTCGGCCAGGTCGCGACAGGCCTGCGCGCCTTCCACCGGCTGGAGATGCTGCATCAGGACATCCGCCCCGAGAACATCATGATCGACACGGCAGGCACCGTGAAGCTCATCGACTTCGGCGCGGCGAGCGTGGCCGGCGTGCGCGAGATGGCGCCCGACGTACGCACTGCGACACTGGCCGGCGCGGCGCTGTATGCGGCGCCCGAATATTTCCTCGGCGAGCACGGTACGGTGCAGTCGGACGTGTTCTCGCTGGGCGTGCTGAGCTACCAGCTGTTGACCGGCCACCTGCCCTATGACGTGACCATCCCGCAAGCGAAGAGCCGGGCGGCGCAGCGCAAACTGTCGTACACGTCCGCGCGCGACCACGATGCCGGTATTCCCGCCTGGGTCGACGACGCGCTGCGCAAGGCCGTGCGCATCGACGCGCAGGCGCGCTATCGGGATGTGGCCGAATTCATCTTCGACCTGCACCACCCGAACCGCGACTTCCAGCGGCGGTCCCGCCCGCCACTGATCGAGCGCAACCCCGTCGCCTTCTGGAAAGGCGTCTCGTTCGTGCTGCTGCTCCTGCTGCTCCTGCTGCTCCTCCACCTGGCACTGCGGCCTTAAACACCTGGGCACCTGGGCACCTCGTCCTCGGTCGCCGTGGGGCCTGATCGCCGGACGCGCCCTGCAGGGCATCACGCGCGCTTGCCCATGACAACGCGCTTGCCTGGTGAGGAACCGGCATGCGCTTCCGGCAGCGGCCTCAAGACTCGGGATACGGATCGGCCCGGTCCGGGTCTCTGCCACCATCCAGCACCACGGCCGCGCGCTCCATGCGCATGCTGTCCGACAGCGACCGGCGGTCTTCGTCGTCGGCCGGTGGCGGATCGAGCATGTCCGCGAGCATCGCGCGCAGCTCCGGCGTATCCCAGGACAGGCCGCTGCGTTGCCTGACATGGATGTAATGCCGGATTTCGCTATCCTGCTCAGGGGTCAAAGGCAGGCCGCGAAACGTGTTTGCAGGTTCGGACGCCATCTTGATCCCTCCTTGAATCCAGCGACAGGCACGCCGACGCTACGCGCATTTCCCGGGCACGGGCGCACGCCAGGCCGGACGAATAAACCTGGTTGCGCGCCAATGCGGCGCGTATGATGGATCGCATTGGCATATGAGCGACTGCGAGACCTTGCCCCACGACGTGTCGCTCGCTCCGGCCTGCTGTCATGGAGAAGCGATGCCGATCGACGAGCGGCAGCGGCGCAGCGACGAGCCGACGGCGAATGCCGTGGCGCGCGCCATGAACATCCTTGCGGTGCGCGATGCCGGACTCGCCAGGCGCTACATGGAGCACAAAAATGTGCCCGACCATGTGATTGTCCGGGTCCTGGGCAATCCAGCGCTGTGCCGCCGGGAGAGCCCCGGACAATCGGTATCGGAAGCGATCACGCCGTCCCCACCGGACGATCAGTAAGACCGTGGCCGCGGCCACGCCCAACCGCAAGCGGAGCCGTCGATGACCCGAAACACCGAAGCCGATATGGAAGTCCGGCAACTACAGGCACTGCTCACCATGTCACGCGAATTGATGCAGGCCAACGAGCCACTCACAGTACTGGCACTGGCCGGCCGGGCCATGGCCGATCTGGCCCATGTCGACAGCGCCCTGCTGCTGGTCCGCGGCGAGGTGAACGCGGCGATCGGCTTCGACCGCAAGGGTGAGCCGCGCAAGGCGTCCAGCAGCCACGACTGGTATCGGATGGCGACGGCGCGCCTGGAGGGCGGCGCTGGCGACAGCGCCATGGCGGACCCGCGCACGATGCTGGTTGGGGTGCCGACCCAGCACGCCATGGCGGTACTGGCGGCCGGCTGGACAAGCGATGCCGCGCCCGCGGCGTGGGCCGGGCGCCAGCGCCTGCTCGGCACGATTCTCGAATTATCCGTCGCGACCCTCGGCAGGATCTCGGCCCGCGATTCGCTCGAGAATCTCGTGTCGACCCAATACGAGCAAATGGCGGGCACCGCCCAGGCCCACGCTGACGAGATCGCGCGCCGCGACGAATCGGAAGGCGCGATGCGCGCCCTTGCCTTGACCGATGTGCTGACCGGCTTGAACAACCGGCGCGGTTTTTTTGTCCAGGCCGAACACCTGTTCAGGCTGGCCCGGCGCAGGCATACCAGCTGCGCGGTGATCTATGCCGACATCGACGGCCTGAAGCTCGTGAACGATCAGCTCGGCCATGCGGCCGGCGACCAGCTGATCCGGGACGCGGCTGCCGTGCTGCGCGAATCCCTGCGCGAGATCGACGTGCTGGCGCGCTTCGGCGGCGACGAATTCGTCGCGTTTGTCCTCGACGATGCGCATCCGGGCGTCATCCTCTCCAGGCTGCGCGACAATCTGCATGCGTTCAACCTGATGCAGGACCGCGCCTACCGTCTCGCAGTCAGCGCCGGTGCGGTGCGCTGCGACCCGGGCAGTGGCACGGCACTGTTCGACTACGTGCAGTCGGCCGACCGGGAAATGTACTTGCACAAGCGCAGCTGCCTGCACTAGGGCGCTTGCCATACCAAGGCAAGGAAAGCGCGAGCATGAAAATGCTGCAGGGCTATTTCTTATTGTAAAATTGACAATTTCCGCATGGCCTGTATACTCATCCCGCGTCGAGAATTATGCGCGGTGGGTTTAACAATGCATTCACGTAAGGCGCGTTACGACCAGCGGAGGCGGCATGCCATATCGAGTCCTCATCCTTTCGTCCAGCACGGACGACATCTGCGCCCTGGAAAATGCCCTGGGCAATGCACGTGACGGCCCCTTCGATGTCGAGAGTGCCGCCACCCTGATGGAAGGCATGCGCCGAATCGGAAGCGGCGGGGTGGACGCGATCCTGGTGGATCTGGACCTGCCGGACAGCCAGGGCCTGGCGGGCTTCGATCAATTGGCCGCGACCGCCCGCCACACGCCGATCCTGACGCTGTGCGGGCTCGACGATGAGGCCAACGCAGCGGAAGCGGTACAGCGCGGCGCGCAGGGCTGGTTGTCCAAGGGTTTCTTCGACAATGCCCTGGTGCCGCAGGCCCTGCGTAACATCATCGAGCGCATGAAGGTGGAGCGCCGCCTGTACGTCTTGCAGGCACGTGCGGCAATCACGCTCAACTCGATCGGCGATGCCGTTATCTCGGTCGACATGGCGGGTCGGGTGGATTACCTGAATATCGCGGCCGAACTGATCACCGGTTGGCCGCGCGAAGAGGCACGCGGGCGTCCTGTCGCCGAAGTGCTCAGGCTCGTCGATGGGATCAGCGAGCGCCCCATCCCCAATCCTGTCGACCACATCCTGCGCGGCGACCAGGCCGTCAACCTGGGTGGCGACGCCATCCTTGTTTCGCGTCATGGCCAGCGCATTCCGATCGAAGACTCGGCTGCGCCCATCCACGACTGGGATCGCCAACTGGTCGGTGCCGTGATGGTGTTCCGCGACATTTCCGACACCGTTGCGCTGACGTCGAAAATGCGGCATCTGGCGCAGCACGATTTCCTCACCAACCTGCCCAATCGTTCTCTGCTGAACGATCGCATCACGCAGGCGATTGCCCAGTCCAGGCGCAATGACACCCGCCCGGTGCTGCTGTTCCTTGACCTGGATAAGTTCAAGCACATCAACGACTCCCTGGGGCACGCGGTCGGCGACCAGTTGCTGCAAGCCGTCTCGGAACGCCTGGTGCACTGTGTGCGGACATCCGACACGGTCAGCCGTCATGGCGGCGATGAATTCGTGGTCCTGCTGGCCAACGAACGGCGTCCCCAGGATGCGGCGCTGGCAGCTGAAAAGATCCTGATTGCGCTGTCGAGCACTTTTCGGATCGATACCCAGGAGCTGCATACCTCGACCAGCATCGGCATCAGTGTGTTCCCACTCGACGGCACCGATGCCGCCGCCCTGATCAAGAATGCCGACACCGCCATGTACCACGCCAAGGAACTCGGGCGCAATAATTACCAGTTCTTCCGCCAGGACATGAACACGCGCGCCGTCAAACGGCAACTGGTCGAAAGCAACCTGCGCCGGGCGCTCGAACGCCGCGAATTCAAGCTGTATTACCAGCCCAAGATCGACCTGCAAACCGAACGCATTACCGGCGTCGAAGCCCTGCTGCGCTGGGAGCATCCGGAATGGGGACTGGTCATGCCCGAGCGTTTCATCGCGATTGCCGAAGAGTGCGGCCTGATCGTTCCGATCGGACGCTGGGTATTGGGCGAAGCCTGCGCGCAACTGGTGCGCTGGCGTGACATCGGCATGGCGGACGTGTCGGTTGCAGTGAACATTTCTGCACTGGAGTTTCGCCACCGGGATTTTTTCACGCACGCACTCGCGATCTTCGACGCCACCGGCGTGGACCGTAGACGTGTGCAGCTCGAGTTGACCGAGAGCGTGTTGATGCACGATGTCGGCGCCAGCGCACACCTGTTAGGCAAGTTCAAGGCAATGGGTGTGCAGATCGCCGTGGACGACTTCGGCACGGGGTACTCCAGCCTCAGTTACCTGAATCAATTCCCGATCGACGTGCTCAAGATCGACCAGTCATTCGTCAAGGCGATCGATGCCGGGGCCGGACGCAACGGGGCGATCGTCAGCGCCGTGATCGACATGGGCAAGAACCTGCACCAGCGCGTGATCGCCGAGGGTGTCGAGGACGAGACGCAGCTCGCTTTTCTCAGGCAGCACCAGTGCAACGAGGGCCAGGGCTTCCTGTTCAGCCACCCGCTCGATGCGGCGCAGATGGGGGCCATGCTCAACAATGGCATGTCCGCCTGAGCTGTCGGTGCCAGGTCGGCTGTCAGCCGGGCCGGAACGCAAGTCCTGGTTCGTGGCGCGCATAATCGAGCGCGGCGGATAACAGGTCGTAACGATACGGACCATATAAGTAATAGCCGCCCTCGAAGACGATACCGTGCGCCGCCATCCGCAGCCGCTCTTCCGCTGTCGGCGCGGCCCATTGTTTCCAGTTGCGTGGCGTCGGATCTTCGCGAAAGCCGGGCATGGCCCGTTCCAGCGTTGCATACCGAAGCGCATCGGCAAGCCGGTCGTAACTGTATTGCGCATAGTGATAGGCCCGCCCGTCGAAGGAGATGCCGAAATCCGCCGCCTCGGGCGGTAGAACGGGCAATGCATCCATGATGATGTCCTCGCATTGGTTCGAATGGCACGACGATACCGTGGCTGCGGGTGCCGCTGCCGTCATGCGGCCGGCCGCCCGCCCTGCAAAGCCCTGCTTGCCCGGCGCTCAGACTGCAGGCGGCGTTCCGGCGGCATGCCTGTGCCCGGGTCTTGGTCATGTCGCTGTGCCGCATGGGCCAGATCCACCTGCTCATCTGCGGCAAGGATGGACGGATGCCGCTCATAGGCCGGCTGCGTGTGCGCCGCCGGCTGGATGAGGCCAACGGCGGCACCCAGCGCATCGTCGGCGCTCGTGCTTGTCAGCATGCGCTGTCCGGCGCTGAATGTTCCTTCGAGCATGGTTTGACCGAATTTGACGTTGGCGTCGCAGACGCTCTGTAAGGAACCCAGGAGCGAAGCGGAAAAGGCATTCAAGAGGGCGAACTGGGAATCGACACAGGATTGAAAAACCGGATCGGACTGAGGAAATTGATACATGGCGTACCTCTTCAGTGTTACACCGCAGAGTATGCGATCGCGTGGAAAGTGCCTGACGGCGTGCTTGGCGGATCAGAGAGGAGACGGCAGCCTGGCTGCCCGGGCATCGATGACAAAAGGGGCGTTCGACCCACCGTCATTGTGCGCTTATCGTCGCGTGCACGGGACAAGCAGGGAAAAATATTCGCGCTTGATAAGCATCGGCAATCTTTCGAACCCGGCGCCATGTGCAACCCGCTCAGCCGGACACTGCCTCCCGCACGACGGGCAGGATGAAGCGCAGGCATGTCCCCTGCCCGCGCCCGGCGCTGTCGGCGGAAACCATGCCGCCGTGCGCCTGGCTCACGCTGCGCGCGATCGCAAGGCCAAGGCCCGCGCCCGAGGGCACGCGGCGGGGATGCCCGGCACACTTGCGAAACGGCTCGAACATGCGCAGCAGTTCATCCGCCTCGACGCCGATGCCATGGTCGGTCACCCGTATCTCGAGATGGATGCCATCGACCGCGACCGCCAGCCAGATTGTGGCGCCGTCGTCGGAGAATTCGCTGGCGTTGAGCAAGGCATTGCCGAGCGCCTGTGCCAGCCGCGCCGAATCGCACCACAGGGCCGCCTCCCAGGCGGGTCCTTCGATGCCGACTTCCACCAGCAGCGTCTGGCCACGCTGGCGCAGCACGCCGTCGACCACGTCGCGCGCATGCGCCAGCACCTCGTCCACGCTGGCAGCGCGCATCGAGACCGGGAAATCGCATGCCTGCTCGATGCGGACACCGTCGAGCAAGTCGTCGATGAAGCGCGCCAGTTGCCTGGTCTGGCGCTCGATCACGCGCGCCATCCGGGCAACCCCCAGCTCCCCGGGTTGGCGCCGCAGGAGCGCGGCGGCCGCCATGACCGGAGCCAGCGGATTGCGCAGCTCGTGGGCCAGCACATGCAGGAAATCCGAACGGCCGTCGCGGACAAACCCGACCTCGCTCTCGAGACGGCGCCGCGCGCTGATGTCGGTCAGGGAGCACAGCACCCCTGCGGCGACGCCATTCGCCTGGCCAACCGGGCGCGCATGCATCACCACGCAGCGCCGCTGTCCATCGGCCGACTCGGCCACCAGTTCGGTCGGCGGCGGGGCGATGCCGCTGCGCGCCGCCAGCGCGGCAGGCGATGCCGACTTCTCGAGCGCGCTGCCATCCGTTCGGTACAGCGCCTTGAACCCGTCCCAGTGCCCATTTTCGACCGCAGGGGGACGTGCACCCCATAGCCGCCTGGCCGCGCCATTGCAATGCAGGACGGCCCCATGCGGCGTGCAGCAGTATGCCGGACAGGCAATATCCTCGATCAGTTTGCCGTAGGCGCCGAGCGCCAGGCAGCCGTTCAAGTCCGTTGCGCGCCGCATTTCGTGCATCCGTGACATATCGCCCCCGTGTTGATCATATTTCATCATGATGGGCGCCATTTGCTGAGTCGAACGTAGGACACACACCGGCGCACCTGTCGTCCCTGCCGCCGCAGCGCGCCAGACAGCCTGGCAGTCGAGTAGGATGCGCTCTGCGCATGCTGCACGGCACACCACGGCACGGCATTATCGGAGACGGCGGCCCATGGAATACGGCGAACGCTTCAACAGCATTACCCACGCGGTCGGCGCCTGCCTGGCGGCGGCTGGCGGTACGGTCCTGATCACGGTGGCGGCGCGCGACGGCGACCCGTGGAAAATCACCAGCGCCAGCATCTACGCGGCGATGCTGCTGACCCTGTATCTGACGTCGAGCCTGTACCACGGCGTGCGCGGCCTGGCCAAGGACGTGCTACGCAAGCTGGACCATTGCGCCATCTATCTGCTGATCGCCGGTACTTATACGCCATTCACCCTGGTGACGCTGCGCGGCGCCTGGGGTTGGCCGATGTTCGGCGCCATATGGTCGCTGGCGCTGCTCGGCATTGTCCAGGAAATCCGCTATGCCAAAGGTGCGCGTATCCTGTCCCTTGTCATTTACGTGACAATGGGCTGGCTCGCGGTGGTCGCCATCCAGCCCTTGATCGCGGCCCTGGGTTGGGACGGATTCGCCTGGCTGGCGGCGGGCGGCCTGCTCTATACAGCCGGTATCGCTTTCTATGCCACCGACGACAAGGTGAAGCACGGCCACGGCATCTGGCATCTGTTTGTCCTCGCCGGCAGCACCTGCCACTACATCGCGGTCTTGTTCTACGTCGCCTGAGCGGCGCGGCCGCAAAAAAGGCCCCGCAGGGCCTGGAAGCCTCGTGACGATCAGCGTGGCGAAGACGGATGCCTGTAGCCGGCCTGGGTGCTACCGCCTTGCGCATTGCCGGCAAAATCCGGTGAACCGGCCTGGCCATCGGGTTTTCCGCCGGCCCCGTTGGCGCTGGCGTGCAGATTATCCTGCTCCTGGAACCGGCCGCCTCGCTCGGCCGCCTGCATGAATGCGTCGCGCGAATTCTTGATGCTTTCCTCATGCCGGCGCACATTCTTTTCGGTTTCTTCCGTGGCGGCGCGGGTCACGTCGTCGGCCAGCGCGCGCGCGGTGCGGGAGGTTTCCTGCACATGCTGCTCGGTCACGCGGCTCAGGTCGACCTGGGTGGCAGCGGCAAGCTGCGACAGTTGCTGCTGGTAGACGCGCAGCTTGTCGGTACCGGGCTGGGCACCCGCCGCCGCCGCCGACAGCGCGTCGGCCGGACGCCCGGCGGCCAGCATGCGCTGGGTGGTGCCGGCGACGTCTTGAAAGATGGACTGGCCCAGCTGCAAGTTCAGCTGGAAGACCTGCTGGACAGCGCGCGACATGGTTTGCGACAACTCGTTCATGAAGGCGGTCTGGGCATCGAAATGCGAGCGCACGGCGGGATTGACGGATTGGGGGAATGGATACATGGCGTACCTTTAATAAAATGTGACAACTTGGATGCGGGCGCGCCGGACGCAATGCGTCGATATGTCTGGCGGGAATGGCAGGCAGCGACTGCTGCCTGGGAGAGGAACGATCGCTGAAGATCGCGTATGACCCATGTACTATGCGCTCTTTTTCACGTCCGCGCGGACAATCAGCACATGTATTTGCACGTGGTGCACTACGACAATTTGTGGAGGCGTCAACTGCCCAGCCGGGATCTGCCTGAGGGTATTGCCCAATGCTGCTCCGAACGAAACGTTACGTTGTGTAACGAATCGCAACTGAATCGAGGCATACTGGAGCCTTCACCGTTTTTAAGCCAACTGATGTCTGAGCAAGTATGCGAGTTCGATCATTTACCCCAGGATAGCGAAACGGTCGCCCTGCTCCGCAGAACGGACTGGTCATCGACGCTGACTGGACCGATGGGCGCATGGCCAGCCTCGCGGGCGGCAGCCTCGCCCTCGACAGCTTCGGGCCGGACATCATTGGCGAGCTGGAGGCCGGGCGGACGATCGGCTTGGATGACGTCGGCACCGATCGGCGGTCGGCGCCTTGTGCGGACGCTTACGCAGCGATCGGCACACGCAGCCTTATCGTCGTGCCATTGCTGAAGCACAGCGGCTTACAGGCGATCCTGTACCTGCATTGTGCCGGATCGCGTTTCTGGACAGGCGCCGATGCAGCGATTGCGGAGGATGCCGCCCACCGTATCGGCGATGCCATCGAACGTGCCGAGGCCGGGCGCGAGTTGCAGTCCGAACGCGTCAGGCTGCAAGCGGTCGTCGACACGATTCCTGCCGGCCTCATCATGATGGACGAGGATGGCAGGCTGCTCATCGAGAATGAGGAGTGGAAAAGAACCTGGGGCGGCAATGCCCATCTGGACGGCGGTATCGACTACCAACGCTACCAGGGTTCGTGGGCGGATACCGGTGAGCCGGTCGCGCCGGAGCAATGGCCATGCCTGGTGTCTCTGAAAGAAGGCCTTGCCATACGCGACGCCGTCATCGACATCGACCGCTTCAACGGTACCCGGGGCACCATCGTCGTTTCCAGTGCCGCGATCCGCGACGACAGCGGGCGTGTCGTCGGCGCCGTCGCGGCAAACATGGACATCACGGAACTCAGGGCGGCCCAGATGCAATTGCTGGAGGCCGACCGGCGCAAGGACGAGTTCCTCGCCATGCTGGGCCACGAATTGAGAAACCCGCTCGCGCCAATTTCGACCGCAGCGGAAATGCTCAGGATGGCGCTCGTCAAGCGCCTTGTGAACTTGCACGGTGGCGAGATCTCGGCCGCCAGCAAGGGCCCGGGGACCGGGGCCAGGTTCACGGTGTCGCTCCCCTTGTCGCCCGGGATCCGGACGCCATCCGGCTTGTAAGCCCTTGCTTACGCCACGGCGTTGCCGGCCGCACCCATCGGTACGGGCATCGCAAACGTGAAACACACCTTGCCGCCGAGGCAAGTGACGTCGAGCGTGCCCCCATGTGCGCGCGCGATCTCGGACACGATATACAGCCCGAGCCCCAGTCCCTCCTGGGCCTGGCTGGATGGCGAGCGCCAGAATGGCTTGAACAGCTGCGGCACGACATGCGCCGGCAATGGTTCCCCATCATTGGTCACGGACATGAAAAACCTGTCGTCCGTGCACTTGACGAGGACATTCACCTGCGAACCGGGGCCGCCGTGGACGATCGCGTTCTTGAGCAGGTTCGACAGCAGTTGGCTGAGCCGTCCCGCATCGCAGCGCAGATTGATGCCCGGTTGTACCAGCGCCACGATGTCCGCATCCGGATGAACTTCGCGCAATTCCGCAACGACTTGCGTGAAGTGCAGTTCGAGCGCCTGTTCGTCACGGACGTTCAGTGCGATGCCGCCGCCGAGGCGGCCGCGCGTGAAGTCGACCACATTGTCGACCAGTCCCGACATCCTGCCGACGCTGCGGCGCATGCGCCGCAGGATGCTCTGGGTGGAAGGGTCGGTCGACTTCGATCCGAGCAGTTCGACGCCGTGTTGCAGCGCGCTCAGCGGTGTCCGCAAATCATGGCCCAGCACGGCAATGAATTGCTCGCGCAGTTCGGCGGTCTCGCGCTCGGACAAGAGCGCGGTTTGCACCAAGGCATGCTCTTGCTCGGCTTCCAGCTGGGCCGACACGAGTTGGGCAAACAGCTCGAGCGTGGACAGCATCGTCGGGGTCGACAGGTGCATCGGTTTTGGATCGAGCCCGCACAGCGTGCCGAAGTAGCTTCCGTCGCGCCGGAAGATCGGGACCGAGAAATAACTCTGGAAACCATAGATCCGGGGCGTGTGATGATCGCGATAGTGTTCGCTTTCCTGGACGTGATCGATGACGATGGTTTTCGCGGTGCTGCGCACCTCGTCGCACAGGGTCGTGGTCACGTCGAGTCCATCGCCGACCTGCAAGCCGAAACCGAGCTTGTCGCGAACAGCGCACGTCGTCCACGACGTTGCCGTCACGTGGGCGATCGCGACGAACCCCAGGCCGGTGAGCGATGCGACAGTCTCAAGGATTTTTGGCACGGCACCAATGGCCTGGATCTCGCGCACATAGGTCACGAACGGGGTAGTCATCACTGGTTCAAGCTTGGCAAATACAATCGACCCATTATCATAACATTGTCTAAACCAGAGCCGGCAGCAGGTCATTGGCCAGCGCAGTTTTTAACTGCTTTCAGCAGTCCGAGGGCATGAGGTCACGCCAGCGTCGTTGTCTTCCGAGCCTGCTGTGCGTAGCGTTTCGGCGAACACCCGACCATGCGTGTGAATGACGTTGTAAACGCACTGGACGACTGAAAGCCGATGGCATAAGCGATTTCGCCGATGCTTCGCGCTCCTTGCGTCAATTCGTCCTTCGCCAGCGCCATGCGCCAACGCAGCAGGTAGGCGATGGGTGGCATGCCCATGATTGCACGGAACCTGGCAGCCAGGGTCGAGCGGGAAACGGCACATATTCCCGCCAATGCATCGATCGTCCATGGATGGGCAACGTCTTGATGGATTGCCAGCAGCGCCGGCCGCGTGATTGCGTCGGCCAGTCCGGCGAGCAAACCTGTCAAGGCGTCGCTTCGCCAAAAATGGTCAATCCGCAAAATCTCGACAAGCAGGAGTTCGACCAATCGCTCGATGACAAATTGGCTGACGGGTCCTGGTTGACGTGCTTCTTCTTCCGTCATCGACAACAGCGAGCGGACGCGGCCCGACGACACGCTGGAAGATTCGATGAGCACCAAGCGAGGCATCAATCCGGCCAACAGATCAATGTTTGCCTCGTGCATCAGGAATTTCCCAGCATGCAAAATAATGGGGTCGCGCTTCCCCGATCCGAGCGTCAGCCGGATCTTTTTCGTCGCGCTCACGGCCGTCTCGCTATCGACAGGCACGACTGACGCATCCGATGCCAGCGTGAACGACGTGCTCGTATAGATCAGCGCGAAGTCACCGCGCTGCAAGCGGACAGGCGCACAGTCAGGCCGCAGCAATTCACATTCGCCTTGCTCGATCCAGCAAAACAGCAGGTCGCCGCGAGGGCGGAACGACAAGCCCCACTCGCCGGATGCATCGAAACCGGCGCCAAACAAAACGGCTCGCGGCCTGAGGAGGCGAATCACTTCCGACAGAGGTTCCACGATTTGGACGCTGGATAAACTAATTGATATGCCAGATTATATACCGTCCGGGTTTGTCGGCCTACACTACGCAGCTTGCGCGCTCCGGAACGCAGCAAGGTTTTGTCAGCTGTTCACTCGAATGGAAATCATGAAAACCGAAATTTTGGAACAACATTGGAAAGCCTATATTGATGCTTTCAATACCACTGCAGAACAAGATCGGTGGCACCTGCTGGAGCAAAGTGTTGCCGCGGACCTTGTGTTTACCAACCCGGGGGGAGAAGGAAATGGCCGTGCCGCCCTGAATGCCCATATTGCAAAATTCCAGGAGGACAAACCCGGCATGTATTTCACGACCGATAAGCTATATCCACAATTTGATAAGCTTTTGGCGATTTGGTCGATGCACATGATGGACGGCACCCCCGTCGCAACCGGGTACAACTTCGTTCGCACCGACCAGTCGGGGCGATTCATTTACATGGCCGGCTTTTTCTAGAGCGGTCGACGCCTGATGCGCAAACGCACTGGCTTCAGCACGGCCATTGTTCCATGATGGCCCCTCTCAAGCGACGGTCTTGGCCCACACGGCCTGGGCGTTGGTAAATTCGCGCAGCCCGAAATGCGAGAGCTCGCGTCCATACCCGCTGTTTTTCACGCCACCCACCGGGATGCGAGGATTCGTGGCCGGGTAGCCGTTGATGAACACACCGCCGGTTTCCAGGCGCCGTGCGATGCGCTGGGCACGCGCGACATCGTTCGTCCACAGGCTGCCGCCCAAGCCGTAATCGCTGGTGTTGGCGAGCGCGATCGCGTGCTCGGCATTGTCGGCGACGGTGATGGCGGCGACCGGACCGAAGGTCTCTTCGTCGAAGGCCGCCATGCCCGGCAGGACGTTCGTCAGGATGGTCGGGGCATAGTAGTTGCCCGGTCCTTCGATGGGATGACCGCCCAGCGCCAGCGTCGCACCCGCGGCGACCGTGTGCTCGACCTGGCGATGCAGTTCATCGCGCAGGTCGGCGCGTGCCATGGGACCGATCGTGCTGCTCGGATCCAGCGGGTCGCCGGCTTTGATCTGCCTGGCAGCGGCGATGAACTTGCGCGTGAATTCCTCGGCGATCGGCGCTTCCAGGATGAAGCGCTTGGCGGCCAGGCAGACCTGGCCGGCGTTCTGGAAGCGTGCTTCGATGCCGGCTTTTACGGCGAGGTCGATGTTCGCATCGGCCAGCACGATGAATGCGTCGGCGCCACCCAGCTCGAGCAGGCTTTTCTTGAGGGCCTTGCCGGCGCTGGCGGCAACGGCCGACCCGGCGCGCATGCTGCCTGTCAGCGTGACGGCGGCAATGCGGGCATCCTCGATGACGCGTGCGACCGTCTCGTTGTCGCTGTTCAGGTTGGCGAACAGGCCTTGGGGGAACCCTGCAGCCTCATACGCCTCCTGCAGCGCGTAGGCCGAGCCCATGACGTTGGGCGCATGCTTCAACAGGAATCCGTTACCCGACAACATGATGGGACCGGACGCACGGATGACTTGCCAGAGCGGGAAATTCCACGGCATGACGCCGAGGATGGTGCCGATCGGCAGGTAGGACACGTGTACCTCGTCGCCGCCCTCGACCGCGACCGGCTCGTCGGCGAGGATGGCCGGGCCGTTGGCGGCGATCCAGTCGATGGTAGCGGCGCACTTTTCGACCTCGGCGCGCGCTGCGCCGATGGTCTTGCCCATCTCCGCGGTGATGGTCGATGCCAGCGCGTCCGAGCGTTCGCGCAAGACGGCTGAGAGGCGGCGGTAAGCCGCGACGCGCTCGTTCATCGGGGTAGCACGCCACAGGCGGAACGCGCTGGCGCCGGCATCGAGCAGGCACTCGACTTCGCTCGGCGTCTGAAACGCGCGGGTCGCGATCAATTCGCCATTCGCAGGATTGCGCGAGGTGGCAACGGGGACCATGTTGCTGGGCTTCGGATTCGACATTGGATTGACCTTCCTGTAGGGGCAGCGCGGGGTAGGCTGCGATGAAGGCCAGTGTAGAGAGGGTTGCCGAACCGAAGAAGGCGTCTTGTGATCCTATGACTGCGAGTCCCCGGCAGACGACCGCGGAATATAGGTCACCAGGGACAGGTCGGGCCGCCCTTCCGGCGTCAACGCGACATAAGTGAAATCCATGAGTTTGCCCGTCTTCGGATGCACCAGGCGCTTGCGGCCTTCGTCGAAGCCCTTGACGTCGGTGTCCTGCCACCAGGCGCGAAATTCCGGGCTCGCATGGGAAAGTTCTTCGACCAGGCTGTCGAACGGCGCCTTGTCCCGCGCCTGGGCACGGGCGGCGCGAAATGCCGATATCATCCCGCGCGCCATCTGTTCCCAGTCGAGGATCCGGGTCCGGTAAGGGATGTACAGGAACAGCAGGCGCAGCGTATTGCGCTCATGCGCTTGCAGCGATCCATAATCGACCAGCATGTCCGCCACAGCATCGTTCCAAGCCAGGATATCGAGCCGCGTATTGCGCACATAGGCCGGGATCGGATCGATGGCCCGGACCAGCATTTGAAGCCCGGCGCTGACGCCGCCGCTGGTGACAGCAGATGGTGCTTCGAGCGCAGACAGCGCGAACAGGTGGGCTGCCTCGACGCGGTCGAGCTTGAGCACCTTGGCGATGCGCTTGAGGGCATCGCTGGACGGCTGGATGTCGCGGCCCTGCTCCAGCCATGTATACCAGCTGACGCTGACGCCGGCGAGCACCGCCACTTCCTCACGGCGCAATCCCGGGGTGCGGCGCGGCCCGGCGGGCAGGCCAAACTCGGTCGGCTGCAGGCGTGCGCGCCGACTCGACAAGAAGGCGCCGAACTCGCGCCGCTGTTCGGAAGAAGGCCGGGTTGCCATATCAGTAGATGGACGTATCGACGCGACGGCGAGAGCGTGCATGCCATCCCCGTGCATCGCTGGACTCGCTGCCGCCGAGGGACCCGGCTGAAAGCCGCACAAGACGCATCATTCTTCCGTTTCCCCTTTCACCGACTGTCGACATTTGCCTACCATCTAGTTGCATGGCAGACAGTGTACACGGAAAGATAGTTCTCACAACATTGCCAAATTGCTTGCGCCATATCAAACCAACCAGTAGGATTGTATTACAGTAAGGCGGCCTTGCCTTTGTTTTGGCTTGGCTTGGCACCTTACTTGCCGCGCGCGCCGCCTCAGGCACCGCCTTTTCTTACCAACCAAAGGAGCAGCAGGCATGACCAACAACACCGTCAAGACCAAGGATGGCGTCGAGATTTTCTACAAGGACTGGGGCAGCGGCACGCCGATTGTGTTCTCGCACGGCTGGCCACTGAGCTCGGACGATTGGGACGCCCAGATGATGTTCTTCCTGCAGCACGGCTTCCGGGTGATCGCCCACGACCGCCGCGGACACGGCCGCTCGACCCAGGTCGCCACCGGCCACGATATGGACCACTACGCCGACGACCTGGCGGCGCTGGTGCAGCACCTCGACCTGAAGGGCGCGATCCACGTCGGCCACTCGACCGGCGGCGGCGAAGTCGTGCGCTACCTGGCGCGCCACGGCGAATCGCGCGCCGCGAAAGCGGTGCTGATCGCTGCGGTGCCGCCGCTGATGCTCAAGTCGGCCGCGAACCCGGGCGGCCTGCCGAAAGACGTGTTCGACGGCATCCAGCAGCAGGTGGCCACCAACCGCGCCCAGTTCTACCGCGACCTGCCGGCTACCGCCTTCTATGGCTTCAACCGTCCGGGCATCAAGCCGATCGAAGGCCTGATCCAGAACTGGTGGCGCCAGGGCATGATGGGCAGCGTCAAGGCCCATTACGACGGCGTGGTCGCGTTCTCGCAAACCGACTTCACCGAAGACCTCGAGAAGATCAACCTGCCGGTGCTGGTCCAGCACGGCGACGACGACCAGGTCGTGCCATACGCCGACTCGGGCCCGCTGTCGGCCAAGCTGCTCAAGCACGGCACCCTTAAGACCTACAACGGCTTCCCGCACGGGATGCCGACCACCCAGCACGACGTGATCAACGCCGACATCCTCGCCTTCATCAAAGGCTGACCGGCGTAGCAGGTGAAGCAGACAGGGGCGACGCACGATGCGAAGCCCTGAGCCGCCCCTGCAGCCTGCCTGCGCGCGATCTGGACTTATATGGCGGTACCCATCAATCGCGCGATCGCCGCACGTGTCGCTTGCTTGTAGTGTGCCGGATTACGCGTGGCGCGCGCCACCAGTACTGCGCCGTAGACGAGAGACACCAATGCAGCCGCTTCGTCACGCACGGATTCACCGAGGTGGAACTGGCCGGCCGCGGCGCCTGCAGACAACAGATTTTCCAGCCAGCCTTCGATGACGGCAAAGTATTCACCGACGGCCTGCGCGACATCCGCCTCGAGGAAGGGCACTTCGGCACCCAGCATGCCCGCGATGCAGAAGGCTTCGGGGTCATGGATGAGATTGTGCTCCCAGTAGTCGAGATAAGCCTGCAACTGGGCTGCCGGCGCCGGTTTCTCGGCCGCGATCGCCGCCATATCGGCTTCGAAAATTTCCTTTGAATAGCGGGTAACCGCCAGCGCCAGCGATGCCTTGGTCGGAAAATGATGGTGAATACTGGCCTTGTGTACCGTCACAGCGGCCGAGACGTCGGCGTAGCTGAAGTTACTGTAGCCACGGCGCTCGATGAGCTTGCGTGCCGCGGCAAGGATTTTGTCGTTCGTTGCTTTACCAGTTGTTCGCATCTTGCCTACCATCTAGTTGATTTGGTGCGCCAAGTATACACGCTTACGCTCGACAAATGTTCGCGGTTCCACAGCGCTTGATGGCAAAGCTGTCGAGAAAACCGCTTGCCCTTTATTAAACCAACTAGTAGGATTGTTTGGTCTTGGATATCAAACAGACATTTTTTCTTTATCACTATCGGAGCTCAAATGCGCATACCCCGCCCTACCACCACAGCCCTCGCCTTCATCTTTGCCGCGTCCGTGTGCAATACCGGCATTGCGGCGCCGATCAAGAATATCGTCCTGGTCCATGGTTTTTTCGCTGACGGCTCGGGCTGGAAAGGCGTCGCCGACATCCTGACCCGGGACGGGTTTCGCGTCACCGTGGTGCAAGAGCCGGAGACCTCGTTCGCTGAAGACGTGAAAGCGACGACGCGCGCACTCGATGCCGCCGATGGCAACAGCATCCTCGTCGGCCACAGCTACGGCGGCGCAGTGATCACGGAAGCCGGCAACCATCCCAGAGCGGCCGGCCTGGTCTATGTGTCGGCATTCGAGCCCGACGTGGGCGAAAGCCTGAAGTCGCTGATCCAGCAGAAGCCGCCGGCCGGCAGTTCGATCAAAGCCACCGCCGACGGCCACCTGTATGTCGACCCCGCGCTGTTCCGCGCCGACTTCGCCGCCGACCTGCCCGCGGCGGACGCGAAGTTCATGGCCTTGTCCCAGGTCATGCCGGCAGCCCAACTGGCCGACACGCCGGTTACACGCGCCGCCTGGAAGACCAAGCCGAGCTGGGCGGTGATATCGACGGCCGACCGCACCGTCAACCCGGAGCTGCAACGCTACATGGCCAAACGCGCAGGCAGCAAGGTCACCGAGATCAAGGGCAGCCATGCCGCCTTCATCGCCCACCCCGCCGAGGTCGCGAACGTGATCGAGCGCGCCGCCATTTCCGGCCAATAACAAGACCACACCAGAACAGGGATATCCGCATGGACAATACGAAGATCGGGGGCACATGCCCCTTCCACCAGGCCACCGGCACCGGCACCACCAACCGTGACTGGTGGCCCACGCAGCTGCGCCTCGACCTGCTGCAGCAACATTCGAGCAAGTCCAATCCGATGGGACCGGACTTCGACTACGCGAGCGAGTTCAGCAGCCTCGACCTGGCCGCCGTCAAAGGCGACCTCGCCGCGCTGATGACCGATTCGCAGGCCTGGTGGCCGGCGGACTTCGGCCACTACGGCGGCCTGTTCGTGCGGATGGCGTGGCACAGCGCCGGCACCTATCGGGCAGCGGACGGCCGCGGCGGCGCACGCCGTGGGCAGCAGCGCTACGCGCCGCTCAACAGCTGGCCGGACAACGTCAGCCTCGACAAGGCGCGGCGCCTGGTCTGGCCGATCAAGCAGAAGTACGGATGCAAGATCTCGTGGGCGGACCTGATGATCCTGACCGGCAACGTGGCGCTGGAAACCATGGGTTTTAAGACGCTCGGGTTTGCCGGCGGGCGCGTGGATACCTGGGAGCCTGATCAGGACGTGTACTGGGGCCGCGAAACCAAATGGCTCGGCGGCGACCTGCGCTACGCCCATGGCGACGCCGGGGTGGCAAAGACCGGCGGCGTCCTGGTCTCCGATGACGATGCAGACGGCATCGCGTATAGCCGCGACCTGGAAAACCCGCTGGCCGCGGTGCAGATGGGCCTGATCTACGTGAACCCCGAGGGCCCGGACGGCAATCCCGATCCGGTGCTCGCCGCACAGGACATTCGCGATACCTTTGCGCGCATGGGCATGAACGACGAGGAGACCGTCGCGCTGATCGCCGGTGGCCATAGCTTCGGCAAGACCCATGGCGCGGCGCCAGCGGACAACGTCGGCGTCGAACCGGAAGCCGCCGACATCGCCGCCCAGGGCCTGGGCTGGCACAACCGCTTCGGCAGCGGCAAGGCGGGCGACACGATCACCAGCGGGCTGGAAGTCACATGGACCCGCACGCCGGCCCAATGGAGCAACGATTTCTTCACCCACCTGTTCGCCTACGAATGGGAGCTGACCACGAGCCCGGCCGGGGCGCATCAATGGGTGGCCAAGGATGCCGAAGCAGTGATTCCGCATGCCCACGAGGCATCCAGCAAACTACTTCCGACAATGCTGACCACCGATCTGGCGCTGCGCTTCGACCCTGCTTACGAGCCGATCGCACGGCGCTTCCTTGCCGATCCCGACCAGTTCGCAGACACCTTCGCACGCGCCTGGTTCAAGCTGACGCACCGCGACATGGGCCCGAAGCTGCGCTATCTCGGCCCGGAAGTGCCTGCCGAAGACTTCCCGTGGCAAGACCCGGTCCCGCCAGTGGACCATCGCCTGGTCGACCAACATCAGCTTGCAGCGCTCAAGGACGCCATCGCCGCCTCTGGCCTGACGGTGGCGCAACTGGTGTCGACCGCCTGGGCATCGGCGTCCACCTATCGCGGCTCCGACCTGCGCGGCGGTGCCAACGGCGCGCGCATCTGCCTGGCGCCGCAAGTCGGCTGGGCCGTCAACCAGCCCGAACCGCTGAACACGGTACTGGCGACGCTGGAACGCATTCAGTGCAAGTTCAACGACTGGGCCACCGGCAACACCCGGATCTCCCTGGCCGACCTGATCGTGCTGGCCGGCGGCGTCGGCGTCGAACTGGCTGCCCGCGAAGCCGGCCATGCCATGACACTGCCCTTCTCGCCAGGCCGGACCGACGCCTCCCAAGAGCAAACCGACGTCGCATCGTTCGCCGTGCTGGAACCCCTCGCCGATGGTTTTCGCAACTACCAGAAGGCAGGCTATGCCGTGCCGGCGGAGGCCTTGCTGGTCGACCGGGCGCAGCTGTTGACGCTCACCGCGCCGGAAATGACCGTGCTGGTCGGTGGCCTGCGCGTACTCGGCGCCAATACCGACCAGGTCAGCCACGGCGTGTTGACGACCCGGCCTGGCACGCTGAGCAATGACTTCTTCATCAACCTGCTCGACATGGGCACGACATGGATGCCGGCGTCGTCCCGCGCTGACGTGTTCGAAGGCCGCGACAGCAAGACCGGCGCCGTCAAGTGGACCGCAAGCCGTGTCGACCTGGTTTTCGGCTCGAATGCGCAATTGCGCGCTCTGGCCGAGGTCTATGGCAGCGCCGACGGCCAGCCTCGGTTCGTGCAAGATTTCGTGGCGGCCTGGACCAAGGTGATGAACCTGGGCCGGTTTGACCTCGGCCGGGCGGCACTCGTGTAAAAGCGAGGCGGGTTTCTCGACGCGGGAAGCGCCTGCCGGGATACCCCGGCCATTGGCTGGCTTGAGCTTCGATTCGCAGATAATATGCCATGTCCATCAGCCATATACTCGTCCATGTCTCCTCCTCCAGCAACCCGGCACGCGATCCGGGCGCTTTATCTTGCCTTGCTGTTGGCGACGCCAGTTGGCGGCAGTGCCGCACAAGCCGATGACGGCATTCAGGTCAAGGTGAGCCGCCATGGCGATATCGTCGCCGTCCATGCGCAATTTTCGGCGCCCATCAGCGCCCGGCAGGCATATGCGGTGCTGACCGACTATGACCGGATGAAGGAATTCCTGGCCGATCTGGATGAGAGCCGCATCCTCTCAAGGACAAAAGACAGCTTGCTGGTCCGGCAGGTGGGCAAGGTGCGGCTCGGGTGGTTTGCCATTCCGTTCGAGTATGTGCGACGTGTGGAGCTTTATCCAGATGCCAGGCTCGTATCGCATATCGTGTCGGGCAGCGTCAAGAAGGGAGATGTCACGACCTCCTTGCACGAGTCGAATGGACGAACAATCGTCACTTACGACAGCGAAGCGGTGATGGGCTATTGGCTGCCGTTCGGGATTGGTAACACGGCCATCGCCGCCCATATTCAACAGGACCTGGACAGCATGCGTTCGGAGATGCTCCGCCGTAAACAATCGCTCGCTGCCGCCGATGCGGACGCCTTGCAGGGAATGAAGCGCCCGCCATTGGACAGCGAGTCTGGCGCTGGGGTGAATCGACTCTAGCAGCCGGACTGCGCAACGCCTCGGTCAGCATTTCGAACAGCGTGCGCGCCGCCGGCGCCATGCTGTGGTCGCGCTTGGTGATCAGGCCGAGCGTGCGTTTGATTTCCGGGTTCGCCAGCGGCACGCCGACGATGCCTTCCGGGCCCGCCGGCAGCACCGACAAGCCGGGCACCGCAGCCACGCCCAGGCCGGCCTCGACCAGCGCCAGCACGCCGGAGGCCCGAGCAGGTATCATGGAGGCGACTTGTTTCAAGGACAGCCCATGCCAAGTTCCGCCCCGGCCCCACGCAACTGGTTCGACCAGGGCGGCAGCGGCTATGCCCGCTTCCGCCCCGAGTATCCGCCTGCCCTTGCGGCCCGCTTGGCCGGGATGGCGCCGGACCGCCGCCTCGCCGTCGACGTCGGTTGCGGCAACGGCCAGCTCACACGGCTGCTGGCGCCCTGCTTCGAGCACGTGGTCGGCATCGACCCCAGCGCCGACCAGATCGCCAACGCCTTTCCCGACGCCCGCATCGACTACCGCCGGGCGCCGGCCGAAAGCATGCCGCTGCCCGACGGCTGCGCAAGCCTGATTACGGCGGCGCAGGCGGCGCACTGGTTCGATCTGCCGGCGTTCTATCGCGAAGCGCGCCGCATCGCCGCGCCGGGCGCCGTACTGGCGCTGGTCAGCTACGGCGTGCTCGAACTGGAGCAGCCGCTGGCCGAGCGCTTCCGGCATTTCTACCGCGACGAGATCGGCCCCTACTGGCCTCCCGAACGAGCACTCGTCGACAGCGGGTACGCGACCATCGACTTTCCTTTTCCCGAGCGCGCGGCGGTACCAATGGAACTGCGCTGTGACTGGTCGCTGCCGCAGTTCCTGGGCTACCTGAGCACCTGGTCGGCGGTGCGCAACGCCAGCGAAGCCGGCCGCGACACGCTGCTGCGCGACTTTGCCGACGCGCTGGCGGCGGCCTGGGGCGACCCCGCACGCGAGCGCACGGTGCGCTGGCCGATCCACATGCGCATCGGCCAACTGTAGCAGACGCGGCCGGCCTTGCGCAGCCCTGCCCGCTTTTCGGTGCTGACGCTGGCGCTCGCCATCGGCGCCGGGCTCGCATTCGGCGTGGTCGCCCCGGGTAAGTCCGTGCGCATGCACGTGCTGAGCGCCGCCTGACCGACATCGTGCTGCCGTTCTCGTATTCGCTGAACCTGGCCGGCACCTTCCTGTACCTCGGCATCGCACTGGTGTTCCTGGCCGAAGCGTCGCACGTTCAACTGGGATGGCGCGGACTGGCCGTGATGCTGGGCGTCGGCCTGGGGAGCAGCCGCGGCGCCGCTGGCGTCACCGGCTCGGCGCTGGCGACCGTCGCGGCAACTGCGGCACTGCTGCAGGTGGTACCGCCGGACGCCGTGGCGATGCTGGTCGCCATCGACCGCACCATGAAATGCCGGCTGCTGACCAAGGTGATCGGGCATGCTGTGGCGAGCATCGTGCTGGCCGCCTTCGATGGCATCCTGGACCGGGCTGCGTTGGCACATGGGCGAGTGCGCGGTGTGCGGCTGCGCTAGCTGCGCCTGACAGTTCCAGCAGACCGAATGTGCGTAAATTGTTGCACACTCGTCCGGTGAATAGTTCGGGTGATGCCTTGTTCTGACAACTGAGTTGCTAGTTAGTAGAAATAATTATTGCTCATTAAGTGATGCTTCATGCTACATTAGCTGGAAACAATGCCCAGCCGGCGAAAGGACCTTCATGCAGGAGCTCAACTTAGCCTCGCAGCTGATAGAGGGTGGCACAGGCGTCTTCGTGACGGGCGCATTGTCGGTGCTTGCGCTTGCCGTGTCCTTCGAGCGCCTGGCCAATTTCCGGACGAGCAAGGTAGCGCCCCAGGCGCTTGCGGACGAGGCGCTCGGCCTGTGGCGGGATGGCGATTACCAGTCCCTCGCCGCACGCGCCGGGCAGGACCGCAGCAGCCTGGCGCGCGTGCTGGAATTCCTGGCCGGCCACCCGCGCCTGCCCATCGAGACCCTGTCGGCGCGCGCGGCCGACATCGCATCGACGGAGCTGCGCCTGCAGCAGCAGAAGGCCTACGCGCTGAATGTGGTCGCCACCATCGCACCCCTCGTCGGCCTGCTGGGCACCGTGGTCGGCATGATCGAAGCCTTCCACGTGATCGCCTTCAACGGCATGGGCGATCCGACCCTGCTGGCGGGCGGCATCTCGAAGGCGCTGGTGAACACGGCTGCCGGGCTGTCGGTGGCGCTGCCCACACTGGCGATGCACCACTTCTTCCGCAACCGCATGGTCAATATCGGTATCACGCTGGAACGCCAGGTGGGCCGGCTGCTGGACGAGACGCGGTCGCGCGAACATGCACGTGAACATGCGCGGGAGCACAGCCATGCGCATTGAGCTCGGTAACGACGATCCGCCCGAGATCGGCCTGATCGCGCTGATCGACTGCATCTTCTTCCTGCTGATGTTCTTTATGGTTGCGACCTCGTTCAAGCAGAAGGAAACGCAGCAAAAGGACAAGGCGATCCCGATCACGCTGCCGCGCTCCGCCGCCACGCTCGACCTGGCGGACGCCGCGCCCGATCCGCTGGTGATTCGGGTCGACCGCACGGGCCAGGTGGCGATCGGCGTCGACAGGCTGTCGCTCGAGGCCCTGCACGAACGCCTGGCGGGCGAGGCGCGTGCGCAGCCGGGCCGGCCGGTGCGCATCGAGGGCGATGGTAATGCCGCTTACCAGTCCATCGTCCACGTGCTCGACCTGTGCCAGTTCGAAGGCCTGACAAATATCGCGATGCGTGCGCGCCGGCAGTAAATGAATGCTGATCTATGGCGCCGCCGTCCCCGGTTGATCGCGTCGCTGTCGGCGCCCGCCATGCGCGCCACACGCTGACCATGCTCGCCCAGGTCCGGCGATACCCATTCCTGTCGCTGTCGCTTATGGCGCATGCGGCGCTGCTCGGCGTGCTTTACGTGGGCGTGTATCGCGTCGAGCTGGACCAGCAGCGCAGCCGTGAGCAGCCACGGGTAGAAGCCGGCAAGCGGCTGATGGAACGGGCGCGCCTCGAAAAGCGCGTGCACGACATGGCGCGGATCAAGTCCCAGCTCGAATCAGGAAGGGCTAACAAGGACGACGACGTGCAGTTCAGCGCTCAGCCCAGGACACTGGAAGAACTGCTCAAGGAAGCCAGGGAGCTGTCCCGCAAGATCGACGAGACAGAGCGTGACGCCCGCGCCGAACGACTGGCGAAGCTGCTCCACATCCCGAAGCAAAAAGCGCTGGAAAAGGTCGCGCAGATGCACAAGCCGGAAGAGCCAGCCGGCGCCGAGCCTGGCAAGCCGGCCGATGTGGCGGCGAAGATCGAGCAGCTCGAAGCCAAGGCTCGCGAGGCTTTGGCCCGGCGCGATCGGCAACGGGGGCAGCAGCAGGACGGCACGCGCGTGGCGGCAAGCGAACCACGCAGCGGGAGCGCTGCGCGGCAGGGCGGACCGGGCAGGCAAGTCAGCAGCGCGCCCCCGGGCTCGGGAAATTCGGGCGGCCTATCCATGTCGTCGGTGTTGCGGACGATCGATGCATTCATCAATTCCGACCGGGCGGGCCGGGGGATCGAGGGCAATATCGTGGCGGGCAACCACGACGACGTCGATCGAACCATCGTGCGCATTCCGGAGGTCCCCGCCGGCGCCAAGGTCAAGGGCACGGGTCGCATCATCGGACCCGGCGGACCTTATGCCGACCGCGTCTACGTCAACCGCTGGTACCTGATCGGCCCCTTCGAACGCAAGCATGGCGACGCATGGCTTTTGCCCGATCCGCCCGAGCAGGCCGTCATCTTGGACGCCGCCTATCGCGGCAAGGATGGACGCCTGCTCAAGTGGGAATACGTCGACTCGGCAAACTATCCCCTGGTTCCGCCCCAGCCTGCCGAAGAGGCCGTGTATTACGGCTATACCGAGCTGATGGTCGACAAGGAACAGGACCTGACGATGTGGGTCGGCGCCAACGACGACGCGCAGCTGTGGCTCAACGACAGGCTGGTCTGGCGCGGCAGGAATGTGGCCAAGGGTCCGTTCTACAGGGAGGTCAACGACACGGACAATAAGCACGGCCGCGATTTCAACTTCAGCGAAGGAAAGCGCGTCGTGCACTTCAGGAAGGGCCGCAACAAGCTGTTCTTCAAGCTGTCGAACGGATTGGGCTCGCTGTTTTTTTCGCTTGTGCTGACGAAGTGATTCATTGTATGGGCGAACTGGCCGATGGATTCGGCCGAGGCCATTCCGGCGACCAGCAGCGCGCCGGTCGCGACGAGCGCGGAAAGGGGTGTTGGCATTGGGTCTCCGTGGTGATGTTCGTCCGGTATGCCACGTTTGCGGTAAAGCGGCAATCGTAGAAGGAATTCGGCAATATGAATGCCGCTTGCCGATTTCATTACAAACTCATCCGATTTCCTGACACTTTGGCGCGTTGGCCGGCGCTAGAATGTCTCCAGCCTGCCACAACAACCATAACGAGAGGAGACACATGAGCAGCGAGACCAGGACCACTTCCCGCAGACGATTCCTCGGACAGGCAGGCGGCGCCCTGCTGGCGTCCGCCCTGCCCTATGCCACGCTCGCGCAAAATCTCTCCGCGAACGACCGGATCCAGGTCGCCGCGATCGGCATGGGCATCATGGGTTTCAATAATTGCGGCACGACGGTCAAGGTGCCCGGCGTGAAACTGGTCGCCGCCTGCGACCTCTACACGGGTCACCTGAAACGCGCGAAGGAAGTCTACGGCAACGACCTGGTGACGACCCCGCACTTCGAAGACATCCTCGACAACAAATCGATCGATGCGGTCATCATTTCGACGACGGACCACTGGCACGACAAAATCGCCATCGCAGCCATGAAGAAGGGCAAGGCCGTGTATTGCGAGAAGCCGATGGTGCACCGGCTGGAACAAGGCCTGCCGATGGTCGCGTCCCAACAGCAGACGGGCGCCATCTGCCAGGTCGGCAGCCAGCGCGTCAGCTCGGCCACCTACTTGAAAGCGAAGGAATTGTACGAGGCGGGTGCCATCGGCCAACTGGTCATGGCGGAAGCATTCTGGGACCGCCAATCGGCAAACGGCGCCTGGCAATACTCGATTCCGCGCGACGCATCACCGCAGACGGTCGATTGGAATCGCTTCCTCGGCGACGCGCCGCGCCGCGCGTTCGACGCCGAACGCTTTTTCCACTGGCGGAACTACCAGGATTACGGCACCGGCATCGCCGGCGACCTCTTCGTGCACCTGTTCTCGGGCCTGCACCTGATTACCAGCTCGCTCGGACCGACGCGCATCTACACGTCCGGCGGCACGCGCTACTGGAAGGATGGACGCGACGTGCCGGACGTGATGGCCGGCGTTTACGACTATCCGGCGACCGATAAATCCGGCCCGTTCAACCTGCAGGTGCGCGTGAATTTCATCGATGGCGGCGGTGGCGGGGAACAGATTGCGCTCGTCGGCACCGAGGGAAAGATGATCGTGCGCGGCAATTCGGTGGAGGTCCTGCGCAGCAAGATGGCGCAGGCGCCGGGCTTCGGCAGCTGGGACAGCTACGCCACCTTCGACAAGCAGAACCAGGAAGACTTCAAGGCCTGGTACGAGCAGCACTACGCCGGCCAGACATCGAAGAACGAGACCAGCCGTTCGGAATGGAAGGCGCCGGCCGGCTACAGCGACCATTTCGACCACCACGCCAATTTCTACAATGCGATCCGCACCGGCGGCAAGGTGAAGGAGGATGCGGCTTTCGGTTTCCGCGCGGCCGCCGCAGGGCTGGCGTCGAACAAGAGCCTGTTCGAGCAGAAGATCGTGTTATGGGATCCGGTGAATATGAAGCTGGCGGGTTGACGGCACCATAGCGTCGGAACCGCGGCGTTCATTCCTATACGCGCAGCATGCCCGGACGCTGCGCCACACTGCCCAGATGCGCTACTGGTTGGCCGTTTCCAGCTCCCGCACCCACGCATTCCTGAAGCTGACCGGATGCCGGTGGTCCTGCAGCTTGATAGGCGCACGCCCGTGCTTCGTGTACGACGGCTTGCCGATGTACACGGTCTCCCCGCGCAGCGCCACGTGATTCTGTACCAGCACGCCGTTGTGCAGCACCGTCACGTACGCGGGTGACGCCAGCGAGCCGTCGCCGGCAAAGCGCGGCGCCGTCCAGATCACGTCATAGGTCTGCCATTCCCCGGCGCCCGCGCACGCGTTCACCAGCGGGATCGACTGCTTGTAGATGCTGGCCGCCTGTCCGTTCACGTAGGTCTTGTTGTTCACGCAGTCCAGGATCTGGAGTTCGTAGCCGCGGTCGTCCTTTTCGGTGGAGGCAAGGAACAAACCGCTGTTGCCGCGGTCCTGGCCCGTGCCCTTGATGTCGGCCGGGATGCGCCATTCCAGGTGCAACTGGTAATCGCCGAACTGGCGGCGGGTCTGGATATTGCCGCTGCCAGGGCGAACTGTGAAGACGCCGTTGGCGACGGTCCAGGGGGCGGGTTTGTCGGGCACGGCGGTCGACACCCACTCGTTCAGGTTGGCGCCGTCGAACAGTACCACCGCATCCGATGGCGCGTGCGTGGCCGTGGCCGGGGTCACACGCGTCGGTTCCGGATTCCAGACCTCGGTCTCCTCGGGTTTGGTTTGTGCTTGAGCACCGACGGAACACAGCAACATGGCCAACAGGCCGGCCGTGCGAGCTCGATAGGTGAAGGTCATTCGCAAGTCTCCTTTTTTTGAAATTCATTGCAACATGACATAAATCACGGATGCAGGCAAAGTCAATCTCCACATTTCGCCTGGATGTCACTATCGTGCTGGCTACGCTGGTGCTCCATGGGACACCAATAGCTCAGCACCACACATTTCACCACTGAGAACGCCTCCCCCGACTTGTTCGAGTCCCAAATTGGGACTATCATGGGCATGTGCGAATCCTGTCCCTACCTACCCTTCGGAACTTCTACAAACTCCCCGAGTATGCTGACGCGAAGGAGCCGCTTCTTACCTGGCACGGCCATGTCCTCAAGGCCAAGTGGCAAACCCCGGCGGACGTCAAGGCCGACTTCGGTACTGCGAGCATCCTGAAGGACGGGCGCGTGGTCTTCAGTATCGCTGGCAACAAGTACCGACTGGTCACGTCCATCAATTACCCGTACGGGATCGTTTTCGTCAAGTTCGTCGGCACGCACAAGCAGTACGACGCCATCGATGCACAAACTATCGAGGGACACCATGGACATTAAACCCATCCGTACCGAAGCAGACTACCAAGGAGCGCTGCGCGAAGTGGAATCGCTCATGACTGCCGAGTTCGGCACGCCGGAAGGCGACCGTCTGGATGTGCTTGCCACGCTAGTCGAAGCCTATGAGGCAAAACACTTTCCGATGGAAGTTGCGGACCCGGTCGAGGCCATTAAATTCCAGATGGAGCAGAAGGGCCTCACCGTCAAGGATCTCGAGCCGATGATTGGCCGATCGAACAGGGTATATGAAGTATTAAATCGGACTCGTCCTTTGACACTTCCCATGATTTGGAAATTGCATAAAGGACTAGGCATACCTGCCGAGGCGCTGATTCAACCGCCCAAGGGCAGCGCCGCTGCTTGAGCGGCCTCCTCCAGATTTACGGCGGTTCACAAGCAAATAATCAGCAGGATTAAGCTCAACAACAGTAGGCCGATCCAACGCCACGCTCTCAGGCTCGCACGTTCTTCACTGAGCAGTGATTCAAGGACCAAGCTTGTATCCTCTTGAGCCTCAACTTCAGCTAGAGAAACGAAAGGATGGCACCGGCCTGTCGAATCCGGAAAATATGATGGCTTATCGCCTGGTGATGGGTCTGGCCGACCGATAGGCTGTTGGCACCAGTCACAGACCACGCCAGTGTAAGGTCCATCAGGATCACTCCTGCATTGTTCACATGACATATAGCCCTGGCCTTTCAATGACTTTTGGTGGCGACGTTACGACCAAAAGGGTATGAGAAGACTGCGATATTGCATAAGCAAACCGGTAAACCCGACGACGGCTGTTGTGATTGCCACCTAAAGCATCGCGACTAACTCGTCCGGGTATAAATCGCCAGAATTTCGCATGGCAAACGAGATCCGTTCAATAGTCGAGGCTGTTTAAAGGCTCGCTTTTGATCGAAAACAAATCCGGCGACGCATCGTGCATGCAGATCGCTTATAGCATGAAGGTCCACATGCTAAATCAGCATGACACTAACTAGGAAGACAGGATGGAGGCGAGGACGGGAGTCGAACCCGTCTAGACGGCTTTGGAGGCCGTTCTGGCCCTTGCGAATCAACGAGTTAGCTTAGAACCACACTTTAGCACCACATCAGGTTGCCAAACAGATTCCGATATCTATGCACGCCCAAATGCGAAGCCCGATTGGGCGAACTTCTCTACTTCTTTAATATTTTTACTATAGATTGATCAACTCATAATTTTTGCAAATCCTCCGAACTTTTTTTGACGACCATGCGCAGACTATCGTTTAAATAACTTGATCATATCAGGTCGCCCACTCAGTTCTGCTACGTCAAGCGGTGTCTGATCAAACTCATTTAGCGAACTTTTTTTTGCACCAAGCTTTAGCAATAGTCTCACAGATTCAATCTGCCCCATCATCGCCGCTTGATGCAACGGTGTATTACCGAGATCCCCTGGCACATTTATGTCAGCGCCTTCATCAATCAACGTCTTAATATCGTCGACTAAACCCGTGCGGCTTGCAAGATGCAGAAGAGTATCATCGACAGCCCCTCGCTGATTAGGATCTTTAATCTCCACCCCCAAGAACTCAGGATGATTCTGATATCTGGAATATATATCGATTAAACGTTTATTTTTCATGGACATTTCTGCGTGCACTTTGCCTTATGTGTATTCTTCAGGTTTTGCAGTCGATTGCGCCATCCGGCCAATTTTTCGTCGTGACGTCCAGGGAGCCACTTATCATCCCATGACTCATACATGCTGATACATTGTTCCGCATGGTCGATCTGCTTCGAAAGGGTTGAGCAATCATTGCTTTCTGGAGGTGGCGGCTTATCGCAGAAGTTTTTTGCTCTCACATATTCGGATTGACGCAACCCTGCACTACTTTCTCGTCGTCGCGCCGCATCTGGGTCGCCACGCCCTCTAGATCTATCACCATCCATTGCAAAGACGTTCTGATTTGCAGCACTAGCCGGCGAATACCCAGCCGCGGCAGCTGCAGCGGCTTCAAGAGCCGCACCAGCCGCGCCTGCCGCCCCGGCCTGAAGCCCGTTGGAGTCAATTAGCGACAAAGGATTTGCGCTTACATACGCATATGTGTTGACCCCGCCGGCAAGTCCAATCGGATCGCTCTGAACATAACGCCCCGTCTGCGGATCATAATCCCTGAAATAGTTATAATAGAGCCCTGTCTCTTTATCGGCAACTTGACCAGGAAATCGATGGTCGTATTCAGGTGCGGCTGAGGAAGCAACTGGCATATTACTTCCGAATGGATCCCGATTGCGCCAATCCCATACCGTGATGCCATTAGGTTGTACCAGTGCAACTGGAGTATTCACTTGATCAACTAAGACATAGAAATAACCCTGTGTCGCTACCACAGCAATGGGCATACCACCTAAATATACAGTCTCGACTGATTGTGTATCTCCACGACTATACTCACCTGTTGGCTGCCCATCTTCATTGTAGACATAATATTTTTGGCCATCTCTTCCAACCTTGAGCACACGCTGCCCAAAAGCATTGTAATAGAAGTCCAACTGGGCGTTTCCGCGAACCTGGGCCAGTCGGCCAGAATCATTATATATGTAGGTGTAGAGGCCATCTCCAATTCGATTGCCTGCATCGTCGTATACGTAGGTTCTCGGTATCGAGAACGTGGCCGAGTTCAATCGGTTACTAGACGTACCGTAGGTATACGTGACGTTTGGTCCTGTCTGCTTCGTACGGTTGCCGTTCGCGTCATAAGTGTATGTTGTTGTCACCCCGCCCAATGTAAAACTGGTCAACTGGTCAGCGGTGTCGTAATCGAACGTTTGGTCGTACTGCGCCAGAGTTGGCCCACCGCTGTGGCTGTACGCCCTAACAAGACTGGCGGCGTTATAGCTAACTGTTCTGATTGTACCGACCAGATCAGTCGGATACGATGCCAGCCGGTCATCCAAATCGTATGTACGCTGATAGGTTGGCAACGCTTCATTACCCCACTTCCACGACTGGATTGCACCAGTTGGGGCGTAGGTGATATTCGTAAGCAAAGTTACTTCGCTACTTACGCCCGCCTGGTTAAGTGTTACACTGCCAACTCTTCCACTGTTATCGTACTTGTAATTAACCCGGGCCCCGCTTGGATAAGTGACACTTTCAAGCTTACCTATGGCTGGACCAGAGACCCCATAGCTGTATTGCACCGTGAACTGTGCACTTGTGCCACTCGCGCTTACGACCTGAGTTTTAGTCAGCACCCTCCCCTTCGAATCATGAGTAAGAGTCGTATAGCCCGACTCATCGGTAATGCGTGTAAGGTTTCCGACTTCCGATGCTGGACCACCAGGCCCACCGTCATATTCAAACTTTGATGGAACGCCAGTTTGATATTCGGCCTGCAGCAACCTACCAAGCGCATCATATTGGAACCGGATCGTCTTACCGCGCGCATCCGTTGATGTGAGCACATTACCGGCTTCGTCTAAGGTGTAATTCGTAACCAGTGTATCGGGACTGGTTAGTTTGGTTTGGTTGCCAAGGCCGTCGATCGTGTAATTAGTGGACAAGTTACGCGGGTCAATTACTGCCACGACCTGACCAAGTCGATCATAGGATTGCCGCGTTGTCAACGCTCCTGAATTCACACTTATATCCTGCCGCGTTAATCGACTAAGTGAGTCGTAAGTGTACGTCGTCGAGCGGTTCAAGGGACGAGTCACTGTTTTGACATTTCCGAGTACATCATAGGTAAAACTTGTTGTAGCGTCCTGGATCTGCGCCGAGGCGTTACATGCAACGAAGCCAATCAGCCAAGCCAGGTTACAGCGTGTCGTTTTATTCATTTGGATTCCTGAGCAGATAAGAAAAGTGCAGAAACGTTATTGCATTTTTGATCAATAAGCGTGAGCGATACTGATCATTGCGTGGCTCCTGTCACTTTTATTAGCTGATTCAGAGTATTGAACTCGCGTGTAATCTGACGTTTAAGTACACCACTTCGATCGAAAACCTGTTCGCCGATTCGATTGCCAGTCAAATCGAGTTGATACTTAGTACTATTACTAAGATTATCGCCGACCGATACTAATCGATGTGCAGGATCATATTCAAATCGGTGCCACGAACCATCCGGCATCGTTTTTTTTATGAGTTGACCTGCAGGATCGTATTCATAGTAGGTAGCTTCCTGTGCGACACCGTAGAATACCGTGGCACCTGCGATGGCGCCGCGCAATGTATACGCGAACTCTGTCGCCATGCCATTTGGCTGTACGATGCGACCTACGTTACCGTTATCGTCGTACTTGGAGTATGTTGTGGTTTGGCCAAGAGCATTCGTTATCGAAGCAAGGTTACCCTGAGCATCGTACGTATAGGAGATGGTATCAGCTAGATCTTTTCTAGGGCCCGTGGCACTTATGACTTGGCCATAAGGATTGTAAGTATATAACCATGTCCGCAGCATCCCAGTAACAGTGGCATCAACGCCCATACTCCCAGTTTCATCGGTTGTTGCCTGCTTCGTTATCAACAATACGTTTCCATTATCATCGTAATTTTTCTTCGTGATCAACTTCGGTTCTGCTACAGTAACCGGAAGACGCATCGTCGGGTGCCATATCGTTGTAATAACTCGCGCGATTTCGGAGTTAGATGCTTCCGTTCGACTCCTTTCCAGATTTCGCTGCAAATCATATGTATAAAGAGTTGGGAATTGGTAGGCCCAGTCGTATGTCGATGCAACATTACCATTAGCATCAAAATTACGACTCTTGACTGATCCGCAAACGGCACATGGATTATCTAGATAGGAAATTTTACCGACCCCGAGAATGGTTTTCGGCGTCAGTAAACTTGTCTGCATTTTGGGAGAGGATGGGTCGCCCGCAATGGTGCTCAATTCCGAACGTAACACAGTGCTAGCATCGGAACCATTTATAGTGAAGGCTATGCTAACCTTATTTACATTACCTGCAAGCTGCGACCCCGTTGCGAGCCCAGAGCAAGAATAGTTCCACGTTATGTAACGTGTTCCATTTTCGTCAACCAACCCAGTCATGGAGTTATAAAGGTTAGCGAAACCATTTCCAACCGCGGGAGCAACAGAGCAAGCGTTGCCACCACCAATATAGGCTACTTCATTGTAGATGTACTGATGCGATGTGCTGTCCGGATAAGTCACCTTTGTCAGATTATTGGCTAAGCATGCTTGTGTTGAGATCGTTTCAGTTGTACATCCTCCGGTAACACCATCATATTCATAGACATAAGCATGACCCGAAGGATCCGTCATCAACGTCATCCGCCCTTTGTCATCATATTCAAAGTTTAATTGACGCCCCCAATCGTCAGTTACACAAAGTAGGCGACCGAAAGATTGGATTGAATTAGTCGACGCTCTACTACATACTGGCGAGTCGGCTGGATAACGTCCGATCGCAGAATTATTGGTAGTGCCATCACTATATGTTAGCCGCCGCATAGCTCCGCCCTTGGATTTAATGCTTAGCAGACGCCCCGACGAGTCATATCGCTCAACACCGAGAGTTGTAGCGTCATGATATTGGAAACCAGTTATATTATTATCGCCATATACAATCTCAAGGTAGTCATTAGTATCAGAATCTCCTACATACTTTGCGCTTTTGAGGGTGAAGACGAAGCGTTTTCCATTACCACGTTGCACCTGCAGAGCGCTAGGCGCCGTGCCGGCGGCTATTTTTTGCGATGTGCTTTCACAAAAAATAAGCCCATTATCTATTCTTTTATAGCATTGTTGATCATCATATGTGCTTGACGGAGAAACCGCTTGGATCGATGCATCGTAATCATGGGTCCAGCGCGACCCCATGGAATAAATCCCATACGCCATCAAATTTAGACTATTATAAGTCCGCAAAAAACTTAAGGTTCCACCAATACGGTCCTTATAATCGATTACACTGTGCCACATGTTACCATTTGCCGTATTAATAGGTTCCCCGCAACTGTGGCCTCCATTTGCGCTACATGTCGGACCAAGATTAGCAGCTTTTCGATTGTAGACGATAATAGGGTCAGCTAATTTGCATAAATAAGCTGTGCGATCTTTATTCTCACTTAATATACCGCCTCTAGGGCAACTCAAATTAGCTGAAAGATCCCGAGTGTCAACCGGAGCTTGACCGTTGTTATAAACAAAATGACAATGACCTACCGGCCAGTTGGAATTACTAGTCGCAGGAGGATCCAAAACAAATGTAGTAGTAATTCTTCCATCAAAGTTATTTTTGTAGTCTTGTGTAATTTGATAATTACAAGCTTCCTGTCCATTTTCCCGCTCAATCCAATAGTAATAATTGGTATGCCACTTAACTGTTGGCGAATAGCTTACTTCCAAAGCCTTAGCATTGGATGAAATAAGACCAACTAAAGCAGTAGTAACAAGATATAAAGAACATTGAATATATCGCAACACTTCCACACCCTAAATTTAATTTCAACCCTCATATGCTAAATTAATTTCCTTTAGGAAAACTATCAAATAGTCACAACTTTGAGGATATGACTGTTTAGTTTCGTGCGATCATGTGGGTGGACGTATCTGGGCTCTGGCATTCCGCTGTTGGGACGCACACCGTCAATAGGTATGATGTCCACATTGAAGGTATTACATGACGTGAAAGACGGGTGTTTTCAGAAGAGCTTGAGCGCGAAACAGTCAAGCTGGTAGGTCAGGCTTAGTGCGTGCAAGGCCGTAATAGCCCGCGTTCCTGGCATCGGTGCCAACTTGCTGGGACGGTGGCAGGGATGCCAACTTCGATGTAGAGGTTGCAGTTGTGCGCCAGAAGATATCGGCCTAGGAATATGAGCGCACGCGGCGTGCGCTCGTCAACGTCAAGACGGAGCGCGACATCCTAAAAAAGGCGCTCTGAACCGCCCCGACTTTGGTGGAGGCCGATTTGTGTGAGTCAGGCCCAGATGGCCGGTGCCGACATGCCGGACTTGTTTTCTGGTAGAAACGTATGATTTTTTCAGACGCCGGGTGTCGTCGGCGATGTGGCACGTTTCAGTTCTCAGCGACCCCGTCCTACCGAGGGTGTGCTTCGTCTTGCGTCACTTAGCAGTTCACTGTCTTCGCACTTTTCCATGATGGTTCAAGAAAGAGGTGCACCTCAATTTCTAGAGGGGCAATGCATGATGAAACTGGCTCCAACAGGACTGAAGCAGTGAAAAACTGGCTACGCAGCCATTGCCGGCCCCATCCGCAACGGCCTGCTAGGCCGCTGAGAATGACATAATACTGCCCTACTGTTGGCGGTGAATTTAATTTGCTTTGAACCCGAGCCGACGAAAACAAAACGAGTCTCAAATTGAGGCCCGAACGTTTAATATTTGGAAGCGAGGACGGGAGTCGAACCCGTCTAGACGGCTTTGCAGGCCGTTTGGGCCCTTAGGAATCAATGAGTTAGGCTAGAACCACACTTTAGGACCGCATGAATTTGCTCAGAACTATGACTTCACATCGTTTTGAGGTGCCATAATGTCTACCGAGCTCATAGCGATGCACCGGGCCTGACTCACACTAACCGGCTTCCACGAAAGCCGGGGCGATTCACACTGCCTATCAGGCGGGCTACCAAGACAACGGTTGAGTACCGATCACCCAGCAGTCACATCCTAATAATCGTGCTCGCCACGCTTCCAGTGAGCAACGCAGTGGATTTGCTTTGCTGACACCCGCTGTTTTGATAAAAGGTGCGCGCGTGCAAGGAGCACGGTCGACGCCTCACCGCCCAGCCATGCATGACCACGGCCGGATGGCAAAACGAATTCGCGGATGAACTTTAGCAACGCCGATTCCAAGGCACTGTGGCGTGCGTGGCAGAGCCCCCATTGGATATTCTGGTTAGCCGGCATCTGCAGCACTTGCAGGTCGTCGTCATGGTTCAGCTCCAAGAATACATAAGGGTGAACCTGGCTCGGCACGCATTCCAATATAGTCGAGATAGCCGGCAAGGCGGACGTATCGCCAGCCAAGAGAACCCATCGCGTGCTGTGGTCCAACGTATACCCTCCACGGACGCCAGAAAGATCTCGCGTCCTTGGAAAGCGACATCGTGCGTTGGCCGCGTTCAAATCCTCAGCGCGAACGCTGGCGTCAAGCCAATCATTGTCGAAGACCTCTCCCAGCTCGTTTATTCCGGCGTCGTGGCAGAAGCTCTCGCGGCTACTCTGGCGCTTACTTCCGCGCCATCATCATGTCGTAATGGGGCAAGTGTTCCGCGCGCTCGAAGATCTTTTTGAAGATCTCGACTTGGTCATCGATCGCGTCCTGGCCGAATGCGAAGTGGGCATCGTCGTGCGAAAAGTGAGAGCCGTCGTTGACCCACGAAAGAAGCGAGCGACACACCAGCTTTTCTTTGCCGTCAAACTTCTCGCAGAGTTCGTCGAAGTCAACTCCACCAAGGATCTTGAAGTAATGCTCCAAGATCCTGCGCATCGTGTTCTGGATGGTCAGCGGATTGCGCTCGTCCTTGCGCACCTCGTCCCACAGCAGCTCATAGGACGTCTTGACGGGATTTTCGTCGAATCGTTCAAGCTTCGGACCAGTAGGAGATTTGCGCACGACCCAGTAGCTTCGGCTGAGATTGGGCGCGGCGCCCTTGCCGCCCTTCCCCCCTCCTTTGCGCGGCGGGTTCGTGAAGCAAACCTCCTTGTGGAAGTAGACGTTGTGCGTCAAGACGAACACCTGCTTGACGTAGCTTTGGCCGTTCTTCATGTCGTCGAACAGCGAGCGGATCAAGCTACTGACGATGAAGAGCACGTCGCTGTCCATGCTCGATACGGGATCGTCGAACACGACGACTCGGTCGCGCGCCGCGCCGCTCGCGCTTTCGCTGCCCTTGATGAGGTGGAAGAAGTAAAGGAACGTGACGAAAGATTTCTCTCCCTCGCTCAACGAATGCTTCGCGTCCTTGCCATCATGGCGCACGAGTTTGTAATGCGGCTGATCGCCCGCCTTCGCGAGAGTGAACGTCTTGAAACCGAAGGACTTGAGCAGGTCGTTGATGGCGTCAACCGTGGGCTGCACGGTCGTGGCCTTCTTTTCCAGCTCGCGAAGCTCGCGCTCCGCGTTCGCCCTGGCCTCCTCAGCCGTCTTGATCTGGCTTTTGAGGCTGGCGGTAGCCGCTTCGATCGCCTTCTTCTTGCGGCTGTGTGCGTCAAGATCGACGGCCATGTCGTGGAGGATATGGCGCCAGACCTGCGCGACGAGCTTCGTTTTCTCTGCGCCGATCCCGTCCACGATTCGGTTGTGCTCCGTCACCTTGGCATTGGCTGCCTCAACCAAATCGAAGATTGCCGCCAAGGGCGCAGCGAGCGACTCGAGCTTTTGGGGCGCGCTCGGCTCTTTGCGCTTGTTGACCAAAATGAGCGCGTTGGCCCGAAGCTTGGCGTCGACCGCGGTTTGCTCCCGCGAGAACGCCGCCTTGTCCAAGAAGGTCGACGTCGACTGCTCGATGGCATTCAGAGCCAACAAGAGCAATTTGCTTTCGCGATCGTATGCAGCCTGCAGGTCGGCAATCGCTTGTGTTTCTTGCTCGAAAGTCTCGTCGAAATAGCTCTCCAAGCTCCCCTTGAGGCTTTCCGGCGCGGCTTGCTGGCAGAACGGACAGTTCGGCGCGCTGGTCTCGAAGTGCGCTTGGCCAGCTTTGACCCAGTCGCTGTGGCCGCGCCGGTGGATCATCTCGGCGATGTCCACGTCCTCTTTGCCGACGACTTTCTTCGTTAGGATAGGGTCCGCCTCCAAGGCGACAATGCGCGCGAAATCCAGCATCGGAACCCTGGCTTGCCGCTGTGGCGCCTCGCCAAACACGGTAGCAGCACGCTCGGTCAGGTATTCGAGCGTTTGCGGCTGGGCGACGTTCGATTGGCTCTGCGACAGCACGCGGTCCTTGAACTTGGCCGCGTCGTTGCGAACGCCCGTGAAGGCCTCCGCGAAGGCGTCGTCATGCTTGCGCTTTTGCGCCCAGCACCGCTCCTTGAAATCAGCCTCCAACTCGGCCAGCTCTTGCGCCTTCCCCGACTTCTGGGCGAGGTCGCCAAGGGTGTTCGCGCGCTGCGTGATTTCCTTGCCGTAGCGATCGACTTCCTCTTTTTTTGCCTTGATCGCGAGTTCGTTGGCGATGTCCTTTTCGCCCAGCGTGAAGATGCCTTTCAAATTGCCTTCCGGGTTGAAGTTGGCGTCTACAAAATCCCGGTTATAGACCAGCGGCTGCATCTCGTTCCCGTCTTTCCACGCAATTGAGCAGTTCGCATGCTCAGGCTTGGACTTGTTCGCAACGACGCGCCCAATCGTGGTCTTCCCGGCGCCGTTGGTTCCGAAAACGAAGTTCAGGTCTTTGAGGCCGGCCATGGTTGCCCGAGTGGCGTAGGTGGCGACTTGGTCAATGTCAAGGGTCTCGATCATGGCGGATTCATGTCGTTGTGAAAAACTTAAATCCTACACCGAAACAGTTTCCGATCGAACATCAAGAATTGCCGATTTTAAAAGTCGATGGGTTTACGCAACGTGGCAATGTTTCGACAAACTCTGCCAGTGACCGAACCACCTGCATCGCTTCGACGCCCGATCGCCGGATCGCGACCTGCGCCTCCCTTGCTCGGGGTGATCCACAACGAAGTCAGCTCGTTAGCATCAAGGCCGTCGGCTTCGGCGTCGCGCCACCGACGCTCATCCTCCGCCTCCTGCTTAGCGCCGTAATCACGCCAGCAGGCATCAAGTCATCCTTGGCGCAATACCAATCAACCAGGTAGTCGATGCACTTCGTACAGGCATCTCGCGTTCGAGCGTTGTGGCTATTCCCCAGCACATGTTGAATCCCCACTATTTCCCTAAATATTCTGCAGCCGTAAAAAATGCTGCTTTTCAAACTCGACTAGCAATAGCTATTCACTTCATGCTTGATCGCATGCACTTCTATCTTCAACGGCCTGCTTGGCCCTGATAATGCGCTAATGATGCGGTCTCGCCGATGCCGAATATGATTTACCGAAGTTTGAAGATATAAAATGAAACGGGCCTCAAATGAGGCCCGAACATTTATTATTTGGAGGCGAGGACGGGAGTCGAACCCGTCTAGACGGCTTTGCAGGCCGCTGCATAACCGCTTTGCTACCTCGCCTGAGGTGACACGACGATGTTGAAGTGGCGGGTTATTTTCCACATCAACACGAGAAGGCTGGCTTCTCTGAAATCTGGAGCGGGAGAAGAGTCTCGAACTCTCGACCTCAACCTTGGCAAGGTTGCGCTCTACCAACTGAGCTACTCCCGCATTGGAGTCTTGCTGATTACAACTTGCTGCGCCGGACCATCTGGAGCGGGAGAAGAGTCTCGAACTCTCGACCTCAACCTTGGCAAGGTTGCGCTCTACCAACTGAGCTACTCCCGCTTAGGAGTCCAACAATTTACCGCAAAACACTGGAGCGGGAGAAGAGTCTCGAACTCTCGACCTCAACCTTGGCAAGGTTGCGCTCTACCAACTGAGCTACTCCCGCATGGAGTCTTACTGTTTACTACCGATCGCCCCAGCCTGGACTGGAGCGGGAGAAGAGTCTCGAACTCTCGACCTCAACCTTGGCAAGGTTGCGCTCTACCAACTGAGCTACTCCCGCATTTCACTGCGACTTTCCAAGAAACGCATTCTACACCATCACCACATAAAGCCTGCAAACTCTGGAGCGGGAGAAGAGTCTCGAACTCTCGACCTCAACCTTGGCAAGGTTGCGCTCTACCAACTGAGCTACTCCCGCTTCGTTTCGTTTGCTGCAATGCGTCGCAACAGGCAGGCATTATAGAGATGCTGAGCTATGTGTCAAGGATGACTTGGCATAAAGTTACAAGGTGCCGGACTTTTCCTTGATCAGTGGCCAGGCGCGGCGCAGGTAGTAGAACATCGACCACACCGTCAGCACGCCGGCGATCCACAGCAGGATCCAGCCCGCCATGTGCATGTCGATGCCGAACAGCACATCATGGAAGAGCAGCATCGGGATCGCGACCATCTGGGCCGCGGTCTTGATCTTGCCGAGGGAGTTTACCGCCACCGACTTGCGCGCGCCGATTTCGGCCATCCATTCGCGCAGCGCCGAGATGGTGATTTCGCGGCCGATGATGACGAAGGCCAGCACCGCATCGACGCGGCCGAGCTGTACCAGCACCAGCAGCGCCCCTGCCACCATCAATTTGTCGGCCACCGGGTCGAGGAAGGCGCCGAAGGCCGAGGTCTGGTTCCAGCGCCGCGCCAGGTAGCCGTCGAACCAGTCGGTGACGGCGGCGACGATGAAGACCACGGTGGCGGCCAGGTTGCGGTCGGCCACGTGCAGCCAGTGATCGGGAAGATAGTAGACGCCGACAACCAGGGGAATCAGTGCGACTCGTAACCAGGTGAGGAGAATCGGGATGTTGAAGGGCATGTGAGAGTCGTGTGCGGGAAACCGGTTGAGTCGTGGTGCTGCGGTGGCGCAGGCGCTTTCCGATATGCATCGGCAGGCGCGCCGCTAGTCTACATCGCTCTTGCCTTTTAAACCAGTTGAGCTCAGCCGTGCACGCTGGTGGCTTGCCACGAACTTGGGCCCCTGCCTGCGCAGGGGCGACGCCAAGGCGGCTCTGGCAGCGGGCCTTGCAGCCCGTCTGCTCAGTGCAGCTGCCGGTAAATCTCTTCCGCCAGCGTGCTGGAGATGCCCTCGACCGACATCAGGTCTTCGATGCTGGCGTCGACCACGCCGCGCAAGCCGCCAAAGCGCGCCAGCAGCCGCTGGCGGCGTTTGGCGCCAATGCCCTCGATCTCTTCCAGGCGCGAGGCCTGGCGGGCCTTGGCGCGCTTGGCGCGCATGCCGGTGATGGCGAAGCGGTGGGCTTCGTCGCGGATCATGGCCACCAGCATCAGGGCGGCCGATTCCTTGCCCAGTTCCTGGGCATCGCGGCCGTCGGCGAAGATCAGGGTTTCCAGGCCCACGCGGCGGCCCTCCCCCTTGGCCACGCCGACGATGTTGCCGATGTCCAGACCCAGTTCCGTGAACACCTGGCGCGCCATCTCGACTTGCCCCTTGCCGCCGTCGATCAGGGCGATGTCCGGCATCACGCCTTCGCCATTTGCTACCTTCTCGTAGCGCCGCATCAGCACCTGGCGCATGGCGGCGTAATCGTCGCCGGGGGTGATGTCGTTGATGTTGTAGCGGCGGTATTCGCCATTCTGCATCTGATGGTGGTGGAACACCACGCACGAGGCCTGGGTCGCTTCGCCGGCGGTGTGGCTGATGTCGAAGCATTCGATGCGCAGGGCGTCGAGGTCGCTGTCGAGGCCCAGCACATCGGCCAGCGCACGGGTGCGTGCCTGTTGCGAGCCCTGCTCGGACAGCAGGCGTGCCAGCGAGATCTCGGCGCCCTTGCAGGCCATTTCCAGCCACTGGCGGCGCTGGCCCTGGGGCTGGAATACCAGGTTGATACGGTGGCCGCACTGTTCGGTGAGGGCCAGGATCAGCTCGGGCATGTCGAAATCGATGTTCAGGATCAGCGTCGATGGAATGAACTTGTCGGCGTAGTGCTGGGCCAGGAAGGCGGCCAGCACCTCGACTTCGATCGAGGTGTCGCTGACCGCGTCCTCGATGGAGTCGCCGACGTGGGTCGGGAAGTAGGCGCGGTCGCCCAGGTGGCGGCCCCCGCGCACCATCGCCAGGTTGACGCAGGCGCGCCCGCCCTGCACTACCACGGCGATGACGTCGACGTCGGCGTCGCCCACCGTTTCCATGCTCTGGGCGTGCAGCACCCGCGACAGCGCCTGGATCTGGTTGCGCACGCTGGCCGCGCGTTCGAACTGCAGGTTCTCGGCAAAGCCCAGCATCTTGTTCTGCAGCTCGTCCAGCACTTCGCCCTGGCGCCCGCGCAGGAACTTGGCGGCGTTGTCGACGTCGCGCTTGTAGTCTTCCTGGGCGACCAGGTCGACGCAGGGGCCGCTGCAGCGGCCGATCTGGTGCAGCAGGCAGGGCCGCGTGCGATTGCTGAACACGCTGTCCTCGCAGGTGCGCAGCATGAACACCTTTTGCAGCAGCTGCATCGATTCCTTCACCGCCCAGGCGCTCGGGAAAGGACCGAAGTACTGGTTCTTCTTGTCCAGCGCGCCGCGGTAATACGCCATGCGCGGGTAGTCGCCGCCGGTCAGCTTCAGGTAGGGATAGCTCTTGTCGTCGCGGAACAGGATGTTGTAGCGCGGCTTGAGCGTCTTGATCAGGTTGTTTTCCAGGATCAGCGCTTCGGCTTCGCTGCTGGTGACCGTGGTCTCCAGGCGCGCGATCTGCGACACCATCATCGCGATGCGCGGGCTCGACAGCGTCTTCTGGAAATAACTCGACACGCGGTTCTTGAGATTGCGCGCCTTGCCGACGTAGAGGACCTTGTCCTCGGCGTCGAAATAGCGGTACACGCCCGGCAGCCCGGGCAGCTTGGCGACGGTGGCCAGCACCTGCTCGCGCGCCGATTCGCTCGGTTTCACCGGCGATTCGGCGTCGCGCGCGATGGTGGCGGTCAGCTCTTCCTTGATGGCTTGCCAGGTGTCGGGGCGGGAGCGGCCCGGGTTCGGCTCGGGCAGCTCGCGGCTCTCGGATTGAGACTGCGGCTGGACCCTGCGTGCAGGCTTGGTCGCCTTGGCGGCCTTGACATAGGCCTCCGCACCGGCGGCGCTGTCGCGCACCTCGCCGGCGGGTACCTCGCCGGCGGGCACCTCGCCGGCGGGCACCTGGTCGGCGGGCGCCTGGCCGCTCTGTTCGGACGGTTCGGGAATATCGACTTGCTCGGTCATTAAACTGGACTAGATGTTGTCTGGTGGCGCCTGGGTCACGATGACGAAGGCGACGCCGTAGTCGGCTTCGTCGCTGATCGTCACCTGCGCCGTGAGCCGGTGGCGGCGCATGAATTCCTCGAGCACGCCGCTGCAGACGATGGTCGGCTTGCCGCTGGGGGCATTCAGCATCTGCGCCGCGCGCCAGGTCATGGGCATGCGCATGCCCAGGCCGATGGCCTTGGAAAAGGCTTCCTTGGCCGAGAAGCGGGTGGCCAGGAAGCGCAGCCCGCGCACCTCATGCTTGGCGCGGCGGGCGTGGAATTTCTCGAGTTCCTGGGGGCCGAGGATCTTTTCGGCGAAACGGTCGCCGTTGCGTGCGAGGGCCGCCTCGATGCGCGAGATCTGGACGATGTCGGTGCCGATGCCGTAGATCATGGGTGGCGTCCGCTCAGGTTTCGGACTGGCGCTTGCCGATCGCCAGGCCCAGGCGCGCGTCGACCATGATGGCCTTCATCTCGCGCACCGCGTGTTCCCAGCCGGCGAACAGCGCATGGGCGACGATGGCGTGGCCGATGTTCAGCTCGTGGATCTCGGAGATGGCGGCGATCGGCTGCACGTTGGTGTAGTGCAGGCCGTGGCCGGCGTTGACGCGCAGGCCGTGCTTGATGCCGGCGCGCACGCCCAGCTTAATGCGTTCCAGCTCGACCGCCAGTTCGCCCTCGTCCTCGGCTTCCGCATAACGGCCGGTGTGCAGTTCGATCACCGGCGCGCCCACAGCGGCGGCGGCGGCGATCTGCTGTTCGTCGGCATCGATGAACAGCGAGACGCGGATGCCCTCGCCTTTCAGCTGGGCGATCGCGCTTTCGATCTCCTTGTAGAAGCGGACCACGTCGAGGCCGCCCTCGGTGGTGACTTCCTCGCGCCGCTCCGGCACCAGGCACACGTCCTGGGGCCGCACGCGGCAGGCGAAGTCGATCATTTCCGGCGTCACCGCGGCTTCCAGGTTCATGCGCGTGGTCAGTTCGGGGCGGATCGCCAGCACGTCGGCATCGCGGATGTGGCGGCGGTCTTCGCGCAGGTGCAGGGTGATCAGGTCGGCGCCGGCCTGCTCGGCCAGCAGCGCGGCGCGCAGCGGGTCCGGATACGGGGTGCCGCGCGCGTTGCGCACGGTGGCGATGTGGTCGATGTTCACGCCCAGGTCGATGACGGAACCGACGGGTTGGAGGAAGCTCATGATTTGTATTCTTCTTAAAGCTGCATCAGGTCAATTAAAATCTGGCGCGTATTCAGCGGCGCGCCACCCAGGTGGTAGGCCAGCAGGAAGCGCATCAGCTGCTTGCTTTGCGCCTGGGTCTGCGGGTCACCGTAGTCTTCGCGCTCCATGTCCATCAGGGTCTTGCCGGATACCGCCGGCCAGGTGTCCGAAGCCAGCGCGCCGCGTGCGCCGCGTTCCGGGTCCACCACATAGAGTTCGCCCGCCACCACCCGCGCCCGCGTGCTGGTGCAGCGCGTGAGGTCGGCGGCAACCCCAGTTTCCTTAAGTAAGGCCCGTTCGAATTTTCGCAAGGCGATTTGTGCGGGTTCGCCATGTGCCAGCTCGTTCAGGGTCGCCACGTAATGGTCGAACAGTTTCGGGTGGGCGTCGTCGCGCGCCAGCAATTTGACCAGCAATTCGTTCAGGTAAAAGCCGCACAACAGCGCGGTCTTTTCCAGCGGCAGCATGCCGCCGACCCATTCGGCGTCGATCAGGGTACGCAGTTCGGACTTGCCGGAAAAGGAGACCGACAGCGGCTGGAAGGTCTGGAGTACCCCGCGCAGCTTGGACATTGGCCGCTTGGCACCCTTGGCCACCACGCCGATGCGCCCGAAGTCGCGCGTGAACATGTCGACGATCAGGCTGGTTTCCTTGTAGGGATAGCTGTGCAGCACGAAGCCGGGCTGGCCGAGCACCTTGCCGTCGCGCCCGGGCAAGCGCGCCGGCGCGCGGCGCGCGGGCTTGGCCGGGACCGGGGCCGTTACGGTCGACGCCAGCGGTACGATGACCGGCGCGATGGGGGAAATGACAACCGGCGTTACGGCGTCGAGCGCCAGGGGCGCCACCGCATAGGGCGGCTGCGCTTCCTGTACGCTGGGTGGCTTGCTGGGGAGATCGTCGTCCGGGCCGGGCATGCGCTGGAGAATACCCTTTATTCGTAGCCGTAGGCGCGCAGCCCGGCTTCGTTGTCGGCCCAGCCGGATTTGACCTTGACCCAGATCTCCAGGTAGACCGGGCCGCCGAACAGTTTTTCCATGTCCAGGCGCGATTGCGTCGAAATCTCTTTCAGGCGCGCGCCCTTGTTACCGATGATCATCGATTTATGGGTATCGCGCTCGACCAGGATGGCGGCGAACACGCGGCGCAAATCGCCTTCCTGCAAGAACTGCTCGATCAGCACCGTGCTGGTGTAAGGCAGTTCGTCGCCCGACAGCCGGAACACTTTTTCGCGCACGATCTCGGCGGCCAGGAATTTCTCGCTGCGGTCGGTGATGTCGTCCGGCCCGAAGATCGGCGGATTTTCCGGCAGGTAGCGGCGGATCTCGCCTTCCAGGGCGTCGACCTGGAAGCGCAGCTTGGCCGACACCGGCACGATGGCGGTGAAGTCACGCAGCGATGCCACTTTTTGTGCGAACGGCATCAGCGCCGCCTTGTCCTTGACGCGGTCCGACTTGTTGATCACCAGGATCACCGGCACGTTTTTCGGCAACAAGTCCAGCACTTGCTGGTCGGCCGGGCCGAAGGTGCCGGCTTCCACCAGGAACAGGATGACGTCGCTGGCGGTGAGCGTGTTCGAGACGGTCTTGTTCAGCGTCTTGTTCAGCGCGTTCGCGTGGCGGGTCTGGAAGCCCGGGGTGTCGACGTAGATGAACTGGGCGTCGTCCTTGGTCTGGATGCCGGTGATGCGGTGGCGCGTGGTCTGGGCCTTGCGCGAGGTGATCGACACCTTGGCGCCGATCAGCACATTCATCAGCGTCGACTTGCCGACGTTGGGGCGGCCGACGATGGCGATATAGCCGCAGTGAAAATTCTGTGGCGCGCCTTCCGGGGCGGTGCTGGTGTCGACGGGCATGTTATCCATAGTGCGGCTTGCTTCCTGTTACTGCGGTTGTCATTTCTGATAAGGGTGCGACGGCGCGGAGGTTCAGCGCGATTGCTGGCGCGACTGGATGTCTTCGCTCTGCATCGACAGCTCGGTCTGCTCTGCGCTTTGATCGACGGCGATACCGGCCAGCTTCAGCTGCGCCGAGCGCTGCTTGGCCTTGCGCGTGCCACTGGCGCTCTTCTGCACGGCTTTCTCGGCCACGTCCAGCGCCAGCCTCGCCGCCGCCTGTTCGCCGGCGCGGCGGCTGCCGCCGCGGCCGAATACTTGCACGCCGAGCTTGGGCACCAGGCATTCGATCTCGAATTCCTGGCTGTGGGCGGCGCCGTGGGTGGCCACCACGTTATAGGTCGGCAGCGGAATCTTTTTGCTCTGCAAAAATTCCTGAAGCAGGGTCTTGGCATCCTTGCCCAGGGTACCGGGATCCACCGTATCCAGCAGCGGGATATAGAAGGAACGGATGGCGTCGCGCGCGGCGTCAAAACCGCTGTCGAGGAAGATTGCGCCCAGCAGCGCTTCCAGGGTATCGGCCAGGATGGAGGGGCGGCGGAAACCGCCCGACTTGAGCTCGCCCTCGCCCAGGCGCAGGAAATTCGAGAGCTCCAGCTTCTGGGCGATCTCGAACAGCGACTGCTGCTTGACCAGGTTGGCGCGCAGGCGCGACAGATCGCCCTCGGGCAGCATGTGGAAGCGCTCGTACAAGATGGAGGCGACCACGCAGTTCAGCACCGAGTCGCCGAGGAATTCGAGACGCTCGTTATGCAGGCTGCTGTGGCTACGGTGGGTCAGCGCCTGCTGTAACAGACCCGGATCCCGGAAGGTGTAGCCCAGGCGCGTTTGCAATAACTGAAGGTTCATCATCATATTCTTAGGTTGGGCGGCGGCCGCGCCCGCCCCTGTTACTTGGCGGCCGGCGCCGCCTCGGCCACCACGCCACTCGAATCGGTGGTGCCGGCGAAATCGAACAGCAGACTGACGTTGCCCGCCAGCGGCACCCGCTTTTCATAGCGGAAGCTGATTTCCGGCGTGCCGCTGTCACGGTTGATCACCAGGTCGCGGCCCTGGATGGCGTCGATGCTGTTGACGTCCGCATTCTTGTCGAAGGCTTGCTGGATCTCGCGCACCGTGCCGCCGCTGGCCTTGGCCCTGGCGATCGACTGCTTGACCGCGCGATACTCCAACAAGGCCGGCGCCGTCTTGATCGCCACCAGCGCCACGGCGCCGAGGACGATCAGCACGACGATCAGGCCGGACAGCGACACGCCGCCCTCGGCATTGATTCGGTAATGTTTCTTTCCTGCACTGCCGCCCATCTGCGTTCCCCGGTTAGTGGATACCGCCGATGCGCTTCAGGTTGCCGAAGTTCATCCAAACAAACACAGCCTTGCCGACGATGTTCTTGTCCGGCACGAAGCCCCAGTAGCGGCTGTCTGCGCTGTTGTCGCGGTTATCGCCCATCATGAAATAGTTGCCCTCAGGTACGATACAGGTAAATTTATCGTAGGCATAGGTGCAATTCTCGTGATGGGGGAATTCCTCCACGGCACTCAGGTTGATCGTGCGCGCATTGTCCGTGTTCAGGATACGGTGCGGCGCACCCGTCAGCTTTTCCAGGAACTGTTTGTGGTACACGGGGCTGTCGTCGTCGAGGTACTCGTCCATGGCTTCGTACTGGACTGCCACACCGTTGACGCTCAGGCGCTTGTTCTCGTAAGTGATTTTATCACCGGGCACGCCGATGACGCGCTTGATGTAGTCCTGGCTCATGTCCTTCGGGTACTTGAAGACCATGACGTCGCCGCGCTGCGGGTTGCCGACTTCGATGACCTTCTTGTTCAGCACCGGCAGGCGGATACCGTAGTCGAACTTGTTCACCAGGATCAGGTCGCCCACCAGCAGGGTCGGCACCATCGACGAGGATGGGATCTTGAAAGGCTCGAACAGGAAGGAGCGCAGGCAGAACACCAGGGCGATCACCGGGAAGAAACTGCCGGAATACTCGACCCAGGTCGGCTGGCGCAGGATGGTGGCTTCCAGCGCGGCGCGGTTGCCGTTGTCGAGCTTGATGCCGTCGGCGGTCAGCTTGGCGTGGCGCGCGTCGTACTCGGCCAGGGCGGCGTCGGCTTTGGCGCGGCGCTGCTTCGACAGCACGAACACGTCCAGGCACCAGACGACACCCGTGACCACCATGGCCACGAACAGGATCAGGGCAAAGTTCCCGAGAATCAATTGCATGTTCATATTGTTATTTGTCTTCCACTTGGAGGATGGCGAGGAAGGCTTCTTGCGGAATCTCCACCGAGCCCACCTGCTTCATGCGCTTCTTGCCGGCCTTTTGCTTTTCCAGCAGTTTCTTTTTACGGCTGATGTCGCCGCCGTAGCACTTGGCCAGCACGTTCTTGCGCAGCGCCTTGACGTTTTCACGCGAGATGATGGTGGCGCCGATGGCGGCCTGGATCGCCACGTCGAACATCTGGCGCGGGATCAGTTCGCGCATCTTGGCCGCCACCTGGCGTCCGCGGTAAGGCGCGTTGGCGCGGTGCACGATGATCGCCAGCGCATCCACCTTTTCGCTGTTGATCAGCATGTCGACCTTGACCACGTCGGCGGCGCGGTTTTCCTTGAACTCGTAATCCATCGAGGCATAGCCGCGCGAGGTGGATTTCAGGCGGTCGAAGAAGTCGAGCACGATTTCCGCCATCGGGATTTCGTAGTGCAGTTTCACCTGGCGGCCGTGATAGGCCATGTCCATCTGCACGCCGCGCTTGCCGTTACACAGGGTCATCACGGCGCCCACGTATTCCTGCGGCATGTAGAGGTTGACGTCGACGATCGGCTCGCGCACTTCGTTGATCTTGGACGGTTCCGGCATCTTGGACGGATTGTCGACGCGGATGATGGAACCGTCGCGCATCTCGACCTCGTACACCACGGTCGGCGCCGTGGTGATCAGGTCCATGTCGAATTCGCGCTCCAGGCGTTCCTGCACGATTTCCATGTGCAGCAGGCCGAGGAAGCCGCAGCGGAAGCCGAAGCCCAGCGCCTGCGAGACTTCCGGTTCGTACATCAGGGCGGCGTCGTTCAGCTTGAGCTTTTCGAGCGAGTCGCGCAGGGCGTCGTACTGGTTCGATTCAACCGGGAACAAACCGGCGAACACCTGCGGCTGGACTTCCTTGAAGCCGGGCAGCGGCGCCGGCGCCGGACGGCTGGCCAGGGTGACGGTGTCGCCCACCTTGGCGGCCGTCAATTCCTTGATGCCGGCGATGATGAAGCCCACCTGACCTGCCTTGAGTTCCGGCAGCGACACCGAACGCGGGGTGAAGACGCCGATGTTCTCGACCAGGTTCACGGACTCGGTCGCCATCAGCAGGATCTTTTCCTTTGGACGCAGGGTGCCGTTGACCACGCGCACCAGCATCACGACGCCGACATACGGGTCGTACCAGGAGTCGACGATCAGCGCCTGCAGCGGCGCGTCCGGATCGCCTTGCGGCGGTGGCACGCGCGCGATCAGGGTTTCCAGCACGTCTTCCACGCCCAGGCCGGTCTTGGCCGAGCACACGGTGGCGTCGCTGGCGTCGATGCCGATGACGTCTTCGATTTCCTTCTTGGCATTGTCCGGATCGGCGTGCGGCAAGTCGATCTTGTTCAGGATCGGCACCACTTCCACGCCCAGGTCGAGCGCGGTATAGCAGTTGGCGACCGTCTGCGCTTCCACGCCCTGGGAAGCGTCGACTACCAGCAGCGCGCCTTCGCAGGCTGACAGCGAGCGCGACACTTCGTACGAGAAGTCGACGTGGCCGGGGGTGTCGATCAGGTTCAGGTTATAGACCTGGCCGTCGCGCGCCTTGTAGCTGAGCGCCGCGGTCTGGGCCTTGATGGTGATGCCGCGCTCGCGCTCCAGGTCCATCGAGTCGAGCACCTGCGCGTCCATCTCACGTTCCGACAGGCCGCCGCACAGCTGGATGATGCGGTCTGCCAGGGTCGATTTGCCGTGGTCGATGTGGGCGATGATGGAAAAATTACGTATGTTTTTCATTAACAGAACTCAAAACCAATAAGAGCCGTAGACGGCCGGCGTGCGCGCCGCCATGCAAAAAAGCGCTGCGAATTTCAGACCGACATTTCAGACTGACATCACACAGACAAGTTACCAAGCCTTCCATTTTACCGGATTTCAGGGCAGAAAGCCGGGTTTCGAGAGGGACGATGGCGGGTCCGGCCGCCGATGCGCTGCGGGTCGCGCCGAAATTCCTTGCTGGGCGTCAAGTATTCGGGAGACGGGCCGTTAAACAAGCATCATCTCCTTTATCCGGCCCGCATCATGATCGTCACCGCCAACCCGCAGCAATGGACCGCCCGCCAGGCACTGCCGCTGCACCAGCGCATCCTGTCCCTGCCCGACGAGGTGCGCGATTTCGTGCACCAGGTGAACGTCGCGAGCGGGCTGGACGCGGTGCCGGTCGCCGCGGCGCCGGACGCGCGATGGCGCGCCGACCTGGCCTCTGCCCTGCTCGGCATGCCGGCGGCGGTGCGCCAACTGGTCGACCCGCTGCTGCTTGGCATCTGCCTCGGCCGCAACCTGGGCTCATCCGGCGTAACCGACATCGTTGTGGATGCCGAGGGCCGCATCCTCGGCTGCATCGTGCTGCTCGACATCGGCCTGCTGGAACAGCATACCGCCAATTCCTGGGCCAGCTGGAAGGAAAACCTGCCTTTCCAGGAAGGCCCGGGCTTTTCGCTGGCCGCCATCATCGCCGACGCAGACCAGGACACGCGCGCCAACGCCCTGCAATTCCTGCTGCTGCACGAGTTCGGCCACGTCCTGACGGCGGACGGCGATTTCCTGCCGCGCTGGTGGGAGCCACTGCCGTCGTCCGCCGTGTCGGATGCACGCTTTTCCTACCTCGACCTGAGCTGGACCACGACGCCTTTCGGCCGCTTCGCGCCGCGCATCGACTTCCCCCTGCGCGGCCAGGTCGATTTCTACGGCAACAACAAGCTGGAGGGCGACGCGCTGATCACCGCCTATGCCGGCCTGGAAGCCAGCGATTTCCCCAGCCTGTACGGCGCCACCAATCCCTACGACGACTTTGCCGAGTGCTTCGCCAGCTATGTGCACAGCGAGATGCTCGGCCGGCCCTATGTGCTGCGCGTGGACCTGGATGGGGAGCCGCAGGCTTACCTGGAGAGTTTCTGGGCTGGGGCGCGCAGTGGGGCGAAGCGGGGGTTCATGAAGGCGATGCTGGGGGTTGGGGCTTCGCAAGCTGGCGCCAACGACGATTACGCCTTGGCTGCCTGACTGTAAGTCAGCTTTAGAGCCTATCCCAGTAGGCAGGGGGAAGCTGATGGCGATGCATGGCAAGCGCGGGCAAGGCGCGAGGAGGCCGCATGGCTAGCCATGCAACGACGAGCAACGCAGCACCCGCTTGCCAGGCGCGCCAGCAGCGACTCCGGCCTACTGGGATAGGCTCTTAATACGTCGTTCCCGCCTCCGCGGGAACGACGGCGATTGCATTCGCGGTTAGCGCTCAAGCCTCGCGCTGTGCCGCCCGTCGCAACATCCCCGCAAACGCCTCGAACACCCGCGCCATCACCGGCTGCTTGTAGCCATAGCGCGCCGGGTCGTCCATCGCATGCACCACCATCGCATTGTCGACCTCGAAGATCAGCAAGCGCCCGTCCCGGGTTTCCGCACAGTCGATGCCCAGGTAGGGGAAGCCGATGCGGTCGTCGATGTCGGCCAGGGCCGCTGCGTGGCGGCGCGCGAAGCCGGTGTCGAAATCGGCCATCGCGCGCGCTTCCTCGTCGCGTTTTACCTGGCTTTCGTCCATGCCGGCGTTCAGGTAGTGCACCATCCAGTGCGAAGACACCGCCAGGTGGCACAGATAGGGCACACCCTCGATCAGCACGATCCGGTATTTGCGGAACTGGCCGTCCGGCCCCGAATAATCGATGAAGGGTGCCAGGTAGAACTCCGGCGACGGCTGCGCGTCGAGGTAGGCACTCAAGGCCGCAGCATCGGCGACCTGCTGCAAGTCGTGGCCGGCGTGCGAGTCGAGCGGACGCACGATGAGGGGGAAGCCGGCGCCCGGCAACAGCTCGTCTACCGGCAGGCTGCCCTGCCCCGCAGCCCGTGCGGTGTCACGCGCGACGCGCACCGTCTGCGGCATCAGCGTGCCCTGGCTGCCCGCCAGCCGCGCGAAGGCGCCGTCGCGCGACAAATGGGCGATCGCTTCCGGACGGTTGACCACCGGGCGCGGCCAGCCGTCCAGCATCTGCATCACGTCGCGCAGCAGCGGCGCATTCGCGTCCGACTGGGCGATCGCCACGAACAGCACGTCGTGATCGGGCACCTGTTCCGGCAGCGGCAGCTCCAGGCTCACGTATTGCGCGGTGACGGCGATGTCGGCGCTTTCGAGCAGGAATTCGATCGGCGTATTGGCCATGAAGTCGCCCGGGCCCATCAGCACCAGCACGTTCAGGGATGGCGTCTGCGTATGTGTGTGGGTTCGGGCATCGCCCAGCTTCGGCAGCGTGTACAGCGTCGACGTCGCCAGCGCCTGGCGCTGCACGTCCAGCCCCAGTTCGCGCTGGCCCAGCAGCTGCACCACGAAGCTGGCGTCCAGCCAGGCGTTGGCATCGTCCGGGTTGGCCTGGGCGCGCGCCAGCAGCATCTCGCCGATCGGGCGCAGGTCCTGGTTGCGGAAGGCGCTGCGCATCAGGGTGGCGGCGCCGATCAGGGGTGCATACGGCGTGACGGCGGCGTCAATCAGGCTGGGATCTATCATTGGGGCGGTGGACTTTCGGTGGAGAGGGAGCGGCCGGCCGCCAGCACTGCATCGGCCAGGATGTCGATGTCGTGCCCGCCGGTGCGGTGGTTGACGATGGCGGCGCGGATCGTATAGCGGCCGTGCAGCGTGGTCGAGGATGGCGCCACCTGGCCGGCGTCGTACAGGGCCAGCACGATCTCGCGGTTGACGCGGTCGGCTTCCTCGGGTGGCATGTCCGCCGGCGCATAGCGGAAACAGACCACGTTCAACGCCACCGGCGCCGCCAGCTGGAGTTCGGGCTCGGCCTCGACCCGGGCCGCGAGGCGGCGCGCCAGGACGCAGCTGGCCGAGATGGCACGGCCGATGGCATCGCCGCCGTGCACCTGGAAGGTCAGCCAGGTCTTGAGGGCGCGGAAACCGCGCGACAGGTCGGGCCCCAGGTCGCAGGGCCAGGCTTCTCCCGCCGCCAACCCGCGTCCGGCGCGCTGCAGGTAGGCCGCCGGCGCCGCGAAGGTGTCCAGCATGCGCTGGCCGTCGCGCGCCATAAAATAGCCGGCGTCATAGGGCACCTGCCCCCACTTGTGGAAATCGAAGGCAATGGAGTCGGAGCGCCCGATGCCGGCCAGCAGCGGCGCCACATCCGGCGCCAGCATGCCGAGCGCCGCATAGGCGCCGTCCACGTGCAGCCACAGCCCGGCCTCGGCGGCGAAGTCGGCCAGGGCGTCGAGCGGGTCGATGGCGCCGGTATTCACCGTGCCGGCGGTGGCCACCACCAGGAAGGGCTGCAGACCGGCGGCGCGGTCGGCCTCGACCTGCGCGCGCAAGGCCGCCAGGTCCATCCGCCCCGCCTCGTCCACGCCCACCTGGCGCAGGGCATCGCTGCCGAAGCCGGCCATGTCCATCGCCTTGGCGATGCAGCCGTGGGCTTCGCATGAGGCGTAGGCGCACAGCCGGCCCTCCTCAGGGGCCAGGCCGCCGCTGCGCACCGCCTGGCCCAGCAGCGCGGTGCGCGCCACCAGCACGCCCATGAAATTGGCGATCGAGGTGCCGGTGACGAACAGGCCGCGCGCTTGATCCGGAAAACCGAACAGGCCGGCCATCCAGCTGGAGACCTGCTTCTCGACTTCGACCGGCGCCTGGTTGCGTCCGCCAACATTGGCGTTGAGGGCGCCGGCCATCATTTCCGCGATCATGCCGACCGGGGTGCCGGCGCCGTGCACCCAGCCCATGAAGCCGGGATGCGGATTGCCGACCGTGTAGGGAATCACAGATTGCTGCAGGGTGTCGTAGGCCTCCGCCAGGGTGCCGGGACCGCGCGGCAAGGGCCGGCGCAGCTGTTCGCGCGCCGCTGGCGGCATGTCTTGCCAGACCGGGCGGCTGCGGATGTGTTCGAGGTGGTCGAACATGTCGTCCAGGATGCGGTGGCCGAGGGCGCGCAAGGCGTCCCAGTCCTCGGGATCGAGCGTCGTGTCGGGGCGGTCAGCCATGGGTCATCCTGTCCATGTTCGGCATTATCCCGGTTTCCCGGAAAGTTGATCCATGGAGCATGACAGGATAATAGCGCTTATTCGTGGAAGCTTGGTCCGGGCGCCACCGGCGCGGGCTGCGCCGGGTAGTGCACCAAGTAGCGCGCCAGCGCGGCTTCGTCCAGGAAGTAATGACAGAGCTCGGGGCCGGCAGGGCCGGCATGGAGCACCGGCACCAGCTCGTCGAAGCGTTCGACCAGGCCGGGGTCGGCATCGACGTCGACCACGTCCACCGTATAAGCCAGGCCGGCGCGGTCCATGAAGGCCCGCAGCGCGGCGAGCATGTCCTCGCACAGGTGGCAGTAGCTGCGCGAATACAGGATGAAATGCGGCGCGGCATCCGCTTGCGCCGGCGGCGCCGACGGGCTCATCCTGGATGCACCCGCCGGTTCGCCATCACCCGGCCGTAGCGCTTATTGCGCGCGCGGCTTGATGACCATGTATTGCGAGGCATTGTCGCGCCGCACCAGGATCGCCACCGAGCGCTTCGGATCCAGCTTGCTCACCAGGCCGTTGAACTGGGCGGCGCTGCTGACTTCGGCATTATTGATCTGCAGGATCAGGTCGCCCTGCTGGATGCCGGCCGAGGCCGCGCGTCCTTCGGCGAACTCGACCAGCACGCCGGCATCGATCTTGAGCTCGCGCTTCTGCGCCGCCGACAGGTCGGACACGTGCAGGCCCAGCGCATTCGGCGCCTGTTCCGGCGTCTGCTTCTTCGGCGTCGGCTTCGCACCCGGGGTCTTCTCTTCCTGCAATTCGACGATGCTGACCGGCAGTTCCAGCTGGCTGCCGCGGCGCCACACCGTGACCGTGGCGCGGCTGCCGACCGCGCTGCCGCCCACCTGGCGCGGCAGGTCGGAACTCTTCTCGATGTCCTTGCCGTTGAACTTCAGGATGATGTCGCCGACCTTGACGCCGGCCTTTTCCGCCGGTCCGCCCGGCTCTACCATCGCCACCTCGGCGCCGCGCGCGCGGCCCAGGCCGAGCGATTCGGCGACATCGCGCGTGACTTCGCTGATCTGCACGCCCAGGCGCCCGCGCGTGACCTTGCCGGTCTTCTTGATCTGGTCGGTGACGCGCAGCACTTCGTCGATCGGCACCGCGAACGAAATGCCGTTATAGGCGCCGGACAGGGTGGCGATCTGGGAATTGATGCCGATGACTTCGCCGCGCATATTGATCAGCGGGCCGCCCGAGTTGCCGGGATTGACCGCCACGTCGCTCTGGATCAGCGGCAGGTATTCGCCGGTGTCGCGCTGCTTGGCCGAAATGATGCCGGCGGTGACCGTGTTTTCCAGGTTGAAGGGCGAGCCGATCGCGATCACCCATTCGCCGACACGGATCTTGTTGGAATCGCCCATGCGCAGGCTGGGCAGGTTGCGCGCTTCCACCTTCAGCACGGCGACGTCGCTGCGGCGGTCGGCGCCCAGCACCTTGGCCTTGAATTCACGGCGGTCGGTCAGCGTGACCGTGACCTCGTCGGCGCCCTCGACCACGTGGGCATTGGTCAGCACGTAGCCGTCGTCGGAAATGATGAAGCCGGAACCGACGCCGCGCTGCACTTCCTCTTCCTGCGGCTGCTGGGGCGAGCCACGGCGGCCGCCCCGCGGCGGCATCTGGCCGCCAAAGAAGCGGCGCAGGAATTCCTGCATTTCCTCGTCGCCGCCGGCGCCGCCCTGGCCCTGGCGCACGCGTTCGGTGGTGCGGATATTGACCACGGCCGGGCCGGCCTTGTCGACCAGGTCGGTGAAATCGGGCAGGCCGGTGACGGCTGGGGCGGCCACGGGCGCGGCCGCCATGGCCGACGGGGAAGACAGGACGCCGGCGCCTGCAAACATCAGGGCCGACAGGAGCGTGCTGGCAGTTTTGCTTGTCATAAAGTCATTCGACGTTGGATGGGCTGGAATGATCGATATGGTAAGACAAAATGGCATTGTTGTCGCGCTGGCACGAATTCGGGCGCCGGCAAGTTCTGCGCTGTCATGCATCTTTGGCCGCCCGCAGGTGCGCCATGGGTGGGGTGGGCGGCTCGACCGCTAAATGCGGCCATGCCCCCGGCGCATGCGCTGCCCACGCGGTGATACGCGCCTTGGGCGTCAATCGCGCGCGCGAGGGGCACCCTCCGATTGCGGCCACAATGACATGAAGGGCAGGTATCACTCACGTGCGCACGAAAACAAGGCCGCGTATCACCGCGTGGACGGCGCAAGCGCAGCGTGAATTCAGATGGGGGCGGTCGAGCCGTCCACCCTACCCGCCTCGCTCTCCGCCCGGCTGGGTTCGGCGTCGGCCGCCGTGGCCATGCGCTTTCCCGGCGCGGGCTCTTCCGCCAGGCGCGCCGCGAGGCGCTCGGCGAACCCGGGCGACAGGTCGGCCGTGGCTTCGGCGCGCAGGATGTCGCCGATGTGGTGGTAGAGGTCCCAGGCCTGGCGGCCGTCGGGAGCATCCAGGGCGGCCAGCGCCAGTTCCTGGTCGGCATCGCGGATCTCGCCGTCACTCAGCGCCGAGATATGCTCGCGGATTTTTTTGTTGGTGTCCATCGTGGTTCCATCACGTCCGGGTCATCACTGTCGATCGTCGCTACGGGGAACTGCTAAGCTATTGCGCGCGATGCCTGCTGTACAGTGTACAGCTGCGCCTATCACCTGTGCGGCCAGCCGCATCGCTTGTTGCTGCCGGACGTCGCCCTAGCGACGCTTGTCGGCAGGCATGTCGAGCAAGGGCCGCAACTTCTCGGCAATGACTTCGCGCGCCCGGAAAATCCGGCTGCGCACCGTACCGATTGGACACGCCATCACTTCGGAGATTTCTTCGTAACTCAAGCCTTCGATTTCGCGCAGGACGATTGCCGTCCGCAACTCGAGCGGCAAGGCCTCCATCGCGGAATTCACCGTGTACGCGATCTGCTTGCTGGCCAACACCGACTCTGGGGTGTTTATGTCCCGCAAGCTGTCCGCATCGTCAAATCCTTCGGCACGCTCGGCATCGGTTTCGGTGGAGGTCGGCGCCCGCCGTCCCTGCGTGACCAGGAAATTCTTCGCTGTATTGATGCCGATCCTGTACAGCCAGGTGTAGAACGCGGAATCCCCGCGGAAATGACGCAGCGCGCGAAAGGCCTTGATGAAGGTTTCCTGCACCACGTCTTCCGCCTCGGCAGGATCATGCACGAGGCGCGATACCAGCCGCATCAGGCGCCGCTGGTATTTCGACACGAGCAAGTCGAACGCACGGCGATCGCCAGCCTGGACGCGCTCAACCAGCAGTTGATCACACTCGCGTTCGGTCGTCACTGAACATGTCCTGTTGGCTGCGACGGCGTCCCTGTTGCTTCAGAGTTGGTCCGCTGCAATAAGTTCATCGTATTTTGTCGATTCTTTCTTCGCCATCGCGCCGCCCGATCACGGCAAGCGCCACGGTCAGCGCGCGCCAGGCGACCGGATCAACGCTGTCGCGCCACACTGGCAATGCATGCACCCGCGCATCGGGCGCGGCATAGCGCAACATGACCAGCGCCGGCCACAGCACGCTACCGGCCAGCAAGCTCGCCGGTGCAGCCGCGGGTGTTGCATCCGTCGCACCCGTCTCGCCATAAGCACCCGGAACACCCACGTCCTGTTGTACCGTCACGCGTAGTTCACCGGTTCCAGAAATATCAATCCGGTGCGTCTTTGCGCGCCCCAGCGCGGTGCGCATGAGCACGCCTGCCGTGGCGGCCAGCGCCAGGGCCAGCCAGGGTGCGCCCGGGAAGCGCGCAGGCGCGGCGAAGCAGACGGCGCAGGCTGCGCCGGCCAGTGCCAGGCTGCAGCCGGCCAGCAACAGCCGGCCGCTGCGCGCGGGCCCGACGCTGACGGAGATCGCGATCGACATGGCGTCCTGAAAAAGAGGCGAGGCGAAAGAAGCCTTGCCGAAGAGCTCGGCAAAAAGACAAACGCCCGCTCCTTTGACAGGAGCGGGCGTCGATAGTTCGTATTACCAGCTTGCGTTTAGATCTTGGCGAAGACCAGGGTCCCGTTGGTACCGCCGAAGCCGAACGAGTTTTTCACCGCGTAATCAATCTTCAGGTCACGCGCGGTATTCGCGCAGAAGTCCAGGTCGCATTCCGGATCCTGGTTGAAGATGTTGATCGTCGGCGGCGACACCTGATTGTGGATCGCCAGCACCGTGAACACCGACTCCAAACCGCCGGCGCCGCCCAGCAGGTGGCCGGTCATCGACTTGGTGGAGTTGACGATCAGCTTGCCAGCATGGTCGCCGAAGGTGCGCTTGATGCCCTTCACTTCGGCGGCGTCGCCAACCGGGGTCGAGGTGCCGTGCGCGTTCACGTACTGCACCTGGTCCGGGTTGATGCCAGCATATTGCATTGCCGATACCATGCAGCGCGAGGCGCCGCTGCCATCCTCGAGCGGTGCGGTGATGTGGTTGGCATCCGCGCTCATGCCGAAGCCGACGACTTCCGCATAGATCTTGGCGCCGCGCGCCTTGGCGTGTTCGTACTCTTCCAGCACCATGACGCCGGCGCCCTCGCCCAGCACGAAGCCGTCGCGGTCGCGGTCCCATGGACGCGAAGCGGTGGCCGGATCGTCATTGCGCGACGACAGCGCCCGCGCCGAGGCGAAACCGCCCAGGCCCAGCGGCGACACGGTCGATTCCGCACCGCCGGCGACCATCACGTCGGCATCGCCGTATTCGATCAGGCGCGCGGCCTGGCCGATGCAGTGCAGGCCGGTGGTGCAGGCGGTCACGATCGCCAGGTTCGGGCCGCGCAGGCCGAACTTGATCGACAGGTCGCCCGAGATCATGTTGATGATCGAGGCCGGCACGAAGAACGGCGAAATGCGGCGCGGGCCGCGGCTGTCGTACTCCGCCTTGGTCTCTTCGATCATCGGCAGGCCGCCGATGCCCGAGCCCACGACCACGCCGATACGGTCGGCATTTTCCTCGGTGACGACGAGCCCCGAATCCTGCAACGCCTGGATGCCGGCGGCCATGCCGTAATGGATGAACGCATCCATGTGACGGCCTTCCTTGCCCGGCAGGTAATCCTCGACGATGAAGTTCTTCACTTCGCCCGCGAAGCGGGTCGAAAAGGGCGTAGCGTCGAACTTGGTGATGTTGGCAATGCCCGACTTGCCAGCCAGTGCTGCCTCCCACGCCTCGGCAATAGTATTGCCGATCGGGGAGATGCAACCCAGGCCGGTCACAACGACGCGACGGTTGCGTGAACTCAAGCGTTTCTCCTGAAATCCTTAAAACTGAGACTTTGGTACGCAGGCCCTGAAAGGCGGGCCTCGGTACGCAGGCCGTGATAACGGCCTCGATACTTAGGCCTTGACGTGGGCCTGTGCGTAGTCGATTGCCTGGCGAACGGTGGTGATCTTCTCGGCCTGTTCGTCCGGGATTTCCATTTCGAATTCGTCTTCCAGGGCCATCACCAGTTCAACGGTGTCCAGGGAATCTGCGCCGAGATCGTCAACGAACGAGGAATCGATTTTGATGTCGGCTTCTGCAACACCCAGTTGCTCAGCGACGATTTTTTTAACGCGTTGTTCGATATCCGACATGTTATGGCTCCATTAGGTATGTGTTGCGGAAAGTGCGCGCATTTTATCAGGGTTTGCGCGCCGAAAAACTATTTTCAGTGTGTGACGCTAATTCGACTGGAACTACTGCTAAATGCTGAGATTTCGAGCGAATTGGCAACGCCAATCACCCCATGTACATGCCGCCGTTCACGTGCAGCGTGGTGCCCGTGATGTAGGCGGCCTGGGGGCCGGCCAGGAAGGCGACGGCATGGGCGATGTCTTCCGGCTGCCCCAGGCGACCGAGCGGAATCTGGGTCAGCAGGGCTTCGTGCTGGCCTTCGCCCAGGCCCTTGGTCATGTCGGTGTCGATGAAGCCCGGCGCCACGCAATTCACGGTGATGTTGCGGCTGCCGATCTCGCGTGCCAGCGCGCGGCTCATGCCGGCCACGCCTGCCTTGGCGGCGGCGTAGTTCATCTGGCCCGGATTGCCGCTCGAACCCACCACCGAAGTGATGTTGATGATACGCCCCTGCTTCGCTTTCATCATGCCGCGCAGGACGGCGCGCGAGAGGCGGCCGACAGCGGTGAGGTTGGTCGCGATGACGCTGTCCCATTCCTCGTCTTTCATGCGCATTGCCAATTGGTCTTGGGTAATGCCGGCATTGTTGACCAGGATGCCGATGCTGCCGACGCCCTTGGTGATGTCGTCGATCACGGCCGCGCACTGCTGGGCGTCGGTCACGTTGAGCACCAGGCCCTTGCCGCCGAACTCGGCGAGATAGGCGCCGATCGCTTCGGCGCCTGCGGCGCTGGTGGCGGTGCCGACCACTTTCGCACCCTGGCGCGCCAGTTCCAGTGCGATGGCCTTGCCGATGCCGCGCGAAGCGCCGGTCACGAGGGCGACTTGGTTTTCCAGATTCATTCTTGTCCTCAGCTTTGTCGATTCAGCTTGTCTATATAAAAGGCGTTCAGCCCGAGTCAGGCGCTCAGGCCTGGATGGCGGCGAGAACGCGCTCCAGCGCTGCCTGGTCGACCAGGGCTTCGCCCACCAGCACCGGGTCGATACGCTTGGCCATACCGACCAGGGTCTTGCTCGGCGCGCATTCGATCACCTGGGTCACGCTGTCCTGCGCCATCTTCTGCATGGTTTCGACCCAGCGCACCGGGCCGGCGGCCTGGCGCACCAGTGCATCCTTGATCGCGGCCGGATCGTTCAGGATAGCCACGTCGACGTTGTTGATCAAGTCGATCTGCGGCGCGGCGAAATCCAGCTTGGCCATGTACTCGCGCAGGCGGTCCGAGGCGGGTTTCAGCAGCGAGGAATGGAAAGGCGCCGACACCGCCAGTTTCATGGCACGCTTGGCGCCTTTGGCCTTGGCGATCTCGCAGGCGCGGTCGATGGCGGCGGCGTGGCCGGCGATCACGATCTGGGTCGGCTCGTTGAAATTGACGGCTTCCACGACCTCACCCTGCGCCGCCTCGGCACAGACGGCGCGCACATCGTCGGCCTGCAGGCCGAGGATGACGGCCATGCCGCCCTGCCCCACCGGCACCGCGTCCTGCATCGCTTGCGCGCGGAAACGCACCAGCGGCACCGCGTCCTTGAAGGCGATGGTGCCGGCGGCCACCAGGGCCGAGTATTCGCCCAGGCTATGACCGGCAACGACGTGCGGCACCGGACCGCCGGCGGCGATCCAGGCGCGGTACACGGCCACGGCCGCGGTCAGCATCACCGGCTGGGTGTTGGTGGTCAGGTCGAGCGCTTCCTTCGGGCCTTCGGCGATCAGCTTGCCGAGGTCCTGGCCCAGCGCGTCCGAGGCTTCGGCCACGGTTTGCTCGACGATGGCGTTGCCGGCGAAGCCGTTCAGCATGCCGATGGCCTGGGCACCCTGGCCCGTAAACAAGAATGCGAATTTATTGCTCATATCAGTTCTCCTGATCTTTATTGTTGTTGGCGCGAAGTTGGTCGCAAGCACTTCACATGCGCGCCAGCACGGCGCCCCAGGTGAAGCCGCCGCCGACGCCTTCCATCATGACGGTCTGGCCGGCCTGGATGCGGCCATCGCGCACCGCCAGGTCGAGTGCCAGCGGGATCGAGGCGGCCGAGGTATTGCCGTGCTCGTTGACGGTAACCACCATCTTCTCGAGCGGCAGGCCGAGCTTCTTGGCGGTACCGCTCATGATGCGCAGGTTGGCCTGGTGCGGGATCAGCCAGTCGATCTCGGACGATTGCATGCCTGCGTGGTCGAGTGCTTCCTTGGCGACTTTTTCCAGCACCGAGACGGCCAGCTTGAACACCGCCGGGCCATCCATGTACAAGAACTTTTCGCCCGAGATGGCGGCATTGGTCGGGTTGGTCGGGCCGCACAGGATGTCGCCGTAGCTGCCGTCCGCATGCAATTTCACCGCCAACACGCCCGGTTCGTCGGATGCCGTCATCACCACCGCGCCGGCGCCGTCGCCGAACAGCACGCAGGTGCTGCGGTCGTTGAAATCGAGGATGCGCGAAAACACTTCGGTACCGATCACCAGCACGTTCTTGGCGTTGCCGGCCTTGATGAAGGCGTCGGCGGTCGACATCGCATACACGAAACCGCTGCACACGGCGGCGACGTCGAAGGCGGGGCTGTTGTTGCGGATGCCGAGTTTGTTCTGCACCACGCAAGCCGTGCTCGGGAAATTGCCGTAGAAGTCAGGCGTCGAGGTGGCGACGATGATCAAATCGACCTGTTCGGCGCTCAAGCCGGCGGCTTCCAAGGCCTTGAGGCCGGCCTTCACCGCCAGGTCGGAGGCGTTTTCGTCGGCGGCGGCATAGTGGCGCGCCGAGATGCCGCTGCGGCTGACGATCCACTCGTCCGAGGTCTCGATACCCTTGGCGGCGAGCTGGGCCGCGAGGTCATCGTTGGTGACGCGCTGGGCAGGCAGATAGCTGCCGGTGCCGATGATTTTGCTGTACACAGTCATTGCTTGGCCTGCTGAATGGTTGAGCCTGGCGCTTCCGGGTCAGGGGCTTTCGGCATCAACTCGTGGATCATCGCCGAGAGTTGATCTTGCACATTATATTTCGCCGCGTCGAAAGCGCGCCGGATCGCCCACTCGTAGGCGTAGGCACTGGCGCCGCCGTGGCTCTTGAACACCAGGCCCTTGAGGCCCAGCAGGCCGGCGCCGTTATAGCTTTCCGGGTTCAGTTTTTTGAGCGACTTGCGCGCCAACAGCGCGCCCAGCTTCGACATCGTGGTTTCCAGCAGGGTCGCCTTGAAGAAGCGCGACAGGCCTTCGATCGCCTTCAGGGTCACGTTGCCGACGAAACCGTCGCACACGACGACGTCGACAGTACCCTTGAAGATGTCGTTGCCTTCCACGTTGCCATGGAAATTCAGCACGCCACGCTCATGGTCGGCGCGCAGCAGGACGGCGGTCGCCTTGACGGCTTCGGTGCCCTTGATTTCCTCGGTGCCGACATTGAGCAGGCCGATGCTGGGGCGACGGTGTTCCATCGCTTCGAACAGCACCGCGCCCATGATGGCGAACTGGTGCAGGTGATGCGGTTCGCAGTCGACGTTGGCGCCGAGGTCGAGCATATAGGTCGGACGGCCCTTGACGTTCGGCAGGATCGAGCAGATCGCCGGACGGTCGACATCGGCCATGGTCTTGAGCACATAGCGCGAGATCGCCATCAGGGCGCCGGTGTTGCCGGCCGAGACGCAGACGGCGGCGTTGCCGGCCTTGACCTGCTCGATCGCCACGCGCATCGAAGAATCCTTCTTGCGGCGCAGGGCGATTTCGACCGGGTCGTCCATCGCCACCACTTCGCTGGCGTGCTGGATCGACAGACGCGGATTATCCAGCGCGTGGTGTTTTTTGAGTTCGGTGCGCAGCTGCTCTTCGAGGCCGACCAGGATCAGTTCGGCTTCTGGTTCTTGTTTGAGGAATGCGAGCGCTGCGGGAATGGTAACCGAGGGGCCGTGATCGCCGCCCATGCAGTCAATGGAGATTTTAATTGTCATTTGTCGGGATGAACCGCGGCGTCAGAAGCTGCCGGCGGCGGCCTGGCCTCTGCACGTTGCGGAGTGCACGGCGGAGTCAGCGAAATTGAAAATGACGGTGTGCAAGCTAGGTTTGCAGCCGGTGTCACGAGAAAAACGAAAGAAAAAGCGGCGCCACGCACTTAACATACGTAACACCGCTTTCTCGAACAAAACAGCAAGACGTCGATTACTCGTCGTTCTTGGTCTTGAGGACTTTACGGCCACGGTAGAAACCGTTCGGGCTGATGTGGTGACGCAGGTGGGTTTCGCCGGTGGTCGGCTCGACTGCCAGGTTTGGTGCAACCAGGAAATCGTGCGAACGGTGCATGCCGCGCTTGGACGGGGACTTCTTATTCTGCTGAACTGCCATGATGACTCCTAAACATAAGTTCTAAAATTCTAACACATTCGACTCGCAAAACCATGCGCATCGAGTATCCCAGCGGCAATCATTCAGGATGAACGACGGCCGACATGTTTAACGCTGCTGTACAACTCACTACACTGCCATACTCGATTGCTGCACGCGTTTGACACGTTCTTGTAGCATGCGCGCGACCCTTGGGGGCGGCGCGCTGCGAAATCTGTATCGGACCTGCTTTATTCTGGCTTGAGGCTCTTCAGTGCCGCGAAAGGCGATACCTTATCGGACTTCAGGGAGTCCATCAACTTGGTATCGGGGCACACCTCGTGTTTCGGTGCCTGCGGCAGGGCCAGCAGGGCTTCATCTTCCAGCAACTGGCGGATGTCGGCGCTGTGGCTGCCGACGATCACGTCGATGCTCTCATCGTCGAGGATTTCCTCGATCTCGTCCGCTTCGGCGTCGTCCTTGCCGAGTACCAGCATGGTCGACGAATCGATGTGGTAGCCGAAGGGCGCAAGGCAACGCTGGCATACCAGCTGCACGGTCCCGGAGACCGACAAGGTCATCGACGGGTAACCCTGCTTGGTCTGGCCGCCTTGGATAGCCCAGGAAATCGTGCCCGATGGATCGGCGCAATCGGCTGCCAGGCGGGTCATTTCCGCCACTGGCGTCGTCCCTTCGCGCTGGCCGTTGCTCCGACAAAACTCAAAGGCGTCGATGACAAAAGCGCTCATTTGGAAAAACTTCCCCGGAAAACCTGCGATAATAGCAGGCTTATCCCCGCGTAGTCAAAGACTTGCTGCATTTTTTGGGACCTGGCTGGCACGCTTCACAACACACTTTGCCAGATCCTGCAAAGTCGATTCGCCTGCCGGGTTTGCCGCAAGTTTGCCAAACGTTTGACCGGACCACATGATACCAAGTTCCACCGTGAGTGCCACCCCCCAAGCCATTATTCTTGCCTCGAGTTCCGCCTACCGGCGCGAATTGCTGGCACGCCTGCTATTGCCTTTCACTTGTGTCGCGCCCGACATCGACGAGACCCCGCAGCCCGGCGAGGCGCCCGAAGACACCGCCCTGCGCCTGGCGCGCGAAAAAGCCGAAGCGGTCGCGCGCCTCCATCCGGGCGCGCTGGTGATCGGTTCGGACCAGGTGGCGACGCTGGACGGCATGCAAATCGGCAAGCCTGGCGACCATGCACGCGCCCTGGCCCAGCTGCAGCTGATGCGCGGCCGGCGCGTGGTCTTCCACACCGCGCTCTGCCTGTGGGACGGGCGCGCCGATACCGCCGCGCCGCATGCGGTGCAGGTCGAGAACATCCAGACGGTGGTGACCTTCCGCGACTTGCCGGATGCCGAGCTGGACGCCTACCTGCGCATCGAGCAACCGTATGACTGCGCCGGCAGCGCCAAGAACGAAGGCCTCGGCATCGCGCTGCTGGAGCGGATCGACAGCAGCGACCCGAGCGCCCTCACCGGCCTGCCCTTGATCGCCCTCACCGGCATGCTGCGCCGCGCGGGCGTGCGCTTCTTCGGTATCTGACAGACACAATGGAATCCAACAACATGCCCGGCACCCTCTACCTGATCCCGAACACCCTCGGCCCCACCGATGCCGCGCCCGGCGCGCTGTCCCATGTACTGCCCGGCCAGGTGCAGTCCGTCACCGCGCAGCTCGATTATTTCGTGGCCGAGAACGCCAAGACGGCGCGCGCCTTCCTGAAGCTGGTGGCAATCGACCATCCACTGGCCAGACCCTTGCAGGAAATCGAGATCGCCGAGCTCAACGTCAACACCCCGCCCCAGGCCCTGGCCGCCCTGCTGGCCCCGCTGCTTGCGGGCCGCGACGCCGGCCTGGTGTCGGAAGCCGGCGTGCCGGCCGTGGCCGATCCCGGCGCCGACCTGGTCCGCCTGGCGCACCAGCACGGCATCACGGTAAGGCCGCTGGTCGGCCCCTCTTCGCTGCTGCTGGCCGTGATGGCAAGCGGCCTCAACGGCCAGAGCTTCGCCTTCAACGGCTACCTGCCGACTGACGCAGCGCAGCGCAGCAAGCGCATCCAACAACTGGAAGCACGCTCGCGCAGCGAAAAACAGACGCAATTGCTGATCGAGACGCCTTACCGCAACGCGGCGATGCTGGAAGCCCTGGTGGCGAGCTGCCAGCCGGGCACGCTGGTGTGCGTGGCGACCGACCTCTCGCTGGCCAGCGAGTCGGTGCGGACCATGACGGCGGCCAAGTGGAAGGCTTTGCTGGGCGCGGGGAAGGCACCGGATTTTCACAAGAAGCCGACGGTGTTCTTGTTTTTGGGGCAGTGAGGGGAGGCGACCAAGGACGCCGCCCTGGCGCAGCGCTCGCCTAGCATTACCATCACTATCCTGCGTTAACGTATGAACGTCGCCCCTGCGCAGGCAGGGGCCCAAGTTTTGCGCGCTATCGAAACGCGTGCAACTTGGACCCCTGCCTTCGCAGGGGCGACGTGCTTATGTACGGGGTGAACGCCAATGTTCCAGCGTGCCGACAGCGTTCCCGCGCTTACGCGCCAACGCTCTCGCGCGCACTCGCCTCTGCCCCACTCAACTCCCGCACCCAATCGAAGGCCGCCAGCTCGATCTCGCGCAACTGCTTGGTCGACAGCCCCAGCCGCGCCAGCGCCTGGGTCATGGTGCGCGTGCACTCGCTGTGCTCCAGCTGCTCGGCCACCTGCAGCATCGCGCCGTACTCGCCGGCGCGATCCAGCAAGGCGGCGCGGACTTCGTGGGAGACTTCCACGCGCTCCAGAATCTCGCGCATCGGCACCGCGAACAAGGCATCCATCAGCGACATGATGCCGACCGTAAAAGCATTGTTGCCGCCTTCGACGTCGCCCGGACGCAGGGTCAGCGTGATCAGTTCGAGCAGACGGCCGCGCGTGGTGGCCATTTGCAGCAGCGGTGAATTCAGTTCGACCTGGCCGTCCGGGCCGCTGTACAGCAGGATCTGCAGCCAGCGCTGCAGCTGGCTGCGGCCGAGCTTGGCCAGGGCTTCGGACACCGATTCGATATGGCCGCTGTCGCTGCCGCTCAGGTGGCTGTTCACCAGGCGCAGCAGGTTCAGGCTGAGCAAGGTATCGCGCTTGACGGCTTCTTCGATGGCATCGTTGCCGGCGTTCGCATTGATCAGCTCGAGCAGGCGCAGCAGCACCATTTCGGACGGCGAGATTTTTTTGCCGGACAGGATCGCCGGCCGCGCAAAATAATAGCCTTGGAAATATTCGAAGCCGAGGTCCATGCAGAGCTCGAATTCTTCCACGGTCTCGACCTTTTCCGCCAGCAGCTTCTGGTGCGGGCCGCGCAGCGAGTGCGCCAGCTCGGCCAGCTGGTCGCGGCTGACGCCCTGCAAGTCGATCTTGATGACATCCACCAGGCCCATGAGCTTGCTAACCTGCTCGGAATGGCCTATAACATCGTCGAGGGCAAACTTGAAGCCGAGCTCTTTCAACTCGCGGACGCGGGCCAGTACCCTGGGCGTGGCTTCCACGGTTTCAAGGATTTCCAGGATCACCTTGTCGGAAGGCAGGAAGCGCACGAAGTCGCTCATCAACACGACTTCGTCGACATTCACGAAGGCCACCTGCTCGCCCACGACCTGGTGCATCCCGAGCTGGGATGCGTGGGAAATCACGGCAGCGGTGGCTGCGGCATAATCGGTCAGCTGGGCGTCCTCGTGCTCCGCGGCGGCGCGAAACAGCAGCTCGAACGCCACCAGCTTCTGGTCGCGCCCGAGAATGGGTTGGCGTGCCAGGAAGAATTCATCGGACGGCGCGGACGTCGCTGCCGTTGCAACCGCATGCATGCAATACTCCTGAGTAACAAATTCGGCACGCAACGCGCGCGCCGGGTCCAGACCCGCCGGACTCGGGGCCGACTATACTACAGACTGAAGGTCTTTACATTTCGACATCGTATCAAATCGTTACCGGGATGAGGGCAGGCTGGCCCTGTCCCCCTTGTACCTTCTTCCTTGCACCTCTCCCTTGTACCTCTCCCTTGTAACGCGCCAGCGGCGTAAACGATGCAGTTACGCTGCCGCTCAGGGGCGGCCGGGACCGTTGCGCTTGGGACCACGCCCAGGAGCCCCCGGCTTGGCGCCGAATTTGGCGGCCGGCTTGGCACCGGGATTGGCCGCCGGCCTGGCGCCATCCGGGCGGGCAGAGGCGCGCTTTGCAGGTGCGCTGCCGCGTTCGGCGGAACGCGCGGGCGTCTCGACACTGGTGGCGCTGCGGGCACCCGGCTTGCCTTGGGGCGGACGGTATTCGCCGGCACGCGGCCGACCGGACGCGTCTGCGCCCTTGCCTTCCTTGGCTTCACCCTTGGCGCCGGGGCGGGCACCGGTCGCGTCCAGATAAGGCTGGCCCGGCAGGCGCAGGCTGCCGCCGCCTGACAGCGGGCTGGCGCGACGCGCATTGCCGACTGGCACGCGTGGACCGCTGGCGGCGCGGTTGGCGCCGGTGCCCGCGCCAGCACCCTTGACCTGGGTGCCGCGCTCGATGCGGAAGGTGGCGCCGCTGTCGGTGCCCAGCACTTTTACCAGGTAAGGCATGGTCTCGCGCAGGGTCGGCTCCAGCGTGTAGGGCGGATTCAGGATGAACATGCCGCTGCTGTGCATGCCCGTACCGTCGGGGCCGGGGGTGGACACCGTCAGCGTCACGTGCAGCCATTCCTTGGCGGGCAGGCGCTTCAGGCGGTCGGCGAACTGGCGCGACTCCATGCGCTGCAGCACCGGATACCAGACCGCATAGACGCCGGTCGGGAAACGCTCGAGCGCGTCTTCCAGGGCGTCGCGCACGTGCTTGTAGTCGAGCTTGACTTCATAGGGCGGATCGATCAGTACCAGCGCCCGGCGCGAGGGCGGCGGCAGCAGAGACTTCATCGACTGGAAACCATCGGCGAAATCGATCAGCACGCGGCGGCCGCGGGCGCGCTCGCCCTGCTCGGCCTTGTGCGCATCCAGTTTGCGGAAATTGTCCACCAGCAGCTTGGTATCGGCCGGGTGCAGTTCGAACAGGCGCAGGCGGTCTTCCGGACGCGCCACCTGCTCCGCCACATAGGGCGAGCCGGGGTAATAGCGCAGCCGGCCGCTGGGGTTCATCGCCTTGACCAGGTTCACGTAATCCGCCAGCGCCGGCGGCAGGTCGTCGCGTTCCCACAGGCGCGCGATGCCGCCCTCGTACTCGCCGCTCTTGAGCGCCTGGCTGCTGTCGAGCGCATACACGCCGGCACCGGAATGGGTGTCGATATAGGTGTAGGCCGCGTCCTTCTGGTTCATATATTGATGTAACTGAACCTGGATAAAGTGCTTCAGGACGTCGGCGTGATTCCCCGCGTGATAGGCGTGGCGGTAGCTAAACATAGTGGAATTCCAAAAAGTGAGTGCCGCGGCAATATTTTCCCGCGTATTTGCCCGCATTATCCACCAGATAGGCACCCTGCCCCAACCTTGGGCGTGAAAAAGCCGCAGCGGCTGGCGCGCGCTGCGGCTTGGTATGACTGCCCCGCCCTGTCAGGCGACCTTTTTCTCGTCGAAAAACTGTTCGTCTTCCGTCGAGCCATGCAAGGCCGTGGTCGAGCTCTGGCCCTGCTGGATCGCCTGGGTCACCGCATCGAAGTAACCGGTGCCGACTTCGCGCTGGTGCTTGACCGCGGTGAAGCCCTTGTCGGCGGCGGCGAACTCGGCTTCCTGCATCTCGACGAAGGCCGACATGCCGCGCCGCGCATAGCCGTGGGCCAGGTTGAACATGCTGTAGTTGAGCGCATGGAAACCGGCCAGGGTGATGAACTGGAATTTATAGCCCATCGCGCCCAGCTCCTTCTGGAACTTGGCGATGGTGGCGTCGTCCAGGTTCTTTTTCCAGTTGAACGAGGGCGAGCAGTTATAGGCCAGCATCTTGCCGGGGAATTTGGCGTGAATGGCGTCGGCGAAGCGCTTGGCGAAGGCCAGGTCGGGCTTGCCGGTTTCGCACCAGACCAGGTCGGCGAACGGCGCATAGGCCAGGCCGCGCGAAATCGCCTGCTCGACGCCCGGACGCACCCGGAAGAAGCCTTCGACGGTGCGCTCGCCGGTGCAGAATGGCGCATCGTTGGCGTCCACGTCCGAGGTCAGCAGGTCGGCCGCCTCGGCGTCGGTGCGGGCGATGACCAGGGTCGGCGTGCCCATGACGTCGGCCGCCAGCCGCGCCGCCGTCAGTTTTTCGACCGCCTCGCGGGTCGGCACCAGCACCTTGCCGCCCATGTGGCCGCATTTCTTGACCGAGGCCAGCTGGTCTTCGAAGTGGACGCCGGCGGCGCCGGCCTCGATCATGGACTTCATCAGCTCGTAGGCATTCAGCACGCCGCCGAAACCGGCCTCGGCATCGGCCACGATGGGGGCGAAGTAATCGATGTCGCCCTTCCCTTCCGACCACTGGATCTGGTCGGCGCGCTGAAAGGTGTTGTTGATGCGGCGCACCACCAGCGGCACCGAGTTGGCCGGATACAGCGACTGGTCCGGATACATCTCGCCGGCCACGTTGGCATCGCCCGCCACCTGCCAGCCCGACAGGTAGATCGCCTTCAGCCCGGCTTTCACCTGCTGCATGGCCTGGTTGCCAGTCAGCGCGCCCAAGGCGTTCACATAGTCTTCCCGGTTGACCAGGTCCCACAGCTTCTCGGCGCCGCGGCGCGCCAGCGTGTGTTCGATCTGGAGCGAGCCGCGCAGGCGCACCACGTCTTCGGCGCTGTAGTTGCGGACCACGCCTTGCCAGCGCGGGTTGCTGTCCCAGTCCTGTTGCAGGTCGGCGATTTGCTGTTCACGAGTTGCCATGGTTGTTCTCCTGATGGTTGAAAGCTGAGTTGGAAGGAAGCGCTGTTGGATCAATGATAGGCCGGTTTGTGCAGAGCACCACACTCTTATATAAGACATAGGAGCACTTTTTAATCGTTATTCATCAAGCACTTGCATTCATAATTTCATGATGCGGAAGCTAATTTCTTAAAATGGAACTGGACGAGCCTGCGCGCGACGGCAGCGTTTCACCTGGGCGAACAGCTTTTCATGATGCGAAAAATCGGACGGCGGCAGTGGCAGGCGCCCGTCGATGATGGCAGCGCCCGACTTGCGCCTGCTTGAGCGATCCGCTTTCGATTCCACAGGGAAATCAAAGCATGTGCGTCGGACGAAAAAAAACCCTGCCGGCGTTGCCGACAGGGTTGTGTGGTGAAGAGGGAAGGCGCTGCTTACTTGGCCAGCTCGACCGCAGGCTCCTCGCCAAACGTCAGCTGTCCGCCACGCACGCCGACCCGGATCGTGTCTTTCGGACCAAAGCGTCCGGACAGGATCGCCTTCGACAGCGGATTCTCGATCTGCTGCTGGATCGCGCGCTTGAGCGGCCGCGCGCCATACACCGGATCGAAGCCGGCCTCGGCGATCTGCTGCAGGGCCGCGTCGCTGAGTTCGAGCGACATCTCCATCTTGCGCAGGCGCTCTTCCAGGCCGTGCAGCTGGATCTTGGCGATGGCGCCGATGTTCTTCTCGTCGAGGGCGTGGAAGACCACGATCTCGTCGATCCGGTTGATGAACTCGGGGCGGAAGTGGCCGCGCACTTCGGCCATCACCGCCATCTTGACCACCGCCGGCTCATCGGTGTCCATCGACTGGATCCGCTGCGAACCCAGGTTCGAGGTCATCACGATCACCGTGTTCTTGAAGTCCACCGTGCGGCCCTGGCCATCGGTCATGCGGCCGTCGTCGAGCGCCTGCAACAGGACATTGAACACGTCCGGGTGCGCCTTCTCGATCTCGTCCAGCAGGATCACGCTGTAGGGCTTGCGGCGCACGGCTTCGGTCAGGTAGCCACCCTCTTCATAGCCGACGTAGCCCGGCGGCGCGCCGATCAGGCGGGCCACCGAATGCTTCTCCATGAATTCGCTCATGTCGATGCGGATCATGGATTCCTCGGTATCGAACAGGAAGTTGGCCAGCGCTTTGCACAGCTCGGTCTTGCCGACGCCGGTCGGGCCCAGGAACATGAAGGAACCGTAGGGACGATTCGGATCCGAAAGGCCGGCACGCGAGCGCCGGATCGCATCCGACACCGCCTCGATCGCCTCGTCCTGTCCCACCACGCGCTCATGCAGCTTCTCTTCGATGTGCAGCAGCTTGTCGCGCTCGCCCTGCATCATGCGCGACACCGGGATGCCGGTCGCGCGCGACACCACCTCGGCGATTTCCTCGGCGCCGACCTGGGTACGCAGCAGGCGCGGCTTGGTGTTGTCGCCTTCGCTATTGGCCTGCTCGCCCGCCGCTTCCGCATCCTTCAGCTGGCGCTCGAGCTCGGGCAGGCGGCCGTACTGCAGCTCGGACACCTTCTGCCAGTTGCTCTGGCGCTTGGCCTCGTCCATCTGCAGGCGGATGCGCTCGATCTCTTCCTTGATGTGGGTGGTACCCTGCACCGCCGCCTTCTCGGCCTTCAGGATTTCCTCGAAATCGTTGTATTCCCGCTCCAGGCGCGCGATCTCGTCATTGATCAGCTCGAGACGGCGCTGCGAGGCTTCGTCGGTTTCCTTCTTGACGGCTTCGCGCTCGATCTTCAACTGGATCAGGCGGCGGTCGAGCTTGTCCATCACTTCGGGCTTGGAATCGATCTCGATCTTGATCTTGGAAGCGGCCTCGTCGATCAGGTCGATCGCCTTGTCGGGCAGGAAGCGGTCGGTGATGTAACGGTGCGACAGTTCGGCCGCGGCGATGATTGCCGGGTCGGTGATCTCCACCTTGTGGTGCAGCTCGTATTTTTCCTGCAGGCCGCGCAGGATGGCGATGGTCGCTTCCACGCTCGGTTCGTCGACCAGGATCTTCTGGAAGCGGCGCTCGAGTGCAGCGTCTTTCTCGACGTACTTGCGGTATTCGTCGAGCGTGGTCGCGCCGACGCAATGCAGCTCGCCGCGCGCCAGCGCCGGCTTCAGCATATTGCCGGCGTCCATCGCGCCCTCGGCCTTGCCGGCGCCGACCATGGTGTGGATCTCGTCGATGAAGACGATGGTCTGGCCCTCGTCCTGTGCCAGCTCTTTCAGTACCGATTTCAGGCGTTCCTCGAACTCGCCGCGGAACTTGGCACCGGCCAGCAGGGCCGCCATGTCGAGCGAGAGCACGCGCTTGCCCTTGAGCGAATCCGGCACTTCGCCGTTGACGATGCGCTGGGCCAGGCCTTCGACGATGGCGGTCTTGCCCACGCCCGGTTCGCCGATCAGCACCGGATTGTTCTTGGTACGGCGCTGCAGCACCTGGATCGCGCGGCGGATCTCGTCGTCGCGGCCGATCACGGGGTCCAGCTTGCCCAGGCGGGCGCGCTCGGTCAGGTCGAGGGTGTATTTTTTCAGCGCTTCGCGCTGGCCTTCGGCATCCTGCGAGTTCACGGATTCGCCGCCGCGCACGGCCTGGATCGCCGATTCCAGCGCCTTCTTGGTCAAACCGTGCTCGCGCGCCAGGCGGCCGGCGTCGGACTTGTCGTCGACCAGCGCCAGCAGGATCATTTCGCTCGACAGGAACTGGTCGCCGCGACGCTGCGATTCGCGGTCGGCCAGGTTGAGCAGGCCGACGAGGTCGCGCCCCACTTGCACGTCGCCGCCGGTGCCCGAGACTTTCGGCAGGCGCTCGATGGCATTGCGCAATGCGTTGGCGAGGGCGCCGGCGTTGACCCCGGCGCGCTGCAGCAGCGAGCGTACGCCGCCATCGTCCTGGTTCAACAGGGCGCTCAGCAGGTGGACCGGCTCGATGTACTGGTTATCGTTGCCGACGGCCAGGCTCTGGGCATCCGCCAGTGCTTCTTGCAGCTTGGTCGTCAATTTATCTTGCCGCATATTATTCATCCCCTAGTAGAGAAGTGTGTTTTCAGGATGGAACTAAATTGCGGGCTGGGTAGCGACTTTTCAAGATACGGGATCGGGGCTTTGCTTAATCGGAGCTTAGAGCCAGGGTGCAATATACTGTGCAAAATGACACCACTTACCCACGAGTCCGGGCCGCTTGCCCTGCTGCGCTACCTGGCCAAATGGCTGCCGCTGGCCTTGCTGGTCGGCGCGCTGGCCGGCAGCGCCTCGGCCTTCTTCCTGTTCGCCCTGGCCTGGGCGACCGCGACCCGCCTGGCGCACCCCTGGCTGTTGTGGCTGTTGCCGCTGGGCGGCTTCGCGGTCGGCTGGCTCTACCTGCGCTTAGGACGCGAGGTCGAGGCCGGCAACAATCTCCTGATCGACGAGATCCACGATCCGAAACAAGTCATCCCACTGCGCATGGCACCGCTGGTGCTGGGCGGGACCGTCGCCTCCCATCTGTTCGGCGCCTCGGTCGGGCGCGAGGGCACGGCCGTGCAGATGGGCGGCGCCCTGGCCGACCAGCTCACCCACGCGTTCAAGCTCGGCCTTGAGGACCGCCGCATCCTCCTGATGGCCGGCATCAGCGCCGGCTTCGCCTCGGTATTCGGCACGCCGCTGGCGGGTGCGGTCTTCGGTCTGGAAGTGCTGGCCATCGGCCGGCTGCGCTCGGACGCCCTGCTCGCCTGCCTGGTGGCGGCCGTCGCCGGCGACCAGACCGGTCTATGGTGGGGCGTGCAGCACACCCATTACGCGATCGGGACGATTCCCCCGCTGGCTTGGCAGACCCTGCTGGCGGTGGCGCTGGCCGGCGCCCTGTTCGGCCTCGTCGGCAGGGTGTTTGCGAACGCCACCCACGCGCTGGGCGGCTGGGTCAAGCGCAAGGTGGCGTATGCGCCGCTGCGGCCGCTGCTGGGCGGCATCGTGGTCGCCATCGCCGGCTGGAGCCTGGGTGCGGAGCGCTACCTGGGCCTGGGCATCCCGACCATCCAGGCCGCCTTCCAGCAGACGCTGGCGCCCTGGGACTTCGCCGGCAAGCTGGCCTTCACCGTGGTCTCGCTCGGCAGCGGCTTCAAGGGCGGCGAGGTGACGCCGCTGTTCTACATCGGCGCCACCCTGGGCAATGCGCTGGCGCCGCTGCTGCACGCGCCGGTCGCCCTGCTGGCCGGCGTCGGCTTCGTGGCCGTGTTCGCCGGCGCCGCCAACACGCCGATTGCCTCGACCTTGATGGCGATGGAATTGTTCGGCGCCGAGATCGGCATCTATGCGGCCGCCGCCTGCGTGCTGGCCTATTTGTTCTCCGGGCACACCGGGATCTACCGCGCGCAGCGCCTTGGCCAGGGCAAGCATGGACGGCGCCGGCCGCCGCTGCCGGCCGACCTGCGGCTGAGCGAACTGGAAGCCTGGCGGCGGCGCGCGGGCGACCGCAACAAGGAGCCCTTGCCTTGACCTGCGCACCGCTTCGTCTGCGCTGTAACTGAGCTGTTCATAAACGGCGCAGCATGCATGGCGCATGCGCCTCTGTTTGCACACATCTGTCCGCCCTTTCGCGGTGCTGGTCCCCTCATTTGCCCCTTATGCGAGCTGGGCACGCTTATTGCGCTCTCCTGATCCATCGGCCGCTGTGCCGGTCATGATCAACAATAACGAGGAGATGGCGATGAAGAAGGTGCTCATGCTGGGCTTGCTTGCGGCTGCTGCCGCTGCGACACGTCCCGCGCTGGCGGTCGACATCAAGGCCGGCGACTGGACAGTGAATATCGGCGGCAACGTCAACGCCTACTACACGGTGACCCGGTGCAAGGGCGATTTCGACGGCGGGCTGGCGCTGGCCGGCCGCTCCCTCGGTTGCGCCGGCGAGGACCGCCGCACCACGGTCGGCAACGGCTTGCTGCCGAGCGGGCTGGTCACTTCGGTCAGCACCAGCCAGGGCGGTTACGACGTCAAGGCGCAGATCGCCATCTACGCCGCCGCCGCCACCGACAGCGCCATCACCCAGAACAGCACGGTCGACGTGCGCCAGGCCTTCTTCAGCTTCGGCAACGCCGCCATGGGCACGGTCAAGCTGGGGCGCGACTGGGGCATCTTCGGCGACCGCGTCATCCTGGCCGACATGACTTTGCTCGGCACCGGCGCCCCGGTCCAGGCGACCCAGCGCGGCCGGGTGGCGCTCGGCCACATCGGCGCCGGCTATGCCTATGCCGGCCAGTACGGACAAGTGGTCTACACCTCTGCCCCGCTGTCGCCGTACGGCCTGGTGTTCGACGTCGGTTTGATGAGCCCGGTGGACGACACGCCGATCGTGGCGCCCGCGCGCTATACGGCGCGCTCGACGCCCCAGTTGCAAGCCCAGGCCAGCATCAGCTACGGCCAGGTCAAGGGCTGGCTGGGCATCAAGACGCAGCACTTCGAGAGCGTCACCGCCGGCATTGGCGACCTGCGCATGAACGCGTTCGAGCTGGGCGCGACGCTGGAGAGCGGCCCGGCCGCTTTCCTCGTCAACGTGCAGCATGGCAAGGGGCTGGGCTTGCTGTCGGATGCCGACCAGGGCGATGTGAAATCGACCCATTACCTGGTGCAGGCGACCTACAAGACAGGAGAGAAACTGAAGCTGGGCATCAATTACGGCGAGAGCCGCAACAAGGACGATGGCCCGGGCACGGGCGGCTTGAAGTCCAACGCCAACCTGACCCTGGGCGCCTACTATGCCCTGAACAGTGCCATCACCCTGGTGGGCGAACTGGGCCGCACCTGGTCGCGCTCTTTTACAGGCCCGTCGAGTCACCTCGACGGCATCTCTGCCGGCGGCATCATTCAGTTCTGAGCGCGGGCATGGCCGCCAAACGGACCGTTGTCAGTCGGCGATGCGAGCGCCGCCGCCGATGGCCGCCAGGTCACGCACGTTCTTCTGCACCGCGATGATGGCGAACTGGGTCAGCACGAAGGCCATGGCAAAGAAACCTTTTTCGCTCAGCGCCAGGGTGGCGTTCACCAGGCCGGTGACCAGCAGGACCAGGGCGCCGACCAGGGCCACCCAGCAGAAACCCAGGTACATGGGCGTCACGACCTGGCCCTCGGCGCGGTCGCGCAGGGTCTTTTGCAGCGAGACCGCAGCAAAGCTGCCCAGCAACAGGATAGTGAAGTAATAGCCTTTTTCGTTGAGCTGCATTTGCGCGTTCCACAAGCCGGTCAGATATGCGACCAGGCCGACGATCAGGGCGCCCCAGGAGGCGCCCACGAAGGCGCCGCTGGGACGTGCAGGCAAGGATTGGTTCATGCTGTGCTCTCCGGAAAGAGATGGAAGGTAAGAATATTGTCAGGTTGCAATATCCTTACCTTGATGTCAAGCAGCAAGAACTTGGTAGTCGAATGCGCAACTCGGAGTATTCAATCGAGCAACCCGAGGTGCTCAAAGAGCGGCGCGGGTCGCCCACTTGGCCTTGGCGGTATCGTCGCTGCTGCGGGCATCGACCCAGCGCGCGCCGTTCGGCGTTTGTTCCTTTTTCCAGAACGGGGCGTCGGTCTTCAGGTAATCCATGATGAATTCGCTGGCCGCGAAGGCTTCGCCGCGGTGGGCGGCGCTGCAGGCCACCAGCACGATCTGCTCCTGTGGCTTCATCGGACCGATGCGGTGCACCACCAGCGCGCCGTACAGCGGCCAGCGGGCGCGCGCCTGTCCGACGATGTCCTCGAGCGCGCGCTCGGTCATGCCGGGATAGTGTTCCAGCTCGAGTTCAGCGACCTGGTCGCCGTCGTTCATGTCGCGCACCGTGCCGACGAAGCTCACCACCGCGCCGATGCGCGGGTCGCCGGCACGCAGGCGCGCGATCTCGGCGCCGAGGTCGAAGTCGGCGGCCTGTACCCGCACCTCGATCATTTGCCCTCCTTGGCCAGGCGCAGCGACAGCTGCTCGATACGCGAGGCGGTACGGGCATCGGCCAGGGCCGGCAGTGCCAGCAGCGCGCGCAGCTGGGCCGCCGGGCTGTCGGCGCCGCCACTGCTGCCGGCGCGCTGGCCCGACTTGAGCGAGGATTGCAGCACCTCGACCTGGAGTTTCAGGCGCTCGCGCGCGAACTCCGGGCCGCTGTCGATGCCGGCGCCGATCTCCATGCGCAGCAAGTCATGCAGCAAGGCGTCGCGGTTGCGTTCCAACAGCTGGACATAAGCGTCGCGTGCCGACCCCAGCGCGGCCACGGCGGCATCGAAACGGCCGCGCAGGGTGCGTTCCAGCTCGGCATCCAGGGGCGGCAAGGCAATCCAGCGCGCTTCCCAGCCAGTACTGTCGGCTGCGGCACCATCGGCCACGGTCTGCTCGAGTGTCTGCACCAGGCGCAGCTTGTCGCGCAGCTGGCCGGCCTGGGCCACGCCCAGAGCGCGGCGCACCTGGTCGGCATGCTGCTGCACCTGCGCCACTGCGGCGTGGTAGCGTTTTTCGACGCGCGCCTCGTGGGCGCGCGGCACCGGACCGATCGCCTGCCACTCGGCCTGGGCCTCGCGCAGCAGCTTGCCGATGGTGGCCGGGGTCGCCTCGGGCGCGGCCGCTTCCAGGCGCGCACTGATGGCTTCCTTGGCCGCTTCGTGGGCACGGCGCTCGATGTCGGCTTCGTGCATGCTGTCCTTGCGGCTCTGGAACACCTTGTCGCACACGGCGCGGAAGCGCTGCCACAGCGCCTGCTCGCTCTTGCGCTCGAGCGGCAGTGCACGCGCATGTTCCTGCCAGCGCTGCTGCAGTGCGCGCATGGTGTCGATGGCGTGGCGGTCGTGCGGATCGATGGCGGCGGCGGCCTCGATGATCGCCTCGCGCTCGGCCATTTCGCCCTTGCGCTGTTCTTCCAGCGGCGCCTGCATCACGTTCAGCGCATCGGTGAACTCGGCGTCCAGGCGTTTCTTTTCCTTGCGGTCGATCGCGCCCAGGTGGCTCCACCCCAGGCGCAGGCGCTGGACGGTGCCGGCCACGTGCTTCCAGTCGGCTTCGCCGGACTGCAGGCGGGCGATCTCGGCGCGCGCTTCCTCGATCAGCTTTTCGCCGCGCGCGGCGTTGGCATGGCGCTCGTCGGCCAGCTGGCGGAAGTGGGCCGCGGCCGGCGCGTAGGCGGCACTGCAGGCGGCGTCGAAGCGTTCCCACAGACTCTTGGGCGCGGCGCCGGACAGGGTGTCGAGGGCTTTCCAGCGCTCGCGCATGCTGCCGACCTTCTTGGCCAGCTCGCTCATCGCCAGGTTCTGGGTCGCCAGGGTTTCCACGTTCTTGATCAATTCCTCGCGCGAGACGTTGCCGCCCCAACGCGCCCAGTCCGACAGGCGCTTGAACTCGGCCCGCACATGGGCCAGGCGGTCGGATTGCGCCGGCGTCAGGCGCATGCCTTTTTCGCGCGCTTCCTTCAGCGATTTGTCGAGCTCGGCGGCAGTGCCGAGCGAACCCTGTTGCAGGGCGCCTTCCAGCGCATCCATGGTATCCAGGAAATGCTGGTCTGCGCCCCTGGGTTTGCGGGCTTCATTGCGGGCTTCATTGCGGCCTTCATGACGGCCATCGGCGCCTGCCGGCGTGCCGCCCTCTTCGCGCGCCGGACGGCCATCCTGCGCTGTCCGGGCTTCCTTCGGCTTGCGCGCTTCCGCCTGCGGCACGCTGGCCAGCAAGGCATCGAAGCGGCGCTGCAGTTCGCCGCCGGCCTCGTCCTGCGGCAAGACCGGCAGGGCTTTCCATTCCTTGCGCAAGCTGTCCGTGTTCAGCTCGGCGACTGGCTTGGCCTGCTGCAATTCCAGGAAGGCGCCGCGCGCGGCCAGCGCGACCTGGCCGGCCTCCAGCGCGTGCAGGCTGGCCTGCAGCTTCTGGTGCTCGACGCCGAACTCGGCGCCCAGGCCGCGCGGCAGCGAAGCGTGTTCCGGGGCCTGCAAGGCGGCGGCCTGTTCCCCGGCCAGCAGCTCCAGGCGCGCCGCCAGTTCGGCGGCCGGCAGGCCGGCACTGGCCACTCCGGCCGACAATTGACGCAGCGCAGCCAGGCGGTCGATCATCGCGCGCTGCAGCTGGACCTGGGCTTCGAGGCGCTGGCCGAGTGCGGCGCGCACGCGCCCGAAGGCTTCCTGCAGCTCGGGCGCAGCGATGACCGCCCATTTACGGTCGAGCTCGGCAACCTGGTTGGGCGTCAGCAGCTCATCCTTGAGCAGCGCTTCGGCATGCTCGAGCGCGGCCTGGGCGCGCCGGTGCTCGGCTTCGTGGTGGCGGTGGGCATCGAGGCGCGACTGCATCAGCTTGGCGACGCGGCGGTCGGTGTTGCGCATCGCCGTGTGCACGCGCTCGAGCGCCGCGGGGCCATGGACGAACTCGGCAGCGGTCAGCCGCAGTTCGGAGAATTCGCATTGGAGGATGAATTCCACCGCGGCGGCCTCGTCGCCGCCGATCCGGCTCAGCTTGTCGGCCTGCAAAGCACGCGCGGCGGCGTTGGCAGCGGCCGTGCTAGCGGCCGCTGCGGGGCCGGCGCCATTGCCGGCGCCGGCTTTCGCACCCCGGCCAGTTGTGGACCCCGCACCGGAACGGGCTGTGGCCTGCTCCGCTTGCCCGCCCTGTCCGGCCGTCTTGTCGCCGGGCTTGTTGTCGCCAGGCCGCTTGAATAGGAACTCGAACATGATGAAATCGCACTTCCAAAATCGCCATCATAGCAAAGAACCTGATGGCTTCGCGCCACCGGGCTGGCGTGTGCGAACAACACGTCCGGCAAGGTGTTAGTGGGCAAGAGACAGGCGGGTGCCATGGCGGCCCGCCCCGTGCCCGGGCGCCTCCATGCCGTACATTCCCGGCGCCGCCGCATCCGCCGAATCCGCCGCCAGGGCGCGCACCGCGCTCGCGCGCTGGCCCGGAGTGTCGCGCCGCTCGCGCACATAGGCGTCGTGCGCCAGCATCTGGTTGGCGATGGCGAACCAGGCGCTGTCGCCGACCACGCTGCGCGCCAGCGGAAACAGCTCGTGTTCCTCGCGTTCGAGGCGCAGGCGCAGGGCCGCCACGCAACGCTCGACCGCGCTGCTGAAGCGCTCGCGCGGCACCGGACGGTCGGGCTGGGCAACGCAGGCCTCGGCCACGTAAATGGCTTCGGCGGCGTTGCGGCTGAGCTGGTCGAGCTCGCCCAGCAGGCCGTCGGCGGCGGCGGTGTGGCGGCGCAGCGTCGGCACCAGGAATTTGTCCAGCTTGCGCCAGTGGCAGCTGTCATAGGTCTGGCGCAGGCTGGCGCACAGCTGCGCGGCGCGGCCCAGGGCCAGGGTCGTGAGGTCGCCCGGCAGCGCATGCAGGTCCTCGACCAGCGATTGCAGGGCGCCGCGCACGGTGTTCTGTTCGACGGACAAGGTAACGAGGGTGTAGGTCGACGTCAGCATTCTGTCTCCGCTCAGTCGTTTCTCCAAATGCAACGCCGCCGCACGGGGGGCCGGCACGGGGGCGCTGAATGGGAAGCTTTGATGGTGGCCAGGCCGGACGCTGTCGTTAATTTCTTGTCATCGGCCTGAAGAAGTACCAAGTGTAAGGATGGCAGCGCCCTTGGAGTTTGATCTGCGTCAAACCCGGAACCGCACCCTAGCGTGTGTCAGCTTGGCGTCAGGCAGCGGCGGATACTTGTTCGCCCGTCAACGCCGCACGCAGCAAGACGCCGGCCGTATCCGGGCTTGCCTGTGCCAGCGTCACTTGCTTGCAGCCATGCCAGCGCGCGCAGCGCCCCACCGCGGCCGCGATATCCTCCGCCAGGCGCGCGCTGATGCGTACCCCCGGTTCCAGCGTCAGCGACTTCAGTTCGAAGATGCCGGCCTTGCGGTGGGCCTTGGCATCGACCCGGCCAACCAGGGCGCCGCGGCGCAGGATCGGCAGCGTGAAATAGCCATAGCGGCGTTTTTCGGCCGGCGTGTAGCACTCGAGGCGGTAGTCGAAGCCGAACAGTTCGAGCGCGCGGCGGCGGTCCCAGACGATCGGATCGAAGGGCGACAGCAAGCTGGTGACGGTGGGCGCCAGCGCGCCGGCGGCTGCGCGTTCCAGCAGCGCCGCGTTGTCCGGGTGCACGAACACCGCTTCGCGCCAGCCTTCCACCTGGGCGCGCAGCAGCAGGCCGGCGTCCGCCAGCGCGTGCAGGTCGGCATGCGGCGGTTTGGTGCGGTGGTAATCCGGCACCCAGGCGGCTTTGGCCAGGCCCAGGGCCTGGACGGCGCGCAGTGCGAACGCGCGCCGGGTGGTCTCCATGGACGGCATGCGGCTGTCATCCCAGCCCGGCAGCACGCGCTCGGCCAGGTCGTAGACCCGCTGGAAACCCTGGCGCCGAGCGATCATCAGCTTCCCGGACGTGAACAGCACTTCGAGCGAGCGCTTTTCCGGCTTCCAGGCCCACCAGCCCCCGGCCTGGCCGTCGGTGCGCTCGAAATCGGCCGAGCGCACCGGCCCGTGCTCACGGATGTGCAAAAGCATCCGCTCGACCACCTCCGGATGCGCGCGCAGGAAGCCGGCCGCATACTTCCAGCCGAGCGAACCAGGATCGACCATGCGGTGGCGGTACAGGCCGTAATCCTCGATCGGGATGAAGCAGGCTTCGTGGGCCCAGTACTCGAACAGCTTGCCCTCTTCCAGCAGGGTGTCCAGCCAGCAGGGATCGTAGTCGCCCAGCCGGCTCCACAGCACCAGATAGGGACTGCGCGCCACCACGCTGATGGTGTCGATCTGCAAGATGCCCATGCGCCGGATCGTGGCCAGCACATCCTCGGGGGTCGCGCGCGCACGGCGCGGCTGCAGCATGCCCTGGGCCGCCAGGTGCAGGGCGCGCGCTGCGGCGATGGTGAGAGTGGGTTCGCTCATGTCAGGATTGTAATGCGCTTGTCTTGCACTGTTGCACATCCACAGGAGAACTTTTTGGAAGGTCTCGAAGGAGGCGCTGCGTTTGCGCTATAGTGGGCGGTTCAGGCTCATCCACGCACCACATCTTTCCGTCAATCATTCCACCATGCGGCTGCTGCACACCTCCGACTGGCACCTCGGCCAGACCCTGCACAATTTCGACCGGACCTGGGAGCACGGACGCTTCCTCGACTGGCTGCTCGACACCCTGGTCGAGGAAGAGATCGACGCCCTGCTGATCGCCGGCGACATCTTCGACAACGCCAACCCGTCGGCGGCCTCGCAGCGCCAGCTCTACCATTTCCTGCAGCAGGCACGTGCGCGCTCGCCCCAGCTCGACATCGTCGTCATCGCCGGCAACCACGATTCGCCCGGCCGCCTGGAAGCCCCGGGCCCGCTGCTGGCGGCCCACGGCACCCACGTGGTGGGTCACATGACGCGCAAGGACGACGGCGAGATCGACCTGGAACGCCTGCTGGTGCCGCTGACCGACCGCCACGGCGCCATCCAGGCCTGGTGCGTGGCGATTCCCTTCCTGCGTCCCGGTGACGTGCCGCGCCTGACGGTCGAACGTGCCGAAGGCGAGACCCACGACGCCTACGCCGCCTACCTGCAGGGCATCGCCCTGCTATACCAGCAAGCCTACGCCCTGGCCGAAGCGCGGCGCACGCCGGGACAGGCGATCCTGGCCATGGGCCACTGCCACATGGTCGGCGGGGATGCCTCGCCGGATTCCGAGCGCCGCATCGTCATCGGCGGCACCGAGGCCCTGCCGGCTTCGATGTTCGATCCGGGCCTGGCCTATGCGGCCCTGGGCCATTTGCACCTGGCCCAGCGCGTCGGCAAGCAGGACCGCCTGCGCTACAGCGGCAGCCCGCTGCCGCTCTCGTTTTCCGAGCTGAACTACCAGCACCAGGTGCTGCGCATCGAGCTCGACGGCGGCGCCGCCAAGGAGATCGTGCCGCTGGCGGTGCCGCGCGCGGTCGAGCTGCTGCGGGTGCCGGCGTCGCCGGCGCCGCTCGCGGAAGTGATCGCGGCGCTGGTCGGGCTGGACTTGCCCGACCTGCCCTTGCAGCAGCGCCCCTACCTCGAAGTGCGGGTGCTGCTGGACGGCCCCGAGCCCAGCCTGCGCGCCCAGGTCGAGGCGGCGCTGCAGGACAAACCGGTGCGCCTGGCCAAGATCGAACCGACCCGGCGCGTGCAGACCGCGCCCGGCATCGAACCCGCCCTGACCCTGGACCAGCTGGCGGCGCTGCAGCCGGACGAGATCTTCCGCCGCCTGTGGCAGCAGCGCTTCGGCGGCGATGCGCCGGACGACCAGCTGGCTGCCTTTGCCGAGCTGATGCTGCCGGGAGACAAGCTGTGAAGATCCTGCGCATCGGCGGCAAGAACCTGGCGTCGCTGGCCGGCGAATTCGCCGTTGATTTCGAGAGCGAGCCGCTGGCCTCGTCCGGCCTGTTCGCCATCAGCGGCCCGACCGGCGCGGGAAAAAGCACCCTGCTGGATGCCCTGTGCCTGGCCCTGTACGACGCCACCCCACGCCTGCTGAAGGCGCGCTCCGGCAACCAGGTGCCGGACGTCGGCGCCGACACGGTGCAGGCGCACGACCGCCGCACCCTGCTGCGGCGCGGCGCCGCCGAGGGCTATGCCGAGGTCGACTTCATCGGCAACGACGGCATTGCCTACCGCGCGCGCTGGAGCGTGCGCCGCTCGTACAACAAGGCCACCGGCGCGCTCCAGGGCGTCAACATGAGCCTGCACAAGCTGCCGGAACTGGCGCCGCTGGGCAATACCAAGACCGAGACCCTGGTCGAGATCGAAAAGCGCATCGGCCTCTCGTTCGAGCAGTTCACCCGCTCCGTGCTGCTGGCCCAGAACGAATTTTCGGCCTTCCTGCGTACCGACGACAACGAACGCGGCGAACTCCTGGAAACCCTGACCGGCAGCGCGGTCTACAGCGAGATCTCGCGCCGCGCCTTCGAGCGTTGGCGCAGCGAACAGGAAGCCATGCGCCGCCTGACCGGCCGCCTGCAGGACCAGGCGCCGCTGGCGCCCGACGCACGCGCCGCGCTCGACGGCGAACACGCCGCCGCCCAGGATGCGCTGGCCGCCGCCGATGCCGTGCGCGGCGCGCTCGAACAGCAGTTGCGCTGGCACCAGGAACTGGCGCGCCTGGCCGGGGGAGAAGCCCAGGCCGAGGCGGCGCTGGCCGGGGCTGCGGCCGCCGCTGACGACGCCGCTCCGCGCCGCCGCCACCTGGCCACCCTGGATGCGGTGCAGCCGGCGCGCGCGCTGGTGGCCGATCTGCAGCGCCTGGCCGCCGAGCAGCGCCAGGCCCAGCTGGCCGTGGAAAACGGCGACAAGGACCTGGCGCGCGCGCTGCAGGCACAACAGCTGGCGGCGCAAGGCCAGGCCGAGGCCGAACGCAAGCTCGACGCGGCAGTGGATGCCCAGCAGGCGCAAGCCCCGCTGCTGGACCGCGCCAAGGCGCTCGACGCCACCCTGGCCACGCTGGCCCCGGCCCACGCCAAGGCAAGCAGCGCACGCGATGGCGCCGCCGCCGAGGCGCGCCAGGCGATGCATGGATTGCAGACCAAGACCGTCGAACTGGACGGCGCGCGCCGGTCGCTGCTGGATACCCACACCTGGCTGGACGCACGGCGCGACCTGGATGGCCTGGCCGCTCAATGGGCGCGCTGGGAGCAGCGCCTGGTGCAGGCCGAGGAAGCCGCCACCCTGGACGCCGGCAGCGCCCGCGCACTGGCCGCCGCCCGCGCCGGCCTGGAGCAGGCCGAAGCCGGTGCCCAGCGCACCGCAGCGGCCCTCGACGCCGCCACCACATTATTGAGCGAGCGCGAGGCCACGCGCGCGCAGGCGATCGCCGCACTGGACGGCTTCGATGCCGATGCCCTGCGCAGCGAGCGCCGCGCACTGGAAACCCGGCGCGAGCGACTGGCCGCCTTCGCCGCCACCAGCAACGCCCTGGGGGCCGCGCGCAGCCAGCTGGGAAAACTGGACGCCCAGGCCGAACGCCAGCAGGCGGCACAGGCCGCCGCGGCCCAGGCGCTGGAGACCGCGCGCCACGCCGGCGGCACGCTCGATGCCACCCTGGCCCAGGCCGAGCGCCTGCTGGAGGCGGCGCAACTGGCCTGCGCCGACGGCGTCGAAAGCCTGCGTGACCGCCTCGCCAACGACACCCCCTGCCCGGTATGCGGCAGCGAAGACCATCCTTACCGCCACCAGGATGCGCGCCTGCACACCCTGCTCGACAAGATGGCCGAGGAAGTCGGCCAGCGCCGCCGCGAGCAGCGCGACAACCTCAACGAACAGGCGCAGCAGCGCGCCGCCATGGAGGGCGCTGCCGAACGCCTGCGCGCACTCCAGGAGGAGCGCGCCGGCTTGCAGGACGCCGTCGCCCAGCTCGAGGACGAACTCGGCGCCAGTCCGCTGGCGCAGGAAGCACCCTGCGGCGACGGCGGCGACGGCCGCGGCGCCTGGCTCACGGCCCAGCAAGGCTTGCTGCAAGCCGGCTTCGAGGCACTCGACGGGCGCGAACAGCTGCTACGCCGCGCCGAACTGGCGCGCGACGCCGCCCAGCAAGCCTGGGACAGCACCCACCGCGAACAGGCACGCCTGCTCGAAGCCGCGCAGGCCGCGCAGGCCGAGCTGGCGCGCCTGGAAGCCGGGGTCGCGGCGCTGGCGGCGCGCCGTGAAGCCGCGGCGGCGTCCCTGGCCGCGCTGCTGGCGGAACTCGATCCGGTGCTGCGCGAAGCCAGCGGCCCCGCCTGGCAAGCCGAATGGCAACAGGATCCGGCCGGCTGGCGCCGGCAACGCGGCGGCGCCGCGCGCGAATGGGCCGAGCGTTCGGCCAACGCGACGCGCCTGGGCGCCGCCATCGGCGCGCTGGAAGCCGAGCATGCGGCCCTGACCACGGGCGCTGAACGAGCGAGACTGCGCCTGGCCGAGGCGCAAGCCGAATTCGAGCGCATCGATGTGGAGTCGGCGGCACTGCGGCGCGAACGCGCGCAACTGTTCGAGGGCCGCCCCGCGCGCGCGGTCGAGGAAACGCTGGCGGCGGCCGTCGGCGCCGCCCGCGAAGGCCTCAACGCCTGCCAGGCCGCCAGCCTGCAGGCGGCCCAGATGGAGGCACGCGTGCGCGAAGCCCAGGCCCGCATCGGCGAGCGCATCGCCGAACTGCAGGATGCCGCCAACGACACCGGGCTGCGCCTGAACGCCTGGATCGAAGACTTCGACCATGCGGACCCGGCGCTGGAATCCTTCGACAACGAACAGGCGCTGAGTGCCTTGCTGGCGGTAAGCAACGCCTGGATCGCCCAGGAACGCGCGGCCCTGCTCGAACTGGACAACGGCGCGCGACAAGCGGCCGCCGTGCTGGCCGAGCGGCGCGCGCGGCGCCTGCAGCATAAGGAGGCGGCGCCCGCCGGCGCCATTGCTATGGAGGTGGACGCGGTGCGCGACGCCGCCACGGTTAGCCAAGAGCTCGCCGACGCCGAGCAGGCCAGCCGCAGCGTGCGCGAAACCGCCGCCGCGCTGGCGCTGCGCCTGCGCGAGGACGATGCCCGGCGCGAGCGCGCCAGTGCGATGATGGGCGAGATCGAGCGCCAGCGCGCCGTCGAGGAACGCTGGGCCAGGCTGGCGGAGCTGATCGGTTCCGCCGACGGCAAGAAATTCCGCAACTACGCCCAGCAATTCACCCTCGACGTGCTGCTCGGCTACGCCAACCGGCACCTGGCCCAGCTGGCGCGGCGCTACCGCCTGGAGCGCGTGGCCAATGGCGCCGGCCCTTCGCTGGCGCTGATGGTGCGCGACCAGGACATGGGCGGCGAAGTGCGTTCGGTGAATTCCCTGTCCGGCGGCGAATCTTTCCTGGTGTCGCTGGCGCTGGCCCTGGGTCTGGCCTCGCTGTCGTCCAACCGCGTGAAAGTCGAATCGCTGTTCATCGACGAGGGCTTCGGCAGCCTCGACAGCGACACCCTGGGCGTGGCCATGGATGCGCTCGACGCCCTGCAATCGATGGGCCGCAAGGTGGGCGTCATCTCGCACGTGCAGGAAATGACCGAGCGCATCGCCACCAAGGTGCTGGTGCGGCCCGGTGGCGGCGGCAGCAGCACAATCACCGTTGAATGAGCCGTAGAGTAAACAGATGAAGCACAAACTTTTCCTGTTCGACCTGGACGACACCCTGCTCGACTTCAAGGCCTCCGAGCAGCGCTCCTTCGAGCTGACCATGCGCGAACTCGGCCTCGGCGGCGCGCTGGATGCGCTGTTCGCCGACTACCAGGCGATCAACCTGGCGCTCTGGAAAGCCTTCGAAACCGGCGCAGTCGGCAAGGACTTCCTGAAGGTGGAGCGCTTCCGCAAGACCTTCGCCGGCCATGGGCTGGACCTGGATCCGCAGACGGCCAGCAGCCTCTACCTGGAGTCGCTGTCGAATACCGTGGTGCTGATCGACGGCGCGGTCGAGCTGTGCGCGACCCTGGCCGCCATCGGCGAAGTCGGCATCGTCACCAATGGCGTCGAGCAGATCCAGAACCGGCGTATCGCCAGTTCCGGGCTGCGCGAGCACATTTCCTTTGTCTCGACCTCGGAGGCCTGCGGCCACGCCAAGCCGGACAGCCGCTTCTTCGAGTACGCCACTGCGATGGCGCGCACCTACGTCCGCCATGAAACCATCGTCGTCGGCGACCGGCTGGATGCCGACATCCTCGGCGCCAACCGCTTCGGCATGGAAAGCTGCTGGTTCAACCCCGGCCGCCTGGCCAACGGCTCGGCGGCCCTGCCCACCTTCGAGGTCGCCAGCCTGCACGAGATCATGCCAACCTTGCGCCGCCTCGCCGAGGCCTGATCGGCGCCGTCTGCATCCAGCCCGCCGGTGCTAGAATGCGCCCCTTTCCCGGCATTTTTTATCGATCATCATGAACAAACCCGCCCGTTTCCTGACCTTCAAATGCGCCAAGTGCGCCAAGCCGGTCAAGGTGCAATTGCAGAAAGTCTCGGCCTGCTCGCACATCCAGCCTTACCAGGGCATTTGCGCCTGCGGCGAAATCAAGCGCCATGCCACCGGCAACCCGGACGCGGTGAAATCCTTCATCGAGACCAACGATCTGCACTGGCACCACCACCATTGATGGACGCCATGATCCACTGGCTGGAAGACGGCGAAGAGCGCAGCGCGCGCTGGCGTTCGGAAAGCGGCTGGCCGGCACCGAAGAAGGTGGTCCTGGCCGACGACACCATGAGCGCCGACACCGCCTGGCGCCTGGCGCTGGACGGCACCGGCCTGCTGTGGCGCGGCGACTTCCAGAACGCGCGCCAGCTGCTGCAGGCACTGGTGCGGCGCCTGGACGGCAAGAATGAGCGCAACAAGCGCGGCAAGAAAGCGCCCGCCACCCTGACCGAGCAATTCCACCGCCACCGCCTGGCCCAGCTGCAGCGCGCACGCGTGCTGGCGATGTTGCTGATTCCCTTCGACGCCGATTACGCGATCCCGCTGCGGCGCGCGCCGGACGTCAAGGATGCCTGCAACGAAGCCTATGGCGCCGGCACCGAACCCTTCATCGCCTCGCTGCGTGAGCTGCTGGGCCTGATCGGCGCCCACGAATGGCGGCGCAAGGGCGTGCCGATCGCGGCGCTGGACGAGCGCATTCACCCCTGGTACGGCGTGTTCTCGCCGGTGCGCGGCGAGTACGTGGAGCTGGTGGCCCAGGCGCAGCTGCCCGCCGGCGCCACGCTGGCCTTCGACATCGGCGCCGGCACCGGCGTGCTGTCGGCGGTGCTGGCGCGGCGCGGCCTGCGCGAGGTGGTCGCCACCGACATGGACGAGCGCGCCCTCGGCTGCGCACGCGCCAACATCGAACGCCTGGGCCTGGCGGCGCAGGTGCGCATCGTGCGCGCCGATTTGTTTCCGGAAGGCCGCGCCGGCCTGGTGGTCTGCAATCCGCCCTGGCTGCCGGGCAAGCCCAGCTCGGCCATCGAGTACGCGATCTACGATCCGGACAGCCGCATGCTGAAAGGCTTCCTGGCCGGCCTCAAGGACCATCTGCTGGAACACGGCGAAGGCTGGCTGATCCTGTCCGACCTGGCCGAGCACCTGGGCCTGCGTTCGCGCGAGCAGTTGCTGGGGTGGATCGCGGCGGCCGGACTGGAAGTGGCCGGCCGGCATGACGTGCGCCCGACCCACCCCAAGGCCAGCGATGCCGACGACCCGCTGGCGGCCGCGCGCATGCGCGAAACGACCTCGCTGTGGCGCTTGCGTCCGGCATCGTTTGCAGGCACGGCAACTTGATTTGCATCTGCACGCCTGAAGCGTTACAATAGCATCCACAGACGCGGGGTGGAGCAGTCTGGCAGCTCGTCGGGCTCATAACCCGAAGGTCACAGGTTCAAATCCTGTCCCCGCAACCAAGATACTTTGAACCGAGCCCGACTCTTGTAGTTGGGCTTTGTTTTTTGAGCTAGCGTATTTGCGCACGCGTATTCGAGCAAGCTTCAGCATGAGAGACAAGAAAGACAACGCGACATTCGATTTGCCCGGTTTCGAACCGGCAGCACAAGACGATGCCGCGGCGCTTGCTCATGCGGCGGCGGCCGACGCCATGCGCGGCGGCCCGCGTCCGCGCCGGATCGCGCTCAAGCAAGAACAGATCTCCCTGCTCGAAGAAACCGACGCCAGCGGCCTCCCCGTCTGGCAGCGCGACCCGACGCTCGACCTGACCGGCCTGCCGATCTGGCAGCCCGACACCTAATCCACGCCGCGCCTGCGGTTCACGCCATGACCGACACCGCCTTCTCCTCGCTCCAGCTCGACCCAGCCTTCCTCGCCAACCTGACCCAGCTCGGCTACAACCAGATGACGCCGGTACAGGCGGCAACCCTGCCGCTGGCCCTGGCCGGGCGCGACCTGATCGCCCAGGCCAAGACCGGCAGCGGCAAGACCGCCGCCTTCGGCATCGGCATGCTGATCGGGCTGAACCCGACCCTGTTCGCGGTGCAGGGCATGGTGATGTGCCCGACGCGCGAACTGGCCGACCAGGTGGCGAACGAACTGCGCCGGCTGGCGCGCGGTATCGGCAACGTCAAGATCGTCACCCTCACCGGCGGCATCCCGATGCGGCCGCAGATCGCTTCGCTGGAATACGGCGCCCACATCGTGGTCGGCACCCCCGGCCGTATCCGCGACCACCTGCAGCGCAATACGCTCGACCTGGCGCGCCTGCGCACCCTGGTGTTGGACGAGGCCGACCGCATGACCGACATGGGTTTCTATGACGAAATCGCGGCCATCATCAAGGAATGCCCGGCGCGCCGCCAGACCCTGCTGTTCTCGGCCACCTATCCGGACGACATCCGCGAAGCCACCGCGCTGTTCCTGAACAACCCGGAAGAAGTCGCGGTCGAGACCCGCCACGTGCCGAACCAGATCGAGCAGCGTTTCTACGAGATCGGCTTCGAGGGCCGCGACGGCGCCGTGGTGCAGGTGCTGCGCCATTACCGTCCGGCTTCGGCGATCGCCTTCTGCAACACCAAGGTGCGCTGCCGTGAAGTCGCGGAGACCCTGCGCGCCAAAGGCTTCGCCGCCCTGGCGCTGTACGGCGAAATGGAACAGCGCGAACGCGACGAGACCCTGGTGCTGTTCGCCAACGGCAGCTGCTCGGTGCTGGTCGCCACCGACGTGGCGGCGCGCGGTATCGACGTTGCCGGCCTCGAGATCGTGCTCAACGTCGATGTCTCGAAAGACCCGGAAGTCCACGTCCACCGCGTCGGCCGCACCGGCCGTGCCGGCGAGACCGGCCTGGCGATCACCCTGTCCGCCCCCAACGAAAAGCGCTTCGTGCGCCTGATCGAAGAACTGCAAGGGATGGTCGCCGAGTGGCATCCGCTGTCCGAACTGGGCGACGCCGACATCGACGTCCCGGCCGACGAGCTGGCCGCGCTGGCACCCATGGTCACGCTGAGCTTTGCCGGCGGCAAGAAGGACAAGCTGCGCCCCGGCGACCTGCTGGGCGCCTTGACCAAGGACGCCGGCCTCACCATGCAGCAAGTCGGCAAGATCAACATCTTCGAATTCACCAGCTACGTGGCACTGGAGCGCAGCGTCGCTGACCAGGCCTATCGCCGCCTCAGCGCCGGCAACAAGCTCGGCCCCGACTTCGGCACCGTGAAAGGCCGCAATTTCAAGATGCGCTTCATCGACGTTTAAGTATCATCAAACCGGGGTCAGAGCCCGGTTTTTAGCAAGGTCTCGCCAGCATCATCTTGGCGGGACAGCGTGGCCTTGTAACAACTGTAACCGGCGCGCACGCTTGACGTGCGGTCCGGGCGCCAACTCAGCAATTCTGGCATTATTTTGCTATGGAGCTTAGCAAAATGACCAGCCCGATACCAGTCGACCCCACTGCGCCGCCTGCAGCGTCCGGCCACGAACAGAACAGCGCCGAAGCCCGCACGGTCAGGGATATCGTCGAGCACCAGCATGAGCAGGTCGACGAAGCCTGGTGCCGCAAGATCTTCCGCAAGCTGCTGCAGTCGCTCGAACTGCAGTACGCGATGCAGATGCCGCATCGGGCCATCACCGCCGACACCGTCGTCTTCCACGACAATGGCGAGCCGCTCCTGCTGCCGTCGATCATCAGCGACCCCGAACCCGACCAGGCCGGCGACCTCACCGCGCTGGCCCGCCTCATCCATTACGCCATCACCCAGGAACTAGCGCCCACCGGGCCGCTGCACGGTCGCGGACTGGCGGGCTACAGCGAGTCGCTGATCGCGGCGGTCGACCGCTGCATGGATCCCGATCCGGCCCTGCGCCCGCAGAGCATCGAAGAATTGCGCACGATGCTGGGCGTGGTGACGCCGGGTGCAGCACCGGCGCCGGTCGATCTGCCGGCAGATCTGCAGGCGCCCGCGCCGACGATGCCCACACCGATGCCGATGCCGATGCCGATGCCGGACCTGCCGCCGCCCCGCGATGCCGCGGCCAGCCATCCGGTCAAGGCCAGCGTGGACAGCAGCGCCCTGCCCGCGGCGCCGGGCGAGCAGCCGCAGCGCCGGACCGGCCGTCAAGTTCTGTCTCCCTGGCAGCGCTGGACCGTGGCCGGTGCCGGCGCCGCCATCTTGCTGGCGATCGCGCTGACAGGGATCGCCGAGTTGCGCGATGGCGGCTCGTCCGATGCGGTGCTGCTGACCCTGCCACCGAAAGCCGACGGCGGGCAGCCGGTGGACGCAGCCGCTCTACCGTCTGGCACGCCTGCCACGCCTGCCACGCCTGCAACAACGCCGCCGGCTAGCATGCCGGCCGACGCCGCTGCCAACGCTGCGCCCGCCGCCACACCGCAAGACAGTGCTGAAGCAGCGCCCGCCACGCCAGCACCCGCAGCCGGCAGCGCCAGCTACAAACTGCAGATCCAGCCCTGGGGCGTCGTCTACGTGGACGATGTCGACCGCGGCGTCAGCCCGCCGGTCAAGCGCCTAGTACTGGCGCCGGGGCGGCACACGATCCGCGTGACCAATCCCAATTTCCACGAACGCGTGCTCGAGCTCGACACAGCCAAAGGCGACGGCCGCATCGTGGTCGATTTCAACGCCGCCGCCGAATGAAGTCCGTGCAGGCGCTGCGGCAACCCGACCGGAAGACGATGAACACGCTCCCTCGCACCCTCCTGGCCGCCGCCCTCCTCGCCATGGTGGCCGGCTGCGCCGATACACCCCTGTTCGACAGGAAGCAGGCGCGCAACCCCGGCCATCCAAAAGCCGCCGGCGTGAGCGAGCGCGAGGCCAGTCCAGCGCCCCGCGTAAAAGAACGCAGCCGCGACCGCGACGACGCGCCCAGGGATGCTGCAGGCGCATTGCGCGATGGCGTCGCCCTGTACAACGAGGGCGATTACAACGGCGCCATCAAGCGCCTGTCCGCGCGCGAACTCAACAGCGCCCCGCTGGCGACACGCCTGAGCGCGCTCAAATACACGGCCTTCAGCTACTGCCTGACCTCACGCCCCGGCCCTTGCCGCCAGGCCTTCGACAAGGCCTTGCGCCTGGATCCCTCCTTCGATTTGGCGACCGGCGAACACGGCCACCCATTGTGGGGGCCGGTGTTCACGCAGGCCAAGCAGGCGGCGGAGTCACGCTGATTTGGCGCTGATTTGGCGCTGATTGGGCACCGATCAAGCCCGGACATTCACCGTGGCCGGATAAGCCGGCGCCCGCCGCCGCCGCGTCGCCTGCTCATACGCATACGCCATCCCGATCAAGGCTGCCTCGCTCCACGCCGTGCCGACGAAGGACAGGCCCACCGGCAAGCCGTGCACATATCCCGCCGGCACCGTCACGTGCGGATAACCCGCCACCGCCGCCGGCGAGGAGAAGCTGCCGCCGTAATGGTCGCCGTTGATGTAGTCGGTCAGCCAGGCCACGCCACCGGTCGGCGCGACCAGCGCATCCAGCTTTTCTGCGCGCAGGATCTGGTCGATGCCTTCTTCGCGCGCGTAGCGGCGGTTGTTGGCCAGTGCCTCGCGGTAAGCCTTGTCCTCGAGACCGGGCTTGGCCTGGGCCGCGACCAGGTGTTCCTGGCCGAAGTGGCGCAGCTCACGGTCCGCATGCTTGTCGTTGAAGGCGATGACGTCGGCCATGTTCTTCACCGGCGCATGGGCGGCGTAGCCGGCCAGCCAGGCGTCCAGGTCGGGCCGGAACTCGCCCAGCAGGACTTCCAGTTCGCTGTCGCCGTATTTGTCGGTATTGGGCAGCTTCACGTCGACCAGGATCGCACCCTGGGCCTTCAGCACCGCCAGTTCCTTCTCGATGAGGGTATCGACGTCCGTGCTGCTGCCGAAGAAATTGCGCGCCACGCCGATGCGCTTGCCCTTCAGGCCATCCGTGCGCAGGGCGGCGGCATAATCCGCGCTCTTGCCGCGGCTGTCGGCGGTGGCCGCGTCGGCCGTGTCGACGCCGCAGATGGCGGCCAGCAGCAGCGCCGCATCGGCCACGCTGCGGGTCATCGGCCCGGCGGTGTCTTGGGAGTGCGCGATCGGGATGATGCCGCTGCGGCTGACCAGGCCGAGGGTCGGCTTGATGCCGACGATGCCGCAGGTCGAGGCCGGCGAGACGATCGAGCCGTCGGTCTCGGTGCCGATCGCCAGCGTGGCCAGGCTGGCCGCCATCGCCGCGCCCGAGCCGGAACTGGAACCGCTGGTGTTGCGGTCCAGCGCATACGGATTGCGCGTCTGGCCGCCGCGGCCGCTCCAGCCGCTCACCGAGTGGGTCGAGCGCATATTCGCCCATTCGGACAGATTGGTCTTGCCGAGGATGACGGCACCGGCGGCGCGCAGGCGTTCCGCCACGAAGGCGTCACGGCTGGCGCGCACGCCGGCCAGGGCCAGCGAGCCGGCGCTGGTACTCATCTTGTCGGCAGTGGCGATATTGTCTTTGATCAGCACCGGGATGCCGTGCAGCGGACCGCGCAGCTTGCCCGCCTTGCGCTCGCGGTCCATCGCGGCGGCGATCTGGAGCGCGTCCGGGTTCAGTTCGATGACGGCATTGATGGCGGGACCGGCCTTGTCGATGGCGGCGATACGGGCGAGATATTGTTTTACGAGCGAGGCGGAGGTCAGCTTGCCGGCTTGCATCTGCGCCTGCTGCTCCTGGACGCCGGCTTCGAGAATGCCATTCCCGCTTGCCCTGCCCTGGCTGGCCGCGCTAGCCAATGTTGCCGTGCCGGCGGCAGCACCCGTCACAACCCCGAGTCGAACGAAATCCCTGCGGTCCATGCGCTTCTCCGTGTCAAATAAAACAACAGAATAGCAGCAAAGTTGCCTATGTAAAATGGATGAGCTTGCGATCGGTACGGGCAAAAAAAACGCCGCCCTCAGGCAGCGTTCTTCATGGCACAGCGAGCTTGCTCAGCTTAGTTGCGAACAACGCGCTTGTACTCGGCGGTGCGGGTATCGATCTCGATGGTGTCGTCCTGGTTGACGAACAGCGGCACCTGGATGGTGAACTGCTTGGCTTCGATCGCGTTTTCCAGCTTGGCGTCCTTCAGCACGTTACCCGAGGTGTTGCCCTTGACGGCCGGCTCGGTGTAGATGATCTGGCGTGCGATGGTGATCGGCAGTTCGACCGAGATGGCCTTGCCGTCGTAGAAGATGGCTTCGCATTCCATACCGTCTTTCAGGTAGTTGATGGCGTCGCCCATGTTCTCTTCTTCGATTTCGAACTGGTTGTACTCTTCGTCCATGAAGACGTACAGCGGATCGGCGAAGTACGAGTAGGTCACCGGCTTCTTGTCGAGAACGACGACGTCGAACTTGTCGTCACCGCGGAACACGTTTTCCAGCGGCGCGTTGGTGAGAAGATTCTTCATCTTCCACTTGTAGGTGAAGCCCGTGCGGCTCGAGCCGTTGACGTCGGAGCGCAGCACGATGAAAGGCTTCTCATCAACCATGATGATGTTGCCGACACGGATTTCTTTTGCTGGTTTCATAGGAAGTAAGAGATCAAAAAGGAGTTGCAGTAATCGAGCATCATATCATGTTCCTTCCGCGCCGCCTACCGCAGCGACCGGACGAAGGACAGCAGATTGCTCACCAGGTCGCCGTGCGCCACCATGGCGGCTTGCCATTGTCTGGCGCGAGCGCCAATCGACGGCAGTTCGGCTAGCAGCGCCGTCCACAGCGAGGGCCAATCGGCCGGCCCCGCCCCCGCGCCATTCCAGTGCAGGGAAAAATCGGCCAGGCCGTCGAGCTTCCCGGCATATTGCTCCAGGAAGGCGCGGAGTTTAACATGGTGCAAGTTTTCGTCTTGCGGATAAATATGCCAGACGAAGGGGAGATCGGCCCATTGGGCGCGCACCCAGGAATCCTCGCCGCGCACCAGGTTCAGGTCGCAGGCCCACAACAGGCGGTCGTAATCATGCTGCGGCAGGAAAGGAATCACGCGCAGCGTCAGCTGCTCCTGTCTGACGACGCTGCCGGCGACCGGCTCGGCGCCCAGAAAAGCGCCGACCTGCTCGCGCGCGACACCTTCCGGCACCAGGCAGACGATGCGCCGATCGCCCCGGCGCCATGCATCGAACAGGGTGGCAAGTGGCGCCGCCGGATAGCAGAACAGGCTGACCTTGAGAGCGGCGATCTCCTCCGACGTGACGCCGAGACCGCTGAGGAAGCTTGCTTGCGCCGCCGCATCGGCCTGGAATGCAGCACGCGCCTCGAGCAGGCCGCGTTCGCGCAGCAAGCCGCCGGTTTTGTCGGTGAATCCGGGAAAGAAGAAATGCTTGGTCAGCTTCAGGCGCGGGTGCATCGAGGGCAGCCGGTGGCAACCTTCGACCCATGCCTCGGCGCTGAGTCCCTCGTAATTGATCCACACCGGCCGCGGCTCGCACTGCGCCATGGCGGCGATATAGCCGGGCGGGATGTCGACCCCGAAGAATTCGATGACGATGTCGGCCACCTCGCTCGGTGAAAACACGCCGTCCTGGCCATCCCAGTGGCGCACCTGCACGCCCTCGCGCATCTGCACGGCGGCGTGCGTATCGACCGACGGCCAGATGCGCTGGAAACTGCGCAAGTCGTCGACCCACAGCGTTACCGCGATGCCGTGCTCGTGGTGGAATTGCCGCGCCAGGCGCCAGCAGATGCCGATGTCGCCATAGTTGTCGACCACCTTGCAGAAGATGGCCAGCGTCCTTGCTTGGGTGGATTCGGAAGACATATCAGGCAGGAAGGAAAGGTTGGCCTAATAGAAAAGCCGGAGCACCTATCCGCGCATGCGCGTTGGTCTGCTCCGGCTTTTGACTGGCGTTCCCACGGGGATTCGAACCCCGGTACTCACCGTGAAAGGGTGATGTCCTAGGCCTCTAGACGATGGGAACCTAACTGGACAAGTTCAACTACTAATTATGGTGGAGGTAAGCGGGATCGAACCGCTGACCTCTTGCATGCCATGCAAGCGCTCTCCCAGCTGAGCTATACCCCCCATGCCACTCAACAAAAGAGCCGCCCGAAGCGGCTCCTTCTGAATCTGGCGTTCCCACGGGGATTCGAACCCCGGTACTCACCGTGAAAGGGTGATGTCCTAGGCCTCTAGACGATGGGAACCTAAAACTGTTACCGCTACTGCGATGCCGCCTGCTGGGTGGCGACACCTTGCACAAACTTTGGCGTTCCCACGGGGATTCGAACCCCGGTACTCACCGTGAAAGGGTGATGTCCTAGGCCTCTAGACGATGGGAACCCTGGACTTTCAACTGCATATGACTACGATACTACTCTCGAAACTTGGTGGAGGTAAGCGGGATCGAACCGCTGACCTCTTGCATGCCATGCAAGCGCTCTCCCAGCTGAGCTATACCCCCGTTTCGGGAAGCCAGTATCATAACATACTGTTTCTACTTCTTACAGCGCCGTTTTCGCAACGCTATTTCCTTCTTGGCGTTCCCACGGGGATTCGAACCCCGGTACTCACCGTGAAAGGGTGATGTCCTAGGCCTCTAGACGATGGGAACCCTGGACTGCAAACTACTTTACTTCAAGCTTTGGTGGAGGTAAGCGGGATCGAACCGCTGACCTCTTGCATGCCATGCAAGCGCTCTCCCAGCTGAGCTATACCCCCGTACTGCTGAAGTGCGAGCATTATAGGGGATAGACTTGCATTACGCAAATAGCGCGACCTTGAAATGACAACGTGGACTTCACACGCCTTTTTGCACGCGTGCGACGACCGTATCGCGGCCGAACAGTTCCAGCACCGCATCGATGGCCGGGGTCTGCAGCTGGCCGGTGACGAGCAGGCGCAGCGGCATGGCCAGCTGCGGCATCTTCAGGCCGTTGGCCGCCAGCACTTCCTTCATCATGGCCGACAGCGCCGGCTTGGTCCATTCCACGGTCTGCGCCTTCTCCGCGAACTGGGCCAGGGCCGGACGTACGGCCTCGGTCAGGTGCTGGGCCAGCAAGGCGGCGTCCGGATTCGGCGTGCGGTAGAACAGCATGGCCGCATCGGCCAGTTCATTGATGGTGTTGGCGCGCTCCTTCATCAGGGCCAGTACGCTGGCCAGGGGCGGGGCACCGTCGAATTCTGCGCCTGCCATCTTGGGACGCGCCAGTTGCGCCAGGCGTTCGTTGTCGGCCTGCTTGATATAGTGGTTGTTCAGCCAGGCCAGCTTTTCCGGGTTGAACTGGGCCGCCGACGCGGTCAGGTGATCCAGGTTGAACCACTCGGTGAACTGTTCCGTCGAGAAGACTTCGTCGTCGCCGTGGCTCCAGCCCAGGCGCGCCAGGTAATTCAGCATCGCCTCCGGCAGGAAGCCCTGCTCCGGATACTGCATCACGCTGACCGCACCATGGCGCTTCGACAGCTTCTGGCCGTCTGGACCGAGGATCATCGGCAGGTGGCCGTATTGCGGCAGGGTGGCGCCCAGCGCGCGCAGGATGTTGATCTGGCGCGGCGTGTTGTTGACGTGGTCGTCGCCGCGCAGCACGTGGGTGATCTGCATGTCCCAGTCATCCACGGCGACGCAGAAGTTATAGGTCGGGGTGCCGTCCGGACGCGCGATGATCAGGTCGTCGAGTTCCTTGTTGCCGATGGTGATCGGGCCCTTGACCACGTCGTGCCAGGTGACTTCGCCATCCAGCGGGTTCTTGAAACGCACCACCGGCTTGACACCCTCCGGCACCGCCGGCAGCACCTTGCCCGGTTCCGGACGCCAGGTGCCGTCGTAGCGCGGCTTTTCGCCGGCAGCACGCATGCGTTCGCGCATCGCCTCCACCTCTTCCGGCGAGCAGTAGCACAGGTAGGCATTGCCGGCCTCGAGCATCTGCTTCACCACTTCGCGATAGCGGTCCATGCGCTGCATCTGGTAGAACGGACCTTCGTCGTGCTCCAGGCCCAGCCACTGCATGCCGTCCAGGATGGCCTGCACCGCTTCCGGGGTCGAGCGTTCCAGATCGGTGTCTTCGATGCGCAGGACGAAGGTGCCGCCGAAGTGGCGGGCGAAGGCCCACGAATACAGCGCGGTGCGGGCGCCGCCGAGGTGGAGATAGCCGGTCGGGCTGGGAGCGAAACGGGTACGTACGGTCATGGCAGGATCGTGATGGGACGGCGCTGTGCAAGGGGCTTGCGGCTGCGGCGTCGGGTGAATGATAAGGCGTTATTTTACAGCCTTGCCAGGCGGCCGGGCGGAATGGCGGGGATGTGGTCGCCGCGCCAACAGACTTGCATCGGCGATTTCAATAATTACTTTACAGTAACTTCAATTTTCGCTACAGTCCCGCCTCTTTTTCAGCAATTCCCCGCACTCCCCATCCATGCCGAACGCCCCCAGCACCGCCTTCATCGCGCCCCTGCGCGGCGAATTTTCCTGTGCGGCCACGGAAGTCGGCTTCCTGCACCACGAAGCGGAGACCATCCTGCGCGACCTGCGCCGCGCGGTGGTGCTGTGCGCGCTGTGCTACCTGGCCTTCGGCATCACCGACGTGCTGGCCCTGGGCCTGCGCGGCGCCCTCGTCCCCGTGCTGGCGCGCGCGCTGCCACCGCTGCTGGCCCTGATCGGCCTGCGCCTGGTGCGCCGCGCGGCGGCGCCGGTGAAGGCGGCCTATCTGGTGTCCAGCATCGCTTCGCTGCTCACCATGGCCGGCTACCTGGTGGTGGTGTGCTACCGTCCCGACGACATCCTGCTGCACGGCATGGCCATCGGCCTGATGGCGGTGGCGATCCTGATCTTCATCCCGAATCGCCTGTGCACCGCCTTCCCGATCGCCCTCGCCGCCTGCCTGGCCTTCGTGCTGCTGGCCTGGCATTTGCGCACGGAAAGCACGCGCAACCTGATTTCGATGACCATGATGATCGGCTCGGCCATCCTGTTCGGCGCGTTCGGCGCCAACCGCCACGCGCGCCTGTGGCGCGAGCAGTACTGGGCGCAGCTGGTGCTGAAGAACCTGTCGGTGCGCGACCCGCTCACTGGCTGCTACAACCGGCGCCACCTGAACGCCGCCCTGCTCGACGGCGAGATCGCCCGCGCGCGCCGCTACCGCCTCGAGCTGTCGCTGATCATGTGCGACCTGGACGGCTTCAAGGCCATCAACGACACCCACGGCCACCAGGCCGGCGACGAGCTGCTGCGCAGTTTCGCAGCGCTGCTGCAGCCGATGACGCGCGAGGCGATCGACACCGTGGTGCGCTATGGCGGCGAGGAATTCCTGATCATCCTGCCCGAAACCCCGCTCGCGGGCGCGGTCGAACTGGCGGAACGGGTGCGCGCCGCCTTCGCCGCACAGCGCGTGCGGGTGGGCGGCATCGAACTGGCCACCACCGCCAGCTTCGGCGTGGCGAGCGTCGACTTCGGCGCCACCCTGGCGGTGACGCCCCAGGCCCTGATCGCGGCCGCCGACGAATTGATGTACGAGGCCAAGCGCGCCGGCCGCAACCGCGTGCGTGCCCTGCAGCTGACGCCGCACATCGGACAGCCCGGCTGAGGCGAGTCCCCGGTTTTGCGCGACAATAGCGCCATGGACCATCGGCCTCCCCACCCGCTCGAAGCCCACTACGGCGCGATCCGCGACCGCGCCCTTCCCGCCATCCGCGCCGGCGACGTCGAACTCGACACCCGCCTGACGGCAGGCCCCGACCCGCGCCGCGGCCTGACCCTGATCGCACGACCGGACGCCGCGCTGGCGGCGCGCCTGACGCAGCTGATCGACCGGCTGGACGCGCTCGCGCCGGGCCAGTACCGCCATCCGCCGCAAGACCTGCACCTGACCGTCCTGTCGCTGTTCACGGTCTGCGACGACTACCACGACGAATTGCGCCGGCAGGACGACTACCGGGCAGCGGCGCGCAGTGCGCTGGCCGGTATGCCGCCTTTCGAGATCGATGTCCGTGGCCTGGCCGCCTCGCGCGGCGCGGTACTGGCTCAGGGCTACCCGCGCGACGCCACGCTGGACACCCTGCGCGAGCGGCTGCGCACGGCCTTGCGCGAGCGCGGGCTGGATGCCTCGCTCGACACGCGCTACCGCCTGGTCACCGCCCACATGACCCTGATGCGCTTCACCCGCCCGCTGGCCGATCCGGCGCGCTTCGCCGATGCGCTGGAGGCATTGCGGGATACGCCTTGCGGGAGTCTGCGGGTGGAGCGCGTGGCGCTGGTGGAAAATGATTGGTATATGCGCAGCGGGGTGCTGCGGGTCATTGAGACGTTTGAATTCGCGTCGGCGAGAGGCGCAGTTGAGCGCGGCGGTACGAACTACGAATACCGCAACGCTTACTAGAGCAAACTGCCCAAAAACGTCGTCCCCGCGAAGGCAGGGACGACGGGATAACAAAGAAAGAACGGTAACGAAATCAGTCGTTCTTGACCACAATCGTCGGGAACTTCGAACTCATATCCTTGGCCTGCTCGGCAATCTTGATCGCCACCTTGCGCGCGATCTCTTTATAGATCCCGGCCACCGCGCCATCCGGATCGGCCACCACGGTCGGCGTACCGGAGTCGGTCTGCTCGCGGATCGCCAGCTGCAGCGGCAGCTTGCCAAGGAACTCGACGTGGAAGTCCTGGCACATCTGCTGGCCGCCGCCCGAGCCGAAGATGTCTTCGGTATGGCCGCAGTTGGTGCAGATATGGGTGCTCATGTTTTCCACCACGCCCAGGATCGGGATGCTGACCTTCTCGAACATCTTGAGGCCCTTGCGCGCGTCCAGCAGGGCGATGTCCTGCGGGGTGGTGACGATGACGGCGCCGGTGACCGGCACTTTCTGGGCCAGGGTCAGCTGGATGTCGCCGGTGCCCGGCGGCATGTCGACCACCAGGTAATCCAGGTTGCGCCAGTTGGTCTGCTCCAGCAGCTGGTGCAGGGCCTGCACCACCATCGGGCCGCGCCATACCATCGGTTCGTCCGGATCGATCATGAAGCCGATCGAGGACACCTGCACGCCGTGGTTTTCGAGCGGCTCCATGCTCTTGCCGTCCAGGCTTTGCGGACGGCCGCTGACGCCCAGCATCATCGGCTGCGAGGGACCATAGATGTCGGCGTCCAGCAGGCCGACGGTGGCGCCTTCGGCAGCCAGCGCCAGCGCCAGGTTGACGGCGGTGGTCGATTTGCCGACCCCGCCCTTGCCGGAAGCGACGGCGATGATGTTCTTCACGTTCGGCATCACCTTGAGGCCACGCTGCACGGTGTGCGACAGGATCTTCTGGGTGACGTTGACGCTCACGTTACCGACGCCGGGCAGCTGGCGCAGGGCCGCGACCACGGCGGCGCGGATCGGCGCGACCTGGCTCTTGGCCGGATAGCCGAGTTCGATGTCGAGGGCGACGCTGTCGCCGTCGACCTGGATGTTCTTGACCGACTTGGACGAAACGAAATCTTTATTGGTATTGGGGTCGACGACCGCGGCCAGGGCTGCCTTGACGTCTTCTGCAGTGATGCTCATGTAAATCTCCGGATGTGATACGCAAGTTTAGCGCAAAACGCCCCGCCGCCTCTTGCCGGGGTGGCAAATCGCCCGATTACCCCCTGCGCGCTCAGGGACATCCGCTGGTAAAATGCCAGCTTTCCTATCTCGACCTTCCCTCCAGACCATGACACGCAAGCTGTTCGTCACCACCGCCCTGCCCTATGCCAACGCTGCCTTCCACATCGGCCACATGATGGAGTACATCCAGGCCGACATCTGGGTCCGCTTCCAGCGAATGCAGAAGGACGATGGCCAGCCGCGCGTGGTGCACTTCGTCGGTGCCGACGACACCCATGGCACGCCGATCATGATCGCCGCCGAAAAGGAAGGCGTGACGCCCCAGGAATTCGTGGCCAAGATCGCCGCCGGCCGCGCCCAGTACCTGGACGGTTTCCATATCGCCTTCGACAACTGGTACTCGACCGATTCGCCGGAAAACGTCGATCTGTCGCAGGGTATCTACCGCCGCCTGCGCGACGCCGGCCTGATCTACACCAAGACCGTCGACCGTTTCTATGACACGGCCAAGGGCATGTTCCTTGCCGACCGCAACATCAAGGGCGAGTGCCCGGTCTGCCACGCCAAGGACCAGTACGGCGACAACTGCGAAGTCTGCGGCGCCGCCTACCAGCCGACCGAGCTGATCAACCCGTACTCGGTGTTCACCGGCTCGACCCCGATCCTGAAGCCGTCGGAACAGTATTTCTTCAAGCTGTCCGACCCGCGCTGCTTTGCCTTCCTCAAGGAATGGCTGAACACCCCGGGCCGCCTGCAGCCGGAAATGGTCAACAAGGTCTCGGAATGGCTGGGCGAGAACGGCGAAAAGCTGGCCGACTGGGACATTTCCCGCGACGCGCCCTATTTCGGCATCCCGATTCCTGACGCGCCGGGCAAGTTCTTCTATGTATGGCTGGATGCGCCGGTGGGCTACCTGGCGTCGCTGAAGAATTATTTCGAAAAGGAAGGCCTCGACTACGAGGCCTTCCTGAAAGATCCGTCAGCGGAGCAAGTGCACTTCATCGGCAAGGACATCGTGTCCTTCCACCTGCTGTTCTGGCCGGCCATGCTGAACTTCTCGGGCCACCCGATCATCGACAAGCTCAAGGTCAATGTCCACGGCCACCTGACCGTCAACAACGAAAAGATGTCGAAGTCGCGCGGCACCGGCATCTCGCCGCTGCGCTACCTGGACCTGAAAATGAATCCGGAGTGGCTGCGTTACTACCTGGCATTCAAGCTCAACAGCAAGGTCGAAGACCTGGACTTCACCGGCGAAGACTTCGTCGCCCGCGTCAACAGCGACCTGATCGGCAAGTACGTGAACATCGCTTCGCGCTGCGCCGGCTTCATCGCCAAGAAGTTCGACGGCAAGCTGGCGTCGACCCTGTCCGACAATGCCAAGGAATGGATCGCGCGGGCACTGAACGGTGAACAGGGCGAGCGCCAGGCATCGATCGCCGCCCACTTCGAGTCCCGCGAGTTCGGCAAGGCGCTGCGCGAGATCATGGAGATCGCCGACGTCGCCAACCGCTATGTCGACGAGAACAAGCCCTGGATCCTGGCCAAGGACGAGGCCAAGACCGCGGAGCTGCACGATGTCTGCACCGCGGCCCTGATCCTGTTCCGCCAGCTGACCATCCTGCTGTCGCCGGTGCTGCCGCACGTCGCTTCCCGCGTGCAGGAATTCCTGGGCGATGCCGGATTCAGCTGGCTTGATACCAGCGGCGCGGCCGTGTACGAATCGATGCTCGGCCGCACCATCGGCGCCTACAGCCACCTGATGCAGCGCGTGGATGCCAAGATGGTCGAGGACTTGTTCGACAAGCCGGCGGTCGCTGCCCCAGCCGTGGCTGCGCCTGCTGCCGCTGAGACCGCTGCGCCTGCCGTAGCTGCCGAGGCCGGCGACATCGAAGAGCTGGCCCCGGAAATCTCGATCGACGACTTCACCAAGATCGACTTGCGCGTGGCGAAAATCGTCAATTGTGAGCACGTCGAAGGTTCGAGCAAGCTGCTGCGCCTCACGCTGGATGTGGGCGAAGGCCGCTATCGTAATGTGTTCTCGGGTATCAAGTCGGCTTACCAGCCTGAACAGTTGATCGGCAAGCTGACCGTGATGGTGGCCAACCTGGCGCCGCGCAAGATGAAGTTCGGCGTGTCGGAAGGCATGGTGCTGTGTGCCTCGAGCAAGGATGAAAAGGCGAATCCGGGCTTGTACCTGCTGGAGCCGGTGTCGGGTGCCCAGCCGGGCATGCGGATTCGCTGAGCAGGACGACGTACATGCGTTGATGGCCGCAATGAAACGCCGATCAGCCTCATTACTTGCCAAATCGGCACCATTTTTTTGCAAGGCAGTGGCGTTATAATGCCCACCTTCATCAGCAGTACCAATACACCAATAGGCGGCCGGCCCGGCCCGAGCCCCAGTCCTTCTTATATAGGTAGCGAATAATATGACCGAATACAAAGCCCTGAGACACATCCCCCACGCGAACCTGTTCCGCCAAGGTGACGTATTCGTCCTGTTCGGCGAACTGTTCGGCCGTGGTTACGCGAACGGCCTGGTCGACCAGGCGCGCGCCGCCGGCATGACCATCCTCGGCATCACCGTCGGCCGCCGCGACGAGGACGGTGCGCTGCGCGCCCTGACCGCGGAAGAGCATGCCGAAGCCGAAGCCAAGCTCGGCGGCCGCATCATCAACGTGCCGCTGATGGCCGGTTTCGACATGGATGCACCGGAAGGCGAGCAGAACCCGACCGAGATGCTGTCCGGCGTGACCCTCAAGAGCTGGCAGGAAGACAAGCTGGACTGGGACAAGATCGAAGCCTGCCGCCAGGCCGGCGTGCGCCGCTTCACCACCTCGGCCCAGCAGGCCATGGCCGAGATCGACAAGCTGGTGCCGGATGGCGCGAATGTCTTCTTCGCCCACACCATGGCCGGCGGCATTCCGCGCATCAAGGCCTTCCTGGCCATCGCCAACCGCATCTACAAGGGCCGCGGCGATCGCTTCATGTCCTCGCGCGCCTTGCTGGACAGCGACCTGGGCAAGCTGATCCTGATGAACTTCGACGAAGTCTCGGCGAACACCCTGAAATACCTGATCGATGCTTCCCAGGCGATCCGCGAGCGCGTCGGCGCCAAGGGCGGCCAGGTGCGCTACACCGCCTACGGTTACCACGGCACCGAAGTGCTGATCGGCGGCGAGTACCAGTGGCAGACCTACACCAACTACACCCAGGGCTATGCCAAGATGCGCCTGGAATCGATCGCCGAAGCCGCCTGGAAGAACGGCGTCGCGGCGACCGTGTTCAATTGCCCGGAAATTCGCACCAATTCCTCCGACATCTTCGTCGGCGTGGAACTGTCGCTGTTCCCGCTGCTGACCGCCCTCAAGAATGAAGGCGGCGCCGACAATGCGTGGGTGCGCCAGCAGTGGGATGCCTGCCAGGCCCTGCTGGGTGAAGGCGTGCCCCTGCAATCGATCCTGGACAAGCTGGAAAGCTATCTGCAGACCGGCACCAGCGCCGGCTTCCGCAACTATGAAGCCTGGCCGATGGACAACACCCCGGAACTGGCGGACCTGATGATCGGCACCTCCGACGAAATCACGTCGCTGCACACCGACAAGAAGGCGCTGATCACCGACCACCTGTCGGCGCTGGTGCTGGAAGCCACCGGCCCGCTGATGTTCCACGGCGCCGCCGAGAAGATTGCACCGGTGCTGTGGCTGAACCACGACATCATCGCCCGCCAACTGATCGAGCTGCATAAATAAGCAGTCCGGAATACGACACTGCCCGGCACGACGCAGTATCATTGCGCGTTTGCCCGGTGCGGCGGCATCGCCAAGGCACCGGGTTGTTTGTACGACTTAGCTCACGAAACCATGAACCTGTTCAAGAAACACGCCAACTACGAATCCGACCACACCAAGTTCGTAAAAGAACTGAAGGAAAAGAATCCCGCCATCGATGCGGGCCAGGTCGCCGGTCGCGCCCTGCTGTGGGACAAGTCGCCGCTGTCGCTGGACGAACAGCGCCGCATCGCCGAATCGCGCCTGCGCCAGCAGGCTTATCCTTACCAGACCAAGGTCTGAGGGCCTGAGGCCACAGGCTGAGGACGATGGTGCCCGAGCAGGCGACGCCCGACGGGGTCGCCGACCCTGACCGCGAGGTCCCGGGCGCCGCTCCGGTGCAGCCGGACAGCGCCAACGCGTCGCCCGATGACACCTTGAATGCCGCGGCCGACGCCGCCGAGGCGAGCATCGCACGCCTGTACGGCGAGCCGCTGCTGCGCCTGCCGACCGACCTGTATATCCCGCCCGATGCGCTCGAAATCTTCCTGGATGCCTTCGAAGGTCCGCTCGACCTGCTGCTCTACCTGATCCGCAAGCAGAACTTCAACATCCTCGACATCCCGATGGCGCAGGTGACCCTGCAATACCTGGAATACGTCGAGCAGATCCGCAAGAGCAATCTGGAACTGGCTGCGGAATACCTGCTGATGGCTGCCATGCTGATCGAGATCAAGTCGCGCATGTTGCTGCCCAAGCGCCAGGATGACCTGATCGAGGAAGTGGGCGACCCGCGCGCCGAACTGGTGCGCCGCCTGCTGGACTACGAGCAGATCAAGCTGGCCGCCGCCCAACTGGGCGCCCTGCCCCAGGTCGACCGTGATTTCCTGCGCCCCGAACTGCCCATCGAGCAGGGCCTGGCGCCGGTGTGGCCGCACGTCGATCCGCACGACCTGCAGCGCGCCTGGATGGACGTGCTGCGCCGCGCCAAGCTGACCCAGCACCACCGTATCGGCCGCGAGGAACTGTCGGTGCGCGAGCACATGTCGGCCATCCTGCGTACACTCCAATCGCGCCGCTTCATCGAATTCGCCGAGCTGTTCGACGGCCGCGCCGGCGTGCCCGTGGTGGTGGTGCATTTCGTGGCCATGCTCGAGCTGGCCAAGGAAACCCTGATCGAAATCACCCAGGCCGAACCCTTCGCGCCGATCTACGTGCGGCTGGCGTATTCGCCGGCCTGATCGCCGCCGCCACCCGATTCTCGCCAGCGCCCGCATTCGAAACAGTACCGCACTCTTATTGCAAGAAACACATCATGAAAATTATCTCCACCATCGACGAATTGCGCGACCAGATGCGCGGCCAGCTGCGCACCGCCTTCGTGCCCACCATGGGCAATTTGCATGAGGGCCATCTGTCGCTGATGCGCCTGGCGCGCAAGCACGGCGATCCGGTTGTGGCGTCGATCTTCGTCAACCGCCTGCAGTTCGGACCGAACGAGGACTTCGACAAATACCCGCGCACCTTCCAGGCCGACGTCGAAAAGCTGGAAAAGGAAGGCGTCTACGTGCTGTTCGCGCCCACCGAGAAGGATTTGTATCCCGAACCCCAGGAATACCGCGTCCAGCCGCCCAACGGACTGGGCAGCACGCTGGAAGGCGAATTCCGCCCGTCGATGTTCCAGGGCGTGTGCACGGTGGTGACCAAGCTGTTCTCCTGCGTGCAGCCGCGCGTGGCGGTGTTCGGCAAGAAGGATTACCAGCAGTTGATGATCATCCGTAACATGGCACGCCAATTTGCGATGCCGACCGAGATCATCGGTGCCGAGACCTTCCGTGCCGAAGATGGTCTGGCGTTGTCGTCGCGCAACGGATACCTGACGACCGAGGAGCGCGCTGAAGCGCCTTTCCTGTACCAGACCCTGAACGCCGTCGCCCGGCAGGTGCGCGACGGCCACCCGGACCTGGAAGCGCTGGAAGGCGACGCGATGGCGCGCCTGGCCGAACGCGGCTGGAAGCCGGACTATGTGTCGATCCGCAAGCGCATGGACTTGCGCGCGCCCGGCGCCGAGGACTACGCCGCCAACAATCCGGCGGCCGGCGCCGAGCTCGTGGTCTTGGCTGCGGCCAAGCTGGGCAATACGCGCCTGATCGATAATCTGGAAATCTGACCTCTAGATCCCAGGCAATTTCTCCTAGGTAAATTAACTGTAGAAATTGCCAACAGTTCTTGCTAGACTCGGGGTTCCGCTTTTTACCCCAACCCCGTAAAAAGGAGCAGTGCCTTGACTGACCTTTCTCTCACCATGATGCGCAAGGGCCCGCCCAAACAGTCGGATGCGGTCGACCGTATCGCGCCCGACGCGACCGTGCACGAGATGCGCGACGCCTACGACATCGGCGATGCCCTCTCGACGCTGGCGCAGACCGGCGAAGCGGTCACCGTCTATCCGCCCGGCCGCCGGGTGGTGATGGCGCGCATCGAGGGCATCGATCCCGAGCGCCGCACCTTCACCCTCGACCTGGTCGAGGACAGCGTGCTGGATGAAGGGCTTGCCACCTTTGTCGCTTCGCTCGGCGGCAACGCCAAGATCCAGTTCGAGCTGGACGCCAACTGGAGCATCGTGCCGGGCCAGGCGCACCTGGTCGAACTGCCGGTGCCGGCCGTCTGCCAGGTGCTGAACCGGCGCGCCGAGCCGCGCCTGGACACGCCGGTGGGCGTCAACTTCGGCGCCCGCTTCTCGGTCGCCAACAAGCTGGTCGACATGCCGCTGTACGACTTTTCGAACGGCGGCGTCGGCCTGCGTGCGTCGCCGGACCAGGCCATCGATCTGTGGGTCGGCAAGAAACTGGAGAACGTACAGATCCAGCTCGGCAACTCGCTGTCCATCAGCGCCGACCTCGAAGTGCGCTTGCTGCGGCCCTTCCGCACCTTCCTGCTGGGGCCGCAGGTACAGGTGGGTTGCCGGATCTCGAATATTTCGATGCAGATGCGCCAGAGTCTGGAACGGGCAGTAAGCACGGTGCGGCGGCGCAAGTAGGCGCGCAGATAAGCACGCAGATAAGGCAGCAATGAAAAACGGCCCACATGGGCCGTTTTGCTTGATCGTCGTCGCCCTCTCCTAGGCCGCCACGCTCTGCGCCCACGCCAGCGCCGACAAATGCGCCTTGTTGACCTCGGACGGGCTGATGGCCAGCGATCCCGCCATCGAGGCCACCAGCGTCGAATTCAGCTCGCAAGCCTCGGCCAGCGCCAGGTACGGGCCATAGGTGCCGTCGCGCGTCAGGAGCGCCCGCACCACCTGCTCGGGCAGCTGGATGGTGTCCAGTACTTCCTGCATCGGCAGGCCCAGCAGGCGGTCCAGCAGCGAGAACATGCCGGCCACGAACAGGTATTCGCCTTCGGCGCGCGGCAGGTGCTTCTGGCCCAGCAGTTCGCACAGGCGGGCGCGCACCACTGCGGTTTCCATCAGCACCGGCGAATAGCCGCTGCTGCTGGCGGTGGCCAGCAACAGCACCAGCCAGCGGTATAGCGGGGCGTAGCCCAGCATGGTAATGGCCTGGCGCAGCGACTGCACTTCGCGGCCGGCACCGAAACCGGCCGAGTTGATGAAGCGCAGCAGCTTGTAGATCAGCGCCGGGTCGCGTTTCAGGACCGCCTCGATCTTCGGCACGTCCTCGTTGTTCTGCACCATCTGCATCAGTTGCAGGATGATGGCCTGGGCCGGGTTCATGCCCTTGACCGGATTGCCCGGACGCGGCGTCAGGTGCAGCTTGCCGACCATGGAATCCAGACCGAGCGCGGCGCAGGCGTCGAAGTCTTGCCAGGTGGCCACCGGACGGCCGACCAGGCGCAGCGCCGACTGCCTGGCGGCGGCATAGCCACGCGCCTGGGCGGCGACGTCGGCACCGGTGAACTTGACTTCCGCATAGGAAGCCAGCGGTGCCAGGTTGCGCCCCAGCAGGTCGAGATTGGCGCCGCGGATCGAAATGCCGACGCCGCCGGCGCGCAAGCCCTGCACGGCGGCGCGGGTGTCGGGATTGGCAAGGTCGCGCACGCGCACCGACAGCACGGTGCGTTCCGGCGGCAGCGCATGCAGCGCATCCAGCGACAGCATGGCGGGAACGGCGTCGAGGAACAGCAGCTTGTCGCGCAACAGCCAGCCGCCCTCCTCGTCCACCAGTTGGGCGGCGACGAAGCCGACCAGGGCTTCGAGGTCGGCGTCCTGGATGTCGCCGGCGTGCTGCTGCCAGCAGAGCTCATAGCCAATCACACGCTGCTTCGGGTCAAGCAAGGGTTCCCGGACGATGAAGTTGGTCTCGTGCATGTGATGTCGGCGCCGCTGGTGGAGAATCTGGAACGGGTGGTGCTGGGGATGGTGGTGTTACGCGATCCGACCACACGCATGCTGCCGCGGCGGCGGCATGCGCGAGGCCAAAAAGATCTTAGAAACCGAGGCTGTCGAGCAGATCGTCGACCTGCCCCTGGTCGGCCACCGCTTCGCTGTTGCCTTCGGGGTTGATCTGCGGACCGTTCATCAGGCCATTGTCGATTTCGCGCCGTACTTCGGCCGGCGCAAAGTCGACCAGCATCTGCACCAGCTGCTGCTCGAGGTTCTGGGCGATGCCGGTGATGCGCTTGATCACCTGGCCGGTCAGGTCCTGGAAGTCCTGGGCCATCATGATTTCCATCAGGTGGCCCTTGGTGGCTTCGGTCGACTCGCGCGTGGCGTCCATGCCGGCGACCGTGCGCTCGGCGAGGGCGCGCCACTCGGCGGGCACTTCCGCGGAGGTGGCCAGCAAGTCCTTCCAGGCACCGCTCAGCTCACCGGACGACTTGCCGATCCCGTCCTGCAGGGGATTGGCGGCATCGGTGGCGTCGAGCACGCGCTTGGCGGCCTCTTCCGACAGCCGCGCCACGTAATCGAGGCGGCCGCGGGCATCGGGGATGTCGCTGGCGGCGCGCTCGATCATCTTGTCCAGGCCAAGGCCGCGCAGGTTCTCGTGCAAGGCGCGGGTCATGTGGCCGATTCGGCTCAGGACCTCGTCATGCGAGGTCACATCCGCGGTGTACTCGGCCATTTACGCTTTTTCCATCTTCTCGAAGATCTTGTTCAGCTTTTCGTCGAGGGTGGCCGCGGTGAACGGCTTGACGACATAGCCATTGGCGCCGGCCTGGGCCGCCGCGATGATGTTTTCCTTCTTGGCTTCGGCGGTGACCATCAGCACCGGCAGCTTGGCCAGCGCGGGGTCGGCACGAATGTTCTGCAGCATGGTCAGGCCGTCCATGTTCGGCATGTTCCAGTCCGACACCACGAAATCGAACTGCTCGCTGCGCAGCTTGGCCAGTGCCATGACGCCGTCTTCGGCTTCGTCGACGTTGGCGTAACCCAGTTCTTTCAACAAATTCCGGACGATGCGGCGCATCGTCGAGAAATCGTCAACAACTAAAAAACGCATCTTTGGATCAGCCATGAATTACTCCGTTGTCTTTCTGTATCTGTTTGTTGGTTGGATTCGGTCCTGCCTGAATGCGCTACTGGATCAGCCGCCGGGCAAGCCCCTGAATAACCCTAAGCATAGCATTTTTGTTGCTCTACGGCGATAAATGAGGGGCCAAACCCCTCGCTTCGGATCAAACGCGCAACGCCCGGCCGCCGTGTGTTGCGAAATGGCCTAGTACGAGCCCCGGCAAAGCGCCCAAAGGCGCCACTTCATGGGCGGCGCCGATGGCGATCGCCTCGCGCGGCATGCCGAACACCACGCACGATGCTTCGTCCTGGGCGAAGTTGTACGCCCCTGCCGTCTTCATGTCCAGCATGCCTTGTGCGCCGTCCTTGCCCATGCCGGTCAGGATCACGCCGATGGCGTTCTTGCCGGCCGCCGCGGCCGCCGAGCGGAACAGCACGTCGACCGAAGGACGGTGGCGGTTGACCGGATCGGTCTGCTCGATCTTCGTCATGTAGTTGGCGCCGGAACGCGTCAACAGCAAATGGGAGTGGCCGGGTGCGATATAGGCGTGGCCGGGCAGCACTCGCTCGTTGCCCTGCGATTCCACCACGCTGATCTTGCACAGCGAATCGAGGCGGCGCGCGAACGAAGTGGTGAACCCTTCCGGCATGTGCTGGGCGATCAGGATGCCCGGGCAGTCGGACGGCATCTGCATCAGGAATTCGCGGATCGCCTCGGTGCCGCCGGTGGAGGCGCCGATGATGATCAGTTTTTCCGACGAGGTCAGCGGGCTGCGCAGCTGCGGCAAGGGCACGCCGGCGCTCGGTGCCTGCACGCTGCGCTGGCGCACGCGGGCGCGCGCGGCGGCGCGGATCTTGTCGGTGATGAGTTCGGTGTATTCGCGCATCCCGGCCTGGATCGAGATCTTCGGCTTGGTGACGAAATCGACGGCGCCCAGTTCCAGCGCGCGCATGGTGATCTCGGAGCCGCGTTCGGTCAGCGAGGACACCATCAATACCGGCATCGGGCGCAGGCGCATCAGTTTTTCCAGGAAGTCGAGGCCATCCATCTTGGGCATTTCGACGTCCAGGGTCAGCACGTCCGGATTGACGCGCTTGATCAGGTCGCGCGCGACCAGCGGGTCGGGGGCGACGCCGGCGACTTCCATGTCCGGCTGGGAATTGACGATCTCGCTCATCACACTGCGGATCAGGGCGGAATCGTCGACGATCACGACTTTGATCTTGTTGGTCGCATTCATATTCTTTTTCCTATTGAGAACTCACCATCAAAACAGGTCGATCGGGCCGCCGACCGGCGCCTTTTTCAGGCGGCTGGCGTAATCGAGTTCGCGCTTGGCCAGGGTGTCGTTCTGGGTCTGCATCAGCTTTTTCACCAGCACCTTGCCGGTGCGTGGGAAAAAATAGACTTTTCGCGGGTAGATGTCGTTCAAGTCCTCGGCCAGCACCGGGATGCGCTCGGTCTTCAGGAAGCGCATCACGAAGGACGCATTGCGCTCGCCCACGTTCATCGAGGAAAAGCCGCGCAGCACCGCGCCGCCGCCGAACACCTTGGCTTCCAGGTGTTCGCGGCGCGCGCCGGCCTTCAGCAGGTCGTTGATCAGGACTTCCATCGCATAGGTGCCGTAACGCATCGAGGCCGAGACCGGGCTGCCGCCGTCGCCGCCGCCGTCGGGCAGCATGAAATGGTTCATCCCGCCCAGGCCTTTCACGCGGTCGCGGATGCAGGCCGAGACGCAGGAGCCGAGCACCGTCACGATGAGCATCTCCTTGGCGGTGTAGTAATACTCGCCAGGCAGGATCTTGGCCGCCTCGCAATCGAAGGTACGGTCGTAATAGACGTTGGTGGCGAAATGGCTGTTGGTGTCCATGATGGGTGATTCTAGCGTGGTAGGACGTTCAGCCGTGGCTCAGTTCGTACACCGTCTTGCCGCGCAGGCGCAGCGCATCGGACACGTACAGGAAATTCTCGGAGTGGCCGGCGAACAGCAAGCCATCCTGCTTCATCAGCGGCACGAAGCGCGACAGGATGCGGCGCTGGGTGTCCTTGTCGAAGTAGATCATCACGTTGCGGCAGAAGATCACGTCGAAGGGACCCTGCACCGGCCATGAATCCGACAGCAGGTTGAGCTGCTTGAAGGTGATCAGGTTGCGCAATTCCTGGCGCACCCGCACCAGGCCGGCCTGGCTGCCCTTGCCCTTCATGAAGAAGCGGCGCAGGCGCTCGGCCTCGAGCTTGTCCACGCGCTCGGCCGGGTAGACTCCGGCGCTGGCCGTGGCCAGCACGTTGGTGTCGATGTCGGTGGCGACGATGGTGACCGGCGGCGTGAGCGTGTTGAAGGCTTCGCACAGGGTCATCGCGATCGAATACGGTTCTTCGCCGGTGGAGCTGGCGGAGCACCAGACCGTCAGGTTGCCGCCGTTCTGGCGGCGCGCCTTCAGCGCATGCTCGGCCAGCAGCGGAAAGTGATGGGCTTCGCGGAAGAAGGAAGTCAGGTTGGTGGTCAGGGCGTTGGTGAAGGATTCCCACTCGCCGTCCATGCGCCCCGCTTCCAGTGCGTCGAGGTAGTTCACGAAGGAACCGATGCCGGTGGCGCGCAGGCGGCGCGCGAGCCGGCTGTACACCATTTCCTGCTTGCTGTCGGCCAGCGAGATGCCGGCCTGCTTGTAGATCAGGCCGCGCACACGTTCGAAGTCGTGGCGCGTGAACTCGAATTCCTTGCCGGTTTCCTGCTTGGTATGAAGCGGCACGTCTTTTTCCTTGGATTCTGTGACTCTGCGAGGCGGTGAACCCCGATGGATCCTTGCGCCGCTGTTTGTTTACTTGTTTATGCCGCCATCCGGTCGATCAGGCCCATCTCGCTCGAGGACATCAGCTTGTCGATGTCGATCAGGATCAGCATGCGCTCGTCGACCGTGCCCAGGCCCATCAGGTAGTCGGAATTGAAGGCGCTGCCCATTTCCGGCGATGGCTTGATCTGGTCCGGGGTCAGGGTGGTCACGTCGGAGACGCTGTCCACCACCATGCCCATGATGCGGCCGCCGATGTTGAGGATGATGACGACGGTGAACTGGTCGTAGGTCGGGGTGCCGAGATTGAACTTGATGCGCATGTCCACCACCGGGATGATGATGCCGCGCAGGTTGATCACGCCCTTGATGAATTCGGGCGCGTTGGCGATGCGGGTCACGGCTTCGTAGCCGCGGATTTCCTGCACCTTCAGGATGTCGATGCCGTATTCCTCGGAACCGAGGGTGAAGGCCAGGTATTCGCTGCCGCCGTCGCCGGCGTCGTTCTTGGTGTTCGCTTGGGTGGACATTTGCATGGACATGTCGTTTCCTATTCGTTTGGGTTGGCTTGTTTTATTGGACGACCGGGTCGTCGGTCAGTTGACGCGACGAGCGCAGCAGCGCAGCCACGTCCAGGATCAGCGCCACGCCGCCATCGCCGAGGATGGTGGCGCCGGAGATCCCGGCTACCTTGCGGTAGTTGGATTCGAGGTTCTTGACCACCACCTGCTGCTGGCCGACCAGTTCGTCGACGAACAGCGCGGCCTTGCGGCCCTCGGTCTCGAGGATCACCAGGATGCCTTCGGACGGATCGGTGATCTGCGGGGTGATGCCGAACATCTGGTACAGCGGAATCAGCGGCAGGTATTCGCCGCGCACCTTGACCACGCGGCCCTTGCCGGAAATGTCCTTGACATCGGCGCGGTCCGGCTGCAGCGACTCGACCACGAAGCCGAGCGGCAGGATGTAGATCTCCTCGCCGCAGCGGATCGACATGCCGTCCAGGATCGCCAGCGTGAGCGGCAGCGAAATCAGGATGGTGGTGCCGAAACCGCGCGCCGAGCGGATGTCGATGGTGCCGCCCATGGCCGTGATGTTGCGCTTGACGACATCCATGCCGACGCCACGACCGGAGACGTCGGTGACGATTTCCGCGGTCGAGAAGCCGGGCGCGAAGATCAGCTGCCAGACCTCGGCGTCCGTCATGTTCTCGGACACCGGCAGGCCGCTGGACGCCGCCTTGGCGAGGATCCGTTCGCGATTCAGGCCGGCGCCGTCGTCGGCGACTTCGATCACGATGTTGCCGCCCTGGTGGGCCGCCGACAGGAACAGGCGTCCGGATTCGGATTTGCCGGCGGCGACGCGCGCGGCCGGCATCTCGATGCCGTGGTCGATCGAATTGCGCACCAGGTGGGTCAGCGGGTCGACGATGCGCTCGATCAGGCCCTTGTCCAGTTCGGTGGCGGCGCCGTTGGTGATGAAGTCGACCTTCTTGCCGAGTTTACCGGCCAGGTCGCGCACCATGCGCGGGAAGCGCGAGAACACGAAGTCCATCGGCATCATGCGGATCGACATCACCGCTTCCTGCAGGTCGCGCGTGTTGCGGGTCAGCTGGGACACCGAGGCGAGCAGGCGCTGGTGCAGCATCGGATCGAGGCCGTCGCTCCTCTGCTCGATCATGGCCTGGGTGATCACCAGTTCGCCCACCAGGTTGATCAGCTGGTCGACTTTTTCGATGGAGACGCGGATCGAGCCGGCTTCGGCATGGGCGTCGGCGGCCTTTTTCGCGACCTTCTTCTCGGTGGCGGCTTCGACGGCTTCCGCCGCTTCGGGGCGCACACCGGCGGCCGGCGCCGGCTGTTCCTGCTGCGCCTGCTGTTCGTGCTGCGGCGCCTCGTCGACGATGCCGGCTTCGAGGCGGATCTGCTCGATCGGCTGGAAGAAGCCGTAGCCGCGCTCGTCGTCCGAGATCTCGGCGGCGGCGGTATCGGCCGCATCGGCCGGGTCGAAGAAGCCGTAGCCCTGCTCGTTCTCGATGCGGGAACGCTCGGCGGCCTCGATGGCGCGCTGCGCCGGGGTCAGCGGCGGCGCTTCGAAGATCTTGAGGTCTTCCGGATCGAGCACGAATGAGCAGATGGCGACGATGTCGTCCAGGCTCTCGTGGGTCATGATCACCAGCGCGGTGCGGCCGCCGTCGAGCGGCGCCACCGATACCCGGCCCAGCAGGCCGAGTTCGTCGACCAGGGCGTTGACATCGCGCTGCGGCAGGTCGGGCAGCTCGATCTTGTAGCGGTGCGCGCCCTCCTTCACTTCCTGCTTCTGTTCGGCATGCAGGAAGGATGGCACGGTCGGCTGGTGGGTCGGCACGATCACGCCTTCGGACAGGTCGTGCAGCATCATGCGCACGTTGGCGACCGCTTCCTGGTCGACCTCGGCGCCGTTGCGGTGGCCGTCCAGCTGCATCTTGAGGATGTCCTTGGCCGCCAGGAAGGCGTCCACGTGCTGCGCGGTCAACGCCATCTCGCCCTTGCGCACGCGGTCCAGCAGCGACTCGAGCACGTGGGTGACTTCGCTCATGTCGTTCAGGCCGAAGGTCGACGCGCCGCCCTTCACCGAGTGGGCGGTGCGGAAGATCGCATTCAGGTCTTCCGCGTCCGGCGCGGCGATATCGACGGCCAGCAGCAGACGCTCCATCTCGGCGAGAAGCTCTTCGGCCTCGTCGAAAAAGACCTTGTAAAACTGGCTGATGTCGATGGTCATGTTGTGTTCCGTCGTTGCGGGGAGCTCGGTGCCGGCACGATCAGCCGATGACCTTCTTGACCACCTCGATCAGGCGCTGTGGATCGAAAGGCTTGACCAGCCAGCCATTGGCGCCGGCGGCGCGGCCCTTGGCCTTCATCTCGTCGGACGATTCGGTGGTCAGCATCAGGATCGGCACCTTGGCATAGGTCGGCAGGCCGCGCAGCGACTTGATCAGGGTGAGCCCGTCCATCTTCGGCATGTTCTGGTCGGTCAGGACCAGGTCGACGGTCTGCTGCTTCGCCTTGTCCAGGCCATCCTGTCCATCGACCGCCTCCACCACCTGGTAGCCGGCGGCCTTCAGGCTGAACGCCACCATCTGGCGCAGGGAGCTGGAATCGTCGACTGCAAGAATTGTCTTAGCCATTATTATTTCCTTAAGGAGGGGTCAGAGCCCGGTCTTAGGGGTCAGAGCCCGGTTCTTCTTTTAGGGGCTCTGACCCCGGTTTTCAGCCACGGACAGCGCCCGTTTCTAAATTTGTCAAAACAGCTCGATATCACCACTCTCGAGATGCCGCTGCTCCACCGACTTGCGCAACATGCTGCGCAACTCCAGCGACTGGATCGCCAGCGCCATGCTCACCTTGCCGAGCCGCTCGACGATTTCCTCGCTGTCGCTCTCGGGCACGATGTCGGCGCCATGCTCGCCGAGCGTGGTGAGGAAATCGCGCAGGCCGCTCACGCGGCGCAGCGTGCGGTCGAGCAGCTGGCTGGTCATGTCCTGGAACTGCATGCTGGTGATCGCGGTGTTCACGTGCTGGCCGATCTCGCCCGACATCGCGCTCAGGCGCGCGCTGTCCTCGGCGCTCGGCGCTTCGCCGGCCAGCAGGCGGTCGATCGCGCCCTGGCGTGCATCCACCACGCGGTGGATCGCCATGAAGCTGCCGGTCAGCTTTTCGATCGCTTCCTCGAGCAGCAGATTGGTCTGCACCAGGTCGGTCTCGACCTCGTTCAGGTGACGCCGGCCATGGTCGGCGGCGCCCGACAGCAGGCGCTTGACGTGTGAACCGAGTATCTTTTTTCTTGTCATTGGATCCTCCTGCGCGTGTGCGCCACCCTTATTTTTTCGCCGCGGCAGCGTCGGCCGCCGTTTCTGCAGGTGCCGCCATGCCGCCGCCGGTGGCGCTGGCGACGGCCTTCACGGCCGCATCGGCATCGTCGCCCGGCACGTCGAGCGCGGCACCATCGCGCATCAGGGTTTCTTCGGTGCGTTTGTTCATGACCAGGATGCTGATGCGGCGGTTGACCGGGCTGAACGGGTCCTTGCGGTCGAGGTGGTTGACCCCGGCCAGGCCCACCACGCGCAGCACCTTGGTATCTGCCAGGCCGCCGCGCACCATTTCGCGGCGCGAGGCGTTGGCGCGGTCGGCCGACAGCTCCCAGTTGCTGTAGCCGGTTTCCGTCATGTAGGGCGTCGAATCGGTGTGGCCCGACAGGCTCAGCTTGTTCGGCACGTCGTTCAGCACCAGCGCCAGCACGTCCAGGATGTCGCGGGTATAGGGCTGCAGCTCGGCGCGCGCCATCTCGAACATCGGGCGGTTCTTCTCGTCGACGATCTGGATGCGCAAGCCTTCGTTGGTGATGTCCAGCAGCAGCTGGTTCTTGTACTTGCGCAGCTGCGGATTGGCGTCGATGGTCGACTCGATCTTCTGCTTCAGCTTGGTCAGGCGCTCGGCTTCTTCCTGCTCGAGCGCGGCGCGCGCCGCCTTCAGGTCGTAGGTCTTCTTGTCGGCCGGGGTGTCGCCGCGCTTGACCTGGCCGTTGCGGCGCGTGAGGTCCTGGCCGCCGCCCTGCAGGATGGAGGCGCTGTCGCCGCTGCCGGAGCCCCCCTGCATCGCCACCTTGAGGGGCGTCTTGAAGAAGTTGGCGATGCCTTCCATGTCGCCCTTGGTGGTCGAACCGAGCAGCCACATGAGTAGGAAGAAGGCCATCATCGCCGTCACGAAGTCGGCGTACGCGATCTTCCAGGCGCCGCCATGGTGACCATGACCGCCCTTCTTGATGCGCTTGACGATGATCGGCCGCTGGCCTTCGTCAGCCATGGCGGGCTCCCTCAGCGAACGCTGCAGGGATAGCTGCAATGCGGTCAGGCGTCATCACTTGCTCTTGGCTTTCTTGATGTGGTCTTCGAGCTCGGCGAAGGTCGGACGCTCGGTCGAATACAGCACCTTGCGGCCGAATTCCACGGCGAGGGCCGGGGCATAGCCGTTCAGGCTGGCCAGCAGCGTGACTTTGATGGTCTGGAACATCTTGGTCGATTCCTCCAGTTTCTGTTCCAGCAGGCTGGCCAGCGGACCGACGAAACCGTAGGCCAGCAGGATGCCGAGGAAGGTACCGACCAGCGCGTGGGCGATCAGCATGCCCAGCTCGGCCGGCGGCGCACCCACCGATTCCATGGTGTGCACCACGCCCATCACCGCGGCCACGATACCGAAGGCCGGCAAGCCGTCGCCCAGCTTGGCGATACATTGCGCAGGCACGGCGCCCTCATGATGGTGGGTCTCGATCTCATTGTCCATGAGGTTTTCGATCTGGAAGGCATCCATGTTGCCGGAAACCATCAGACGCAGGTAATCGGTGATGAATTCGACGATGTGGTGGTCGGCCAGGATCAGCGGGAACTTGGAAAACACCGGGCTCTGTTCCGGGCTTTCGATGTCGCCTTCGATCGACATCAGGCCTTCCTTGCGCACCTTGGACAGGACGTCGAACATCAGCGACATCAATTCCATGTACATTTCGCGCGTGTATTTGGAACCCTTGAACAGGCTGGGCAGCGCGCCCATGGTGGCCTTGACCGCTTTCGGGGTATTGCCGACGAAGAAGGCGCCGACGGCGGCACCGCCGATCATCAGCACTTCCAGCGGCTGCATGAGGGCGGCGACGTGGCCGCCGCTCAGGACGAAGCCGCCGATGACGGACGCGACAACGATGATGTAACCAACAATGACGAACACGGGGCTCCCGAAAGCATGAATCCGTGGCGCGCCGCGCCCGGCTCTCCGATTTAACGAATATAAATCCAGAGAGAAATATTTACGTAGGGAATTAGATTAGCTGGAGAATGGCTTGCGGGCAAGTAAAACTGCCCCATTGTGGTTCAAAAGTGCCAAACGTAGAGAATTTTCTTGCTATCAGTAGTTACAAAACTAAGATCCGGTTCTCTATCGACAATGCTGAATTCGTAACTGGCCAGCACACTGCCGGGCCGCATTTCACATTTGGCTTTCTGCCACAGCGCCGTCATCGCCGCCGGCGACAGGTAGGCGAACACCAGGTCGTAAGCGCCGAAGTCGAGATCGTTGTAATCGCCGCGCAGGAAGCGCGCACGGCTGCCCTGCAAGCGGGCACGCAGGCGGCTGGCAAGCCAGGGCAGCGGCGCCAGTTCGATGCCATCGACCTGGGAATCGGGACGGCGGCGCGCCAGTTCCAGCACCAGGCCGCCGAGGCCGCTGCCGATGTCGATGGCGCGCGCCGGACGGTCCGGCGGCAGCAGGCCGGCCACGGTGTCCCAGACCGCACGCCCGGATGGGTAGTAGGGCACCTGGGTGCGGAAGGTCGACCAATACACCAGCAGGAACACCAGGAAGGCGGCCAGGAACAGGACCGGCGGCAGCTGCAGCGTCTGCGTCAACAGCAGCGCCGGCGGAAACCCCAGCTGGATCGCGCGCCACCAGGGCGCCAGGCCGGCACGCCAGGACAGCGCCGCCGCCCACACGCCCTGGACCAGTGCGGCGCCAAGATAGGAGACCGGCATGCCGGCGCGTGCCAGCAGCCAGACCGTAGCCAGGGTCAGCGGAAAGGACAGGCATTGGAACAGCAGCGCGCGCACGGCGGGTGCGGCCGGCAGGCGCCGCGCGGGCGTCGGGTTTGCAGCCTTGCCGGCAATCTTGCCGGCCGCTTCGTCGGCAGACCGGGCGGTCTGCCGCTTCATGGCCGGCTCCGCAGGGAGAGGAAGAGGAAAAGCAGAAAAACGGCGGGGATCACGCGGCGCGGATCATCGGCAATCACGAACCGGCGACGAGTGCGGCGGCGTCCTTGGCCTTGCGGGTCTTGCCGGCGCGCGAAGGCATGTTGCACAGGCCGCAATGGTAGCTGTCGTTCAGGTCGAGCGGATTCACGACGAACTTGCCCTGGCACTTGGAGCACGGGGCCAGCATCAGCATATTACCCTGGAAGAAACGCACCAGGGTCCAGGCGCGGGTCAGCGACAGCAGCGGCTCTTCGCCCGGTTCCGGCGGCATCTGTTCCAGGTAGAGCTGGTAAGCCTTCATCACCGCCTGCACGCCGGTGGCACCGGCGTTTTCGACCAGGAAGGTGTGGATATTGATGTACAGCGAAGCGTGGATATTCGGCTGCCAGGTCAGGAACCAGTCGGTCGAGAACGGCAACATGCCCTTCGGGGGCGACACGCCCTTGAGTTCCTTGTACAGCTTGATCAAGCGTTCGCGCGACAGCGACACTTCACTCTCGAGCAGCTGGAGACGCGCACCCAGCTGGATCAGCTCGATGGCCAGGCGGATCTCCTGGGCTTCCGACACGACGCTTTTTTTGCTCATTTATATCTCCAACCGCATCAACAATCAAACTCCGCCTGACAACCATCAACCCGGGGTCAGAGCCCTGATTTTGGCAATGTTCTTAGGGTAACCCGCTTTGCTTGAACGCGCTGCTTTTCGAGTTCGGGGTCAGAGCACAAGAACACCGACTTAGAAACCTTTAGCGCTGAATTCCGGGTCAGAGCCTAAAAAAGCAACTTCGGGCTCTGACCTTAGGCGATTTCTTCGGCAGGCTGGCCGGCCATCAGGATGGCGGCGTGCGATTGGGCCAGGGCGCGGTCTTTGCTGTTGCTGGTCAGCATGCCAAGGATGGCGGCGTCGTCGAAGCGGAAGCGGGCCAGCATCATGTTGCCGCCGGCGAGCTTCAGGATCTGGGCGTTGCTCATGCCTTCGATCAGGTCGGCGATATCGGCCGAGATACCCAGGCGGAAGATAGCGGTGACTTTGTCGGAGCGGATCATTTGTTGAGCCAGCATCAGGTAGCTCAGGTTGGCGTCGCGAATTTCAGCCATCATGTCGTTCACAGTCATTTTCTCTCTCCGGTGGTCTGTCTTTGTCGGCGTAATGTGTTGCCGTTGAGATAGATTCTGACCGTGAGGAAACTTTTAAGCTATCAGAGGGAGTCTGTATTTTTCGTCCGCCAAAGACGAGATTGCTCGTAGGAGTTTGTCTGACAAACACCGTAAAAGCATGGTCGCGCCCCTATGAAAACGGGCGGATGATGAAGTGTGCTACCGGGCGGTTTTCGACCGCCGAGACGCTCGAACGAAAAGCATCTTGTGTTGGTTATCGTCAACCTTTTGGGGAACTTTAGGGTTGTTTGAAAATATTTTTCAGGCCCTGCCCACTTTTTCGATGCCTCCAAACACGGAATCCTCCGCATCTGGATAGGTTATCGGACCGCGTTTTGGGAACTTTAGGGTTTTTCGAAAATATTTTTAAAAAAAGTTTTCGATGTCAAAAAAGCACGCCTGCACACCATTGCACAGCCATTGCGATAGCGTTTTTGCCACGATCGTTGCTACACTGCCCGCTTCACTCCAAGAAACACCCGACCTCACGAAGGCCACCATGCAAGCACCACCCAAGCTCTGGGACATCAGCCCGACGATCTCGGCTGCGATCCCGGTCTGGCCCGGCAACACCCCGTTCGCGGCCGGCCCCACCTGGGAGATCCAGGATGGCTGCCCGGTCCGCGTCAGCCGCATGACCATGACCACCCACCTCGGCGCCCACACCGACGCGCCCGCCCACTTCGACCCGGCGGGCGCCGCCATCGACGCGGTCGCCCTGGCGCCCTACCTGGGCCCGTGCCGGGTGATCCACTGCATCGGCGCGCGCCGCATCGAACCCGAGCACATCGCAGGCCAGCTCGACGGTGTGCCGCCGCGCGTGCTGCTGCGCACCTATGCCAGCGCGCCCCAGGCCGCCTGGGACCCGGACTTTCCCGCCATCGCCCCCGCGACGGTCGAGCTGCTGGCGGCCAGCGGCGTGATCCTGGTCGGCACCGATGCCGCCTCGCTCGACCCGCAGGATTCCAAGACCCTGGACGCCCACCACGCCGTGCACCGCCATGGCATCGCCATCCTGGAAGGCATCGTGCTGGATGCGGTCGCGCCCGGCGACTACGAACTCATCGCCCTGCCCCTGAAACTGGCCGGCATGGATGCGAGTCCAGTACGTGCCATCCTACGCGAGCTGCAGCCCGCTTCAAACCCGAAGGAAACCGCATGAGCACCCCCAATTCCCGCGATGACTGCCTGGCGCTGGATGCGCGCGACCCGCTGGCGCCGCTGCGCGCCCACTTCGACCTGCCCGACGGCGTGATCTACCTGGACGGTAATTCGCTCGGCGCCCGTCCGCGTGCCGCCCTGGCACGCGCCCACGAAGTGGTGGCGCTGGAATGGGGCCAGGACCTGATCCGCAGCTGGAACAGCGCCGGCTGGTTCGACCTGCCCAAGCGCCTCGGCGACCGCCTGGCCCCGCTGGTCGGCGCCCGGCCCGGCGAAGTGGTGGTCACCGACACCACCTCGCTCAACCTGTTCAAGGCGCTGGCGGCGGCGCTGGCGATCCAGCAGCAACAAGCGCCCGAGCGCAAGGCGATCGTGACCGAACGCGCCAACTTCCCGACCGATATCTATATGGCGGACGGCCTGGCGCGCTGGCTCGACCGCGGCTACCGCATCCACCTGGTGGACACGCCCGAGGAACTGGACGCCGCCATCGACGCCGATTGCGCCGTGCTGATGCTGACCCACGTGAACTACCGCACCGGCTACCAGCACGACATGGCACGCCTGTCCGCCCGCGCCCACGAGAACGGCGCGCTGGCGCTCTGGGACCTGGCCCATTCGGCCGGCGCGGTACCGCTCGACCTGCATGCCGGGGGTGCCGACTTCGCCGTCGGCTGCACCTATAAATACCTGAACGGCGGACCCGGCGCCCCGGCCTTCATCTGGGTGCCCGAGCGCCACCAGGCCGCCTTCAGCCATCCGCTGACGGGCTGGTGGAGCCACGCCGCGCCCTTCGCGATGGCGCACGGCTTTACCGCCGCCGACGGCATCGGACGCGCCTTGTGCGGCACCCAGCCGGTGCTGTCGCTGGCGCTGGTCGAGTGCGGGCTGGAGATCTTCGAGCAGACCGACATGGCAGCAATCCGTGCCAAGTCGCTGGCGCTGACCGACCTGTTCATCGCCCTGGTCGAAGCGCGCTGCGCCCGCCACCCACTCCAGCTGGTCACCCCGCGCGAGCACGCCGCGCGCGGCAGCCACGTCAGCTTCACCCATCCGCACAGCTATGCGGTGATGGCGGCGCTGATCGGGCGCGGTGTGATCGGCGACTACCGGGAGCCGGCCATCATGCGCTTCGGCTTCACGCCGCTGTACACCAGCTTTGCGGATGTGTGGGATGCGGTCGAGGTGCTGCGCGACATCCTCGACCGCGAAGCCTACGACGTCGCCGCCGCGCGCGGCGCTGTTACATGAGCCAGGAGCCTTCCATGACCACCGAGTCAGCCAAACCCGCCGAGTGGCATGGCGCCCAGATGGATTTCAGCCGCAGCATGAGCTATGGCGATTACCTGGGCCTGGACCGCATCCTGTCGGCCCAGCACCCGCTCTCGCCCGACCACAACGAGTTGCTGTTCATCGTCCAGCACCAGACCAGCGAACTGTGGATCAAGCTGATGCTGCACGAACTGCAGGCGGTGCGGCGCCAGCTGCGCGCGGGCGAGCTGCCGCCGGCCTTCAAGATGCTGGCGCGGGTGGCGCGCATCATGGACCAATTGGTGCATGCCTGGGACGTGCTGGCGACCATGACGCCGCCCGAGTACAGCGCGATCCGTCCCTACCTGGGCGCCTCCTCCGGCTTCCAGTCCTATCAGTACCGCGAACTCGAATTCATCCTCGGGAACAAGAACGCCCAGCTGCTGACAGTGCACGAGCCGGCGCCAGAGCACCACGCCGCGCTGGCGCGCGAACTGCAGGCGCCCTCGATCTACGACGAGGCGGTGATGCTGCTGGCACGCGCCGGCCTGGGTGTGTCGGCCGAGCGCCTGGCGCACGACCCGACCCTGCCCACCGCCCACGACGACTCGGTGATGGCGGCCTGGCTGGCGGTCTACCGCGACCCGCAGCAGCATTGGGCGCTGTACGAATTGGCCGAGAAGCTGGTCGACCTCGAGACCGCCTTCCGCTTCTGGCGCTTCCGCCACGTGTCCACGGTGGAGCGCATCATCGGCTTCAAGAGCGGCACCGGCGGCACCGCCGGCGTGAGCTACCTGCGCAAGATGCTGGACGTGGTGCTGTTCCCGGAACTGTTCGCGCTGCGTACCAAGTTGTAGCCGCCAACGGCCGCTTCCGGCGCAAGCGCGCAATGCATCGTACAATATTCGCAACAATCACTGCGGAGGTACGATGAAGTGCGACATCCTGATCCTTGCCGGCCTGTGGAATTCCGGTCCAGAGCACTGGCAGACGCACTGGGAACGCAAGTACTCCAAATGGGAAAGGGCCGCCCACCGCGACTGGAACAATCCGGACCGCGATGAATGGGTGGCCGAGCTGGACGCCGCGATCGCCGCCTGCCAGGGCATGCCGATCCTGGTGGCGCACAGCCTGGGCTGCATGCTGGTGGCCCAGTGGGCGCTGTCGAAATCCACGCTGAAGGTCGCAGGCGCCTTCCTGGTCGCGCCCAGCGACACCGAAGCGCCGTCCTACCCGATCCCGGCCAACGGCTTCGCGCCGGTGCCGATGGCGCCCCTGCCCTTCCCCTCGATCGTGGTCGCCAGCACCGACGATCCGTTCGCCCACATCGATCGCACGCGTGCCTTTGCGGCGGCCTGGGGCAGCCGGCTGGTAGAGATTGGGGATGCGGGGCACATTACCGACAGCAGTGGATTTGGCGAGTGGCCGGAAGGCGAAGCGCTGCTGGAGGAATTCTGCCGGGACCTGACGCCTTGATGCCGTGACGCCTGATCCGGGCGGCAAATAGAAATACACGTAAAAAAACGGCCGGGCATCGCTGCACCGGCCGTCTTATTAGTACGTCCTTCCCTTACTTCCCAGCCCCCGCCAGCAGCATCTCGTTGAGACGCTTCACGAACGCCGCCGGATCGCTCAGGCTGCCGCCCTCGGCCAGCATGGCCTGGTCGAACAGGATGTGCGACATGTCGGCAAAGCGCGCGCCGGCCGCGTCTTCGTACTTCAGCTGCGTCACCAGCGGGTGGTTCGGGTTGATCTCGAGGATCGGCTTGGAGTCCGGCGCGTTCTGGCCGGCGGCCTTCAGCATGCGCACCAGGTTGGCCGACAGCTCGTGCTCGTCCGCCACCAGGCAGGCCGGCGAATCGATCAGGCGGAAGGTCACGCGCACGTCCTTGGCTTTATCGGCCAGCGCACCCTTCATCTTCTCGACCAGGTCCTTGTACTGGGTCTCGGTCTCTTCGTGTTCCTTCTTCTCGGCTTCGTCTTCCAGCTTGCCCAGGTCGAGGCCGCCCTTGGCCACCGACAGCAGTTCCTTGCCGTCGAAGTCGTTCAGGAAGGACAGCATCCACTCGTCGACGCGGTCGGTCAGCAGCAGCACTTCGACGCCCTTCTTGCGGAAGATCTCGAGGTGCGGGCTGTTCTTGGCCGCGGTGTAGCTGTCGGCGGTGACGTAATAGATCTTGTCCTGGCCTTCCTTCATGCGCGCCGCGTAGTCGGCGAAGGAGACGGTCTGCTCGTCGCTGTCGTTATGGGTCGAGGCAAAGCGCAGCAGCTTGGCGATGCGGTCCTTGTTGGTGGCGTCCTCGCCGATGCCCTCCTTCAGCACCTGGCCGAACTCTTTCCAGAAGGTGGCGTACTTGTCCTTGCCTTCCTGCTCTTCGGCGTTGGCCATCTCTTCCAGCATGCCCAGCACGCGCTTGGTCGAGCCTTCGCGGATCACGCGCACGTCGCGCGATTCCTGCAGGATCTCGCGCGAGACGTTCAGCGGCAGGTCGGCGGAGTCGATCACGCCCTTCACGAAGCGCAGGTAGACCGGCATCAGCTGCTCGGCGTCGTCCATGATGAAGACGCGCTTGACGTACAGCTTGATGCCGCCGCGCTTGTTGCGGTCCCACAGGTCGAAAGGTGCGTGGCTCGGCACGTACAGCAGCTGGGTGTATTCGCTGCGGCCTTCCACCCGGTTGTGGGTGTGCGCCAGCGGTTCCTGGAAGTCGTGCGAGACGTGCTTGTAGAACTCGTCGTACTGTTCCTTGGTGATGTCCGACTTGGACCGGGCCCACAGCGCGCTGGCCTGGTTGACGGTCTCGAATTCATCCTTGAGGACGTTTTCCTTCTTCTCTTCGTCCCACTCTTCCTTCTGCATCACGATCGGCAGCGAGATGTGGTCGGAATACTTGCGGATGATCGATTGCAGCTTCCACGAGGACAGCAGCTCTTCCTCGCCATCGCGCAGGTGCAGGATGATGTCGGTGCCGCGGCCGGTCTTCTCGGCCGGCTCGATGGTGTAGTCGCCTTCGCCGGTCGATTCCCAGCGCACGCCCTCGCCCGCTTCGGCGCCGGCGCGGCGGGTGACCACGGTGACGCGGTCGGCCACGATGAAGGCCGAGTAGAAGCCGACGCCGAACTGGCCGATCAGGGCCGCGTCGGCCTGCTGGTCGCCCGACAGCTTGCTGAAGAATTCCTTGGTGCCCGACTTGGCGATGGTGCCCAGGTGCGAGATCACCTCGTCGCGGCTCATGCCGATGCCGTTGTCCGAGATGGTGACGGTCTTGGCGGCCTTGTCGAAGGCGACCTTGATCTTGAGCTCGTGGTCGTTGCCGTACAGGGCATCGTTGTTGATGGCTTCGAAGCGCATCTTGTCGGCCGCGTCGGACGCGTTCGAGATCAGTTCGCGCAGGAAGATTTCCTTGTTCGAGTACAAGGAGTGAATCATCAATTGCAGCAACTGTTTGACTTCTGCTTGGAATCCAAGGGTCTCTTTTTCGGCAACAGCCATCTTATATCCTCGTGTAACGGTGGTTGAACAGACCGGGCTAATATTGGGATAACGAAAAAGATTTCAAGAGTTTTTGATAAGAAATCTTGCAGCGACCGATCATGCAGCTTGCATGCCATTTCGATATTTTTCTCGACGCCGGCCCGGTGTCGACTTATCGTAGCGTGATGGCGGGATTTTTTTCCGCGCCGGTTGTCGAAACCAGCAAACGCCGTTCGTCGTAGTGATAGCAGCACCCACAACAACCAGGGAGATCTATCATGAGTGAACCAGTCCGTCCCATCCCCGAAGGCTTCCACAGTGTCACGCCCCACCTCGTGTGCGCCGGCGCGGCGGCGGCCATCGATTTCTACAAGCAGGCCTTCGGCGCGGTGGAGCTCGGCCGCCTGCCCTTCGGCGACGGCCGCGTGGCGCATGCCGAAATCCGTATCGGCGATTCGCGCATCATGCTGGCCGACGATTTTCCCGAGCACGGCTCGAACGGCCCGCAGACGCTGAAGGGCACGCCGGTGTACATCCACCTGTACGTGAACGACGCCGACGCCGCCTGGGAGCAAGCGATCGCCGCCGGCGCCAAGCCGGTGATGCCGCTGGCCGACATGTTCTGGGGCGACCGCTACGGCCAGGTCGAGGATCCCTTCGGCCACCGCTGGTCGATCGCCACCCACCAGCGCGAGGTGACGCTGGAGCAGATGCAAATCGACATGCAAAACATGATGGCGCAGGGCTGTACGGGGGAACAAGCATGAAATTCATGGTCATCGTCAAGGCCAGCGCGGCCTCGGAGGCCGGCGTCATGCCGAGCGCCCAGCTGTTCGCCGACATGGGCAAGTTCAACGAAGAGCTGGTCAAGGCCGGCGTGCTGCTGGCCGCCGAAGGCCTGCATCCCAGCAGCCGCGGCACGCGCATCCGGTTCGACGGCGACAAACGTACCGTGATCGACGGCCCGTTCGCCGAAACCAAGGAGCTGATCGCCGGCTACTGGCTGATCGAGGTCAGCTCCAGGGAAGAAGCGATCGAGTGGATGAAGCGGGTTCCCAATCCGCATGAGGACGAACCGGGCGAGATCGAGATCCGCCAGGTGTACACCGAGGAAGACTTCGGTGCCGAATTCACCCCGGAATTGCGCGCGCAGGAAGCGGCACTGCGCGAACAGCTCGCGCGCTGAGGGGGCGGCCATGCAGTTCATGATCATCCGCAAGGCCGATGCCGCCACCGAAGCCCTGCTGCCGCCCGCGCCGGGCCTGATGGAAGACATGGCGGATTTCCACCGCCAGCTGGCCGACGCCGGCCGCCTCGGCCTGGCGCTCGGCCTGCGTCCGAGCGCGCATGGCGTGCGCCTGAAGTTGGGGGCCGGCGGCACCGGCATCACCGACGGTCCCTTCGCGGAGACCAAGGAACTGGTGGCCGGTTTCAGCGTCTTCGAGGCGGACTCGAAGGAGGCCGCCATCGCGCTGCTGCGGCGCTGGCCCGCCAGCGACACCGACGCCACCGGCGAAGTCACGCTGGAGCTGCGCGAGACCGGCTGTCCGGGCGGCTGCGCCGAGGTCGCCCCGGCGGTGCAGGCGAATGACGACAGCCCCGGCCGCTTCGTGATCCTGCTGCGTTCGGATGCGGCATCCGAACGCGACACGGTGCCGCCGCGCGCGAAGCTGGACGCGCTGGACGCCTTCAACCTGGCCGAAGCGGCCGCCGGCGTGCTGCTGGCCGGCGACGGCTTGAAGTCGAGCGCGCGCGGGGCGCGGGTCCGCCTGCACGCGGGCGGCACCAGCGTCCTGGACGGGCCCTTTGCCGAAGCCAAGGAACTGATCGCCGGCTTCTGGATGATCCGCGCGCCTTCCCTCGACGACGCGATCGCCTGGGCGCGCCGGCTGCCCTACCCCACCGGGCCGGAGGTCGAGGTCGAAATCCGCGAGGTGCTGACCATGGAAGAACTGGTCGGCGCATGAGCGAGCGCGCTGGGGGCCCCGACGTTGGCCGCGATGTTGGTCGTGTATTGGAAGCGGTCTGGCGCATGGAATCCGCGCGCATCGTCGGCGCCCTGGCGCGCATGCTGCGCAACGTCGGCCTGGCCGAGGAACTGGCCCAGGACGCCATGTTGCAGGCGCTGGAGTCGTGGCCGGCCGACGGCCAGCCCGAGCGTCCCGGCGCCTGGCTGATGCAGGTGGCCAAGCGCCGCGCCCTCGATCATTTGCGCCACCAAGCGCTCCATGCCGGCAAGGAAGGCGAGCTGTCCTGGGAGTTCGACGAACGGCTGCGCGATGGCCATGGCCAGCGCCAGCCCGACGAGCTGGCCGAACTGGCCGAGTCGGCACGCGACGGCATCGACGACGACGTGCTGCGCCTGATGTTCGTCGCCTGCCATCCGGTGCTGGCCGGCGAGGCGCGCGCGGCGCTCACGCTGAAGCTGGTGGGCGGCCTGTCCACGTCCGAGATCGCGCGCGCCTTCCTGGTGCCCGAAGCGACCGTGGCCCAGCGCATCGTGCGCGCCAAGCGCAGCCTCCAGGCCGCCCGGGTGCCCTTCGAGGTGCCGGCGGGCGCCGAGCGCAAGCCGCGCCTGGCCTCGGTGCTGCAGGTGATCTACCTGATCTACAACGAAGGCTATGCCGCCAGCGCCGGCGCCGACTGGCTGCGTCCCGCCCTGTGCCGCGAAGCGCTGCGCCTGGGCCGCATCCTGGCCGAACTGATGCCCCAGGAAGGCGAAGTGCACGGCCTGGTGGCGCTGATGGAAATCCAGTCCTCGCGCGAACGCGCCCGCACCGGTCCCGGCGGCGAGCCGATCCTGCTGCTCGAGCAGGACCGCGCGCGCTGGGACCGGCTGCTGATCCGGCGCGGCCTGGAGGCGCTGTCCCGCGCCGGCAAGCTCGGCAGCCTGGGACCGTATGCGCTGCAGGCCGCCATCGCCGCCTGCCACGCGCGCGCCTTGAACCCGGCGGACACCGACTGGGTGCGCATCGCCGCCCTCTACGACGCGCTCGGCCAGTTGCTGCCCTCGCCGGTGGTGGAACTGAACCGCGCCGTTGCCGTCGGCATGGCCTACGGACCGGCCGACGGCCTGGCGCTGGCCGACGCCCTGCTGGACGAGCCGGCGCTGCGCGGCTACCACCTGCTGCCCAGCGTGCGCGGCGACCTGCTGGCCAAGCTGGGCCGGCACCAGGAAGCGCGCCTGGAGTTTACGCGTGCGGCCGGCATGACGCGTAATGACAGGGAGCGCAAGCTGCTTCTCGCGCGGTCAGACGATGCCGCATGCAATTGATCAGTCGAGCCTGGCGTCTACCTCTGCAACCATGCCGATTTTGAACACGCTTGACGCGATCGGCTGATGAGCGAGGAATAATTGTAGATACAAAAAATATCTTGACGATGGTATTTTTTGTACCTACGATTATTTGCATGGACATCTCGTTTGACCATACCAAGGATGGCGGCAACCTCGAGAAGCATGGTATCTCGCTGGCGGCTGCTGTCGCGATCGAATGGGATGATGCGTTGACATGGCAAGACGAACGACGCGATTACGGCGAGGCGCGCATGTGCGCAATCGCCTATATCGGTGAGCGCCTTTACTACGTGGTCTATGTCGAACGTGAAGAAGTGCGACGCATTATCAGCCTGCGCAAAGCCAACTTGAGAGAGGTGAAACGCTATGCCGAAACTTAAACCAGGAACCATTCTCCCTTCTGCCGAAGAAGATGACGCCATCACGAAAGCCGCCTTGCAAGACCTGGATGCGGCTCCGTACAGCGACGATGAGTGGGCCAAGGTCCATCCGACGCGCGGGCGCGGCAGGCCTGCGGGAAGCGGCACCAAGGTGGCAACCAGCCTTCGCCTCGACCGCGACCTGGTGGATGCCTTCAAAGGCACTGGCGATGGATGGCAAACCCGACTCAACGATGCCTTGCGTGAATGGGCGAGGGATCACCACCTGGTGACCAACTGAACCTGACATTCAGCCTCGAACAAAAAGCCGGAAAGGCGCCGGGTGTCGAACCTGAAACCCTTCCGCGCCAAGGTGCTACTGGAAACCATCGCCAACTTCGGCGCCGTGGCATAAGCAGGCAGGGGCACGTTCAGGCCAGGGCACCCTCGAGGAAAGCCCACAGCGCCTCGTCATCCATCGCGGCGATGTTCAGGCGCATCCTGGTGCTCGGCAGCTGGCTCGGCGAGAACAGGCTGCCCGGCGCCAGCAGCAAGCCCTGCTCCATGGCGCGCGCCGCCAGCACATTGGTGTCGCGGCCGGTATCGGCCCAGGCGAACATGCCGGCCGCCGGCGCCGGCTCCAGGCGCATGCCGAGGCTTTCCAGCCGGCGCAACACGCCTGGGCGCACCGCGTCCAGGCGCACGCGGATGCGCTCCAGGTGCTTGCGGTACAAACCTTCTGACAGGATCTTGTAGACCACGCGCTCGCCCAGGTCGCTGGTGGTGAGGGTGGACAGCATCTTGCGGTCGGCCAGGCGCTGGGCATACTCCTGGGAAGTGGCGATGAAGCCGACGCGCAGGTTGGCGGCCAGCGATTTCGAAAAGCCGCCGAGGTAGATCACGCGGCGCAGCTGGTCGAGCGCGGCCAGGCGCGTCACCGGCTGCACGGCGGGGCCGGGGTGTAGGTCGCAATAGATGTCGTCTTCGACCACGATCATGTCGTGCTGCTCGGCGATGCGCAGCAGCTGGAAGGCCTTGGCCGCCGACAGCGTGCTCGAGGTCGGGTTGTGCAGCACCGAGTTGATGACGTACAGGCGCGGCTTGTGCGCCGCCGCCATCTCCGCGAGGCACGCAAGATCCGGGCCGTCGGCCAGGCGCGGGATGCCGACCACGTGCAGGCCGAGTGCCGCGAAGGACCCGAACATCAGGAACCAGGCCGGATCGTCGACGAAGACGGTGTCGCCGGGGCGGCAGAATTCGCGCGCCACCAGGTCCAGCGCCTGGGTCGCGCCCAACGTGGTGAGGATCTGTTCCGGCGCGGCTTCGATCTCGAGCGCCGCCAGCTTGCGCTGCAGTTGCTGGCGCAGCGGCGCATAGCCCTGCGGCGTGCCGTAGTTGAGCAGCAAATTGCTGTGCTGGCGGCTGACTGCGCGCAGGGCATGCGCGATGCCGGGACCGTCGAGCCAGTCGGCCGGCAGCACGCCGGCGGCGCTGGACGGCTGGGCCGGCGACTGACGGAACATGTTGCGGATCAGCCAAACCACGTCCAGGGCGCGTGTTTCCGGCGCCCGGGCAGACGCCTCGCGCTGCGGGTCGCTATGCCGCGCCGTGTTCAGCACCGCATTCAGCGCAGAACGCTCGCGCACGAAGAAGCCGGCGCCGCGCCGCGACTCCAGGTAACCCTGGGCCACCAGCTTGTCGTAGCCGGCGACGACCGTGAACGGCGAGACGCCGTGGCTGCTGGCGAAACTGCGTATCGAGGGCATGCGCGCGCCGGCCCGCAAGTGGCGCTCGTCGATGCGGGTGGCGATCGAACGCACGATCTGGTCCGGCAACGATTCGCCGGAGGCGCGCGACAGCAAATGCAGGGTGGGTGTGTTGGTCATTTCGCCATCACAGTAAGCGAGTTGTGTGTAAAAGTGTAGCGGGACTGTACCGATCCCTTGGTCTAGCATAGCCTTTGCCTGCCGTTACCGCAACGGCGCAACGCCGCATCCACCGGAGCCGTCCATGCCAGCATCCAGCCCGACCACGCCAGTGCCCCTTCCCGCCACCGGCGCCCGGCCGCTCGACGAAACCCGCGGCATGCTGCTGGGCCTGGCCGGCGTCGCCATCTTCAGCCTGACGCTCCCCTTCACCCGCATGGCGGTGGCGCAGATCGACCCGCTGTTCCTGACCCTGGGCCGTGCGCTTGGCGCCGCCGTGCTGGCCGCATGCTGGCTGCGCCACAAGCGGGTGCCGTGGCCCGGGCGCGCCGCGCTGCGGCCGCTGGCCATCGTGGCGCTCGGCTGCATCCTCGGCTTTCCCTTGTTCAGTTCGCTGGCAATGCGCACGGTGCCGGCCGCCCATGGCGCCGTGCTGGGCGGGATACTGCCGCTGGCCACCGCCCTGTATGCGGCACTGCGTGGCTTCGAGCGGCCCTCGCGCGGCTTCTGGCTGGTGGCCCTGCTCGGCAGCGCCCTGGTGGTGGGTTTCGCGTTGCGCCAGGGCGGCGGCGGCCTGCAGCAGGCCGACCTGCTGATGTTCGGCGCGGTGGCCGCCGCCGCGGCCGGTTATGCCGAGGGCGGACGCCTGGCGCGTACCATCGGCGGGCCCGAGGTGATCTGTTGGGCGCTGGTGCTGGCCGCGCCACCGGCCGCCCTGCTGCTGTTCGTGTTCGATCGCGGCCAGCTGGCACACCTGGATGGCATCGGCCTGCAGGCCTGGCTCGCCTTCGGCTACGTGACCGTGTTCTCGATGCTGATCGGCTTCTTTTTCTGGTACCGCGGACTGGCGCTGGGCGGCGTGGCCCGGGTCGGCCAGGTGCAGCTGCTGCAGCCCTTCCTCAGCCTGGTCGGCGCCGCCCTGCTGCTGGGCGAGGCGCTGACACCGGCCCATTGCGGCTTCGCGCTGGCGGTCATCGCCACCGTGGCCTGCGGACGCCGCATGCAGGTGCGGCACTGAGCTTCCACGCATATCCTCCACCCACTCGACGAAAGACCGCCATGAGCGACCTGCCTTCCCTGTCCGGCCTCGATGACGCCGCCGCCATCGTGTACGCGGCCATGCCGCCGACGCCACACTACCGCTGGCCCATGCTCGACGCCGCGCTCGGCATCGAAACCTGGGTCAAGCACGAAAACCACGGCCCGGTGGGCGCCTTCAAGGCGCGCGGCGGCCTGGTCTACATGCACAGGCTGGCGCAGCGGCAGCCCGCGGTACAGGGCGTGATCGCGGCGACGCGCGGCAACCATGGCCAGGCGGTGGCCTACGCCGCGCGCCGCCACGGACTGGCCGCGACCATCGTTGTCCCGCATGGCAACAGCGCCGGCAAGAACGCGGCCATGCGCGCCCTCGGCGCCCATCTCATCGAACACGGCGCCGATTTCCAGGAAAGCCGCGAATTCGCCCAGGCCCACGCCGCGCGTGAAGGGCTGCACATGGTGCCCTCCTGCCATCCTGACACCATCGCCGGCGCCGCCACCTACTGGATGGAATTGCTGCGTGCCCAGCCGGGGCTGGACCTGGTGCTGGCACCGATCGGCCAGGGTTCCGGCATCTGCGGTGCGATCGCGGCGCGCAATGCGCTGGGCCTGTCCACCCGTATCGTCGGCGTGGTGTCGGCGCACGCGCCGGCCTACCGCCTGTCCTTTCTGGAACGGCGCAGCATCGACGCCCCCGCCGGCACGCTGCTGGCCGATGGCCTGGCCTGCCGCAGCCCCGATCCGCTGTCGCTGCGGCTGGTGCTGGAATACGCCGACGACGTGATCGCCGTCAGCGACGACGAGGTGGCCGCCGCCATCCGCCTGCTGTGGTCCTGCACCCACAACGCGGCCGAAGGCGGCGGTGCGGCGGCCCTGGCCGGCGCCCTGCAACTGCGCGCGGCGGGCCGGCTGGACGGGCTGGCGCGGATCGGCATCCCGCTCACCGGCGGCAACATCGATGCGCCGCTGCTGGCGCAGGTGCTGGCACAAGCATCGCCGGTGGAGAACCCGGCCTGACCCGGCGCCAGGATGGGCATGGCAGCCGCCACGACGTACAATACGCACTCTTTTCAAGCACCCCTGGGGATTCCATGTCCGTCTACGACAAACTCAAAGAACTGAACATCACCCTGGCCGCGCCGGCAACCCCGGCCGCCGCCTACGTCATGTACGTGCAGACCGGTAACCTGGTCTTCATCTCCGGCCACATCGCCAAGAACGCCGACGGTTCGCCGAACACCGGCCTGCTGGGCAAGGACAAGACCACCGCCCAGGGCCAGGAAGCTGCGCGCTCGGTCGCGATCGACCTGGTCGGCACCCTGCAGGAAGCCGTCGGCGGCGACCTGTCGCGCGTCAAGCGCATCGTCAAGGTGATGAGCCTGGTGGCCTCGACCCCGGACTACAACGAACAGCACCTGGTGACCAACGGCGCCTCGGAACTGATCGGCGAGCTGTTCGGCGACGCCGGCAAGCATGCCCGTTCCGCCTTCGGCGTGGCTTCGCTGCCGCGCGGCACCTGCGTCGAGATCGAAATGATCGTCGAAGTAGCGTAATCATGTAGGGTGGGCACCCCGTGCCCACGCCACGGAGCCCGCCTACCCGGCGAGCTCTTATATAGAGAAGCGGTCTACCCGACCTGCTTTATAATGACCGGCGCACCCACCAGCGGTCCTTCACTTGAGATCAGTATGAAAATCGACAATCCAAACCCCATCCAATGGCAGTTTTCGGAACGCGCGTCCCAGCTGCAAAGCTCGGCGATCCGCGAAATCCTGAAGATTACCCAGCGCCCGGAAATCACCTCCTTTGCCGGCGGCCTGCCTTCGCCCGCGACCTTCCCGGTCGAACGCATGAAAGCGGCCTATGACAAGGTGCTGTCCGAGGCCGGCAAACAGGCGCTGCAATACGGCCCGACCGATGGCTACGCGCCACTGCGCGAATGGATCGCCGCTTCCCTGTCCACGCCCGACAGCACCATCCTGCCCGAGCAGATCCTGATGGTGTCCGGCTCGCAGCAGGCGCTTGACCTGCTGGGCAAGGTACTGATCGACGAAGGCAGCCGCGTGCTGGTGGAAACCCCGAGCTACCTGGGCGCGCTGCAGGCGTTCTCGGTGTACCGTCCGGAATTCGTCTCGGTCGAGACCGACGACCACGGCCTGGTACCGTCCTCGCTCGAAAAAGTGGCCGAAGGCGCGCGCCTGCTGTATGCCCTGCCCAATTTCCAGAACCCGACCGGCCGCTCGCTGTCGCTGGAACGCCGCCGCGAACTGGTGGACACCTGCGCCCGCCTGGGCCTGCCGCTGATCGAGGACGATCCTTACGGCGCGCTGTCGTACAAGGGCGAGCCGATGCCGCGCATGCTCAACATGAATCCGGACGGCGTGATCTACATGGGCTCCTTCTCGAAGGTGCTGACGCCGGGCATCCGCCTCGGCTACGTCTGCGCCCCGCTGCCGCTGGTGCGCCGCCTGGAACTGGCCAAGCAGGCCGCCGACCTGCACACCGCCCAGCTGACCCAGATGGTGGTGCATGAAGTGGTCAAGGACGGCTTCCTGGCCGAGCACATCCCGACCATCCGCACCCTGTACGCCAACCAGTGCCAGGCGATGCTGGACGCGCTGGACGAGCACTTCCCGGCCAGCGTCACCTGGACCCGTCCGGAAGGCGGCATGTTCATCTGGGTCGAGCTGCCCAAGCACATCGACGCCACCAAGCTGCTCGACCAGGCCATCGCCGCGCGCGTCGCCTTCGTGCCGGGCGCGCCCTTCTATGCCAACGAGCCGTCCACCCACACCCTGCGCCTGTCCTTCGTGACGGTGCCGCCGGAACGCATCCGCGAAGGCATCGCCATTCTCGGCAAGCTGATCAAAGAGCAACTGTAATCGACCACGCCGGGCCTGCGGGCCCGCAGCGTCCGCGGCCGCGCTTCCTGCGCGGCCGTTGTCGTTTACGCCAAGCGCAGAGGTCTACTAACAATAGTTTTTAGTCACTAAACAAATGTTGGTTGTATGGACGCATAATTTTTCTATTAATCAATTTATTGTTGCACCGCAAGGCCCGTCGGGGTGTATCATTTTGAACGCTCCCATCTTCCCGCAGCCTTCGAGCCAACGTATGACCAACCTCGCCAGCGCCCCGGTTTCCGCCGCGCGCAAGCCCGCCATCCTGATCGTCGACGACGCCCCCGACAACCTCGGCGTGCTGCGCACGATGATGCTGCGCCAGGGCTACCAGACCTTCGTCGCCACCTCCGGCGAGCGCGCGCTCGACATCGCCCTGCGCGTCAAGCCCGACCTGGTTCTGCTCGACATCGTGATGCCCGGCATGGACGGCATGGAAGCCTGCCGCCGCCTCAAGGCGCACCAGGCGACCGCGCGCATCCCGGTGATTTTCATGAGCGCGCGCGGCGACACCGAGGACATCGTGGCCGGCTTCGACATCGGCGCCGCCGACTACATCGCCAAGCCGCTGCGCATGGAGGAAGTGTGCGCGCGCGTGCGCGCCCAGCTGCGCATCCACGACAACAGCGCCAGCCAGAGCGTCCACGCCGACCGCCTGCGCATGATCGTCGACAGCATGGACCAGGGCCTGATGATCGTCGAAGACGGCGGCCGCATCCAGTACGCCAACCCGGCCTGCGAGCGCTACCTCGGCTACCGGCCGGAAGAGCTGGTCGGGCGCCGCCTGGGCGAGCTGATGGCGTCCGACGCAGGGAGCGAGACGGTGGAGGGCACGCGCGAAGTGAGCATCCGCCACCGCGACGGCGGCCTGCGCGCCATGGACCTGACCATGACCCCGATGCACGCAGCCGGCGGCCTGCACGTGGCCCTGCTGCACGACATCACCCACCACAAGCAGTCCGAGGACGCGCTGCAGCGCGCCGCCATGCTGGACCCGCTGACCCAGATCGCCAACCGGCGCCAGTTCGACGCCTTCCTCGACAAGGAATGGCAGCGGGCGATCCGCAACGCCACGCCGCTGTCGCTGGTGGTACTCGACGTCGACCACTTCAAGCTCTACAACGACACCCTCGGCCACGCCGCCGGTGACGCCTGCCTGCAAAAGGTGGCGCGGGCACTGCAGGACCAGGCCGCACGCCCGACCGACCTGGCGGCGCGCTACGGCGGCGAGGAATTCGTGCTGCTGTTCGCCGAAACGCCGCTGGAGGCCGCCGCCGGCCTGGCGGAAACCATCCGCGCCGCGGTCGAAGCGCTGCAACTGCCCAACCCGCGCTCGCCGACCTCGCCCTGGCTGACGGTGTCGGTGGGCGTGGCCACCATCGTGCCGACCCAGCTCGACGGCATCGAACAGTTCTTCGTCTGCGCCGACCGCGCGATGTACGCGGCCAAGTCCGGCGGACGCAACCGGGTGGAGGCGACCCTGGCCGGGGCGGCCTGGGAGACGATCCAGGGTGCCATGAGTGATGCTGCCGGGATGTGAAGCACGGCGCGACCTTGACAAGGCAAGGTTAGAGCAACTTCAAGCCCACGTGGCTATAATTGACAACGCATTGTCATCCGCCCGCCACCGACTCCCTGGACCAAAGTGAATCCACACCTCGACCGCCTCCATCCCTACCCGTTCGAAAAGCTGCGCCAGCTGTTTGCCGGCGTCACGCCGAGCCCCGACCACGCCCACATCAGCCTGGGCATCGGCGAGCCCAAGCACCCGACCCCGGCCTTCATCCAGAAAGCGCTGACGCACAGCCTGACCGGCCTGGCGGTCTATCCGACCACCCACGGCGGCGAACCGCTGCGCGCGGCCATCGCGGGCTGGCTGGAGCGGCGTTATGGCGTGCCGCCGCTGGACCCGGCCACCATGGTGCTGCCGGTGAACGGTTCGCGCGAGGCGCTGTTCGCGATCGCCCACTGCGTGATCGATGCCAGCAAGCCTGGCGCGCTGGTGGTCTGCCCGAACCCGTTCTACCAGATTTATGAGGGCGCGGCCTACCTGTCGGGCGCCGAGCCGTATTTCGTGAACTCGGAGCCGGCGCGCAACTTCGGCTGCGACTACGGCAGCATTCCGGACGAGGTCTGGCAGCGCGTGCAGCTGCTCTACGTCTGCTCGCCGGGCAACCCGACCGGTTCGGTGCTGTCGCTGGACGACTGGCGCGAACTGTTCGCGCTGTCCGACCGCCACGGCTTCACGATTGCCGCCGACGAGTGCTATTCCGAAATCTATTTCGGCGCCACCCCACCGCTGGGCGCGCTCGAAGCGGCGCACCAGCTGGGCCGGAGTGCCGGACCGAGACCGTATAAAAACCTGATCGTGTTCTCGAGCCTGTCCAAGCGCTCCAACGTGCCGGGCATGCGCTCGGGCTTCGTCGCCGGCGATCCGGAACTGCTGAAGACCTATCTGCTGTACCGCACCTACAGCGGCGGCGCCATGTCGCCGCTGGTGCAGGCGGCCTCGATCGCGGCCTGGAACGACGAAGCCCACGTGCAGGACAACCGCACCTTGTACAAGGAAAAGTTTGCACTGATCACGCCACTGCTCAAGGGCGTGATGGATGTCGAGCTGCCGGACGCCGGTTTCTACCTGTGGGCCGACGTGCGCCGCACCGGCCTCTCGGACACCGAGTTCGCCAAGGGCCTGTACGCCGCATATAATGTCACGGTCCTGCCGGGGAGCTACCTCGCGCGCGACGCCCACGGGACCAATCCGGGCCGCAACCGCATCCGCATGGCGCTGGTCGCCGGCGTCGACGAGGGACTGGAAGCGGCCACCCGCATCGTCCAGTTCTGCAAGGACCTCAAGGGCGCTTCCGCGGCCTGAACCACTATCCATAACCTGAAATACAGACACATCATGACCCAACAACTCCAGACCATCATCGACACCGCCTGGGAACAGCGCGCCGAGATCAGCCCGTCCAACGCCAACGCCGAAGTGCGCGACGCGGTGTCCCACGTCCTTGCCGGCCTCGACGACGGCAGCCTGCGCGTGGCGCAGAAGGACAGCGGCAGCTGGGTCGTGAACCAGTGGATCAAGAAGGCCGTGCTGCTGTCGTTCCGCCTGGAAAACAACGTCCCGGTCGAAGGCGGCGGGATGCAGTTCTACGACAAGGTGCCGACCAAGTTCGCCGACTACACCGCCGAGGACTTCGCCAAGGGCGGCTTCCGCGTGGTGCCGCCGGCGGTGGCGCGCCGCGGTTCCTTCATCGGCAAGAACGTGGTGCTGATGCCGTCCTACGTCAACATCGGCGCCTACGTCGATGAAGGCACCATGGTCGACACCTGGGCCACCGTCGGTTCCTGCGCCCAGATCGGCAAGAACGTCCACCTGTCCGGCGGCGTCGGCATCGGCGGCGTGCTGGAACCGATGCAGGCCAACCCGACCATCATCGAAGACAACTGCTTCATCGGCGCCCGCTCCGAGATCGTCGAAGGCGTGATCGTCGAAGAGAACTCGGTGATCTCGATGGGCGTGTACATCGGCCAGTCGACCAAGATCTACAACCGCGAAACCGGCGAAGTCAGCTACGGCCGCATCCCGTCCGGTTCGGTCGTCGTCTCGGGCAGCCTGCCCTCGGCCGACGGCAAGTACAGCCTGTACTGCGCGGTGATCGTCAAGCGCGTGGATGCGCAGACGCGCTCCAAGACCGGCATCAACGAACTGCTGCGCGGGATCTAAGCCGCTTGCCACGCTGCCCACTCGGTGCGGTGTGATGCTTCGCCAAGAACGCCGTTCCGCCAATGCGGAGCGGCGTTTTTTTTCGCGCACTGTACGGCAGGCCACGGTTGCCGCGCGCGCGTCGCGGTAAGATTTGTCCTAGACAAATGGAGCCTGACGATGACAAGCACCTTCTTCACGATTGCCGCCGTCGAACGCGAGACCGGGCTGTCCAAGGACGTCTTGCGCGTCTGGGAAAGACGCTACGGCTTCCCGGCACCCACACGCGACCTCAATGGTGAACGCTGCTACCCGCTGGAGCAGGTCGAGCGCCTGCGCCTCATGAAGCGCCTGATGGACCAGGGTTACCGCCCCGGTTACCTGGCCAGCCTCGCTACTGCAGAACTGCACGCCTTGCCGCCGCGCCGCGCCCACATCCCGGCGGCCAACGACGGCAAGGCCGATGACGCCGCCGTCGAGCAGCTGCTGGCCACCGTGCAGCATCAGCCTGGCGCCTTCCAGCAAGCCATGCAACGCCAGCTGGCGCGCCAGGGCCTGGCCCGCTTCGTCGAACACGTAGCCGCGCCCTTGAGCTCGGCGGTGGGAAAGCGCTGGGCCGACGGCAAGCTGGCGATCTTCGACGAGCATTTCTATACCGAAGAGACCCAGCGCGTGCTGCGCCAGGCGATCGGCGCCCTGCCCGGCAGCCGCCATCCGCCCAGCATCCTGCTGACCACCCTGCCGGGCGAAAGCCACGGTCTCGGCCTGTTGATGGCGGAAGCCCTGCTGGCGCTGGACGGCGCCGCCTGCACCTCGCTGGGGACCGAGACACCGCTGCTCGACATCGCACGCGCCGCCTACCTGCACCGCAGCGATGTGGTCGCCCTGTCGTTTTCGGCGGCCTATCCGCGGCGCCAGCTGGTCGCCGCCCTGCGCCAGCTGCGCCAGGCCCTGCCCGACGCCACCGCCCTGTGGGCCGGCGGCGCAGGCGTGAACGGGCTGGATGCGATCGACGGCGTGTGCCTGACCCCGACCCTGGACGATGGCCGCGCTTGCCTGATGCGGTGGCGCGCCGAACGCAACATCCTTGCAACCGGGTAGAATCAAGGGAACGGCAGAAATTACCTCAAAGCAAGGGAGAAACCACCATGGCCATGGACCGCCTGTTCCAGTTGATGAAGGAAAAAAATGCGTCCGACATGTTCTTTGCGGTTAATTCTCCCGTTCACATCAAGATCAATGGCAACCTGATCCCGATCAACCAGCACAAGCTGGAGCAGGAAAACATCGAGAGTCTGCTGTCGGAAATCGCTACGCCGGAGCAGATGGCCGAGCTGGCGCGCGAGAACGAGCTGAACATGGGCATTTCGATGCCCAACCTGGGACGCTTCCGCCTGTCCGCGTTTCGCCAGCGCGGCAGCATCTCGGCCGTGTTCCGCTTCGTGCCGGCCAGTATCCCGCCGCTGGCGGAACTCGGCCTGCCGCCGGTGCTGTCCGAACTGATCATGGAAAAGCGCGGCCTGCTGCTGGTGGTGGGCGCCACCGGCTCCGGCAAGTCGACCACCATCGCCTCGATGCTCGACCACCGCAACGAACAGCGCCCGGGCCACATCCTGACGCTGGAAGACCCGATCGAATACCTGTTCAAGAACAAGAAATCGATCGTCAACCAGCGCGAGATCGGCAGCGACGCCGCCAGCTTCGAGATTGCCCTGCGCAATTCGATGCGCCAGGCGCCGGACTGCATCCTGATCGGCGAGATCCGCGACAAGGACACCATGGCTGCCGCCCTCGCCTATGCCCAGTCCGGCCACCTGGTGCTGGCGACCCTGCACGCCAACAACAGCTACAACGCGCTCAACCGCATCATCAGCTTCTATCCGATCGAGAACCGCCCGGCCCTGCTGCAAGACCTGTCCTCCGCCGTGAAAGCCATCGTTTCCCAGCGCCTGGTACGGGCCAAGGCCGGCGGCCAGCGCCAGGCCGCGGTCGAGATCATGGTCAACACCCGCTACGTGGCCGACCTGATCGAAAAAGGCGACATCGGCCAGATCAAGGAAGCGATGGACAAGAGCCTGTCGCCGGGCTCGCAATCCTTCGAAACGGCGCTGCTTGCCTTGGTGCAGGCGGAGCTGATCACGCGCGAGGAAGCGCTGGCGAACGCCGACTCGGCCACCAATCTGCTCTGGCTGCTCAACAATGGGCCGGACAGCCAGATCGCCAAGCCCGAGGAGCCGGCCCGGCAGGTGGAGCCGCCGGCCGGGCCTTCGTTCACCGAGTTCACGCTGGACAGCTGAGCCGCGTTTGCCGGCGCGCGTACTTCGGTGACGCCGCCTGCCTACAGCCCTTGTTAAACTAGCTGTTTCGACCGGCAGCCTGTGCTATCCTTCGCGCCTTTGTCACCGCCCTACCCCTGGCCGCACCGGCCTGCACCGCGATTCCCGTCATGAAAACTACCCTCTACGGTATTCCCAACTGCGACACCGTCAAAAAAGCGCGCACCTGGCTGGCCGATAACGGCCAGGACTTCGACTTCCACGATTTCAAGAAACAGGGTCTGGAGCGCGCCACCGTGGCAGCCTGGCTCGAGCAGCTCGACTGGGAAGTCCTGGTCAACCGCAAGGGCACGACCTGGCGCAAGCTGACGGATGAGCGCCGCGCGCAGGTGGTCGACAAGGCCAGCGCACTCGACCTGATGCTGGAGAACCCGTCCGTGATCAAGCGCCCGGTGCTGGCCGGCCGCGGGCCGCTGACGGTCGGCTTCGCGCCGGAGCAGTACGCGCGCATCTTCGGGGACTTCCCGGCATGAAAGCGACCCGTACCCAGGCACTGACCGAAGAGCTGATCGCCCTCGATTCCGTCACCCCCAACGACAAGGGCTGCCAGCAGCGCCTGATCGAATTGCTGGAGCCGATCGGCTTCACGTGCGAGACCATCGTATCGAATGGCGTGACCAATCTGTGGGCGCGGCGCGGGACCGCCTCGCCCGTGTTCGTGTTCGCCGGCCACACCGACGTGGTGCCTTCCGGCCCGGTCGAGCAGTGGCAATCGCAGCCCTTCACGCCGACCCGGCGCGACGGCAAGCTGTATGGCCGCGGCGCCTCCGACATGAAGGCCTCGATCGCGGCCTTCGTGGTGGCGGCCGAGGAATTCGTGGCGGCGCATGCCGGCCATGCCGGCTCGATCGCCCTCCTGATCACCAGCGACGAGGAAGGCCCGGCCGTGGACGGCACCGTGGTCGTGTGCGAACTGCTGGAAGAGCGCGGCGAAACGCTGGACTATTGCCTGGTCGGCGAGCCGACCTCCAGCCACGTGCTGGGCGACATGATCAAGAACGGCCGCCGCGGCTCGCTGTCGGGCTGCCTGACGGTCAAGGGCATCCAGGGCCACATCGCCTATCCGCACCTGGCGCGCAACCCGATCCACCAGGCCGCGCCGGCGCTGGCCGAACTGGCGGCGGAAGTCTGGGACGAGGGCAACGAGTACTTCCCGCCGACCAGCTGGCAAGTCTCGAATATCGCTGCCGGCACCGGCGCCACCAACGTCATCCCTGGCCAGATGCGGGTCGATTTCAACTTCCGCTTTTCCACCGCCAGCACGGCCGACGGCCTGGAAGCGCGGGTCCATGCGATCCTTGACAAGCACGGCCTGGACTACGACCTGGTGTGGACCCTGTCCGGCCAGCCCTTCCTGACGCCGAAAGGCACGCTGTCGGACGCGGTCTGCGGCAGCATCCGCGACGAGCTGGGGGTAACGACCGAACTCTCGACCACTGGCGGGACCTCGGATGGCCGCTTCATCGCCCGCATCTGCCCCCAGGTGATAGAATTCGGGCCACCCAATGCCAGCATCCACAAGATCGACGAGCACATCGAATTGCGCTACATCGATCCGCTCAAGAACATCTACCGCCGCACGCTGGAACGCCTGCTGGCAGCGACACCGCCCAGCCCGACTCAAGCTTAACGGGGAACCGACATGACCACGACCAATTTTTCCACGCCGCGCGACTTGTTGCGCTTCGCCGTCACCCGTTTCAACGGCGCCAAGCTGTTCTTCGGCCACGGCAGCGCCGAAGCCTTCGACGAAGCCGCCTATCTGATCCTGCACACGCTCAAGCTGCCGCTCGACAAGCTCGATCCCTTCCTCGACGCCCGCCTGCTGCCGGACGAAGTCCTGCAGGTGCTGGCCGTGATCGAGCGCCGCGTCAGCGAACGCGTGCCGGCCGCCTACATCACCAACGAAGCCTGGCTGGGCAGCTATAACTTCTATGTCGACGAACGCGTGCTGGTGCCGCGCTCCTTCATCGCCGAGCTGATCCCGAACCAGTTCAGCCCCTGGGTGACCGATCCGGACGGCGTCGAAAACGTGCTCGAACTGTGCACCGGTTCCGGCTGCCTGGCGATCATGCTGGCCGACGCCTTCCCCAACGCGGTGGTGGACGCGATCGACATCTCGCAGGACGCCCTCGCCGTCGCCGAGCGCAACATCCGCGACTACAAGCTGGAAGGCCGCGTCAATCCGGTCGAATCCGACCTGTACGAGAACGTGCCCTTTAAAAAGTACGACCTGATCGTCAGCAATCCGCCTTACGTGAACGCCGATTCGATGGGCAAGCTGCCGCCGGAATACATGCGCGAACCGCAGATCGCCCTCGCCGGCGGCGCCGACGGCATGGACCTGGTGCGCCAGATCGTCGACGGCGCCGCCGAGCGTTTGACGCCGGATGGCGTGCTGGTGGTCGAAATCGGCAACGAGCGCGAGTTCGCGGAAGCCGCTTTCGGCAAGCTGGGACTGACCTGGCTGACCACCAGCATCGGTGACGATGCGGTGTTCTTGCTGACGGCCGATCAACTGGCTAAATAATTTACGTCGCGGCACGCACGCGTGCCATCGCGCTGAAAACCGTCATTCCCGCCTCCGCGGGAACGACGCAATAACTGACTCTCCCCATGATCCGATTCTCCAACGTCAGCCTGATGCGCGGCACCAAGCCGCTGCTGCAGGACGTCGACCTCACCCTCAACCCCGGCGACAAGATCGGCCTGATCGGCGCCAACGGCGCCGGCAAATCCAGCCTGTTCGGCATGCTGCGCAGCGAATTGCACCCGGACCAGGGCGCGATCGATTTCCCGCAGCGCTGGCGCATGGCCTACGTGGCCCAGGAGACGCCGGCGCTGGACCGCCCGGCGGTCGAGTACGCGATCGACGGCGACGTCAACCTGCGCAAGCTGCAGGCCGAGCTGGAACACCTGGAAACGGTGGAGTACACGGAGGAAAACGGCATCGCACTGGGCGAGGTGCACAGTCACCTGGCCGACGCCGACGCCTACACCGTGCAGTCGCGCGCCGAGCAGCTGCTGCTGGGCCTGGGCTTCACGCTGGCGCAGATGCAGCAGCCGGTGGCCAGCTTCTCGGGTGGCTGGCGCATGCGCCTGAACCTGGCGCAAGCCCTGATGTGCCCGTCCGACCTGCTGCTGCTGGACGAGCCGACCAACCACCTGGACCTGGATGCCATCATCTGGCTCGAGGACTGGCTCAAGCGCTACCAGGGCACCCTGATCATCATTTCCCACGACCGCGACTTCCTCGACGAAGTGGTCAACGTGATCGTGCACATCGACGAACGCAAGCTGAAGCGCTACTCGGGCAACTACAGCGACTTCGAGCGCCAGCGCGCCGCCGCCCTGGTGCTGGCCGCCGCCGCCTTCGAGAAGCAGCAGCGCACCCGCGCCCACCTGCAATCCTTCGTCGACCGCTTCAAGGCGCAGGCCACCAAGGCGCGCCAGGCCCAGAGCCGCATCAAGGCGCTGGCCCGGATGGAGGAACTGGCGCCGCTGCGCGCCGCCGCCGAGTTCTCGTTCGAGTTCCGCGACCCGGTGTCGGCACCGAATCCACTGCTGGTGCTGGACGAAGTCGATGCCGGCTACATCATCCGCGACGAGCATGGCGACCAGGTCGACACCAAGACCATCGTCCACGACATCAAGTTCTCGCTGCAGATCGGCCAGCGCATCGGCCTGCTGGGCGTGAACGGCGCCGGCAAGTCCACGCTGATCAAGACCGTCGCCTGCGAGCTGGCGCCGCTCACCGGCACCTCGACCCTGGGCAAGGGCCTGGTGGTCGGCTACTTCGCCCAGCACCAGGTCGAGATGCTGCGCCATGACGAATCGCCGCTGTGGCACATGCAGAAGATCGCGCCGACCGTGCGCGACCAGGAGCTGCGCAACTTCCTGGGCGGCTTCAACTTCCCGGGCGACATGGTCACCAGCCCGATCCGGCCCTTCTCGGGCGGCGAAAAGGCGCGCCTGGCGCTGGCCCTGATCGTGTGGCAGCGCCCCAACCTGCTGCTGCTGGACGAACCGACCAACCACCTGGACCTGGAAACGCGCGAGGCCCTGACCATGGCGCTGGCCCAGTTCGAGGGCACGCTGGTGGTGGTCTCCCACGACCGCCACCTGCTGCGCGCCACCACCGACGAATTCATCATCGTCGCCGACGGCCGCCTGCAGCCCTTCGACGGCGACCTCGACGACTACAAGGACTGGCTGTTCAAGACCAAGCTGAAGGCGGTCGAAGCCGGCAAGGCTGCAGCCGCGGCGCCGGCCAAGGAAAGCAAGCCCGCCCCGGCTGCCGCCAAGGTCGCCGTGGCCGCCGCACCCAGTGCGCCGGCCGACCGCAAGGAACAGAAGCGCGTCGGTGCCGAAGAACGCCAGCGCCTGGCCGCCCTCAGGAAGCCGATCGAGAACCGCATCAAGCGGGTCGAGGAGCAGATGGCCAAGCTGAACGCCAAAAAGGCGGAGGTCGACGCGCGCCTGCTGGAGCCGGGGATCTATGACGCCGACAAGAAGGATGCGCTGAAGGCCCTGGTGGCCGACCAGGCCTTCGTGACGCGCGACCTGGGGCAGCTGGAAAACGAGTGGATGGAGTTGCAGGAGCAGTTGGAAGGGCTGGCTGCGTAAGCTGGCTGCATAAGCCGGCTGCATCAGCGGAAAGCCTGGCTGACGAAGGAAACAGTCAGGCAACCTGGCGGCTACCCTCACCCCGCACCGACATCAAACGATCGATATCCACCAGAATCACCCGCCGCCCGCCCACCTGCGCCAGCCCGATCAGGTAATCGGCATCGCTGCACTCCGCGCCCGGCAAGGCCGCGATCTGGTCCGGGCGCAGGGTCATCACGCCGCTGACACCATCCACCACCATCCCCATCACGCAGCTCGACAGCCGCAGGATGATGACGTCGGTCATCGGGTCCGGCGCCGACGGCGTACTGCCGAAGGCGGCGCGCATGTCGACCAGGGGCATGATCACGCCGCGCGACACCGCCACACCGCCGATGATCTCGCCGCTGGAAGCGAAACGCTCGAGCGCCTTCAGCACGCGCAACTCCTGCACTTTGGCGAAGTCGAGGCCGTATTCCAGGCCGCCGAGGGTAAAGCTCAGGAACTGCGACGCAAGCGCGCCGCCTTCGGTTGCGCCGCCGGGCGCGCTGCTGTCGATCGTGTCGTGCATGTGAGTCCCCTGTTCGAAACCCCATGCTAGGACAACTGCCCCAAGGAAATATTGACTACAGTCAATATTTTAGGACACATTCATACCCTTGCATTCGGGCGCCATCGGCTTACAATAAATACATCTAACAGCTTCTAACAATCAGAAGGATACGACGATGTTTCGGTGGCTGAAACGCCTGCTTTCCGGCACCGCCGTCGCACTCGCGCCGCCGGCGCGAACACCTTTGCCGAGGCAAGCCGCCGAAGCACCTGCCGAGCGCCCCGCTGCGCATTCGCTCGCCTACGCCGACGAGCTGTCCCTCGATCGTTTTTCCGACCGCTTCAGCGATCCGTGCGTGGCAGCCGGCACCACCGCACAGGAAAAAAACGAGGCGGCGTCCCGCGCCGGGCACACCGCCATGCCGCCGGTGTCCTTCGAACAGCTCGATCACATCAACGGCGCCTGGAACGGCTGGCTGTTCGACCGCCACGACCAGGATGGCCTGGACCTGACCGAAACCGAGTCGCGCGTGCTGGAAGCGCTGGCGTCCATCCTGTCCGCACAACAGTCGGGGGCCGCCCTGGTGCGGCGCATGCCCGGCCTGATTCCCCAGCTGCTGCAAAGCCTGCGCAGCGACAGTTTTTCCGGCGCCGCGCTGGCGCGCACGATTTCCTCGGACGTGGTGCTGGTAGCGGCCGTGATCCGGCTCGCCAATAACTGCCACCAGGGCACGGCCAACGCCATCACCAGCGTCGAACATGCGGTGATCCTGATCGGGCAGGAAGGCTTGCGCCAGCTGATCACGACGGTGGCCTTCCGCCCCATCATCGACATGAACTCGGGCTTTTACACGCGCCGGCTGGCGCCGCGCCTGTGGGAACATGCGGAGCGCTGCGCGATCAGCGCGCGCCAGCTGGCCGCGCCGATGGGGATCCTGCCCTTCGACGCCTTCCTCGCCGGCATGCTGCACAACGTCGGCATGATCGTCTCGCTGCGCATCATGGACCAGATGGCCAGGGGCGAACGCAAGCTGGGTTCCGAGATGTTCCTGGCCCAATTGGCGCGCGCCACGCGGGCGCTGGCCTGCAGCATCGCGCGCGAATGGCATTTCCCGGAGTCGGTGGCGCAGGCGCTGTCCGAACAAGGCGGCCTGCACCGGGGCGCGCAGATGTCGCCGCTGGGGCGCCTGCTGAAGCTCACCGACTACCTCGGCAAGGTGCGCCTGCTGGTGGAAAACGAACTGTTGGACGAATCGAATCCGGAACTGTTCTCCGGCTTGCCGGCGAATGCGGCGCAGTGTTATTCGGCACTGGCTGCGAGCCGCGAACAAGCCGCACCGGCTTGAGAGCCGCTCGCAGCCAACTCTCTCTTTCGCTGCGAGCCGCGAACAAGCCGCGCCGGCTTGAGAGCCGCTGCCTTCGCAGGGACGACGTGGCGGCGGTGAATCGATTTATACCGTTTCCGCGTCGGCACCCTGCTCGCTGCTCCACACAAAGCGCCCGTCAGACCCGGCGAACAGCAGCTCGCCGTGCTGCGGGCCGCGCAGCCTGGTCTTGATCTCGCGCGGCGCCATCAGGTAGGGGCTGCCGCCGATAGGGTTGAAACCGAGCACGCGCACCTGGGTTTCGCCCTGCACCTGCTTGACCTCGACCCGCGACACGCAGGCCGCGTCCAGGCGCTGCGCCTCCAGGCCGGCCAGCATCTGCATGCCCTTCTGCTGCTCGGCCTCGGCGGCCTTGGCCCTGGCCGAGACATCGGCCACTTCCTTCAGCGCCGGCGCCACGTCCTGGCCCATGCGCTGGAATTGCTGCGCCTGCTCAGGCGACAGCGTGATCTCTTTCTTGCGCACCCTGGACGCCACCATCAGATAGCGCCGCAGGTCGGAACGGTTGGTCAGGGCCGCCACGGCGTCCTTGTGGCGCGCCGCCAGTTCGCCGAACTGGGCGACGCGCTGCGACACCGCCGCGATCACCTCGCCGATCTGCGGGCCTTCGGGCCGCAGCAGGCAGACCAGCATCTCGCCCTGCTTGCGCGGCAGCGCGACATCGACCGTCACGCGGCGGCCGGCGATGGCGCTGCCCTCCGCTACGCCAACCGTGACTTCGTCGCCGACGATCTCGCAGTTGACCGCGTGCGCGACGGTGACGCGGGTGCCGGCGACGATGCAGTTCTCGGCGCGTTCCAGCACCACCACGCCATCCAGCGCCTGGACCAGCGCGCTCGACGCGACCCCGCGCACGTGGATGTCGCCGCGCTTGTTGCGGGCACTGCCGCCGACCAGGTTGGCATGCAGCAGGATGGTGCCGCCGCGCGAGACCAGGCGCCCGTAGACATCGGCATGGACCGTGATGCCCTCGCCTTCGATCTCGCGGTTTTCCTGCACCTGGCCGAATTCTTCATAGTCGCCGGTGAGCTGCAGGTTGCCGGTGGTCTTGGCGCTGACGCCATCGTGACTGACGATCTTGTCTTCGATCGACATGCGGCTGGTCTTGGCGTCCACCGCCAGGAAGCCGGCGCGCTGCGCCACCAGGAATTCGCCGTCCGGGTGGCGCTCGACGCGCGTGCCAGCGCCGGCATATGCGCCGAGATCGGTATCGCTGCCGGGGGTGGCGGCCATCGGCACACCGGACATTTCGACACCGGCGCTACCGGCGCTGGCCGCGATCTTTTGCAGCAGGCGCAGACCCGGTTTCAGCTGAGGGAAGCGATTCTGGAAGCTGTGCAGGTCGAGGCGGCCGTCGGCCAGCTGGCGCGGCGCATTGCTGCGGTGAAGTTCGTCCGAGACTTCGACAATGCGGGCATCCTCGCCGGGCACCGGCTCCAGCCGCTGGGCGACCATGACGCGGTCGGCCTTGGGTGCGGCGATCGCCGCGCGCACGGCGTCGAGCTCGATGCCGAAGCGGATGCCCTTGCTCCAGGCGTCGGCGATGAATTCGTCGATGTCGAGATGGGTGGGCGTGCCCGGACCGTCGGGGTCGGCCGGGTCGGGCAGCCAGAGCGGCTCGAAATAGTATTCGGCGCGGCCGCCGCCGATCTTCAGCGAACGGTAGAGCGCGCGGCGCGCCGGCGCGAAAGGCAGCACCTCGGCGGCGATGCGCACCATGCCGCCACCGGCCGCCGCCGGTGCCGCTGCCGATACGGGCCCGGCGCCGAACAAAAACTTCAGGAAGATCGGGTAATCGAGACCGGCGAACAGCTTGCCCTCTCGGAAGATGGCGTCGACGGCTGCGGCCAACCCGGCGCGCGGCGCGGCCGGATCGGCATACACGCCGTCGGCACGCACGGCGATGCAAGTTTCGGTGGATGCTTCGGTGGACACGATACGGCTCCAGTAAACCGCGGCGGTATGTGCGCCCGGATGAAGCTGGTTAGCGTATCACGTTGCTGACAATAAATAAATATAAGTCAACAATGTTGTTTTAAGGTAACGAATTCAGCAAAAACGGCAACATCACCGGTCGCGTTTGCGCGGGTACAGGTCCATGCCCGCTTCGTTGATCTGGCGCCGCAGGTCGCGCCGCTCGTCCGGCGTCAGGCGGCCGCTGTCGCGAGGCCGGTTTTCGCGCGGTGGCTGGGCATATTGCGGCTGTTGCTGCTGCTGTTGGGCCTGCTGCTGGCCGCGTCCCTGGTCGCCGTAGCCGCGAATCTCCGCCTCGCGCTGGCCGCGGTCCTGCTGCGGCAGCGAAAAGCGCTCGCGCCCCTGGTGCTGTTGCTGTTGCTGAGGGTCGTCGCGGCGCTCGCCGTATTGTTGGGCGGAAGCGAAGCCGGCGCCAAATACCAGGGCGCACGCCAGCGCACTGCGAAGGGCGGTGCGCGCGATGCGCACTGCCTTCGATGCCGCCTGGTTGTCCGTGAACGCGCTATTCATTTGGTGTTCCTCTTCCGCGATGCCGATTTAAAAGTTAAGCTCTGATCTAAAGCTGTAATACGTGAACCGATGAAGCATGCAGCGTGATTCGATGAGGTCAGTGTATGAGGATTCCGAAATACGTATAAGACCAATTGGGTAAAGTTTGTAACACAATGTAATGCCTCATCCATAACACCTGCCGGGCAAGCGATAAGAAGTTACCATAGCGACATTAATCTGACAAATCTTGACAGAATCATGAATGCTACAAGCTCGAACAATGGTGCTCCCAACCACAGTGGCCACGCCGCCAAGATCATGGTCGTCGACGATGACGTGCGCCTGCGCGACCTGCTGCGCCGCTACCTGACCGAGCAGGGTTTCCAGGTGGTGACGGCGGAAAGCGCGCCGGCCATGAACAAGTTGTGGCTGCGCGAACGCTACGACCTGCTGGTGCTGGACCTGATGCTGCCCGGCGAGGATGGCCTGTCGATCTGCCGCCGCCTGCGCGGCGCCGGCGACCAGACCCCGATCATCATGTTGACCGCCAAGGGCGAGGATGTCGACCGCATCGTCGGCCTCGAGATGGGGGCCGACGACTACCTGCCGAAGCCTTTCAATCCGCGCGAACTGGTGGCGCGCATCAATGCGGTCCTGCGCCGCAAGGGCCCGGACGAGATCCCGGGCGCGCCCAGCGAGACCCCGCAGACCTTCGAGTTCGGTGACTTCGTGCTCGACCTCGGCACCCGCACGCTCAAGAAGAATGGCGAGACCGTGCCGCTGACCACCGGCGAATTCTCGGTGCTGAAGGTGTTCGCCCGCCATGCGCGCCAGCCGCTGTCGCGCGAAAAACTGATGGAACTGGCGCGCGGCCGCGAATACGAAGTCTTCGACCGCTCGCTCGACGTCCAGATCTCGCGCCTGCGCAAGCTGATCGAACCCGATCCGTCCAGCCCGCTGTACATCCAGACCGTCTGGGGCCTGGGCTATGTGTTCATCCCTGAAGGCCAGCCACGCTAGTGTCCACGACGTTCGCCAAGACACGCCCCGAGCGGCGCACCGCACCCCGCCCCGAATCCGGCCCGCTGCGCCGTTTGCTGGGATGGAGCCGCAGCGGCCTGTTCTGGCGCACCTTCCTGCTGCTGTCGGTCCTGACGGCCCTGTCGATGGCCTCGCTGTACGGCATGATCGCGGTGTTCCAGCGTGGCGCCCAGGCCGAGCAGACCTCCGAGCTGCTGGTGTCGGTGGTCACCATCACCAAGGCGGCGCTGACCCACTCGGCGCCCGACCTGCGGCGCGAACTCCTGATCGAACTGGTATCGAACGAAGGCATCCGCATCCTGACGCTGGAGCCGACCGACCGCATCGAGCCGCCGCCCACCAATTCCCTGATGCCGGAAATCGCCGCGCGCGTGCGCGACAAGCTGGGCCAGGACACGCGTTTTTCGCGCCGCGTGAACGACATGCCGGGCTTCTGGGTCAGCTTCGACATCGACGGCGACAAGTACTGGCTCATGCTGGAGCGCGAGCGCCTGGCCGGCCTGACGCGCGTCCAGTGGCTCGGCTGGGCCGCGCTGGTGGGCGTGCTGTCGCTGCTGGGCGCGGCGGCGATCTCGAGCCTGGTGAACCTGCCGCTGGCGCGCCTGACCGCGGCGGCGCGCTCGATCGCCCAGGGCAAGCGCCCCGCCCCGCTGCCGGAAAAAGGCTCGCAGGAGATCATCGAGGCCAACCGCAGCTTCAACCAGATGATCGAGGACTTGCAGCAGCTCGAGAAGGACCGCGCCGTGATCCTGGCCGGCATCTCGCACGACCTGCGCACCCCGCTGGCGCGCATGCAGCTGGAACTTGAAATGGCCAACCTGTCGACCGAGGCGCGCGACGGCATGCAATCGGACATCGCGCAGATGGACGCCATCATCGGCCAGTTCCTCGACTTCGCCCGTCCGACCGAGGCCGCGACCTTCGTGCCGGTCAACCTGTCCGAACTGCTCGACGACTGCGCGCGCGAGACCGGCCGCCTGCAGGACGTGCGCGTCAGCACCGACATCGAGGATGGCATCCACGTGCCCGCCAACAGCACCGACCTGCGGCGCGTGATCAACAACATCATCGAGAACGCACGCCGCTACGGCAAGACCCCCGGCCAGGAAGTCACCGAAATCGAGATTGCCTGCCACGTCAAGCTGACCGGCCATGGCCGCCGCGCGGTGGTCGAGATCTGGGACCATGGCGTGGGTGTGCCGGACGACCAGATCCAGCTGCTGCTGCGCCCCTTCACGCGCCTCGACAGCGCGCGCGGCCAGGCCAACGGCGCCGGGCTCGGCCTGGCCATCGTCGAGCGCGTGATCGCCCGCCACAACGCCGAGCTGAACGTGCGCAACCGCGACGGCGGCGGGCTGGCGATTTCGTTTGCCCTGCCGCTGGCCGGCTGATACCAGTTTCGATCACTGCGCCGCGCGTCCGCAAAAGTTATACTGGCGCCTTCCGTTCCCACCCGACCGAAGGCGACCCACATGCTTGAAAACGCAACCCCACTCCAGTACAGCGACGTCGAACAGGCCGCCGCGCGCATCGAGGGCGCGGCCCATCGCACACCGGTAGCGACATCGCGCACCGCCGACGCGATGGCAGGCGCCAGCCTTTTCTTCAAGTGCGAGAATCTCCAGCGCATGGGCGCCTTCAAGTTCCGCGGCGCCTACAACGCCATCGCCAGGTTCAGCGAGGCCCAGCGCCAGGCCGGCGTGCTTACCTATTCCTCGGGCAACCATGCCCAGGCGATCGCGCTGTCGGCAAGCCTGGCCGGCATCCGCGCCGCCATCATCATGCCGAACGATGCGCCGGCGCTGAAGGTCGCGGCAACCAAAGAATACGGCGGCGAAGTGATCTTCTATGACCGCTACACCGAAAACCGCGAAGAAATCGGACGCCGCCTGGCGGCCGAGCGTGGCATGACCCTGATTCCGCCCTACGACCATCCGGACGTGATCGCCGGCCAGGGCACGGCGGCGAAGGAACTGTTCGAGGAAGCCGGCGAACTCGACGTGCTGCTGGTGCCGCTCGGTGGTGGCGGCCTGCTGGCCGGCTGCGCGCTGGCGGCGACTGCACTGTCGCCGTCCTGCAAGATCATCGGCGTGGAACCGGAAGCCGGCAACGACGGCCAGCAATCGCTGCGCACCGGCCAGATCGTCGACATCGGCGTGCCCCAGACCATTGCCGACGGCGCCCAGACCAGCCACCTGGGCCAGCACAATTTCGCGGTGATCCAGCGCCTGGTCGACGACATCGTCACCGTCAGCGATGCCCAGCTGGTGGCAACCATGAAGTTCTTCGCCGAGCGCATGAAGATGGTGGTCGAACCGACCGGCTGCCTGGCCGCCGCCGCGGTGCTGCAGGGTGTGGTCCCCGTAGCCGGCAAGCGCGTCGGCATCCTGATCAGCGGCGGCAACGTCGACCTGGCGCGCTTCGCCAAGCTGGTCACCGACTGAAGCTGCGCTTGATTGCGACAGTCCTTGTTAGCCGCCGCACAGTCGCGCCCGCCGGCTTGGCATACAGTGGCCCTGCAACAACAACGCTAACAAGGAGGCCTGTATGAAACACTTGCTTCTCGCCGCCCTCGTGGCCGGCGCCTTCGGCAGCATCACCACCGTTCCCGCCAGCGCGGCCGTCGTGGTCGTGGAAACCGCCCCACCGCCGCCGCGCGCCGAGCGCATGCCGCCGCCGCGCCGCGGTTACGTCTGGTCGCCCGGCCATTGGGAATGGCGCCGCGGCCACCACGTCTGGGTCGGCGGTAGCTGGCTGCGCGAACGTCATGGTTATGCCTACCACGCACCGGCCTGGGTCCAGCGCGACGGCCGCTGGGTGATGGAAGGCGGCCGCTGGGAACGCGGCGGCCGGCGCGACAACGATGGCGATGGCGTGCCCAACCGCCACGACGCGCGGCCGAACAATCCGAACCGCAGCTGAGTTTCCTCCATCCGGCATGAAACAAACGCCCTCCGCGGCAACGCGGAGGGCGTTGTTCATTGCGCGGCTGGCCAAAAAAATCCGCCAGCGCATTGCTGCGGCTGGCGGCGAATCCGGGCGGGAGAGGCCCGGAGGAGACAGAGATAAAGCCAGCACATCACTGCATGGCTACAGGACAGAGGTTGGGACGCCCATGGCATCCACAAGGGCCGATGCGGGTAATCGATGGCGCGCCAAACGGTAGGCGCAGTCGTACGTTCTCATAAACGCCACCGTGTAAATATGGGTGAGGCAGCGAACAGACCGGTGCCTGCTCCCAGGCGCACGATGCAATTTCGACAAGGAGATTGCCATGAAACGCCCAGTCACCCTACTGAGCATGTTCGCCACCCTGGTCGTCGCGGTGCCGCTGGCGGCACCGGTCGCGATGGCCGGCGGCGAGATCGTCAAATGCGTGGACGCGAGCGGCCACGTGACCCTGACCGACCAGCCCTGCGACGGCGGCGCCGCCACCGTACGCCTGACAGCGGGTCCGGAACAGGATGCGCCGGCAGCCACCCCGCAGCGCCACGTGCTGCCGGCGGTCGACCTGCGCCACGATGCCTGGAAGCGCCCTGCCGCCGCGCGCCCGGCGACGCTGGCCCTCGATGTCGCCACCCTGAAGGCGGCGCGCCGCACCTTGCTGATGCTGGATGCCCGGCCGACGCTGGCCGGCCTGAATTAAGCGGATGCGCCCAGTGTGCTGACCACCTGCCGCACCGCTTCCGACTTGATGAAGCTGGCGGAGGACGCCGCCGCCAGCAGTTTTTCCGGCGCCTGCGAGCGCGCGATCGCGAAGCCCTGCACATAGTCGACGCCGATCCCGGCCAGGGTGCGGACGGTGTCCGCATCCTCGGCCCATTCGGCGATGGTTTTCATGCCCAGGTTGGCGGCTAGGTTGACGATCGCCTCCACGATGGCGACGTTGGCGGGGTGGGCGTTGATGTTGACGATGAAGTTGCCGTCGATCTTGAGCAGGTCCGCCGGCAGCTCTTTCAGGTACGAGAACGAGGTGTAGCCGGCGCCGAAGTCGTCGAGCGCCACCTTGACGCCGAAGTTGCGCACCTGGTCGATGAAGCGGCGCGTATTCTCCAGATCGTGCAGGGCCACGCTTTCCGTGATCTCCATGCACAGGCGCGCCGCCACGTGGGCGTGGCGCGCCAGGATCTCCAGGGTGTCCTGCACGAAGCGCTCGTCGTTGAGCGAGGCGCCCGACAGGTTCATGCAGACAAAGCGGGTGTTTTGCAGCGCCTCCAGGTTGTCCTCGATCCAGCCGAGCGTGGTCGACAGCACCCAGCGGTCGATCACGCCCGCGCGGCCGCTCTTCTCGGCCGCGCCGATCAGCGGGCCGGCGGCGCACACGCGGCCGTCGGACTCGCGCATGCGCAGCAGCACCTCGAAGTTCAGGGACTCGGTCGGCGCACTCAGCGACATGATCGGCTGCATTTCCAGGAACATGCCTTCGGTTGCGTTGGGGCCGGACAGGCGCTCCATCAGCTTGAGTTCCGCTTCGCGTTCCTGGAAGGCGGCGGAACCGCTCGTGTACACCACCAGGCCCTCGCTGTGGCCATCCTTGGCTTCGCGGCAAGCGCGGTCCGCGGTCGACACCGCGTCCTTCATCGGCATGCCAGGCGTCACTTCGATCAGGCCGACCGAGCTGCGCACGTGGAAGGCCTTGTCGCCGACGCGGTAGGGCGTGCCGCCGATGCGGTCGACGATGCCGCGGCAGATCAGGGTCGCCAGCGGCACCGCGGTGTCGGGCATGACGATCACGAACTCGTCGCCGCCGACGCGGCCGATCTTCTGGCCGCCGCCCAGCATCTGCTCCATGCGCTCGCACACCTGCTTCAGCACCTCGTCGCCGGCGGCGTGGCCGAACAGGTCGTTGATCAGTTTGAAGCGGTCGAGGTCGATGTAGGCGAGGCTCAAGGCTCTGCCGTTGCGCGCTGTCAGCGCCGCGGCGAACACCTTTTCGATGCCGCGCCGGTTGAATACCTTGGTCAGCGCATCGTTGTCGGCCATGAAGCGGAGCTGCTCGGTGGCCTTGACCTTGTCCGTCACGTCCTGCATCACGGCTTCGATGCGGCCGCGTGCCAGGGTCGCGCTGACCATGAAGCAGCGGCTGCCGTCGCGGCTGGTGACCTGCATCTCGGCGTCGTTCTGCATGTGCACCTGCTCGTGCAGGGTGATCCAGTAGCTCTCGGCGAAGAACTGCTTCCAGGCGGTGCGTCCGGGGGAGAAGCCGGCGCTGCCGCTGCTACTGCCGCTGCCCATATCGAGCATCTTCAGCATGGCCGGGTTGGCGCTCAGGAAATGGCCGTACATGTCGAGGGTGAACAGGCCGACCGGCATCGCCTCGTAGGCATGCCGCAGTTTGTCCTGGGCTTCCAGGCGCTGCTCGGTCTCGATGCGCATCTGCTCGGCCACGGCCAGCGCCGCCAGCATGCTGGAGGCCAGGGCCGCGGTGACGCTGTTGGCCACGCCCAGCAGCTCGCGCACCCCCAGCGCCGCCGCGAACACCTCGGCCAGGCTGGCCACGAAGGTGACGGTAAAGGATGCAGCGAACCACATCGCCACCTGCGACTGCCAGCGCAGCATGACGTGCGCCAGGCCGAGGATCATCAGCGTCAGGCCGGCCGCCACGATGCACCACAACACCGGCAGGAAGCCGCCGTAGGGCAGCCAGATGGCGCACGGCAGCAGGGCCAGGCAAAACCACTGGGTGATCCGCAGCGGCAGCGCGAAGCGGGTGCGCAGCAGGCCGGGGCCGAACAGCGTCATATACAAGGTCAGGGTGGCGATCGCGTACAGCGCCATGGTCATGGCGCGGCCCGGCAGCAGCCACTCGACCGGCACATGCTGGCCGAGCCACTGGACGTCCCAGCCGGCCGACAGCGCGGCGACGCGCAGGTTGAGGAACAGCCAGCCGGCGAATTGCAGGTAGAGCACCTGGCGGTTGATGAGGGCGGTGACCAGCACGAACAGGCTGAGCACGATCATGCCGCCGTCGAGGAGGCCCGACTGGCGATGGAACTGCTGGGTCGACAAGGCCAGGCGCTCGGCCGGCCACTGCAGCACGCTCAGGCGCGCCGGGCCGGAGAAGGTGGCGCGGCACAAGATGTCGCCGGCGGTCTTCGGCAGACGCAGCGCGAAACCGGCCTTGGCGTCGGCCAGTGCGCCGTCGGCACCGGCGCGCGTGGCGCTGCCGAGCTCCCTGAGGGTGGCGCCGTCCCAGCAGCGCAGCGCGACCGCATGGCGCGAAGGAAACTCGAGCATTTGCTGGCCGCCTGCCGGCCCGTCGGCCGGCTGTTGGCGCGGGTGCAGCGCCAGCCACAGCGGCGCTTCGGACAAGCGGGTATCGTGGTAATCGACCGGATGCGCCTGGGCGAGCTCGCTCAGGGCCGCCGAGGGCGTGAGGGCTACGCCATTCTCTGCCACCACCAGGAAGCTCAGCGGCTGGCCGCCGGCGGCCGGGAAGTGGCTGTGCCATAGCAGCAGGATCAGGGCCGAGCCGAGCGCGACCCCGAGCGGCACCAGCCAGACCGACAGCAGGCGCATGACCCTCTCGACGGCGCGTTGGGCGGCAAGCACCACCGTCGGTTTATAGAGGGGTCTGGGCGGCTGTAAAGGCTGGAACATGCATGTATGGGACGGACCGGCGCCGGCAGAGGCGCCGGCAGCATCGGGCTAGAGGATACAGGCTGACAATAGTTCCGTCATGCAATATTTCCCGATATGCGTCGTTTGCGCTTCCCCGGCATGGCCTGGTGCCTGAGCTGTGCCGCCCTGGCGACATTCAGGGCATGAAGCGCGCCGTGCCCGCCACCCGGATCGAGCCGCCGGCCTCTGCGCCGATGGCCGCATGCAGGCGCGAACGCATGCCCATGTCCTCGCCCTGCACCACGTCGATGGCGCCGCCATGCGGCCATCCCAGGTCGCGCAAGTAGCCGGCCAGCGCGGCGGTGCCGGCGCCGGTGGCCGGGTCTTCGTAGACGCCGCCGATGGCGAAGGGGTTGCGGGTATGGAACAGGCGCGGCCCTTCCGCCCATGCCAGCACGATGGTGGTGAGGCCGTGCGCCGCCATCAGCGCACGTCCGGCTTCCAGGTCGTAGCGCATCGCCGCCAGCAGCTTGCGGCTGGCCAGCGCCAGCACCAGGTGATTGGCGCCGGCGTGGGCGAAGCCGGGCGGGATGCGCGGGTCGAGGTCGGTCCCGGCATAGCCGAACAGGGCCAGCGCGTCCGCCACCAGCGCCGGCGCCGCCGCGCGGCTGAAGGTGGGCGGCGACTGCAGCGCGGCGCTGACCAGGGCGCCCTCCCCCGTTTCCGCGCGGCGGCCTTCGACCGTGATGGCGGCCTGGTTCAGGGTCAACCGGAACACTCCGTCGCCATGGGCCCGGGCCAGCGCCGCGCCCAGCGCGATGGTGGCGTGGCCGCAGAACGGCACTTCGGCGTCCGGCGAAAAATAGCGCACGCGCCAGCCGGCGCCCTCGCTGCTGTCGAAAGGTGCTGCGAAGGCCGTTTCCGAGAAGCCGACCGCGCGCGCCAGTTGCTGCATCCGGTCGGCCGGCGGCAGCGCGGCGCCGATCCAGACGCCGGCCGGATTGCCGCCGACGGGACCATCGGAAAAGGCGGCGATGCGCAGGATCGCGGCGGGATCGACTTGGTGTGGGGTCACGATGAACGCCTCGGTGATGTGGACAGGCAGCCATGATAGTGCCGCGCTGGAAAAGCTGCTGGCGGGATGCCGCCGGCAGCTTTTCCGCTTCAGTACGCACGACTGATCCCGCTCAGTTCGCGCCGGCCTCTCCCTGCGTAATCTGGAGACGGTGGCCTTGCCAAAGAATTAACTTCCAGCAATGGCGCCACCGTCCCTTCCACCCAATGCTGCATCGACCGATTTCGAGGAGGCTGGCATGTCCACCGGGTCCACCATGTTGCGCGCTGTCCTGAGCAAACCATCGCGTGTTCCAAGCTGTCTGGGAGGCCTGCTGCTGGCCGCCCTGCTCCCCTGCGGCAGCGCGCTGGCCGACCCGCTATATGCCGTGACCGCGCTCGCCGCGGCCGGCAGCAGCGGCACCGGCATCAATGCCGCCGGCGCCGTGGTCGGCCAGTTCGCCAATGGCGGCGGCAGCCACGGTTTCGTCTACGGCGCCGGCGGCTTCCTCGATCTCGGCACGCTGGGCGGTGCCGGCAGCGCCGCCAACGGCATCAACGACCATGGTGCCATCGTCGGCTGGGCCGACAACGGCAGCGGCCAGCGCCGTGCCTTCCTCTATGACGGCGGCGTGATGTCCGACCTCGGCACCCTGGGCGGCGCCGGCAGCACCGCCTGGGCCATCGACAATAGCGGCACCATCATCGGCTCGGCCTCGACCGGGCAGGAAGAACTCCCCTACTTCCAGCAAGCCTTCCGCTATGCCGGCGGCAGCATGCAAGGCCTGGGCACCCTGAGCGGGGGCCTGGGCAGCACCGCCTATGCGATCAACGCCCATGGCCTGATCGCCGGCTTTTCCTACGAAGGGCCGATCACGGTGCCCGAGTATCCGAGCCATGCCACCACCTTCGCGGGCGGCGCGGTGACGGAGATCGCGCCGCTGGACAATGGCCTCGTATTCGGCATCAACGATGCCGGCCAGATGGTCGGCCGCTACGGCTTCACCACCGGCTCGCGCGGCTTTGTGTTCGCCAACGGCGTGGCGACGGAACTCGGGCTGCTCGACCCCGTCTTCGGCTCCGGCCAGGGTACCGACATCAACAACCTGGGCCAGATCGTCGGCGCCTCCATGGTCCAGATCGGCGAGTTTCAATCGGGTTACCACGGCGTCCTGTATGGCCTCGACGGCACGCCGACCGACCTCAATGCCCTGATCGATCCGGCCAGCGGCTGGGAAATCGTCGATGCCGCCAGCATCAACGATGCCGGCCAGATCGCCGGTACCGCTTGCAAGGGCGGCGAGTGTTTCGCGGTGCGGCTCGACCTGGTGCCCGCGGTGCCCGAGCCGGGCAGCTGGGCGATGTTCGCCGGCGGCCTGCTGCTGTTCGGCATGCGCGGCCGGCGCCCGGTGTGGCGCGCCGGCGGGCGCAGCCAGGCGCGATAAGCGTCAGAAGCCCGGCGGACGCTCGCCGGACACGCCGGCCGACTTCTCCAGCGCCAGTCCGACACGGGCGATGGTGCCTTCGTCGAACAGGCGTCCGATCAAGGTCACGCCGTGCGGCACGCGACGCGGCGGGTCAAAGGTGGGCAATGGCTGGGCCGGGTTCGGCGCCCAGTCGCTGCGCGCCTGGCCGACCTCGACGCTGCCGGTACGCAGGGTCAGCGAGGGGTGGCCGGTATTGTTCGAGATGGTCAGCATCTCTTCGCGCAAGGACGGTACCAGCAGCAGGTCGACCTGGCGGAACACGCGCGCCATCTCCTGCGCCACCTTGCGCCGCAAGCGGTCGGCCTGCACGAAGTCCACGGCCGACAGGAAGCGCGCCTGGCGGAACAGATTCGGCCAGGCGTCCGGCACCTGGGCCTTGAGCTGGTCGACGCGGCCGTCCAGGGTGATGTCCTCGAAGGCCGCCGCGGCTTCGGCGAACAGCAGGGTATTCAGCGACTGGTAGGGCCAGTCGGGCAGCGTGACCGGCACCGGGCTCAGGCCGAGCTTTTTCAGCGATTCAAGCGCGGCGCGGTCGACCTCGGTGGCCGGCGCTTCCTGCATCCAGGCCGGGAAGTAGCCGACTTTCAGGCCTTTCAGCGCTTGCGTGCCGGCGCCCGCATCGAAGTCGAGCTTTGCTTCGACCCCGGCGGCGTCACCCGCGTCGACACCCGAAATCGCCTGCAGCACCAGCATCGCATCCTCGACGCTGCGCGTCATCGGCCCCAGCTTGTCGAGCGACCAGCACAGTGTCATCGCACCGGTGCGCGGCACCCGGCCATAGGTCGGGCGCAAGCCGGTCACGCCGCAGCGCATCGCCGGGCTGACGATGCTGCCGCCGGTCTCGCTGCCGATCGAAAAGGCAACCAGGGCCGCCGCCGTGGCCGCGCCCGGCCCCGCGCTGGAGCCCGAGGCGCCCTCTTCCGGCAGCCAGGGATTCATGGTCTGGCCGCCGAACCAGATGTCGTTCAGGGCCAGTGCGCCCAGGCTCAGCTTGGCGACCAGTACCGCGCCGGCGGCGTTCAGCTTGGCCACCACGGCCGCATCCTGCTGCGGCACGCGCTCGCGGTGGAACTCGGCGCCCCAGGTGGTGCGGATGCCGGCGGTGTCCAGCAAGTCCTTCACGCCATACGGGATGCCGTGCAAGGGGCCACGGTACTTGCCGGCGGCGATGTCGCGGTCGGCCTGGCGCGCCTGGGCCAGCGCGTGCGCTTCGGTCAGGGTGATCACGCTGCGCAGGCGGCCATCGAGGCGCTTGATGCGTGCGATGTAGATGCCGGTCAGGCGTTCGGCCGTGATGGCGCGGGTCTCGATCCAGCGCGCCAGCCGGGTGACCGGGGCGTAGGCGATGTCTTCGTCGCGGGTAGGCAGCGGGCCGGGGTTCATCCGGCTGCGCACGAACTTGCCGCGCGTGCTGCCGATGGTGCTGCCTGCGGTGCCGCCGGCTGTGTGACCATACGCAGCGCCGGCCGCCTCCAGCGGCCGCCAGACCGTGGCCGGCGCCAGTTCCGGCGCCAGTGCCAGCGTGCGCGGACCGCTGCGCCTTTCCATGGTCGAGGACAGCGAGACCCGCCAGCTGCCCGCCATCATCGCGCGCTGGGCCGGCGTGTAGCGCACCTGCACCAGCTTCTCGGCTTCGGCGAAGGTGGCCGGCGTTACCGCCGGGCCGAAGCCGGCGGTGGCGCCGAAGGTGGGCGGAGCGCCGGGCGTCGCCACGCCGGGCGTCGCCACGCCGGGCGTGGCGGACGACGCCGGCGTCGGGACTGCACCATCCTGCGCCAGCGGTGCGGCACGGACGGCATCGGCGACGGCCAGCAGGCCGAGAGGCGCGTTGATCAGGAATTGACGGCGTTGTTTCATGGACCCTCGATGGTAGGCACTGTGATCGGAATGGGAAGCAAGCCACCGATCCTACCGTAGAGTCATGGGCGCAACAACAAGCTCAAGGCTCCAGCACCGCCGCCAGGTGCTCGGCCAGGAAATCCACCAGCGCCGCCACCCGCGGTGCCAGCGCGCCCTGCTTGTAGAACACCGCCCACACCGGCTGGGTCCAGGCCAGGGCGGCCTCGGGCAGCACCGGCACCAGGCGCCCGGCGGCAACGTCCGCGCGCGTCAGGAAATCGGACAGGCTGGCGATGCCGGCGCCGGCCAGCGCCAGGTGGCGCACCGTCTCGCCGCTGGACGCCGTCACCTGGGGCGTGGCCGGCCAGCCGGCTTCTTCCCCCTCGACCTCCGGATTGCGCAGCGGCCACAGGTTGAGCGAGGCCGGCGCCGCGAAGCCGAGCAGGCGGTGGCGCGCCAGTTCGGGCACCGTCGCCGGCGTGCCGTGGCGCGCCAGGTAGGCGGGTGCTGCCAGCACGCGGATGCGGCTGCGTCCCAGGCGGCGCGCCTTGAGCGTGGAATCGGCCAGCGCGCCGATGCGGATGGCGACGTCGGCGCGCTCCTCGATCAGGTCGACCACGGTCTCGCCGCTGGCCAGTTCCAGCTCGACCTGCGGGTAGGCGTCCAGGAAGGCCGGCACCAGCGGCGCCACCAGATGATCCAGCGCCGGCGTCGCGGCATTCACGCGCACCAGTCCCGAGGGCTGGCTGCGGCGCGCCGCCGCCTGGGCTTCGGTGTCGTCGAGGTCGGCGATGATGCGGCGCGCCCGGCCCAGCAGCCAGGCGCCTTCCTCCGTCAGATGGAGCCGTCGCGTGGTGCGTTGCATCAGGGTCATGCCAAGCTGCTTTTCCAGGCGCGAGATGGTGCGTGACACGCCCGATGGCGTCTGCCCCAGGCGCTCGGCGGCGGCCGAGAACGAGCCGGTATCGATGACGGCGCAGAATGCAATCAAGGGCTCCACATCCAGCATTATTGACTCCAGCGCAAAAGTATATTGTACGCCGGACGGTTTTTCTTTGTCCCGCCTGCCAACAGAATGGCGTCTTCCACATTGGCACACAGGAGAACAACAATGCCACTCGCCCTCTGGGCGCTCACCTTGAGCGCCTTCGCCATCGGGACCACGGAATTCGTGATCGTCGGCCTGATCCCCACCATCGCCGCCAGCTTGAAGGTTTCGCTGCCCTCGGCCGGCCTGCTGGTCAGCCTGTATGCGCTCGGCGTCGCCATTGGCGCCCCGGTGCTGACCGCGCTCACCGGGCGCGTGCCGCGTAAACTCCTGCTGCTCGGCCTGATGGCCCTGTTCACCGCCGGTAACCTGACCGCCTGGATGGCGCCCGGCTACGCCGCGCTGATGGCGGCGCGCGTGCTCACCGGCCTCGCCCACGGCGTGTTCTTCTCGATCGGCTCGACCATCGCCACCGGCCTGGTGGCCAAGGACAAGGCAGCCAGCGCGATCGCCCTGATGTTCAGCGGCCTGACGGTGGCCCTGGTCACCGGCGTGCCGCTCGGGACCTTCATCGGCCAGCACTTCGGCTGGCAGATGACCTTCCTGGCGGTGGCCCTGCTGGGCGTGATCGCCTTCGCCGGCATCGCCCTGCTGGTGCCGAACAATATCGCGGGGAGCGCCCCGGCCGGCCTGCTGACCCAGCTCGCGGTACTGCGCAAGCCGCGCCTGCTGCTGGTCTACGCCATGACCGCGCTCGGCTACGGCGGCTCCTTCATCGCCTTCACTTACCTGGCGCCCATCCTGCAGGAAGTGGCCGGCTTTTCCGCCGCCAGCGTCGGCCTGGTGATGCTGGTGTACGGCGTCTCGGTCGCCTTCGGGAATATCTGGGGCGGCAAGCTGGCCGACCGCAAGGGCCCGATCCCGGCGCTGCAGATCGTGTTCGCCCTGCTGGCCGCGGTGCTGCTGGTGCTGCAGTTCACGGCCGCCCACCGCATCGCGGTGCTGGTGACGGTGCTGGCCTGGGGTGCGGTCGCCTTCGGCAACGTGCCCGGCCTGCAGGTGTACGTGGTGCGGCGCGCCGAACGCGACGCCCCGCGCGCCGTCGACGTCGCCTCAGGCCTGAACATCGCCGCCTTCAACGTCGGCATCGCCCTCGGCGCCTGGGGCGGCGGCATCATCGTCGCCCGCCTCGGCCTGATGGCCACGCCCTGGATCGGCGCCCTGGTCGTGGTCGGTGCGCTGCTGCTCACCACCCTGGCCGGACGCCTGGACCGGATGGACGAGGACAAGACCGCACGCCCGTCGGGCGCCGCCAAGGCCCCGGCTTTTCATTGAACCCATAGGACACCATCATGAGCATCACCATTCCCGACATCGGCCTCGGCACCTTCCGCCTCACCGGCGACCAGGCCATCGCCTCGGTGCGCACCGGTCTGGAACTTGGCTACCGCCACATCGACACCGCCCAGATCTACGGCAACGAGAGCGAAGTCGGCAGCGGCCTGCGCCAGTCCGGCATCGCCCGCGGCGAGGTTTTCGTCACCACCAAGGTCTGGACCGAACACCTGGCCGGCGAACGCCTCATTCCGAGCCTGAAGGAGAGCCTGCGCAAGCTCGGCATTGAGCAGCTCGACCTCGCCTTGATCCACTGGCCGTCGCCGGGAGCTGCGGTACCGGTGGCCGAGTCGATGGCGGCGCTGCTGGAAGCGCGTGAACAGGGCTTGATGCGCGCCATCGGGGTTTCCAACTTCACCCGGGCGCTGCTGGACGACGCCATCGCCGCGGTGGGCGCCGCCAACATCGCCACCAACCAGGTCGAGCTGCATCCCTTCCTGCAGAATCGTGCGCTGGCCGACCATGCGCACGCGGCCGGCATCCACATCACCGCCTACATGCCGCTGGCCTACGGCAAGGCGCTGGCCGACCCGGTCATCGGCGCCATCGCGGTGCGCCTGGGCGCCACCCCGGCCCAGGTCACGCTGGCCTGGCTGATGGCCAAGGGATACGCGGTGATTCCCTCATCGACGCGGCGCGTCAACCTGGCCTCCAACCTGGCGGCAAGCGGCGTGGTGCTGACCGCCCGCGACAGCGCCGCCATCGACGCCCTCGAGCGCGGCGAGCGACTGGTCAATCCGGACTTTGCCCCACGCTGGGACTGAGCGCCGCGTCGAGCTCGGGATAGTGGCGGAAGATGCCTTCCCGGTTGAAGGGCAGGCGCCGCTTCGAGGCCAGGTAGGCGGCGATGTTGGGCCGCTGTGCCACCCGGTCGTGCAGGGCTGACAGCAGCGGGTAGCCGGCGTCGATGCGCGCCAGCGCCTGCGGGAAGGCGTAGCGCAGGCCGGCCACCAGCTGGAACAGCGACAGGTCGGCATAGCTCACGCGCGCGCCGAGCAGGTAGTCGCCGGCCTCCGGCCGGCCGAGGATGCCTTCGAACCAGTCGAAGAATTTCGGAATGCGCGTCTCGATGAAATCGGCGCTGCGGCGCTTGGCTTCCGGGCGCTGGTCTTCGTAATACAAGGAGCTCGCGATCGGGTGATGGGAGTCGTGGGCCTCGGCGACCATGTCGGCGATGGTCAGCTGGATCTGGTTGACCCACAGGCGCCCGCCCTCGTCTTCCGGCGCCAGTCCGTGGCGCTGTCCCAGGAAAGCCAGGATGTTGGTGGTCTGCCCAATCACCAGATCGCCCGCCTTGAGGAAGGGCGGCGCGTACGCCGGATGGCCGGCACCGTCCATCGCCGCCATCATGCGCGCCATGCCACCGGCCTCGCGCGCCACGTCGACATAGGGCGCCGCAGCCTCCTCCAGCGCCAGCCGCACGAATTCCCCGCGCCCCTGGATCGTGGGCCAATAAAAAAGTTCATACGCCATACCGGCCTCCTCATGTTGTTCGGTCTGACTCAATTATTGAGCATGATTACGAATGTTCGGCGCGGCAATCATGCTAGTCTTGCGCCTGGCAACCATGCCTTACAAGAGATAAATAATAAGAGACATGTTCACAACAAAGACAATCCACGGGATGACTTATCGATGGTGCCGCTCGAGGAGGGTGCCGGCCTCGATTGGCTGAGCGTCCGATTTCCGTTGAGCAAACTCACCCTGCCAATCTGCTGGTGAGACAAGATAGACCATCGACAAGCGATCCCGGAGCGCCCCATGATTTTCGCGCATCTCACCAAGCACTGGATGTCCCGCCGCAGCGAGTACAGCTTTCCTTCCTGGCTCCTGTGCATCGCGCGCAGCCTGCGCGTGCTGGCGTATTACCGTGACCACCGCGACCTGTTTCGGCTCGGCGTCTACCGCAAGCACGTGGCGGCGCCGCCCAACGACGACGTGTTCCACCACCTCAGCCACCGCGACTACCTGATCCGCGGCCTGTCGGCGCGGCGCCGCGTGCAGGCCGTGCTGAGCCACTACCGCTTTGAGGAAACCACCTTCAATGAAGCCTACATGGAAGCCGTCTACGGCCAGCGCAGCCTGCCGCTGTGGCAGCATCAGGCCCCGGCCAATGCCGGCCACGAGGCCAGCAGCTTCATGATCCAGCTCGAAATGGCCTCGCGCAGCAATGCCGAAGGCGACCTCACCGTGGCCCTGGTCGCCGACGGCAAATGCCTGCACCGCCTGTCCTTCAGCTGGCTGGAAGGCCGCCTGCTCGGACTGGATGCGCCGGTGGTGCCCTTCATCGCGCGCAATCAGGGGCGCTGGCTGGATTCCGGCGCCGCCTTCGACGCCTTCGAGCGCGTGTTCCCGAACAATTCCCCCAGCTTCTTTTGCTTCGCCGCCATGCAGGGCATCGCCCAGGCGGTCGGCATGGAAAAGGTGATGGCCGTGCGCAGCGAGGCCCACGTGGCCTACGATCCGGACCCGGACAAGCACTTCACCAATGCCTACGACGGCTTCTGGAAGATCCTCGGCGGGGTCGACATGATCGGCGGCAGCGGCTACCTGATCGGCCTGCCCTTCTACGTCAAGCCGCTGGCCGACATGCCCTCCAAGCACCGCAAGCGCGCGGCCCAGCGGCGCGAGCACTGGCGCCTGATCGGCGACTCGGCACGTTCCACCTTGCAGCGCCACCTGCTGCATGCGCGCGCGCACGTCGGCCATCCGTCACCGCAGCTGGAAGCCGCGCAGGTGTGATTTCGCCACACCGGTCGTCATTCATCGACATCGCTGTGACATACACGCAACGCGTGTTACACTCGCGCCTTCGCTAGGGGTCCTGGAACGTGTTTCCGGGTGAGAGATACCCTTCGTACCTGATCTGGATAATGCCAGCGAAGGAAAGCGCAAGGCAGTGCCCCATCTTGTTTGCCCTTCCCCCGTTGGCTCCGGCTTTTGACAAAGCAGCGCAGCCGATGGCGCGCGAAACGAGCAAACACATGAACCCGCATCCGAACCAGCCGCATCCGAAGAACCATTCTCTGAAGCACACGATCCTGGTCTGCGCGCTGCTGCAAGCCGGCAGTATCAGCTTCTGCGCGCACGCCCAGACCGAGACCGCTGCGCCGGTCAATGAAGTGGTCGTCACCGGCAACCGCCCCATCGCCACCGAGCGCGCCAGCGTCGGCGGCTTCGGCGAAGCCGCCCTGTTCGACACCCCGGCCTCGATCACCGCCATCGGCCGCACCCAGATGCAAGACCTGTCGATCCGCTCGACCACCGAAGCGCTGCGCTTCGACGCCTCGGTCAGCGACGCCTATAACGCGGTCGGCTATGCCGAGCAATTCTCGATCCGCGGCTTCGCCCTCGACAACAATTACAGCTATCGCAAGGACGGTTTCGCGATCCCGGGCGACACCCAGATCCCGCTCGAGAACAAGGAGCGCATCGAAGTCCTGAAAGGCCTGGCCGGTCTCACGGCCGGCATCGCCACGCCGGGCGGCATCGTCAACTACGTCACCAAGCGTCCCACCGACAAGCTGCTCCGCTCGGCCACGGTCGAAGTCAGCGAACGCGGCACGCTGTACGGCAGCGTCGACCTGGGCGGACGCTTCGCCGACCGCCGCTTCGGCTACCGCATCAACGCGGCGGCGAGCGACCTGCATTCCTATGTGCGCGGCGCCAACGGCGAGCGCCAGTTCGTCTCCGCCGCCTTCGACTGGCAGATCACGCCGGATGCGCTGCTGCAGCTGGACATGGATTACCAGCGCAAGGCGCAGATCACGGCGCCCGGTTTCCAGCTGCTCCGCAACGAGGTACTGCCCACGGGCGTGTCGGCCAAGACCCTGCTCAACGACCAACCCTGGACCAAGCCGGTCACCACCCGCGACACCAATCTCGGCCTGCGCTTCGAATACAAATTGGCGCCGGGCTGGCTGCTTACCGCCGCCGCCAACAAGCACTGGTTCAAGCGCGACGACTACACCGCCTTCCCCTATGGCTGCAGCAACGAGGGCGAAGGTTACTACCCGGGCTTCTGCTCGAACGGCGACTACGACGTCTACGACTACCAGAGCGTGGGCGAGCGCAAGACCCCGTGGGGCAGCCAGCTCATGGTGCAGGGCCAGTTCGACACCGGCACGCTGCGCCATGCGCTCACCGTCGGCGCTTCCTACGCCGAACGCCATGACAGCTTCGGCGACTACGTCTACGACTATGTCGGCTACAGCAACATCTGGCATCCGCTGGACACGCCGCACGTGGCGGCGGACCGCGTCACCGGCCCCGTGTTCGAGCGCCGCAGCGATCAGGAAAGCGCGGTCTTCGCCCAGGACATCGTCACGCTGGCGCCGGGGCTGACGCTGCACGGCGGCCTGCGCCACGTGAAGATCAAGCGCAGCGAATACGATGACGACGCCGGCGCCTACCTCAGGAACGACGCCAGCTTCACCCTGCCGAGCCTGGCCCTGGTGGCCGGCGTGACGCCCGACTGGAACGTCTACGGCTCGTTCAGCCACGGCCTGCAGCACGGCGGCATCGCGCCCATGGGCAGCAGCAACGAGGCCAGCGTGCTGGCCCCGGGACGCTCGCGCCAGGTCGAATTCGGTGCCAAGGGCGCGCTGGCGGGCGGCCTGAACCTGTCGGCGGCGCTGTTCCAGATTCGCCAGGGGCTCGAGTACGAAGACCCGTTCCAGAGTGTGAACGTGGTGGTGGATGGCGCGACCCAGGAACGTCATCCGTATGTGCGCGGCGGCCGCCAGACCCATCGCGGGCTGGAGCTGTCGGCCGACGGCAGGCGTGGCGCGGTCGGCTACGGCCTGTCGCTGATGGCGCTCAACACGCGCCAGGAAGGCACCGGCCAGGCCGGCATCGACGGCAAGCGCGTGGCCGACGTCCCGGCCTTCAAATCGACCGCCTGGCTGGATTACGCGGTGCCGGCCCTGCCGGGCCTGAAGCTCGACGGCGTGTGGCAGTACGCCGGCAAGAAAGCCTTCGACGTCGAGAACCGCGTGTTCGTGCCCGACTACCATGTGTTCGGTGCCGGGGCATCCTATGCGCTGAAGCTGGGTGCGACCCATGTGACGGTGCGCGCGCGCGTGGACAACCTGTTCGACAAGTTCTACTGGCGCGATGTGACGCCGGCGCTGGGCGGTTATTTGCTGGCCGGGGCGCCGCGAACTTTCAGGTTGTCGGCGCAGTTTGATTTGTGATCGGGGCTGCGAACGCATGAACGTCGTCCCTGCGAAGGCGGAATAGTGCCCCCGGCACTATTCCCCCAAGTTGCGCGCGTTTCGATAGCGCGCCGAACTTGGGTTCCCGCCTGCGCGGGAACGACGAGCTAGTAGTGCTAAAGCTGTTATAGCTGCTCTTTCTCCTGCTCCTGCTGCTCCTGCTGCTTCCCGCAATCGTGGCTATCGCCCACTACACGCCCTCGAGCAGCTCCTCAACTCGCCCCACCCGCTGCCCCAACTCCCCCGCCACCAGCACATACGGCACCCCCCGCTCCGCCAGCACTTCCAGCAACTGCGCATGCACCCGCATCCGCACCTCCTCCGACTCGCGCTGCAAGCCGTCCGGCACCCACGGCAGGTCCGGCGCCGCGACCACGGTCAGGGCGTAATCGTGGGCCGCTTCCAGCGCCATCAGCGCGGGTGGCACGCGGCCCCAGTAGATGCGGCTGTAGACCGCCGTCATCAGCGGTGCGGTGTCGCAGAACAGGAAGCGCCGCGCGTCCGGGTGCGCCGCCATTGCCTCCTCGCGCGCCAGCTGGGTGCGGGCGATGGCGGGCTGGTCGTCCTCGAAGGGCACCCGCTGTTCGGTCTCGACGAACTCGCGCAGGTATTCCGGCACCCACAGCGTGCCGTGGCGGCGCGCCAGCGCAGCGGCCAGGGTCGACTTGCCGGTCGACTCCGCGCCCAGGATGGCGATGCGGCGCAGGCTCATGCCGCGCCCTCGCGCGCGGCCTTGCTCCAGGTGCGCAGGCCGAGCACCGCCATCGCCACGAACAGGGCGTACAACAGCGCCGTTAAATACAGATTCTTGTGGATGTACAGGCCGACGTAGATGAGGTCGACCACGATCCAGGTATGCCAGTTCTCGACCTTCTTGCGCGCCGTGAGCAGCGTGCCGAGCAGGCTGCCGGCGGTCAGGAAGCCGTCGATATAGGGCACGTCGGTATCGGTGAACCAGTCCAGGAACAGCGCCAGCAGCGCGAAACCGAGCGCCCAGCCGGCCAGCGAAGCGATCCAGCCCTTGCGGTCCAGGCGCGTCACCACCAGCGGCGCACTGTCGGCAACTGCGGCGGCTTCCTTGCCCGCGCCGTGCAGCCACTGGTACCAGCCCCAGACCGAAGCCACGATGAACACCAGCTGGAGCCCGGCGTCGCCATACAGGCGGGCGCCGAAGAACACGATGCCGTACATGGCCGAAGAGACGATCGCGAACAGCCAGGCCCAGTGATTGCGGCGGATGTTGAGCAGGACCGTCGCGATCGACAGGACGAAGGAAAGCAGTTCCAGCGGGGTGGTGTGAAAACCGGCGATGAGGAGCGTGTCGTTCATGCGTGCTTTTTGAATGCCGTGCGTTGGACGGGACCTGCGCAGGACCTGCGGCGGATGGGTCAGCGATTATCCGAGCTGCAGCGGGTTTGCGCAAGGGAGTGTCCGGATCCGGACAGCCTTGCCCGCCACCGGGCAGCGCGCGGTGATAAAACAGCGGTAAAAACGCTGTCGCCACGGGGAAGCAGGTGCTGGCACGCCGCTTGCAATAGCACAAGCATCTCCTTACCCGGTACCACCCCATGGACCAAGCCATCCCCATCGACATCCTGCGCCGCCGCGGCCGCCAGCGCCTGGCCACCGGCCTGCTCGTGTTCGCCGGCCTGTGCACGGCGGCCTGGGGCTTCAACCGCGTGCTGCGCCCGAGCGTCGATGCCGCTGCCGTCGTGGTGGCCGAGGTCCGGCGCGGGAATGTCGACAACACTGTCAACGCCGCCGGCGTGGTCATTCCGGTGCGCGAAGAAGTGGTGGCGAGCCCGGGTGCCAGCCGCGTCGCCCATGTCCACGCCAAGCCGGGCCAGCAGGTGGAGGCGGGCGAACTGCTGCTGGAACTGGACGACCGCGAGATCCGCCTGGCGCTGGAAGCGCTGAAGGAACAGCTGGCGCAGCAGGACAACCGGGTCGGCATCCTGGGCCTGGAGATGGACCAGAAGCTCAAGCAAACCCGCAGCAGCATCGAACTGCTCGAGATCGACTTGCAGGCGGCGCGCGTGCGCCACGAACGCAACCAGAAGCTGCGCAGCAGCGGCATCGTCTCGGGCGAAGACCTGCTCACCGCGGAGCTGAACGTCAAGCGCGCCGAGATCAGCCTGCGCCAGCAGCGCGAACTGGTCGAGGACACACGCCGCGCCACCGCCAGTGCCATCGCCGCCGCCAAGCTGCAGCAAGCCATCCTGCACAAACAGATCGCGCGCCAGGAACAGTTGCTGGCCCAGACCCGCGTGTGCGCGCCCTTCTCCGGCATGCTGACCTGGCTGATTGAGGAGGAAGGCGCCAGCGTCGGCGCCGGGCAACTGGTGGCGCGCGTCTCGGAACTGAACAACTACCGCGTGGAAGCCAGCTTGTCGGACTTCCACGCGCGCCTGCTGGCCGCCGGCCAGGCGGTGCGGGTCGAGCAGAATGGCGAACAGCTGGCCGGCACCGTGCACACCATCCTGCCCGAAATCCAGAACGGCAGCATCAAGCTGCTGGTCGACCTGGCCCAGCCGCGCAACCCGCTGCTGCGCAACAAGATGCGGGTCGACGTCAACGTGATCACCGAGCGCCGGGCGAACGTGCTGGTCGTCGACAACGGCGCCGCCTTCAATGGACGCGGGCGCCAGCCGGCCTTCGCGGTCAGCGACGGCCTCGCCCGCAAGACCACACTGGAACTCGGCGCCAGCGACGGCAAGGTGGTGGAAGTCGTGGCCGGGGCCCGGGCCGGCCAGCGTTTCATCGTTTCCGACACCAGCGCCTTCAAGGACCTGGACAACATCCGCATTGCAAACTAGGAGAAGCATATGATCAGGCTGGACAAGGTCAGCAAGACCTACCGCACCGACAAGGTGGAAACGCTGGCACTGAAGGACATCGACCTGCAGGTCGGCCAAGGCGAGTTCGTCGCCATGATGGGCCCGAGCGGCTGCGGCAAGAGCACGCTGCTGAACCTGATCGGGCTGCTCGACCGGCCCGGCCAGGGCAGCATCCAGATCGGCGGCGTGGCCGTCACGCGTTACGGCGACCGCCAGCTGGCCAGGATGCGCAACCAGACCTTCGGCTTCATCTTCCAGAGCTTTCACCTGATTCCGGACCTGCGCGTGATCGACAACGTCGAACTGCCCCTGCTCTACCGCAGCATGAGCGGTGGCGAGCGCCGCCGGCTGGCGCGCGAAGCCCTGGAAAAGGTGGGCCTCAGCGCGCGCATGGACCACTACCCGAACCAGCTGTCGGGCGGCCAGCAGCAGCGCGTGGCGATCGCACGCGCCATCGTCGGCAAGCCGCAGGTGCTGCTGGCCGACGAACCGACCGGTAACCTGGACAGCAAGATGGGCGCCGAGGTGATGGACATCCTGCTCAAGCTGAATGCCGAGGGCACGACGGTGGTGATGGTCACCCACGACGAACAGGAGGCACGCCGCGTGAACCGTATCGTGCGCGTGTTCGACGGCCAGCTGGTGACGGGAGACCAGCGCCATGCTGCGTAACTACCTGCTGACCGCCTGGAAGGTCTTCATGCGCCGCAAGCTGTTCACGGCGATCAACCTGGCGTGCATCGTGCTCACGCTGGTGGTGCTGATGGTGATTACCGCGTTGCTGGAGACCGCCTTCTTCCCCTCCGGTGTCGAGGGCAAGAGCGCGCGCATGCTGCAGGTATACGGCATCCGCAGCGAAGGGCCCAACCGCAACGCCATGCGCACGACCCTGATGGGCTACAAATCGATCGACAAGTATCTCAAGCCAATGAAAGGCGTGGAGCGCGTCTCGGCATTCACGGTCCCGGCCTCGGTCTCGGTCTACCAGGGCGACCGCGTCAGCGAACTGGATGTAAGGCGCGTCGATGCCGATTACTGGAAGATCCTGGACTTCCGGCTGCTGGGCGGACGCCTGCCGAACGCCGATGACGAGCGCAGCGGCCGCATGGTCGCCGTGATCAATGCCAGCACCGCGCGCAGGCTGTTCGGCACTTCCGGCGCGGTCGGCCAGGCGATCACCGCCGGCGGGCAGCAATTCCAGATCATCGGCGTGGTCGAGGATGCCCTGCAGATGAATGCATATGCGGACATGTGGGCGCCTCTCTCCACCTTCCCGTCGAGCGACTACCAGAACGAAATCACCGGAAACTTCGCCGCGATGCTGCTGGCGCGCGACCCGGGCGATCTGCCGCGCATCCAGCGCGAGGTCGAGCGCATCGCAAAAACCTTCGTCACCGAGGACCCGCACACCTACTCCACCACCATGTTCTGGGCCGACAGCAAGTTCGATGTGTTCGCCCGCGCGCTGCTGAGCAACCAGGGCCAGGCCGACTCCGGCGCCCGCACGCTGCTCACGATGATCGGCGGCGGCATGCTGGTGTTCATGCTGCTGCCGGCCCTCAACCTGGTCAACCTGAACATGGGCCGCATCCTCGAACGCAGTGCCGAAATCGGCGTACGCAAGGCCTTCGGCGCCACCAGCCTGCAGCTGGTCGGCCAGCTGGTGGTGGAAAACGTGCTGCTGTGCCTCGTGGGCGGCCTGTTCGGCCTGGCGTGCGCCCGTGTCGCGCTGTGGTGGCTGGAAGCCTCGCAATTGATTCCCTACCTCGAGGTCCACCTGAACGCATCCGTATTCGCCTGCGGCATGCTGCTGGCCTTCGTGTTCGGCCTGCTCTCCGGCGTGATCCCCGCCTGGAAGATGTCGCGCCTCGATCCTGTCCACGCCCTGAAAGGAACCGCGTGATGCTGCGCCACCTGTTGAAACTGACCTGGAAGCGCAAGTCCAGGCACCTGATGCTGAGCCTCGAAATCCTGCTCGCCTTCGCCATCGTGTTCGGCATCGCCGCATTCGCGCTGCGTTACCTGCAGCTGTACCGCGAGCCGACCGGCTTCGATGGCGCGGACGCCTGGTCGGTGGCCATCGTGACCGGCGACAGCAAGGCATCCGCGATCCCGGCCGACATCTACGACACCCTGCGCCGCAACCTGAAGGCCCTGCCGGAAGTGCGCGAAGTCGGCTTTGCCGCTTATTCGCCCTACACCAATTCGACCTGGACCACCACCTACAAGTCGCCGCAGACCGGCGCCGAGGTGAACACCAACATCCTGGAAGCCAGCGATGGCGTGGCGGCCACCCTGGGTATCCCTGTCGCGCGCGGGCGCTGGTTCTCCGCCGCCGACGAAGGCTCCCCGGTCGTGCCGGTGGTGATGAACCGGCGCCTGGCGGCGGCCATGTTTCCCGGCCAGGATGCGCTCGGCCGCCAGTTCACCAACAAGGAAGGGGAGCTCACACGCACGCTGAAGGTGGTCGGCATCGTCGACGAATTCCGCAACAGGAGCCCGCTCATGGTGCCTGTGAACTTCATCATGACGCGCTTCGCACCCCAGGCCGGCGAGTCGCGCGTGCGTACCATCCTGCTGAAGACCGCGCCGGGCACGCCGCGCGCCTTCGAGGCGCGCCTGAACCGCCAACTGAAGCTGGTCCGCAACGACTGGTCGTACACGATCTCGCCCCTGGCATCGATGCGCGCTTCGCAGATGAAGGAGTTGCTGATCCCGCTGGCCGTGCTGGGCGTGATCGCGGCCTTCATGCTGGCCATGGTCGCCTTCGGCCTGTTCGGCGTGCTGTGGCAGAACACGGCATACCGCATTCCCGAAATCGGGCTGCGCCGCGCGGTCGGCGCGCGCGCCGGCGACATCTACCGCCAGATCATCGCCGAGCAGCTGCTGCTCAGCTCCATCGCCATCGTGGCCGGCATGGTCCTGCTGGTGCAGCTGCCGCTCACCGGCGCGCTCGGCCAGATGATGAACTGGCCGGTCTTCCTGGGGGCCGCCGGGCTGTCGATGGCCGTGATCTATCTGCTATCCTTGCTGTGCTCACTGTACCCGGGCTGGCGCGCAAGCTGCCTCAGTCCCGCCGAGGCACTGCACCACGAATAACAGAAAACCGCATTGAACCCTATGGCATCCACCCGCAGGCAACGTGTCCTGATCGTCGACGACGACGTCGCAGTCCAGGTCTCGCTGGCCCTGCTGCTCAAGCAGTCCGGCTTCGACACCTGCTGCGCCGACGGCCCGCGCCAGGCGCTGGCGCAACTCGAGGCCGGGCCCGTCGACCTGGTCTTGCAGGACATGAATTTCTCGCTGCAGACCAGCGGCGAGGAAGGCCTGGCGCTGCTCGTGCAGATCAAGGCGCGCCATCCGGCGCTGCCGGTACTCCTGATGACGGCCTGGGGCTCGATCAACCTGGCGGTGCGCGGCGTGCAGGCCGGCGCCGCCAACTTCTTCACCAAACCCTGGGACAATGGCCAGCTGGCGGCGCTGGTCGAGGCGACGCTGCAGCTGGGCGCGCCGGCGCTGGCGGCGGGGCCTGACCGGGCCATGCTCGACGCCAGCTTCGACTTCGGCGCCATCGTCGGCGAGCATCCGAAGCTGCTCAAGGTGCTGGAGACCATCGGGCAAGTCGCGCGCACGCGCGCGCCCGTGCTGATCCTCGGCGAGAGCGGCACCGGCAAGGAGCTGATCGCCGACGCCATCCACCGCAACAGCCCGCGCGCCGCGCACCCCATCGTCAAGATCAACATGGGGGCGATCACGCCGACCCTGTTCGAAAGCGAGATGTTCGGCCACGTGCGCGGCGCCTTCACCGACGCCCGCAGCGACCGCAAGGGCCACGTCGCCAGTGCCGAGGGCGGCACCCTCTTCCTCGACGAGATCGGCGAGCTGCAGCGCGGCGACCAGGTCAAGCTGCTGCGCGTGCTGCAGGACGGGCGCTACCAGCCGGTCGGCGCCAGCGCCAGCGTCCAGGCCGACGTACGGGTGGTATCCGCCACCAACCGCGAACTGGCCGAGCTGGTGGCCGGCGGCGAGTTCCGCGAAGACCTGTTCTACCGCCTCAACCTGATCACCATCCGCCTGCCGCCGCTGCGCGAACGGCGCAGCGACATCGCGCTGCTGGCGCGCCACATCGTGCGCGGCATGGCGGACAGCTATGGCCTGGGCGAGATCGTGCTGGCGCCGGCGGCGCTGGACTGGCTCGCGGCCCAGCCCTGGCCGGGCAATATCCGCCAGCTCAAGCAGACGCTGGAACGCACCGTGCTCCTGTCCGGCAAACAGCATCTGACGCAGGCCGACTTCCTGGCCACCAGCGCGGTCGACGAGGGCGTACCGGGCACGCGCCTTGGCGTGGACGGCATGACGCTGGAACAGGTGGAACGCCACATGATCGAGCAAGCCTTGCAGCAGCACGGCCGCAACATCTCGCGCGCGGCCAGGGCGCTCGGCCTGTCGCGCACGGCCCTGTACCGGCGGCTCGAGCGCCACGGCCTCGGCGGCGTGGACGAGGACGAATGAAGCTGCCGGCCGAATTCAGAATCAAACTCGGCACGAAGTTGGGCGCCTACCTGCTGGCCTTGCACCTGCCGCTGTTCGGTTGCGCCATCCTGCTGCTGCCTGCGCGGCCGCTCCACTTCGTCGCCGCCGAGCTGATGCTGCTGGCCAGCCTGGCGCTGGGCTGGCGGCTGGTGCGGCGCGCGCTCGAACCGCTCGCCTACACGAGCCGCTTCCACGACCTGCTGCAGGACCAGCAATACGCCAACCGGCTGGCGGCGCCCGGCATGCGCGATCTGGACGGCCTGGTCGACATCTTCAACCGCATGCTGGCCGCCCTGCACCGCGAACGCCTGGCGATCGGCGAACAGCAGGGCTTCCTCGACCGCCTGCTGGAAGCCACGCCAGGTGCGGTACTGGTGTTCGACTTCGACGGTGCGATCAGCCTGGTGAACGCGAGCGCATCTTCCCTGCTGGGACTGGCGCGGCCGCTCGGCCGCCCGCTGCGTCACTGGACCGGCGGCGACGGCGCTTGGGATGCGGCCCTGGACGCCCGCGCGCGCGAACGCAGCCGCCAGCTGATCGGCCAGCTGGACGCGCTGCCGCCCGGCGACAGCCGCCTGCTGACCGACCTGGAAGGACGCCGCTACCGCGCCCAGCGCGGCCAGTTCTTCGACCGCGGCTTCGCGCGTCACTTCCTGATGGTGGAAGAACTGACCGCCGAACTGGAAGACTCGGAGCGCGCAACCTATGCGCGCCTGATCCGCGTGCTGGCGCATGAAGTCAACAACACCGTGGCCGCGACCCGTTCGGTGCTGGATTCGCTGCTGGCCTATCGCGGCCAGCTGGCGGCGTCGGACGCCGAGGATTTCACCACCGCGATCCTGGCCGTCAAGCGCCGCAATCTCAGCCTGGGCGAATTCATCGACCGCTTCACCACGGTGGTCAAGATGCCGGCCCCGGTACTGCGCCCGGCGGCCATCAAAACCGTGATGGACGACATCCTGTGGCTGAACCGGGATGCCTGCCAGGGCCGCGGCATCCTTCTCTCCTGGGCGCGCTGCGACAGCGTCCCGCCGCTGGCGCTGGACGTGCAGCTGATCGAGCAGGCGCTGCTGAACATCGTGAAGAATGCGATCGAGGCGATCGATGCCGCGCATGCGGGGAAGGAAAGCGCCGGCGGCGCCATCCGCCTGGAGCTGGCCGACGAGGGACGGCGCGTGCGGCTGTCGGTGATCGACTCCGGCGGCCAGCTCGACGCCACGCCGGTGCGCCAGTTGTTCACGCCCTTCTTCAGCACCAAGAAAGGCGGCCAGGGGATCGGCCTGATGCTGGTGCGCGAGGTGCTGAGCCGGCATGGCTGCGAGTGGTCGCTGGCGGCGGGCGTGGTGGGGGAAACGCGTTTCGATATCTGGTTTCCGGTCACCGTTGGCCCATGAACGTCGTCCCTGCGTAGGCAGGGACCCAAGTTGCACGCTGTACGGTAAGGCATGCAGGACGTAGGGTGGGCTCCCCGAGCCCACGCGCGCACCGGCGTTACGCAACCGTCCGCGTGGGCACGGTGTGCCCACCCTACCTCGGATACTTGATCGTCATTTCCTTCAGCAGGTTGTCGGCATGGTCAACCTCCTTCATCACCCACAGCATGTAGCGGATGTCGACGTGGATCGCGCGCGTGATGGTCGGGTCGAAGTACCAGTCCTTGGTAATCGATTCATAGGTCGAATCGAAGTTCAGGCCCACCAGTTCGCCGCGCTTGTTCATCACCGCCGAGCCGGAGTTGCCGCCGGTGGTGTCGGCGCTCGACAGGAAGTCGACCGGCACCGTACCCAGCACCGGATCCTTGAACACGCCATAGCGCTTCTCGCGGATCGCCTGCAGCAGGTTGGCGGGCGCGTTGAAGGGCTCCTTGTTGGTGGCCTTTTCCAGGATCCCCTGCACGGTCGAGAACGGGCCCTTGATGACGCCATCGCGCGCCTGGTAGGCGCCCACGGTGCCGTAGGTCACGCGCAGCGTCGAGTTGGCGTCCGGGTAGACCGGCTTGCCCTGCGACTTCTTCCAGGCGATCACGGCTTCCATGTATTGCGGGATCACGCGTTCCAGGTTGCCGTCGACTTCCTTGCGGCGCTCTTCCAGCGCCATCGCCTTGTCCTGCAGGCGCACCGCCAGCTGGATGAAGGCATCGTTCGACTTGCGGAAGGCGTCCGGGTCCTTGCCGATCCAGGCCAGGCGCTTGGCGGTGTCGGCCAGCTCGGTCGACTTGTACAGCGCCGGCACCGCGTTTTGCGCCGGCAGCAGCGCATCCAGGCCTTGCGGACGGGCTTTCGGATCGATCTTGGCGTAGCGGTTCAGGGCCGCCATGTAGCGCGCCTGGTCGACGCTGGCGACGAAGGACTGTTCCAGACGGTTCAGGCGCGCCTTGATGAAGGACAGGTCGCGTTCCTGGTAGCCGGCTTCGCGCTGGGCGTCCGGCTTCTGGCGTTCCAGCGCCAGGCGGTACAGGGTGCGCGCGCTTTTCAGCAGGTCGCTGTGGGTGGCTTCGGCCCATGCGGCTTCCTGCTGCGCGCTGGCCATGTCGGCGCCGATGGCGGCGTCGAGCTCGGCCAGCAGGCTGCCGTTCCCCGTCGACAGCTTATGACCGTGCTGCTTGTACCACGCGCGGAACTGGCCGTCCTGCACGTCCTTGATGGCGGCGATGTCGGTGCGCGCGAAGCCGTCGAGCAGGCCCTGGGTCTTCTTCAGCACGTTGTTCAGGCTCTTGGCCACGCTGGCATAGCGCACGTCGTAGTTCGGGTTGCCCATGGTGGCGGCGGCGATCACCGACAGGTCGGCGGTGATCGATGCGACCTTGGCCGGATAGTCGACGTCGCGCGCGAAGCGCACCTCGGACGCCAGCTTGTAGCGGCTGGTGCGGCCCGGGTAGCCGGCCAGCAGGATCGGGTCGCCGTTCTTCAGGCCTTCGGCGGAGACGACCAGGAAGTCCTTGGATTTATACGGCACGTTGTCCGGCGACGGGTCGGCCGGGCGGCCGTCCTTGCCGACGTAGGCACGCAGGAAGGAAAAGTCGCCGGCCTGGCGCGGGAATTCGTAGTTGTCGATGTCGCCGCCGAAGTTGCCGACCGCATCGGCCGGCGCGTACACCAGGCGCACGTCGCGGATCATCAGCTGCTTGATGCGGTAGTACTCGCCGCCGCGGTGGAAGGCGGGGACCGAGCAGCGATACGCCTTGTCACTCTCGCATTCGGCGATCAGCGCCTTGATGCGCGCCTCCACCTGTTCGTGGCGCTCCTTGCCGGACAGGCCGGCGCCGAGGCCTTTCAGCACGCGCTCGGTCACGTTCTCGACCTTCTCGGTCACGTACACCAGGGTGTTGGGGCCACCGGGCAGTTCGGCGTCGCGCGTCTTGGCCAGGAAACCGCCCACGATGTAATTGTGTTCCGGGGTCGAATTGCGCTGCACGGCGCCGTAGGCGCAATGGTGGTTGGTGACCACCAGGCCGTCGGGCGACACGAAGGAGGCCGAGCAGCCGCCCAGCGACACCATCGCGCTCATCGGGTGCCTGGACAGGTCGGCCAGCTTCTCGGCCGGGATGGTGATGCCGATGCGCTTGAGTTCGGACTTCAGTTGCGGCAGCTGGTGCGGCTGCCACTGGCCCTCGTCGGCATGGGCGGCGGCGAACACGCCCATCACAGCGGTGGTCAGGACGGCGGGCAAGACGGTGGATTTGAACAAGGTGGACCCCAGTGAATAAAAAGCAAGCGCGAGTATATCGCCCCCGGCTTTGTGCTGGAAACAAGTTTGTCACACAAAATCACGCCGCCGTTTTGCCGGGATACCGGGCAAGCAAGGCGGCGCGGCGCTTCCGGCAAAACGCGCACGAACCCGCTACAATCGACGATTCGGCTTCACCCGCATCCGCGATATTCTTCATGCCCCGCCTGATCGAACAGACCACCGCCACCCTGCGCCGCCTGGCGCCCGACGCCTTCACCCTCTGGCTGCTCGGCACCGTCGCCCTGGCCAGCGTCCTGCCCTGCAGCGGCCCCACCGCGGCGCTGCTCGGCAAGATCACCACCTTCGCCATCGGCCTGCTGTTCTTCCTGCACGGCGCCAAGCTGTCGCGCGAGGCCATGCTGTCCGGCCTGACGCACTGGCGTTTGCACCTGCTGGTGCTGGCCTCGACCTTCGTCATGTTCCCGCTGCTGGGCCTGGCCATGAAACCGCTCGCGGGCGGCGTCCTCCAGCCCGAGCTCTACGTCGGCATCCTGTTCCTGTGCACCCTGCCCTCCACCGTGCAATCCTCGATCGCCTTCACCTCGATGGCGCGCGGGAATGTGGCGGCGGCCGTGTGCAGCGCCTCGGCCTCCAACTTCATCGGCATCTTCGTCACGCCGCTGCTGGTCGGCACCCTGATCGCGCGCGGCGCCAGCGGCTCTTCGCTGGACGCCATCTGGACCATCTGCGAACAGCTGCTGCTGCCCTTCATCGCCGGCCAGCTGCTGCGTCCCTGGATCGGCGCCTGGGTCGACCGCAACAAGCCGATGCTGAAGATCGTCGACCAGGGCTCGATCCTGCTGGTCGTGTACACCGCCTTCAGCGAGTCGGTGAACGAGGGCCTGTGGCACAAGCTGTCGCTGTCGGCGCTGGTCTCCCTCGGCCTGGTGTGCTGCGTGATGCTGGCGGTGGCGCTGCTGCTGGCCGCCTGGACCAGCCGCCACCTCGGCTTCAGCAAGGAAGACGAGATCACCATCGTCTTCTGCGGCTCGAAAAAGAGCCTGGCCAGCGGCGTGCCGATGGCCAAGGTCCTGTTCGCCCCAAGCGCCCTCGGCATGGTGATCCTGCCGGTGATGCTGTTCCACCAGATCCAGCTGATGGTGTGCGCCATTCTGGCGGCCCGCTGGGCCCGTCGCACCGAATGATCCACATCAAATCGGGGTCAGAGCCCGGTTTTTGGCAATATCCTCACTGAAATCAACTTCGGGGTCAGAGCACAAGCCGGCGCGGATTCGGGGTCAGAGCACAAGCTTGCAAGTGCCTGCCGGCCGTGTTACGGCTCGCTTGTTGGACGCGCCGCCCAGTGGCGCATCCAGCAAAGTTGCTTATAGACCTTTGATTCGCGAAGTGCTCTGACCCCGAATCTCAAGAAATTAGTGCTCTGACCCCGAAGTTGTTTTTCCAGGGGGATGTTGCCAAAAACCGGGCTCTGACCCCGGTTTGACTCCGGTCAGGGTTGGGTGTGCCAGCCGCCGCCGAGGGATTGGATCAGGGCCACGGCTGTGGTCTGGCGGTCGGACTGGACCTGGATCAGGTTGCGGCGGGCGTTGAGGGCGGTGACCTGGGCGGTGACGACGTCGGTGTAGCTGACCTGGCCGGCGCGGTAGCGGTTCAGCACTTGCTGTTCGACCTTGTCGGCGGCTTCCGAGGCCTGCCTGCGCAGCTCTTGTTGCTGGGCCAGCACGCGGGTCGCGGCCAGCTGGTCTTCGACGTCGGCGAAGGCGGTCAGCACGGTCTGGCGGTAGCGCGCGGCCGCTTCTTCCTGGGCCGCGCGCGCGCCTGCCACGCGGGCGCGGGTGGCGCCGGCGTCGAACAGGGTCTGGGCCGCAGACAGCCCGAAGGACCAGGCCGCGGCCGAGGCGTTGAACAGGTCGGCCACGCGGCTGGCCGAGCTGCCGTAGGACGCGTTCAAGCCGATGTCCGGGAAGTAGGCCGAGCGCGCGATGCCGATCTGCTCGTTGGCCGCCGCCACGCGCCGCTCGGCGCCGGCGATGTCGGGACGGCGCTGCAGCAGGGTCGCGGGCACGCCGACCGGCACGTCCGGGACGGTGACGTTCCACGGCGCCACCGCCAGCGAGAACTCGGCCGGTGCCTTGCCGACCAGGACCGCGATCGCATGTTCGAGCTGGGCGCGCTGGCTGGCCAGCGTCAGTTCGTCGCTGCGCGCGGTGGCCAGCTGGGTCTCGGCCTGGTAGACATCCGAATGCGGGATGATGCCGACGTTGTAGCGGTTCTGGGTGATGCGCAGTTCGCGCTCATAGCCTTCGATGGTGGTGGCCAGGATTGCGCGCTGAGCGTCGACCGAGCGCAGCGACACGTAATCGAGGGCCAGCTCGCCCTGGGCCGACAGGCGCGCGGCCGCCAGGTCGGCGGCGCTGGCCTGGGCCGAGGCGCTGGCCGCGGTCACGCCGGCGCGCAGGCGGCCCCAGACGTCGGGCTCCCAGCTGCCGCCGATCGACAGCCGGTAGCTGTTGCTGGCACCGCCGCCACCGCCGCCGCCGATGATGTTGCCGTTGGGGTCGACGGTGGCCGAGCCGCCGCCACCGCGCGTGCCGGACCTGGTGCCCGATCCCGTCAGGCTCAGCGACGGAAACAGCGCGGCGCGCTGCTCGGCCACGATGGAACGCGCCTGCGCATAGGCGGCGACGGCGGCCGCCACGTTCTGGTTCGAGACCTCGACGCTGGCGGCCAGCTCGTTCAGTACCGGGTCCTTGAACAGGGTCCACCAGGGCCCACGCTCGAGGGTATCGGCCGGTGCCGCCGGCACCCAGCCGGCCAGTTCCTTGAAGGCGGCCGGCGCCGGCGTGGCCGGGGTCTGGTAGACCGGACTGACCGAGCAGCCGGCGACGAAGGCCGCGGCCACCAGGGCCAGCAAGCGGGGACGGAAGGTCGAAGTAAGGGGGAATGCGCGCATGCGAAGACTGTTCTTGTTCATGGATTCGTGGTGATCGAAGGCTGGTGCTCCAGCGGGTGGCGTACCAGCTCGTGTTCGTCCGGCTTCCTGCTGCGCAGCTTGTCCATGTAGACGTAGACCACCGGCGTGGTCAGGAGGGTCAGCAGCTGGCTGGCCAGCAGGCCGCCGATGATGGCGATGCCGAGCGGCTGGCGCAGTTCCGAACCCTCGCCGAAGCCCACCGCCAGCGGCAAGGCGCCCAGCGCCGCCGCCAGGGTCGTCATCAGGATCGGGCGGAAGCGCAGCAAACAGGCTTCGCGCACCGCTTCGGTGGCGGACAGCCCGCGCGCGCGCTCGGCCTCCAGCGCGAAGTCGATGATCAGGATCGCGTTCTTCTTGACGATGCCGATCAGCAGGAAGACGCCGATCAGGGCGATGATCGAGAACTCCATCTTGAACATGAGGAGTGCCAGCACCGCACCGACGCCGGCCGACGGCAGGGTCGAGAGCACGGTGATCGGGTGCACCAGGCTTTCGTACAGGATGCCAAGCACGATGTAGATGACAACGATGGCCGCCAGGATCAGCAGCGGCTGCTGCTTGTTCGATTCCTCGGCCTGCTTGGCCTGGCCCTGGAAGCTGCCGCGCACATTCACCGGCATGCCGATGTCGGCTTCGGCCTGGCGCACCGCGGCCTGGCCGTCGGAAAGCGAGGCGCCCGGCGCCAGGTTGAAGGAGATCGTGGTCGCCAGTTCGCCGTCCTGGTGGTTGACCGAGCTCGGGGTCGAACGCTCGGCGAAGCGGGCGATCGCCGACAGCGGCACCATGGTGCGCACGCTGGTGGCCAGCGCGGAGCCGCTGGACGGGTCGCGCGCGGCGGTCAGGTTGGTCGGGCTGGATGGCGTACCGGCGGTGCTGCCGGTGGACGACACCGTACTGGTGCTGGCAGTGGCCGTGGTCGATGACTGTGCCGACGTTGAAGTCGACGTGGATGTCGATGAAGACGAAGTAGAACCCGCCGGCACGTACACATCATCCAGCGCCTCCGGCGACTGCGCGTACTTCTGCGCCACCCCCATGATCACGTGGTACTGGTTCAACTCGTCATAAATGTTCGCGACCTGGCGCTGGCCGAAGGCGTTGTACAAGGCGTTGTCGACGTCCTTGGCACTGATGCCCAGGCGCGCCGCGCTGTCCTTGTCGATGTCGACATAGGTCTCGACACCGTTCTCGGCCTGGTCGGTATCGACGTCGGTGAGCACCTTCTGGGTCTTCATGGCGTCGGCCAGCTTGGTGGCCCAGGCCTTGAGGTCGTTGCGGTTGTCGCTCTTGAGGGTGTACTGGTAAGTGGAATTGCTGGAACGTCCGCCCATGCGCAAGTCCTGCACCGGATTCAGGAACAGCTGCACGCCGGTCACCTTGGCCAGCTGCGGGCGCAGGCGCGCGATCACGGCCTGGCCGCTTTCGCCCTTCTTGCGCTGGTCGACCGGCTTCAGGTTGACGAACATGAAGCCGCCGCCGGCGCGCGAGCCGCCGGTGAAGCCGACCACGGTGTCGACCGCCGGATCGCGCTTGATGGTGTTCACCAGCTGGTAGAGTTTGCCCTGCATCGCCTGGAAGGAAATGCTCTGGTCGGCGCGCATGCCGCCGTTGATCTGGCCGGTGTCCTGCTGCGGGAAGAAGCCCTTGGGCGCGGCCGAGAACAGGTAGACGTTGAGGCCCACCACGAAGGCCAGGATCAGCATCACCAGCGGCTTGGCGTCGAGCGCCCAGTCGAGCGCATGCTCGTACACCTTCAGGATCTTGTCGAACCCGCGCTCGGACCAGCGCGCAAACCGGCCTGGCACGCGTTCGGGCGTCTGGCCGGGCTTGAGCAGCAGCGCGCACAGCATCGGCGTGGTGGTCAGCGAGATCACCAGCGAGATCATCACCGCCACCGACAGCGTGACGGCGAATTCGCGGAACAAACGCCCCACCTGGCCGCCCATGAACAGCAGCGGAATGAAGACCGCCACCAGCGACAGGCTGATCGAGAGCACCGTGAAGCCGACTTCCTGGGCGCCCAGCAGCGCCGCCTTCATGCGGTCCATGCCCTGCTCGATGTGACGGCTGGTGTTTTCCAGCACCACGATGGCATCGTCGACCACGAAGCCGGTGGCCACGGTCAGGGCCATCAGCGACAGGTTGTTCAGGCTGAAGCCGAGCATGTACATCACGCCGAAGGTGCCCAGCAGCGAGACGACGGTGGCCACCGCCGGCACCACGGTGGCGCGGACACTCCTGAGGAAGACGCTGACCACCAGCACCACCAACAAGATCGAGATCATCAGCGTCAGCTCGATCTCGTGCAGCGAAGAGCGGATCGAGTTGGTGGAATCGGAGGCCACCGCCAGCGCCACGTCCTGCGGCAACTGGGCCTGCAGCGACGGGATCAGCGCGCGCACGCCATCCACCGTCTCGATGATGTTGGCGCCCGGCTGGCGCGTGACCAGCACGATCACCGCCGGCTGGCCGTTGAACAGGCCCAGGGTGTTGATGTTCTCGACGCTGTCGGTGACGTCGGCGATGTCCTGCAGGCGGATCGCCGATTCGTTGCGCCAGGCGACCACCAGGCCGCGGTAATCGGCGGCGGTGCGGCCATTCGTGGGGGTGTTGGCCTGCGAATAGATCTGCAGGCGCATGCCGCTGCCCTCCAGCGCGCCTTTCGGGCGGTTCGGGTTGCTGGCCTGGACCGCCGCGCGCACGTCTTCGCTCGACACGCCGTAGCGGTTCAGCTGGTAAGGATTGAGGTCGATGCGCACGGCCGGCAGCGAGCCGCCGCCGATCTCGACGTCGCCGACGCCCTTCACCTGTGCCAGCTTCTGCTGCACCAGGTTGGAGACCTCGTCGTAGATCTGCCCGGGATTGCGGGTCTTGGAAGTCAGCGCCAGGATGATCACCGGCGCATCGGACGGGTTGGCCTTGCGGTAGGTCGGGTTGCTCTTCAGCGTGGACGGCAGGTCGGCGCGCGAGGCGCTGATCGCGGCCTGCACTTCGCGCGCGGCGGAATCGATCTGGCGGTTGAGGTCGAACTGCAGGCTGACGCGGGTCGAGCCGTTGCCGCTGTTCGAGGTGATTTCATTGACGCCGGCGATCACCGCCAGGCGCCTTTCCAGCGGCGTCGCCACCGAGCTGGCCATGGTGTCCGGGCTGGCGCCCGGCAGGTTGGCGCTGACCGAGATCGAGGGGAAGTCGACCTGGGGCAGCGGCGACACCGGCAGCACGAAGAAGGCGCCGATGCCGGCCAGTGCCAGCCCCAGGGTCAGGAGCACGGTCGCGATCGGCCGCTGGACGAAGGGCTTGGACAGGTTCATGCACCAACCTCAGTGCGTGGCGTCGAGCCGGGACCTGCCGGCTTGGCCGGTTCCTGCCCGGTCCAGCGGCGCGACAGGCGGTCGAAGGCCAGGTAGATCACCGGCGTGGTGAACAGGGTCAGCGCCTGGCTCACGATCAGGCCGCCGAAGATGGCCAGGCCCAGGGGACGGCGCAGCTCGGCGCCCTCGCCCCAGCCGAACATCAGCGGCAGCGCGGCGAACAGCGCGGCCAGCGTGGTCATGATGATCGGGCGGAAGCGCAGCATCGCGGCCTGGTGGATGGCGGTGCGCGGGTCCTTGCCCTGGTCGCGCTCGGCTTCGATGGCGAAGTCGATCATCATGATGGCGTTCTTCTTGACGATGCCAATCAGCAGGATGATGCCGATGATGCCGATCACGCCCAGGCCCTGCCCGGTCACCATCAGCGCCAGCAGCGCGCCGACGCCGGCCGAGGGCAGCGTGGAGAGGATGGTCAGCGGGTGGATGTAGCTCTCGTACAGCACGCCCAGCACGATGTAGACGCAGACCACGGCGGCCAGGATCAGCCACAGCTGGTTGGACAGCGAGGCCTGGTAGGCACCCGAGGCACCGAGGAAGGTCAGCGTCACCGACGCCGGCAGCTTGATCTCGGCGGCCGCTTCCTTGATGGCGTTGACCGCGGTGCCCAGCTTGACGCCGGATGCGGTATCGAAGCCGACCGTGGTGGCCGGGTACTGGGCCACGTGGGTGATCTGGAGGGGCGCCGCCTGTTCGGTGATGGAAGCGATCGCCGACAGCGGGGTCGCGGCGCCGGAGCCGGTGCGCAGCTGCAGGGTCGACAGCGCGTCCAGCGACATCTGCTCGCCCTGCTCGGCCTCGAGGATCACACGGTACTGGTTGGTCTCGGTGAAGATGGTCGAGACGATGCGCTGGCCAAAGGCGCTGTACAGGGCGTCGTCGATGTTGGAGGCGGTGACCGACAGGCGCGAGGCGCTGTCGCGGTCGATGTTGACATAGGCCGCGGCGCCGGTGGCGCCGGCATCGGTCACCACGTTGCGCACTTCCTTGCGCCGCGCCATGGCATCCGCCAGTTTGGTCGCCCACTCCGTGACCGTTTTGGTGTCGGCGCCTTCGATCGACAGGCGGTACTGAGTCGGGCCGCTTTCGGCGTCGATGGTCAGGTCCTGGGTCGGCTGCAGGTAGAGGGTGGCGCCGGCGACGTTATTGGCGACGCGGCGGCGCAGGCGCTCCATCAATTCTTCCTGGCCGCTGCGATCCTCCTTCAGGTTGATCAGCATGGTGCCGGTGTGCAGCATGGTGTTGTTGGCCGCATCCACACCCACGGTGGAGCTGAGCGACAGCACGTCCGGGTCGGCCAGCACTTCACGCGCCACCGCCTGCTGCATCTCGGCCATCGCCTGGTAGGAGATCGCCTGGCGCGCTTCCACGCGCGCCTGCAGCTGGCCGGTGTCCTGGGTCGGGAACAGGCTTTTCGGGATGAAGGTCCACAGCAGCGCCGTCAGCACCAGGGTACCGAGGGCCACCAGCAGGGTCAGGCCCTGGCGCGCCAGCACCCAGTTCAGGCTGGTGTCGTAATGCCCGATGATCCAGTCGAAACCGCGCTGGAACTTGCGGGCAAACGCGCTCTCGTGCGACTTGTCCTCGGCCTTGAGCCAGCGCGCCGACATCATCGGCACCAGGGTCAGCGAGACCAGCGCGGAAATCAGGATCGTGATCGCCAAGGTGACCGCGAACTCGCGGAACAGACGGCCCACCACGTCGCCCATGAACAGCAGCGGGATCAGCACCGCGATCAGCGACACCGTCAGCGAGATGATGGTGAAGCCGATCTGGGTGGCGCCCTTGAGCGCCGCCGCCATCGGTTTTTCGCCTTCCTCGATGTAGCGCGCGATGTTCTCGATCATGACGATGGCATCGTCGACCACGAAACCGGTGGCGATCGTCAGCGCCATCAGCGAGAGGTTGTTCAGGCTGTAGCCGAGCAGGTACATGACGCCGAAGGTGCCGACCAGCGAAATCGGCACGGCGAGGCTGGCGATGATGGTGGCGCGCAGGCTGTGCAGGAAGGCGAAGATCACCAGCACCACCAGCAGCACCGCCAGCACCAGCTCGATCTGCACGTGCTCGACCGAGGCGCGGATGCCCATGGTGCGGTCGGACAGCACGTCCAGGCGCATGGCCGACGGCAGGCTGGCTTGCAGTTCCGGCAGGCGTTGCTTGATGGCGTCCACGGTGGCGATCACGTTGGCGCCCGGCTGGCGCTGTACGTTGAGGATGATCGCCGGCTTCATGTTGGCCCAGGCGCCCAGCTTGACGTTTTCGGCGCTGTCGACCACGCGCGCCACGTCCGACAGGCGCACCGGGGCGCCGTTGCGGTAGGCGACGATCAGGCCCTTGTAGTCGGGCACCGTGACCAGCTGGTCGTTGGCGTTGATGGTGTAGGAACGCGCGGGGCCGTCAAAGCTGCCCTTGGCGCTGTTGGCGTTGGCGTTGCTGATGGCGGTGCGCAGGGTATCCAGCCCGAGGCCATAGGAGGCCAGCGCCCGGGTATTCGCCTGGATGCGCACGGCGGGGCGCTGGCCGCCCTGCAGGGTGACCAGGCCGACGCCCGAGACCTGGCTGATCTTCAGCGCCAGGCGGGTATTCACGAGGTTCTGCACCTCGGTCAGCGGCATCGTGTCCGAGGTGATCGCCAGCGTCAGCACCGGCGCGTCGGCCGGGTTGACCTTGGCGTACACCGGCGGCGCCGGCAAATCGGTCGGCAGCAGCGAGCCGCCGGCATTGATCGCGGCCTGCACTTCCTGCTCGGCGACGTCGAGGGTCTGGCCGAGGCCGAACTGCAGGGTGACGATGGAGACGCCGGCGGCGCTGGTGGAACTCATGCGCGACAGGCCGGACATCTGGCCGAACTGGCGCTCCAGCGGCGCGGTCACGGTGCGCGCCATCACTTCCGGGCTGGCGCCCGGGTACAGGGTCTGCACCTGGATGGTCGGGAAGTCGACCTGGGGCAGCGCCGACAGCGGCAGGAATTTGTAGCCGACCAGGCCGGCCAGGACGATCGCCAGCATCAGCAGCGAGGTCGCGACCGGGCGCCGGATGAAGGGGGCGGATGGGCTCATGCGCTTACCCCACCCCGTGCAGCGTTGACTCTCATTGCGCAGCACCCTCCTGCTGGCGGCGCTGGCGGCGTTCCCCACCCTGCGCACCGGCCTGACCTTGCTGGCCCTGCTGCTGCGGCTGGGCGCCGGCATCGGCAGCCGGGGTCGCGCCCGGCGCGGCCGGCGCGGCACCGCCTTGTGCAGTCGCGCCGGCCGCGCCGCCATGCTGTCCGCGGCGGCCGCCATTCGCGCCCCCGCCTTGCGGCCGGTCACCCGGCAAGGTCACCTTGGCGCCATCCTTGAGGCGGTCGGCGCCCTCGGTGATCACGGTCTCGCCGCCTTCCAGGCCGCTGGTGATCTCGATGCGCTCGGCATTGGCCTGGCCGCGCTTGACGTTGCGCAGGGCCACGGTGCGCGTCTGCTGGTTCAGCACATAGACGAAGTCGCCGTTGGCGCCGTGGCGCAGCGCCGTCACCGGCACCGTGATCGCGTTCTTGATGAGGTTCATCTGCAGGCGGATGTTCACGAACTGGCTGGGGAACAGTTTCGACTGGTCGTTGCTGAAGCGGGCCTTGGCGCGGACGGTGCCGGTCTGGGTATCGACCTGGTTGTCCAGCGCCATGAAGCGGCCGCCGGCCAGGGTGTCGGTGCGGGTGCGGTCGAGCGCGGTGGCGGGCAGGGTCGCGCCTTCGTTGATGCGCTGCTGCAGGGCCGGCAGGTTGTCCTGGGGGACGGCGAATTCGACGTCGATCGGCGATTGCTGGGTGATCACGGCGATGCCGTTGGTGTCGCCCGAATTGACCAGGTTGCCGATGTCGACGGTGCGCAGGCCGACACGGCCGCTGATCGGCGCGCGCACCTGGGCATAGCCGAGATTGATCTTCGCAATGCCTTCGGCGGCGCGGTCGGTGACCACGGTGCCTTCCAGCTGCTTGACCAGCGCGGCCTGGGTATCGACGTCCTGGCGCGCGATCGAATCCTGCTCGAGCAGGGTCTGGTAGCGCTTCAGGAGTACCCGCGCGCTTTCCAGCTGGGCTTCGTCGCGCTGGCGCTGGCCGGTTGCCTGCAGCAGGGCCATCTGGGAGGGGCGCGGGTCGATGGTGGCCAGCACCTGGCCTTCCTTGACCAGCTGGCCTTCGGTGAACAGGATTTTCTGGAGCACCCCGCCCACCTGGGGACGCACGGTGGCCACCGCGGCCGGTGTGACGGTGCCGAGGGCATCCAGCAGGATCGGAATGTCGGCACGTTCGGCCTTGCCGACGCCGACCGTGGTGGCCGGCATGCCGCGTCCGCCCGGACCGCCACGTCCTCCACCGCCACCGCCTGCACCCGGACCGCCGCCCTGGCCGCGCGCGCCGGCGCCGGCCCCTGCCCCCGCACCGGCGCCGCCTTCGGCGCTCGGGTGCGTCAGGTGCCAGGCGAGCCATCCCAGGCCCGCCATCGCCAGCAGCGCGATGATGGTCCCGATGATGCGCGAACGGCGCGAACGCCTTGGCGTGGTGGTGGTCTTGTCCTTGTCCGGTGTAACGGTCGAATTCATTCTTGTCCCTGCGGCCGAGTGTTCAAAAGCACAATAAAAGTCCCATGACTGTAGCATGGACCTGTCTGTCTTTATGTTTCAGTTCGTATAGAAGACCACGGCTTGTCCGCCTCCAGAAACATCCCGATACAAGATGGGAAATCCGTCTTTACACGGTTGAACACCGATCGCGCCAAGAAGGCGGGAATTGAAAACAAAACGGGCGCGGTGGAAGCCGCGCCCGTTGGTTACCGCATATGCATGTCCGGCTACATGTTGTTACAAGTCCAGGCAAGTATCCCCATGGAAACGCATTGCCATCACGGCGCTTCGCACAGGCAGTGGGTCACCGCCGCGAAAGGCTGGCGCCGTTCGGCCACCTGGGACAGCCAGCCAAGGTCGCGCGTGATGCCGCTGGCCATCCCGGTCGACAGCGCCGCGGCCGCCACCGGATCCGGCAGCAGGCCCAGTTTCACCTGGACGGTGAGAGCCTGGGCGTCGGACAGGCCGATGCGTTCCAGCAGGCGCTCCGCCAGCGAGGACGGCTGCTGGGCATAGGCGACGCGGAAATCGTCGCCCAGCTTGGCCCGTTGGGCGGCCGAGCGCAGCGCGTCGCCGTAGCTGCCGATACGGTCGACCAGGCCGCGCTCCTTGGCCTGGGCGCCGGTCCAGACCCGGCCCTGCCCCACTTCGTCGATCTTGGCCGGGGTAGTGCGGCGCGCGGCGGCGGCCTTGGTGGTGAACTCGTCGTAGATATGGTTGATGCTGGACTGGATCAGCTGGCCGAAGCGCGGATCGAGCGGGCGCAGCGGATTGTAGGCATCGGCCAGCCAGGTGGTGGTCACGCCGGCGGTGTGGATGCCCAGCTTGTCGACCACCTTGTCGGCGGTCGGCAGGATCGCAAACACGCCGATCGAACCGGTCACGGTGGACTGGTCGGCGATGACTTCGTCGGCCGCCATCGAGATCCAGTAGCCGCCCGAAGCCGCCACGTCGCCCATCGACACCACCACCGGCTTGCCGGCGGCGCGCGTCAGTTCCAGCTCGCGCCGGATCAATTCCGAACCGTAGGCGCTGCCGCCCGGCGAGTTCACCCGCAGCACCACGGCTTTCACCGACTTGTCGTCGCGCGCGGCGCGGATCAGGTTGGAGGTGGCGATGCCGCCCACCATGCCGGGGCCGCCGTTGCCTTCGGTGATGTCGCCCGAGGCGACCACCACCGCCACCGCGTCGCCCAGCATCTTCTGCGGATTGCGCGCCACGTATTCGTCCAGGCCGACCTGGCGGAAGGTCTTGTTGCTGTCGTCGTAGACGCCGCGCTTGACCAGCATGGCGCGCACTTCGTCAAGCGTCTTGATACCGTCGATCAGCTTCCAGTCGAGTGCCACCTTGGCGGCATTGCCCTTGGCCGCCTCCATGCGCTGCGGCAGTGCCTCGATACCGCCGGCCAGGCTGCCGGCCGGCAGCTTGCGCGCCTTTTCGACTTCGCCCATGTAATTGGCCCACAGCGCGTTGTACAGGAAGCTGTCGGCTTCCTTCGCGGCGTCGGATGGGCCGTTGCCGATATAGGGCTCGGCAAAGCTTTTATAGGTGCCGACCTTCATCAGGTTGACCGTCACGCCGACCTTGTCCAGGGCGTCGCGGTAGTAATTGCGGTGGCGCCCGAAGCCCTCGATCATCACCATGCCCATCGGGTGCAGGTAGATCTCGCTGGCGTGGGAAGCGACCAGGTAGCGCTTCTGGTCGTAGCTGCCGCCCCAGGCAACCACCGTCTTGCCCCTGGCTTTCACGCGTTCGAGCGCGGCGCCGATCTCGCGCAGCGAGGCCAGGCCGCCGCCGTCCATCTCGTCCAGCAGCAGCACCACGCTGCTGATGTTGTCGTCCTTGGCGGCGGCGTCGAGCGCCGTGAGCACGTCGCGCAGCTGGATCAGGTGGCGCCCGTTGCCGCTCAGGCCGGACATGATGGAATCGCGCACGCTGCCGGCGCGCTCTTCGACCAGTTCGCCCTTGAGGTCGAGCACCAGTGCGGTCTTGGGCGCCAGCGGCTTGAGGCCGCCGCCGAAGATGCCCCAGAACAGGGCGATCAGGATCAGCAGGAACACCAGGTTGAACAGGAAGCGGCGGGTGGCGTCGAGTCCGCGCCAGAGCGAACCGATACCGCGGCGCAGGGTGGACAGGGGCTTGAAGGACATCGGGACTCCGGATAGGTTAGACGAAGGTTTCCGCAGTGGCGGCTGGAGCCGGAGCACGGCGTGAAATCGCGAACAGGCCGGCAAACACCAGCGCACCGTTCAGGATAAGCAGTTCCAGGCCGAGGCGATAGCCGCCCAGCAGGATTTGTTGGTAATGTTCGATGAAAGCGCACAGGATGGGGGCGCCGATCGTTACCCAGGGCACCAGGCGGTCGTGCAGCGCGCGCCGGGTCATCATGCCGAAGGCGAACAGGCCGAGCAGCGGGCCGTAGGTGTAGCCGGCCACCTTCAGCACCACGCCGATCATGCTCGGATCGTCCAGCCACTTGAAGACCATCACCAGCGCCAGGAACAGCGCGGCGAAGCCGAGGTGCACGTGACGGCGCAGGCGCACCCTGGCGGCTTCCGTCAGGTCGGCGCGGCGCTGGATGCCGAGGATGTCGATACAGAAGGTCGAGGTGAGCGCCGTGATGGCGCCGTCGGCGCTCGGAAACAGGGCCGAAACCAGCGCGATCAGGAACACGATCTGGATCGCCGCCGGCAGGTGGCCCATCACGGTGGCCGCGAAGATCTTGTCGCCGGTCGCGCCGACGCCGGCCAGCGGCGCATACAGGTAGAGCAGTCCGCCCAGGAACAGGAAGGCGCACAGCACCACGACCAGCACCGCGGTCAGGCTCAACAGATTCTTCTGGGAGTCGGCCAGGGTCTTCACGGAAATCGTCTTCTGCATCATTTCCTGGTCCAGGCCCGTCATCGTGATGGTGATGAAGGCGCCGGCCACGATCTGCTTGAGCCAGAAGCCGGGCGACATCGGATCGAGGTTGAAAACGTGGGCCAGGCCACGTGCTTGCATCTGGGCCAGCGCCTGCGGCACCGACAGGCCGAGGCGGTCGAGCAGAAACCAGGCGCAGGCGAACAGGCCGAACAGCATGCAGCTGGTCTGCAGGGTGTCGGTCCAGACGATGGTCTTGACGCCGCCCTGGTAGGTGTACACCAGGATCATCCCGAGGATGACGAAGGTGGTCAGCCAGAACGGCACGCCGAGGCTGTCCAGGATGATGGACTGCAGCACCGCCACCACCAGGTAGAGGCGCGCGGTGGCGCCGAACAGGCGCGACAGGATGAAGAAGCCGGCGCCGCTCTGGTAGGCGCGCCGCCCCAGGCGCACGTCGAGGTAGTGGTAGATCGAGGTCAGCTTCATGCGGTAGTACAGCGGCAGCAGCAGATAGACCACGGCGATGTAGCCGATCACGTAGCCGATCAGGACCTGCAGGTAGCCGAAGCCGTCCTTGCCGACCGCGCCCGGCACGCTGACGAAGGTGACGCCGGACAGGGTGGTGCCGACCATGCCGAAGGCGACCAGCACCCAGTTGCTGCTCTTGTTCCCGATGAAAAAACTGTCGTTGTTGGCGTTGCGCGCGGTGACCCGGGCGACGCCGAGCAGCAGCGCGAAATAGCCGATGAGGATGCAGAAAAGTAAAGCCGGGGACATCAGGGTTTCCAGTTATTGTCGAATCGCCCAGCAATATACACTGAAGGCGCGGCCCGCTTCCAGGCGCCCCGCCGCGGCTTCAGATCCCTTGGGCCGGCGCGCGCTCGAAGGGGCCGATGCAGGTCGCCATCGATTCGTCCTGGCACATCAGGAAGCGCGCGCCGGACGGGTGGAAGCGCAGGTAGTTGGTGACGCGCGCGCCCACCTGCATGATCTCGCCCGAACAGTCCTGCTTGCCGTTGTCCTTGACGATCTTGTCGTCCAGTTTGTAGAAGCCCTTGGCGCTGGGCTTGGCGGCGACCGTGAATTCGCTTTCCGAGATCTCGTCCCGGCTCTTGACCAGCACGGTGCCGTCGCCGCGGAAATGGTAGGTTTCGGAGCAGGCCAGGTTAGGGATGCTGAGGGTCCAGATGCCGAGCAGCGGGTGCGAGACCGGCGGAGATACCGGAGGAGATGCTGCCGGCGGCGCGGCAAGGGCTGGCCAGTTGGCGGCGATCAGCAGGAAGAAAGTGGGGATCAGTCCGGTGAGCGCGCGCATGTCGGATCCTTGGAAGGTTCGTGACGGACACGCCGGAGCCGGGTGCCGTGGCCTTGTGATTATTGCATACGCACTGGCGCTGCGGGCGAAACACCGCCGCCCCCCGAGCAGGCGGGGGCGACGGGTATTTGCGTATCAGCCCTCGGCCGGCGTCTTCGCCTTGGCCGGACGGCGCGCACGCGGTGCCGCCTTGCGTGGCGCGGTGTTGCGCGCACCGCGGGCTGGCTTCTTGCGCGCGGGCTGGGCGCCCTCACCTTCAGGCACGGCCACGTTGCCGTTCACATCGTCTTCATCGGCATAAGCCTCGTCGCCATCGTCCGCCTCGCTGGCGGTGGCGCTGCCGGCGGCATCGACCAGGTCAGCCGCATCGGGTGCCGGTGCGGGTTCGGGCGCGGGTTCCGGCACCGGTGCAGGCGCATCGGCAGGCGCAACAGCTGCCAAGGCCGCAGCGTCGGCAGCAAGCTTGCGTGCGGACGGTTTGCGCGGCGCGCGACGGCGTTCCTTCGGCGCCGGCACCGGGTCGGCCGCCTCAGCGGCTTCGGCAACATCGCTGGCGCCCTGCGCGGCACTGGCGGCCGCGGCATCGGCCAGTTCCGCCAGCGGCGACAGTTCGACCGGTGGCGCTTCGGCCAGGTCCGGCGTCGGCGCCGGCCAGGTGGCCAGTGCCGCATCCTCGCCTTCGGTCGCGGATGGCGCGGCGCTGTCCAGCCCTTGCTGTGCCGGCTCGGTGGCCTGCTGGTCACGACCCTTGCGGTTACGGCCGCCACGGCGGCGCGGCTCGCGCGCTTCACGTGCTTCGCGCGCTTCACGTCCGCCAGTGGCTGCCGGCTCGGCCACGGCCAGCTCCAGCGGCAGCTCGGCGACGGCGGCATCGCCGGCTTGCGACGCGTTCAGGTCGGCGCCCGCACCGGTCGGTTCGGCATCCGCCAGCGCCTCGGCCGGCTGGCTGTTGGCGCTGCGGTAGACATAGGTGCCGGACTTTTCGTCGCGGCCGAATTCGAACAGGCCGCGCGTCTGCGCCTCCTCGAGCAGGTTGCCGAAGGTGCGGAAGCCGTAATAGGTTTCGGTGAAGTCCGGACGGCGGCGCTTGAGCGTGTCTTTCAGCAGCGAAGCCCAGATCTTGCCGCTGTCGCCGCGCTCCGAGACCAGGGCGTCGAAGGTTTCGACGACCATGTCGAGCGCCTGCTGCTTGCGCGCCTCCATCTCTTCCTTCTTGCGGTTGCTCTCGTCGGACGGGCGGCGGCCCTGCTGCGACGGGGACGCGGACTGCGCCTGCGGCTGGGCCTTGCGCTCGTCGCGCTTGGCGGCGGCGCGCCGCACTTCGCGCACCAGGTCATCGTAAAAGATGAATTCGTCGCAGTTGGCGACCAGCAGGTCCGAGGTCGATTGCTTGACGCCGACACCGATCACGCGCTTGGCGTTCTCGCGCAGCTTGGACACCAGCGGCGAAAAATCGGAATCGCCGCTGACGATCACGAAGGTGTCGACGTGGGCCTTGGTGTAGCACAGGTCGAGCGCGTCCACCACCATGCGGATGTCGGCCGAATTCTTGCCGGACTGGCGCACGTGCGGGATTTCGATCAGTTCGAAATTGGCTTCGTGCATGGTGCCCTTGAAGCTCTTGTAGCGGTCCCAGTCGCAATAGGCTTTCTTGACCACGATGCTGCCCTTCAGCAGCAGGCGTTCGAGGACGAGTTTGATGTCGAATTTTTCGTAGTTCGCATCGCGCACGCCGAGGGCGACGTTTTCGAAGTCGCAGAACACCGCCATGCTGATGTTTTCAGAAGATGAAGCCATGAGTTGTTATTTGGTAATGATTAGTGGGCAAGCTGTTGGCGGATTATACGCAACAACACTGAAAGGACGCCGCATCGACGTGCCAGCCGGCATCGGATGCCGTATCTCCCCTGCCCTTACACCAGCCGCTCGAGCGTGGCCGGGTCGGGCTCGCCGCCAAAGAACTTGTCGAGGCAGGTCTGGAACACGGCCTCGTCGGGCGCGACGTCGGCGAACAGGGTCATCGAGGAGTGAAACTTGAGGTTGTCCGGGTAGTCGAAGATCTCGTCGGCAGCGAGCTCGTCGTGCGCGGCGACGGCGGCGGCGCTGGTGCGCAGGCGCGGCCCCAGCACCGGATGGGCCAGGTAAGCCGCAGCCTCGTCCTCGGAGGCGATCGCGTACTTGCGCGCCATTGCGCTCTGCCCGAGTCCGGCGATCTGGGGAAAGATGAACCACATCCAGTGGCTGCGCTTGCGGCCGGCCTGCAGCTCGGCCAGGGCCTGGTCGTAGACGCCCTGCTGCGCCTCGACGAAACGTTCGAGATTGAAATCGGTATCCATGACATCGTGCCTCCCGCCACCATGCTACCGCGCTTGCGCCATTTGCTAAAGTGAGGGCTTCCAACGGAAACGCCCATGAAACCTGAACACCTGACCCTGCTGCTCACCCGCGACATGCCCTTTGGTAAATATAAGGGCCGCAAGATTGCCGACCTGCCCGGCCATTACCTGGCCTGGTTCGCGCGCGAAGGCTTTCCCAAAGGCGAGCTGGGCGAATTGCTCGAGCTCATGTACGAACTCGACCATAACGCCTTGCGCGGACTGCTGGATCCCTTGCGGCGCTGAACCGGCAGAGGTATTCGATTTTTTCGATCGAAGGACGCAAAACTACTCGTTTTTCAAGCGTGGCCGTCCTGCCTATACTGGCATCCATGGATTCGAAAACATTCACGGACTAACAAGGAGCTGATCATGGAATTACGCAAAAGTGAAGAACGGGGCGCCGCCCACCACGGCTGGCTGCAATCGAAACACAGCTTTTCCTTCGGCGATTACTACGACACCCGCCATTCCGGCTTCGGCCCGCTGGTGGTGATCAACGAGGACCGCGTGGCGGCGGGCGCCGGCTTCGGCACCCATGGCCACCGCGACATGGAAATCATTTCCTATGTGCTGGAAGGCGCGCTCGAACACAAGGACAGCCTGGGCACCGGCTCGGTCCTGCACTACGGCGACGTACAGCGCATGAGCGCCGGCAGCGGCGTGCGTCACAGCGAGTTCAACGGCTCCAGCACCGAGCCGGTGCACTTCCTGCAAATCTGGATCGAGCCGAATCTGCAAGGCATTCCGCCCAGCTATGAAGAGAAGCATATTCCGCTGGCCGACAAGCAGGGCAAGCTGCGCCTGATCGCTTCCAGCGACGGCCGCGACGGTTCGGTGCTGATCCACCAGGACGCATCCTTGTACGCCACTGTCCTCAACGGCAGCGACCGCGTCGAACATGCGCTGGCGGCCGGCCGCCGCGCCTACGTGCACGTGGTGCGCGGGGTGGTGAGCGTGAACGGCGTCATGCTGAAAGGCGGCGATGCGGCCAAGTTCAGCGAGGCAGGCCGGATCGAACTGGCGCAGGCCGAAGCGGCGGAAGTGCTGTTGTTCGACCTGCCATATTGATTTGTTCTGATTCGTAAGAAGCTGTAAATAAGTGCCAGGTGACCGGCAGCCGGCGCGACAATGTGTCGGCTGCCAGTCACATGTAGGCCACAATCGGCTTGTGGTGCGAGCGGAATGTTAAATTGCGTGTGATAATAAATCCGTCAAGCAATTTTACTTTCCATAAACCATGAGTGAAAAGCCAAGGGTCCTCGTCGTCGAGGACGACGTCCATATCGCCCAGGTCCTGACCTTCATGCTGGAACGCCAGGGTTACCGGGTCATCTATGCCGAGGACGGCCGCGCCGCCGTCCAGCACATCGTGTCCAGTCCGGTGCCGGACCTGGTCTTGCTCGATGTGATGCTGCCCTTCGTGGACGGCTTCGAAGTCCTGAACCTGCTGCGCGCACGCGAAGGCTGGGAAACCGTGCCGGTGCTGATGCTGACCGCCAAGAGCAGCGAGCAGGACACCGTGCGCGCCCTCGACGCCGGCGCCAACGATTTCATCATCAAGCCCTTCCAGCCCCTGGAATTGCTGGCGCGCCTGCGCCGCTATCTGCAGACGCCGGCCTGAGGTCGGTCTGACCTCGGCCTGAAGTCGGCCTGAAGTCGGCCTGCCCTGCGGTCGCCGCGCACCGTCGCGGCGGGCCATCCATACAGGGAATCCCACACGCATACAGGCGCACCGTTGACGCGCGCCGCCTTGCGGGTAACTGCTAGTATGTTCAAAAAGCGGACCCTGCGTATGCGACTACAACTCCACCGAGAAGACAGCAAGGCGCGGCCGCTGGCGGCCGATCTGAAGCGGCGCTTCGACGACCTGCTCGAACATCTGCCGGCGGGCGTCACGGTACACGACGCCGATGGCTGCATCATCCTTGTCAACCGCCTGGCCACTGCCCTGCTCGGACGCAGCGAGAATGCGCTGACCGGCACCCGCACCGGCGAGGGCGACTGGCACCTGGTCCACGAAGACCTGAGCCCGATGGCGGCCGACGATTATCCGGTCAACCGCGTGCTGCGCACCAAAGCCAAGGTGATCGGCACGGTGCTCGGCATGCGCGCGCGCGACGCGGCGGCGCCGTGCTGGATGATCTGCAACGCCTATCCCGAATTCGACGACGACGGCAGCCTGGCCGGCGCGGTGGTCTGCTTCACCGACTGCAGCGCCCTCAAGGATGCCCAGCAGCGCCTGACCAAGTCCGAGGAACGCCTGCGCCTGATGCTGCAGGGTTCGAGCGACGCGCCCTGGGACTGGGACCTGGTGAGCGGCGAAACCTATTATTCGGAACGCTGGTGGGACATGCTCGGTTACCGGCCTGGCGAGCTGCCGGCCGACCGCGCCACCTGGCGCCGCATGATGCATCCGGACGACCTGGTGCAGACCACCGCCTTCATGGCCGAGCTGCTGCTCGGCAGGCGCCAGTCCTACAGCATCGAATTCCGCCTGCACCATCGCGCCGGCCACTACGTGCCGGTGCTGGCGCGCGGCTTCGTGCTGCGCGACGCCGACGGCAAGGCGCTGCGCCTGTCCGGCACCAGCACCGACCTCACCGAACGCAAACAATCCGAGCGCCGCATCTACGAACTGGCGTATTTCGATCCGCTCACCGGACTGCCGAACCGCCGTTTCCTGATCGAGGAACTCGACAAGACCCTGGCACGCGGCACCCGCTCCGGCCAGTACGGCGCCCTGCTGTTCATCGACCTCGACAACTTCAAGCTGCTCAACGACACCATGGGCCACGACGTCGGCGACATGCTGCTGCGCCAGGTGGCCCAGCGCCTGCGCCAGGCGCTGCGCGACAGCGACCAGCTGGCGCGCCTGGGCGGCGACGAATTCGTGGTGGTGCTGGAGAACCTGGGCGCCTCGGCGCTGGAGGCCACGCCCCACGCCGACCACGTGGCGCGCAAGATCCTCGCACTCCTGGCCGAGCCCTATGAGCTGCCGGGCAACCCGAGCCCGCGCACCCCCAGCATCGGCATCACCCTGTTCGACGGCAGCGCCGGCGGCATCGACGCACTATTGCGCCAGGCCGACCTGGCCATGTACCGCGCCAAGGCCGACGGCCGCAACACCGCGCGCTTCTTCGATCCCAGCATGCAGGCCGCCGCCGAGCGCCAGGCGGCGCTCGACAAGGCCCTGCGCGACGGCCTGGCGCAGCGCCAGTTCGTGCTGTTCTGCCAGCCGCAGTTCGACACCGAAGGCCGCCTGATCGGTGCCGAGGCGCTGGCACGCTGGGAGCATGGCGAGCACGGCCTGGTCGGCCCCGGCGAATTCATCCGCCAGGCCGAGATCAGCGGCCTGATCGTGCCGCTCGGCCAGCAGGTGCTCGAAGAAGGCTGCCGCGCACTGGCACGCTGGGCCGGCGATCCGCTGCTGGGCCGGCTGACCCTGTCGGTCAACGTCAGCGTGCGCCAGTTGCGCGACCCCGGCTTTCCGGAAAAGGTGGCGGCGCTGCTGGCCGAGACCGGCGCCAGCGCCGACAAGCTGTGCCTGGAACTGACCGAGAGCGTCTTCAGCGAAAACATGCAGGACCTGGTCGAGCGCATGGAAGCGCTGCGCGCCCAGGGCGTGGCTTTTTCGCTCGACGATTTCGGCAACGGTCACTCCTCGCTGGCCTTCCTGACGCGCTTTCCACTGGCCGCACTGAAGATCAACCGGACCTTCGTGCGCGACACCGGCCCCGCCAGCCACACCATCGTCGAGGCGATCGTGGCGCTGGCCCGCAAGCTCAAACTGGAGGTGGTGGCCGAAGGCCTGGAGCACGAATCCGAACGCGCATTCATGGTGGATTGCGGCTGCGATGCCTTGCAGGGCTATCTGCTGGGGCGGCCGGTACCCTTGCCGGAATTCGAGCGCCGCTACGGCGCCGCAGGGCATGCCTGCAGCACTACCCAGGTTACATAATGCCTGTTACTGTCGGTAATATTTACAGGTAAATATTTCTCTAGATTAAACTTTATTAATTCTTGAGGGAAATCAAACACTTAATAAAATTTTAATCGAGGCACGGTAATTGCATACCCTGTTGGCTCACACACAATAGGGGATGTCCATGTCGACACTGATGAAAAACCTGAAAAACAGCCTGACAAGCGCGGCCGTCGCCGCACTGCTGTTCACGGCTGGGGCGGCGAATGCGGCCGTCTTGCAGTTCAAGCTGACGGGAGATTATTCCGCCAGCTGGCAATTGAATTCCTCGGGCACGCCGGACGACGGGGCGGATGGCATCGCTTTCGTCGTGTACGATGTCGAGGGCAATTTTCCGGGATCGGTGTCCGGGCTGACCGACCTGTATTTCTATAACGGCGCCGAGGGTGGCGGACTGGAAATCTACGATTACTGGGGCGACGTCGATTTGCTGCTGACCGACGGACCTCAGCTGTACACGGGTTCGGAGGAAGGCGTCATCACCTTCCTTCTCGGCACCTTCGCCTTGACGGACTTCAACGGCCCGGGCACTTATACCCTGACGGTGACAGATCTCGATGCCGGTCCCGGTCCGGGGCCTGACCCGGTCGACGTGCCCGAACCCGCCAGCGCCGCCTTGTTGTTAGGCGGCCTGGGACTGATGTTTGCGGCGGGCAAGCGCCGTCGCCGTCACTGAACCGCCATTCGCTCACTCCCTGTCCGGGCACATGCGCTTGCTCCCGGACAGGGAACGGGCGGCTGCCCATTCAGGGCCGCGCCGCCAGCATGCCCTGGATTTCCTCGAGCCTGCGGCCGCGCGTGTCGATGCCATGCCTGGCCAGCAGCAGCGCGGCGGCCAGCATCGGCGCCGCGATGACCAGGGCCGACAGCGCCAGGTTGCCGAACATCCCGACCACGCCCAGACCCGCCCCGAGGATACCGCCCAGCTTGGACGAGGCCGCGATCACGCCGGAGCCGGTGGCGCGCAGATGCACCGGATAGAGTTCGGCGGCATACGGAATCAGGGTGGCGATCACCCCGCTGGCCGAGACCAGCAAGGCCACCGTCGCCAAGGCCATGGCGGGCATCGAGCGCATGCCAAAATGGCCGAGGACGGCGAACACGAGCAGGCTGAGGGCGCTGAGCAAGATGAAGCCGACCAGGGTCCCGATCGTGCTCCAGCGGTGATACAGCCAGATCACCAGCAGCGTGCCGGGCAGCGCCAGGAAGGCCGATTTGGCCAGCAGGCCGGTGGCGCCGGCCGCATCCATGCCCATGGCACGCAGATTGGTCGGCAGCCATAGCAGGAAGCCGAAGTTCGCCAGGCCCCAGGCCACCCCGGCGACGCCCATGCCGATCGTCAGCGCGGCGTAATCGCCGTGCAGCAGCAGCCGCAGACCGCTGGCCTGGCCATCCTCGGGCCCGGCCTTGCCGGCATCAGTACCGGTACCGGCACCGGCACCGGCATCGACCGTGCCGGCAAACTTGGCGAGCACGCCACGCGCAGCCTCGTACAAGCCGTTGTTTGCCAGGAAGCGCGGCGATTCCGGCAGCATCCGGCTCAGCAGGATGATCACGGCCCCGGTCGGCAAGCCGAGCAGCCACAGTACGCGCCAGCCGTAAGCCGGCTCCAGCAGGCTGGCGGCCCAGGCGGCGACCAGGTAACCGGCCGAATTGCCGACGCCGCCCAGCGCCACCAGCAGCCAGCCGCGGTGGGCCGCCGGGATCATCTCCGCCATCAGGGTGAAGGTGATCGGCAGCAGGCCGCCGGCCGACGCGCCCATCAGGAAGCACATCGCCAGGTTCCATCCGAAAGATGGCATGGCGCCGCAGATCGCGGTCCCGATGAACATCAAGGCCGACAGCAGGATCGTGGCGCGGCGGCCGAAGCGGTCGGCCAGCAGGCCCCAGACGACCGAGCCGACGGTGGTGCCGGTGAGGGCGACCAGGGCCAGCAAGCCCGCCTCCCGCTTGCCGAGCCCGTACTCGCCGGTCATGCCGGGCATGACGAAGCCCAGCGTCGCCGGCTTCATCACGTCGATGGTGAGTGCGATCACCAGCACGATGACCAGGTACCAATGGTGGCGATTCAGGCGCGCGCCGTCGGCGACGTGGAACTGCAGCGATGAAAGGCGCCTGTCGTCGCGGGCGCGCAATCCGGACATGCGCGGCATCAGGCCGTAAGCGGCCATGAGCAGGCCGGCTGGAATCAAGGCCATGCCCAGCAACATCATGGCGTCCATCTGCATCCCGGCCATGCGGTAGCCCATGTGAGACGCGCAGACGAACATCGGGATGTGCGCCAGGACGCCCGCGACGATTGCCAGCGTCCCGCACCAGAACGCAAGCGGGTGATGCAGCGCCAGTCCGTTGGGGGGCATGCCTGTCCGTGTCGCCTGTTCCATGTCCATCTCCTAGGTTGGCGGGTGGTTCCGCGGCGCCGCCGGCAAGGCCACCATGAAGGTGGTGCCGGATCCCACCACGCTGTCGAAGCGGATCGTCCCGCCGTGCTCCTCGACGATGGTCTTGCAGATCGACAGCCCCAGTCCGGTGCCGCCGCTGCGGCGCGCATTGCTGCCGTCGGCCTGGGCGAAGCGCTGGAACACGCGCTCGCGAAAATCGTCCGGAATGCCCTCGCCCTGGTCCGCCACCGACAGGCGCGCGCAGTCGCCGCCATCTTCCAGCCGCGTCACCACCGTGGTGCCCGGCGCCGAAAACTTCAGCGCATTCGACAGCAGGTTGGCCAGCACCTGGGCGATGCGGTCGCGGTCCACGTCCGCGCACAAGCGCTCGGCGCCGGGGCCGGCCTCGCACACCAGCGTCACCCCGGCCTGCGCCGCCAGGCTGGCCATCGCCGCCACTGCGCCCTCGGCGACCGGCAGCAGGGGCTGCACCTGGCGCGTCAGGCCCACGCGGCCGGCGTCCATCTTCTGCAGGTCGAGCACGTCGCCGATCAGGCGCACCAGGCGCTCGGAACTGGCGTTGGCGATGCCGACCAGGCCGTGGGCGTCGGGCGGCAGCTCGCCCGCCATGCCGTCCGCCAGCAGCGCCAGCGAAGCGCTGATCGCCGTCAGCGGGGTGCGCAGCTCGTGCGAGACGGTGGAGACGAATTCGTTCTTCATGCGCTCGACCTGCTTGCGGCCCGAGATGTCGTGCACGAAGATGCAGAAGAAGCTGCCTTCGGGGGTCCTGGCCAGGCCGCTGGTCATCTCGACCGCGACTTCGCCGCCATCGCGCCGGTGCAGCACGCGCTCGACGCGCTGGCCGAGGATGGCGAGCTGGCCGCCGTCGCGGAAGTGCGCCAGCGCCGCCAGGGCGCGCGCGCGGAAGCGTTCCGGCAGCACCAGTTCGGCCGCCGATTGCCCCAGCACCTCGTCGCGGCGCCAGCCCAGCATCGCTTCGGCGGCGCCGTTCCAGTCGCAGATGCGGCCTTCCAGGTCGATGGCGACGAAGGCATCCTGGACCGTCTCCAGGATGGTGTCGATGCGCTGCTTGCCGGCGCTGACCGTCGCCAGTGCCTGTTCCAGTTCGCGCGTGCGCTGTCCCAGCTCGCGCGTGCGCTGCTCGACACGCTGCTCCAGGGTGGCGTTCCAGGCCTTCAGCTCGGCGCGCTGGCGCACCAGGTCGGCCACCAGCGCATCCAGGGTGCCGGACAGCGCCTGCACCTCGACGTAGGCGCTGTGGCCGGCGCCGAGGGTGAGCGTCTCGCCGGCGCGGATGCGCTGGGCCGAGGCCGCCAGCCGGCCCAACGGGCGGGTGATGCGGCGCGCCACCAGCACGCCGGCCAGCGAGAACAGCGCGGCGAGGATGATGCCGGCGACCAGTCCGTATTCGCGCAGGCGGCGCACCGGGGCGTAGGCATCGACCACGTCCTGGCGCACCAGCACGCTCCAGCCCAGACCCGGATAGTCGGCGTGGCCGCGTCCGCGCGCATAGCCCACCAGGTAGGATTTGCCGTCCGGCCAGCGCTCGACCAGGAAGCCGCCGCCGGTCGTGGCGCGCGCCTGTTCCAGGCTGGGCAGCGCCAGGCGCCGGCCGGCCATGCCGGGCGGGCCCAGCAGCACGTTGCCGGCGGCGTCCAGGATCAGCGCCTCGATGTGGCGGCGGGTGCCGACACCGGCCATGACCGAACGCTCGACGTCGCGCGCCCATTGCCAGGACAGGTGGGTGCCGAGCACGCCGACGGTGTTGCCGCTTTCGTCCAGATAGGGAAAGGCGACGTCGACGAAGCGCCAGGGCTCGGCCTGCCTTGGCAGCAGCTTGGCCAGCAGCAGGGCTTCATGGACGTCGCCGACGTGGGTGCCCTTGAGCGCGTCGCGGAACCAGGGCCGCGCCGACACGTCCACGCCTTCCAGCAGACCCCGGGCCGCCACCTGCACCCTGCCGTCGGCGCCTGCCAGGCCGATCCAGCTGTAGTAACCGTAGCTGGCCTGGACCCGCTCCAGCGTGTCGCGGCGCTGCGCCAGCGGCATGCCGGCGCCCAGGTCGCGGCGCTGGGCGATCAGGCCGACTTCGCGGTAGCGCTCGAACATGCCGCGCTCCAGCTTGTCCGAAGTCTGGTTCGCCAGCTCGGCCAGGCCGTGGCCGATGGCATCCTTGACCTGGGCCGTGGCCTTGTGCTCGATGACGGCGGTCAGCACCAGGGTCAGGATGATGGACAGCAGGATGAAGGCGAACGCCATCCAGGCGCCCAGGGCGCGCGGCGGCAGGCGTGGCAGGAAAGTCTTGGTGTGGGGCTTGGGGTTGGACATGATGTGCGGACCAAAAAGCGGCTGCCAGACTAGCATATTGATGATGCCACGGATAAATATATTCTCGCCAATGACCGGGAGACGATGCAGGCAGACTTGCATTTCCTGTTGGCAGCACCATATTCTTAACATCACGCAGTCTGGAGTTGCAGTCAGGAAAGAACCGTATCCGATACGGCCATGTCCGATTTCCGGTAAACTCTCCCGTTACCGCATACCTATCGCCTCAGGAAACACCGCCATGCAAGACACCGCCGCCGCGCCATCCGCCCTCCTCGACTACGTCACCTCGTGCACGCTGCCGACGCCGTGGGCGCAGTTCACCCTGCACGCCTTCGTCGAGCATTCGACCGGCAAGGAGCACCTGGCCATGACCCTGGGCGACCTGACGGGCGAGCCGCCGCTGGCGCGCATCCACTCCGAGTGCCTGACCGGCGACGTGATGTTCTCGCAGCGCTGCGACTGCGGCGCCCAGCTCGAGGGCGCGCTGAAGAAGATCGCCGCCGAAGGCCGCGGCATCCTCCTCTACCTGCGCCAGGAAGGCCGCGGCATCGGCCTGGTGAATAAAATCCGCGCCTACCGCCTGCAGGAAGCCGGCGCCGATACCGTCGAAGCCAACCTGCAGCTCGGCTTCCATGCCGACGCCCGCAACTACGAGCTGGTGCTGCCCATGCTGCAGCAATTCGGGATCGAGGCGGTGCGCCTGATGACCAACAACCCGCGCAAGATCGCGGCACTGGAAAAGCTCGGCATCGGCGTCGCCGGCCGCGTGCCGCTGCTGGTCAACCGGAATGCCTTCAATACCAATTACCTCGATACCAAGCAGGCCAAGCTCGGCCACATGATGACGCCGGCGGCCGAGCCGGCGCTCGACGGCGAACTGTAAATCGCCGCGGGGGCGAATCTGGCAAGATGACCGCTGATCATCTTGCCAGCCGAAGGATGAAATGCGCCCCGCTCAGCTTCGTGCCCCTGTCCTTCCATGCGTGCTTGCGCTCTTGTCCGCGCTGTTGGCGGTCGTCTCCTTCGCCAGGGCGCCGGCGGCGCAGCACCCTCCGCCTGATGCCAGGACGGCGGCCCAGCTGCCGCTTCAGCCGCCGATTCAGCCTCCCCTGGCGATCGCCCCGGGCGCGCCGCCCGGCACCCCGCCCGCCGCCGCCCCGCCCGCCGCCGCACCTGGCCAGCCTCCCGGCGAAGCCGACGACAGCGCCGCCCTGCCCACCCCCTCCAGCGCCGCCCAGCAGCTGTATTCCGCCGCCCGGGCCGACCTGCTGCAGATCCGCATCCTGCTGCGCAACGGCCGCAGCCAGTCGACCGTCGGCTCGGGCTTCCTGATCGGCACCGGCAACCTGGTCCTGACCAATTACCACGTGGTATCGCAGATGGCGCTCGACCCCGAGGTTTACATGGGCGAATACGTCGACACCGACGGCAAGGCCGGGCCGGTCGAGCTGATCGCGGTGGACGTGCTGCACGACCTGGCCGTGGTGCGGGTCGACCGCGCCGGCACCGGCTTCTTTACCGTGCCCGAGCATCCGGTGCGCCTGACCCAGGGCCAGTACCTGTACTCGCTCGGCAATCCGCTCGACCTCGGCTTTGCCATTTCGGAAGGCGCGTACAACGGGGTGGTGATGCGCAGCTTCTACGAGCAGCTGATCTTCACCGGCCCGATCAACGGCGGCATGAGCGGCGGACCGAGCGTGACCGCATCCGGCATGGTCGCCGGGATCAATGTGTCGCGGCGGCGCGACGGCGAGTCGGTCAGCTTCCTGGTGCCGGTGAAGTATGCGCAAGACCTGCTGGCGCAAGTGGCGCGCCAGCCGCACCCGCCCAGGAATTTCAATCCCCTGATCGCCCAGCAACTGCTGGCGCACCAGCGCGAAATGATCGACCGCCTGCTGGGCGAGCCGCTGTCGATCAAGTCCATGGGCCCCTACCGCGTGCCGGTGCGCGAGTCGCAGCAGCTGCGCTGCTGGGGCCGCTCCAACTTCCGCGCCGAGGCCGAGTACAAGGCCGATTCGGTCAGCTGCGCAATGGAAGTGGCGATCTACGTCTCCGATACCCAGCAGACCGGGCACGTGTCGATGACCCACCAATACCTGCGCTCGGCCAACCTGCACCCGCTGCAGTTCGCGGCCCTGGCCAGCAGCCAGTTCCGGGCCGACCGCATCGGCCGCATCGGCCCGGTGCGCGACACCCGCCTGACCCGGCCCGCCTGCAGCGAACAGTTCGTGCATACCGCCACCCTGCCGGTGCGCGCCGTGACCTGCGTGCGCGCCTACCGCAAGTTCGCCGGCCTGTACAACTTCACCCTGCTCACCGCCAGCACCGACGACGCCCAGGCCAGCCTGCAGAGCCGCCTCGACCTGGCCGGGGTTTCCTACGAAAACGGCACGCGCGCCACCCGCGCCTTCCTGTCGGCGCTGGGACGGCGCCGCGGCCGCTGAGGGAGGCGATGATGAAGGAATGGACGATGAAGGGACCAGCGATGAAGGAATCGGCGACGGCCGCGCCATCGATGGACGGTCCTTCCACCGTGGATCCGGCAACGATGGATAGCGCACGCGTCGGCCCCTGGTTCGTGGAGATCCTGGCGCGTAACGGCGAGGTGCTGCAGCGTCACCGCCTGGCGTCGCTGCCGGTCCGGATCGGGCGCGGCTACGGGAACGAGGTGATCCTCGACGACGACTATGCCGCGGCCTTTCATGCGGTGGTGGAACTGGACGCCGGCGGGCGCCTGGTGCTGCGCGACCTCGGTACGCGCAACGGCATCGTCCACCGCGGCAAGCGCCACGCGGTGCTGGTGCTGTCCGGCGATACGGTGGCGCGCATCGGCCACACGCCGATCCGGGTGCGCCCGGCCGCCTTCGCGGTGGCGCCGGAACTGGTCGACCGCACTTTCCACGGCTGGGAAGGCGTGCTGCCGGGTGCCGCCGGCGTCGCCCTGGTGGCGGGCGTCAGTTTGTTTGCGCGCTGGCTGAGCGACATCCAGTACCCCGAGCTGGTGCGCTACTTCGAGGCGCTGGCCTGGGGCGTCGGCGCGGCCCTGCTGTGGAGCGGCGCCTGGGCCTTTACCAACCGCCTGTTCGGGCGCCATGCGCGCCTGGGGCGCCACTTGTTCGTGTTCGGCTGCGGTCTGCTGGCACTGAGTTCCTATGCCGTGCTGGCAAGCGTGCTCGGCTATGCCTTCTCGAGCGAGGGTTTCACCCATTACGCCTCCCACGTGGCGACCCTGCTGCTGGCAGGGGTGATTTATTTTCACCTGTGCACCATCCGCCCGTCGCACCGCCGCCGCTACCGCTGGATCTGCGCCGCCATGGCGCTGCTGGGCTCGGGCCTGATCCTGGTCGGCAACGTCCAGCGCAGCGGGCGCTTTTCCGATGAACTGTATATGTGGGTGCTGCTGCCGCCGGGCATCCGGGTCAGCCAGGATCACGGCATCGACCAGTTCATGCGCGAGGTGGACGGCATGAAGGAGCAGCTCGACCGCAGCCGCGGACGCAAGCCGGGCGAGGATGCGATCGACGATTGAGATGGCGCGGCAGGAAGCGCAAAAGCAAGGGCAAGAGCAAAAACGGCGACCTTGCGGCCGCCGTTCCCGAGCCGCCGAGCCGGATCACCGGCCGCGGCCATGCTTGTTTAATGCGATACGGTGCCGCGCTGACCCTGGATGCCCGACTGCGGCTGCCCCTGCTGCATCGATTGCCGGCCACTGCTTTCACCGGTGTTGTAGCTATCGATGTCGCTGTCGCCACGCGAACGCGATTGTTGCTGGTCTGCACCGTTGCCGCGGCTGAACGGGTCGGAGAACTGGCGCACGGATTCCTGCTGGGCGCGCAGGCCGCGTTCGGTCTGCTCGGTGGCATCGCGTGCCACTTCGTCGGCCAGTGCGCGTGCTGTCCGGGTGGTATTTTGCACGTGCTGCTCGGTGACGCGCGCCAGGTCGACCTGGGCATCGGCCGCCAGTCGGGTGATGTGCTGCTGGTAGGCGCGCAGCTTGTCGCTGGTTGGCTGGGCACGCGCGGCGGCAGCGCTCAGCAGTTCGGATTGGCGATCGACACTCAGCACTTGCCTGCTTGCCAGGGTCGATTCTTCCAGCAGGGTCTGGGTCAGCTGGATGTTCAGGCCGATGATGTTCTGGAAGGAACGGAAGAACGACTTCGAGATGTCGTTCAGGAAGGCAGTCTGTGCATCGACATGGCTGCGGACTGCTGGATTGACGGCTTGTGGAAACGGAAACATGTATGAGCCTCGTTGAGTGAATGGTTGTACTGCTCGGATGACTTGTTGGTGCGGCACTGCCCGTACGCCGCAGTTTTCGCTGCAGCGCCGCATACGCCTGCGGCATGAAGCTCACAGACTACGGGCAGCAGCCTCTCCACCTTTGATCTGGACTAATGGTGCAGGACTTGTATCCGCGGGAATAGCCCGGCTGGCGCGGTACTTGCATGAGTTCAATTTCCTGAACTCGAAAGGAGCCGACATGTTTCTGCCTAACGATGTGATTCAGTACGCTGACACGGGGCGCACGATCCGGGTGCTGTGGATCGACCGGCCGCGCGGCCTGGCCTATATCTTCGAGCTCGGCCAAGGGCATGCCCAGCCGCGCAGCGTGGCGCTGCAGGCGCTCGCCGACGAGATACTGGGCGGGCGCGCACAGCTGCTGCTGCAGGACCCGTACGCGGCCCCACCGGCGCCGAAGCTGCTGCCCCAGAAACACCGCGACCTGCAAGCCCGGGCCTGGGCCATCGTCAGCAGCCTGCAGGCCGCGGTGCCGGCACTGTACGAGCCGGGCGCGCGCGCCGCCATGGTGGCGCAGTGCGCGGCGGCGCATGGCATGTCGCGCCCCAGCGTGCTGCGCTACCTGCGCCGCTTCTGGGAGCGCGGCCAGACTCCCGATGCGCTGTTGCCCGATTACGGCAACTCCGGCGCACGCGGCAAGACCCGCGGCGCCAACGAGGGCGTCAAGCGCGGCCGCCCGCGCAAGGCCGGACAGCATCCCGGCCTGAATATCGATGCCGAGACCCGCGCCACCTTCCGTACCGCGGTGACGCGCTACCGCGTCACCCACCCGGCGTTTTCGCGGCGCGGCGCCTACCGCCAGATGCTCGACGAGTTCTACCGCGGCCTTGAGCCCGGTGCCGTGCCCAGCTTCGGCCAGTTCAGCTACTGGCTGGACAAGGACGGTACTGCGGGCAGCGTGCCGCGCGTGCCGTCTGCAGCCGCCCACCATGCAGCGCAGCCGGCTGCATGAGCTGCTGCACAACGCGCCGAACGCCAGCCCGTGCTAGCCAATCGGGTGCAGGCCGGCCCAGCTTGGTGCTCAGTGCGCGGCCGCAGTGCGCGACCCGGTGGCCGGCTGCTTGTCGCCCGAGGCGGCCGAGGACTGGTTCTGCGGCTGGGACGAGGATTGCGGCTGGGACGAGTACTGGGGCGTGCCTTCGCCGTTGCCCAGCCCCGATCCCGACGGCGCATGCATGCCTGCCTGCGACGGCGACCCGCCATCGGTGCGCACGAAGGGGTCACTGAACTGGCGCACGGTTTCCTGCTGGGCACGCAGGCCGCGCTCGGTTTGCTCGGTGGCGTCGCGTGCGACTTCGTCGGCCAGGGCGCGCGCCGTGCGGGCGGTGGTCTGCCCGTGGTGCTCGGTGACGCGTGCCAGTTCGACCTGGGCATCGGCGGCCAGGCGGGCGATGTGGAGCTGGTAGGCACGCAGCTTTTCGCTGGCCGGCTGGGCGCGCGAAGTGGCGGCGCTCATCAGCTCCGACTGGCGGTCGGCGCTCATCACCTGCTTGCCGGTCAGCGCGGTTTCTTCGAGCATGGTCTGGGTCAGCTGGATGTTGAGGTCGATCATCTGCTGGAAGGCCCGGAACATCGACTTCGAGATGTCGTTCAGGTAGGCGGTCTGGGCATCGACGTGGGTGCGGATGGCCGGGCTCACTGCTTGTGGAAATGGATACATGATTGCCTCGCTTTGAATATAAAGGTTGAGATAGGTGTCGAAACGGTTCGCATGCATTCCTTCATGCCGCAGCGACCTGCCGCGGACACGTTTGCGGTAGCACCCGGATGCCGTTTGCTGCGGCGCACGGATGTTCGCAACACGAAGCAGACTACGGGTGGTGGGCTGATTACCTTTGATCTCAATCAATTGCACTGGGCTTGTATCTGGAGAGTATTCAGCCCCGCATAGGGACTTGCACCTCATCAATCGTTGCAGTGCAACTGTCCTTGCCCCAGTGACCAATCCAGTGCACGCCGTACCGCAATGGTGCGGCGCATCAATTTCTTGGAGCGTTAGTCTGCAACTGATCCTGGTTGATGGAAACAAAGGCACTGCTCGTGTGAAAAACAGAGTTTGTTGCTGGAAGAATAAAGTCCAGCTTTGCCAACTGGCACGATCCGCACAAAGTTGACAACACCATCCGTGGCGCACCTTGTCTCCAAACTTTATTTAAACATGAATTAGTTTTATCGAATTCAATGTGCATAAATTGATAAAACACTTTATTTTCCACTAGAATCGCACCGAATTACCGCATCTTGTTGGCACGCGTATTGCTGAAAGACAAACCAGCAACACCTTCCTGCGACAACAACATGAGGTGCGGATGACCAGTTCCAGCCCGTCGCTCAGCCGACGTGAATTCCTGTACCGAGCCGCCGCCGTCGGCGGTTCGGCCCTGCTACTCAACACCATGAACGCCTGGGGCATGGGCATCGCCTCCCGGGCAGCGGCGCCACCGGTCCTGAGCGGTAGCGGCAAGGGGAAGAAAGTCCTCATCCTCGGCGCCGGGCTGGCCGGCATGACAGCCGCCTTCGAACTGTCGAAACTCGGCTACACGGTCGAGGTGCTCGAAGCACGCTCGTTCGCCGGTGGCCGCTGCCAGACGGCGCGCAAGGGTTTCACGCTGCAGGAACTGGGCGGCGAAGCCCAGACCTGCGGCTTCGACGCAGGCCAGTACATCAACCACGGCCCCTGGCGCATTCCGCTCGACCACCAGTCGACCCTCCACTACACCCGCCTGTTCGACGTGCCGCTCGAAGTCATGGTCAACGACAACGACCACGCCTGGATCTACATGCAGGACGCCGGTCCCTTCTCCGGCAAGCGCCTGCGCCAGGAACAGGTAAAGGCCGACATGCGCGGCCACGTGGCCGAGCTGCTCGCCAAGTCGGTGCAGGCCAAGCAGCTGGACACCGAACTCACCGCGGACGACCGCATGCTGCTGCTCGACTATCTCGAGCACGAAGGCGCATTGACCAAGAAGGACCTGGTCTACCGCGGCCGCAACGGCGCCGGCTACGCGGTCAATCCGGGCGCCGGCCTGAAGCCGGGCCAGCCCCACGATCCGCTGGGCTTCCGCGAACTGCTGTCCTCCAAGGTCGGCAAGGTGTACAGCGCGGTGCAGGAATTTCCGATGCACGCGACCATGTTCCAGCCGGTCGGCGGCATGGACCGCATCGCCCAGGCCTTCGCCAAACGCCTCGGCAAGAAAATCCGCTACGGCCGCGAAGTGCAGACCATCCGCCAAAGCGGCGAGGGAGTCACCGTCACCGTCAAGGACACGGCCAGCGGCAAGCTCGCCAGCGTCAGCGCCGACTACTGCCTGTGCACCATTCCGCTCTCGGTGCTGCGCACGGTGGACAGCGATTTCTCGGCCCCCTTCAAGGATGCATTGAAGGCGGTGTCGTATGCCCCGGTCGGCAAGATCGGCCTGCAAATGGGACGCCGCTTCTGGGAAGAGGACGACCAGATCTACGGCGGCCACGTGCTGACCGACATGAAGGGCATCAACACCATCTCGCTGCCCTCCTCCGGCTGGCAGCAGAAGAAGGGGGTACTGCTCGGCTATTACCACTATGCGCTGGATGCAATCGAGGTCAGCGCGCTGTCGCCGGCGGAACGCGCCGAGTTCGCGGTGAGCGCCGGCGAAAAAATCTTCCCACCCTACCGCACCGCTTACGAAAACGCCTTCTCGGTGGCCTGGCACCGCGTCCAGTACAACCTGGGCGGCTGGGCCGAATGGGACGAGGCCGGGCGCAAGAGCGCCTACCCGGTCCTGCTCGAAGGCGAAGGCCGCATCCTGCTCGCCGGCGAGCACCTGAGCTACCTGACCGGCTGGCAGGCCGGGGCCATCGAATCGGCCTGGCAGCAGATCGAACAACTGCACAAGAGGGCCAGCGCATGAAACCTTATCTCGTCATCCTTACCGCGCTGCTGACCACCTCGCTCGATGCCGCCGCCCAGGCGCCGGACGGCAAGACGCTGTTCGCCAAGAACTGCGCCGCCTGCCACCAGGCCGGCGGCAAGGGTATCCCGGGAGCTTTCCCGGCCCTGGCCGCCAACAGCTTCGTGCAGGGCGCGCCGGCCGACGTCGCCACGGTGCTGCTCAAGGGCCGCGGCGGCATGCCCGACTTTTCCGGCAGCCTGGACGACGCCGAGATCGCCCAGGTCCTGAGCTATGTGCGCACCAGCTGGGGCAACGGCGCCACCCCGCTCAGCGAAGCCGAAGTCGGCGCCCAGCGCAGCGCCCTCGGCGTGGCGCCGGCCTCGCGCAGCCGCTTCGGCAACAAGCATTGATCCGTCCATCTATTCACGCGAAAGGTTTTATGAAGACATCCAATGCCTCCCTGCGCCGCGCCGCGCTGGCCATCGCACTCGCCGCCCCGCTGTTCACGCCTGTCGCCGCCGGCGCCCAGGGCATCGTACGCCACAAGATCCCGAATTCCGACTTCCCGATCGCACAGGCGGTCACGCTGCCGGCCGGGACCACCATCCACTTCATCAGCGGCCAGGTGCCGCCGGTCGTCAACAAGGCGGCCGACCCGAACTCGCTCGCCGCCTTCGGCGATACCAAGACGCAGACGGCGGGCGTGCTGGCCAAGATCCAGGACATCCTGAAAGGCATGGGCCTCGCGATGGGCGACGTGGTCAAGATGCAGGTCTTCCTGGTGGGCGACCCGGCCAAGAGCGGCAAGGCCGACGTGGCCGGCTTCATGGAGGGCTACACCCAATTCTTCGGCGGCACCCAGCCCAACCTGCCGGCGCGCGCCGTGGTGCAGGTGGCGGCCCTGTCCAACCCCGGCTGGCTGGTGGAAATCGAGGTGGTCGCCGCCAAAAAATAAACCCGCCTTGCCGCTGCCGCTGTTCGCACCGCCGCTGTTCGCACCGCCGCTGTTCGCACCGCCATAGATCGACCAGTCCATAACAATCCAAGACAAGGGGTTCACGATGCACAAGGCCATTCTCCATTCCGGCGTCGCCGCCGGTGTACTCTCCTGCGGCCTCGGCTTTGCCCACGCCGCCGATGACGACAAGCCCGTCGTACCCGACACGCCCGCAGTGGCGGTCGAAGCCGGCCCCGCCAACAGCGGCGTGGTGATCGTCACCGGTACCCGCGCCGCCGGCCTGAAGGTCGAGAACAGCGCCTCGCCGGTGCAGGTGCTGGATTCCACCTCGCTGGCCCGCACCGGCCAGCCGGACCTGATCCAGGCGCTGGCGCAGAACCTGCCTTCGCTCACCGCCCAGGCCTTCGGCAGCGACATGGCCAACATGACCCTGTCGGCGCGGCTGCGCGGCCTGTCGCCCAACAACACCCTGGTGCTGGTCAACGGCAAACGCCGCCACGGCACCTCCAACCTGGCGGTGCTGGGCGGACCCTACCAGGGCGGCGCGGCGGCCGACCTGAACTACATCCCGGTGGCGGCCATCGACCACATCGAAGTGCTGCAGGACGGCGCCGCCGCGCAATATGGCACCGATGCCATCGCCGGCGTGGTCAACATCATCCTCAAGTCGAACTACCGCGGCGGCAGCGGCAACGTGAATGGCGGCGCGTATGGAAAACATGAGGGAGACCGCGACGGCCGCACCGGCGACGGCGCCGTGAACCTGGGCCTGACGCCCTTCACCGACGCCTTCCTCAGCCTGACGGCCGAGACCAAGTACCACGGCTTTTCCGACCGCGGCGGCATCGACCCGCGCGTGATCGACCCGGCCAACCTGGCGCGCTATCCGCAACTGCGCAATCACCCGGGCTACCCCAACGTCAACCACATCTCGGGCGACGCCCAGTACCGCCAGCACATCGCAGCCGCCAACTTCGGCGCCGAGCTGTCCAGTGCCATCAGCCTGTACAGCTTTGCCACCTACGGCAAGAAGGAGGCCGCGGCCTTCGAGAACTACCGCACGCCGGACCGCCTGCCCAGCATCTACCCGACCGGGTTCTCGCCGCAGGAGACCTTCAAGGAGGAAGACTTCGCCTTCACCGCCGGTCTCAAGGGCACACTGCCCGGCAACTGGCGCTGGGACCTGTCCAGCACCTACGGCAAGGACACCGCCAGGCTGGGTGTCGCGCACTCGGCCAACATCGCGCTGTTCACCGACACCGGCTCGACCCCGCTGGACTTTTCGGCCGGCCGCTTCGTCGCCAGCCAGTGGACCAACAACGTCGACCTGAGCCACGAGTTCGACGTCGCCTGGGCCACGCCGCTGACCTTTGCCGTCGGCCTCGAGCACCGCCGCGACACCTACGAAATCGGCGCCGGCGACGCTGCCTCGCGCTACAAGGAAGGCGCCCAATCCTTCCCCGGCTTTTCGCTGACCGACGCTGGAGAACACAGCCGCAGCAACAAGGCCGCCTACGTCAACCTGGCCGGCCAGCCGATCAAGGGCTGGACGGTCGACCTGGCCGGCCGCTACGAGCACTTCAGCGATTTCGGCAGCGCCCGTGTCGGCAAGCTCACCAGCCGCTACGACTTGTCGCCGAGCGTCGGCGTGCGCGCCACCTGGTCGAACGGCTTCCGCGCCCCGACCCTGGCCGAGTCCTACTACTCGGCCACCAACGTGTCGCCGCGCAGCGCCTTCGTGCAGCTGGCGCCGAACTCGCCCGGCGCGCGCCTGGTGGGCGTGGACGGCCTGCGTCCCGAAGCCTCGACCAACCTCAGCGCCGGCCTGGTGCTCAACCCGCAAGCCAACCTCGCGGTCACGCTGGACGCTTACCAGATCACGATCCGCGACCGTATCGTCGGCTCGGGCGCGCTGTACGGCTCGGGCGGCGCGATCAACTCGCCGGCGGTGACCGCCGCCATTCTCGCCAATGGCAACGTGCTCGATCCGACCGTGGTCCAGACCGGCATCAATATCTTCTCGAACGCCATCAACACCCGTTCGCGCGGTCTCGAATTCGTCGCCACGCTGAACAGCAACTACGGCGCCAGCGGCAAGGTCGACTGGTCGCTGGCGGCCAACTACAACCGGGTGCAGGTCATCAAGATCAACCAGGCCCCGCTCCAGTTGCAGCCGCAGACCCTGCTCGACCGCACCGCCATCTCGGACATCGAGACCGCCTCCCCGCGCGTGCGCGTGAACCTGGGCGCCCTGTGGCGCAGCGGCGCCTGGACCGTCAACCTGCGCGAAGCGATCTACGGCAAGGCGTCGGAAATGCAATCCTCGGACGGCGCGACCTACTACGAGACCAAGGTCAAGCCGACCGCGATCACCGACCTCGAAGTCAGCTACCAGGTCGGCAAGGCGTGGACGCTATCGGCGGGTGCGAACAACCTGTTCAACCAGTATCCAGACCAGGTCAACGGCGCGCTGCTGGCCGAGCAGCGGGCAAACCTGGACAATGCGGCGGTGACCGTGTATCCGAGCTTTTCGCCGTTCGGGATCAATGGGGGGTATTACTATGTGCGGGCGGGGTTCAAGTTCTGAGCTTGTAATGCGGCAGCTCGTTGTTTGACCAGATCGGCTGGCTGGCGCACGGCAGCCAGCCGATGTTTACGGACGAACCGTGCAAGCGTCGATCGTAGCGAAATCGCCAGGCTGCGGCCAGCCTTCGAACATCGACCGCAGTCGATTACCTGCAGAATCCCCTACTTTCGGATGGCTTCGCCCGCCTGGGATTGCAGCGCCGTCCCGCAATCCTTGCAGTAGCGGGCAGTCGCCTCGTGACCGCTGCTGCCGCAGGCGCCGCAGGTGCGCAACGCGGCCAGCACGCGCGCCGGGCCGTTGCGGCGGTCGCCGCGGCGCGCCGACATCTCGGCGGTGACGATCCCGGTCGGCACCGCCAGGATGCCCCAGCCGAGCAGCATCATGAAGGAGGCGATCGCCTTGCCCAGGTGGGTGTGCGGCGTGATGTCACCATAGCCGACAGTGGTCATGGTAACGGTGGCCCAGTACATCGCCACCGGGATGCTGGTGAAGCCGTTCTTCGGCCCCTCGACCACGTACATCAGGGTGCCGAGGATCAGGATCGCCATCAGCACCACCGACAGGAAGATCGCGATCTTGCGGCGGCTGCCGGCCAGCGCCTCGCCCAAGCGCGTGTATTCCTCGATGTAGAGGGTCAGCTTGAAGATGCGGAAGACGCGCAGCAGGCGCAGGATGCGGATGTCGATCAGCAGCTCGGTGCCCGGCACCAGCAGCGAAAAATAGGTGGGCACGACCGCCAGCAGGTCGATCGCACCGTAGAACCCGGTGGCATAGCGCCACGGCCGCTGGATGCACACCAGGCGCGCGATGTACTCAAGGCTGAACAGTACCGTGAACGACCACTCGGCGATGTTCATGAAGGTACCGTAATCGGCGTGCAGGGCTGGCACGCTGTCCAGCACCACCACCAGGATGCTGAGCATGATTGCGCCCACCAGGGCGATGTCGAAGCGGCGCCCGGCCGGGGTGTCGGCTTCGAAGATGACGTCGTACATGCGCCGGCGCAGGCCGGGCGGCGGGCGCCCGTAGGTCTCGGGCGCCTGCGGGACGTAGTTGTGCTCCGGCCCGGGCTGGCTCGGCGGCTGCTTTGGCTTGCTGGGACTCATGCGTCAGTCGGCGTGACGCTCCACCCAGGTCGCGAAGCACTCCATGAATTGCTGCAGGAAGCCGCGCAGGGATTCGTCGGTGAGCTGGTCGCCGTCGAACTTGCCGGCAATGCCGCCGATATAGGCTTCGGGCATCTGCATGCAGGGCATGTTGAGGAAGACCAGGGTCTGGCGCACCGCATGGTTGGCGCCGAAGCCGCCCAGCGCGCCCGGCGAATTGCTGACCACGGCGGCCGGCAGTCCGGTCCAGACCGCCTTGCCGTAGGGGCGCGAGCCGACGTCGATCGCATTCTTCAGCACGCCCGGCAGCGAGCGGTTGTACTCGGGCGTGCAGAACAGCACGCCGTCGGCGGCGCGGATGCGCTCGCGGAACTCGGTCCAGGTTGGCGGCGGCGTATCGGTTTCCTCATCCTCGTTGTACATCGGCAGCCCGCCGATGTTGACGATCTCCAGTTCGAGCGTGGGCGGCGCCGCCAGCATCAGGCTCTTCGCCAGCTTGCGGGTGAACGATTCCTTGCGCAGGCTGCCTACCAATACTGCGATCTTGCGGGTTGCCATGAGGTGTCCTTTCTGGGTCGGAGGATGATCGTGCGGAGCTCGCAGTGTAGCGATTTTTCATCATGGCGGCCACGCAAGAGGATCCAGAACAAACCCAGGCGAGATTTACACCGTTTTAATATCCACTGTAAGTAAATAGAAATATTTCTCATTTACACTCAGGGGCGCAGTTGGTAAGCTCGGTTGCGCCACGCAGTTTTCTGCGCGCTCATCACCCGCGCTCGTCACCCGCTCTTTTCACGCTTCCCGGAAGGTCCATGCAGAAATACCTGTCCCTCAGCGGTGGATCGCGCCATGCCCGTCTGAAGCTGCTCGGTTATTACGCGCAGCGCGTCTGCACCAGCCGCCGCCTGCGGCGCGTCACCACCCGCGCCGTCATCGCCGGCCTGGGTGCGCTGCACGGACAGGCTGGGCGGGCACGCACCCTGTCGCCCGCGGTCGAAACCATGCGCGCCCAGGGCCACGTCCAGCTCGGCCGGCTGCTGTCGGCAGCCCAGTGCGCCGAGATGCTGGCCTGGCTGCGCCAGCGGCCGATGATCGCGGCGCGCGGCAGCGGGCATGCCTTCACCCTCGACGATGCGCCGGCGGATGCGCGCATCGGCGATTTTCCGCTCGAGACCGTGGTCAATTGCCCGCACGTGCTGGACCTGGCGAATCATCCCGACATGCTGGCGCTGGCCGGCGGCTATCTCGGCTACACGCCCATCATCACCCTGATGGGTCTGCGCTGGTCCTTCCCGGGCGCGGGTGCCGACGCCGACGTCCAGCACTTCCACCGCGACGTCGAACCGGGCAGCATCAAGCTGTTCGCCTATCTGACCGATGTCGATGCCGATTCCGGGCCGCACCACTACGTCGCGCGCAGCCACCTCGACCGCATGCCGCTGCGCATGCAGCGCTATGCCGACCGCGAAGTGGCGCGGCGCTATGGCGGCAGCGTGGCGATCACCGGTCCGGCCGGCACGGCTTTCGCCATCGACGTCAAGGGCATCCACAAGGGGGCGCCGCCGGTGACGCGTGCGCGCCTGATGCTGGTGATCCAGTATTCGCTGCTGCCCTGCCTGATGTACGACTACGCGCCGGTGCCGTATCGCGGCCGCGCACGCTTCAGCACCTACACCAACCGCCTCATGGTCGCGCCGGAGGAAGGCCGCGCCGGGCGCCTTGGCGCACCCGACGACACGGTGGCGCCGCTACCGGACTGATACCGGTCAGTGCAGGCGGGCGGCGGGCGCGTGCTGGCCGCCCCAGGCGCGGAAGCCGCGTTCGATCAGCAGCGACTCGCGTCCGTCCAGCACCTCGTCGGCATGCACGATGTCCAGCATTGCCTTCATCACGGCGATCCGCAGCGCCGGTTCCTCGACTTCTTCCAGCAATGTGTCGAGCAGGCGGATATCGATCTCGATTTCGCTGGCGCAGCGGCGCTCGGCCGTCGCCAGCAAGTCTTCGCACAGCTCGTGGACGACGTCGTCGAACACCGCTTCCTCGACGCCGACCCGGCGCAGGATGCCGGAATGGCGCAGCGCGCGCTGTTCCGACGGCGCCATGTGGCCGTCGACGATCATCGCCAGCGCCAGCAGGCGGCAGACGGCTTCGGGACTGTTGGTGACATAGTGACGCATGGCAGAGCTCCAAAAAAGTGATAACGCCAGATTAAGGCGCGGGCATCTGAAAGTAAAATCGAATAATCTTTCACGATCCTCAATATTTTTGGAGTGATTCTTTGATCAACTACAAGCACCTGCAATATTTCTACGTGGTAGCGACCAGCGGCACGGTGGCTGCGGCGGCCCAGCGCCTGCACGTATCCGCGCAAGCGATCAGCGGCCAGGTGCAATTGCTTGAGGAACAGTTCGGCGAGGCGCTGTTCCGCAAGAAGGGCCGCTTGCTGGAGCTGACCGAGGCTGGCAAGACGGTGCTGCTGTATGCCGAGCGCATCTTCGACCTCGGCAATGAACTCGAGCAGACGGTGCGGCGCGGCCTGTTTCGCACGCCGGAGACCCTGCGTGTCGGCGTCTGCGACGTGATCCCAAAGACCATGGCCTTCCGCCTGCTGCAGCCGGCGCGCGATGCCGGCCTGGCGATGCGGCTGGTGTGCCGCGAAGGCGGGCTGGATGCCTTGATGCTGGAACTCAGCGCCCACCGGCTCGACCTGGTGCTGGCCGACCGCGGCCTGCCGCCCGGCAGCGCCATCCGGGGCCACACCCACCTGCTCGGCTCCAGCACCCTGGCCGTGCTCGGCCATCCGGATTTGTGTGCGGCCTGGGACGGCGCCTTCCCCGCGCGCCTGAAGGGTGCCCCCTTCCTGCTGCCCGGCCTGGACGCCGCCGTCCACAGCCAGTTGCAGGCCTGGTTCGAGCTGCAGGGCCTGCATCCGATCGTGGTCGGCGAATTCGACGACGGTGCCTTGCTGAATTCCTTCGCGCGCGCCGGCGCCGGCTTCATGGCGGCGCCCGGCGTGCTGGCGGACGCCATCGGCGTCGAATACGGCCTGGTGCGGATCGGCACCATCGACAGCATCGTCGAGCAGTACCACGCGGTGACGGTGGAGCGGCGCGTCGACCATCCGGCGGTGCGCCGCATCCTCGAGGGTGCGGGAGCGGTGTTCGCCGGCCCGGACGAGCGACCCTGAGCACCGGACCGGCTCGGCGCGCTCTTAGAACCTATCCCAGTAGGGAATGAGTCGTTGCTGACGCGCCTGACAAGCGGGGGCGGCGTTGCTCGTCCTTGCATGGCTCGCCATGCGGCGTCCTCGCGCCTTGCCCGCGCTTGCCATGCATCGCCTACGCGCACGTCGCCATCAACTTCCTCCTTTCTACTGGGATAGGTTCTTAGCCGCTCAGATGCGTCGGCGCCGGTACTCATCCAGGAAGGACGCCGCCTCGCGCTTGCCCAGCACCTTGACCGGATCGCCATGCCAGGCGTACAGGAAAGGCGCCCCGCCACGGTCGGTCAGCTTGGCGCGGATCAGGAAGCGGGTCCCGGCCGGATAGACCTCGGGATCGCGCAGGCTGCGCGCACACTGCACCCGCATGCCGGTGGAATACGCCTGTCCCGCCACCGGCTTGATGCGCAGGCTGCCGCTGCGGGGGTCTGGCACCGACTCCACGGCGACGTCGCGGTAAGCCCAGGGATCGCGCGCCATCTCAGGCCTTCACGGCGATGGCTGCCGCTGCGTGCACGGGCGCCTCGCGGATCGGCAGGTTGACCAGGGCCGCGGCCAGCGCCAGCAGGATGTCGGCGTACCACATCCAGGAAAAGTCGCCGAAGCGGACGAACGCCAGGCCGCCCAGCCAGGCGCCGAAGAAGCCGCCCACCTGGTGCGACAGCAGCGTCAGGCCGAACAGGGTCGACAGGTAGCGCGTGCCGAACAGCTTGCCCACCAGCCCGGCCGTCGGCGGCACCGTGGCCAGCCAGGTGAAGCCGAGGGCGGCGGCGAAGATGTAGAAGGTCCAGGCGCTCTTGGGTGCCACCAGATACAAAGCGATGATGAGGGCGCGGCTGGCGTACATCAGCGCCAGCAGCCACTTCATGCGGTAGCGCTGGCCGAGCGCGCCGGCGGTGAGCGAGCCGGCAATGTTGAACAGGCCGATCAGGGACAGCGCGGTGGCCGACACGCCGACCGGCAAGCCGCACAGCGCAACCTCGCCGGGCAAGTGGGTGACCAGGAAGGCGATGTGGAAGCCGCAGGTGAAGAAGCCGGCGTGCAGGCAGAGATAACTCTTGTCGCGCAGCGCCAGCCGCACCTGGCGGCCGAGGGTCAGCTCGTCCGGCTTGGCGGCGCCGACAGTGGAAGCGGAAGCGGTAACTGACGGCGGCGGCTTGCCGCGCAGCGGCCAGGCCAGCGGCAGGGTCAGCAGCGTGGTCGCGGCCAGCGCGATCATCGCCACCACCCAGCCGCTGGCGGCGATCATGAATTGCACCAGCGGCGCAAAGACGAATTGCCCGAACGAGCCGCCGGCGTTGATGAAGCCGGCCGCGAAGGGACGCCGCGCCGGCGGCAGGCGCTGGGCGGTGGCGCCGATCAGGATCGAGAAGCTGCCAGCCCCAGCCCCGGCCGCCGACAGCACGCCCAGCGTCAGCATCAGGCCCCATTGCGAGGAAACGAAGGGCGTGGCGGCCAGTCCCAGCGCCAGCATCACGCCGCCCAGCACGATCACGCGCGCGGGGCCGTACTTGTCGGCGACGGCGCCGAACAGGGGCTGGGAAGCACCCCACATGAACTGGCCAACCGCCATCGCCAGGCTGATGGAAGCGACGCCGAGGCCGGTCGAGGTGTTGATCGGCGACAGGAACAGGCCGGTGGTCAGGCGCGCCGCCATGGTGACCATCAGGATGGCAGCGGCGGACAGGATCAGGAGCCAGGGGCTTGAAACTGCGCGCGGGCTCATTTCGGCTGGGGTCGACATGGGTGGTCCCTGGTTTTTGTTGTACTTACCAGTTTCTCATGCCCATGCAAAGCTTGCACGGCCGGGCTGCGATTTTGGCGCGCGCGATGCACGCGGTGGCGCGCGCAATGCGCACGTCGCCCTTGCGAAGGCAAGGGCCCAAGTTGCATGCGCTATCGAAACGCGACGAACCTGGGCCCCTGCCTTCGCAGGGGCGACGTGCATAAGCTAACAATATAAGAACGACTCAGGTCAGCTTAACCCTGCGCCCGCACCAGCAAGGCCGTCGCCTGCGCCGCCATGCCCTCCTCGCGCCCGAGGAAACCCAGCTTTTCGTTGGTCTTGGCCTTGATGTTCACCTGCTGCGGCGAGACGCCCAGGTCTTCGGCGATGCGCGAGACCATCTGCGGGATGTGCGGCGCCATCTTGGGCTGCTGGGCAATCACGGTGGCGTCGATGTTGCCGATGGTGTAGCCGGTGGCCACGACGCGCGAAGCCACTTCGCGCAGCAGGGTGCGCGAGTCGGCGCCGGCGAACATCGGGTCGGTGTCCGGGAAATGCTTGCCGATGTCGCCCAGGCCGGCGGCGCCCAGCAGCGAATCGATGATCGCGTGCAGCAGCACATCGGCATCGGAGTGGCCCAGCAGGCCGAGGCGGTGCGGGATGGTGACGCCGCCGACGATGAGCTTGCGCCCTTCGACCAGCGCATGGCAGTCATAGCCGGTTCCGATGCGGAACGGCGGGGTCGGATTATACGAAGCGAGAGCCATAGTCTTTCACACGAATTCAGGTTGGGACACTGCCAGGTACATTTCGGCGATACGTATGTCGTCCGGCATGGTCACTTTCAGGTTGCGGGGATGCCCTTCCACCAATTTTGGGGTCAATCCCAGCGCTTCAACCGCACTGGCGTCATCGGTAATCGTAGCCGGATCGGCGTCTGCGGCGAGCGCCTGGCGCAAGAGTTTATACGGAAACATCTGCGGGGTCTGCGCCAGCCACAAATTGTTGCGCGGCACCGTGCCGCAGGCCTCGCCTTCGATGCAGCGCTTGACGGTATCCACCACCGGCAGCGCCAGCAGGCCGCCGGCCGGATGGTCGCCGGTGCCGCTGACCAGCTTCGCGATCAGCTCGGCGGTGAGGCCGGGACGGGCGGCATCGTGCACCAGCACCCAGTCCTGGTCCGACAGGATGCTGGCGAGCGCGGCCAGGCCGTTGCGCACCGACTCCATGCGGCTGGCGCCGCCGCAGCGCAGGATGGTCACGCCGTGGTTCGGCGCGACGCTCTCGATGTAGGGGTCTTCCGGGCTTACCACGACGAAGGTGTGGGCGATCAGGTCGCTCGACAGGAAGGCGTCGAGCGTATGCCGCAGCATCGGCTTGCCGCCGATTTTCAGGTACTGCTTGGGACTGCCCGCGCCCATGCGGCTGCCGACGCCGGCAGCGGGAATGAGGGCGAAATACCGTGGTGCTTGATTCATTGTGCGGCTTGCTTTACTCGGTTAGTTCGGGACATTGCTAGGACGCGGCGCGTCTTGTCGATCCAATAAGAGACTGTACCTCACCTTGGCAAACTTTGCTGAGACGCGCGTACTCGCGCGGGCTGTCGATGGCAGCCTGCAGCCTTTCCACCGCCGCCATCTCGCCCTTGATGAAGGGCATCCAGCCGCGGTCGATTTCGCTTTGCAGCACATCGCGCGCCCAGCCGCTGCGCGCATACAGAGGCTTGCCGACGAAACGTTGCCCCAGTTTGATACGGGCCCGCTCTTCCACTTTCGGCAGGTAGTCCATGTAAGACTTGAGATGGCGCATTTCGTGCGCCAGTATTTCGCGATACGCGCAGGTGTCGGGCGCGAACTCGCGGCCGACGTAGATGACGATCGGCTGGTAATACAGGGCGACCTCGATCCGCGGCGCCACGCATTCGATCCCGCTCTGCGGCTCGCGCAAGAGCTGGCCGTCGATCTTGATCGACACGCGCGATTCGGTACGCGTCAGGCCCAGCACATAGCCATTGGCGACATTCGGCCGCTTCATCTGCGTCAGGCTGCGGTAGGACAGGCTGTTGTCGATGCGGTAACCGTTGTCGCGCGAGCTGAAGGCGGCGCCGCTGGCCGCCGTCAGCGCTTCGCAGCGCGCCTGGAAGCTCGGCGCCGCGCTGGCAGCACCGCCCGATGCCAGGACCGCCAGGACCTCCAGGACCGCCAGCCTGGCCAGCCGGGCTACCCTTGGCCGCCACGCCGGCGTCACTTACTCCGGCTTCCAGGTGCCGGCGGCGATCTTCTCGAGCCAGAAGGCGCCGATGATGGTCTTGACGTCGGTGATCTCGCCACGCCGCACCATCTCCAGCATCTCGGGCACGGTGGCGTAGAAGGTCTCGAGGAATTCGCCCTGGTCCAGCTTGGCCTCGCCGGCCTGCAGGCCCCGCGCCAGGTACAGGTCGAGGTGCTCGTCCGAGTAGGCGATGGCGTTGTGGATGGTGCAGACGAATTGCCAGTCGGTGGCGGTGTAGCCGGTTTCCTCTTCCAGCTCGCGCTTGGCGGCCAGCAGCGGGTCTTCGCCGGCGTCGATCTTCCCGGCCGGCAGCTCGATGAACACGCGGTCATTCGGATAGCGGTACTGGCGCTCGAGGAGCACCCGGCCGTCGTCGAACAGGCACAGGATGGTGACGGCGCCGGGATGGCGGATGTATTCGCGGCCGGTCTCGGAGCCGTCGGGCAGGCGCACGCGGTCGTTCGAGACTTTCAGGAAGTGACCATCGTAGGCGACTTTGCCGTCGATGCGGGTTTCTCGCAGGTGCGAATCGTCCATGGGTGCTCCGTGAGTGCTTCGTCGATAAAAACACCCGCGCCATGGACGCGGATGCAGGGTATCCAATTAGCTGCGGCGCTTGCGCAGATACCGATAGACGAAACCCGGAAACGCCAGGACGACGAACATGCAGCCGGTGATCGCATAGAACTCCCAGGTTTGCGCGAAGGCGTTACCGATGCGGGATTCCAATGCGTAGGCCAGTGCGCCGACGACGAAGTATAAGACAAACAACTCGAGAAGGCGGAACACGAAGTGTTTCGTGTGCGCCCCTTGCGGGGCGCTCCCCTGCCCCGGTTTTGCAACGACGGGGAGGGGCACGAAACCGAATGCCTTCTCGTTCAGAAAAGGCAGGTTGGCGAACGCGATCGCGACCGCGATCACCAACCAGCTGGCGATGGAAACGTCCACTAGGTGCTTACGAACCCAGGGTCGCCTTCATGGCGTTCAGGCAGGCTGCCAGCAACGCGCCCGGCACCAGGCCCAGCACGACCACCATCACGCCATTCAGCGACAGCACCACGCGCATATCGGTCGGGGTCGAGATCGGCGACGCATCGGCCACCTCGTCGAACCACATGGTCTTGACCACGCGCAGGTAGTAGAAGGCGCCGATCAGCGAGAACAGCACCGCCACGATCGCCAGCCACAGCTGGCCGGTGGCAACCACCGCCTGCAGCACCGCCCACTTGGCCATGAAGCCCATCATCGGCGGCACGCCGGCCAGCGAGAACATCAGCACGGTCATGACGATCGCGAACCACGGGCTGCGCTTGGCCAGGCCCTTGAAGTCGGACAGCTCTTCCGCCTCGAAGCCGGAACGGGCCAGCATCATGATCAGGCCGAAGCTGCCCAGGGTGGTCAGCACGTAGGTGATGGTGTAGTACATCGCGGCGCTGTAGGCCACCGGGGCGTTGCTGGCATTGCCGCCGACCACGCCGGCCATCATGCCGAGCATGACGAAACCGAGCTGGGCGATGGTCGAATAGGCCAGCATGCGCTTCAGGTTGGTCTGGGCGATCGCGGTCAGGTTGCCGATCGCGAGCGACAGCACGGCCAGGGCCAGCAGCATCTGCTGCCAGTCGAAGGCCAGCGGCAGCAGACCTTCGACCAGGATGCGCATCATCATCGCAAACGAAGCCAGCTTGGGCGCGGCGCCCAGCAGCAGGGTCACGGCGGTCGGCGAACCTTGATACACGTCCGGCACCCACATGTGGAACGGGACCGCACCCAGCTTGAAGGCCATGCCGGCAACCAGGAACACCAGGCCGAACACCAGGATGGTGTGGTTGCCGGTGGTGGTGGCGGCGCGCTGGGCGATGGTGGTCAGGTCCAGGGAACCGGTGGCGCCGTAGATCATCGAGATGCCGTACAGCATGAAGCCGGAGGCCAGCGAACCCAGGATGAAGTACTTCATCGATGCTTCGGTCGAGATCGCGTGGTCGCGGCGCAGAGCCACCAGCGCGTACAGCGACAGCGACATCAGTTCCAGGCCCAGGTACATCGGCAGCATGTTATTGCTGGAGATCATGACCATCTGGCCCAGCATCGTGAACAGCGCGAGCACATAGAACTCGCCGCCCATGTTACCGGACATCATGCCGCGCTCGCCCGTGTACTGGCGCGAGTAGATCAGGGTCACGCCGACGGCGAGATAGGTGAACAGCTTCAGCAGGTGGGCCATCGGGTCCGACACGTACATATTGTAGAACGTGTAGGTGGTGTGGCCGGCGCTGTAGTCGCCGTAAGTGATCACCGCGCAGCCCACCAGGGTGAGCAGCGACAGGATGTAGGTGATGTTGCGCTTCCCGTCCTTGAGGAACATGTCGATCAGGAGGATCGCGCAGGACGCGATCACCAGGAAGATTTCCGCGTGCAGGGGCGCCATGTTGAGGGACGCCGCTGCGACAGTGTTGTTAATCATCGGATTCATATCGTTGTAGTTTCCAGCTCAATGCATCGGCAGCTTGCTGACCGACACGTGCTGCAGCAGGTCCGAGACCGACACTTGCATGGTGTCGGTGAACGGCGCCGGATACAGGCCCATGTAGATGGTCAGGATGGCGAGCACGCCCAGCATGAAGAACTCGCGGCCGTTCAGGTCGGTCAGCTCGGCCACGTGCTTGTTGGCGATCTTGCCGAACACGACGCGCTTGACCATCCACAGCGAGTAGGCGGCGCCCAGGATCAGCGCGGTGGCGGCCAGCAGGCCGGTCCAGAAGTTGAACTGGACGGCGCCCAGGATCACCATGAATTCGCCCACGAAGCCCGAGGTGGCCGGCAGGCCGCAGTTGGCCATCGCGAACAGCACCGAGAAGGCGGCGAACTTCGGCATGCGGTTGACCACCCCGCCGTAATCGGCGATTTCACGCGAGTGCATGCGGTCGTACAGCACGCCGATGCACAGGAACATCGCGCCCGACACGAAGCCGTGCGAGATCATCTGCACGATGCCGCCCTGCACGCCGATGGCGTTGAAGATGAAGAAGCCGAGGGTGACGAAGCCCATGTGGGCGATCGACGAGTAAGCGACCAGTTTCTTCATGTCCTTCTGCACCATCGCCACCAGGCCGACGTAGATCACGGCAATCAGGGACAGCACGATGATCATCGGCGCCAGGTAGTGCGAGGCGTCCGGCGCGATCGGCAGCGAGAACCGCAGGAAGCCGTAGCCGCCCAGCTTCAGCATGATCGCGGCCAGCACCACGGAACCGCCGGTCGGCGCTTCCACGTGGGCGTCCGGCAGCCAGGTGTGCACCGGCCACATCGGCACCTTGACGGCGAAGGCCATCAGGAAGGCCAGGAACACCAGCACCTGCTCTTTCATCGTGAGCGGCAGCTGGTGCCACGCCAGGATGTCGAAGGAGCCGTTCGACTTGTTGTACAGGTAGATGATGGCGATCAGGGTCAGCAGCGAACCCATGAAGGTGTACAGGAAGAACTTGAAGGCCGCATACACCCGGTTCGGGCCGCCGAAGACGCCGATGATGATGAACATCGGGATCAGGGTGGCTTCGAAGAAGAAGTAGAACAGCAGGCCGTCCAGCGCGACGAACACGCCGATCATCAGGCCCGACAGCAGCAGGAAGGAACCCATGTACTGGGCCACGCGTTCCGTGATGACTTGCCAGGCCGAGATGATCACGATGATCGTGATGAAGGCGGTCAGCGGCACGAACCACAGGCTCAGGCCGTCGATGCCCAGGTAGTACTGGATATTGAAGCGTTCGATCCAGGCGGCTTTCTCCACGAACTGGGGTCCGTGGCTAGCGTTGTTAAAGCTCGACATCAGCGGAATGGTCGGCAAAAAGCTGACCACGGCGCCGACCAGCGACAGCACGCGGGTGAAGCCCGCCTTGCTGTCACGGCCGACCGCGAGGATCAGGATACCGAACAGGATCGGTAGCCAGACCGACAGGCTCAGGTAGGGAGGAAAGGTTGAAATCGTGGACTGCATTTATTTTCTCTCTTTTAAGCGTGCCAGAACGGGAAGAAGTACAACAGCGTACCCAGCACGCCCAGGATCATCACGAACGCATAGTGGTAGATATAACCAGTCTGGAACGTGCGCACGATGGACGAGAACCAGCCGACCAGCTTGGCGCTGCCGTTGACCAGCAGGCCGTCGATCAGCATGCGGTCGCCGACTTGCCACAGGCCCTTGCCCAGGCCGCGGGCACCGCCGGCGAACACGACTTCGTTGAACTTGTCCATGTAGTACTTGTTGTCCAGCAGCGTGTGGATCGGACGCAGGGCCCTGTAGAAGGCCGCCGGCACGCGCGGATTGATCATGTAGCAGTAGTAGGCGGCAACCACGCCAGCCAGGGCCAGCCAGAACGGCGCCGTGGTGAAGGCGTGCACGCCCATCGCGGCGGCGCTGTGGAACTCGTGCGCCAGCTCTTCCATCGCAGGATGACGCTCGGTGTTGACCGCGATCACGCCCTTGAAGAAGTCGCCGAACAGCATCGGCTTGATCGCCAGGAAACCGATGATCACCGACGGGATCGCCAGCAGGATCAGCGGCAGGGTCACGACCAGCGGCGACTCGTGCGGCTTCTGGCCCGGGGCCAGGCCGTGGTGGCCGTGATCGTCCTCTTCCTCTTCATGGTGGGCGTCCGAATCGTGCAGTGCGTGCGCGTCATGGTCGTGGGCAGCCACGGCCTGCTTGTGCGCATCGTGCGCATGTGCATGATCGTCGTGGTGGTCATGCGCATGCGCTTGGCCGAAACGCTCTTTCCCGTGGAACACCAGGAAGTACATGCGGAACGAGTAGAAGGCCGTGATGAACACGCCGGCCAGCACCGCGAAGTGGGCGAAGCCCGAACCCCACAGGTGGGAAGCGGCGGTCGCCTCGATGATCGAATCCTTCGAGTAGAAGCCCGAGAAGAACGGGGTGCCGATCAGGGCCAGCGAACCCAGCAGCGAGGTGATCCAGGTGATCGGCATGTACTTGCGCAGGCCGCCCATGTTGCGCATGTCCTGGTCGTGGTGCATGCCGATGATGACCGAACCCGCGCCCAGGAACAGCAGCGCCTTGAAGAAGGCGTGGGTCATCAGGTGGAACACGGCGACGTTGTACGCCGACACGCCCAGCGCAACCGTCATGTAGCCCAGCTGCGACAGCGTCGAATAAGCCACCACGCGCTTGATGTCGTTCTGGATGATGCCCAGGAAGCCCATGAACAGCGCGGTGATCGAACCGATCACGATGATGAAGGACAGCGCGGTGTCCGACAGCTCGAACAGCGGCGACATGCGGGTCACCATGAAGATGCCGGCGGTCACCATGGTCGCGGCGTGGATCAGTGCCGAGATCGGGGTCGGGCCTTCCATCGAGTCCGGCAGCCAGACGTGCAGCGGGAACTGCGCCGACTTGCCCATCGCGCCGATGAACAGGCAGATGCAGGCGGCGGTCAGCAGCGGCCAGTTGGTGCCGGGCACGGTCATGCCGACCAGCTTGTCGGCCTGGGCGAAGGTTTCGCCGTAGTGCATGGTGCCGGTGGCGGCCAGCAGCAGGCCGATACCGAGGATGAAACCGAAGTCGCCGACGCGGTTGACCAGGAAGGCCTTCATGTTGGCGAAGATCGCGGTCGGACGGGTGTACCAGAAACCGATCAGCAGATAGGAGACCAGGCCCACCGCTTCCCAGCCGAAGAACAGCTGCAGGAAGTTGTTCGACATCACCAGCATCAGCATCGAGAAGGTGAACAGCGAGATGTACGAGAAGAAGCGGTTGTAGCCTTCATCCTCGGCCATGTAGCCGATCGTGTAGATGTGCACCATCAGCGACACCGAGGTCACCACGCACATCATCATCGCCGTCAGGGCGTCGATCTGGAAGCCGACCGCCATTTTCATGGTGCCGATGGTCATCCAGGTGTAGATGTCTTGATTGAAGCGCGCGCCGTCGAGCACGTCCATGAGCGTCATGATCGAGATGATCATGGCAATCAGGACGCCGCCGATGGTCGCGGTATGCGAAACCTTGCGGCCGACCACGTTGCCGAAGAACTTCGTGCCGAGCAGGCCGGCGATTGCCGAACCCGCGAGCGGCGCCAGAGGCACCGCCAGCAGAAGTTGAGAGTTGAGTTGCCCCGCCATTTGTCTTAAACCTTATGTCTGTGTTCTAGGAGTTGACAAGCCAAACCGCTTAGCCCTTCAGGCTGTCGAGGTCTTCCACGTTGATCGTGTCCAGGTTGCGGAACAGGACCACCAGGATCGCCAGGCCGATCGCCGATTCGGCGGCGGCGACAGTCAGGATGAAGAACACGAAGATCTGGCCCGCCGCATCACCCAGATAGTGCGAGAAGGCGACGAAGTTCAGGTTCACTGCCAGCAGCATCAGTTCGATGGCCATCAGCAGGATGATGATGTTCTTCCGGTTCAGGAAAATACCGACCACCGAGATCGCGAACAGGATCGCGCCCAGGATCAGGTAATGAGCGAGCGATAAGGTCACGGAGCCTCCTTGTTGACGGTATTTGCATTGGCGGCGGCGGCAGCAACGGCAGCCGCATCGATCGCCTTCTGGTCCACCGACTGCATCTTGACGATGCGCAGGCGGTCGTTGCGCTTGACGCGCACCGCGAGGGCCGGGTCGATGGCCTTGCTGTCCTTGCGCTTGCGCAGGGTCAGGGCCACGGCGGCGATGATCGCCACCAGCAGGATCAGGCCGGCAATCTCGAAACCATAGATGTACTGGGTGTAGATCAGCTTGCCCAGTTCCTTGGTGCCGCCGATGTGGCCGACTGCGGCCTCGCTCGGCGCGTCGCCCTGCCCCAGGAAGCCGCGCCACAGGACGGCGGCCATCTCCAGCACGATCAGGGCGCCGATGCCGGAAGCGACCGGCAAATAGCCCCAGAAACCTTCGCGCATGCGGTCGACGTTAATGTCGAGCATCATGACGACGAAGAGGAACAGCACCATGACGGCGCCGACGTACACCAGCACCAGCACGATGGCGAGGAACTCGGCCTTCAGCAGCATCCAGATACCGGCGGCATTGAAGAAGGCGAGGACCAGGAACAGCGCGGCGTGCACCGGGTTCTTGGCGGTAATGACGCGCAACCCGGACAGCACCATGATGGCCGAGAAGACGTAAAACAGAACAGTTGTGAATTCCATGACTTGGCAGGAGCCCTTTGTTATTAGCGCAGCAGATTAACGATACTTCGCGTCCGCGTTGCGCGCGGCAGCGATGTCGTTTTCGTAGCGGTCGCCCATGGCAAGGAGCATCTCCTTGGTGTAGTACAGGTCGCCGCGCTTTTCGCCGTGGTATTCCAGCACCTGGGTCTCGACGATCGAGTCGACCGGGCAGGACTCTTCGCAGAAACCGCAGAAGATGCACTTGGTCAGGTCGATGTCGTAGCGCGTGGTGCGGCGGGTGCCGTCCTCGCGCTGCGCCGACTCGATCGTGATGGCCATGGCCGGGCACACCGCTTCGCACAGCTTGCAGGCGATGCAGCGCTCTTCCCCGTTGGGGTAGCGGCGCAGCGCGTGCAGGCCGCGGAACCGCGGCGAGATCGGGGTCTTTTCTTCAGGGTACTGGACCGTGATCTTGCGCGCGAACGCGTACTTGCCGGTCAGGGCCAGTCCCTTGAACAATTCGGTCAGCATCAGGCTGCCGACGAAGTCTTTTAGTCGTGTCATTTTGATTTACGTCCTTACTTCCAGATGTTCCACGGCGTCTGCATCACGCCGGCGACCAGGATCAGCCACACCAGGGTCAGCGGAATGAACACTTTCCAGCCCAGGCGCATGATCTGGTCATAGCGGTAACGCGGGAAGGTACCGCGCACCCAGATGAACAGCGAGACGATCAGGAAGGCCTTCAGGAACAGCCAGAAGAAGCCGCCCACGGCGCCGCCGATGTTCAGGAAAGCGAACGGCGCTTCCCAGCCGCCCAGGAACATGATCGATGCCAGCACCGCGATCAGGATCATGTTGGCGTATTCGGCCAGCATGAACATCGCGTAGGCCATGCCCGAGTACTCGACCATGTGGCCGGCCACGATTTCCGACTCGCCTTCCACCACGTCGAAGGGGTGGCGGTTGCACTCGGCCAGGCCGGAGATGATGTAGATCACGAACAGCGGCAGCAGCGGCAGCCAGTTCCACGACAGCAGGTTGATGCCGTGCTCGACGAACCAGCCGCGCGCCTGGGCGCCGACGATGTCCGAGAAGTTCAGGCTGCCCGAGACCATCAGCACCACCACCATCACGAAGCCCATCGGGATTTCGTAGGAAATCATCTGGGCCGAGGCGCGCATCGCACCCATGAAGGAGTACTTCGAGTTGGAGGCCCAGCCGGCGATGATGATGCCGTAGACTTCCATCGAGGTGATCGCCAGCAGCAACAGCAGGCCGGCGTTGACGTTGGCCAGCGCGACTTCCGGGCCGAAGGGGATCACCGACCAGGCGGCCAGCGCCGGCATGATCGTCATCAGCGGGCCGATGACGAACAGGCTCGGCGTGGCTTTCGCCGGCGTGACGATTTCCTTCAGCAGCAGTTTCAGCGCATCCGAGATCGGCTGCAGCAGGCCCATCGGGCCCACGCGATTGGGGCCGATACGGATGTGGATCCAGCCGATCAGCTTGCGCTCCCACAGCACCAGGTAGGCCACCAGGCCCATCAGCGGCAGCAGGACCACGACGATTTTCAGCAGCGTCCAGGCGAAGTTCCAGGCCGTCGGGCCCAGCAGCTCCGCGCCGCCCGCGTTCAGACTATTGAGTACATCAGGCATTGACATTATTTGCCCTCTCCGGCCGCAGTTACGGCTGATTTTTCGACGGTGATGGCACCGAACATGTCGCCCAGTACCGAAGTGAGTTCATGGGCGGCGGCCACGCGCACGACATTCGCCGGCAGGCGGCTGTCGACGCCGGCGACCAGGTTGACGCTGCCCTTGCCCTGAGACACGGTGACCAGGTCGCCGGCCTTGACGCCCAGCTGCTCGGCCAGTGCGGCCGGCAGGGTCGCCAGCGGCGCATTCGCGTCGGCGGTGCGCTGCAGCGGCTCGGAACGGCGCGCGATCGCGTCGGCGTAGTGGATCGGCACATTGGCCAGGCGCTCGAGACCGCCACCCTGGTTGTACCTGGCAGCCGACGGCGCCAGGCGCGCGACGTTGCTCAGCTTGGCCGCATGGTCCATCTCGCCCTTGCCCAGCGCTTCGTCGCGGATCGCTTCCGAATTGTCGTAGTCGAAACCTTGCAGGCCCAGCAGGTTGCCCAGCACGCGCAGCACTTTCCAGGCCGGACGGGTTTCACCCAGCGGCTTGACGGTGCCGTTGAAGCTTTGCGCGCGGCCTTCGCAGTTGACGAAGGTGCCGGCGGTCTCGCTGAACGGCGAGATCGGCAGCAGCACGTCGGCGAAGTCCATGCCGTGCTTGAAGGCCGACATCGCCACCACCATCTCGGCGCCGTTCAGGGCGGCCAGGGCTTGTTGCGGATTGGCGGCGTCCAGGCCCGGTTCTGCGTTCAGCAGCACATAGGCTTTCTTCGGCTCGGCGAACAGGTTCGCGGCGTTCGGCGAAGTGGCGTTTACCAGGTAGCCGCCGACGGTGTTGGCAGCTTCGATGAAGTAACCGAACTTGGCGCCGGTCTGCTCGGCGATCCACTGGGCGGCGGCGTGCAGCTTGGAAGCTTGCGGATGCTGCGCGGCGGCGTTGCCCAGCAGGACGGCGCCCGGCAGATCCGCAGCGTTGTCCACCACCAGGGTCGCGGCGATGGCCTTGGCGGCGTCGCCGGCATCGATGCCGTCGAAACCGGCAGGCAGCGCGATGCCCTTGGCGGCTGCTACCGCTACCACGATTTCCGACAGCGCGGCCAGCCAGTCGCTCGGTGCGGCGATCAGGCGGTTGGCGGTCGGGATCAGGTTGTCGTCGTTCGAACCGTGGACGATCGACAGCTTGGCGCCCGACTTGACGGCGGCGCGCAGGCGGGTCGCGGCCAGCGGGTGGTCCTTGCGCAGGAAGGAGCCGAGCACCAGCACGCGCTGCAGGTTCGACAGTTCCGCGATCGGCATGCCGAGCGAAGGCACGACCTGGCCATCGAGGGCGAAGTCGGTCTGGCGCAGGCGGAAGTCGACGTTCTGGACGCCGAAGCCGCGCATGGCTTTCTGCAGCAGGAACAGCTCTTCCACCGTCGAGTGAGCGGTGGCGACGGCGGCGATGCTGTCGGCGCCATGCTCATGACGGATGTTGCGCAGGCCGTGCGCCACGTATTCGAGCGCGGTCTGCCAGTCGGTGTCGACCCACTGGCCGCCCTGCTTGATCATCGGATTGGTCAGGCGCGAGGCATTGTCCAGGGCTTCGTAGGAATAACGGTCCTTGTCGGACAGCCAGCATTCGTTGATGCTCTCGTTTTCCAGCGGCAGCACGCGCATGACCTTGCCGCCCTTGACCTGGACGATCAGGTTGGAACCCAGCGAGTCGTGCGGCGAGACCGAGCGGCGGCGCTGCAGTTCCCACGGACGTGCCGAGTAGCGGAAAGGCTTGCTGGTCAGCGCGCCCACCGGGCACAGGTCGATCATGTTGCCCGAGATTTCGGAGTCGACCGACTTGCCCACAAAAGTGGTGATTTCCGAGTGTTCGCCACGGCCGACCATGCCGAATTCCATCTGGCCGGCGACTTCCTGGCCGAAACGCACGCAGCGGGTGCACTGGATGCAGCGGCTCATCTCTTCCATCGAGATCAGCGGGCCGGCTTCCTTCGGTGCCACCACGCGCTTTTCTTCTTCGTAGCGCGAGTTGCTCTTGCCGTAGCCGACTGCCAGATCCTGCAGCTGGCATTCGCCGCCCTGGTCGCAGATCGGGCAATCCAGCGGGTGGTTAATCAGCAGGAATTCCATCACCGACTTCTGCGCCTGCACCGCCTTGTCGCTGTGGCTGCGCACGATCATGCCGGGCGAGACCGGGGTCGCGCAGGCCGGCATGGCCTTCGGTGCTTTTTCCACTTCGACCAGGCACATGCGGCAGTTCGCTGCGATCGACAATTTCTTGTGATAGCAGAAGTGCGGGATATAGGTTCCCAGTTTGTTTGCGGCGTCCATCACCATGGAACCTGGTGGGACTTCGACTTTCTTGCCGTCTAATTCGATTTCAACCATTTGATCTTTGCCTTGACCCGGTTAGAGGTAAGTCGGCACCAAGCAATGCTTGTGCTCGATGTGATATTCAAATTCTTCGCGGAAGTTCTTGATCATTGCTTCCACCGGCATCGCGGCGGCATCGCCCAGGGCGCAGATGGTGCGGCCCTTGATGTTGAAGGCGATGTTGTTCAGCAGATCCATGTCTTCCGGACGGCCCTGGCCATTCTCGATCCGGTGCACCATGCGGTACATCCAGCCGGTGCCTTCGCGGCACGGCGTGCACTGGCCGCAGGATTCCTCGTAGTAGAAGTAGGACAGGCGCAGCAGCGACTTGACCATGCAACGGGTCTCGTCCATGACGATGACGGCGCCCGAACCCAGCATCGAACCGGCTTTCGCGATCGAGTCATAGTCCAGGTCGGTGTCCATCATGACTTCGCCGCGCACCACCGGTGCCGACGAACCGCCAGGAATCACGGCCTTGATCTTCTTGCCGCCGCGCATGCCGCCGGCCAGTTCCATCAGCTTGGCGAACGGGGTGCCCAGCGGCACCTCGTAGTTGCCGGGACGCTCGACGTCGCCCGAGATCGAAAAGATCTTGGTGCCGCCGTTGTTCGGCTTGCCCATGCCGAGGTAGTTCTCCGGGCCGACGTTCAGGATGAACGGCACGGCGGCGAAGGTCTCGGTGTTGTTGATGGTGGTCGGCTTGCCGTACAGGCCGAACGAGGCCGGGAACGGCGGCTTGAAGCGCGGCTGGCCCTTCTTGCCTTCCAGCGATTCCAGCAGCGCGGTTTCTTCGCCGCAGATGTAGGCGCCGTAGCCGTGGTGCGCATGCAGCTGGAAGCTGAACTCGCTGCCCATGATCTTGTCGCCCAGGAAGCCGGCAGCGCGCGCCTCTTCCAGCGCTTCCTCGAAGCGCAGGTATTCCTGGAAGATCTCGCCGTGGATGTAGTTGTAGCCCACGGTGATGCCCATCGCGAACGCACCGATCGCCATGCCCTCGATCAGCGCATGCGGGTTGTAGCGGATGATGTCGCGGTCCTTGAAGGTGCCCGGCTCGCCTTCGTCGGTATTGCAGACGAGGTATTTCTGGCCCGGGAACTGGCGCGGCATGAAGCTCCACTTCAAGCCGGTCGGGAAACCGGCGCCGCCGCGGCCGCGCAGGCCGGAAGCCTTCAGGTCGGCGATGATCTGTTCCGGGGTGATGCCGTTTTCGAGGATACGGCGCAGGGCCGAATAGCCGCCGCGCTTGACGTATTCCTCGAGGCGCCAGTTGTCGCCGTCCAGATCCTTCAGGATCAGCGGCTGGATGTGACGGTTGTGCAGGCTGGTCATTTGTTGAGTTCCTCCAGCAGGGCATCGATCTTCTCGTCGCTCATGAACGAGCACATGCGGTGGTTGTTCACCAGCATGACGGGTGCGTCGCCGCAGGCGCCCATGCACTCGCCTTCGACCAGGGTGAACTGGCCGTCGGCGGTGGTGCCGCGGTAATCGATGCCGAGCGCGTCTTTCAGGCGCTGGCCGGCGCGCTCACCGCCCGACAATGCGCATGGCAGGTTGGTGCAGACCGTGATCTTGTTCTTGCCGGTCGGCTTCAGGTTGTACATATTGTAGAAGGTGGCCACTTCCTGCACGGCGATGGCGGGCATGCCGATGTAGTCGGCAACTTCCTGCATCGTCTCTGGCGACAGCCAGCCTTTTTCGACCTGGGCGTGGGCCAGCGCGGCCATCACGGCCGATTGACGCTGGTCGGCCGGGTATTTGGCCAGCTCGCGGTCGATTTTGTGTAAGCACTGCTCAGATAACATAATCTCTCTGCCTCTTGTATGTCGGCTTAACGGTCGATCGAGCCGAACACGATGTCCTGCGTGCCGATGATGGTGACGGCGTCGGCGATCATGTGGCCGCGCGCCATTTCGTCCAGGCTCTGCAGGTGCGTGTAGTCCGGGGTGCGGATCTTCAGGCGGTAGGGCTTGTTGGCGCCATCGGACACGATGTAGATGCCGAACTCGCCCTTCGGATGTTCGATCGCGGCATAGGCCTCGCCCGGCGGCACGTGGAAGCCTTCGGTGAACAGCTTGAAGTGGTGGATCAGCGATTCCATGTTGGTCTTCATGTCCACGCGCGACGGCGGCGCAATCTTGTGATTGCTGGTCATGACCGGACCCGGATTCGCGCGCAGCCAGGTGATGCACTGCTTGATGATGCGGTTCGACTGGCGCAGTTCTTCCACGCGGACCAGGTAGCGGTCGTAGGAATCGCCGTTGGTGCCGACCGGGATGTCGAAGTCCAGCTTGTCGTAGGCCGCGTAAGGCTGGGTCTTGCGCAAGTCCCAGGCGATGCCCGAGCCGCGCAGCATCGGGCCGGTGAAGCCCATCGCCTTGGCGTCTTCCGGCGAGACGACGCCGATGCCGACGGTACGCTGTTTCCAGATGCGGTTGTCGGTCAGCAGGGTCTCGTACTCGTCGACATAGCCGTCGAAGCGCTGGGTAAAGGACTCGATGAAGTCGAGCACCGAACCCTGGCGGGTTTCGTTCAGCTCGTCGACCGCCTTCTTGCTGCGCAGCATGGACGGCTTGTGCTGGGGCATCTGGTCCGGCAGGTCGCGGTAGACGCCGCCCGGGCGGTAGTAGGCCGCGTGCATGCGCGCGCCCGACACCGCTTCATAGACGTCGAACAGGTCTTCGCGGTCGCGGAAGGCGTACAGGAAGGGACCCATGGCGCCGATGTCGAGCGCGTGCGCGCCCAGCCACATCAGGTGGTTCAGGATGCGCGTGATCTCGTCGAACATGGTGCGGATATACTGCGCGCGCACCGGGATCTCGAGGCCCAGCAGCTTCTCGATGGCCAGCACATAACCGTGCTCGTTGCACATCATCGAGACGTAGTCGAGGCGGTCCATGTAAGGCACCGACTGCAGATAGGTGCGGGTTTCCGCCAGCTTTTCGGTGCCGCGGTGCAGCAGGCCGATGTGGGGGTCGGCGCGCTGGATCACTTCGCCGTCCAGTTCCAGCACCAGGCGCAGCACGCCGTGCGCGGCCGGGTGCTGCGGACCAAAGTTCAGGGTATAGTTCTTAAGCTCAGCCATTATTTCATCCCGTAGGTTTCTTCGCGGATCACGCGCGGAATGTTTTCACGCGGTTCGATCGTGACCGGTTGGTAGATCACGCGCTTCTGCTCGGGGTCGTAGCGCATTTCGACATAGCCCGAAATCGGGAAGTCCTTGCGGAACGGGTGGCCGATGAAGCCATAGTCGGTCAGGATGCGGCGCAGGTCGCCGTGGCCTTCGAACAGGATGCCGAACAGGTCGAACGCTTCGCGCTCGTACCAGTTGGCGACGCGCCAGATGCCGGTGATCGACGGCACCAGCGGCATGTCGTCGTCCGGGCAGAACACGCGCACGCGCACGCGCCAGTTGTGTTCGAGCGACAGCAGATGCGTCACGACCGCAAAGCGCAGGCCGTCCCAGGTGCCTTCGCCGTAGGACGAGTAATCGACGCCGCACAGGTCGATCATCTCTTCAAAACGCAGGCTTGCGTGGTCGCGCAGCGTTTGCATGGAGGCCAGGTAATCCGCGGCCTTCACAACTACCGTTACTTCGCCCAGCGCCACGGTGATGGCGGCGCCCTCGCCCAGCGCATTCTTCAGGGCGAGTTCTAAGGCTTCGATTTTTGTCGTCATGGTGTTTGGGACCGGCTTGTGTTTAACGCGCGATGGTATTGGTGCGCTTGATCTTGTTCTGGAGCTGGATGATGCCGTACAGCAGAGCCTCGGCGGTTGGCGGGCAACCCGGGACATACACGTCGACCGGCACGATGCGGTCGCAGCCGCGCACGACGGAGTAGGAGTAGTGGTAGTAGCCGCCGCCGTTGGCGCAAGTGCCCATCGAGATGACCCAGCGCGGTTCCGCCATCTGGTCGTAGACCTTGCGCAGTGCCGGTGCCATCTTGTTGCACAGGGTGCCGGCCACGATCATCACGTCGGACTGGCGCGGCGACGGGCGGAACACAACGCCGAAACGGTCGAGGTCATAACGGGCGGCGCCCGCATGCATCATCTCGACCGCGCAGCAAGCCAGGCCGAACGTCATCGGCCACATGGAGCCGGTGCGTGCCCAGTTGATCAGCTTATCGGCTGTGGTGGTAACAAAACCTTCGTTTAAAACGCCTTCAATAGCCATGGCTTATTCCCAATCAAGGGCACCTTTCTTCCAGATGTACCAGAAACCGACGATGAATTCGGCGATGAAGACCATCATCGTGACGAATGCCTGCCAGCCCAGTTCGCGCATCGAAACGCCCCAGGGGAAGAAGAATGCCGTTTCCAGATCAAACAAAATAAACAGGATCGCGACCAGGTAGTACCGGACGTCGAACTTCATGCGCGCATCTTCGAAGGCTTCGAAGCCGCATTCATACGGGGACAGTTTGGCAGCGTCAGGACGGTGGGGACCCACCACGCGACCGAGGAACTGCGATGCGAGACCGACGATGGTGCCGATCAGCAAAAACAGTAGGACGGGGAAGTAATTCTCGAGGTTCACAATGAAGCCTTTGTTGAACGATCGGTTAAAAAACACTGCTTGGGGTTGCAGTACCGCATCGCACAATCCTGGCTGAGAGCCTACGACCAGGATCATGCAGATGATCCTCGTAAAAAAGCCAGCTAAGGCAAGGAGCGTACCCCTGCGCCCTAGCTGGCTTCTGTCAATCTTGGTGCCGACGGCGAGACTCGAACTCGCACAGCTTGCGCCACTACCCCCTCAAGATAGCGTGTCTACCAATTTCACCACGTCGGCTGGAGACCAGTATTCTACCCTGCCTTAGCACTATTTTTCAATGCTCAAATTGCGCTGGCACAAGGATAAATAAGGTTTTTCTCAACTATTTGCTACTGTGTTTACAGCCTGCGGGTTCAGAAGCCGCCGGACTGTCGCTCTGGCGGATGCACCATCCGCAATACTACGCCTCCCTGCGTGAGCCTGCAGGAAGGTTCCGCCCGGAATTAGCGGGCCGGCGCAGGCGCTGCCGGCGCCGGGGCTGCAGCAGCCGGCGCGGTCGCGGCAGGCGCTGCCTGCGGCACGTCCTGGGTCGCGCTCGGCACGGCCGGGGCAACTGGTGCCGGCGCCGCGCCAGGCACGCCATCCGCCGGATTGGCGGCGGGCGCCTTGACCGGTGCGCCGACGTTGTCCATCACGCCGCCGCCGACACTGGCGTGCGGACGGTTGGTGCCGAAATAGGCCAGGGTCAGGGTCGAGGCGAAGAACACCGCCGCGGCGACCGCGGTCGATTTCGACAGGAAGTTCGACGAGCCGCTGGCACCGAACAGGCTGCCGGAGGCGCCGGAACCGAAGGCGGCACCCATGTCGGCACCCTTGCCGTGCTGGACCAGGACCAGGCCGATGATGGCCAGCGCGGACACGACCTGGATGACAACGATCAGATTGAACAACACGTTCATTATTTATTCCATTCCAAGGTTTAACTACGTTGCAAATTCTGTGCTGCAGACTTTCGGCCCGGGCAGTTGCGGCCCGGGCGGCTTCCTATTATGAAGCACTTGCTGACATCCGACTACCGATGGGGCTTCAGGCCGCCCCGATGATGCCCAGGAAATCCCGGGCCTTGAGTGCCGCTCCGCCGATCAGGCCGCCGTCGATGTCCGGCTGCGCCAGCAGCGCCGCCGCGTTCTCCGGCTTCATGCTGCCGCCGTACAGGATGGCGACCTGCTGCGCCGCCTCAGCGCTGCGCGCCGCGATGCGCGCCCGCAGGTGGGCATGCACCGCCTGCGCCATTTCCGGCGTGGCGTTCTTGCCGGTGCCGATGGCCCATACCGGTTCGTAGGCCACCACGATGTTGGCCACCGCCGCCGGCTCCATCCGCTCCAGCACGGTGTCGAGCTGGGCGCCGACCACGGCTTCGGTGTCGCCGGCTTCGCGCTGCGCCAGGGTTTCGCCGACGCAGACGATCGGCGTCATGCCCTCGGCCAGCACCGCCATGGCCTTCTTCGCCACCAGCTCGCTGCTTTCCAGGTGATAGGCGCGGCGCTCGGAATGGCCGACGATCACGTAGCGGCAGCCGAACTCGGACAACATCTGTGCGCACACTTCGCCGGTAAAGGCACCGAAGCCATGCACCGACACATCTTGCGCACCCCAGGCGATCGGGGTGCCGGACAGCACTTCCTCGCATTGCTGCAGATAGGGCGAAGGCACGCACACCGCGCACGCGGCTCCCTTGCCGTCCAGCCCTGCGGCGATCTCCGCCAGCAGCGTTGCGTTGCCCGCGCGGCTGCCATTCATCTTCCAATTGCCTACGATGAGTTTGGCACGCATCAATACCTCACGGTCAAATAACCCGCTATTTTAGCGGTCGTTGAAAAAGCGGTCAAACAATGGCTGACCTGCGATGTTGCTGACATGGCATCCATGACCTCCGCACCCGGCGTCATTCGGCGGTGCGGCCGAGATCGAGCATGATCTTGCCGACGTGGGCGCTGCTTTCCATCAGCGCGTGCGCCGCGCCCGCTTCTTCCAGCGCGAAGGTCTTGTAGATGACCGGCTTGATCGTACCGGCGGCCAGCAGCGGCCACACGCGCTCGCGCAACTCGCGCGCGATCTGCGCCTTGAAGGCGACCGGGCGCGGACGCAGGGTCGAGCCGGTGATGGTGAGGCGCCGCCGCAGCACCTGGCCGAGGTCGACATTCGCCTTGGCCCCGCCCAGCAGCGCGATGACGACGATGCGGCCGTCGTCGGCCAGGCAGGACACCTCGCGGGCCACGTAATCGCCGCCCACCATGTCGAGCACGACGTCGACGCCCTTGCCACCGGTCAGTTCCTTGACCACGGCGGCGAAGTCCTCGTCCTTGTAGTTGATGGCGCGCTCGGCGCCCAATTCTTCGCAGGCGCGGCATTTGTCGGCACTGCCGGCGGTGGCGAACACGCGGTGGCCGAGCGCCCTGGCGACCTGGATCGCGGTGACGCCGATGCCCGAGCTGCCGCCCTGCACCAGCAGGGTCTCGCCGGGCTGGAGCGCGGCGCGCTGGAACACATTGCTCCACACGGTGAAGAAGGTTTCCGGCAGCGAGGCGGCTTCCAGCGGGCTCAGACCCTCCGGCACCGGCAAACATTGCGCGAGCGGCGCCGCGCAGTACTCGGCGTAACCGCCGCCCTGCACCAGCGCGCACACCAGGTCGCCTTTCGCGAAGCCGCTGTCGCCGAGATCGCCGTCGACGATCTCGCCGGCGGCTTCCAGCCCCGGCAGGTCGGAGGCACCGGGCGGCACCGGATACTGGCCGAGGCGCTGGAACACGTCAGGACGGTTGACGCCGGCGGCGAGCACCTTGATCAGGACTTCGCCGGCCTTGAGCACGGGCAGCGGACGCTCGCAGGGCTGCAAGACCTCGGGGCCGCCTGGTTGGGTAATTTCGATAGCACGCATGGGTCACCTTGTTAAATAAAGAGCAATTGTACGCGAGGGATGGAGCGGGTCCAAGCGAGCTCATGCTTGGAAATTGCTGATAACGCTAACAATGCGCAAGAAAATGCCGTCGCTCATCAGTATGCACGCCGGGTTCGCGCTGGATCAAGGAAAGCGCCCGCCCTCCCCTTGTCTCAACGGTAGAGTCCGCCTAGATTGGCTCGGCGAGCCCATGCATAGCGCATCGCGCTTTCCGCGCGGCGCCATGGCTCCCATCGAAAGGAGTGCACCATGAACTTCCGTCTCTCCGCCCTGCTGGACGCCGGGCGCCACCACCTCGCCGGTTGGCTGCCGCAGCCACCGCAGCCGTCGCAATCATCGAAGTCATCACAGCGGCGGCGCAGCCTGCTCCTCGCCAGCCTGGGCCTCGCCGCCGTGCTGGCCTGGCAGCCGCCCGCGGTCCACGCCCAGGGCTGGAACGCCGAGCGCTGGGTCGGCACCTGGGGCGCCGGTCCGGGTGGCCCGCCGCTGCCGGCGAATACCCAGGTCTTCACCGACCAGACCGTGCGCCTGATCGTGCACACCAGCATCGGCGGCACGCGGGTGCGCATCCGCCTGTCGAACGAACTGGGCAGCACGCCGCTGCGCATCGGCACCGCGCACATCGCCATACGCGGCGCTGGCGCAGACATCCAGGCAGGCACCGACCGCGCCCTCACCTTCAGCGGTTATCCGGGGATCACGCTGCCGCCCGGCGCGCCGGTGCTGTCCGACCCGGTCGACCTGGACGTGCCGGCGCTGTCCGACCTGGCGGTCAGCCTCTATCTGCCGGGCAGCGTGGCCGCGACCACCATCCACGGCACCGCCAGCCAGACCAATTATGTCTCGCTGCCGGGCGACTTCAGCGGCGCCGCCACACTGCCGGTCCAGCGCACCATCCTGTCCTGGCCCTTCCTGACCGAGGTCGATGTGACCGGCGGCAGGGACGGTAACGGCAGCGCCATCGTCGCGCTGGGCGATTCGATCACCGACGGCACCCGCAGCACGCCCGATACCAACAACCGCTGGCCCGACTGGCTGGCGCGGCGCCTGCAGACGGTGCGCGACCCGGTGGCCGGCATCAACAACACCCTGGGTGTGGTCAACCGCGGCATCAGCGGCAACCGCCTGCTGTCGAACCCGCCGGAAGGCTCGCTCGCCGGCCGCAGCATTCTGGAGCGCTTCGACCGCGACGTGCTCGCCACCGCAGGCGTGCGCACCATGACCTTGATGATCGGGATCAATGACATCGGCAACAGCTCGCCGGCCAATCCGGTGTCGAGCGCCGACCTGATCGCCGGCTACCGCCAGGTGATCGCGCGCGCGCATGCCAAGGGGATTGCGGTGTTCGGGGCCACGCTCACCCCCTTCGAGGGTGCGGGCTATTACTCGCCCGAAAAAGAGGTGGTGCGCCAGGCCGTCAACAGCTGGATCCGCGCCAGCGACGAGTTCGACGGTGTGATCGACTTCGATCGCGTGACCCGCGACCCGGCGCATCCGGCCCGCTTCCTGCCGGCCTACGACAGCGGCGATCACCTGCATCCGAACGACCTCGGCTACCAGGCGATGGGCACCGCGGTGCCGCTGGAATTGTTCCGCTCGGTCGGCGGGGCCGCCCCGAAGGCGGTTTCGCAACTGTCGAGTTCGGCTTACAAGTAAGTTTGATGTAAGGATGACATGCTAGCGGCATGCCGGACGTGACACCGCCAGCGAAAGCTGGCGGTGGTCGACACGGACGGTCTGCTGCGGCCCGGGCCACAACTGGTGCTGACCGCCTTACTTCTTGTCGTTCTTGTGGCTCTGCGAGCCGGCTTTGGCGTGCTGCTCGGGCGAGCCGCCACGGGTATTGCCGCCGCCGCTACTGTTGGCCTGCTGGCTGCCGCCACCGCCCTGGCTCTGGCTGTTGCCATCGTTCTTGTGGCTCATGGAGCCGGCGCGGCGCGCCTCTTCCGAATTGAATTCGTGGGCATTGCCGGACGCATGGGCAGCCCTGCCGCCTTCGGATGCGATCTCGCGCTGCTTCTGCGGGTCCATCGATGCGAAGCCGCGGTTGCTGGTATCGCCACTCTGGTTGTTACCTTTGTTGCCGCCTTGATTCGATGCCATGATGATGACCTCCAATGGTTGAGTCGTTGATCAGCTGGGTGAAAAACTCGCTGAGACAGAACCATGTTAGACACTACAGCTGCGCCCGCCCACCATCGTCACGCCATCGGGCTGTAGGATTGCACCGCAATGGCTTGTCGGCCGGCGCCGTCGATCACAACGCACTCAAGAGCTGCCGGCACCGCTGTGCGACTGGGTCGGCAAAGGCGACCCCGGCTTCCAGCTGCGCGACAAGGCCTGGCCTTCGTCGATCTGTTCCTGGGTCATCTGGCGCGCGATGCTGGCGCGCTGCTCGGTGGCATTGCGGTGGCCCTTGGCGGCCGCCAGGTTCATCAGCATGTAGGCCAGCACCACGTCCTGGGGCATGCCGGCAACGTGGTAGCGGTACATCAGGCCGAGCGCATGCTGGGCATCCGGATGGCCCTGCTCGGCGGCCTTGCGGAACCATTCCACCGCCAGCTTGTGGTCTTGCGGCACCGCGTTACCGGTGTAATACATGGCGCCGATCACGTACTGGGCGTCGGCCTTGCCCTGGAGCGCCGCCTTGTAGTGCCAGGAAAAGGCTTGCCGGTAATCGCGCTGCACGCCGCGGCCCATGTAATACATCAGGCCCAGCAAGTGCTGGGCATCGGCGTTGCCGGCCTTGGCCAGCGGCGTGACTTCGCGCAGGGCCAGCGCGTAATTGCGGGCATTGTAGGCGCTGGCGCCTTCGGTCAGCCCGGCGATCGCGGCCGCATGCGGCCCCAGCGCCAGCGGTAGCACGAGCGCAAGCGCCATGGCCAGGACATTGGTGAGTTTTCTCATCGGCTTCTCGTTCGCTTATTTCCAGCTCACCTTGCCAAGCCCATCCACCGCAACCTTGCGGTTCTGCGGCTTGCCATAGACCGTGACCGAGCCCAGGCCGGACAGGTTCAGGTTGGCGTTCTGGCGCGCCGTCACGCTGGCGTTGCCCAGGCCGGACAGGTCGATGTTGACGGTGTCAACCTCGAACTGGCGCGCATCCAGGCTGCCCAGTCCGCCGAGATCGGCCTTCAGCCAGCGCGCCCGTCCGCTCATGGTCATGACGCCGGCGCCCTGCAGGTTCAGTTCGACGCCCTCGCTGTTCAAGCCCTGCAATTGCATGCTGCCGATGCCGCCCAGGCTGGCCCGTACCCGCCGGTAATTCACCGCAACCTGCATCGAGCCGGCGCCATCCAGGTTGAGGGTCAGTTCCTCACCCGAAAAACCGGCCACGTCGACCGAACCCAGGCTTTCCGAACTGAGTTCGCGCAAGGCCGGCAACACCAGTTCGGCATGTACGGCGCCCATGCGCGCGCGGCCGTGGATATCGCTGGTAATGTTCAGGGTATCGCCTTGCTGCACGGTGGTTACGCGGGTGATCCAGCGCGGCTCGCCGCCCACGGTCAGGCTGGCCGCGCCGCCCTGGCGGATGCGCAGGTCGACCAGGCCTTCGAGCCGGACCCGCAGCACGCGCGCATCGACCTGCCGGCTTTCGAGTCCGGGGATGCCGGCTTCCGGCGCCGCCTGCGCCACGCCGACGGCGGCCCAGAAGCCGAAGCCGAAGCCGATCCGCAGTCCGAGGGTTCTTATTGTGCTCATCGTCTCTCCGAAGCCGTGTTTTTGTTGTGGAGGCCTTGCGACTGCGAATCTTTTTGCAGAGCAATACACTACCAGTAAGTTGCCCGATGTTCCAGAACATCATGCAGACACTCTAGGCTTGCCGTCTTGGCAAGCCCAGCGGATTGCGACGAACTGCACGAATGGCGACCCAGGCGACATGATCGGGGGAATGGCGCGTGCATACCGCACAAGCCCATGTCGTCTTTTGTCATCGATTTGAAATTTTTTTTCTGCAACAAAGTCAAAGCTTGCACTATTGGCATTTCCATACGCTAAGATCATGGCGCCCGCCCCCGTGCCGGGCATGACACCGTGGTTTTTTGTTTCAACATCCAGAGGTTATCAATGCGTATGCGCCACATCCCGTCCCTGCTGGCCGGCCTGTCACTGGCCCTGCCCCTGGCCTTCCCCCTCTCGGCCATGGCCGCGAAGGGCGACCAATGGACCTTGCCGGTCAAGGTCAGCAAGCTCGACAACGGCCTGACGGTCGTCGTTTCCGAAGACCACAGCTCGCCCACGGTCGGCGTCTCGGTGGTCTACCACGTCGGCATGCGCCTCGAGCCGCGCAACCGCACCGGCTTCGCCCACCTGTTCGAGCACCTGATGTTCCAGGGCACGCCGAACGCCCCGAAAGGCGTGTTCGACCGCACCATCACCGGTGGCGGCGGCAACAACAACGGTTCCACCCGGCCCGATTTCACCAACTACATCGAGACCGCGCCGGTGTCTTCGCTGGAACCGATCCTGTGGCTGGAAGCGGACCGCATGAAGACCCTCGACTTCAACCCGGCTTCGCTGAAGAACCAGCAAGACGTGGTCAAGGAAGAGATCCGCGTCAACGTCAAGAACCAGCCCTACGGCGGCTTCTCGTGGATCGACATCAGCAAGCTGGCCTTCCAGAAGTGGGAAAACAACCATGACGGCTATGGCAGCTTCGAAGACCTGGAAGGCGCCAGCCTGGACGACGTGCGCGCCTTCCACCGCGATTACTACGGCCCCAACAACGCGGTCCTGTCGATTGCCGGCGACGTCACCCCGGCCCAGGCGCTGGCGCTGGCACGCAAGTACTTCGGCGGCATCGCCGCGCGTCCAACCCCGAAGCCGACCGATTTCTCGGAAGGCTTGAACACCCAGGAAAAACGCATCGAGCAAAGCGATGCCCTGGCCCAGGTGCCGGCCGTCGCCGCCGGCTGGAAAGTGCCGGCGCGCGGCAGCCGCGACCAGGCACCGATGGCGGTCCTGTCCGAGCTGCTGGCCGGCGACGACGCTTCGCTGCTGTACCAGGGCCTGGTCAAGGGCCGCGAGATCGCCCTCAACGTCTCGGGCGGCTTCGGCCTCACCGGTCCTTTCGAGTATGACGGCCCGACCCTGTTCACCGTGACCGGCCTGTACAAGCCGAATGGCAGCGCCGATGCGATGCTGGCGGCGATGGACGAGGAAATCGGCAAGGTCGCCAGGAATGGCGTCGATGCCGCGACGCTCAAGCGCGTCAAGACCCGCATGCTGGCCAGCTGGAACAACCGCCTGGAAAACTTCCTGAGCCGCGCCGACACCCTGGCCAAGCTGCAGACCCTGTGGGGCGACGCCGCCGTGGTCAACCAGGTGCCGGGCTGGATCGAAGCCGTGACCTCGAGCGACGTGCAGCGCGTGGCCGCCACCTACCTGGTCCCGGCCAACCGCACCGTCATCGACCGCAAGCCGGTTGCCAAGCCGGCCGCCACCACCACGGCCGCAGCCGCCGCCAAAAACTAAGGAGCGCATCGATGAACAAACTGATGCTGACACTCGCCATTTCCGCCCTGTTCGTGCAGGGCGCCCCCGCCTCCGCCGCGGAGGCCGCCACCGCCGTCACCACTGCAGCGCCAGCCGGCATGCCGGCCTATGGCAAGGACAAGCCGCTGCCGGCGCCCCACATCGGCAAGACGACCCTGGCCAACGGCCTGCAGGTCTGGGTGGTGCCGCGCGAAGGTGTGCCGCGCGTCGACATGGTGCTGGCCGTGCGCGGCGCCGGCTATGGCGCCGACGATGCCGCCCACCCCGGCTTTGCCGAGATGCTGGCCGGCCTGCTGAATGAAGGCAGCGCCAAACGCGATTCGCGCGCCATCGCGGAAACCGCCCAGGGCCTGGGCGGCACGGTGGCCGCCGGCGCCAGCGCCGACGGCATCACGGTCTCGGCCAACGCCCTGGCGTCCCAGGCCGGCCCGATGATGCAATTGCTGGCCGAAGTCGCGCGCACCCCGTCCTTCCCGGCAAAGGAAGTGGCGCTGGCCAAGGCCAATGCCCTGCAGTCGCTGCGCGTGGCCGAAACCCAGCCGCGCTTCCGCGCCGAGCGCGCCCTCGGCCACGCCATCTATGGCGACCACCCTTACGGCCGCATCCAGCCGACCGCCGCCGCCATCACGTCCACCAATGAGGAACTGCTGCGCAGCGAACACGCCAGGCGTTTCCGCCCCGAGCGCGCGTTGCTGGTGGTCGCCGGCCGCATCAGCGAAGCGGAGGCGATGAAACTGGCGCAGCAAGCCTTCGGCGACTGGAAGTCCGTGGGCGCCGCCGTGACTGACACGCCCAAGGCGCCGGCCACCGCCAAGCCGCAGCGCATCCTGCTGGAACGCCCGGGCAGCGTGCAATCGACGGTACGCCTGGGCAGCCCGGGCATCGCCGCAACCGCCGCCGACCAGATCCCGCTGCGCCTGGCCAGCACCGTCCTCGGCGGTGGCTTCTCGAGCCGCGTCAACATCAACCTGCGCGAGGAAAAGGGCTATACCTACGGCGCCTCGGCCGGCGCGCGCCTGCTGCGCGAAGGCGGCAGCATCATTGGCGGCGCCGACGTGCGCAACGAGGTCACCGGGGCTGCGCTGGGCGAGTATGTCAAGGAGTACGCGCGCATCGGCAGCGAACTGGTGGCGCCGGCCGAGATGCAGATGCACAAGCGCTACGTCGCCGGCAGCTATTTGCTGAGCAACCAGATGCAGCGTGCGGTCGCGGCCAGCCTGGCCGGCAACTGGCTGGTCGGCCTGCCCGCCGAATACCTGGCGCAGTACGTGCCGATGATCGAAAAGGTCACGCCGGAACAGGTACGCGAGGTGGCGAAGAAGTATTTCGCGCCGGAGAACCAGTCGATCGTGGTGGTTGGGGACAGCAAGGCCGTGGGCGAGCAGCTCAAGGCCTTCGGGGCGTTTACGGTGAGCGAGAAGTAAGCCGCACGTAGTCCGTCGGCCCAAAAACCCTCGCCCTGGCGAAGGCCGGGGCCCAAGTTGCACGCGCAGTCGAAACGCTTGCAGAACTTGGACCCCGGCCTTCGCCGGGGCGACGGGGTTATTTTCGCCAGGGCGACGGTGTTATTTCCAGGGCGGCCGCTTGCTTCTTGGCCGACTGCTTACTTCTTGGCCGACTGCTTCGAGCCGGCATGCGCCGACTGCTTGGTCTCGCCATGCTCGGCGCGCTGTTTGTTGACGATGCGCGACGCCACTTCCTCCTCGCGGCCGGGGTAGCGGTGTTCCTTCTTGAATTCGGTTTCGAGCTTCTTGAACTCTTTTTCGCGTTTGGGGCTGGCGCCTCGGGGCATGATGACCTCCAATCGTTGATGGGATGGGGTCAGCGTATGCCTGGCGCGATTGGCGGACGGTGCGGTGACGCACCTTGGGGTAATGCATGTTGCGGTTGAACGCCTGAAGGGCCGCACAAACCGGTCAACCCTGCAACGCCTTCTCCAGGTCATCCAATTCCGCCGGCTTGACCAGGTGCGCATCGAAGCCCGCCTGCTGCGCCTTGCGCCGGTCTTCCGGCGAGCCGTAGCCGGTGTGGGCCACCAGGCGGATCGACTTCAGCGTCGGGTGCTGCTTGAGCATGCGTGCCAGCTCGTAGCCGTCCACGCCCGGCAGGCCGATGTCGAGCACGATCACGTCCGGCTGCTTTTCCAGCGCCAGCTGTTCCAGGTGGCTGGCGTCGGCCGTGGTCCAGGCTTCGTAGCCCATTTCGGCCAGCAGGAAGGCCATCATTTCCATGGCGTCGACGTTGTCGTCCACCAGCAGCACGCGGCGGCGGCCATTGCCCGCCTGCTTGACTGCATCCATCGCTGTTTCACTTGTCATTGCATCCTCCGTGACGATTTCCTGCGGGGCCGCGGCGCGCAGCACCGGCAGCTCCACGGTGAACGTGCTGCCCAGGCCGATGCCGGGGCTGGTCGCGCTCAGGTGGCCGCCATGCATCTCCAGCAGGCGCGACACCAGCGACAGGCCGATGCCCAGGCCTTCGGGGGCGCGGTCCGGCGGCACCGCGGCCTGGGCGAACATGCCGAAGATGCGCGACAGGTTGTCCTCGGCGATGCCGATGCCGTCGTCCTGCACGGCGATGCGCACGGTGCCGCCGTCCAGCGCCACCGCGACCTTGATGTGGCCACCTTGCGGCGTGAACTTGGCCGCATTATGCAGCAGGTTGCCCATCGACTGCGCCAGCCGCACCGGATCGCCCTCGACCCAGATCTGCTGTGGCAGCGCGACAACCTCGAGCCGGTGCGCGCGTGCGTGGATCAGCGGGCCTGCGGTCTCGATCGCCTGGGCGATCACGCTGCCCAGTTCGACCTCTTCCTTGCGCAGCGCGATCTTGCCCTCTGAAATCCGGGCCACGTCCAGCAGGTCGTCGACCAGGTGCGCCAGGTGGTCCACCTGGCGCGTGATGACTTCGCGTGCGCGTGCCTGGCGCTCTTCCGCGCCCTGCCCGCTGGAACCCAGCAGCGCAGCCGCATTGCGGATCGGCGACAGCGGGTTGCGCAGTTCGTGCGCCAGGGTGGCCAGGAATTCGTTCTTGTTGGCGTCGGCCGAGCGCAGCAATCCTTCCATCTCGCGACGCCGCGTGATGTCGCTGGTGACGCGCGCCACGCGGTAGACTTCGCCGCGGCGGTTGCGCACCGGGAACAGGCGGTCACGCACCCAGCGCGTGCCGCCGCCTTCGAGCTGGATGCGGAATTCGGTCTCGTAGTGCGGCGTGTCGTGCAGGGCGTCCCACAGCGCGCCCACGTGGCTGCGGTCGTCCGGATGCACGGCATCCAGCCAGCCGCCCGGCGCCTGGGTCAGCGCGTCGATGCTGCCGCCCCAGATCGCGGTATAGGCCGGGCTGACGTATTCGAGCGCGCGCGTTGGCAGCGAGAACATCCAGAACACGTCTTCGACGTTGTCGGTCAACTGGCGGAAGCGTTCCTCGCTGTCGCGCAGCGCGGTCTGGGTCTGGCGCATGCGCAGCAGCGCGTTGACGTTGGCGATCAGCTCGTCGGCCTCGATCGGCGCCGCCAGGTAATTGTCGGCGCCGCCCTCAAGGCCGCGGATCTTGTCGGCGCGCCCGGTCAGCGCGGCCGAAGTCTGCAGCACCAGCACGGCGGCGCTGTCGGGGTCGGCCTTGATGCGGCGGCAGACTTCGAGGCCGTTGATGTCGGGCAGCTTGACGTCCAGCAGCACCAGCGACACTTCGCCGCGGCGGGCGATTGCCAGCGCGTCGGTGCCGTTCGAGGCCTCGACGACCTGGAAGCCGGCACTCTGCAGTATCCGCGTCTTGGCGTAGCGCGCGCCATCGTTGTCGTCGACGTTCAGGATCAGGGTGGATGGATTCATCGTGGTGTGTCCGTCAGTTGCTTGGTTCGGGCGGCGGCGGGAAACGGCGCGGCAGTATCAGGCTGAAGGCCGAGCCGCGCCCGACTTCGCTGGCCACTTCCACGCGGCCGCCGAGCAGGTCGGCCAGCTTGCGGCACAGTGGCAGGCCGAGCCCGGTGCCCTTGCTGCGCCGCTGCAGCGGGTGTTCGATCTGGCTGAACTCCTCGAAGATCAGTTGCAGGTTCTCCGGGCTGATGCCGATCCCGGTGTCGGCCACCGTGAATCGGATCTCGTCGGCGCCGGCATCGTAGCCGGCATCGACGCGTACCGCGCCCTGCTCGGTGAATTTCAGGGCGTTCGAAATGAAATTGCGCAGCACCTGGGCCACCTTGCCCTCGTCGGTATCGAAGGGCGCCATGTCCTCGGCCGGCGCGAACACCAGCTCCACGCGGGCCTCGTCCACCAACGGACGCAGCATGCCCTTGAGCGCGCGGAACAGATTGTCCACCACCAGCGGCGCCGGGAACACCTCGACCTTGCCGGCCTCGATCTTGGCCAGGTCGAGCAGGTCGTTGACCAGGTCGGACAGGTCGAGGGCGGCATTCTCGATGTATTTTACCTGCCGTTCCTGTTCGGGCGTCAGGTCGCCGTCCATGCGGTCGAGCAGCAGCTTGGCCAGCGCCCGGATCGAGGACAGCGGCGTGCGCAGCTCGTGGCTGGTATTGGACAGGAAGCGCGATTTCATTTCGTCGGCGCGGCGCAGGCGCTCGGCCTTGTCCTCGATCTCGGCGTACAGCGCGACGATGCCGCGGTTGGTGTCTTCCAGTTCGCGCGTCAGCGACAGCAGGTCTTCCTGGCGTTCGCGCAGCTCGGCCAGGGTGGAAGCCAGCTCGCGGTTCTGCAGATGCACCTCGAGGTAGGTGTTGGCCACCGGACTGTCCTTGGCCAGCTGGGCACCCAGTTCCAACAGGCGCGCCTGGCCGATGTGTTCGTGCAGCGGCAAGGTCTTGCTCATCGTCAGTGCCGGCGCGCCGGGATCGGCCACGCACTCGTCCATCAGGCGGTGCGCGGTGATCACGGCATCCTGGGGCAACTGCCCGCCGGCGTCCGGGCCGGCACTGACCGTGACTTCCAGCGCCTGCTGGTGGCCGCGGTCGAGCAGGTGGAAGGCGGCGCGGCCGCCGAAACCGAGCTGGCAGGCGGCGCGCGCCACTTCCGACACCGCGGTGGCGATGCGCACCTGCTCCTGCTGCGAAAAGCCGAGCAGGCCGGACACCTGGCGCGCGCGCTGGCGCACCAGCACCACGTCCTGGTCGTTGGCGAGGCTGACGTTGAGAATGCGCTGGTTACTCATGTGTGTGCTCCACGGCGGCGCGCCACCAGCACCATCGCGTCGTCGCGGCGGCGGATGAAGTCGCGCATCAGGATGCCGGCGACGATCGCCGGGCTGCGCGCATGCAGGCCGGGATAGGCGTTCAAATCCCACTGGGTCTGGATGCCGTCCGAATGCAGGATGCACAGTGCCCCCGGCGGACAATCCACCGTGAACTCCTGCACCTTGCGCATATTGTGGCCGACGATGCCGTTGTGCGACACCATCGCGCGGCGCGACAGGTCGTCGCACATCACGCCGCTGACGTTGCCGATGCCGGCGAAGCGCAACTGGCCGGCCGCGTAGTCGATGCGCGCCACCGACAGCGCGGCGCCGCGCGTGACGCGCAGCGCATCGTGGGCCAGCAGCATCGCCTCCGAGGGCGACGCCGACGGACGGCGCGCCAGTGCCCCGACCGCGCCGGCGGCCGCCTTGTGCGCCTCCGGTCCGTGGCCCAGGCCGTCCACGCCGAGCAGCGTTGCCCCGTCGGGGTCGCATACCACCGCCCAGCCGTCGCCGGAGGCGTCCTCGCCGGCCAGCGGCACCACCAGCGCACCCACCTCGACGCCGCACGGCGATTCGGGTGGCACACCGTTCCAGACCCGCATGAAGAAGGCGGCGCCCTGGCCGCGCGCGCTCCAGACGTCGAATTCGTCGGCCTGGCGGCGCAGCGCACCGAGTCCGTTGCCGGCGGTGCCGGCGGTCGACACGCCGTCGCGCAGGCTGAGCGCCAGGTCGGCGATGCCAGGGCCGCCGTCGACCGCCAGCACGTCGACGCCCGCCAGCGGCGCAAGCGAGTGGGCACGCATGATGTAGATGGTGCCCTCGCCCGCATGCTTCAGGATGTTGGTGGCGGCCTCGGTGATCACGATCGCCAGGCGCCCGGCCTGGACCTCGGCGAAACCGAGGCTGTCCGCCAGTTTCTGGCCGGCGCGGCGCGCGGCGGCGACGTCGCTGGCGTGGAGGATCGGAAAGGTGATCTGCGCTTGCAGGGAACTGATCAGCGTTTCCATTTGACGACAGACACGGCCGTGCCCTCTCCCGGACGGGTGTCGATGTCGAATTCGTCGCACAAACGCTTCGATCCGCTCAGGCCGAGGCCCAGGCCGCCGCCAGTGGTATAGCCGTCGCGCAGCGCCAGGTCGAGGTCGGGGATGCCGGGTCCGTCGTCGACGAAGATCAGGCCGACGCCTTTCTTGAAGCCGTCCGTCAGCGCGTCGAGATGGACTTCGCCGCCGCCGCCGTACTTGATGGTGTTGCGCGCCAGCTCGCTCGCCGCGGTGACCAGTTTGGTCTGGTCGACCAGCGACAGCGCGATGCCGACCGCGCGCTCGCGCACGTGCTTGCGCAGATAAACGACGTCCTCGTCGGTCCGCAGCGGCAGGCTCAGACGCGCAGTGCGCACATGGCCATACCGTTCCAGCAGCTCGGTATCGAACGCGACTGCGGTGTTATGAGCGGCGCTCATCAGAAAATGTTCTTTCCTAACAGGGCCATGCCCTTTTCAACGTTGAGGGCGGTCTTCACGCCGTGCAGGGTCAGGCCCAGCTCGACCAGGGTGATCGCCACCGCCGGCTGCATGCCGACCACCACGGTCTGGGCGTCGAGCACGCGCGCCATCGCGGCGGTGTTGCTGATCATGCGGCCGATGAAAGAATCGACCAGGTCGAGCGCCGAGATATCGATCAGGACGCCCTTGGCGCCATCGCTGACGATCCGTTCGGTCAGGTCGTCCTGCAGGGTCATCGCCAGGCGGTCGTGCATGTCGACCTGGATGGTGACCAGCAACAGGTCGCCCATGCGGAGAATCGGGATGCGTTCCATGTCCGGTTATGCCTTCGCGCCTTGCTTGATGATCGCCGTGCCGGTGCGCTCGAGCGCCACCACGAAGGCGTCGGCCAGCGTGGCCTTGGTCATCACGTCTTCCAGGTTCACGCCCAGGTGGACGATGGTCTGGGCGATCTGCGGGCGGATGCCGCTGATGATGCAGTCGGCGCCCATCAGGCGCGCGGCGGCGATGGTCTTCATCAGGTGCTGGGCCACCAGGGTGTCCACGGTCGGCACGCCGGTGATGTCGATGATGGCGATGGCGGCGCCGGTGTCGACGATCTTTTGCAGGATGTTTTCCATCACCACCTGGGTGCGCGCCGAATCCAGGGTGCCGATCAACGGCAGCGCCAGGATGCCGTCCCACAGCTTGACCACCGGCGTCGACAGCTCGAGCAGCTCCTGCTGCTGGCGCACGATGATCTGGTCGCGCGTGCGCTGGAAGCTTTCGATGGTGAACAGGCCCAGCTTGTCGAGCAGGGTATTGATGGTCCAGGACGCGTTGGCCAGGCCTTCGGCATCGCCGGCGAAACCGCTGCGCAGCTGGGCGAACAGCGGCTGCTTCAGCGAGAACACGAAGGTCGCGGTTTCGCTCGGGGTCGAGCCGCCCTTGGCGCGCGCCGACGAAATCTCGGCCAGCAGGTCGCGCACTGCGTCCCAGGAACGGTGCTCGATGTTCTGCAGCTCGCCCGCCGCGGTGGCGCTGGCGAAGGCCGCCAGGAACTGCTGGCAATGGCCGCGCAGCTGTTCTTTCGCGACAACGCTGGCACGCACCATCAGCGCTTCCAGCTGCGCCACCCATTCCGCGCCGATCGCGGAGTGGTGCTCCTGAACGATCTGGCTGATACGGGTCGCGTAGTCCTGAGTGGTCATCTGTCGTTCCTTGTCTTGGTAAAGTAAGTCCCTTGTAGCGCGCCACATGCACGCTGGGCATTCTGTTAAACAGCTAACTATACCATTTCTTGCCTGGGTGCCACGGCACGATTCGCCGCGCGCGGTGCCGACATAAAGCAAATTTGCTGAAACCATAACGCTCTTGCAACTGGCTGCACTTAATCCGGGAAATATCGGCAAATTCGCGCTTCCGGGGCGCGTCCCCGGCATCGCGCACGCGCGCAGGGCCGGCCTGCGCTAGCGTTTGTGCGGACACAACAATTCGGGCTTATGACAGGCGAATAATCGGTGCGAGGTCCCTCGATCATGGCCAACACCACACCTTTACCGACACCGTCGTCCACGCCGTCGCCCACACCTGCGGCGCGCCGCCTGCAGGAAAACCGCGCGCTGCTCGCCCATCCGAACATCCAGGCCTTCCTGGGGGCGATCGCCATGGCCGAAGGCGGCGGCTACGACTTCAAATACGGCGCCCTGCGCGGCCGCCGCAACGATCCCTGGCGCTTCACCGACTTCTCGACCCACCCCGGTCCCGGCCGTGGCGGGCGCGTCACCGCCGCCGGCATGTACCAGGAAACCCGGCCGACCTGGCGCGAGATGAGCGCCAAGATGGGCTTGCGCGATTTTTCGCCGGCCACCCAGGACCTGGTGGCGGTGGAGATCCTGCGCACCATCGGCGCGGTCGACGCCATCCTCCGCGGCGAGCTGGCGGCGGCGCTCGACAAAGCCTCGCACCGCTGGTCTTCCCTGCCGCGCGGCAAGGACCAGCCGGGCCGCTATCCACCCCAGCCCTCGATCGCCTTCGATATCTTCGCAGCGCATTACCGCACCGCGGGCGGCACGCTCGCCTGAATCCGCTGCCAGCTATCGGCTGTCCCCTCTCCGTTGCCTGGCGCCACCACTGTTGAGCCCGCTCAACGGGGCTGTCATTGGACGCAACGAATTCATGGCGGCCCCATCAAATCATGACCGATGCGGACAACCCAATGCGCCTGCGGTGCGCACCGGATGCGATGTGAATCCTTGCCCGAATGAGTGAACGACCACCAACCGATATTTCAGAGGACACCAGAAATGAATTTGTCAAAGAACGAGCTCGCTGTGCTGAGTCTGCTGATGGGTGCGGGGGAAATGTACGGACTGGAAATGGTGAAACAGTCCGAGGGAAAACTCAAGCTGGGAACGATTTACCTCACCCTGAGCAGGATGGAGGAAAAAGGCTATGCAACATCGAGAAGAGAGCTGGAACCCGCAGTGGTGGTGCCGAGGAGACTGTACCGGATCACGGGCGCCGGTGCGAAGTTGTACCGCGCCTGGATCGCCGCCGAGGAAGTATTCAATAGCCGACTGTGTGGAGCGCAAAATGAATGACGAGTTAGCGAACCGGAAAATTGAGCGGCAACGCGCGCTGAACCTGACCGACGGGCCGGACGGCAAGGCCGGCATGCGCTTCCTGCATGGGCTGATCGATGGCCTGGCGGAAGACGACCTGTATCGTGCCGGCGCCACACGCCGCCAGCGGCACCACATCTGGGCCAGGCGCTCGATGGCGACCCTGCTCTGGCTGCCGCGCGGCGCGGTGCAGCTGGTCGAGCGTGCGCCCGGTTTCCGCCTGGTCGAGGTGCTGAAATTCTTTTGCCGCCGCAAGACCAGCGAATTGGTGATCGAGCCCATGCATGCGGACTTCCTGCTCGAGTACTACGCTCTGCTGCGAGCCGGCCAGCGGCGCAAGGCGGCGGTGTTGCAGGGGCAGATGCATGTCTGCCTGGTATATGCCGTGGTGAGCGAGCGGGCGCTGCAGATGCTGGGTACGCTGTTCACAGGGCGCGTCAAGGCGCGGCCGGATAAATAAGCTTGCCCGCCAAGGGCCTGCCGTCACGACGCCGCCAGGCTTGCGCGCTGGCGGTTTTTTTCGGAAAGATGAATCCGAAACAGCAAAATCTTAGTACAAGGAGGATGCAAATAGGGGACAGCCCCATGGAGATGCGGAATGAAGCATGTGCTGTGCATTGACCTCGGCCACGCAATGCCCGCGGATGCAGGTTTGGATTGGATGCCGGAATGGGAAATCCATGTCGTTGCCAGCCTGGCCGCTGCGCAGCGGGCCATGCGCAGCCGCTATTACGTCGTCGGCCTGCTCGTGTACGACAGGCACCAAAACATCGCCGGGATTGCCGGCTTCCTGGGGGAACACAGCGCCCTGCAGTGGGTCGGCGTATTCGACCCGCACGATCTTGGCCGTGCCGGTTGCCGCGACTTGATCGTCGAGCACTTGTGCGATTATCACACCTTGCCGATCGATCCGGTGCGGCTGCGCTACACGCTGGGGCATGCCTATGGCTGGGCAATGCTGCGCCACCATTCCGGGACAGGACGGCCCGCAACGCGGTCACCTGCTTCGCCGCTGGTCGGCGACGGTCACGCCATGACACGCCTGCAGGCGCAGGTTGCGCGCGTCGCCAGGGTCGCCGCGCCGGTCCTGATCTGGGGCGAGAGCGGCAGCGGCAAGGAATTGACGGCCCAGGCCATCCACGCACAATCGACGCGCGCCGCCGGTCCTTTCGTCGCGATCAACTGCGGCGCGATCGCACCCGGCCTGATTCACTCGGAATTGTTCGGCTACGAGCGTGGCGCGTTCACCGGCGCCACCCGCAGCAAGGTCGGACTGATCGAGTCGGCCCATGGTGGGACACTGTTCCTGGATGAGATCGCGGATCTGCCGAAAGAACTGCAGGCCAACCTGCTGCGTTTCCTGCAAGAAAAAACGATCTGCCGCCTGGGCAGTACCGTGACTGTCCAGGTGGATGTCCGCATCGTCGCGGCATCCCATGTCCGCTTGCAGCAGGCCGTCGCCGCGGGCGCATTCCGCGAAGACCTGTATTACCGCCTGGCCGTGCTGCCGGTCGATGTGCCGGCGCTGCGCGAGCGCCGCGATGATCTGCTCGCCCTGGCCGACCATGTGTTCCAGCTTCACGCCGGCGAAAAGTCGGCGCGCCTGTGTGGATTTTCGCAGCAGGCCCTGCAGGCGATGCGGGACCATCAATGGCCCGGCAATGTACGCGAGTTGATCAACCGCATACGATGCGCGATGGTGATGTCGGACGCCCGCCTGATCACCCCGGCAGACTTGGGACTCGAGGCCCGACAGGTCGGCGCGGGAGCGCCGCTGGACGATTCCCGCGAGCGCGACGAGCGCTCGACCCTGCGCGCTTGCCTCGACCGCAGCGGCCAGAACGTCAGCCTGGCCGCGCGCGAACTGGGCATATCGCGTACGACCATTTACCGGCTGCTGCAGAAGCATGGTATGCGGTCTTGATCCTGATGGAAGCGGCGAGCACGCGCGCCCCAGGCATGCAGCGCTTCGGTATCGATGTAAAAACGCCGGGCTTTGAACCCGGCGGTGTCGATTGCTGCATGCAGAGGGTGTTTATTTTTTGTTGCGGCGGCGCGCGAGGCCCAACCCTGCGAGACCGAACCCGAGCAGTGCCAGCGAGGCCGGCTCCGGCACGGCCGTCACCTGGTAGCCGACGACCAGGTTATCCGCTTCGAACGCGCGCCCGCTGGTGCTGAAGCTGAACGAGGTGAATTGCTCTTCCGGCGAGAACAGCAGGTTGACGTAGATGTTGGAACTGTCGGCCGTTTGTCCGCCCGATACGCCATTGAACTGGCGGATCAGCTCAGTGCCGGTGATCGTCTGGATCAGGCCGCCGTCGGCGTTATAGAACATGACGTCGTTGAAGGTATCGATCGAGCCGTAGTACAGGCCGAAATAATTCAGGCTGGCGTCGGGACCGAGGGTGTCCAGCAGACCGGAATAATCGAAATTGACCTGCGCATTCAAGACGCCGCTTTGCTGGGTCGGGCCATACACGAAATGGGTGGCGTCGCCGGCGGGCGCGGCATACACGCCTGCCTGGCTCCCCTTGGCATACCCCAGGCCGCCGCCGGAGATCGTGGTGACCTTCAGCAGATCCGGCGACATGGTCATGCCACCCGTGCCGTCGGCGCGATCGAAGGTCTCGACGAAGACCTTGCCGGTGGACTGGTTGGCGGTGCCGACCAGGGCGCTGGTCTTGCCCGAGCCGTCGCTCGGGGATGCGTAGCCGTAGCTGATCGTGACCGCCTGCGCAGCCGATGCGGACACCAGGGCCAGGGCCGCGATTGCGGAGCAGACTGCTTTCTTCATACAACTCACCTTGGATTCAGTTGGAAATGATCCAAGTCATGCAAGGTTCATGCCGAAAGCATAATTTCCTCTAAAAACAAATACTTGAAGATATTAACCGAGAGTAACGTCAAATTTCTCGACAATTTGTTACCAGGAATAAATGATGATTCCTGAGTAAGAGCATTGCCGTGCGTGCAAGTAAAAAAACCGCCAGGCTCACGCACTGGCGGTTTTGTTCGGCTGGAAAGCCGGAGGATGCTTACTGCGCAGTCGCCGCAGCGTCATCCGCCGCAGCGGCCTTCATCGACAGCTTCAGGCGGCCGCGCTCGTCGGTCTCGAGGACCTTCACACGCACTTGCTGGCCTTCCTTCAGGTAGTCGGCCACGGCGTTGACGCGCTCGTTGGCGATCTGCGAGATGTGCAGCAGGCCGTCCTTGCCCGGCATCACTTGCACGATGGCGCCGAAGTCCAGCAGCTTGAGCACGGTGCCGTCGTAGGTCTTGCCCACTTCGACCGAGGCGGTCAGCTCTTCGATGCGGCGCTTGGCTTCCTGGCCGGCGGCGGCATCGACCGAAGCGATGGTCACGATGCCTTCGTCGGTGATGTCGATCTGGGTGCCGGTCTCTTCGGTCAGCGCGCGGATCACGGCGCCGCCCTTGCCGATCACGTCACGGATCTTTTCCGGGTTGATCTTGATGGTGATCAGGCGCGGTGCGAAGTCCGACAGCTGAGAGTTCACGGTCGGCATCGCCTTCTGCATCTCGGCCAGGATGTGCTGGCGGCCTTCCTTGGCTTGCGCCAGGGCCACTTGCATGATTTCCTTGGTGATGCCCTGGATCTTGATGTCCATCTGCAGCGCGGTGATGCCGTTGGCGGTACCCGCCACCTTGAAGTCCATGTCGCCCAGGTGGTCTTCATCGCCCAGGATGTCGGTCAGGACGGCGAACTTGCCGCCTTCCTTGATCAGGCCCATGGCGATGCCGGCCACGTGGGCCTTCATCGGGACGCCGGCGTCCATCAGTGCCAGGCAGCCGCCGCAGACCGAAGCCATCGACGAGGAACCGTTCGACTCGGTGATTTCCGAGACCAGGCGCACCGAGTAGCTGAAGTCTTCCGGGTTGGGCAGCGCGGCGACCAGCGCGCGCTTGGCCAGGCGGCCGTGACCGATTTCGCGGCGCTTCGGGGTACCCACGCGGCCGGTTTCGCCGGTGGCGAACGGAGGCATGTTGTAGTGCATCATGAAGTCGTCGGTGTATTCGCCCATCAGCGCGTCGATCTTCTGGCTGTCGCGGCCGGTGCCCAGGGTCGCGATGACCAGGGCCTGGGTTTCACCGCGGGTGAACAGGGCCGAGCCGTGGGTACGCGGCAGGACGCTGGTGCGGATCTAGATCGGACGCACGGTGCGGGTGTCGCGGCCGTCGATGCGCGGCTCGCCGTCCAGGATCTGCGAACGCACGACCTTGGCTTCCATGTCGAACAGGATGTTGCCGACTTCGGCGCTGTCCGCTTCGATGCCCTGCTCCTGCAGGCCGGCCATGACTTCGCTGGAGAGCGACTTCAGCTTTTGCTGGCGCGCCGATTTTTCGCGGGTCTGGTAGGCGTCGCGGACCTTGGCTTCGGCCAGTTGGGCGACTTGCGCAATGAGAGCTTCATTCTTTGGAGCCGGCGCCCATTCAACTTCAGGTTTCCCGCCTTCTTCGACCAGCGCGTGGATCGCATCGATCACGGCCTTCATCTGCTCGTGGCCGTAGACGACCGCGCCCAGCATGATTTCTTCCGACAGTTGCTGGGCTTCGGATTCGACCATCAGCACGGCGTGTTCGGTACCGGCGACCACCAGGTCCATCTGCGAGGTTTTCAGCTGGGTGGTGCTCGGGTTCAGGATGTACTGGCCATTCGCGTAGCCGACGCGGGCGGCGCCGATCGGGCCGCTGAACGGGATGCCGGCGACGCACAGGGCGGCCGAGGCGCCGATCATGGCAGGGATGTCCGGATCGATTTCAGGATTGACCGACAGCACGTGGATGATGACCTGGACTTCGTTCAGGTAGCCTTCCGGGAACAGCGGACGGATCGGACGGTCGATCAGGCGCGAGGTCAGGGTTTCCTTTTCCGAAGGACGGCCTTCGCGCTTGAAGAAGCCGCCCGGGATCTTGCCGGCGGCATAGCTCTTCTCGATGTAGTCGACGGTCAGCGGGAAGAAATCCTGGCCCGGCTTGGCGTCTTTCTTGGCGACCACGGTGGCCAGGACGACGGTGTCTTCCACCGACACCAGCACGGCGCCGCTGGCCTGGCGCGCGATTTCGCCGGTTTCCAGGGTGACGGTGTGTTCGCCGTACTGGAAGGTTTTCGTAACTTTGTTAAACATGGGGTAACCCTTTCTATTTGCCGACAGATTTTCAGGGGCTGTCGTTCACCTCACCACGGACTGTCCAGTTGGGCTCTGCCGCGACTGGATAGCCTTCCTCCAATAAATCACTTTACCGTCGCCCCTGCGAAGGCAGGGGTCCAAGCTGGTTGGCGTTTCGATAGCGCGGCCGAACTTGGGCCTCTGCCTTCGCAGGGGCGACGTAAAAAAAATGCCCGCGGCAGTCGAACTGACGCAGGCATTTTTCGATCAAGCGTTCGGCTGAATGCTCAATCCGGTACGAATTACTTACGCAGACCCAGCTTGGCGATCAGGTCGCGGTAGCGGTTCAGGTCTTTGTTCTTCAGGTAAGCCAGCAGGCTCTTACGACGGTTGACCATCATGATCAGGCCGCGGCGCGAGTGGTGATCCTTCTTGTGCTCTTTGAAGTGGCCGTTCAGGTCGTTGATGCGTGCGGTCAGCAGTGCGACCTGGACTTCCGGCGAACCGGTGTCTTTTTCGCCACGTGCGTTGTCAGCGATGATCGCTGCTTTGTTCAGGGTTTCTACGGTCATGATATTACCTTTCACATGCGGTGCAAGAGTCGGAACCCAGCGCACCGTGAATTATTAAAAAAACCTGGCCACGAAAGCCAAGACCGGGAAGTATAGGGGAAAACCTCGGGTGAAGCCAGTCTTTCCTGGTCTTCGCTACAATGTGAACGGTTGGCATTGCCGCTTTGGCATGCCCTGGAACCCTCATTCAAGCGAAGCGATGACGAAATCAATCACAACCGCCGCCGCCCTGGCACTCATCCTGTCCCTGTCCGCCTGCGGCGCCCTGCGCAGCCGGACCCTGCCCGCCGGTACGCCGCTGGCCGAGGTCACGGCCAAACTCGGCAAGCCGGACGCGGTCTACCCCGCCCCGGACGGCGGCCAGGTGCTCGAATACCGCGGCCAGCCGATGGGCCAGTTCCAGCACATGGCGCGCATCGGCGCTGACGGCCGGCTGCTGTCCTACGACCAAGTGCTGACCGACGAGAACTTTGCCGCCATCAAGACCGCGTGGAACAAGGACGATGTGCTGCGCCGCTTCGGCAAGCCGGCCGAGGTGGTGCGTTCGCGGCTGGAGGAAGGCGAGATCTGGTCTTACCGCTACAAGGAAAAAGGCGTGTGGAATTCGCAGATGAACGTCGTCTTCAATGCGCGCGGCGCTGTGCTGCGCACCTTCACCAGCCCGGACCCGCTGCTCGACGAACGATTCAAGGGTCAATAAGCGTGCGCTAACGCGTCCCACGAGGAATTGTGATGACACACCTGATCAAGCATACGATGCTGGCGGCGGCACTGGCCTTGTCGCTGGGCGCTTGCGCGCCCTTCATCCGCATCGCACCGCCGCTCGGGGCGCCGCTGGCCGAGGTCCAGGCCAAGCTGGGCCAGCCGCGCGCGGTCTACCGCATGGCGGACGGCAGCCAGGTGCTGGAATACGCCGGCCAGCCGATGGGCCAGTTCCAGCACATGGCGACCATCGGCGCGGATGGCCGCCTGGCGTCCTACGAGCAGGTACTGACGAGCGAGAATTTCTCCAAGGTAAAGATCGGCCAGTGGACCAAAGATGACATCCTGCGCACCTATGGCCACCCGGCCGAGACCTCGCACGTCGCTTTCCACAATTACGAAGTCTGGTCCTATCGCTACAAAGAAGCCGGCGTGTGGAACTCGATGATGCACGTGCACTTCGACGAGCGCGGCATCGTCCAGCAGATGATCAACGGGCCGGACCCGATGTACGACGATCGTTTCCGTTTTCGCTGAAATTTGCGCTGACATTCGCGCCAGCATCTGCCGCAATCGTATCGTTGACGAAAGCCTGCACGGCGTCCAGCGTCGGCGCCAGCCCGCGCAGCGAGGAAGACAGCGAGGCCACCAGCGTGTAGTGGTTGACGCCGCCGTAATACAGCTCGCGCACCGGCACCCCGGCGCTGCGCAGCGCACCTGCCAGGCGGGCGGTGTTGCGTGCCGGGTCGACCAGGCTGTCCTTTTTCGCGGCGATCAGCAGCGCAGGCAGGCCCTTGCCGCTGGCCTCGCCGGCATGACGGATCGGCTGCGACTCGGCGCGCGTGTAGGGGAAGCCGAAGACCGGACGCGTGGTCCGGTTTTCGATCGGCAGGAAGTCGTAGGGACCGGCCAGGCCGATCCAGCCGCGCAGCGAGCCGGGTGCGCTACCCTGCCTGCCAAGCCAGCGCGCATCCAGCGCCACCATGGCGGCATTGTAGGCACCGGCGCTGTGGCCCATCACGAACACCTTGGCCGCATCGCCGCCGTAGCGCCCGATATTGCGTTCGGTCCAGGCGACGGCCTGGGCGGCATCGTCCAGGAAATCGGGATAGCGCACTTCGGGATACAGGCGGTAATCGGGCACCACCACGACGAAGCCGCGCGCCGCCAGGGCGCGGCCAACGAAGGCGTAATCGCGGCGCTCGCCGCTTACCCAGTTGCCGCCGTAAAAGAAGACGATGACCGGCGCGGCCTTGCCCGTTCCTGCCCCCGTTTTCGGACGGTACACATCGAGCATGTGGCGTTGGCCGCCGGCGTAGGGGATCGCTTCGGTCGCCATGCTGGCGCCGCCAGGCGACACCGCGTTGACGAGCGCCAGCGGCGAGCAGGCGGCCAGCGTGGCCGCTGTCAGCAAGGCGGCAATGCACATGCAGCTACGGCGGATCATGGATGGCAATCGCCGGGATGGGTGCGCAGAATTCATGCACCGAGTATAGCGGACCGGCCCGGCCGGCTCGCACACCCGAGCCCGCCTTATGCGATCCTTAATGCGGTGCTCAAGCGGGTGCATCGGTGATAATCCGCGAGAATCGGCGCGCACCCGGTCGCTATACTCATCCCTCATGCAGACCGCTTATCGCCCCGCCCTGCCCGAACGCCGTTTTGCCGGCCTGACCCTGACCGTGCTGGTGCATGCGGCGTTGCTGCTCGGATGGCAAGCGAGCCGCCACGCGGCGGCACCGGATGCCGGGCCGGAAGCGAAGCGCACCCTTATTCAGTGGATCCGGCTGCCGGCGCCTGTGCCGGTCAGTACACCGAAGCCGGCGCAAGCGACAGCGGCACCTGCCCATGCAACTGCATCGACCACACACCATCCGTCTTTGACGCGCCCTGCCGCGACCGCGCCGGCCACGCCGGTCACAAGTGCGCCGACGGCAAGCGCGGCGCCGCCAAACGATGCGGCGCCGGCCCCGGCGCCCACTACCGCGCCAGGCGCACCGAGCGCCGCCGACATCCTGCAGCGCGCCCGGCGCGACATCGGCGCCATCGACCGCGCCCTGCGCAAGGAAAACAATCCCTACATCGTGGCGCCGGCCGACAGCCCGCAGATCCGCATGCGCAGGGGCATGGAAACGGCGCACGACCTGGCGCCGCCGAAACTGTGGGAAGCGCCCAAGATCGAGGCCCTGGTCAACAACACGGGGGACGGCGCACGGCGCGAACGCATCATCACCGGCAACGGCACCTATTGCATCACGGAGCGGGCGACCAATACCAGCATCGACATGATCGAAAAGCACGGCAAGCTGCGCATCACGAATTGCCCGCAGCACGAGACGCCGGCCAGCAGGCAGGAATGGCGCACGGCCCGCGATTGAGGCGGGCCGTGCGCAGTCAGGGGACGAAGGAAGGGATCAGCGCCGCTCGCTCGGGTCGAGCGGCTCCTCGTCGGTCTGCACGATGCTGACCGGCTTGCCCTTGGCCAGGCGCCAGAAGTAGACGGCGTAGCCCGACAGGCCGTACAGCACGAACAGCGGCCACAGCACCTTGGGCGGGTCGATCGCCACCAGCGCCAGCGCCAGCGCGATCAGGAACACGGCGATGAAGGGCACCGACTTGCGGAAATTCACGTCCTTGAAGCTGTAGAACGGCACGTTGGTGACCATGGTCAGGCCGGCGAACAACGCGATGCTCCACGAGATCCAGTCGGCCTGGCGCGGGCTGATGTTGATGTCCGGATCGGTCATCATCATCACGAAACCCACCACCAGCGCTGCCGCCGCCGGGCTGGGCAAACCCTGGAAGAAGCGCTTGTCGACCACTTCGATGTTGGTGTTGAAGCGCGCCAGGCGCAGCGCGGCGCCGGCGCAGTAGACGAAGGCGGCGATCCAGCCCAGCTTGCCCAGGCCGCGCAGCGACCATTCGTAGATGACGAGGGCCGGCGCGGCGCCGAAGGACACCATGTCGGACAGGCTGTCGTACTGGGCGCCGAATTCGGACTGGGTGTTGGTCAGGCGCGCCACCCGGCCATCCAGGCTGTCCAGGATCATGGCGATGAACACGGCCCAGCAGGCGTGGTCGAAGCGCTGGTTCATGGCCATCACGATGGCGTAGAAGCCGCCGAACAGCGCGGCGGTGGTGAAGGCGTTCGGCAGCAGGTAAATGCCGCGGCGCGGACGGCCGGGAGGTGCGGCGCCCTTGCGCGCCCTGAAGCGCGCGAAGGATGCCTTGACGGTGCCTGGTTTCCTGCGTCGTGGGAGAGGTGCCATGGTTTTATCGGGGTAGCAGCGCCCGGGGCGCGAACGGCTCCATTATAGTGGTGCCGCCGCGCTATTAGCGAATCGATACTGTTAGCGGAATTTCACCTTGCCGACCAGGCGCATCTGCAACGTGGTCTCGCCCGGTTCGAAGCTCGGTTCCGGCACTGCATCGGCCGCTTCGGCGAACTTGGCGCGCGCCATCGACATCGGCGCCGGCGGTGCCGGCGGCATGCCGCCCGCGTAGTTGCCGCTGCCTTCGAAGTCGACGGTGTCGATCACGGCGTCATCCAGCTTGCGCCCCATGGCACGGGCGATCGACGCGATACGCTCGTTCAGGTTGGCGTAGGTGGCGGCGATGCGTTCGTCGTCCAGCTTCTTCGTCAGCGCCGGGCTGAGGTGGTAATCGATGTTGACGATGCCGAGCACCTTCTGGGCCGCCGCGGCGGTCTTCGACAGCTGCGCCAGGTTGGCGGTTTTCACTTCCAGGTACTGGCCGACGCGCCAGCCGATCGGAATCCGCCGCGCGGCGGGATTGGCCAGCGGACGCGGGTTATCCGGCACTTCCGGGTACACCGGGTAGCTGTAGTAATTCACGGTCTTGAGCTCGGCCTGCGGATCCGCGCGGCGCACGATCTCGGTGCCCTGCTTCATCTTCTGGTTGACGCGCGCGGTGGCGGCGGCGCGGTCCTTGTCCTGCTCTTCGACGGAAAAAGTGACGGTGGCTTCGTCGTTGGCGTGTTTGACTTCGCCGAAGGCGGGCACCACGACCAGGGTGCCGCCGGTGCTGAAGCCGGGCGTGGTCTTGGGTGCGGTCTGGGTCTGGGCCTGGGCGTTCAGTGCCAGGCCGAGGGCCGCGGCGAGGATGAGGCGGGAGGGGGTCATGCTGGTTCTCCTGTATTTATGTTTGGCAGGAGAAACAATAACCGGTTTTCAGGCGGGGACGGGCTTGTGTAATGGAAAGTTGCAAATGGGTGCAATTGGACTAAACAAGCAACGTCGCCCCTGCGAAGGCAGGGGCCCAAGTTGCACGCTCATCGACAGCGCGTGCAGAACTTGGGCCCCTGCCTACGCAGGGGCGACGGATCGAATGCTAACGATGGAATCAGTTCTTCGACTGATCCACCATCTTGTTCTTGGCAATCCACGGCATCATCGCGCGCAGCTTCTCGCCCACCTGCTCGATCTGGTGCTCGGCGGTGAGACGGCGGCGCGAGATCAGGGTCGGGGCGCCGGCCTTGTTTTCGAGGATGAAGCTCTTCGCGTACTCGCCGGTCTGGATGTCGGTCAGGCACTGCTTCATCGCCTTCTTGGTCTCTTCGGTCACGATGCGCGGGCCGGTGACGTATTCGCCGTATTCCGCGTTGTTCGAGATCGAGTAGTTCATGTTGGCGATGCCGCCTTCGTAGATCAGGTCGACGATCAGCTTCAGCTCGTGCAGGCACTCGAAGTAGGCCATTTCCGGCGCGTAGCCGGCTTCGACCAGGGTTTCGAAACCGGCCTTGATCAGCTCGACGGTGCCGCCGCACAGCACGGCCTGTTCGCCGAACAGGTCGGTCTCGGTCTCTTCGCGGAAGTTGGTCTCGATGATGCCGGCGCGGCCGCCGCCGTTGGCCATGGCGTAGGACAGCGCGATGTCGCGCGCGGCGCCCGATTTATCCTGATACACCGCGACCAGGTGCGGCACGCCGCCGCCCTGCTTGTAGGTGTTGCGCACGGTGTGGCCGGGCGCTTTCGGCGCGATCATGATGACGTCGAGGTCGGCGCGCGGCACCACCTGGCCGTAGTGGACGTTGAAGCCGTGGGCAAAGGCCAGCACCGCGCCCTGCTTGATGTTGGGCTCGACGTTTTCCTTGTAGACCTGGGCGATGTTTTCGTCCGGCAGCAGGATCATGACGACGTCGGCCGCCTTCACCGCTTCGTCGACTTCCGCGACCTTGATCCCGGCCTGCTCGACCTTGTTCCAGGACGCGCCGCCGCGGCGCAGGCCGACGGTGACCTTGATGCCGGATTCGGTCAGGTTCTGGGCGTGGGCATGGCCTTGCGAGCCGTAGCCGATGATGGCGACGTTCTTGCCTTTGATGAGGGAGAGGTCGCAGTCTTTGTCGTAGAAAACTTTCATTTTTTTATCCTGTATTTTGGGTGTATTCAGTGCATGGTGGGCACGGGGTGCCCACCCTAGGTTTATTCATTACGCGCCGTCGATGGTGGCGTAGGGTGGGGCTTTTGAGCCCAGTGGGCTCAAAAGCGAACGCGCCCACGCGAACAGCCGCGGTCTCAAACTTTGAGGATGCGCTCGCCGCGGCCGATGCCCGAGCCGCCGGTACGCACGGTCTCGAGGATGGAAGCACGGTCGATGGCATCGATGAAGGCGTCCAGCTTCGATTTGGCGCCGGTCAGCTCGATCGTGTAGGTCTTCTCGGTCACGTCGATGATGCGGCCGCGGAAGATGTCGGCGGTGCGCTTCATTTCTTCGCGCTCCTTGCCGACCGCCCTCACCTTGATCAGCATGAGCTCGCGCTCGATGTGCTGGCCTTCGGTCAGGTCGACCACCTTCACCACCTCGATCAGGCGGTTCAGGTGCTTGGTGATCTGCTCGATGATGTCGTCCGAGCCGACGGTCACGATGGTCATGCGCGACAGGGTCGCGTCTTCGGTCGGGGCCACGGTCAGGGTTTCGATGTTGTAGCCGCGCGCCGAGAACAGGCCGACCACCCGCGACAGTGCGCCCGCTTCGTTTTCGAGCAGGACGGAGATGATGTGTCGCATTACAGGTCCTCCGCGCTCAGCAGCATCTCCGACAGGCCCTTGCCCGTCTTGACCATCGGCCAGACGTTCTCGCTGCGGTCGGTGATGAAGTTCATGAACACCAGGCGGTCCTTCATGGCGAAGGCATCACGCATCGCACCTTCGACGTCGCCCGGCTTTTCGATGCGCATGCCGACGTGGCCATAGGCCTCGGCCAGCTTCTCGAAGTCCGGCAGCGAATCCATGTACGACTCGGAATAGCGCGAGTTGTAGTCGAGTTCCTGCCACTGGCGCACCATGCCCAGGAAGCGGTTGTTCAGGAGGATGATCTTCGGCGTCAGGTGGTATTGCTTGCAGGTGGCCAGTTCCTGGATGTTCATCTGGATCGAGCCCTCGCCCGTCACGCAGGCGACCGTGGCGCCCGGGTTCGCCATCTGCACGCCCATCGCGTACGGCAGGCCCACGCCCATCGTGCCCAGGCCGCCGGAATTGATCCAGCGGCGCGGCTTGTTGAAGGGGTAGTACTGGGCCGCCCACATCTGGTGCTGGCCGACGTCTGAGGTGACGAAGGCGTCGCCGCCGGTCACCTGCCACAGGGTCTCGACCACCGATTGCGGCTTGATCACCTCGTCCGAAGGCGCATACTTCAGGCAGTCGCGGCCGCGCCATTCGCCGATCTGCTGCCACCATTTCTGCAGGCCCTGGACGTTCGGCTTGGCCTCGGCGGCGCTGAGTTGCGACAGCAGTTCGACCAGCACGTCCTTGACGTTGCCGACGATCGGGATATCGACCTTCACCCGCTTCGAGATCGACGAGGGATCGATGTCGATGTGGATGATCTTGCGCGGGTGGCTGGCGAAGTGGCGCGGGTTGCCGATCACGCGGTCGTCGAAACGGGCGCCGATGGCGATCAGGACGTCGCAGTGCTGCATCGCCATGTTCGCCTCATAGGTGCCGTGCATGCCCGGCATGCCGACGAAATGGCCGCTGGAGGCGCGGTAGGCGCCCAGGCCCATCAGGGTGTTCGTGACCGGGAAGCCGAGCTTGTCGACCAGCTGATTCAGTTCGTTCGATGCGTTCGCCAGGATCACGCCGCCGCCGCTGTAGATCATCGGACGTTCGGCCGCCAGCAGCAATTGCACCGCCTTGCGGATCTGGCCGGCATGGCCCTTGTCGACCGGCTTGTACGAGCGCATCTCGATTTCCTTCGGATACGCGTACGGCGCCTTCTGCATGCTGATGTCCTTCGGGATATCGACCAGCACCGGGCCCGGACGGCCGGTGCGGGCGATGAAGAAGGCTTTCTTGATGGTGCTGGCCAGCTCGCGCACGTCCTTGACCAGGAAGTTGTGCTTGACCACCGGCCGCGTGATGCCGACCGTGTCGCATTCCTGGAAGGCGTCCTGGCCGATCGCGTGGGTCGGCACCTGGCCGGAAATCACGACCATCGGGACCGAATCCATGTAGGCGGTCGAGAGACCCGTGACGGCATTGGTGACGCCCGGACCGGAGGTGACCAGGGCCACGCCGACCTCGTGCGAGCTGCGCGAATAGGCATCGGCCGCATGAATGGCCGCCTGCTCGTGGCGCACCAGGATATGCTGGAATTTGTCCTGCTTGAAGATGGCGTCGTAGATATACAGGACGGCGCCGCCGGGATAACCGAAGACGTGTTTGACGTTCTCTTCGGCCAGGCAACGGACCAGTATCTCGGCACCCGTGATGGGAACCGTCGCCTCATTGGCGAAGTTATTGCTGCTCATGATACGTTCCTTTCAAGACCCATAGGGAGATTGATCGGATGCTCGTTCCTGGCGAGGGACGTATATCACGCAACAGTGCTCATGCTTCCCTTCTTTCTGCGTTCACACCGCTGTTTCAGGTCACCGTAGGGACCTTACGCAAGGGCGCTGGGCGCAAACTCGTTTGGCGTGAGTTACTGTAGCGGAATGCGACTCTCTCGCGCTTGTGGCGCGGGTTGGAGCAAACTGCCTACATGTGAAAGCGCGCCATGCCGCGATCGACCTTGTGTGCCGGTCGGGCTTGACTAAAGCTTCGGGGTTGCAAAGCGTTCCATACCTTACTGCGTTGCACCATTCTGGTCAAGGCAAAAATAGTGCGTCGCCGTTTTGGTGCGCATGCCGTCTTCAAGGCATGCCATTGGCGCAGAAACCGGCAAAACCGGGACGCTGCTCGAGGCGCCGGAAATACGCCGCGATGGCCGGATAATCCGGGCGCTCGATCGGCGACATCAGCCAGCGGTTCACCGACAGGCCGAGCACGATGTCGGCCAGCGAAAAGGCGGCGCCGGCGGCGAATGCGCCGGTCTTCTCCAGCTGGCCTTCGAGGATGCCCATGTGCCGGTGCCAGGATGCGACCGACTGGGCGATCTGGACCGGGTCGCCGTGGGCAGCGCTGTTGCGCACCAGGGCCATGAAGGCATAGCGCCAGGCATTGTTGAGCTCTCCCGCCTGCCAGTCCATCCACTGCTCGACATGGGCGCGCGCCACCGGATCGGCGGGCAGCAGGCTGCCGTCGTCATAGCGGTTGGCCAGATAGCGGCAGATGGTATTCGATTCCCACAGCACGGTGCCGTCGCTGTCGACGATGACCGGCACCGTCGCATTCGGATTCAGGGCGAGGAATTCCGGCTCGTTCGGCGAACGCAGGGGCAGGCCCCAATCCTCGCGCCGGTAATCCAGGCCGAGTTCGACGCAGGTCCACAAGACCTTGCGCACATTAATCGAGAAGTCTTTTCCCAGGATACGCAGCATCGCCAAGCTCCTTCGAATGGATGTGTTCTTCATCTTATCGGCAATTCGGGCAAGATTATTATTTTAATTACGCGCTTTTTCGGTGCACATGTGGGTTTCGGGTGCGGCCTTTCCCGATTTTTGCTAGGATTCGAAAGTTTTCCGTAAAGCCACAGACCAAGCACTGGCGGCCCCACCATTTCGCATGGCCACTGATAAAGAACTCAACGACTTCCTCGAGAGTGTCGAGCGACGCGCCTTCAAGCAGGCGGCGTACGCGGTCCGCAAGGACGAGGCAGCCCTCGACATCGTTCAGGACGCCATGATCAAGCTTGCAGAAAAATACGGCGACAAGCCGGCGGCCGAATTGCCGATGCTGTTCCAGCGTATTCTGCAAACCACTATCCTCGATTATTTCCGGCGCGAGAAAGTGCGCAACACCTGGGTCAGCCTGTTCGGGGCGCTGGGCCGCCGTGAAGAAGACGACGAGGACTTTGATATACTCGGTTCGTACGAGGCCGAGGAAGGCACAACGGCGGCCGAGTCGAGTGCGGACCAGGTGGAGCGGGCCCAGACCCTGCAATTGATCGACGACGAAATACAAAAGCTCCCGGCGCGTCAACGCGAAGCCTTCCTCATGCGTTACTGGCAGGACATGGACGTGGCCGAAACGGCCGAAGCGATGGGATGCTCCGAGGGCAGCGTGAAGACACACTGCTCTCGCGCTACGCATGCCCTGGCAAAAGCTCTCGAGGCCAAGGGAATTAGACTATGAACACCGACGACATCAACCTGGCGTACAAGATCCGCCACGCCCTGAACGAGAACCTCGAACAGCTGCCGGCCTCGACGACCGAGCGCCTGGCGTCCGCACGCGCCCAGGCGCTGTCGCGCAAGAAGGCCGACGCGCCCTTGCGGCAACGGCAGCAGGCCGGCGGCCGCACGCGCGCCGATCGCGGCGGTGTCGCCGCCCTGTTCGGCGCGCCCTGGATGGCGCGCGCCGTCGCCGTGGTGCCGCTGGTGGCCATGGTGGCCGGCCTGGTTGGCGTCTATCAATACCAGCAGGAGCAGCGCGTGGCCGAACTGGCCGACCTGGACGCCGCCGTGATGTCCGACGAGCTTCCCCTGACCGCCTACACCGACCACGGTTTCAATGCCTACCTCGTCCAGCAGCAAGAGAACCTGCAACAACCGCGGCGAGCCCAATAAAGGGATGAGGGCAAGCAAGCGTAAAGCCGCTGCCATCGCGGCAGCCGGCGCCGCCGCATTGATCGCGCTGGCCGTTGTCATCAGCCACCAGCTCGATCGCCCCGCCACGCCTGCCGCTGGCACGTCTGCGACGAGTGCGGCGGCGCAATCCGCCTCAGCCGCCAGGGCCGACGCACACGCCGCGCGCAAGGCTGGCGACAAGCCGAGCTGGCGCAGCCTGAGTCCGGCCCAGCAGCAGGCCCTGCAGCCGCTCCAGGGCGAATGGGATGCGATGGATGGCGTGCGCAAGCAGAAGTGGCTGCAACTGGCGGGCCGCTTCGGCAGCATGAAGCCGGAAGAACAGCAGCGCATGCACGAGCGCATGCGCGCCTGGGTCAAGCTGACGCCCGAACAGCGCGAACTGGCGCGCGAAACCTATGCGCGCACGCGCAAGATCACGCCCGACCAGAAAAGCGCGAGCTGGGAAAACTACCTGCAACTGCCCGACGCGCGCAAGCGCGAGCTGGCCGCCTCCGCCAGCGCGCGCAAGCCGGCAGTGGTGCCTTCGCAAGCCAACGCCAAGGTCGGCGCCGCGCTCGGCCAGGGCGCCGCGGCCTGCCCGGCCGGCACCGTGCGCAATACCCTGTCGGCCACCCCGCCCTGCGTGGGTGCGCCGGCGCCCGGCACCCCGGGTGCACCGGCTGCACCGGCCGGCACCACCCCGCCGACCACCACCCCGCCCGCGGCGCCACCGGCCCAGCCGGAAAAGCCGGTGCCGGCCAACTGGGGCATCACCCCCAACAACGCCTAGAGAACTGCCATGAGCCCCAGCATCCGCCGCCGCCTGATCGCCATGGTCTACGAGACCTTCCTGCTGCTGGCGGTGGAGATGCTGGCGGTGGCGCTGTGGATGCTGGTAACGCGCAACCACCACGAAGCGCTCTACCAGCACGGCCTCAAGGCATACCTGTTCGTCGTCACCGGCGCCTATTTCGTGCATGCCTGGCACGGCAGCGGCCACACGCTGGCGATGAAGACCTGGCGCATGCGCCTGGTGACCGAGGAAGGCGCACGCGTGCCCCTGCGCAGCGCGGTGTTGCGCTACCTGCTGGCCTGGGGCTGGTTCCTGCCGGCGCTGCTGGTCTGCAATGTGCTCGGTCTGCATGGCAAGGCCGAGATGGCCGCCGTGCTGGCGCTCGGCGTGGTGGCGTGGGCCATGACGGCGCTGCTCGACCGCGAGCGGCGCTTCCTGCATGACCGGCTGGCGGGCACGCGCCTGGTCAGCCTGCCCGGCCGCGAAGCGCTTGCAGGCGCGGCACCCGACCTGCCATCCAGCGTCTAGAAGCGCTCGAATTCGCCCAGGTAGCGCCAGCTGCCCACGGGCAGGCTGGACAGCGACAAACGGCCCACGCGCAAGCGGCGAATGGCGGTGACCGGCAAGCCCGCACCATTGCAGATGACTTCGATGCGGCCGGTACGGATACCCTTGCCGGCGATGCGCAGGCGCGCCTCGCTCTGGCGGCTGACCTTGGCCGGGGCGAAGGCTTTGACCAGCTTGGCCAGGCCATCGGCGTCGATCTGCGACGCCAGCTCCACCACATATTCGTGCTCGATGCGTTCACCGTCCTCAACCAGCTTGCGCAGCATGCGCCAGTCCTGGCTGAACACCAGCAGGCCGCTGGCCATGGTCTCCAGCGGCGTCGCCAGCGTCAGCTTGTGCAGGTGGCGCTTCAGGAAGCGCTGGCCGCCGCGTCCTTCCTGGACCAGATTGTCGGGCCCGATCGTGGCCAGCGCATCGGTGGTGCCGATGCCGGCCGGCTTGTGCAGCAGGATCGTGACCGGCAGCGGCTCCTCGGCCGTGGCGCCGGGCAGCAGCACGATATCCTGGACCGGCGTCACGCGCAGCGCCGGGTCCTCGGCCACGGCCCCGTCGACGCTGACCCAGCCGCCGGCGATGTAGCGCTCGGCATCGGCGCGCGAGCAGGCTGCGATCTCGGCGACGCGCTTGGCGAGGCGGACGGCGGCGTCGCCGCCATTAATGCTGTTCTGCTCCGTCATCAGGCGCGCCAATCCTGGAAGAAGGCCTTGAAAGCGGCGACCACCTTGTCGACATCGGCGCGCGACACGTCCAGGTGGGTCACCAGGCGCGTCTGCGGGCCGATCGAAGCGCGGATGCCCTGGCGTGCCAGCGCTTCGCGCAGCGGCGCGCAGGCGGCTTCCGGGATCGTCACGTAGAAGATGTTGGTTTGCGGTGTGGTCACGCCGAGTCCCTCGATCTGGCCCAGCGCACTGGAGAGTGTGGCGGCGTTCTGGTGGTCTTCCGCCAGGCGCTCGACGTTGTGCTCGAGCCCGTACTGGGCCGCGGCGGCGATCACACCGGCCTGGCGCATGCCGCCGCCCAGCATCTTGCGCCAGCGCTTGCCCTGCTCGATGAAGGCCTTCGGGCCCAGCAGGACCGAGCCGACCGGCGCGCCCAGGCCTTTCGACAGGCAGACCGACACGGTATCGAAACCGGCGACCGCCTCGCGCAGACTGACGCCCGCCTTGACCGCGGCGTTGCAGATGCGCGCGCCATCGAGGTGGGTGGCCAGGCCTTGCGCATGGGCGAAGCCGGTTGCGGCCTTGACGTAGTCCTGCGGCAGCACGCGGCCGCCGATGGTGTTTTCCAGTGCCAGCAGGCGCGAGCGCGCAAAGTGCATGTCGTCCGGCTTGATGTAGGCCGCGATGTCGCTGAGCGCAATCGAACCGTCCGGCTGGTTGGCAATCGGCTGCGGCTGGATGCTGCCCAGCACCGCGGCGCCGCCGCCTTCGTACTTGTAGGTGTGGGCTTCCTGGCCGACCAGGTATTCGTCGCCGCGGCCACAATGGGTCATCAGCGCGATCAGGTTGGTCTGGGTGCCGGTGGGCGCGAACATGCCGGCCTCGTAACCGAACAATTCCGCCGCGTAGTCCTGCAGGCGGTTGACGGTGGGGTCGTCGCCGTAGACATCGTCACCCACCGGCGCGGCCGCCATGGCTGCGCGCATCGCGGCGGAAGGTTGGGTGACGGTGTCGCTGCGCAGGTCGATCCAGTGTTGTTCGCTCATGATGCCCTATCGATCAGTCGGTGGTGGCGGTTATGTATGCAGTGGTGGATTCAGTGTAGAAGCGGTGGGCCATCTCTTCCAGCCCCACCTCGGCCAGCACCTGCTGCAGGCGCTCGGCGGGCCGCTTGCGCGGCAGGTTCTTGTAGGTGGCGACGATCAGCTCGTTCTTCATCGAGTGCTCCCAGCCCACCAGCTCGGTCACGGTGACCTGATAGCCGTGCGCTTCCAGCTGCAGGCAGCGCAGCACGTTGGTGATCTGGCTGCCGAACTCGCGCGTGTGGATCGGGTGGCGCCAGATCTCCGTCAGCGCGCTGCGCCCCAGGTCCTTGCCCTTGTTCTTGCGCAGCACCGACGCGATCTCGGCCTGGCAGCAAGGCACCAGCACGATGTGCTTCGCTTTCTTTTTGAGGGCGAAGTCGATGGCGTCGTCGGTGGCGGTGTTACAGGCATGCAGCGCGGTGACCACGTCGATGGTGGGCGGCAGCTTGCTCGACTCCGTCGACTCGGCCACCGACAAATTCAGGAAGGACATGCCCGGGAATTCCAGGCGCCTGGCCAGCTCGGCGGACTTCTGCACCAGCTCTTCGCGGGTTTCGATGCCGTAGATGCGCGAATCATCATCTCTTCCCTTAAACAGCAGGTCGTAGAGGATGAAGCCTAAGTAGGACTTGCCGGCGCCGTGGTCGACCAGGGTGACGCCCTGCGCTTTCTGGCTTTGCACGTCCTTCACCAGCGGCTCGATGAACTGCACCAGGTGGTACACCTGCTTGAGCTTGCGCCGGCTGTCCTGGTTCAGCTTGCCGTCGCGGGTGAGGATGTGCAGTTCCTTGAGCAGTTCGATCGACTGCCCCGGCTTGATCTCGGGGAGCTGCTCGTAGATGGTCGGCGCCGCACTACGGGCGGCAGCCTGCGCGGGCTTTTTCATGGGGCTTGCCGTCAATGGTTCTTTTCGGCTGCGTGGTTGATCGTGTATTTCGGAATCTCGACCACCAGGTCTTCGTCCGCGATGATGGCCTGGCAGGACAGGCGCGAATTCGGCTCCAGGCCCCAGGCCTTGTCGAGCATGTCTTCTTCTTTTTCTTCCTGCTCGTTCAGCGAATCGAAACCCTCGCGCACGATCACGTGGCAGGTGGTGCAGGCGGATACGCGGTCGCAGGCGTGCTCGATCTCGATGTCGTTCTCGAGCAGGGTGTCGCAGATGGACTTGCCCTGCTGGCCTTCGAGCACGGCGCCTTCGGGGCAGAAGGTGGGATGGGGGAGGATGACGATTTGTGGCACTTCTTGACCTCTTGTGTTGTTTGCTTTCGGGCGCCTGCCGGCTGTGGCCTGCGCCCTTCAAACGTCATCCCCGCGAAGGCGGGGATCCAAGTTCTACGCGCTAACGATACGCGTGCAAACTTGGGTTCCCGCCTTCGCGGGAACGACGGGTATGTTTACACCTGATCCAGCGATTTCCCCGCCAGCACCTTGCGCACGCTCTTGTCCATGCGCCGCGCCGCGAATTCCTCGGTGCCCTGGGCCAGCGCCTGCACCGCGTCGTGCAGCTTGTTCTGGCGCTCGTCGTGGCCGACCGATTCGTCGCTGGAGCGGGCCTGCGCCGCGCGCACGCCCTCTTCCAGCACGGCGATCGCGGCGCGTTCTTCGACGCTCAGCAGCTCGGCATCTGTGGCCAGCGCCGACTGCGTCGCCAGCAGGATGCGTTCGGCTTCGACCTGCTCTTCGCGCAGCGCGCGCGCCGCCATGTCGCTCGATGCGGACGTGTACGAGTCCTGCAGCATGCGCGCGACCTCGTCGTCGCCCAGGCCATAGGAAGGTTTGACCGTGATCGCGGCTTCCACGCCGGAGCGGGTTTCGCGTGCCGACACCGACAGCAAGCCATCGGCATCCACCTGGTAGGTCACGCGGATGCGCGCTGCGCCGGCCGCCATCGGCGGAATGCCGCGCAGCTCGAAGCGCGCCAGCGAGCGGTTGTCCGAGACCAGCTCGCGCTCGCCCTGCACCACCTGCACGGCGAGGGCCGTCTGGCCATCCTTGAAGGTAGTGAATTCCTGGGCGCGCGCGCACGGGATGGTCGAGTTGCGCGGGATGATCTTCTCGACCAGGCCGCCCATGGTCTCGATGCCCAGCGACAGCGGGATCACGTCCAGCAGCAGCCAGTCGTCGCCGGCCGCGCGGTTACCGGCCAGCAGGTTGGCCTGGACGGCGGCGCCCAGCGCCACCACCTTGTCCGGGTCGATATTCGCGTGCGGGATGGTCTTGAAGAAGTCGCCCACCGCGCGCCGGATGTGCGGCATGCGGGTGGCGCCGCCGACCATCACCACGCCGTCCACGTCTTCCACCGACACGTCGGCATCGCGCATCGCCTTGCGCACTGCGTTCATGGTCTTGCCGACCAGCGGCTGGGTGATCTCGGCGAAGGTCTCGGCCGTGATCGTCACTTGCACCAGTTCGCCGGATTTCAGGATCGCCTCGACCGTGGTCTCGGCATTGGTCGACAGCAGTTCCTTGGCCTGGCGCGCCTTGACCATCAGGGTGGCGGTATCGACGTCGGACAGCGGCGACAAACCGGCCTGCTGGGTGATGTGGCAGAACACGCGCTGGTCGAAGTCGTCGCCGCCGAGGGCCGAATCGCCGCCGGTGGACAGCACTTCGAACACGCCCTTGGAGAGCTTGAGGATCGAGATGTCGAAGGTGCCGCCGCCCAGGTCGTAGACGGCGAACACGCCTTCCTTGCCATGGTCCAGGCCATAGGCGATGGCGGCCGCGGTCGGCTCGGACAGCAGGCGCAGCACGTTCAGGCCGGCCAGCTGGGCCGCGTCCTTGGTGGCCTGGCGCTGGGCGTCGTCGAAGTAGGCGGGCACGGTGATCACGGCGCCGACCAGTTCGTCGCCCAGGGCATCTTCGGCGCGCTGGCGCAAGGTGGCCAGGATCTGTGCCGAGGTCTCGACCGGGCTCTTCACGCCGCCAACGGTTTTCAGCTGCACCATGCCGGGACCATCGACGAAGTCGTAGGGCATGTTTTCGGCATGCGCGATGTCCTTCAGGCCGCGCCCCATGAAGCGCTTGACCGAGACGATGGTGTTCTTTGGATCGGTGGTGCGGGCGGCCTGGGCCTTGTGGCCGATGTTGGCGTTCCCGTCCGGCAGGTAGCGCACGATCGACGGCAGCAGCGCGCGGCCCTCCTCGTCGCTGAGCACTTCCGGGATGCTGTTGCGGACGGTGGCGACGAGGGAATTGGTGGTGCCGAGGTCGATGCCCACCGCCAGCCGGTGCTGGTGCGGTGCGGTCGACATGCCGGGTTCGGAAATCTGCAAGAGTGCCATGATCGTGTTACCTGGTAATGTTGTTTTTATTGCCTGCCGACGAACGGCCTAATTGCGTAGGGTGGGCACCCTGTGCCCACGCGGATGCCAACGCTTCGCCGGCGTAGGGTGGGCACAGGGTGCCCACCCTACGAAACTCATCTATCCTTCCAACGCCTCGAACGCATAATGCAATTCGTCGCCGAATTTATCGAGGAACATCAGCGCGCGCACGCCCTGAGCCGCGTTCTGGTAATCGCCGGCATCGAGCAGCTCGCCCACCGCCGCCAGGCGCGCCTTGCGTTCGCCGCGCACCTGGGCGTCCAGCTCGTCCAGCGCGCCGGCATCCTTGGCCGCGCGCGCGTCCGCCAAAGCTTCGCGCAATTCCATCTGCTGCATCAGGAAGTCCATCGGCATCGCCGTGTTCGATTCCGTCTGCAGGTCGACGCCGTGCAGTTCGCACAGGTATTGCGCGCGCTTTTGCGGGTGGCGCAGGGTCTGGTAGGCCTCGTTGGCGCGCGTCGCCCATTGCATCGCGACGCGCTTTTCGGCATCGCTGGCATTGACGAAACGGTCCGGGTGGACGCGGCCCTGGATCTCGCGGTAGGCCGCATCCAGCGCATCCATGTCGACGTCGAAGCGGGCCGGCAGCTGGAACAGCTCGAAGTGGTTCTGCATGCTCAGATACGGAAGCTCTCGCCGCAACCGCAGTTGTCCTTGACGTTCGGGTTGTTGAAGCGGAAGCCTTCGTTCAGGCCTTCGCGGGCGAAATCGAGTTCGGTGCCGTCGATGTAGGGCAGGCTCTTCGGATCGACGAAGACCTTCACGCCATGCGATTCGAAGATATTGTCCTCGCCGGCCGGTTCGTCGACGTATTCCAGCTTGTAGGCCAGGCCGGAGCAGCCCGTCGTGCGCACACCGAAACGCAAGCCGACACCCTTGCCCCGGCGTTCGAGGTAACGGCTGATGTGACGGGCGGCTTTTTCGGTCAGGGTGATTGCCATTTACTTTCTCCAACTTGATACGTTGCTTCGTCATGCATGGTGGGCACGGGGTGCCCACCCTACGGAACATGTTGCCGACCGTAGGGTGGGCTCCCCGAGCCCACCATGCATGCCATTACGCGGCTTTGACTTCGGCAGCGTGCTTGTGCTTGTAGTCGGCCACGGCGGCCTTGATCGCGTCTTCTGCCAGGATCGAACAGTGGATCTTCACCGGCGGCAGCGCCAGCTCTTCGGCGATCTGGGTGTTCTTGATCGACAGCGCTTCGTCCAGGGTCTTGCCCTTGACCCATTCGGTCACCAGCGAGCTCGAGGCGATCGCCGAGCCGCAGCCGTAGGTCTTGAACTTCGCGTCTTCGATCAGGCCTTGCTCGTTGACCTTGATCTGCAGCTTCATCACGTCGCCGCAGGCCGGGGCACCGACCATGCCGGTGCCGACGTCGTCGGCGTTCTTGTCGAAGGCGCCGACGTTGCGCGGATTTTCGTAGTGGTCGAGGACTTTATCGGAATATGCCATGGTGGTTCTCCTTGAATGCGTAAATTAGTGTGCAGCCCATTGGATCGTGCTGATGTCGATCCCGTCCTTGTGCATGTCCCACAGCGGCGACAGTTCGCGCAGCTTGTCGACCTTCGACTTCAGCAATCCGATGGCGAAGTCGATGTCTTCCTCGGTCGTGAAGCGGCCGATGGTGAAGCGGATCGAGCTGTGCGCCAGTTCGTCGCTGCGGCCGAGGGCGCGCAGCACGTACGACGGTTCCAGCGACGCCGAGGTGCAGGCCGAACCCGACGACACCGCCAGGTCCTTGACCGCCATGATCAGCGATTCGCCTTCGACGAAGTTGAAGGACACGTTCAGGTTGTGCGGCACGCGGTGGTCCATGTCGCCGTTGATGTAGACCTCTTCGATCTCCAGCAGGCCCTTGGCCAGACGGTCGCGCAGCGCCTTGATCTTGGCGAGCTCGGTGTCCATCTCTTCGCGGGCGATGCGGAAGGCTTCGCCCATGCCGACGATCTGGTGCGGTGCCAGCGTGCCCGAACGCAGGCCGCGCTCGTGGCCGCCGCCGTGCATCTGCGCTTCCAGGCGCACGCGCGGCTTGCGACGCACGTACAGGGCGCCGATGCCCTTCGGACCATAGGTCTTGTGCGCGCTGAAGCTCATCAGGTCGACCTGCAGCTCGGCCAGGTTGATCTGGACCTTGCCGGTGGCTTGCGCCGCGTCGCTGTGGAAGATGATGCCCTTCTTGCGGCACAGTTCGCCGATTTCCTTGATCGGCTGGACCACGCCGATCTCGTTATTCACCAGCATGACGGAGACCAGAATGGTGTCCGGGCGCATTGCCGCTTCCAGCTGCTCGAGCGTGATCAGGCCATTGTCCTGCGGTTCGAGGTAGGTGGCTTCGAAGCCTTCGCGCTCGAGTTCGCGCACGGTGTCCAGCACGGCCTTGTGCTCGGTCTTGACCGTGATCAGGTGCTTGCCCTTCGACTTGTAGAAGTGGGCCGCGCCCTTGATGGCTAGGTTGTTCGACTCGGTCGCGCCGGAGGTCCAGATGATCTCGCGCGGATCGGCGCCGACCAGTGCGGCGACATTCGCGCGCGCTTCCTCGACCGCCGCTTCGGCGCTCCAGCCGTAGGCGTGGCTGCGCGAAGCGGGATTGCCGAACTGCTCGCGCAGGAAGGGAATCATCTTGTCGGCGACGCGTGGATCGATCGGCGTGGTGGCCGAATAGTCCATGTAGATCGGGAAATGCGGCGCAGTCACAAAGCTCTGCTCGATTTTTTTGTCCAAAGGCGCGTTCATCAGTTCACTCCAGGTTGCTTCTTCAGTTTTGTCCGACGGCGGCATGGCGGTGCATCACCACGACGTTCTGTTCTTTCTGTCTCTGCTGGTCGACCAGGTCCTGCAAGGTCACCGAATCGAGGAAGTCGACCATCTTCGCGTTCAGCGTGGCCCACAGTTCGTGGGTCATGCAGCGCGTGCCCGCGGCCGCATCGGCCCCGTGGCAGTTTTCCTTGCCGCCGCACTGGGTCGCATCGAGCGGCTCGTCGACGGCAATGATGATATCGGCCACCGTCACCTTTTCGGCGCCGCGCGCCAGGCTGTAGCCGCCGCCCGGACCGCGCACCGACTCGACGATCTCGTGCCGGCGCAGCTTGCCGAACAACTGCTCCAGGTAGGACAGCGAAATCGCCTGGCGCTGGCTGATGCCCGACAGCGTGACCGGACCATTGCCCTGGCGCAGGGCAAGATCGATCATCGCAGTTACAGCAAAACGGCCTTTGGTGGTCAGACGCATCACAACCCCGGGTTAGGTTCCAGACAGTGTTAAAATCTTGCTTCTTCTCAACCACTCGAATCTTCAATGTCTCCTAGGACATTTCGAAAAACCCGATTAGTTGATTGAATTAGTCAAGTATAGCGCATCCAGCGCTGTTTGTCTTGGCACCCCCACTTCGGGGTCAGAGCACTTTGCAGGCCTACTTCGGGGTCAGAGCGCTTCCGTTGACAATATCTTTCAAGCAGATTTTTGCCTGCGAGGCACCCGGTTTACGACTGCCTCCTGGCAGGCCAGCCTCCGCCAGCGGAATCAAGAATCCTGCGCAATTTCTTTTCCTTGTGCTCTGACCCCGAAGTTGCATCGATTAGCGCTCTGACCCCGAAGTCCGGACGCAGCGATGACGGTGACTTTGCTCGTGAGATCTTGCCAAAAAACGGGCTCTGACCCCGGTTTGAGGAGACGCAATTAGCGGGGGTGGAGTAGTTGCATTGGACCGAAGAGTTGGTGCATGCCTACGTGGCCGATGAAGCTGAGGTTGTAGGGGTGTTCGGCGTGGATTTGCGGGAAGCCGGCGGTTTCCGGGACTTTCTTCAGTTGTTCGGCGATCTTGCCCCACAGGACCAGGGTGGGTTTGTCGGCACTGTCTTTCAAAGCCGCGAAGACGGCTTGCTGGAACGGGATCCAGGCGCGGGCGTCGACCACCGGGGCGACGTGCTTGCGGAATACCAGCGAGGCGTTCAGCAGCAGGAAGCCCTGGTCCAGCAGCTTGTCCTGCAGTTCGGCCAGGGTCTGGATGGCGGCGCCGGCGCGCGCGGCTTTGGCGATCGGCGCCAGTGCGGCGCCGCCGGTATCGTCGAGCTGGAGCTGGCCGTCGGCCACCAGCAGCATCTTCATAAAGTTGCGCAGCGAGGTGGCGCGGTTGACCGGCTTCGACAGGCCGGTGTCCGACCACAACTCGCCCACCGCGCCATCCATGAAGCACACGCCGGTGGCGCTCTCCGCGCGCGGATACGGCCCCTCCCCCACCAGCACATAGCGTACTTTCTGCAAGGGCAGCGCAAACGCCGCGAACAGGCGGCCGCCGGTCGGCAGGTAGTCGTCGCCGGCCAGCGTCGGCAGGTAATCCGGCGTGGCGCGCATCATCGCTTCCAGGCCGTCGAGCAGGGCCGGGCGCCAGGATGTGTCCGCCAGTTGCAGGGCGTCGAGGATGGCAGCGGGGATGGTGGTCTCTGGCATGGTGCGCGACATGAGCGGAAAATCAGCGAAAAGGAGCCAGATTGTAGCCGAGGCGCCCATCCGCAAGCCCCGCGCACGGCGATTTTTGCGGACTGTTCCGCAAGTCAAGGTGGCGTCCGTGTCACGCGAATCGGCGCATCATCCTGTCCACCCCAAGCGATAGATTCAACACACCAGGAGGCTCAAATGCAGACGATTCAGGATGTGATGACCCGTGACGTGCAAAGCATCGCGCCACAGGAAACCGTGCAGCGCGCGGCCCAGATGATGGATGAACTCAATGTGGGCGCGATCCCGGTGCTCGACGGGCGCAAGCTGGTCGGCATGATCACCGACCGCGACATCACGGTGCGCTCGACCGCCGCCGGCCAGGCGCCCGACCAGGCCCGCGTCGGCGACGTGATGAGCATCGACGTGCGCACCTGCGCGCCGGACCAGACGGTGGACGAGGTGCTCGGCCAGATGGGCGACGTGCAGATCCGCCGCCTGCCGGTGATCGAGGCGCAATCGGGCGAGGTGATCGGCATCGTGTCGCTGGGCGACATGGCGGCCAAGCATTCGGCCGGGATCGACCACACGCTGGAAGAGATTTCGACGCCGGCGGAGCCGGACCGGTCGACGGTGGGGACCGAGACGCGGCACTGATGCAGCAGCGTCCGCTCAAAACACGTCGTTCCCGTGAAAACGGGAACCCATGCTGACGCGCCGAAGTCCGTATTTCCGACGCTTTACGGTGTGTCCGAGATACCGAATTCCGTAATTCAGCAGGGGTCCCCGCGTTCGCGAGGACGACAGCCGATCCTATTCAGCGTCCGGCTGATTCGAAGGATGCGCCGCCACGAACCCCGGCATCTCGCTGCACAGCGCATTGATGCGCGCGATGTTCGGATAGATGGCCACGTCGATCCCATGCCGCTGGGCGTTGTAGACCTGAGGCACCAGGCAGCAGTCAGCGATGGTCGGGGTGTGGCCGTGGCACAGCGGGCCGGAACTCGGGTCGCGCGCCAGATGGGTTTCGAGTACCTCGAGGCCGCCCACCAGCCAGTGGCGATACCACTCTTTCTTGACCTCTTCGCTCAGCTTGAGCTCGTCGGTCAGGTAACGCAGCACGCGCAGGTTGTTCACCGGGTGGATGTCGCAGGCGACGATCTGGGCCAGCTCGCGCACGCGCGCGCGGCCGGTGGCATCCTTCGGCATCAGCGGCACCTTGGGATGCTCGTCCTCCAGGTATTCGAGGATCGCCATCGACTGGGTCAGCGTCAGGTAATCGTCCTGGAAAGCAGGCACCAGCCCGCTCGGGTTGATGGCGCGGTATTGCGCCTGCAACTGCTCGCCACCGCCGCGCAGCAGGTGCACGGGAATCGCGTCGTAGGCCAGGCCCTTCAGGTTCAACGCGATGCGGACCCTGTAGGCGGCGGAGCTGCGGAAATACGTGTAGAGCCTCATGCCTTCCTCCCGTGGTAGTGGGCGACCTCCTGGTCGATCGCCCCGAAGATGCTGGCGCCGTCCGCGCCCGCCATCTCGATGCGGACCGTGTCGCCGAAGCGCAGGTACGGCGTCTGCGGCGCGCCCTGCTCGATGGTCTCGTACATGCGCAGCTCGGCCAGGCAGCAATAGCCGACGCCGCCGTTGGCGATGCTGGAACCGTGCAGGCCGCCCTGCTTGTTGGACACCGTGCCGGAGCCGATGATGCTGCCGGCCACCAGCTCGCGCGTGCGCGCCGCGTGGGCGATCAGTTGCGCGAAGCTGAAGGTCATGTCGTCGCCGGCGTTCGGCCGGCCGAAGGGCTCGCCGTTGAGCGTGACCTGCAGCGGCAGGCGCAACTTGCTGTCGTGCCAGGCGTCGCCCAGTTCATCCGGCGTCACCGCCACCGGCGAGAAGGCGCTGGCGGGCTTCGACTGGAAGAAACCGAAGCCTTTTTCCAGCTCCTTCGGGATCAGGTTGCGCAGCGAAACGTCGTTCACCAGCATCACCAGGCGCACCGCGGCGGCGGCCTGCTCGAGCGTGGCGCCCATCGGCACGTCGGCGGTGACCACCGCGACTTCCGCTTCCAGGTCGACGCCCCAGTCCTCGGACAGCACCGCGATCGGATCGCAAGGGCCGACGAAGGCGTCCGAGCCGCCCTGGTACATCAAGGGATCGGTGTAGAACGACGCCGGCACTTCGGCGCCGCGCGCCTTGCGCACCAGCTCCACGTGGTTGATATAGGCCGAGCCGTCGGCCCACTGGTAGGCGCGCGGCAGCGGCGAGGCGCATTCCTGCTCGATGAAGGACACGGCGTCCGGCGCACTGCCGTCGTTCAGCTGCTCGTAGACGGCGCGCAGGCGCGGCGCCCGGCGCTCCCAGTCGTCGAGCGCGGCCTGCAGCGTCGGCGCAATGCCGGGAACCGGCTGGCAGGTGACCAGGTCACGGCTGACCACGACCAGGGTGCCGTCACGGCCGCCGGTTTTCAGGGTAGCGAGTTTCATATGCGTTCTTCCACGGTTGCAATTGTTGCCGCCATTAAAGAGGATAAGGGACTATCATACAAACAATATTTTCCGCTCTAATTATCAGACTTTCCCATGAATCCCACCCTGCGTCAGATGCGTGCCTTCGCGGCGCTGGCCAAGACCGGCAATTTCACGCTGGCCGCCCAGACCATGCACCTGACCCAGTCGGCCCTCTCCGGCCTGATCAAGGAGCTCGAGCAGACGCTCGGCATCCGCCTGTTCGACCGCAGCACGCGCCGCATTGCCCTCACCGCCATGGGCCGCGAGCTACACCCCCTATTCAGCCAGATGATCGACGATCTCGACGGTGCGCTTGCGAACATTGCGGACCATGCACAGCTGCGCAAAGGGATCGTGCGCATCGCCGCGCCACAGCTGATGGCCTGTACCCTGTTGCCGGAGGCGATTGCCGCATGGGGCCGGCAGCATCCGGAGGTCAGGGTCAGCCTGGTCGACGCGCCGGTCGAGGACGTCACCAGCCAGGTGCTGTCGGGTCAGGTCGACATCGGCATCGGCCCCGAGCGCATTCTTGCCCACGGTCGTACGCCCCGGCTCGAGACGCGCCTGCTGATGGAGATGCCGTTCGAGGCCGTGGTCCCGCCGGACCATCCGCTGGCCGGGCGCGAGCGCGTCGGCTGGGCCGACCTCGCGGCCTGGCCTTTCATTTCGCTGCGTGGCCAGTTCACCGAGCTGCTGCTGGCCGACATGGGCGCGGCCCTGCGCGAAGTCAGCCTCAAGCCGGCGCACGAAGTGACCTTCATGACGACCGCGCTGGCGATGGTTGCCGCCGGCCTGGGCGTCACCGTGTGCATGCCCTATGCCGCGCCGCTGGTGCGCCAGCACGGCCTGCACATGCTGGCGCTGGGCGAGCCGGCCCTGACGCGGCGCTTCTTCATCAGCATGCGCGAACAGCGTGCGCTGTCGCCGGCGGCCGAGGCCTTCATCGGCTTCCTGGTCGACTTCGTGGCTGCGCGTGGCTTGCTGGCCGCTGATCCGCATGTCGCTTGACTGCACCATCGGCTCATCCTGACGCCGCCGACCCGCCGCGCTAGAATGCGCTTATCCCCACCATCCGCATGCAGGCACGATGTCCCTCGACACCACGGCAATCAACCGGCGCATGGACCAGTTCGACAGTCACGCCAGCGTCTGGCTGTTCGGCTATGGCTCCCTCATCTTCAAGGCCGATTTTCCCTTCCTGGAGCGGCGCCCGGCCCACATCGAAGGCTGGACCCGGCGCTTCTGGCAAGGCTCGCACGACCACCGCGGCACAGAGACGGCGCCCGGGCGCGTGGTGACGCTGGCGCCGGACGCGGAGGCGGTCTGCCACGGCATGGCCTACCTGGTGACGCCGGAAGAATTCGCCCACCTCGACTACCGCGAAAAGAACGGCTACCTGCGCCTGGCCACCGCCATCCATTTCGAGGACGGCAGCACGGCCCAGGGCATCGTCTACATCGCGACCCATGAAAACGCCGCCTACCTCGGCCCCGCCGGCGAGCGCGACATCGCCCGCCAGATCGCCCTTGCCCACGGCCCCAGCGGGCCGAACAGCGAATACCTGCTGGAGTTGGCCAGGGCGCTGCGCGAACTGGGCAAATTCGATCCGCATGTGTTTGAGATCGAGCGCCACCTGGCCGAGTTCCACGCCTGAGCCGCCGCCACCGATTCGCTCAGGGCCGCTGGGAGGGTCTGCGGTGCGCGCCTACAGCGCAGCGGGGTTTGTGATCTAATTGGTATGCCATTCAGCCAACAAGGAATTCACATGCAGCAGAAGGACGAAGTGCAGAAGGACGAAGCACAAACCCGCGCGGCCACGCCGGCGGACCTCGATGACGACACCCTGGCCTTCGTGCGCCGGGTGTTCGGCCTGGCCCGTGCCGGCGACGCGGACGAGTTGGCGATGCTGCTGGACCATGGCCTGCCGCCCAACCTGCGCAACGAACGCGGCGACAGCCTGCTGATGCTGGCCTGCTACCACGGCCACCTCGACGCCGCGCGCGTCCTGCTCGACCACGGCGCCGACCCCGAAATCATGAACGATGCGAGCCAGACCCCGCTTGCCGGCGCCGCCTTCAAGGGCGATCTCGCGGTGTCCACCCTGCTGCTGGAACGCGGCGCCAGTGTGGACAACGCCGGCCCGAACGGCAGAACCGCCCTCACGTTTGCCGTCATGTTCAATCGCACCGATATTGCCCGCCTGCTGCTGGCACGCGGCGCCGATCCCTTCCGGCTCGACGCGGACGGCAACTCGATGCTGGACGCGGCGCGCAAGATGGGTGCCACGGACACGATGGAATTGCTGGCGGGGATCACCAACGAGCGTTGATCGTGCATACACTCCGTGCATGCGGATTTGAACGCGTGGGCGGCGCAAACGGCATCAGAACGTTGATACCCCGGTTCAGCCGCCCACTCTGCCCGTAACGCTGGCGTCTGCCATGGTGAGGTAGCGCGGCAGCACCGCCCCGGTCAGCCACACGCCGTTGTCCGAGCAATAGAACACGATGCCGTCGGCCTGCATGCGCGCCGCATCCACGCGCAGCACGGCGGGAAAGCCATGGCGTGCCCCTACCTTCCGCGCAGTCTCGGCATCGGCCGACAGGTGGACGTGATGCCGCCCCGCCGCGCGCAGCCCGGTCGCCAGGATCGATTTCATGAAGCGGCTCGCGGTACCATGGTAGAGCACATCCGGCGGTGTTGCCGGCGCCAGCGCCAGGTCGACCGCGACCGAATGCCCCTGGCTGGCGCGGATCCGCGTGCGGTCCGCACTGAAGGCAAAACGCTGCTTGTCATTCTCGTCCACCACGCGCTCGAGCAGGGCGCGGTCGAGCTCATGGCCGGAAGCCCCGAGCTGCGCCAGCAAGTCGTCAACCGCTGCCCAGCCCTGGGGGTCGAGCGCCAGGCCGATGCTGTCGGGCCGATGACGCAGCACATAGCTCAACAATTTACTGGTGGCGACGATGGGATCGCGTGGCATGGCGAGCACGTGGCTTGGTGGCAGACGCCGCCAGCATACGGCAAGCGCGCCATCTGCAGCGGCACGGCTGGATGCGGGTGGCGAGTGACAATGCTGGCGTTTTGCCATGGCTCGACACCGGTCTCGCCGGCATGGTGGCGTCGCCGCTGGCCGCTTTCTGCCTGTACAAGCTCGCGGCCGTGGCGGTCGCCGCCCTGCTCTAGCGGCTGGTGGAGCGCACGGCGCTGCGCTTGCGCAAGCGCTTGCTGGCGGGCCGCGCCAGATGCTTACTGCTGCGCTTGGGCCGGGCGAGGCTCGCCAGGCAACGCCTCGATCTCGGCCGTAGCACGCGCCAGTATCGCGGCGATACGCGCTTGCGCCTCGTCCGATGCCCCCGCATGCGCATGCAGTGCATGCCGGAGCGCATGACGCGCTTCCTCGAACGCCGCCGTCCAGCGCTTGCCGCCAGGCTGGTCGCCACCTGCGGCCAGGGCACTGCGCATCAAGCCCATCTTTTCCGCCGCGCGCGCCAGCTTGGCCAGCATCAGGTCGACGTGCTCGCGTTTGGCGTCGAGGTGGGCACGGCCTTCGTCGGACAAGGCATAGCGTTTGCGCTTGCCTTCCAGCTGGATGTCGACATGGCCCTGGTCTTCCATGCAGGCTAGCGCCGGGTACATCATGCCCGGGCTGGGCACATAAAAACCGTTGGAACGCTGTTCGAGCGCCTTGATCAATTCGTAGCCGTGGCTGGGCTGCTCGGCGATCAGTGCAAGCAGCAGCAGTTGCAAATCGTCCGACGACAATTTGCGGCCGCGCGGCATGCCGCCTTCGTCATCGAAGCCGAAGCCGCCGCCTCCACGGCCGCCGCGCGGACCGTGGCCATGGCCACGATGGCCGGGGGGGCCACCGCCCTCGCCGCCGGCCGCGTGATGCCCGTGGTGACCATGGTGGTGCTCATGGTCGTGATGATGGTGATGATGTGGGTGATGGTCGTGGTGAGGCATGACTGACTTCCTTTTATATCGTAAGATACATCTTAAGATATAGATGAAGGTTGATAAAGTCAAGCGTTTACCGCATGCTCCGTCAGCCGGCGTTGCCGTCTAGCACACGCCGCACTTGCCGTGCACGTTCCTCCACGCTGCCGCGCACGAGGGTATAGGGGATGCCGCGCGCATCCAGGTCCTTCAGCACCAGGTGCTGGATGCGCCCGCGCCAGGCTTCGTCTTCACGGACTTCCTGCTCTTCATAAGGAATATCGTCGGCGCAGACGAAGGTGTGGGCATAACGCGTGCGGCAGTCGTCGGCGCAGCGCAACAGTTCAGCCGGTGGCGGGCTGCCGACCTGGCCGAACTCGATGCCCAGCAACAGCGTTGTCAATGCATTGGTATCGACGAACAACCAGCGACGCGCCTGCGCCATGGCGGCGTCCTCGGCTTCGCGGTGGCGGACGGCGATGTCGACGTAATCGGCCGCGTCCAGCCTGCCCTGCTTTTCTTCCCAGATGAAGCGGCCGATTTCCGGTACCGACACCGTGCCGTAGTCGCGCGCCAGCGCTTCCGACAGGGTCGACTTGCCGGTCGATTCGGCACCGAGGAAAACCACGCGCCGTGCCTGGCCTGCGCCAGCCGATGCCTTGCTGCCCTGCTCTACCATGTTGTGTCTCGCCAAGGAAAAACCCCATCCTAGCCGAGAGCGCATTCACTCACAACGCCAAGGTTGGCGCGTTGCCAAGGCCGAATAGCTCAGCTAGCATGGTAATCAACATCTACCGACCACAAATCACAATGACGACATTGCATGCAGGCGACTTCCTGCTCCGCCCGTTCAAGGCAACAGACGCGCCGGCGTTCGCGGCCGCCGTCCGTGAATCGATGAATACCGTCGGCCAATGGATGAGCTGGGCTCACGCCGCATTCAACGAACAAGACGCGCTCGCCTGGTTTGCCGCCTGCGATGCCGGCCGTGCGGCGGGCAGCAGCCACGAGTTCGGCATCTTCGGACACGACGGGCGTACCTTCATTGGCGGCGCCGGACTGAATCAGTTCAATGGCACGCATGCCTTCTGCAACCTGGGCTATTGGGTCCGCGAAGCAGCCCAGCGCCAGGGCGCGGCGCTGGCGGCCACCCGCTTGCTGGCGCAGCATGCCTTCACAACCCTGCAACAGTCGCGGGTCGAAATCGTGGTCGCCGACGGTAATACGGCCAGCCTGAACGTGGCGCGCAAGGCCGGTGCGGCTTACGAATGCCTGGCGCGCAATCGCCTGCGATTGCATGGTCTCCCGGTCGACGCGCACGTCTTTGCGCTGCTACCGGACGATGTGACAGCACATCCGCAGCCTGGCGAGGGCAGCGTCAGAACAAATCCATCTGCGCCGCCGCAGCAGCACTCTTGCGCAGCACCGGCTTCGGCACCACCAGCGGCCGCCTGAACTGCGCACCGTCCAGCTTGCTGAAGCGGCCGGTATAGCCATCCATGCCGAGGCGCTTGACGGCCTTGGTGAAGCGCTGGCGGATGAGGTCGGCCCAGATGCCTTCGCCATGCATGCGCTTGCTGAAATCGCTGTCGTAGTCCTTGCCGCCGCGGATGTCGCGGATGCGGTTCATCACGCGCTGGGCACGGTCCGGAAAGTGGGCGTGCAGCCATTGCTGGAATAAGGGATTCACTTCCCATGGCATGCGCAGCACCGTGTAATGGGCGCCGACGGCACCGGCATCCCTGGCCGCTTCCAGGATGCGCTCGATCTCCGGCTCGGTGACGAAGGGGATGATCGGCGCCACGCTGACGCTGACCGGAATGCCGGCCGCGGTAAGCGTGCGGATGGCGCGCAAACGGCGCGCCGGGGCGGCCGCGCGCGGCTCCAGCGTGCGCGCGATCTCGCCGTCCAGCGTGGTCAGCGTGATGGCGGCGCAGGCCAGTCCTTGCTCGGCCATCGGGGCGATCAGGTCGATGTCGCGCTCGATCAGCGCCGACTTGGTGATCAGGCCGTAGGGATGGCGGCATTCACCCAGCACTTCGAGCACTTCGCGGGTGATGCGGTGCTGGCGCTCGCAGGGCTGGTAGGCGTCGGTGTTGACGCCGATGGCGATGCTCTCGGGCACGTAGCCGGGCCGCGCCAGTTCCTGGCGCAGCAAATCGGCCGCATTCACCTTGGCGAAGATGCGGCTTTCGAAGTCCAGGCCGGGCGACAGGCCGAGGTAGCTGTGCGAGGGCCTGGCGAAACAATAGATGCACCCGTGCTCGCATCCCCGATACGGGTTGAGCGAGACATTGAATGGGATGTCCGGCGATGAATTACGGCTCAGAATGCTCTTGGCCGTCTCCATGCTCACCTGGGTCTTGAGGGATTTGACGGTAGCGGCCGTGTCCTCGGTGGCCCAGCCGTCATGGACGCGTTCCCGTGTTTCCACTTCGTAGCGCCCCTGAAGGTTGCTGGCCGCTCCTCGTCCCTTCAACACCTGAATCGGTTGCAGTCGAACTTCGCTGAAATTTGCAGTGGTCATCGCGCTATCCCCAAAGTACTGTATATCCATACAGTTGTTCATTGGAGTGTAACCAAGTCGCACACCGAACGCAACCACCTCCAGCAGAATGTGTAGGGCGTGAGCGACGAATTGATATGGATCTTATTTGCCTGTCAAGGCCCCAAGGGGTTGCGCTCTTGCAGCGCGCGCCTGGCCGCGTGTCGACCGCCGCGTTTGTGCGGGCGCAAGGCCAGGATGTGGATGCCCTCTAATATTTCCCGTTGTAAATTACCACGCTGAAACTCTCAGCACGTGGATGTCAAGACCAGCGACCGGGCCGGACATCCCGGGCGTCAATGCGTGTTACTCAGTGGCGCGGAGGACAATCGAATGCCTATAGCTCATGGCCCTGCGGTGTGCCGAGAACGCGGCGCAATCGGCATCATGACTGCCCTGCTGTTGCCCGTCATCATCGGCTTTGTCGCATTCACGCTCGAACTGGCGCAGATCTACAATCGAAAAGCCGAAATGCAAGCCATGGCGGAAGGTATCGCCGTTTCGGCTGCCAGGAAACTGAATGGCACATCCCAGGGCGTCGACGATGCGCTCGCGGCTGCGCACGACCTGGTCACGAGCGGGCCAAGGACCGAGAAGAAACTCCATTTCCGCTATCACGGCACGATGATCTTCCTCGACGCCGCCATCAAGTTCTCGAACTCGCCGGACGAGGGCGCGGCATGGATGGGCGCCGAAGCGGCCAAGGCGGCGCCGGCCGGACTTGCCTTCGCAAAAGTCGACACCAGGGAGCTGGATGCGGATTACGGCAAGATCGAACTGCTTCTCATCCGAGTGCTTGGGAACATGGCGCCGGTGCAGCTCTCGCATGTCGCCATCGCCGGCAGGCAGCGCCTGAACGTCATGCCCCTGGCCATCTGCGACATGTCCAAGGACCCGGCCCAGCCGTTCAGGGAAAGGACGAATGCGGATGGCCAATCGGAGCTGACCGAATACGGCTTCCGGCGCGGGGTCAGCTATAACCTGCTGAAATTGAGCCCGCACACGACGACGGCGGTGCATTACATGGTCGATCCGGTCAGCCTGCCTCCGAGGGGCGGGAATTTCACGACCGCCGCGGTCGGCCCCTATGTCTGCAACGGAACGGTGGAGCTTCCGCACGTGATCGGCAAGGTCCTCAATTTGCAGCAAACCTTCCCGATCGCCCAGTTCGTCAATCACCTGAACTCGCGATTCAACAATTTCAATGCGACGTCCAAGGAATGCAGCGCGAATTCCGCGCCGCCGGACTCGAACACCCGTTCATTCGCCTACACGGGCGCCAACATCAACTGGATGAGCAACCCGGGGCGCCAGGTGGCCGATCCCGCCGCCACGCCGAATCGGATGGAGACGGTGGCCGATGTCGATCCGTCGAATCCGACCTCGGCTACCTACTATGGGCCCTTGTGGGTGTTTGCGCGGGCCGTTCCCTGGTCCTCCTACAAGCCGGGCGAACCGGAACCTGCCGGGGGCTATACCCCGTTCGAGGCGACAGCGGCCATCTGGAAGTCCCTGTACAGCCCCGGTCCCGGTTTGAGCACTTATCCGACCGATCTAAAGACCAAGCTGCAATTGCCGCCCTATTTTGCGACGCAAGCCGCCGGCGCGCCGGCAACGAATTTTCCAGGCGTGATGTACCGGCGCGTGTTGAACATACCGCTGCTCAGTTGCGCGGCCGGGTCCGCGGCCGGCAGCGTGCTTGCCATCGGCCGCTTTTTCATGACCGCGCCCGCCGATACGAATGGTATCTATGCGGAATTCGCCGGCGTCACGCTGCAAGAGCAAGTTTCGGGTCCCGTGGAGTTATATCGATGAACAGCCTGTCCATTCTGATGAAACGGCGCGAGCACGGCTCGGTTGCCGTCGAGCTTGCCCTCGTATTGGGAACCATCCTCCTGCCCTTGCTGGCGGCCGCACTGTTCTTCGGACGCCTGTTCTGGCACTACACGGTTGCCGAGAAGGCCGCGCACGATGCCGCCAGGTTCCTGGCAGCGGCCAGTCCCACCGAGCTGAAGACGCAATGCCAGAACCCCTTCTATGACGCCTGCGTCGTCAGCGCCGCACGGGCCTTGGCGCGCGCCGAGCTGGCCGAACTCAATCCCGGCTACTCGTTTCCCCAGGTATCCGTCGAATGCGACGACGAAGCCTGCCTGGTCAACAGGACCTCGCCCCTGCCGAAAGTCATTAACGTGCATGTCAGCATGACGGTGGAGGATCCTTTCTTTACGCCGGTCACCTCGCTGTTCACGGGCGATATGTCCAGCATCGCAATCCAGATCGACGCAACCGGACGAAGCTATTATGTCGGCAACTGATTCCCGCCCGGCCAAGCCGCGGCCTGCGCATGCTTCCGTCTCCAGGCGGCACCAGGACGGCGTGGCGGCCATCGAGTTCGCACTGGTCGCCATGGTGTTCTTCCTGATCGTGTTCGGGATCATCGAGTTCGCACGCGCGATGTACATGTTCAATACCCTGCCTGAGGTAACCCGGCAGATGGCGCACGCCGCCGCGCGGATTTCGTTCACGGATGGGGAGGCGCTCGACCTCGCGCGCAAGCGTGCGGTTTTCAATGAGAAAAAAGGCAGGCTGCTACTGGGCGACCCGATCACCTACCAGAACATCCGCATCGAATACCTGTACCTGCCCGCGAAGACCAGCGAGTTGAAGCCCATTCCGGTGGGCTCGATGCCGCAGTGCCCGACCCAGAACAGGATCAATTGTGCCAACGATGCGAATGCCAGCAACTGCATCCGTGCGGTCCAGGCCAGCATCTGCAATGGCGGAGGAAATGGAGGAGCCTGCACGGCGGTCACCTACCAGCCCCTGATTCCATTAATACGGTTGCCGCTGAAGTTGCCGATGGCGCTGACCATCGTGAATGCCGACACCCTGGGCTACCGGGCCGGCGACGCCCCTTGCACCTGAGCGGCTTGCTGTTGCACGAAACCATCGAAGGCTGCCAGCAAAGGCTGGTAGCGCAGTGCATCCGATTCCAGTTGGGCAAGCGCATGGGCTGCCGCTTCCAGCGTCGACAGCTGGTGCGGCGCATGCGCCTTGCGGATCCGGTAGGCGCTTGGCGGCACATCGCGCAGCGCCAGCCGCGGCAAGCGCTGCAGCGCCGGATTCAGGTAGAGCATCTTGCGGCTCTTGCGCCAGGTGGCATCCAGCACCACCAGGCGCAGGCGGCCGGGATCGCGCAGCAGCTCAGGCGCCAGTGCCGGCGCCGGCGCGATGCCGAGGGCGGCATCGGCGGGGGTGTCGGGATACAGCAGCAGCGGCTGGCGTCCGTCGGCCCCCAGCATGGCGTCGAGCGCGGCCGGATCGAAGGTTTCGGCGACTTCCAGCCGGCTGCCGGCCACGCACAGGTGCAGCAGGCGCGCGCTGTTCTTGGCATTGCGCACTTCGAGCGGATGCTGCAAGACCAATAGCGCAGCCGGGCTGGCGAGCGGCGTGATCCAGCGGCAGATGCAGGCGCTGGCCGCGCGCAGGCAGTGGGGGCAGCAGAGACGGCGCGCCGGCGGGGATATCGATAAGCTCATGGCCGGCGATTGTACAAGCGCCGGCTTCGGACCGCCGTAGATCGCAAAAGATCAGGCGCTGCCGCCGATGCGGCGTCCCTGCGGCGGTTCTTCCCCGGGCGCCACCACCGGCGGCGCATCCGGACGCAGGGTCTTGAGTGCTGCGCTCCACTGGATCACCTGGTCGAGCATGGCATCGACTTCCTGTTCGTGGCGCTCGGCCGGGTCGAAGGCGCCGTCCTTCCAGTCGGTGAACAGCGACAGCATCACCTGGGCGCGCACGTCGGCCACCATCAGCTCACCCATGACCAGGCGCAGGTTTTCGATGGCGCGCGCGCCGCCCGCGCTGCCGTAGCCGACAAAGCCGGCGGCCTTGTGGTTCCACTCCTTGTACAGGTAGTCGATCGCGTTCTTCAGCGCGCCCGAGGTGGCGTGGTTGTATTCAGGGGTGACGAACACGAAGCCGTCGAACTGGGCGATCTTGGCGGCCCAGGTGCGCGTGTGCGGCTGGGCATACTGGCCCATCGACGCCGGCACCGGCTCGTCCAGCAGCGGCAGGTCGAAGTCCTGGATGTCCACCAGTTCGAAGGCGGCGTCGCCGCGCATGCCGGCGATTTCCAGCACCCAGTTGGCCACGTCCGGCGCCTTGCGTCCGGGCCGGGTGCTGCCGACGATGATTCCCACGTTGATCATGCCTGTCTCCTTCGATCTCGATTGATGACGATTTTAAATAGGCGGCGCCGCGGCGGGCGCCCGTTTCAGGGCTGCCAGCCGCCGCCCAGCGCCCGGTACAGGTCGACATGGGCGGCCAGGTAGCTGGCGCGCAGCTGCAGCACATTGTTCTCGGCGCTGAACGAATTGCGCTGCGCATCCAGCTCTTCCAGGTAGGACGAATAACCGTTCGCATAGCGGTTGTGGGCGATGCGCAGCACTTCGGCGGTGGCCACGCGGCGCGCCTCGGCTTGCTCCAGCTGTTCGCGCAGGCGCTGCACCGCCGCCAGGCCATTTTCGGTTTCGGCGAAGGCGTTGCGCACCACCGCCTCGTAGGCGAACACGGCGCGGTCGCGCAGCGAGGCCGAGATGGCGGCCTGGGCGCGCAGGCGGCCGGCGTCGAAGATGGGCGCCAGGATGCTGCCGCCGACACTCCACAGCATGGTGCCGCTACCGAGCAAGTCCGGCAGATTGTGGGCATAGCCGCCGACCGAGGCCGTCAGGCGCAGCGCCGGCAGCATCTGGTCGCGCGCCACCGCCAGGCTGGCATCGGCGGCCGCCAGCGTGCGCTCGGCCTGGGCGATGTCCGGACGCCGCCGCAGCAGGCTGGACGGCAGCCCAGGCTGGATCGCCGGCGGATTCAGGGTGGCCAGGGTGGCGCCGCGCGCGATCGGACCCGGGCTGGCGCCGAGCAGCAGCGCCAGCGCGTTTTCCTGCTGGGTGATGGCCCGCTCCAGCTGGGGCACGGCGCCGGCCGTGGTGCGGTATTCGGCTTCGGCCTGGGACAGTTCCAGGCGCGAGCTGTAGCCGACCTCGAACTGGCGGCGCGCCAGTTCCAGCGAGCGCAGGCGCGACTCCAGGGTTGCACGCGCCAGCTGCAATTGGGCGTCCAGCCCGCGCAGGTTCAGGTAGCCGGAAGCCGTGTTGGCCGCCACCGACAGCGCCACCGCGTCCGCCGCCGCCTGCTGCGCCGCGTAGTCGAGGCGCGCCGCCTCGGTGGCCTGCTCGAGCCGCCCGAAGGGGTCGAGCTCGTAGGCGGCCTGCACATTGCCCTGGATCGCGGTCGATTCCACCGGCGTGCCGAAGGGACCGATCGCGCGCCCGCGCGTGGGGGTGACGCCGGCGCTCAAGGTGGGCGCCTGGGCCGAGCGCGCCACCTGGATGCGTGCCTGGTATTCCTGCAGGCGCGAGCGCGCGGTGCGCAGGTCGCCGTTGCTGGCCAGCGCCTGCGCAACCAGCGCGTCCAGCGCCGGATCGCCGAAGCTGCGCCACCAGTTGGCTTCGACGGCGCCCGCACCCGGTCCCACTTCGGCCCGCCCCACTTCGGCCGGTCCCACCGCGGCCGGTCCGCGCCAGGCCGCCGGCACCTGCAGGCTGGAAGCCGGCGCCGGCGGCACCGCGATCCGGCATCCGGCCAGCGCCAGTGCCGCCAGCAGGGCCGGCGCAAGAACACGCGCCCGCTTCATCGTGCCGGCCCTTGCACGGCCGCGCCCGCCGTTCCCGCGCCCGGTGGCAGCGTGCCATCCGCCGCCGTGCCATCAGCGGCCCTGCCATTACCGGCCGTGGCCGTATCGGCATGCCCCCGGCTGGCGGTATCGATGCTGACCACCACCGACATCCCCGGCCGCAGCCGCTGGCCCAGCGCCTGGCCGGGATCGATGGCGATGCGCACCGGGATGCGCTGGGCGATCTTGACGTAGTTGCCGGTCGCATTGTCCGGCGTGATCACCGAGAATTCGGAGCCGGTGGCCGGCGAGATCTGTTCCACGCGCCCGCGCAGCTTCGCATGGTTGAGCGCATCCACCGTGAAGGTCACCGGCTGGCCCAGGCGCACGTCGGCCATCTGCGTTTCCTTCATGTTGGCCACCACCCACATGGTCTGGGGCACCAGCGCGGTGAGCTGGGTGCCGGCGTTGACGAAGGCGCCCAGGCGCACGCTGACCTGGCCCAGCTGGCCGTCGCGCGGCGCCAGGATGCGGGTGTTGGCCAGGTCGATCGCGGCCAGCTTGACGGCCGCTTCGGCATTCGCCACGGCGGCCTCCAGCGCGGCGCGGTTGACGTCGACGGTGCGCAGGTTCTGGCGCGAGATCTCGAGCGCGGCCCTGGCCTGCTCGGTGGCCGCCAGCGTCTGGGCATGGGTGGCGCGCGCGGCGTCGCGTTCGCGCGCGGACAGCGAACCGTCCGCCGCCAGCTCCTCGACGCGGCGCAGGTCGGCGTTGGCGCGCTGGGCCTGGGCGGCGGCGTTCTGCACCGCCGCCTGGTTCTGCAGGATGGTGGCGCGCGCGCTGCCCTGGCTCTGGGCGAAGTTGGCCAGCGCCGCGCGCTGGGTCGCCACCTGGGCGCGCGCCTGCTCGAGGCGCTGCTGGTAGATGCGGTCGTCGATGCGCATCAGGAGCTGGCCCTGGCGCACGGTCTGGAAGTCCTGCACGTCGACCTCGACGATATAGCCCGAGAGCTGTGGACTGATGATGGTCACCTGCCCGCGCACCAGTGCATTCTCGGTGGTCTGCAGCGCGCTGTGGAAGGGCGGCAGGTTCCAGGCATACAGCACGATCAGCACGCCGATCAGGGCGATGAAGGTGAACAGCAAGCCGCTGACGATGACGTGGCGGTTGGATTTGACTTGGGTGGGCGTGGTATCGGCCATGGTCGGGTTCAGAGTGCGCGGTTGGTCGGATGCTGCGGGGCGGCGCCCGCGGCCGGCATCGGCTCCGGCGGCGTGCCGGCGGCGGTGGCGATGGGCGAGTCGGTCGCGCCGTCGCGGACGGCAGGCGCCGCCGGAGCCGGCGCCGGCGGCGCGGCGCAATAGGTCAGCCACAGCGCGCGGCCGAAGATCCACAGCGCCAGCGCGGCGGCCAGGATGGCGATCATCAGGAACACGTCGTTGTAGGCCAGGATGTTGGCTTCCCGGGTGGCGCCCTGCGACAGCACCGACAAGCCCTGGCGCGTGCGCGCCGCCGGATCGGTGAGCACGCGCGCATACGCGGCCCCGCCCTGCTGGATGCGCGCGGTCACCAGCGGGTCGAGCGAACTGAGCTGTTCTGCCAGGCTGGAGGAATGGAATTTCTCGCGCATGACCTGGTAGGTGCCGAGCAGCGAGGAGCCCAGCAGGCCGCCCAGGTTCTGGGTCAGGCCGAACAGCACGGAAAAGGTGATCAGGTTGCCCGGGTTGGCGATCACCGAGCCGAGCAGCGTCAGCAGCAAGGGCCCGAGGAACAGCGTGCCGCCGAAGGCCAGCATGCCCTGGCTGACGTACATCTCCACCGGACGGGTCAGGTTGGTCGCATGCGAATCGATCCAGGCCCCCAGCGCCATGATCAGCAGCGCGATCACCTGCGGCCCCATCAGGTGCGGCGGGCGCAGGATGACGGCCGAGACGACGATGCCGAGGATGGTGCTGAGCAGCACCACCAGGAACAGGGTCTGCAACTGGTCGTTGTTCAGGCCCACCATGCGCAGGAAGCCGACCGCGCCGATGCTCTGCTCGGACAGCACCACCCGCACCAGCATCATCGCCAGGAACAGGCGCGCGATCGTGCCGTTGGTGAGCCAGCGCAAATTGAGCAGCGGATTCTTGCGGTTGTGCTCGACGGCGATGGCGGCCACGATCAGGAAAATCGATGCCGCCAGTGCCACGCCGACCCAGGGCTGCTCGGTCCACCACAGCACGCGCCCGAAGGTCAGGGCCGCGCACAGCAGCGCCATGCCGGGCGCGAACAGCATGAAGGTGAGGAAGTCGGTCGGACGGAAGGCCTTGAAGCGGTCGCCCGGCGGCAGCTTGATCCACAGCACGCCGGCCAGCGTGAGCAGGGTCAGGCCCAGCTCGAACATGTACAGGCCGCGCCATTCGGCGAATTCCAGCAGCCCGGCCGAGAACAGGTAGGCGATCGGCTGCGGCAGCTGCGAGATGCCGGTCGAGATCACGATGCCCTTGGACCGCCACTCCTTCTTGAAGGCTTGCAGCGTGTAATAGAGGCCGAGGGTGGACAAGGCCGCGCCCACCATGCCGTGGGCGGCGCGCACCGCGATTGCCGAACCGAGGTCGTTGACGAACAGGTGGGCGAAGGTCACCAGCGCATACAGCACCAGGAAGAATTCGGTGAAGGCGCGCAGGCCGAACTGCTGGCGGAACTTCACCAGCAGCAGATTCATCGAGACGTTGGTCATGACGTAGGCGGCCGGCAGCCAGTTGGTCTCGGCGGCGAAGGCGCCCAGCGTGCCCTGCAGGTTGACCAGGTTGACCGTCACCAGTGCATTGCCGAGGCCGCCGGTCAGCGTGACCAGGGTGCCGATCAGGAAGAAGGCCACGCGGCGCGGTGTCGAATGCGCCGGGAAGGAGGGACCGCCCGGCATCGTCGGCCGCTCGTCCGGATGCCAGTCGCGCGGGGCGTATTTTCCCGCGTATTTACCCGCATTGCTGGCGGCGGCGCTGTCGATGCTGTCGTTCATGGCTTCCTCAAGCGCCTTCCAGGATCTGTTGCAGCTCTTCCAGCACGGCGGAAGCGGCGGCGATGCGCTCGCCATCGATGCGCGCCGCGATCGTCCGCCGCAGCGCCGCCGCCTGTTCCCCCACCCGCTGCGCCAGCACCCGCCCCTGCTCGGTCAGCACCACAAGCTTGACGCGGCGGTCGTGCTGGCTCGGCATGCGCGCAACCAGGCCGCCCGCCACCAGGCGGTCGATGGTGGCGACCAGGGTGGCGCCATCCACGCCCAGCTGCCCGGCCAGTTCGCGCTGCGACGGCGCCTGCGGCGCGCCGGCCACGGCGGCAACGGCGCTCCATCCGGCCGGCGTGATGCCGCAGGACTTCAGGTAGCGCTCGAGGGCGGCGCGCCAGGCGCGGGCGCCGCCTTGCAAGGCGTGGGTAAAGCGTTCGTCGAGAGGAACCATGGGTCACCCAATCGTTGGCTGTACGGATTATCTGTCGCTTATGGCAAATATGGCCACACGCGAAGATTTAAATCGAGAATTGGTTAAACGGATATTGCTCTGAGAAATCACAGTGCTTAGAATCAACTTATTCCGCTAAGCAATCAGTTCCCTGGCAGACACAGCCGTGGAACCATCGCCTCAGAGTTATACATGTCCAAAGCCCGCTTTTCTGTTCGCACACTGACGTCCATCCTGATCGCCGCCGCCGCGATGCTGCCTGGCCTGGCCATCGAGCAGGAGCTGCAGCTTGACTACCGCATCAACGAACACATCGTCCTGATCCCGGCCGGCAAGAATCACCAGGCGCGCCTGGAAACGACCGTGTTCCAGCCGAACGGTCCGGGTCCTTTCCCGCTGATCGTCATCAATCACGGCAAGGACCCCGGCCACCCCAACCTGCAGCCGCGCGACCGCTTCTACCACATGGCCCATGCCTTCGTAGAGCGCGGCTATGCGGTGATGGTGCCGATGCGCCAGGGCTTCGCCAACTCGACCGGTTCCTACCAGGACCATGGCTGCGACATGACCGCCAACGGCTACGCCCAGGCCGAGGACATCCAGGACACCCTCGACTACGCGCGCGGCCAGAAGACCATCGACGCCGACCGCATCGTGGTCGCCGGCCAGTCCTACGGCGGCCTGGCCACCATGGCGCTCGGCACCCAGGACTTGCGCGGCGTGCGCGGCCTGATCAACTTCGCCGGCGGCCTGCGCGACGACAGCAACGGCTGCGGCTGGCGCTCGTCGCTGGTCTCGGCCTTCGCCGAATACGGCTCGCAGAACAAGGTGCCGAGCCTGTGGATGTACGGCCGCAACGATTCGCTGTTCGGCCCGGAACTGGTGGCGCGCATGCACGACGCCTTCGAACAGGCCGGCGGCAGCGCCAGGCTGGTCGAGTACGCGCCCTTCAAGCGCGATTCCCACGGCATGCTGGCCAGCCGCGACGGCGAAAAAGTCTGGCTGGCGGATACCATGCAATTCCTGCAAAAGGTCGGCATGCCGACCCAGGTGCTGTACCAGGTGCCGGAACCGCCGGTGCCGCAAGCGACCAATTTTGCCGGGATCGAGGATGTCGAGGCGGTTCCCTTCCTCAGCGAAAATGGCAAGCGCGCCTACAAGGAATACCTGACCAAGATGACGCCGCGCGCCTTCGCCATCTCCGCCAACGGCGGCTGGTGCTGGGCCGAGGAAGGCGAAGACCCGGAAGCACGCGCCCTCGCCGCCTGCTCGGCCAAGAGCGACAAGCCGTGCCGCCTGTACTCGGTGGACGAGCACGTGGTGTGGAACCCGGACCTGGCCGAGAAGGCCGCTGTCACGGCTTCCAACACGCCGGCGCCCCAGGCGCCCGTGGCCGAGGGTGTGAGCAGCCCGTCGCTGGGTGGTTCGGCGCGGGTAGTGAATTAATCGCCGAGGCCAGGGGCGACGATGAAACCGGCAACGATCCAGCCAGCATGTTGCACGGCAACATTTTTCAGCTACCACCTGCCGGCTTCAAGAGCTAGCGCAAACCCGGCCCCAAATACCAAACCGACAATGTGACGTCCTTTCCACCTGCTGGAGACTCACATGGCGCGCCTGTTGCACCGCTCGATGCTGACCCTGTTGCTGGCGCTGGCCGCCGCGCTGCCGGCCAGCCCCGCCCTCGCCGTCAACAACTACCCGGTCGTGCTGGTGCACGGCTTCCTCGGCTTCGGCCCCGACAGCTACCCGGGCAGCGGCTTCCTGTACTGGGGCGGCTACAACAACATCGCCGCCCACATGCAGCTCTACCATGGCCCGCACGCGGTGTACGCGGCCGGCGTCGGCGCGATCGGCTCCAACTGGGACGATGCGGCCGAGCTGTATGCCCAGATCAAGGGCGGCTGCACCGACTACGGCGCCATCCATGTCGCGCGCTACGGCTATCCCGGCCAGGCGCAGAAACCGGTGGGCAAATGCTGGGCAGCCGACCCCAACAACAATCCAAACGAATACCCATTGGCGCTGTATCCGCAATGGGATGCCGCCCATCCGGTCCACCTGATCGGCCACAGCCAGGGCGGTACCACGATCCGCGCCCTGATCCAGCTGCTGGAACACGGCTCCCCCTACGGCGACGAGGGGGATAACGAGCTCTACCAGGGCGGCAAGGTCGGCTGGGTGCGCAGCGCGGTCACGCTGTCCTCGCCCCACAACGGCACCACCCTGCGCGACGCCGTGCTCGACATCCTGCCCCAGCTGCGCAGCCCCTTGCGCGACTACCTCGACAGCAAGCTGACTTCCTGGGAACTGTCGCCGGACGGGGCCCGCGAATTCAACCGCTGGGCCCAGACCTCGCCGTCGGTGTATTACTTTTCGGTGGGGACGGTGGCGACCGAGCGCGGCGCCTGGTGCTGCAACGGCACCGACCGCCTGGTGGCGCCCATCCAGAGCAGCAATTTCCAGTACCCGCGGACGGACATGTTCCAGTACTACAAATCCTTCGCCGGCGAATGGATCATTCCCTCGCTGGCCCAGCGCGGCATCGGCTCTTACACCCAGTCGGCCACCAACCGCGTGCGCATCGACAGCGAGTGGTTCGCCAACGACGGTGTGGTCAATACGATCAGCATGCGCGCGCCGTCCGGCCAGCCGGTGCGCGACTACGACGGCACGGCCGTGCGCGGCAGCTGGAATTTCCTCGGCAACCAGCGCGGCTACGACCATTTCGATATCCTGAACTGGCCGAACTCCGGGCCATCGGCGGATGCGGTCTATGACCGTATCAGCGATATCATTTTCAATTTGGAATAGTTTGTTTGGTTGTTGGCAACGCGACCGTTACCTACATCGCCGAACGCAGGGTTCTAGCCAGATCCGACAGGCGATACGGCTTGTTGACGAACGCAAACTCGCCCAGGCCGGCCCCATGGCGCTGCTTCAGCGCCGGCAGCGGATAGCCCGACGCCAGCATGATCTTGGTATCGGGATAGTGCTCACGCGTATAGCTGGCGAGTTCGATGCCATTCATCCCGTTCGGCATGACGACGTCGGTGAACAGGATGTCGACGTCGCGCCGCTCCATCACGTCGATCGCTTCGCGCCCGCTGGCCGCCGTAAGCACGTCGTAGCCCATGCTGGTGAACAGCGAGGCGGCGACGTCCATCAGGTCCGGCTCGTCTTCCACGATCAAGACGCGCTCGGTGTGGCTGGCGGTGCCCTCGAGCGCAGCCTCGACCACGGCCGGCAGGTAGATCGACACCGCCGTGCCCTCGCCCGGCTTGCTGTCGATGAGGACTTCGCCGCCCGACTGCTTGATGAAGCCGTACACCTGGGACAGGCCGAGGCCGGTGCCCTTGCCCACTTCCTTGGTCGTGAAGAAGGGTTCGAAGACGCGCGCCACCACCTCGGGCGGCATGCCGGTGCCGGTGTCGGCCACGGTGACCTTGACGTAGTCGCCCGGCGCCAGCGCGCCGGACTCGGCTCCCACGCTGAGGTTGGCACTGGTGATCGCCAGGCGCCCGCCGTCCGGCATCGCATCGCGCGCATTCACGACCAGGTTGAGCAGCGCCGACTCGAAGCGCGCGCTGTCGATCAGGGCGCTGTGGGCTTTGCGGTCGAGTTCGACCACGAATTCGATGTTGGGATTGACGGCGCGCCGCAGCACCGTCTCGAAGCCAGTGATGATGCGGTTCAGGTTGCGCGTCTCGGCCTGCAGCGGCTGCTGGCGCGCGAAGGCCAGCAATTGCTGGGTCAGGCGCGCGCCGCGGTCGATCGCGCGCCGCATGCTGTCGATGGTGCGGATGTCGCCGCTGCCGCTGTCGCTCTCCTTGCGCTGCATCGCCAGCACCTCGAGCCCGCTCGACAGCACCGACAGCAGGTTGTTGAAGTCGTGCGCCACGCCGCCGGTGAGCTGGCCGATCGATTCCATCTTCTGCGCCTGGAACAGGGCCACGTTGGCCGCTTCCAGCGCCTCGGCCGCCTTTTTCTTTTCGGTCAGGTCACGCGTGATCTTGGCAAAGCCGACCAGCTGGCCCCGGTCGTCGCGGATGGCGTCGATGATCACGTGAGCCCAGAAGCGCGAACCGTCCTTGCGCACGCGATAACCTTCGGCTTCGAAGCGGCCAACGCTGGCCGCGGTCGACAGCGCGCGCCGCGGCACGCCGGCGGCATCTTCCTCTGGCGTGTAGAAACGCGAGAAATGGCTGCCGACGATCTCGGCCTCGGCATAGCCCTTGATGCGCTCGGCACCGGAGTTCCAGTTGGTGACGATGCCCTCCGGCGACAGCATGTAGAGCGCATAGTCGGTCACACCCTGCACCAGCAGGCGGAAGCGCTGCTCGCTCTCGCGCAGTGCTTCCTCGGCCTGCTTGCGCGCGGTGACGTCGCGCGTGACCTTGGCATAGCCGAGCAGCACGCCATCCTCGTCGTAGATCGGGTCGATCACCACGTGGGCCCAGAAGCGGGTGCCGTCCTTGCGCACGCGCCAGCCTTCGGCTTCGTACTTGCCCTCGGCGAGCGCGGTCGCCAGCGCGCGCTTGGGCAGGTCGGTGTCGCGGTCTTCGCTTGTGTAGAAATGCGAGAAATGCTGGCCCAGGATTTCCTGCGCCACATAGCCTTTGAAGCGGTGGGCGCCGGCGTTCCAACTACTGACGCGGCCGTCGGGGTCCAGCATATAGATGGCGTAATCACTGATGCCCGAGATCAGGTAGTGGTAGCGCCGCTCTTCCGGCAGTGTTTTGCTGAGCTGGGTCTGTTCGTCCATGGCGTGCCGCGAAGTTCTTCAATGAGAATAATATATTTATACAAATCCGGTGAATCATACACCGGGGCGCCGGAATCTTCGGTTCGCTTTCACCATGATATTAGCCATTTATACCCCGTCATGCGATTCCCATGCCGGCATATCAAGCGTGGAAAAGCCACTGCAGGCAAGTTGTTCAACAACTTGCGCAGATTTCGCACTTTCAACAAAAATCGCCATGGATCCATTGCAAAAAATTATCGGAATTGCGCCCGAGCTGTTTTAAAATGTTGCAAGATTGCTGCATCCATAAGTCATTCTGCGGCGTCCCGGCTGGCAGTTGCCTGGGTGTTTCAATGTAAAATAACGATCCTGCGAATTGGCGCCAGCGCCCTGTCCACACCCTCATGAACCCGGTTCCCACCGCCCCTATCCTCGACCTGTCCACCTGCGACAGGGAGCCGATACGCACGCCCGGCAGCATCCAGCCGCATGGTTTCCTGCTGACCCTGTCCGACAGCCTCGAGGTGCTGCAGGCCAGCGCCAACCTGGGCGACTGGACCGGCTGTGGCGTGCGCGAAGCCATCGGCCAGACGCTGGCCGCCGTCATCGGCGACAGCGCCGTGCGGCGCCTGCAGCCGGAACTCGCCGCCCACCTCGGACCGCGCCCGCATTACATGGGCACCATCGGCGCGCCGGGTGGCCGCTACTTCGACGTGCTCGGCCACCGCTGGGACCAGCTCATCATTCTCGAATTCGAGCCGGTCGACCGTGCCGAGGCGGCCGACTTCCGCCACCTGTATCCGCTGATCGGCGACTTCATGCTGAAGGTGAACGAAGCCAGCAGCATCGAGTCGATTGCCGAGTCCGCTTGCCAGCACGTGCGCTCGGTGACCGGTTTCGGCCGCGTCATGGCCTACCAGTTCGACCACGACGGCCATGGCCACGTGGTGTCCGAGTCGCTGGCCGAAGGCTACAGATCCTATCTGGGCCAGCACTTCCCGGCGTCGGACATCCCGGCCCAGGCGCGCGAACTGTACCGGCTGTCGCGCATCCGCCTGATCCAGGATGCCAACTACCAGCCGGCGCCGCTGGTGCCGCCGCTTAATCCGGTCACCGGCAAGGCCAATGACCTGTCGTTCGCGGCACTGCGCAGCGTCTCGCCGGTGCACCTGCAGTACATGCGCAACATGCAGACGATGGCGTCGATGTCGGTGTCGCTGATCGTCAAGGGCGAGTTGTGGGGATTGATCTCCTGCCACAACGAAGGCCCGATGCCGGTCGCCTTCGAACAGCGCACCGCCTGCGAGCAACTGGGCCAGATCCTGGCGCTGTGCATCGAGTCGCGCGAAGACGCGCGCGAACTGCAATTCCGCCTCGACCTGCGCCGCATCATGGTATCGATGCTGGCCGGGCTGACCCAGGGCAGCGACTTCATCGAGAACCTGTCAAGCGTCTCGCCCGATCTGCTGCGCTTCGCGCGCGCGGCGGGCGTGGCCATCGTGGTCGACGGCCGCATCCTGACCTATGGCGACACCCCCGAGCACGAGGACATCGAGGGCGTGGTCGAATGGCTGGCCGGACACGACCATGGCGACATCTACCACACCGACAAGCTGTCCGCCGTGTATCCGCCGGCGGCCGCCATCGTGCGCAACGCCAGCGGCCTGCTGGCGATGCCGATCTCGCGCATCCACCGCCACTACCTGCTGTGGTTCCGGCCCGAGTTCGTGCGCACCATCGAATGGGCCGGCAACCCGCGCGCCAAGGAGCAGGCCGCCGCCAGCCTTACTCAGCTGTCGCCGCGCACCAGCTTCGACGCCTGGCGCGAAACCATCCATGGCGCCAGCATGCCCTGGCATTCGGGCGAGATCGAACTGGCGCTGGAATTCCGCACCGCCCTGCTCGGCCTGGCATTGGAGCGCGCCGAGCAGATGGCCGCGCTGGCCGAGGAGCTGACCCGCTCCAACAAGGAACTCGAGGCGTTTTCGTATTCGGTGTCGCACGACCTGCGCGCGCCGCTGCGCCACATCGTCGGCTTTGCCGACCTGCTGATCGAATCCAGCGGCAGCGAGGATGCCGAGCTGCGCCAGCGCTTCCTGAAGAACATCAAGGAAGCCGCGCGCCTGGCCGGCAAGCTGGTCGACGATTTGCTGTCGTTCTCGCAAATGGGACGCGCCGCGCTGCGCCCGACCACGGTCGACATGAACGACCTGGTCGCCGCCTGCGTCGACAAGCTGGCACCGGAAGCGCGCGGCCGCAAGATCGAATGGGACATCGGCGCACTGCCGAAGGTGCGGGCCGACCCGACTTTCCTGCACCTGGCCGTGTTCAACCTGCTGTCGAACGCGGTGAAATTCACCGGCCAGCGCGATCCGGCCGTGATCCGCGTCAGCGCCGAAGACCATGCGCACGAGACCATCTTCCACGTGGCCGACAATGGCGCCGGCTTCAACATGGAGTACGTGCACAAGCTGTTCGGCGTGTTCCAGCGCCTGCACCGCATGGAAGATTTCCAGGGCACCGGCATCGGCCTGGCCAATGTGCGCCGCATCGTCGAGCGCCATAACGGCCGCGTATGGGCCAACTCGGCCCAGGGCGAAGGCGCGACCTTCTCGTTCGCGCTCCCCAAGGTCCAGCCAGAATAAACAGATATCCAGATAACCAGACATCCTGAAAGACACTATGCTAAAACCCATCCTGCTGGTCGAGGATAACCCGAACGACCTCGAGCTGACGCTGATCGCCCTGTCGAAAAGCCAGCTCGCCAACCAGGTGATTGTCGTGCGCGACGGCGCCGAAGCCCTCGACTACCTGCACCGCCGCGGCGACCACGCCGAGCGCGCCCCCGGCAACCCGGCGGTGGTCTTGCTCGACCTGAAATTGCCGAAGGTCGACGGCCTGGAAGTCCTCAAGAGCATCCGCGAAACCGCGGGCATGAAGCCGATGCCGGTGGTGATGCTGACCTCGTCCAAGGAAGAACAGGACCTGGTACGCAGCTATGAACTGGGCGTGAACGCCTACGTGGTCAAGCCGGTGGATTTCACGGAATTCGTACGCGCGATTTCCGACCTGGGCATCTTCTGGGCGGTGCTGAACGAACCGCCGCCGGGTTCGTACCGCTACGTCAAGCCGGTCAAATAAGACCGCAAGACCGCCCGCTCTTCAATCGGCGTTGCCGAGCGCAGCACGTTGCGCATGGCGGCGCCGCAGCAAATGGCGGATGCGGGCGCTGAGCGCGTCCGGGTGATAGGGCTTCTGCAACAGATTCACGGTACCTTCCAGCCTGCCCTCGTGCGTCAGCACGCCTTCCGCATAACCCGATGTGTACAGGATTTCCGCATGCGGCAAGCGGGCGCGCACGCGCTCTGCCAGCTGCAGGCTGCTGACCGGCCCCGGCATGATCACATCGGTGAACACCAGGTCGATCTGTTCGCCACGCTCGACGACCTGGCATGCGGCCGCCGCATCGGCCGCTTCCAGCACCCGGTAGCCGAGCGCGGACAGGATGGCGCAGGTGGTGCTGCGCACGTCTTCCTCGTCCTCCACCACCAGGATGGTTTCCAGGCCGCCCAGCAAGGGGCCATCCACCACGGCATCCGCCTGCTGGGCGTCGGCGTCGCTGCGCGGCAGGTAGATGCGCACGCTGGTGCCCTGGCCCGGCGTACTCTTGAGCACGATCTCGCCGCCCGATTGCTTGACGAAACCATACGCCATCGACAGGCCGAGACCGGTACCCTGCCCGGTCGGCTTGGTGGTGAAGAAAGGTTCGAAGGCGCGCGCCAGCACGTCCGGCGGCATGCCCTTGCCGGTGTCGGCCACCTCGATCAGCACATGGCGCCCCTCCGGCAGCTCGGCTGGCAGGGAGGCGCCTGGCTCCACATTCAGCGCGCGGATGGTGAGCGTGCCCTCGCCGGCCATGGCATCGCGCGCATTGATGGCCAGGTTGAGCAGCACGTTGTGCAACTGGTGCGGGTCGACCATGGTGCTGCCAAGGCTGTGGTCGATCTCGGTGACCACGCGCGCGCGCGGACCCAGCACACGCCGCATCATGTCGTCCATCTCGCGCAGCAGATGCCCCGGATTGACGACCACTTCCTGCAGCGGCTGGCGGCGCGCAAAGGCCAGCAGGTGCGAAGACAGCTTGGCACCGCGCTCGACGCCGGCCAGCGCCATGTCGACCCGGGCCAGGCCGGCTTCGTTCAGGTTGCCGACCAGCTTGAGCAGTTGCAGGTTGCCGCCGACGATCTGCAGCACGTTGTTGAAATCGTGGGCCACGCCGCCGGTCAGCTGGCCGATGGCTTCCATCTTTTGGGCCTGCTGCAGCGCCGACTGGCTGGCTTCCAGCTGTTCCTGGCTCAGGCGCAGCGACACGAAAGCGGCATCGCGCTGGCGCCGGGCGATGCAGGCATCGCTGTGATAGCGTACCCGCGCCGCCAGTTCGCGCGCATCCGGCCATTTGACCAGGTAATCGTTGGCGCCCGCGGCGAAGGCCTTGGCCTTGATGTCCGGGTCTTCTTCCGAAGACAGCATGATCACCGGCAGGTTTTCGGTGTCCTTGTTGGCGCGCAGGCGGCGCGTCACTTCGAAGCCGTCGACCTCGGGCATGCGCAAGTCCACCAGCACCACCGTCGCGCCCACCTCCATCGCCAGTGCCACCGCCATGTCGGGACGGTTGGCGTAGCGCAGCGTATGCGCAACGCAGCCTTTCAAGCCATGCGCAATGATGTCTTCGGCAAATGGCTCGTCATCGATCAACAGGACGGAACAAGGGCTGATTTCGTGTTGATTCATTGCACCTCGGTGTGATCGGCATGCACTGCGGCCGAAATTGCAAAATAGTAAGCATTGATTTTAACACCAAGCGCAAACACAATGACGGCGTCTTTGTTGCCAAAAAACTAAAAAATAGTATAAAAAACGTTAAAAAATCTAATGTAAATATAGGTTTTTACAACGAATTTGATAAAAAAATGCCGATATTGAGTTTTTGCCATGCCTTTCGGGAAGGCTGGACCGCGCGCCCTAAGACCGGCGCTTTTTCTGGTTCGATGTAAAAGTCCGGGTATAAAACCCGGCCGGCTTGTTCGCCACCCAGTCGATGAAGCCGGCAATATCGGCATTGCCCTTCAAGGCATCCCAGGTGTGAAAGCCGTGCAGCAGTTCGCGCTCGGAGAAGGTCGCGTGGATCTTGCGATGGCAGATCTTGTGGATCGGGAATTGCTCCCTTCCCTTGAGCGACTTGGGGATCAAGTGGTGGCGGTCGATGTTCTGCGTGCCCAGCGGACGCCCGCACAGCGGGCACAGGGGCTCGACCGTGGGGACGTCATGCAATTCGGGAATGTAGAGGTGGCGCGCCATCTCCCATATATCGAGACGGGCGCCGCCGTTTAAAGATCCTGCGCCGGATGCGGTCGGGCTTCAGCCCCTCACCAGTGCCGCGATCGCATCGCCCACCTCGGCCGTGCGGGCGGTGCCGCCCAGGTCGCCGGTGCGCGGGCCGGCGCGCAGCACGTCCTCGATCGCGGCCACGATGGCGTCATGGGCCTCCACCAGACGAGCGTCCGCACCTGGTGCGCCGGCCAGGAAGGACAGCATCATCGCGCCCGACCAGATCATCGCGATCGGATTGGCGATGCCCTTGCCGGCGATGTCCGGCGCCGAGCCGTGCACCGGTTCGAACAGCGAAGGGAACCGGCGTTCCGGATTCAGGTTGCCGGAAGGCGCCAGGCCGATGGTGCCGGTGCAGGCCGGGCCCAGGTCGGACAGGATGTCGCCGAACAGGTTGGACGCCACCACCACGTCGAAGCGGTCCGGCTGCAGCACGAAGCGCGCGGTCAGGATGTCGATGTGCTGCTTGTCGACCGTCACCGCCGGGTAGTCGGCGTGGACGGCATCCGCGCGGCCGTCCCACCAGGGCATGCTGATGGCGATGCCGTTCGACTTGGTGGCCACCGTGAGGTGCTTGCGCGCGCGCGACTGCGCCAGCTCGAAGGCGTAGCGCAGCACGCGGTCGGTGCCGTGGCGCGAGAACACCGACTCCTGGATCACGACTTCGCGCTCGGTGCCGGGGAACATGATGCCGCCCAGGTTGGTGTACTCGCCCTCGGTATTTTCACGCACCACGAAAAAGTCGATGTCGCCCGGCTTGCGCCCGGCCAGCGGGCAAGGCACGCCTTCGAACAGGCGCACCGGTCGCAGATTGATGTACTGGTCGAACTCGCGCCGGAACTTCAGCAGCGAGCCCCACAGCGAAATGTGATCGGGCACGGTTGCCGGCCAGCCGACCGCGCCGAAATAGATCGCGTCCATGCCGGACAGCTGGTCTTTCCAGTCGGGCGGCATCATCTCGCCGGTTTTCACGTAATAGTCGCAGCTGGCCCAGTCGAAGTGGGTGAACTCGAGTGCCAGGCCGAAGCGCGCGGCGGCGGCTTCCAGCACTTTCAGGCCTTCCGGCAGGACTTCCTTGCCGATGCCATCGCCGGCGATGGCGGCGATCTTGAATGTTGTCGTCATGATGGTCCTTTGTAGGTTATATGTTCACGGCGCCGAGGGCGCCACCACCAGGCGCGAGAAGCTGGCCACGCTGGCGATGAAGGCAAAGGCGGCGGCCAGGCCGAGCGCATACCAGCTGCCGCGCCCCACCGAGATGGTCAGGCAGAAGGCGACCAGGGCCGCGCCGGTGGATTGCCCGATCAGGCGCGCCGTGGCGACCATGCCGCTGGCGCTGCCGGCGCGCTGGGGCGGCGCGCTGCCCATGATCGCTTTCAGGTTGGGCGCCTGGAAGAAACCGAAGCCGACGCCGCACACGGCCATGCGCCAGCCGATGTCGAAGGCGTCCGGCGCATCCGGCATGCCGGCCAGCGTGACCAGGCCGAGGCCCAGGATCAGCAGGCCGATGCCGCCCAGCAGGCCGGGCGAATAGCGGTCGCTCAGGCGTCCCGCCACCGGCGCCATCACGCCCACCATCACCGGCCAGGGCGTCATCAGGAAGCCGGTCTCGATGGGCGAGCGCCCGAGCGCACTCTCGAAATAAAACGGCAGCGCCACGAAGGCCAGCGCCTGGGCGGCGAAGGTGCAGATCGAGGTCATGACCGACAGCGAGAACAGCGGGCGGCGGAACAGATCGACCGGCAGCAGCGGCGCCGGATGGCCCTTCTGGCGCCGCACCAGCAGCACGAAGAACAGCAGCGCAAGGAAAGCTTCAAGCAACAGGGTACGCAGGCCGACGCGGTGAGCGGCGTCGCCCAGCGCCAGCACGCCCATGCCGAAGGCGACCACGTTGAACAGCCCGGCGACCGCATCCACGCGGTGGCTGGAGCGCGGCGACTCCGGCAGCGCCTTGCGCGCGATGAAGAAGGCGACGATGCCGGGCACCACGTTGATGCCGAACAGCCATTCCCAGGACGAGACCGCGAGGATCAGCGAGGCCAGGCTCGGCCCGAGCGCGAAGCCGATCGCCACCACCAGCGCATTGTTGCCGAAACCGCGTCCGTGCAGCTTGGCCGGATACACGGTGCGCAGCAGCGCCGTGTTCACCCCCATCAGCGCGGCCGCGCCCAGGCCCTGGAACAGGCGCGCCACGATCAGCGCCGGCAGCGACCAGGCCAGCGCGCAGCCGAGCGAGGCCAGGGTGAAGACCGCCATGCCGGCGATGTAGATGCGGCGGTAGCCGAGGGTTTCGCCCAGCGCCGCGATGGGAAGGAGGGTCGCGACCATCGCCAGCTGGTAGGCGTTGACGATCCAGACCGAATCGGCCGGCGTGGCGTGCAGCTGGGCGGCCATGGCCGGCAGCGCGGTGTTGGCAATGGCGGTATCGAGCGAGGACATGCCGACCCCGAGCGAGAGGGCGACGATGGCCCAGAAGCGCGCGCCTTCAGGTAAGCCGTCCGGGACGGCTGTTGGTTTGACTGCGTGTTGCATCCTCGACCCTGCTGCGGCAAAGCATCAATTATAGGAAGCCTGGCGTCACTCTGCCGGCGCTGCAACAAAAGCATAACAATCCCGTCGGCGGAGGGCCTTTCGGACAATCGCAGGAACGATAGACGCAGGCGCTGTTCAAATGACATTCAAGCCGCAATCGGACGTTGCGAACGCAGCAGCTCCGACGTATTGGAGATTGTCATGACCATCACGAAGAATGCCGAGGAAAGCATCGCCATCGTCGGCGGTGGCATCACGGGCCTGTTCTGCGCCTACATGCTGACCATGCAACACAAGAAGGTACACCTGTTCGAGGCGTCGAAACGCTGGGGCGGGCGCATCCAGACCATTCGCCTGGACAAAGACAATAGAGAAATGGACATCCAGGATGGCGACTTTTCGGAATTGCGCATGTACGCGGAATTCGGGCCGATGCGGGTCGAGCTGAAGACCCAGGTCCTATTGAAATGCCTGCTCACGCAGCTGGGCATCGTGGATGACCCGTGCGAGGACGAGGCGCGCAAGCACGCTTGCCTCATCCCCTTTCCCTCCTACGGTTCTCCCGGTTCGGCGCGCGATCCCGACTATGATTTGCGCCCGGACGAAATCGGCAAGACGCCGATGCAATTGCTGAGCCTCGCCCTGTTGCGCATCATGCTGCATATCGAGGTCGAGGAAGTAAAGAAGGTGGCGGCACCGGAGAATATTCCCATCGAAGATTTTCTGACTGCGCAGACCAAGCTCAGGAACAACATCACCTTGGCCGCGGCCACACAGCAGGAAGTTCTGCCCGTATTCACGCATTGGCTCGAGACAAATCTCGAGCATGCGCATTACGACCTGATACAGACGAACGGGAGAATCGGCCATGTCGCTTTGTACAAGCTCGGATTCTGGAATCTGCTGAGTGATTATCTCAGCCACGACGCGATCGCCAAGATGCGCGACCTGGGTAACTTCTACCATCTGCTGCCGGAAAATCCGAATGCGGCGGAATGGCTGGTATGGTGGCTCAAGGGTTTCGCAATCGGGAATAACTTGCAGGGAATATTCGGTGGCATGTACTGCATTATCGAGAAATTGATGGACAAGTCCCAGGAAGTCGCGGGCAAGGACGGAAACAGCTTGTCGATGCATACCGGGTGCCAGGTTGTGCGCTTGAAACGGACCATGGGCAAGGGAAGACTTGAACTCGTGTTCGATGAGAGGAAAAACCCGCATGATGCGGAAATACAAAACCAGAAGTATGACCGCGTCATACTCGCTCTGCCAAAAACCGCGCTGGCCCGCATTGTCGACGAGGACCGCCTGCCTTTTGCCGCCGAATCCGAGATCCTCAGTTTCGTGGATGGCTCGATGCCCTTCCCTTTGGTAAAGGTATTCGTGGCGGTACGCAATCGCTGGTGGGGCAAGGAAAACATGGCGAATCGCTTTGCGACACGCATACCGACCCGTGAAGTGCATTACTGGCCGGCGCGCAAGGGCGGTTCGCAGGGATTGATCATGCTGTATACGGACAGGCCGGCGTCGTCGTTCTGGTCGAATTATGTGCCGGCCGGCCCGCAGGAAGACTTTCGCGGGCGCAGGCTGGCAGACGAGTTACCCGAGCACATGTTCAAGAACGATCTGCTGGAAAAGCGCCTTTTGAGCAAGATTACCCAGTACATCAACGAGAACAATGCGCCCGATTTGTCCGTCGACGATATTGTCTGGTACGGCATTCGTGACTGGGGGCGCGAACCCTATGGCGGCGCCGCCCATGTGTGGCGGCCGCAATGCCGCTACTGGATCATCATGGCGCGCCTCGGAGAGATCGGCCTTGATGGCGATGGCGACGCCCATATCCACATCTGCGGCGAAGCCTACTCGGACTATCACGGCTTCATCGAAGGTTCGCTGCGTTCCGCTGTGTACACGCTGCACCGCATCCTGAACAAAAGAACCATTACCTCGATTCTTGACGAGGCCGGACTGACCGATGCCGCCAGCAGTGCGGATCACATCAAATACATCGCGGCCTTGAACGGCTGGGTGGAGTGGCTGGATGATGCGCGTGCAAGCCAGCAGGCTCTTTGAGTGTCCGACAATGAAAAAGCCCGCTTCCTGAGAAGCGGGCTTTTCGGGTACTGCTATGTTCTGGCTCCCCGACCTGGACTCGAACCAGGGACCTGCGGATTAACAGTCCGTCGCTCTACCGACTGAGCTATCAGGGAATTGAGGCTCGCATTATAGCGGCTGTGTTGCCGTTTGACCAGCACTGCATGAAATCAGGGTTGGGGCATCAGCAAGGCATGCTGGGAGGCCGTATGAAAATCGCGCCAGACGCGGTTGATCGTGCTGTCCTCGCGCGCCGCGTACAAGCCGCAATAGGGGTACAAGGTATCCACCGCCAGCCGCGAGGCCGCCACCCAGTCCATCGACAGCGCCTGCAGCGCGGCGGCTTCGGCATCGTCCACCCTGCCCTCGGCCAGCACCCGCGCCCAGGTCGCATCCAGCTGGGCGTAAAAACGGCTGCGCGCTTCATCGAAGCCGGCGCGCATGGCCGCCAGCACGGCGCGCACCGCCTGTACCGCGATCAGCGGCTCACCTTGTGCGCTGAAGCGATTGCGGCGGTGCCGCAGGCAATCCTCGGCCAGGTCAATGAAGTGGCCCGCCATGCCGGCCAGGTTGGCGCTCATGGTGACGAAGGCAAAGGCAAGGAAGGGGAAGCGGTAGAGCGGCCCCTGCTCCCTGGCCCGCGCCGGATCGATGTCGAAGCCGTGGTCGCGATGCAGCCACTGGCCACGCACACGGTAGCCGTGGGAAGCGGTAGCGCGCAGGCCGATGCTGCGCCAGTTGGGAACGATCTCGACCAGCGCGGCCGGCGCCACGAAGGCCTTGATGCGCGGGTTGCCGGCGCCGTCGCGCAGCACCTCGCCGTGCTCGCGCAGGACGGCGTTGAAGGTGAAGTGGGTGGCCATCGGCGCGCCGCTGGCATAGTCCCAGTGGCCCTCGATGCGGTAGCCCTCGCCATCAATATCGGCATGACCGGTCGGGGCGCCGCTACCGGCCAGGCAGACGCGTGGCGTGGCCAGCACGGCGCGCGCCAGATCCGGCGGCAGGAAGCCGGCGAACCAGCCAGCGCCGGCGCACAGGGTGAGGGTCCAGCCCATGCTGCCGTCGACGGCGGCGATGGCTTCCTCGAGCCGCACCACGTCCGGCAGCGCCAGCTCGGCGCCGCCGAGGGCGCGCGGGGCCAGCATGCGCAGCCAGCCGCGCCGGTGCAGCAGCGCCTGCTGGACCGGGTGCAGCCAGGCTTGGGCGTCGGCGCTGCCGGCGTGACGGGCGATGCGGCGGGCATCGCGCCCGGACAGGAGGATGGGTTCGGCGGAATACATGAGGGAAGACATGGGTTCGGATTTTAACCGAAGCGTACGCCTGGAAAATGCTGCAAATGGATCTGCGAAAGATCAAGTCACCTACATTTTCCCTTCCTAGAATGTGAAGAGACTTGATCTCACACCAGGCGAGGACACGATGAAGACCGGAATGCTCCTGTCGGCAACGGGCCTGAGCCTGACCATCGCCGCCTGCTCACCTGCTCAAACGCCGGCGGCCGCGCAGCAGTCGGCGCCAGCGCCCGCATCAGCGCCGGCACAAACACCCACGGCGTCGACAGCCCCACCCGCCACGGCAGGCGCCAAGACCTTCTCCCAGCAAGAGATCGAGCAGCTGGTCGCGCCGATCGCCCTCCACCCCGACGCCCTGTTCACCCAGATCCTCATGGCCTCGACTTATCCGCTGGAAGTGGTCGCCGCCGAGCGCTGGATCAAGAGCCATCCGGATTTGAAAGGCAAGGCCCTCGAGGATGCGCTGCAGGGACAGACCTGGGATCCCAGCGTGAAGTCGCTCACCGTCTTTCCGCAGGTGCTGACGATGATGAGCGAAAAGATCGACTGGACCCAGAAGCTGGGCGATGCCTTCCTGGCGCAGCAGAAGGACGTGCTGGCGGCGGCCCAGACCCTGCGCAGCAAGGCGGCGGCCGAGGGCACGCTGAAGGATACTGCGCAGCAGAAAGTCGTCACCGAGCGAGTGGAAACGCAGACCGTCATCAAGATCGTGCCCACCAACCCGGAAGTGGTCTACGTGCCGACCTATAACCCGACGGTCGTGTACGGGGCCTGGCCCTATCCGTCCTATCCGCCCTACGCCTACTATCCGCCCGGCTACGCCTATGCCCCGGGCGCTGCCCTGTTCACCTTCGCCGCCGGCGCCGCAGTGGGCGCGGCCCTGTGGGGCGACTGTGACTGGGGCCATGGCGACGTCAATGTGAACACCAGCCGCTACAACTCCTTCAACCGCAGCAGTACCACCAGCCGCAGCTGGTCGCACAACAGCGCCCACCGCGGCGCCGTGCCCTACCGCGACCGCGGCGTGGCGCAACAATATGGCGGCACGCGGCGCACGGCCGACGCCGCCGCGCGCGAACAATTCCGCGGGCGGGCCGACGCCGGCCGCGGCGCCATCCAGCGCGGCGAGGTGTCGTCCGCCGGCCTGGGCGAACGCGGCGGCAATGCTGGCGAGCGCAACGCTGATCGTGGCAACCGCGGTGGCGACCGCAACGCCGGCCGTGCCGAGCGCAACAGCGGTGTCGGCAACCGCGACAGCGGCCTGGGCAGCCGCAACGGCGGTGTCGGCGAGCGCAACGCCGGTGCCGGCAACCGCGGCGGCGCCGCGCGCGACAGCGGCATGCGCAATGCCTCCGCCTTCGACACCGGACGCGGCGCGCAGACGCGCGAATTCAGCAGCCGCGGCGGGTCCAGCCTGAGCGCGGCCCGCTCGTCCGGCAATTTCGGCGGCGGTGGCTTCGGCGGTGGGCGCGGCGGCGGCCGGGGTGGCGGCCGCGGCGGGCGCTAGGCCGGCCGCGCTCAGACTACGGCACAACCCGGAGACGACGATGAGCAATCACCGCTGGTACAGGAAAGCCAGGTTCTGGATGCGCTGCGCCGTGCTGGCGGGCGCCGCAAGCGCCCCGCTCGGCGCCGGCACTGCCGCCGCCACGCAACGCGATTTCGCCACGCCCGAGGAGGCGGCCCAGGCACTGGTGCAGGCGGCCAAGGCGCACGATCGCACCGCGACGCTGGCGCTGCTGGGCAAGGATGCCGCATCCTGGATCTCGTCGGGCGACCCGGCCGCCGACCGCGCCGCCGTCGCCCGTTTCGTCGCCGCCTACGATGCAAGGCACCGCGTGGTCCGGGACGACGGCAAGGCCACGCTGACGCTCGGCGGCGACGATTTCCCCTTCGCCTTTCCGATCGTGCGCAGCGGCCAGCGCTGGCACTTCGACACCGTGGCCGGCAAGACCGAGATGCTGGCGCGCCGCATCGGCGAGAACGAACTCAGCGCAATCAAGGTGCTGCAGGCCATCGTCGATGCGCAGCACGATTACGCGTCCGCCGACCGCAACGGCGACGGGGTGCTGACCTACGCAAAAAAATTCGCCAGCAGCCCGGGCATGCACGACGGCCTGTATTGGCCGGTCGAGGCGGGACAGGCCCCGAGTCCGCTTGGCGAACTGCTGGCCAGGGCATCGCGTGAAGGCTTCCAGGCCAGCGCCGGCCGGCCGACGCCGTATCACGGCTATTACTACCGCCTGCTGGAGCGCCAGGGCCGGCATGCCCCGGGCGGCGCCCTCGATTACGTGGTCGGCGGGCGCGCCATCGGCGGGTTCGCGGTGCTCGCCTATCCGGCCCGCTACGGCAATTCGGGCATCATGAGCTTTATCGTCAACCAGGACGGCAAGATCCACCAGCGCGATCTCGGCCCGGATACCCAGGCCAAGGCGCTGCAGATGCAGGAATACGATCCCGATCCGGGCTGGACCCCGGTGGACGGCGGCACGTCCGGCTGATGCCATGGCCGCCAATGCAAAAAGCCCGCATCTTGCGAAGCGGGCTTTCCGGTTACTGCCGTGTTCTGGCTCCCCGACCTGGACTCGAACCAGGGACCTGCGGATTAACAGTCCGTCGCTCTACCGACTGAGCTATCAGGGAATTGAGGCCGCATTATAACTGGTGCGGGGGTTCTGGCAAGAATTTTTTGTGCGCGGGGTAGCGCAAGGGTTTATGGGCGGATTGTTGGAGGTACACGTGCAGCCCTTCAGGCGGTTTGCTATAGTCGCCACTATTTCCTCCAGCCCCCCTATTTCATGAACACTCCCCACACCCTCGGCACCCCGCTCTCCCCTTCCGCCACCAAGGTCATGCTGCTCGGCTCCGGCGAACTCGGCAAGGAAGTCATCATTTCGCTGCAGCGCCTGGGTGTGGAGACCATTGCGGTCGACCGCTATCCGAACGCGCCCGGCCACCAGGTCGCACACCGCGCCCACGTGATCGACATGACCGATGGCGAGGCGCTGGCCGCGCTGATCGAGCGCGAGCAGCCCGACCTGGTCGTGCCCGAGATCGAGGCGATCGCCACCGCCAAGCTGGCCGAACTGGAAGCGGCCGGCAAGATCGCCTGCATCCCGACCGCGCGTGCGGCCCTGCTGACCATGAACCGCGAAGGCATTCGCCGCCTGGCCGCCGAAGACCTTGGCCTGGCGACCTCGCCCTACCGTTTCGCTTCCAGCCTGGCCGAACTGCAGGCCGCCTGCACCGAGATCGGCTTTCCCTGCGTGGTGAAACCGGTAATGTCGTCCTCGGGCAAGGGCCAGTCGCGGCTGGACAGCGCCGCCGACGTCGAGAAGGCCTGGGATTACGCCGCCGCCGGCGGACGCGTCGATGCCGGCCGCGTGATCGTCGAGGGCTTCATCGATTTCGACTACGAGATCACGCTGCTGACCGTGCGCGCCAACGGTGCCTCGGGCGAGATCGAGACCGTGTTCTGCGAACCGATCGGCCACAAGCAGGTGCACGGCGACTACGTCGAATCCTGGCAGCCGCAGCCGATGAGCCCGCGCGCGCTGGACAGTGCACGCGACATCGCCACCAAGGTCAGCGCCGACCTCGGCGGCCGCGGCGTGTTCGGGGTCGAGCTGTTCGTCAAGGGCGACATGGTGTGGTTCTCGGAAGTCAGCCCGCGCCCGCACGACACCGGCATGGTGACCATGGCGACCCAGCTGCAAAGCGAGTTCGAGCTGCATGCCAAGGCCATCCTCGGCCTGCCGGTCAACCCGGCCCTGCGCGCGCCGGGTGCCTCGGCCGTGATCTATGGCCAGCTGGACGAAGCCGGCATCGCCTTCGAGGGCGTGGCCGAGGCGCTCAAGGTGCCGGACGCCGACATCCGCCTGTTCGGCAAGCCGGAATCCTTCGCGCGCCGCCGCATGGGCGTGGCGCTGGCGACCGCGCCCGATGTCGATACGGCGCGCCAGCGTGCGCTGGAGGCGGCATCGCGGGTCAAGCCGGTGTCGCGCAAGGGCTGAGCGCCAGCTTGTCAGAGGCCGGCGCCGGAACGCATCAGGCGCGGGTCGTAATGCCACTTCCGGACCTTGCGCGCGGCGATCCCGGCGGCGTCCGGGTGCTGAGGGTTGATCAGCACATTGCATTCCTCGCCGACCACGACCGAGGGCACGAGCATCAGCGCGCTGCGGTTCGACTTGATCCAGGCGTCGCCCTCGTCCAGGCTGACCTTGCCGGTCGGGATGGCATCCCAGCCGACCGGCGGATTGCGCAGCGACAGGGCACGCGCCCACACGGCGTCCGGGATGCTCAGCTCGACCAGGTAGCGGTTCAAGGGCAGGCCGCCGGCCTTGAGGTGGACGAAGGTTTCGAGTACCGCCAGCGAGATCGTGCTGGCGCAATAGAGCATGGCATTGCCGGGCCGGTTCCAGCGGCCGCCGGACAGCTTGGCGCCCGCGCCGCTGAGGTCGTCTGCGGTATAGCCTGGTGTATCGGTTGCGATTCGCCAGGCACTGATCACGCGTAGGCCCCGGTCTGCATCGTCGCGAGCAGGCGGGAGATCATTTCCTGGCCTTCAATGGTGTCCATGTAGGCGGCGGGGGAAGCGCCGCCGAGGGCGGGGATCGGCTCTTCCATCCAGTGGGTGAGCCAGCGGGCGGCATCGAAGCCGGGCATCAGTTCGGGGTCGCCCGACTCTTCGAGCATGGCCTCGACCTGGCCGATGAGCTTCGCCATGCCGACGACTTTTTCGCTGTCTTCGCGCGACAGCGATTCATTGCGGCTGGCCTTGCGGTTGACGGTGGCCGTGGCAATGTCGAGCATGGTGAATACTTTTTCCTGCTGTATATCGAGGCTGCCGACAAAGGTCTTGAAGTCGGCGGCGCTCACGCCGTTGCGGATCAGGTCGATACGGTGGACTGGCGTCGATTGATACAGTTCAAGAAAGTCGAGCCATTGCAGCTTGTCACTGTCGTCGGGCTCGGCTTCCGCCCGCTGTGCCGTCATTGTCGTCATGATTGCTCCTTTGAGTAGAAATAGTAGATCAAATGAGCAGTCCACACAAGCGGCGGCGCAAACGAAAAAGCCCGCTTCGACCGAAGCGGGCTTTTTTTGTTTGCGGCGTATTTTACATCTTGCTGAATTCTGGCTCCCCGACCTGGACTCGAACCAGGGACCTGCGGATTAACAGTCCGTCGCTCTACCGACTGAGCTATCAGGGAATTGATGTATCTATTATAACTGCTTCACCCCGGCTTGCACAGGCTGAACGCCTATCGTGCCAAGGCTTGCATTCTGGCTCCCCGACCTGGACTCGAACCAGGGACCTGCGGATTAACAGTCCGTCGCTCTACCGACTGAGCTATCAGGGATCAGATCTTCCAACCCAGCTGATGCTGAATCGGAAGAGCCAAGAGTTTAGAGAACTTTTGCGATAGCGTCAACCACGCGATCGATGTTCTTCGAATTCAGCGCGGCCACGCAGATGCGGCCGGTGTCCACCGCATAGATCGATTCGGCGCGCAGCTGCTCAACCTGCTGCTTGGTCAGGCCGGAATACGAGAACATGCCGACCTGCTCGCGCACGAAGGCGAAGTCGGTGCCCGGCGCTTTCTCGGCCAGCTTCTTCACCAGTTCCTCACGCATCTGCTTGATGCGCACGCGCATGCCGGCCAGTTCCTCTTCCCACTTCTGGCGCAGTTCCGGGGTGGACAGCACGGTGGCCACCACCTTGCCGCCATGGGTCGGCGGGTTCGAGTAGTTGGTGCGCACGATGCGCTTCAGCTGCGACAGCAGGCGGCCCGCCTCTTCGCTGGAAGACGCCACCACCGACAGCGCGCCGACGCGTTCGCCATACAGCGAGAAGGACTTCGAGAACGAATTCGACACGAGGAGTGGGCCGCCGGCCTCGACGAAGCGGCGCACCACGGCGCCATCTTCCGCGATGCCGGCGCCGAAGCCCTGGTAGGCCATGTCGAGGAAGGGAATCAGGCCATTGGCCTGGACCGCATCGATCACCTGGCCCCACTGCTCAAGCGTCAGGTCGGCGCCGGTCGGGTTGTGGCAGCAGGCGTGCAGCACCACGATCGCGCCTTCCGGCATGTTCTTCAGGTCGGCCAGCATGCCCTCGAAGTTGACGCCATGGGTGGCCGGGTCGTAGTACTTGTAATTGTTGACGGTGAAGCCGGCGCTTTCGAACAGTGCGCGGTGGTTTTCCCAGCTCGGGTCGCTGATGTAGACGTCGGAACCGGGCGCGAAGCGCTTGAGGAAATCGGCGCCGATCTTGAGTGCGCCGGTGCCGCCCAGGGCTTGCACGGTGATCGCACGCTTCTCTTGAATTACCGGGCTGTCGGCCCCAAATACAAGTTCTTGCACAGCCTTGTCATACGCACCCAGGCCTTCGATCGGCAGATAGGTGCGTGGGGCCGGCTGCTCCATCAGCAGCGACTCCGCCTTGCGCACGCATTCCAGCAAGGGCACCTTACCATTGTCATCATAATAGACACCGACACCCAGGTTGATCTTGGCGGTATTGGTATCTGCATTGAAGGCTTCGGTAATACCGAGGATGGGGTCGCGCGGGGCCATGGCAATGGCGCCGAAGATGCTGGCAGGAGCTGTGGAATTCATCGTGATAAACTTGGTTTGTCGGCTGGGTTCGCAGCGGTTGTATAGACAGCGGCTTGGAATAATGTTAGCCGCAGGCGGATTCTCATTCTAGCAAAGGTCTGATCACATGGCAGATTTATCGGTCGCAAATACCCCGGCGCCGGACGTCATCACGTTCCCGAATTCACCCTTCAAGCTGCACCAGCCCTTCCCGCCTGCGGGCGACCAGCCGACCGCGATCGAGGGGCTGATCGAGGGCATCGACGACGGCCTGATGTACCAGACGCTGCTCGGCGTGACCGGTTCCGGCAAGACCTACACGATGGCGAACGTGATCGCCCGTGCCGGCCGGCCGGCGATCGTGTTCGCCCCGAATAAAACGCTGGCGGCCCAGCTGTACTCGGAGTTCCGCGAATTCTTCCCCCAGAACGCGGTCGAGTACTTCGTCTCCTACTACGACTACTACCAGCCGGAAGCCTATGTGCCCCAGCGCGATTTGTTCATCGAAAAGGACTCGTCGATCAACGAGCACATCGAACAGATGCGTCTGTCGTGCACCAAGTCGCTGATGGAGCGGCGGGACGTCGTCATCGTGGCGACCGTGTCGGCCATCTACGGTATCGGTAATCCGAACGAATACCACAAGATGATCCTGACGCTGCGCGCCGGCGACAAGGTGGCTCAGCGCGACGTCATCGCGCGCCTGATCCAGATGCAGTACACGCGCAACGAAATGGACTTCGCGCGCGGCACCTTCCGCGTGCGCGGCGACACCATCGACATCTTCCCGGCCGAGCACGCCGAGCTGGCGATCCGCGTCGAGATGTTCGACGACGAGATCGAATCGCTGCAGCTGTTCGACCCGCTCACCGGCCGCGTGCGCCAGAAGATCCCGCGCTTCACCGTTTACCCGGGTTCGCACTACGTGACCGGCCGCGCCACCGTGCTGAAGGCGGTGGATTCCATCAAGGCCGAGCTGCGCGACCGCCTGGAAGAATTCCGCCAGCAGGGCAAGCTGCTGGAAGAACAGCGCCTCGAACAGCGCACCCGCTTCGACCTCGAGATGCTGGCCGAAGTCGGCTTCACCAAGGGCATCGAGAACTACTCGCGCCACCTGTCCGGCTCGATGCCGGGCGAGCCGCCGCCGACCCTGATCGACTACCTGCCCAAGGACGCGATCATGTTCATGGACGAGTCGCACGTGATGATCGGCCAGCTGAATGCCATGTACAACGGCGACCGCTCGCGCAAGGTCAACCTGGTCGACTACGGTTTCCGCTTGCCGTCGGCGCTGGACAACCGGCCTTTGAAGTTCACGGAATTCGAGAACAAGATGCGCCAGTGCGTGTTCGTCTCGGCCACCCCGGCCGAATACGAAAAGGAACACGCCGACAACGTGGTCGAGCAGGTGGTGCGCCCGACCGGCCTGGTCGACCCGCAGATCATCGTGCGCCCCGCCCGTTCGCAGGTGGACGACCTGATGGGCGAGATCAACCTGCGCATCGCCAAGGACGAGCGGGTGCTGGTGACCACGCTGACCAAGCGCATGGCGGAACAGTTGACGGAATATCTGGGCGACCACGGCATCAAGGTGCGCTACCTGCACAGCGACATCGACACGGTGGAGCGCGTGGAAATCCTGCGCGACCTGCGCCTGGGCACCTTCGACGTGCTGGTCGGCATCAACCTGCTGCGCGAGGGCCTTGACTTGCCGGAGGTGTCGCTGGTGGCCATCCTGGACGCCGACAAGGAAGGCTTCCTGCGCTCGGAACGCTCGCTGATCCAGACCATCGGCCGCGCGGCGCGCAACCTGAACGGCGTCGCCATCCTGTACGCCGACCAGATGACCGATTCGATGACGCGCGCGATCGACGAAACCGAACGCCGCCGCAACAAGCAGATCGCCTTCAACACCGCCAACGGCATCGTGCCGAAGGGCCTGAACAAGAAGATCAAGGACTTGATCGACGGCGTCTACAGCGCCGCCGCCGCCAAGAACATGCTCGAGGCGGATGGCTTGTCGACGGAAGCGGCGAAGATCGAGGGCATGAGCGAGAAGCAGATCTCGAAAGAGATCAAGCGCCTCGAGAAGCTCATGGTCGACCACGCCAAGAACCTGGAGTTCGAAAAAGCGGCCCAGGTGCGCGACCAGCTGCATGTGCTGAAGCAGCAGGCCTTCGGGGCGCCCGGGGCGGACAATGTGGTGTCGATGTTGGGCAAATAAGCGATAGCCGCCGGGCCAACATGGGATTCCACTGTTGGCTAGTAAACGTCGTCCCCGCGTAGGCGGGGACCCAAGTTCTGCGAGCGTCATCGAAACGCATGTAACTTGGGTCCCCGCCTACGCGGGGACGACGTATTTGGGCCAACGAAAAAACGCCGGATCGGTCTCACTAACCGGTTTACGAGCCATTACTTCACCTCCAACAACTCCACATCGAACACCAAATTCGCATTCGGCGGAATCGGCCCCGCCCCATCCGCGCCATAGCCCAGTTCCGCTGGAATGATCAGGGTCCGCTTGCCACCCACCTTCATCCCATCCACACCCTGGTCCCAACCCTTGATCACATTGCCCGAACCGAGCCGGAAGGTGAAAGGCTCGCGGCCGATCGAGCTGTCGAACTTGGCGCCATGCTGCTGGGGTGCCGATGGCGCGAACAGCCAGCCGGTGTAATTCACCGTGACGTATTGGCCGGCGCTGGCGACCTTGCCGGTACCGACCACGGTGTCGATCTTCTGGAAGGCTTGTGCGGACGAATCGACAACGGGCGCGGCAGGTGCGGCGGCATCCGGTGCGGATCCCGTAGCCGGCTTGTCGCGGTTGCAGCCGGCCAGCGCCAGGGCGAGGGTCAGGCCGACCGTCAGGCCGATGAGCTTGGATTTCATGGAAGTTCCGATCGTGAATGTTTGTACAGGCCCGCAGTATTCCCGACTGCGGGCTGTTGCACAAGGGTCACGCGGCGGATGCAGCGGATGCATACGGCAGGCGTGCCACCACCTTGATCTCGAACTGGAAGCCATAGAGCCAAGTCACGCCGACCCCGGTCAGGGCCGGGTGCGGCGCCGCGCCCCAGTAGTCCGGGAACACCTTCCAGATAGTGTCGAAGTTGGCCTCGGGGTCGACAATGAAGACCGTCACGTCGACCACGTCCTCGAAGCCGCAGCCGGCCGCCGCCAGGATCGCATTCAGGTTGTCGAAGGCCAGCCGCACCTGCGCTTCCAGCTCCGGCTCGGGCGAGCCGTCCGGCCGGCTGCCGACCTGGCCGGACACGAACAGCAGGCCGTTGGCGCGCACCGCCGGCGAATAGCGGTTTTTCTCATACAGCGCCTGGCGTCCCGCCGGGAATACAACGTCACGTTTTGTCATCGGTGAGCTCCTTGAAAGAATCCGCTCACTGTAGGACTTCGGGCGCCGCCGATAAACCGGCAACACTGTCCAGCACTGTTTGTATAATCCAAACAATCACCCACTTCCCTGCCGACGATGGACCGTTTCGATGCCATGCAAGCCTTTGCCCGGGTGGTGGAAACCGGCAGCTTCACCAAGGCCGCCCACACCCTCCACATGAGCAAAACCAGCGTCACCCAGCTGGTGCAGCAGCTGGAGGCGCGCCTGCGCGTACGCCTGCTGAACCGCACCACGCGCAAGGTGAACGTCACCGCCGACGGCGCCGCCTATTACGAGCGCGTGCGGCGCCTGCTGGCCGACCTCGAGGATGCCGAGACCAGCCTGCCCGGCGCGGCCGCCCTGCCGCGCGGCCAGCTGCGTGTGGACGTGCCCAGCCCCTTCGCCGCCCTGCTGCTGGTACCGGCCCTGCCGGACTTCCACGCGCGCTATCCGGACATCGAATTCGACCTGGGCGTCAGCGACCGCAAGGTCGACCTGATCGGCGAGAACGTCGACTGCGTGGTGCGCGGCGGCGCGCTCACCGACGGGTCGCTGGCGGCGCGCCACGTGGCCGACCTGCAGCTCGGCGTGTATGCGGCGCCGGGCTACCTGGCGCGCGCCGGCATGCCCTCGCATCCGCGCGAGCTGGAAGACAGCCAGCACCGCATCGTCGGCTTCAAGTGGGCGCGCAGCGGCCGGCCGCTCGGCTACGCCCTGGAACGCGATGGCGACAGCGTCACGGTGCGGGGCCGTCACCTGCTGACGGTCGACGACGGCAACGCCTACCTTGCCGCCGGGCTGGCCGGGATGGGCGTGCTGTGGCTGCCCGACTATATGGCGCAGGCGGAGGTGGCGCGCGGCACGCTGGTGCCGCTGTTCGCGGAGTGGCGCCTGGCGCCGATGCCGCTCTACGTGGCCTATCCGCCCAACCGCCATATGAGCAGGAAACTGAGGGTGTTCATCGACTGGATCGTCGAGCTGATGGCCGGGCATGCCCCGATGGGAGGGCGGCCCGGCGCTTGAGCGGCGCAAAGAAAAAGCGGCCCCGCTCGCACGGGACCGCTTTCGGTTGGTGCGGGCTGGAGCGCCCGCACCGGGTAGGGATTACTGCTTGCGACGGCGGCGCAGGCCACCCAGCATCGCACCGCCCAGGGCCAGCAGCGCCAGGCTGCCCGGTTCCGGCACGAAGGTGATGTTGCCGTCGGTGGCGCTGCGCAGGTAGTCGGTGTAGCTGCTCAGCACGATGCCGCCGAAGTAGGTGCCGAAGCTGCCGCCGACGTCGCCTTCGTTCCAGGTGCCGCCGAAGGTGTTGTTGGCCACCAGCACCAGCTCGCCGTTTTGCAGGATGAAGGACGGGCCGCCCGAGTCGCCGCCGCCGATGTTCGATTCGCGGTCGTTCGGCAGCACCGGGGTGCAGACGTCGAACAAGTCGCAGAACAGGTCCTTGCCGGCACCGTCGAAGTCGGCGTAGTACACCTCCTTGTTGCCAGCGGTCAGGCCTTGCTCATCGTCCAGGTCGAACAGGTCGACGTAGTTTTCGCCGGTGCGTTTCACGGCGAAGCTCGGGTTGATGTAGTAGCCGTTGGTGCCGTCGCCCGAGGTGCCGTAGCCGGCCATGATGATGTGGGCGCCTTCCGCCAGCGGATTGGCAGCGACCTTGTAGATCTTGGCAGTGGCCGGTGCGTCCTGGCTCAGGGTGATCACCGAGATGTCGTCGTTGACGCAGAAGGAATTGACGCCGGCCGGGCAATTGCCGAAGCCATTGTAATCCGGGTTCATCGACACCTTGCTGGCGGTGATGACGGCGTTCTGGGTACCATTACTGTTGAAGACCACGCGCACGTCGTTGCCCGGGCGGTTGATGTCGACCACGGCGCCGTTCCCGTTGGTATCGACGCAATGGCCTGCCGACACAACCTGACGGTTGCCGACCAGGGCGCCCGAGCAGATATAGGACTCGGGCGCGCCATTGGTGTTGTAGCGGATGTTGATGCTGACCACGCCGGAGAACGGCGAGGATGCCACGTTCGGATCGACGTGCGCGGCAGGCGAATCCGGCAGTGCGCCCGACACGATGAATGGCGTGATGGTGCCGCTAGGGCCGACCACGGCAGCCTGGGCCTGGCTGGCGCCGCACAGTGCGCTTGCAATGGCGATGGTGCCGAGAATCTTGTTGTACATGGTTTTCCGAGTCAGCATGTTCGTCCTAGTTATAGTGAAGAGTCTTTCCCCTGTGTGCGTTGGCGCACGTAATGCTTATATAGCAGAAAGTATGCCAGTAGGAATATTCCTATAGGAATCATGGGCTTATTCATCGAATTCGCGTTATCGAAACGAATTCGTAAAGTTTGCCGACGTTAAATATGTCGAATATTTCTTCGAGGTTTTATAAGTTTCATATATGAATTAAATATAAATCCTGCTGGCTACTTATTTTTAATTTAGGAAATATCCTGCATCGATATGTTCAGTCGACGCACCGCTGTCTTGCACAGGATGTTTAGGGACGGGGCAGAGAAGTATCGTGGTGCGGATTTGCTAATCGGAATCTGTTTATGTATGTAAAGTTTCTCGACATGTAAGACGGCGCTTACATATCGATGGTCTTGAGCGACCTATGCATCCAGCCTGCGCCAGGCCTGCACCAATAAAAAAACCGCAAGCCCCTGCAGGCTTGCGGTTTGATCCGGCGGTTTCGCTTACTTGACGTCGAGCAGGGTCACATCGAAAATCAGGTTGGCCTTGGGCGGGATCGGGCCGGCGCCACGGTCGCCATAACCGAGGGCGGCGGGAATGATCAGGGTGCGCTTGCCACCCACCTTCATGCCGGCCACGCCATGGTCCCAGCCCTTGATGACCTGGCCCGCCCCAAGGGGAAAGGTGAAGGGTGCTCCGCCGACCGAACTGTCGAACTGCACGCCATGCTGCTTCGGTGCCTTTGGCACATACAGCCAGCCGGTGTAGTGCACGGTCACCGTGCTGCCCACGGTCGCGGTCTTGCCGGCGCCGACGACGCTATCGGTTTTCTGGACGGTCGGTACTGCGGCGGCCGGCTTGGCGGGGGCGGCCTGGGCGCCGGCGCCCAGAGTAAAGGCGAGCCCGAGTGCAAGGGCGGCGACGGAAGGGGTAAAGGTCATCGGATCTGCTCTGCTGGTTGGAGGAAGGGACAGCGCCACGAAGCCCATGGCGGCGATCAAGTATTGCCCAGTCACAGCATTTGCACAAGCACAACACACGCCCTCCCCTTCGGGGTCAGAGCACTAGAGCCGGTCAGAGCACTAGAGCGTCTTGACGAAAGCGCGCACGCCGCCCAGCAGCATCTCGATCGACATCGCCGTCAGGATCAGGCCCATCAGGCGCTCGAAGGCGGTCATCACCTGGGTGCCCAGCACTTGCTGGAGGCGCTCGGCGCCGAGGAACACCGCCAGCCAGATCACGAATACCGAGGCGAGCGCCGCCACGTGGATCATCACCTCTTCCGTCGTCTGCGAGCTGAACAGCAGCACGGTGGCCAGCGCCGACGGCCCGGCCAGCGCCGGAATCGCCAGCGGCACGATGAAGGGCTCGCCATGCTCGCTCTTGCCCAGCACGCCGTCGGGATGCGGGAAGATCATGCGGATCGCAATGATCAGGAGAATCACGCTGCCGCCGATACGCAGCGAGATATCGGTGAGCTGCAGCGCCGTCAGGAAGTGGCGGCCGAAGAACATGAACAGCAAGAGCAAGGCAAATGCGATCGCGCACTCGCGCACCACGATACGGCCGCGGCGCGCCTGCGGCACGTCCTTGAGTGCGGTGACGAACAGCGGCACGTTACCGAAGGGGTCGGTCACGAGCAGCAGCAGAATAAAGGTCTGGAAGAAACTTTGTGTCATGGGTCGGCTCTGGTATGAACTACAATCTTAACCGATTGGCACGCATATTGGATGAGGCCGCTACCGGCCTTTCCCTGCGGCCGCAGGCATTTTTTGGAGACACCATGAACTGGACCTTTAAGCGGAAAATTTTCCCCTTGCTGGCAAGCGCCCTGCTCGCGGCCTTGCCGACCGCCTTGCCTGTCCACGCCGCGGACAAGCCGCCTACGGCCCTCGAGCTGATGCGCGACATCGACGGCGTCTACAAGGAGCGCTTCCAGAGCGGCATCGTGGTGCCCGGCAAGCCGGACGAGGCCTACCAGGCCGAGAACGTCATCGAGATCGTGCCCTACGACGACACCCACGTGTACCTGCGCGCCCACCTCGACTTCTACAACGGTCATACCTGCGACATCGCCGGCATGGCCGGCTACGAACACGGCGCCTTCGTGTACCACGACCCGACGCCGGTACAGAAACCCGAACGCCCGTGCGCGCTGCGGCTGCACGTGACGGACAAGAAGCTGGTGCTGACGGACCGCGAAACGCCGGATGCGGAAGCGACCTGCCGCGCGTATTGCGGGGCGCGCGGGGACCTGGATTACGAGATCGGGCGTGAGCAGCGGCGGCCCATCCGGTATATGGACCGCTTGAAGAAGTCGCGGGAGTACAGGAAAGCGCTGGATGATCTGGGCGCGATCGAGAAACAGCGTTAGCAGAAGCACGTCGTCCCCGCGAAGGCGGGGACCCAAGTTGCATGCGTAGCCGTAACGCTGGCAGTACTTGGGTCCCTGCCTTCGCAGGGACGACGTTTATACACTGATGCGGTTTTCCGGATTGATCAGTTCTTCTCGAACTTCTTCATCCAAGCCGACAACTGGTGCGGACGCAGGCCATCGTAATCCTCGAACGGCTGGTGAATCCAAGGATTGTGCGGCAGGTCGTCCATGTGGTAGTCCGGCACATAGGACGAGGTGCCCTTCACCCAGATCACGGCCGAACGCACTTCCGTGACTTCCGGGTAGTTGTTCTTCAGGTGCTCGCTGACCTTCATCAGGGTCACGCCGGAATCGGCCAGGTCGTCGACCAGCAGGATCTTGCCGGCCAGCGGGCCCTTGGTCATCGTCATGTACTTGGCGATGTCCAGATTGCCCTGCTTGGTGCCGGCTTCTTCGCGGTAGGAGCTGGTCGACAGGATCGCCAGCGGCACGTCGAAGATGCGCGAGATCACGTCGCCCGGACGCACGCCGCCGCGCGCCAGGCACAGCACCATGTCGAACTTCCAGTTCGATTCGTAGACTTTCAGCGCCAGGCGCTCGACCAGGCGGTTGTACTCGTCCCAGGAGACCCACAGGTCCTTGTCGGTCGATGCAGGAGTATTCATGTAAAACTTCCTATTCTTATTAGTATCAGGCGGCGAACGGGTGGCGCAGCACGATGGTTTCCACGCGGTCCGGACCGGTCGAGACCATGTCCACCGGGATGCCGACCAGTTCTTCGATGCGCTTGATGTAGGCGCGGGCGTTGGCCGGCAGTTCGTCCATGGTCTTGGCGCCGACCGTGGTTTCGGTCCAGCCCGGCATTTCTTCGTAGACCGGCACGCAGTTGGCGGCTTCTTCGGCGCCGACCGGGAAGATGTCGACTTCGCGGCCGTCGATCTTGTAGCCGGTGCACAGCTTCAGCGACTCGATGCCGTCCAGCACGTCCAGCTTGGTCAGGCACATGCCCGACACGCCGTTGATCTGCACCGAGCGGCGCAGCAGCGCGGCGTCGAACCAGCCGCAGCGGCGGGCGCGGCCGGTCACGGTGCCGAACTCGTGGCCCACGCGCGACAGGTGTTCGCCGACGCCTTCGGCGGTGCTCAGTTCCGACGGGAACGGGCCGGAACCGACGCGGGTGGTGTAGGCCTTGGTGATGCCCATGATGTAGTGCAGCATGCCCGGACCGACGCCCGAACCGGCGGCGGCATTGCCGGCCACGCAGTTCGACGAGGTGACGAACGGGTAGGTGCCGTGGTCGACGTCGAGCAGCGAACCTTGCGCGCCTTCGAACAGCAGCTTGCCGCCGGCCTTGTGGGCGGCGTACAGGCTTGAGCTGACATCGCCGACCATCGGACGCAGGCGTGGCACCAGGGCCATGGCGTCGTCAAAGGTCTTCTGGAAGTCGACGGCCTGGGCGCCCAGGTAGCCGGTCAGCACGAAGTTGTGGTAGTCCAGGTTTTCGCGCAGCTTTTCGGCGAAACGCTCTTCATTGAGCATGTCGGCGATGCGGATGGCACGGCGCGCGACCTTGTCTTCGTAGGCCGGGCCGATGCCCTTGCCGGTGGTGCCGATCTTGTTGACGCCGCGCTTGGCTTCGCGCGCCACGTCGATGGCGACGTGGTAAGGCAGGATCGCCGGGCAGGCTTCCGAGATCTTCAGGCGCGACGCGACTTCGACGCCGGCCGCTTGCAGCTTGTCGATCTCGCGCATCACGTCCGGTACCGAGACCACGACGCCATTGCCGATGTAGCAGGCCACGCCGGCACGCATGATGCCCGAAGGGATCAGTTGCAGCGCGGTTTTCTGGCCATTGATCACCAGCGTGTGGCCGGCGTTGTGACCGCCCTGGAAACGCACCACGCCGGCGGCGTGGTCGGTGAGCCAGTCGACGATCTTACCTTTGCCCTCATCGCCCCATTGGGTGCCGATGACAACGACGTTCTTAGCAGTATTTGACATCACTTAACCTAAGTTTTTGAGAATCCAATTTCCTTGTTCGAGGACGAGCACACGGTCGCACTCGAACTCGTCCTGTACATTGTCGTGACCCGGCATGGACTGGATCACCACCTCGCCGGCTTTGCGCAGCTCGGCTATTTTTTCGCGCAGTTCGGGCGCATTGCCCCACGGCGCACGAATCGCGTGCTTGCGCTCGGCGCTCGGCAGCAGCCGCGCCAGTTCGCGCAGGTCGAGCGAGAAGCCGGTGGCCGGACGTGCGCGTCCGAAGGCTTCGCCGACATGGTCGTAGCGGCCGCCGCGCGCGACGGCATTCGGCAGCCCCGGCACGTAGAGCGCGAACATGGCGCCGCTTTCATATTGGTAGCCGCGCAGGTCGGCCAGGTCGATCGCGATCTGCGCGCGGCCCAGGGCCGAGCCGGCCAGCGCGGCGAGTTCCGCCAGCGCGCGGGTGATGCCGGGCAGCGGCGGCAGAACTTCGCGCGCACGCGCCAGCACGTCGATGTCGCCGTACAGGTTCGGCAGGGCCAGCAGCGCGCTGCGGGTGGCGGCGGCGTAGCCCGTGGTGATCTCTTCCAGGCCGGGCACGTCCTTCGAGCGCAGCAGCGCGTACAGCGCCTGCTCGTCGCGCCTGGCGGCGGCGTCATCAAGCAGGATGGCGCGCAGCACGCCCACGTGCGACAGGTCCAGGCGCGGCTGTTCGAAACCGGCCAATGCCAGCGAGGCCAGCGCCAGTTCCTGGATCTCGGCGTCGGCTTCGAGGCCGGCGTGGCCGTAGATCTCGGCGCCGATCTGCAGCGGTTCGCGGGTGGCGTGCAGGCCGGATGGCTGGGTATGCAGCACGCTGCCGGCATAGCACAGGCGGGTGACGGTGTCGCGGTTGAGCAGGTGCGCGTCGATGCGCGCGACCTGGGTGGTCATGTCGGCGCGCAGGCCGAGCAGGCGCCCGCTCATCACGTCGATCAGCTTGAAGGTGCGCGAGTCGGTGTCCTGCCCTGCGCCGGCCAGCAGCGAATCGACGTATTCGAGCAGCGGCGGCATCACCAGTTCATAGCCGTAGGTACGGAAGGTATCGAGCATCAAGCGGCGCAGCTCTTCGATCTTGCGCGCCTCGGACGGCAGGACGTCGGCGATATTCTCGGGCAGAAGCCAGGTGGGCATGGGCAAAGCGAATCGGAGTTATTAAAAATCGGGCAACTGTCAGGCGACATGAGCGCGGCTTTGCACGCGTTATTTGCGCCGAATCGACGATTTTAACCGAAAACCGGGGTGGCGAGGCGTGGAAGTTCGCTGTAGCGATTGATAACGTTGTCGTTATTCCACTAACGGATGCGCTTTGGCTCGGGTGGACCGGGGCGCGCAGCCGGCTTCGCCGTCCACGCGGTGATACGCGCCGGATGATCAAAGACGTAGGGTGGGCACCCCGTGCCCACGCGAACGCATGCGATGTGCAAACGTCACGCGTGGACTGGGGGAGCCCACCCTACGCGCAACGCCTCGTGCGCGTCACGCGGCGCGCATCATTTTCCGCCGTTCGGTCCCTTGAAGTACTTGAAGAACTCGGAGTTCGAATCCAGCACCAGGATATCGTTGCGGCCCTTGAAGGTCGCCTTGTAGGCTTCCATCGAGCGGTAGAAACGGTAGAACTCCGGGTTCTTGCCGAAGGACTCGGCGTAGATCCGGGACGCATTGGCATCGCCGTCGCCGCGGATCGATTCGGCGTCGCGCTGGGCCTCGGCCATGATGGTGCTGCGCTGGCGTTCGGCTTCGGCGCGGATGATTTCGCCTTCGGACACGCCGGTGGCGCGCAGTTCCGCGGCCACGCGCAGGCGCTCGGCCTTCATGCGCTCGATCACGGCGGTGTTCAGGGACTCGGCGAAATCGACGCGCTTCAGGCGCAGGTCGGCCACCTCCACGCCCAACTGGCGCGCGTCGAGGGTCACGCGCTGGCGCACCGCATCGGCGATCCCGGTACGCTGGCCGGCGATCACGTCCTGCACATTGCGGCGGGCGATTTCGGCGCCCAGCGCGACGCGCACCAGCTGGGCGATCTGCTCGCTGCCGCGCTCGGCGCTGTCGCCGCTCTTGGCGGCGGCGGTCGCGATCAGGAACTGGCGCACGTCGGCGATCTTCCATTTGAGGAAGGCGTCCGCCACCAGCTCTTTCTTGTCCTGGGTGGCGAAGCGTTCCTTGTCCGCGGTATCCAGGCTCTGCAGGCGCTTGTCGAGGTAGACCACGCTCTGGAAGGGCGACGGCAGCTTGAAGTGCAGTCCCGGTTCAGCGATCACTTCACGCAATTCGCCCATCGCATACACGACGGCATAGCGGTGCTGGTCGACCGAAAACATGGTCGAGGACAGGAGCATCACCACCACGATGGCGGCGATCAGGGTCGATATCAGACGGCGCATCAGCGGCTCTCCCGTTCGCGCGAATGTTCGCGGCTGCGCAGGTCACGCACGCCCGGCTCGGTGCGTGCCGGGGCGGCGGCTTGTTCCGGCGCCTGCTGGGCCGGCTGCTGCGCCTGTGCCTGCGCCTGTTGTTGCGGCTGCTGCGGCACGGCCTGTTGCGATTGCGGCTGATTCGGCTGCGCATTCGACTGCTGCTGCGGCGGCGCCATCATCGGCCCCGAACGGCTGCCGATGGCGGCATCGTTGGCCACCGATTTCGACAGCATCTGGTCGAGCGGCAGCACGATCTGGTTGGTGCCGGTTTTGGCGTCGATCATGACCTTGCTGGTACTGGAGAAAATCTGCTGCATGGTATCGATGTACATGCGGTCGCGCGTGACGCCGGGGGCCTTGGCATATTCGGCCACGACCTTGTCGAAGCGCGCGGCGACGCCGGTGGCGGTGTTCTCGACCGTGGCGCGGTAGCCCTCCGCCTCTTCCAGCAGGCGCGCGGCCTTGCCCTTGGCTTGCGGGATGATGTCGTCGGCGTAGGCCTGGGCTTCGCTGCGCGCGCGGGTACGCTCCTCGGCGGCCTTGGCGGCATCCTCGAAGGCGGCGGCGACCTGGTCCGGCGGGGCGACTTGCTGCACCGTCACGGCGACGATCTCGGCACCCAGCTTGTAGCTGTCGGCCATCTGCTGGATCTGGCGGCGGGCGTCGGCGGCCACCTGCGTGCGGTCGCCGGACAGCAGCTGGTCCATGCTGCTCTTGCCGACCAGTGCACGCACCGCGGTCTCGGCGGCGTCGCGCACGGTCTCGACCTGGTCGCGGTTATTGAATACCCAGGCGACCGGGTCCTTGATCTTGTATTGCACCGAAAACTGGAGATCGACGATGTTCTGGTCCGCGGTCAGCATCAGCGCCTCGTTCGGCTGCTTGTTGCGGATGTTCGCGCGGTAGCCGATCTCGGCGGTCTGCACCTGGGCCACGTTGACGGTCTCGTGGGCCTGGAACGGCGCCGGCCAGCGCCAGTTGAAACCGGCGCCGGTGGTATGCGAGAGCTTGCCGAAGGTGGTGACGATGCCGACCTGGCCGTCGGGCACGATGAAGGCGCCGCTGGCCAGCCAGACCAGGCCGGCGATGGCGCCGATCACGCCGGCGGTGATGCCGACGCCGCGTCCCCCGGGACGATAGGGACCGCCCCCGCCGCCCTCGTTGCGCTTGCCGAACAGGCGGTTCAGGCGCAGATTGAAGTCACGCCACAATTGGTCGAGGTCGGGAGGTCCGTCGTTGCCCGGGCGTTTGCTTTCCTGGGCCTTGCGTCCGGCGTCGGGCTTGTGGCCCCAGCGCGGGTCGTTCAGCGACAGCAGAATGCTCTTGCGAGAAAGCACCAGCTTGTCGCCGAACCGTTTGGTGAATGAAACGGGCATAAATGGCTTAATGTGGTCGGATTGGGGTGCTTGCAGAGATACCATCGACCGGACCGCCGCCAGGCTGCGCGGGTTCGAGCGCCAGATCGGCTGCGTCGCCTTCATCAGGGAAACCTGCCGGGAAGCCCGCCTCGTCGCCGTCCCGCCCCTCAGCCAGGCTCAGCCCGGGCACGGTACGCGCCGCCTCGACGATCGCTTCGCGCAGCAGATCGAGGCCGGCACCACTGTGGGCGCTGATAAAAACGCGGCTGATTTTATCATATTCATCACGTTCCACTCCGGGCTCCAGCCCGGCCGCATCGATTTTGTTCCATACCAAAATCTGCGGAATATGGTCGGCGCCGATTTCGCGCAAGACCTCGTTGACCTGCTCGATCTGCTCCATGCGCACAGGCGACGAGCCGTCGACCACGTGCAGCAGCAGGTCGGCATGGATGGTTTCCTCGAGCGTGGCGCGGAAAGCGGCCACCAGCTGGTGCGGCAATTCGCGCACGAAACCGACTGTGTCGGACATCACCACATTGCCGGTTTCCTCACCGAGGTAGAGGCGGCGGCTGGTGGTGTCCAGGGTCGCGAACAGCTGGTTCGCGACGTACACCCCGGCCTTGGTCAGGGTATTGAACAGGGTCGACTTGCCGGCATTGGTATAGCCGACCAGCGACACCGAGAAGGTCTTGTTGCGGCCGCGCGAGCGGCGCTGGGTTTCGTGCTGCTTGCGCAGCTTGGCCAGGCGCACGCGCAGCATCTTGACGCGTTCGCCGATCAGTCGGCGGTCGGTCTCGAGCTGGGTTTCGCCGGGACCGCGCAGGCCGATACCACCCTTTTGACGTTCCAAGTGGGTCCAGCCGCGGATCAGGCGCGTGGCCAGGTGCTGCAGCTGGGCCAGTTCGACCTGCAGCTTGCCCTCGTGACTCTGGGCGCGCTGGGCGAAGATGTCGAGGATCAGGCTGGTGCGGTCGAGTACCCGCACATTGAGGCGCTTTTCCAGGTTGCGCTGCTGGGCCGGCGACAAGGCGTGGTTGAAGATGACGATGTCGATCTTGTCGGCCAGGGCGGCCACGCCGATTTCGTCGGCCTTGCCGCTGCCGACGAAGTAGGCGGGATCGGGACTGCTGCGTTTGGCGGTGATGGTGGTAACGGGGTCGGCGCCGGCGGAACGAGCCAGCAGCGCCAACTCTTCCAGGCTGGCGGTGAAGTCGCCGGCCCCGAAGTCGATACCGACCAGTGCCGCGCGCATGGTGGGGGTGCCTTGAGCGTCAGCCATCGACCTCACTCAGCGTCTTGCTCGAGGTTGAGATTGACCGCGCGGGCCGGAACGACCGTGGAAATCGCATGCTTGTACACCATCTGGGTCACTGTATTACGCAGCAACACTACATATTGGTCGAACGACTCGATGTGGCCTTGCAGTTTGATACCGTTGACCAGGTAGATCGAGACCGGGACGTGCTCCTTGCGCAAGGCATTGAGGAATGGGTCTTGTAACAGTTGCCCTTTGTTGCTCATAACAGCTCCGTGATGTTGTTGTTGGATTTAAATTGAGGCGCTATGCCGGTTTTCAAGTGCTGGGGCCGCATTCTCAAGTTGTGAATGCGCTCCCGAGGTTACTTTAACCTGTTTTGGTGTTTTTTGTCGTACTGCTACCGGGTTACCCGGCCAGTAAACGACCTAGGGTGGGCTCCCCGAGCCCACGCATGACCTTCGCGCAGCCGGTGACCGGCATGCTTCACGCGTGGGCACAGGGTGCCTCGCCGTCCGCGCCCACCCTCCCCCCTTGCAAGGGTTGGTGGCCCATACGGACCTTACGCGCCGCCCTTGGCAAACGGGTTCTTGCCGCTGCGCAGTTCGATCCGCAGCGGGGTACCGACCAGGTCGAAGGTCTCGCGGAAATGCTTTTCCAGGTAGCGCTTGTAGGGCTCGGTGATGCCGTCCAGCGCATTGCCGTGGATGACGATGATCGGCGGGTTCTGGCCGCCCTGGTGGGCGTAGCGCATTTTCGGACGGGTCGTGCCCTTGCGCTTCGGCTCCTGCTTTTCCACCGCCTCTTCCAGCGCGCGCGTCAGGCGCGGCGTCGACAGCTTGGCGGTGGCCGCGGCGTAGGCGGTGTCGACCGCCTTCATCAGGTGGTTGATGCCGGTGCCTTTCAGCGCCGAGATGAACTTGGTTTCGGCGAAGCTGAGGAAGTCGAGCTTGCGGTCGATGTCGTTCTTGACCTCGTCGCGCTTGTCGCTGGTGAGGCCGTCCCACTTGTTGACGGCGACCACCAGGGCGCGCCCGGATTCCAGGATGAAGCCGGCGATGTGGGCATCCGACTCGGCGATGTTCTCCTGGGCGTCGAGCATCAGCACCACCACGTTGGCTTCCGAAATCGACTGCAGGGTCTTGACCACCGAGAACTTCTCGACCGCCTCGAAGATCTTGCCGCGGCGGCGGATGCCGGCGGTGTCGATCAGGGTGTAGTGCTTGCCGCCCTTCTCGAACGGGACTTCGATCGAGTCGCGGGTGGTGCCCGGCATGTCGAAGGCGATCACGCGCTGTTCGCCGACCAGGGTGTTGATCAGGGTCGACTTGCCGACGTTGGGGCGGCCGATCAGGGCGATCTTGACGCCGAAGTCAGCCGGATCGAATTCGGGCGCCTCGGCCGGACGCATGGTCATGGCTTCGTCGATGGCTTCGTTGACCAGGTCGAGCACGCCGTCGCCGTGGGCGGCCGAGATGACGTAAGGGTCGCCCATGCCCAGCTCGTAGAACTCGGCGGTGACCGAGGTGTACTTCATGCCTTCGCTCTTGTTGACCACCAGCATGACCTTGCGGCCGGACTTGCGCAGGAAGTCGGTGATGGTCTTGTCGTGCGGGGTCAGGCCCTGGCGGCCGTCGACGATGAACATCACGATGTCGGCTTCCGCCACGGCCTGCTTCGTCTGCAGTGCCATCTCGTGCATGATGCCTTCCTTGGCGACCGGTTCGAAACCGCCGGTGTCGATCACCAGGAAGGGGCGCTCGCCCATGCGGCCTTCACCGTAGTGACGGTCGCGCGTGAGTCCGGGCAAGTCCGCCACCAGCGCGTCGCGCGAGCGGGTCATGCGGTTGAAAAGGGTCGACTTCCCGACGTTCGGGCGACCAACAAGTGCGATTACCGGCTTCATGTAATTATTCTATTCGACCGCGATGGCGGTCACAGTTCCATTTTGTGTTTGAAAAATCAGGTTCGATCCCGACACCAGCGGGGTCGACACGATCGGGCTGCCGTCGGTTGCGACGCGCGCCAGGAAGGCGCCATCCTCGCGCGACAGGAAGTGGATATAGCCCTGGTAGTCGCCAACCGCGACCGCGCGTCCGTAGGATACCGGCGTGGACAGGCGGCGATAGGAAAGCTTGTCGTTCTTCCAGGCGCTGGAGCCCCCTTCACGGTTATACGCCGACAGCGCGCCCTTGTCGTCGGGGACGAAGACAAAGCGCTGGTCGACCGCGACGCCTGCCTCGGACGACAGGTCGCGGGTCCAGCGCGCGCTGCCGGTGGCGACGTCGAAGCAGCCGACGCGGCCCTGGTAGGACACGGCGCAGACGTCGTTCTCGAAGATCACCGGCACGCCGCCGATGTCGGTCATGCGCTCCAGTTCGGTGGCGCCGCGCGCGACGCCGACTTCGACTTCCCAGCGCGGCGCGCCGGTGGCGATGATCAGCGCCAGCAGCTTGCCGCCCGGCTGGGCGACGATGACGTCGGTACCATGCACCACCATGCCCGGCGCCAGGCGCAGGGTCAGCGGCGGCGCGGTGCGCTGCACGGTCCATTTCTTTTCGCCGGTCTTGGCGTCGAAGCCGACGATGCGGTTGTCGACGCTGCGCGCGATGACGATACCCTGGGCCACGGCCGGCGCCGACAGGATCTCGCTCGACAGCTGGGCGCTCCACAGCTTCTTGCCGTCCATGTCGAAGGCAAGAAGCTGGCCCTTGCGGCCGCCGACGGCGATCAGCTCGCCGTCGGTGCCGACGCCGGCGGTCAGGTCGGTGCCGGCCTTGACGCGCCACATCTGGCGGCCGCTGGCGGCATCCGCGCGCACCAGGGTGCCGTCGGCACCGGCGGCGATCACGGTATTGCCGGCCAGCGCAGGCGTGAACATCATGTTCGGCGACTTGCCGACTTCCAGCTTCCAGGCGGTACGCACGGCCATCGAACCCTTCAGCTCGACCAGCGGGGCGGGCACGTTGCCCTTGGATTTAGAGGCGAAAGGATTCAGCGAACTAATCGTCGAGCAGCCCGTCATCAGGGCGAGGACACCGACACCAACCAGCTTCCGGGAAATACGCATGTTCTTTTTACCTTGTTCTGATGATATGCGTCGTTCCCGCGCAGGTGGGAACCCAAGTGTTGCGTGAACTATCTTCACGCATGCAAATTGGGTTCCCGCCTGCGCGGGAACGACGGGATAACTTTAGGCAGCGGCCTTCGGCGCGGTCGCAGCACCCGCCGGCGCCCCGCCGATCGCATCCAGCTTGACCTGCACGATCGGGCGCCCCGGATGCTTCTTGTCCATCTTGTCCAGCGCCGCCTGGTAAGCGGCACGCGCATCCGGCAGCTTGTTCTGGGCCACCAGCACGTCGCCCTTGCGGTCGGCCACTTCGGCGGCAAACTGCGACGGGAACTCGGCGTTCAGGATCGCCAGCGCCTTGTCATAGGCTTTTTCGTCGAGCAGCACGCCGGACATGCGCAGGCGCGCCACCGACTTGTACTCGTCGTTGCCGTTGTCGATCGCCCATTGCAGCTGGGCCTTGGCGGTTTTCAGGTCATTGGCGTCGAAGGCCGCCTTGGCGGCGGTCAGGGCCGCCATCTGGCCGTAGGCGGTGCCGCCGAACTTGGTCTCGATGTCGGTCGAGACGCGCTGGATCTTCGCCAGGTCCTTGGTCGGCGCCTGGGCCAGGTCGGCCAGCTCGCTGTACAGCGCCGATGCCTCGGCCGACTTGCCGCGCTGGTGGGTATTCCAGAAGTTGTAGGCGGCGTAACCGCCGAGCGCGATGATCAGCACCCAGGTGATCAGGTTGCCAAAGCGGTTCCAGAAGGCCTTGAAATTGGCTATCTGTTCCTGTTCTTCGAGATCGTATGCCATGGACGTGGGTTTCTAGTTATAAGTGAAAAAAAGATTACGGATGGTAATGCACGTGATCGTGGTCGTGGTCGTGGTCGTGGGCGCCGGTGATCTGGTCGACCAGGTAATCGACCGCTTCGTCGAAGGGCACGCTGGCCTGCTGCTGGGCGGCGTCCGCATCATTCCGATCCCCACGCAATGCCTTGATCGCGACTACGTTGTTCGCGACCTCGTCCTCGCCGATGATGACGGCAAAGGCGGCGCCGGCGCCGTCGGCCTTTTTCATCTGGCTCTTGAAGCTGCCGGCACCGGCCGGGGTGGCGCAGTGCAGCACCACGTCCAGGCCGGCGTCGCGGATGCGCTCGCCCAGGATGAAGGCCTTCATTTGCGCCGCCTCGCCCTGGTGCACCATGTAGACGTCGCAGTGGCTCGGCTCGGCCATCTCGCCCTGGGCCTTCATCAGCTCGATCAGGCGCTCGATGCCCATCGCGAAACCGATGCCCGGGGTCGGCTTGCCGCCGAAGGTCTCGATCAGCGGATCGTAGCGGCCGCCGGCGCACACGGTGCCCTGGGCGCCCAGCTTGTCGGTGACCCACTCGAACACGGTGCGGTTGTAGTAGTCGAGGCCGCGCACCAGGCGCGGGTTGACGGTGTACTGGACGTTGTTGGCGTCCAGGATATTCTTGAGGCCTTCGAAGTGGGCCAGCGATTCGCCGCCCAGGTAGTCGAGCAGCTTGGGCGCCGCATTCACCAGGTCCTGCATCGCCGGATTCTTGGTGTCCAGGATGCGCAGCGGGTTGGCGTGCAGGCGGCGCTGGGCTTCGGCGTCCAGGGTGTCGATGTTGGCTTCGAAATAGGCGATCAGGTCGGCGCGGTGGCGCTGGCGCTCTTCGGCATTGCCGATCGAATTCAGTTCCAGGCGGATCTCGTCCAGGCCCAGGTCATCCCACAGGCGGCGGCACAGCATGATCAGCTCGGCGTCGATGTCCGGGCCGGAAAAACCGATGGCTTCGGCACCGAACTGGAAGAACTGGCGGTAGCGGCCGCGCTGCGGACGCTCGTGGCGGAACATCGGGCCCTTGTACCACACGCGCTTCGGACCGTCATACGCCAGGTTGTGCTCGATCACGGCGCGCACCACGCCGGCGGTGCCTTCCGGACGCAGGGTCAGCTTGTCGCCGTTCATCGAGTCTTCGAAGGAATACATCTCCTTCTCGACGATGTCGGTGACGGCGCCGATGGCACGCGCGAACAGGCCGGTTTCCTCGACGATGGGGGTGACGATCTTCTGGTAGCCGTAGCTCTTGAGGACCGATTCCGCGGTGTTTTCGAACAACTCCCACAGCGGCGCGTCGGCCGGCAGGATGTCGTTCATGCCTTTGATGGCGTTGATTTTTTCTTTTTTGTCGGACATTCTATTTCTTCCTTCTGGGTGCTGGTTCATACCCGCGCCCGTGAGACCGTCGCCCCTGCGAAGGCAGGGGCGACGTTTTTACGTACGTAGCCATTCAAACGGTTTCGGTCTGGTGACCGTAATTCCGCTTCACATAATCCAGCACAATCGCCTGGAACTCATCCACGATCCGTTCCCCGCGCAGTGTAGCGACCTTTTGCCCATCCACAAAGACCGGGGCCGCCGGCGACTCGCCGGTGCCGGGCAGCGAGATGCCGATGTTGGCGTGCTTGGATTCGCCCGGACCGTTGACGATACAGCCCATCACGGCCACGTTCATCGCTTCCACGCCCGGATAGGTTTTTTTCCATTCCGGCATCTGCTCGCGCAGGAAGGTCTGGATGTTGTCGGCCAGTTCCTGGAACACGGTCGAGGTGGTGCGGCCGCAGCCCGGGCAGGCGATCACCATCGGGGTGAACTTGCGCAGGCCCATGGTCTGCAGGATTTCCTGGCCGACCACCACTTCACGGGTGCGGTCGCCGCCCGGTTCGGGGGTCAGCGAGATGCGGATGGTGTCGCCGATGCCTTCCTGCAGCAGCACGGACAAGGCCGCGGTCGAGGCCACGATGCCCTTGCTGCCCATGCCGGCTTCGGTCAGGCCCAGGTGCAGCGCGTAATCGCAGCGCTTGGCCAGTTCGCGGTAGACCGCGATCAGGTCTTGCACGCCGGAGACTTTGCAGGACAGCACGATCTGGTCGCGGCGCATGCCGATTTCCTCGGCGCGCTGGGCGTTCTCGATGGCCGAGGTGATCAGCGCTTCGTACATCACGGCCTGGGCGGTCCAGGGCTGGGCGCGGCTTGCATTCTCGTCCATGATGCGCGCCAGCAGCGACTGGTCCAGGCTGCCCCAGTTGACGCCGATGCGCACCGGCTTGTCGTAGCGGATCGCGGTTTCGATCATCTGGGCAAACTGGGTGTCGCGCTTGGCGCCCTGCCCCACGTTGCCCGGGTTGATGCGGTACTTGGACAGCGCCTGCGCGCACTCCGGATAGTCGCGCAGCAGCAGGTGGCCGTTGTAGTGGAAGTCACCCACCAGCGGCACGTCCACTTCCATGCGGTCGAGCTGTTCGCGGATCGCCGGCACGGCGGCGGCGGCGGCCGGCGTATCGACCGTGATGCGCACGATCTCGGAACCGGCACGCGCCAGCTCCTTGACCTGGATCGCGGTGCCGATGGCGTCGGCGGTATCGGTATTGGTCATCGATTGCACGACGACCGGGGCGTTGCCGCCCACCCAGACCTTGCGCGCGCCATGCTGCACCAGCACGCCGCGGCTTTCGCGGCGCAGCAGCGGACCCGAGGGGATGGGGGTGTTCGAAGATGTCATCGCTTTTATTCCGTTATTGCAGCAATCGTCATTACTTATTGCAGGTTCACGCGGGCCAGGGTCTTGCCCGGCACGGCCGGCAGCGCCACGGCATTGCCGCGCAGGGTCGCCGAGACGCCGGTCGGGTTGCCCACCACCAGGCGCACCGGACCGTCGACCTTGACGGTTTCGGTGCTGCCGCCCTTGACCAGGCGCGAGATCAGCGCGGCGCCGCCACGGGCCGGACGCACTTCGATCCAGGAATCCTCGCGCACGTTCAGCACCAGCGCGTTGGCGCCGTCTGCCGCAGGCGCTGCCGCGGCCGGGGCCGGGGTCACGACCGGACTGGCCGGTGCGGCCGGCACCGTGGCTGGCGGCGCACCGGTGGCGCCGGCTCCAGGGACATTCACCACCGGTCCCGGCGCCGCTGCTGCCGCTGCCGGGGCGTTGGCGGCGGGCGCGGTACTACCCGGCGCCGGCACCGAGATCAGCGGCACCGAAGGATTCTGCAGGGTTTCGACCGCGCTGCCGGGGCTGGCGGCGCCAGTCACCGTTTCCGGCGCGGCGCCGTTCGGCGTCGCGGTCGTGACCACCGCCTCATCGCCATGGCGCGACGGGATCACGCCGAAGTGCCAGGCGGCCGCGGCGGCGGCGGCCACCACCACCGCGCCGGCGATCCAGCCCAGCGGCAGCGAGGAGCGCTTGCCATGCAGCGACAGTTTGGTTTCCGAGAACGAGGTCGGCGTGGCACGGCGCGTCGCGGTCGCGGCAGCCGTCCTTGCGCTGAGGTCGGCCGCGGGCGGCGTCTCCATCTCGATCTGGGCCACCAGCGGCACCGGATCCAGCTTCATCAGCTTGGCGTAGGCGCGCACGAAGCCGCGCGTGACCGCCGGGCTGGGCAGAGAGGCATAATCGCCCGCCTCCAGCGCCACCACCTGGCGCACGGCCAGCTTGAGCTGGTCGGCCACCTGCTCGACCGACCAGCCCATGGCTTCGCGGTGCGCGGCCAGGGTCTTGCCCGGGATGCCATGCTGGTTGTCGGGCGTCATAGGCTGTTCTGCACGCTCGGAACTCATTGTCGTTGTCTCACTCATTAAATGCACCGCGCTCGAACGCCGCGTATTCGGGCGAACCGGGGAAGCGCTTGCGCAGCTGTGCCGCCAGCGACGCTTCCGATGTCCGGTCCCCGAGCATGTGCTGGACCCGGATGGCCAGCCACAGCACGTCGGCCGACAGCGTGTCGAGCTTGGCTGTCTCCGTCAGGCGGTTGATGAAAAACCCGGCGCGCTTGCTGTCGCGCCGCTCCAAATACACCCGTGCCAGCCCGGCATTCGTGGCCGGCAGGTCGGGCTCGTAACGCAGCGCATCGAGCAGGTAGCGCTCGGCCACGTCGACATGCTTCATCTTCAGGCTGCAATTGCCGGCGTTGACCATGGCCTTGACCGGAGAGCCGTACGCCGGATTCTTCAGCGCGGTCTCGAAGTAGCCCATGGCCTGGGCCGGCTTGGCGCCGGCTTCGCACAGGAACAGCCCGTAGTTGTTCGATAGTTCGGGATTGCCCGGCGCCAGGCGCAGCGCATGCCGGTAGTTCTCGTCGGCCAGCGCATTCTCGCCCAGCGCGATATAGATCAGCGCGCGAAATCCGTAAGCATCGGCGTAGGCCGGGTTGGCGGCGATCGCCTGCTTGACCTCGTCCAGCGCGATCTCGTACTTGCCGTCCTGATAATAGCCAACCGCCAGCTGCAGCCGGATCTGGGCACGCTTTTCGATCGCGGTCTGGTCGGACGCCGTCCGCAATTCGCGCGGAGAGCCGCCCGGAGCGCCGGCGCAGGCCGACAGCAGCGCCAGCGCGGCCGCGGTCGACAATGCACCGATGAAGCGTCCGGCCGGCGCGACCATCAGGAGGTGATCTCCACGATCTTGCCGAAGTTGGCGCCGAACTTTTTCTGGTACTCGGCCATCTTGCTCATGCGCTCGGCCACGCGGGTGCGGTCCTGCACCTCGCCGGCCAGCTGGCCGCAGGCAGCGTCGATGTCGTCGCCGCGCGTCTTGCGCACAGTGGTGACGATGCCGGCATCCATCAGGATCTGGGCGAAGGCCTTGATGCGCGGGTTTTTCGAGCGCAGCAAGCCGGATTCCGGGAAAGGATTGAAGGGAATCAGGTTGAACTTGCAGTTGACGCCGACCACCGGGTCGTTGACCAGCGCGATCAGCTCGCGCGCATGCTGGTCGGTGTCGTTGACGCCGTCGAGCATGCAGTACTCGAAGGTGATGAAATCGCGCGGCGCGAATTCGAGGTAGCGCTTGCAGGCGGCCATCAGCTCGCGCAGCGGGTATTTCTTGTTGAGCGGCACCAGGCCGTCGCGCAGCGGGTCGTTCGATGCATGCACCGACACGGCCAGCGCCACCGGGCATTCCTGGCTCAGCTTGTCCATCATCGGCACCACGCCCGAGGTCGAGAGCGTGACGCGGCGGCGCGACAGGCCGTACGCGTTATCGTCCAGCATCAGCTTGAGCGCGGTGACGGTCGGATCGAAGTTCAGCAGCGGCTCGCCCATGCCCATCATGACGACATTGGTGATCTGGCGCTCGCCTTTCGGCCCAGGCTCGATGCCCTTGGTGCGGCGCAGTTCGAACTCGGCCATCCACAGCTGGCCGATGATCTCGGCCACGCTCAGGTTGCGGTTGAAGCCCTGCTTGCCGGTCGAGCAGAAGCGGCAGTTGACGGCGCAGCCGGCCTGGGTCGAGATGCACAGGGTGCCGCGGTTTTCTTCCGGGATGAACACGGTTTCGACCGCATTGCCGTTGCCGACGTCGACCAGCCACTTGCGGGTGCCGTCGGTGGACGTGTGATCGCTGACGATGGCCGGCGCGCGCACCTCGGCGCGGGTTTTCAGTTTTTCGCGCAGCGACTTGGCCAGGTCGGTCATCTCGTCAAAATCGGACGCCCCGAACTGGTGGATCCAGCGCTGCAGCTGTTTGGCGCGGAACGGCTTCTCCCCCAACTCGGCGCAGTAGGCGACGAGTTGCGCGGGATCGAAGTCCAGCAAGTTGGTGAGAGTTGCCATGTTTGAATCCTGTATCTGCAAAATAAGTCCCGCCCGCCGGGCTCCGGGAGCATGGGCGAGCGGGATACTGCGATGTTAAGTCAGCTTGCGCCGCTTAACGAAAAAAGATTGTTACCAAACTTGGGTCCCCGCCTGCGCGGGGACGACGCGCGCCCTTCGGGCGGCGTCGATTAACGCGAGTAGACGTTCAGCGCCGGGAAGTAGTAGGCGATTTCGACGGCGGCGGTTTCGGCGGCGTCCGAACCGTGCACGGCGTTGGCGTCGATCGAATCGGCGAAGTCGGCGCGGATGGTGCCGGCTTCAGCTTTCTTCGGATCGGTGGCGCCCATCAGGTCACGGTGTTTGGCAATCGCGTTCTCGCCTTCCAGCACCTGGATCATGACCGGACCCGAGACCATGAAGTTGACCAGGTCCTTGAAGAAAGGACGGGCCGAGTGCACGGCGTAGAAGCCTTCAGCTTCGGCTTGCGACAGCTGGGCCATGCGCGCAGCGACGATCTTCAGGCCTGCGCCTTCGAAGCGGCTGTAGATTTGACCGATCACGTTCTTTGCGACGGCGTCAGGTTTGATGATCGACAGGGTGCGTTCGATTGCCATGTAAAAACTCCAATAAAAAGAAAGGTTTAAATCGTGAATTGAGGACTCAATCAACCTTCTATTTTAGCATAGATCAGGACCTTGACCGATATTGCGCCGCTTCCGCCCAAGATGGTAGAGTGGCATCGGTAAATACCCTTCCGTCACGCCGCCGGCATGCAAGCCAGCGGCAACGGATGCTTAGGCCAGGCTTAATTGGCGCTCAGTTGCCAATCTTTCATGCCCGGGCATCTGTTGAGGGCGGGGTTACGTCCCCATATGGGGTGCAAAGCGAATCTTCCAACGGAGGCATCAATGATTCCTAGCCTGCAAAAATCCTACGGCGGCGTGGCCACCCAGGCCGCGCGCAACAAAGTTATCCGCAATACCTACTGGCTGCTGGCGCTGTCGATGATACCGACCGTCTTCGGCGCCTATCTCGGCGTCACGTCCGGGCTGTTCCTGCCGCGCGGCATCATGGGTATGGTGCTGTTCTTCGCCATCGCCTTCGGCTTCATGTTCGCGATCGAGAAGACCAAGAACTCGGCCGCCGGCGTGCCGGTGCTGCTCGGCTTTACCTTCTTCATGGGCCTGATGCTGGCCCCGCTGCTGCGTCACACCCTGGGCTTCGCCAACGGCCCGGCACTGATCATGGGCGCCTTCGCCGGCACCTCGGCGGTGTTCGGCGTGATGGCAACCGTCGCCACCGTGTCCAAGCGCGATTTCTCGGGCATGGGCAGCTGGCTGTTCGCCGGCACCATCGTGGTGCTGCTGGCGATGGTGGCCAACGCCTTCCTGCAGATCCCGGCGCTGCACCTGGCGCTGCTGGTGATGGTGGTGGGTATCTTCTCGGCCTGGCTGCTGTTCGACGTGCAGCGCGTAGTGAACGGCGGCGAGACCAACTACATCAGCGCCACGCTGTCGATCTACCTCGACATCTACAACATCTTCACGGCACTGCTGCAGTTGCTGGGTATTGGTTTCGGTAATCGCGATTAAGTTCGCCGAGCCTGATCGATCCTGAACGGAAGCCGGCCTGCGGGCCGGCTTTTTTCCGCCCGTCATTCCCGCGCAGGCGGGAATCCAAGTCGTGCGAATACCTGCGGCGCTGACAATGGCCGCATACCGAACGCCGAACTCGGCGGTGGCGACGGCGAAAGTTTGATTGTCAGAATCCCCGCCGCCTGCGTAGAATAGATGCTTGCCTCATAACCGATCCTCGTCCGATTACCCGCCTTTGCATGCCTCGTAGCCTGGTCCACCTGTTGCTGTCGCTGCTGCTGCTCGTTTCGCAGCAGCTGTCGCTCGGGCACGGCTATACGCACTGGACGGAAATCCGCGACACGCTGGCACAGCGCGCCGTCGACGAGGGCAGCGGCGGCAAGCCGCAAAAGCCCGGCCTGCACGATCTGTGCGGCCAGTGCGCCGCCAGTGCCCAGGTTGCGTTCGCCCTGCCCTCCCCGATCCGCCGCTTCATCCCCGCCGAGCTGGCCTATGCCGTCCCGGCGCTGCCGTCCACCCCCGGCATCTGCCTGCTGACCGAGTGCGCCTTCCAGCCGCGCGGTCCACCTCGAGCCTGATAACCCGCAATCCCTGTTTTGACATTGCTTGACCGTGTCGCCGGCATGCCGCCGGGACGCGGTCCGTTATCCATTTGCTCGAGGTTCACCAACATGAAGATTCAACGCACGCTGCTCGCCAGCGCGATCCTGCTCGCCTTTCAACCTGTCGTGCATGCCGAAACCGCGGCCGCCGATGCGCCGCCACAAAGCCAGGCCGTCAGCGAAGGCAAGATCCAGCAAGTCGTCGTCACCGCCAATCCGCTGCGCAGCGGCGAAGGCGACCAGATCCTGACCCCGGCCAAGGTGCTGGCCGGCGACGAATTGCGCGACAAGGTCGGCAGCTCGCTGGGCGAGACCCTGCAGGGCGAACTGGGCGTCTCCGCCTCGGCCTTCGGCGCCGGCGCCTCGCGTCCGATCATCCGCGGCATGGAAGGCTCGCGCGTCAAGATGCTGGAAAACGGCATGGCGACCTCGGACGTGTCCGGCCTGTCCAACGACCACGCGGTGGCGTCCGAAGGCGCGGTGGCGCGCCAGATCGAGATCCTGCGCGGCCCGGCGGCACTCCTTTACGGCTCGGGCGCGATCGGCGGTCTGGTCAACGTCGTCAACGAACGCATCCCGACCGAGCTGGAAACCAAACCGATCGGCCAGGTCGAGAGCCGCTACAGCACGGTCGACAACGGCCGCAACCTGTCCGGCTCGATGGACGGCGCGGTCGGCAAGCTCGGCCTGCACATCGACGGCAACTGGCGCGACACCCAGGATTACAAAATCCCGGGCAACCGGGTGCTGGACGATGCGTCCACCAGCATGGACCGCCTGCCCAACACCGACACCCGCGAGCGCAACATCGGCGCCGGCGCCTCCTGGATCGACGATTGGGGCTATGCCGGTCTCTCGGCCTCGCACCTGTCGAACGTGTACGGCATCCCGACGAATGAAGGCTCTCGCATCGACCAGCGCCAGAACCGCTACGACTTCGACAGCATGCTCAAGTCGCCGCTGTCCGGACTGGAGAGCGCGCGCTTCAAGGCCGGCTTCACCGACTATCGGCATGCCGAGCTGGACGACGAAGGCCTGCCGGAGGTGATCTTCACCAACCGCTCCTTCGAATCGCGCCTGGAGCTGACCCACAAGCCGCTGGCGGGACTGCACGGCACCTTCGGCGTGCAGACCGAGAACACCCATTTCTCCGCGCTCAGCGCCGAAGGCGGTCCGGACACGGTGCCGGTCACCCATTCGACCTCGCAGGCCGCTTTCGTGGTCGAGGAAACCGCGCTGGGGCCGGTACGCATGAACGCCGGCCTGCGCTACGAGAAGGTCAAGCGTGAACCGGTCGGCAACCTGGAGCGCAGCTTCAACCTGGGTTCCGGCTCGGTCGGCGCCCTGTGGCCCTTCACCCCGGGTTATGCCGCCGGCGCGACACTGTCGTATGCGCAGCGCGCCCCGGCCACCGAGGAACTGTATTCGGGCGGGCCGCACGACGCCACTCTCACCTTCGACGTCGGCGACGCCAACCTGAAAAAGGAAGTCTCGCGCAACATCGAACTCTCGCTGCAAAAGACCACCGGCCTGCTGCGCTGGAAGGCGAATCTGTTCCGCAACAACGTCTCGGACTTCATCTACGGCCACATCATCGACAGCACGGTGGATGAGGACGGCAATCCGGGCGGCGAATTCCGCCAGCGCGTGTTCGAGCAGGCGCCGGCCCATATCCAGGGTGCCGAGGCCGAGCTGACCTGGAACGAGGTCGGCATGGGCTGGAACGGCCGCCTGTTCGCTGACAGCTCGCGCGGCAAGCTGGACGATGGCGGCAATCTGCCGCTGCAGCCGGCCGACCGCGTCGGCGCCAGCCTGGGCTACCGCCAGGCCGACTGGCGTGCGGGCCTGAGCTGGACCAACGGCCGCGGCCAGGAACGCCTGGCCGCCTTCGAGAGCACGCCGACCCCCGGCTACAACATGGTCGACGCCAACTTCTCCTACACCCAGCACCTGGACAAGACCGACCTCACCTGGTTCCTGCTGGCGAAGAACCTGTTGAATGAGGACATCCGCCTGTCGACCTCGCTGCTCAAGGATATTTCGCCGCTGCCGGGCCGCAACGTGGTGTTCGGCGTGCGCGCCAAGTTCTGACGCGGCGCGGGCTGCTGTCAACTACTTGCCCGGAGACCTGTTCTCCGGGCAGCATTTCTTGTGCAGCAAGTGTAAATTTTCTCGACAGCGCTCCAGCTCGTGCATTTGAGAATAGAATGAGGGTTTCGGCCCTCGGAGCGATCAGCATGGAAGCTGCGACCCGCGCTTTTCATCTCCTCGCCAGTACCGGTGCAATCCGGGCCGGCTACCACGTCCATGACTGGTCAGGCTGCGCCATCGGGCCGCCTGCCTGCTGGAACGCCACGCTGCGCGATGCAGTCAGCCTCATCCTCGAATCGGCATTCCCGATGTACGTGGCATGGGGCCCGCAACAGATTTTCCTGTACAACGCCGCCTTCGCCGCCCTGCTCGACAGCCGCCATCCGCAGGCGCTCGGCCGGCCGCTGGCCGAGGTCCTGCCCGACATGTGGCCCGGCGTGAAGCCCCTGATCGAACGCGCGCTGGGCGGCCAGCCGACCTACGGCGAAGACGTGCCCAGTCCGGTCTACCGCGACGGCAGGCCGGGTACCGGCTGGTTCACGCTGGCCTATTCGCCGCTGCGCGACGAGGCCGGCGCCGTGCGCGGCGTGCTGTGCGTGACCAGCGAAACCACCCAGCGCGTACAGCTCGAGCGCCGCCATGCGCTGCAGCTGCAGGTGGTGGACACCCTGCGCCGCCTGCACCATCCGTCCGACATCATCGAGTGCGCCTGCTCGCTGATCGGCAAATACCTCCAGCTCGACAATGCCTGCTACATCGAGGCCGACGAAAGCGACGGCAGCTTCGAAGTGGTGCACGACTGGACCCGCGATGCCAGCGCGCCGCTGGCCGGCCGCCGTGCGCGCCTGGACGACTTCGGACCGGCCACGCTGAACCTGCTGCGCACCGGCGCGCCGCTGGCGGTGCGCGACGCCCAGCACGACCCGCGCCTGCCCGAACGCGGCCTGCGTTATGCCGCAGCCGGCGCGCGCGCGATCCTGGCCCTGCCGCGGGTGCGCCGCAACGAACTCAAGTCCGCCCTGGTCGGCTACGCCGCCACCCCGCGCGACTGGGACGAGGAAGCCCAGCGCATGGCCGCCGACATCGCCGAGCGCAGCTGGGAAGCGCTGGACCGCGTGCGCGCCGAGCAGGCCCTGCGCGACGCCGTGGCACGCCAGACCACCCTGCTCGACATGAACGAGTTCCGCCTCGAGCTGTCCGACGTGCTGCGCCGCCTCGAGGATCCGGCCCGCATCCTCAGCGAGACCGGCGCCATGCTGGGCCGCTTCCTGCAGGTCAGCCGCGTGCTGTACGGCGACTACGATGCCGACAAGGGGCTGGTCACCTTCCACTCGAACTACACCGACGGCATCGTCGCCGAACTCAGCGGCACCTTCCCGGTGTCCCTGTTCGGCGCCGCCAACTTCGCCTCACTGGCCCAGGGCACCTGGGTCTCGAGCGACCTGCAGCGCGACCTGCGCACCAGCGCGCCCGAGGTCTGGCCCAACTACGCCGCGCTGCAGGTGCGCTCGGGCGTGGTGGTGCCGGTCAACCGCAACGGCGGCCTGACCGCCTGCCTGTTCATCAACGACAACCTGCCGCGCGTGTGGAGCGCCGACATCGTGCGCCTGATCGAGGACGTGGCCGAACGTTCCTGGAGCGCGCTCGAACGGGTGCGCGCGGAAGAAGCACTGCGCCTGGCCGACCGCCGCAAGGACGAATTCCTGGCAATGCTGGCGCACGAGCTGCGCAACCCGCTGGCGCCGATCTCGGCGGCGGCGCAGCTCCTCAACATGGGACCGCTGGACAGCAAGCGGGTCGAGCGCACCAGCGCCATCATCGGCCGGCAAGTGACCCACATGACCGGCCTGATCGACGATTTGCTGGACGTCTCGCGCGTCACCCGCGGCCTGGTCGTGCTGGCGCGCGACGAGATCGACCTGCGGCGCGTGGTCGGCGATGCCGTCGAGCAGGTGCGCCCGCTGATCGAAGCGCGCCGCCATGGCCTGGCGCTGCGCATGCCGCCCGAGGCCGACCTGGCGCTGGTCCAGGGCGACTACAAGCGCCTGGTGCAGGTGCTGGCCAACCTGCTCAACAACGCCGCCAAGTACACGCCGGAAGAGGGCCGCCTGGCGATCCGCCTGGACCTGACGCGCGAACAGGTGCTGGTGAGCGTGGCCGACAGCGGGATCGGCATCCCGGCCGACCTGCTGCCCACCGTGTTCGACCTGTTTTCCCAGGCCGAACGCACGCCCGACCGCGCCCAGGGCGGACTCGGCCTGGGCCTGGCCCTGGTCAAGAGCCTGGTCGAGCTGCATGGCGGCATGGTGACGGTGACCAGCAAGGGCCGCAACCAGGGCAGCGAATTCACGCTGCGCCTGCCGCGCCTGGAGCGCGGCGTGCAGCGCGCCGAGGATGCGCGCGACGCCGGCGAAACGCCGAACGCCAGGACGCAGGACGGCGCGGGACGGCTGAACCTGATGCTGGTGGACGACAACGTGGATGCGGCCCAGACCCTGGGCCTGCTGCTGGAGTCCGGCGGCCACAAGGTGACCGTGCTGCACGACCCCGTGCAGGCGCTGGCGCGCGCCGCCAACCAGGCCTACGACGGCTTCCTGCTCGACATCGGCCTGCCCGGCATGAGCGGCTATGAACTGGCGGCGCGCCTGCGCACGCTGCCCGGCGCCCGCCAGGCGCTGATGGTGGCGATCACCGGCTATGGCCGCCAGTCGGATGGCGGTGGCGCCGCCGGCGCCGGGTTCGACCGTCACTTTGTGAAGCCGGTGGATCCGGGACGCTTGTTCAAGCTGCTGGCGGAGCCGCGGCGGGTTGGCTGAGGTCAGCTCGGCACGAACCCATCTTTAGCTAGACCATCAACCCAGTCTTTAACTAGACCATAACCCGTCATCCCCGCGCAGGCGGGGATGACGGGTTATGGTTACGCCTCCGCCCCCTGCTCCCTCACCTGCGGCGCCAGGAACTCGCGCGGCTCGAACCCTTCCACCAGGTCGAACACCGCCACCGACTCCACGTGCGAGGTATGCGGGAACATATTGGCCACCCCCGCCTTGCTCAGCTGGTAACCCGCCTGATGGGTCAGGATGCCGGCGTCGCGCGCCAGGGTCGCCGGGCCGCAGGAAACGTAGACGATGCGCTTGGGCAGCAGGTCAGGATGGCTCGAACGCAGTTCGGCCAGCGCGTTCGCCAGGGCCACGGCGCCGTCGCGCGGCGGGTCGATCAGCATGCGGTCGAACTTGCCGAGGGCGACCAGGTCGTCGCGGGTGATCTCGAACAGGTTGCGCGTCGAGAAGCTGGTCTTGTCGGCCAGGCCGTTGGCGCGCGCGTTCTCGAGCGCGCGCGTGGTGAGCGCCGTGCTGCCTTCGATGCCGACCACGGCGCGCGCCTGGGTCGCCAGTGGCAGGGTGAAGTTGCCCAGGCCGCAGAACAGATCGGCGACACGGTCGGTCTTTTCCACTTCCAGCAGGCGCAGCGCCTTGGCCACCAGCAGACGGTTGACCTGGTGGTTGACCTGGGTGAAATCGGTCGGCTTGAACGGCATCTTGATGCCGAACTCGGGCAGCGTGTAATACAGTTCGCGTCCGAGCGGATAGAAGGGCTCGGCAGTGTCCGGACCCTTGGTCTGCAGCCACCACTGGATGGTCCACTGGTCGGCGAAAGCCTTGAGCAGGGTCTCGTCGGCCCGGCTGAGCGGCGCCATGATGCGCAGCACCAGCACGGTACTTTCCTCGCCCACCGCAACCTCGATCTGCGGCACCTGCTCGTGGATCGAGAGCGCGGCGATCAGTTCGCGCAGCGGCACCAGCATGCGCGACAGGTGCGGCGGGATGATCTCGCAGCTGGTCATCTCGGCCACGTAGCTGGAATGGCGCTCATGAAAACCGACCAGCACCCCGCCCTTCTTCGGCACCCAGCGCACCGAGAGGCGCGCGCGGAAGCGGTAACCCCAGGTCGGGCCATACATCGGCCGCATGATGTTCCCGGCCTTGGTCTTGCCGATGTGCCACAGGTTATCTTCCAGCACGCGCTGCTTCATCGCCACCTGGGCGCTCGGCTCCAGGTGCTGCATCGAGCAGCCGCCGCATTGCACCACGTGCGGACACTTGGGTTCCACCCGCATCGACGTCGCCTTCTGCAGCGTCAGCATGCGGCCGGCTTCCCAGTTCTTCTTCTTGCGCGTGATCTCGTAACTGACCCGCTCGCCAGGCAACGCGCCTTCGACGAAGACCACCTTGCCCGGGGAACCGTCCTCGTTCTCCAGGTGGCCGACGCCGCGTGCGTCCATGTCGAGGGATTTGATGTTGATGAAGGTTTCTTGCATGGTGTGAAGAAGACTCGAAGTGGAACGCAATGGACAAGACGGCCACGCTCTCAGCACATCGCCCCTGCGCAGGCAGGGGCCCAAGTCAAGCAACCGGAGTCATGCTGCCAGCGTTCTCGGTCGCTTCGATAAATTGGGCCCCTGCCTTCGCAGGGGCGACGGTATGCGGGCGTCAGGAATTCAAAATAAGAAACGGGCCCTTTCAGGCCCGGCGGGCATCATAGCAAGGAATCGCGCACGACGCCACGGGCAGCCATGGCCCGCTTCAGCTTGACCAGGGCTTCCTGCTGGATCTGGCGCACCCGCTCGCGCGTCACGCCCATCTCCTCGGCCAGGGTCTCGAGGGTGGCCGGGTCGTCGTTGTCGAGGCCGAAGCGGCGCATCACCACCACGCGCTGCTTGTCCGGCAGCTTTTGCAGCCAGTCGCGCACCAGCAGCGCCATTTCGTGCTGCTCGGCCTGGGTATCGGGGCTGACGTCGCCTTCGTCGGGCAACATGTCCATCAGGCTGCTCTGGGGGTCGTTGTCGAGCGGGGCGTCGAGCGAGGTGGCGTGTTCGGACAGCGCCAGGATATCCTGCACCTCTTCCACCGGACGCCCGACCAGGCTGGCGATGTCTTCGGCGCTGGCTTCCTTGCCGTCGTGGTGCTGGGCTTCGAGGTGGTACTTGGCGCGCAGGATCTGGTTCAGTTCGCGCACCATGTGCACCGGCAGGCGCACCGTGCGCGCCTGGTTCATGATGGCGCGCTCGATGCTCTGGCGGATCCACCAGGTGGCATAGGTCGAAAAGCGGAAGCCGCGTTCCGGCTCGAACTTGTCGATGGCGCGCATCAGGCCGATGTTGCCTTCTTCGATCAGGTCGAGCAGGACCACGCCGCGGTTGATGTAGTGCTTGGCGATCGAGACCACCAGCCGCAGGTTGTGCTCGATCATTTTCTGGCGCGCGGCGAAGTCGCCGGCCTTGGCGCGGGTCGCGACCAGCACTTCCTGCTCGGCCCCGAGCAGCGGCTTGGCACCGATCCGGTTCAGGTAATACTGGGTGGTATCGGTCGAGAGTTCGGCCTGCAGCACGCTTTTGAGCTCGTCGACGCCCTCGACCGCCGGCCCGTCGGGCAGCAGATCGGGGCGCTCGACGCCGTCGGGCCCGGACTCGCCCTCATCCAGCGGCTCGTCCGACACATCGTCGTGTGCGTCGTTGTCCAGCGGATCGGGCGGCAGCGTCATTGGGCCTCTCTAGCGACTGGGCAGGAACTTCGACGGGTCGACCGGCTTGCCCTGCTGGCGTATCTCGAAATGCAGTTTGACCGTGTCGGCATCCGAATTGCCCATTTCCGCGATCACCTGGCCCTTGGCCACGTTCTGGCCTTCCTTGACCACGATCGCGCGGTTGTGCGCATATGCCGACAGCAGACTGTTGCTGTGTTTGACGATTACGAGATTACCATATCCGCGGATGCCACTGCCCGCATACATCACCTTTCCGGCCCCCGCAGCCATCACTTGCTGGCCGAGCCGGCCGCCGATATCGATGCCCTTGTTCTTGCCTTCGTCGAAGGTGGCGATGATGCGGCCGTCGGACGGCCACATCCAGCTCAGCTTTTCGTCGTCGTTGGCGGTGACGGTACTGCCCGCAGCCAGGGTGCCGGAGGCCGGACGCTCGACCGCTTTCGGATTCGGGCTGTCGTCCTTGTCGGCCTCGGCCAGCGTGGATTCGCTGTAGGGCTTCTTGTCGCCGCGCGGGGCGGTCTTTTTCGGGATCGGCGCCGGTTTCTCGGCGCCCGGCATGGTAATCGGCGAGGTCACGATCGCGGTGCTGTCGGCTTTATTATTGTTGTTGCCATTGCCGGCGCGCTCGGGCGGCGCCACGCGCAGCACCTGGCCGACCTTGATGTCGTCCGGGTCGCGCAGGTTGTTCCAGGCGACCAGGTCGCGGTAATTCTGACCATGGTCGAGCGCGATGCGTACCAGGGTGTCGCCGCGGCGCACGGTATAAGCACCCTTGGCGTTGGGACGGCTGTCATCGGAGGGCGCGGCCGCCGGCGGCACATGGGGACGGTAGATGGACGTGGACGGCGACGGACGGTCGATGACAGGTGCCTGGCGGGACGGGGTACTGCAGGCGGACAGCACGCCCAGGGAAATTGTCAGCAGGGCTAAGCGGATTGTTGGTTTCATTCTCTCTGTGTCTGTTACTACATTCTGGCATGCTCAGGCGGTGCCTGGCCGCAGCGGCACGAAGTGGCAGGTTTCCAGGGTTTCACTGGTCCATTCCGATTTACCGGTGCGGATGATGCGCTGCAGGTGCTGGACCTGAGCGCCGAGGGGCGCCACCAGCCGGGCGCCGATGGCCATCTGCTCGAGCAGCGCGCGCGGCACTTCGAGTCCGGCCGCGGCAAGGATGATGGCATCGAAGGGGGCAACCTGCGGAAGCCCTAGCATACCATCTCCGTACTGCAAGCGCAGGTTGGCGATGCGCAAGGGGCGCAGATTGGCCTTGGCCAGCTCGTGGAGCGGCTTGATGCGCTCGATCGAATATACCTCCTGGGCCACGCAGGACAGCACCGCGGCCTGGTAGCCGCAGCCGGTGCCGATCTCGAGCACGCGGCGCAGCGGTTCCCTGCCCTTCAGCAATTCGATCATGCGCGCCACGATGTAGGGCTGGGAAATGGTCTGGTTGTGGCCGATCGGCAGCGAGATGTCGGCATAGGCCTGGGCCGACATGGCCGGTTCGATGAACATATGGCGCGGCATCATTTCCAGCGCCGCCAGCACCTGCTGGTCCTTGACGCCCTGGCGCGCCACGCGCATGGCCATGGCGCGGCGCGGCGCCTCGGTCGCCATCAGCTCGGAACGCGGCAGCGCCTGCTGCGCCTGGACCGGGGCTTTCTGGCCGGGCGCCGGCGGCTGGACCGCATCGCGCGCGCCGCCCGAGGGCTGGCTGTTGCTGCGCGCGTTCTGGGTGGCGGTCTGCGGGGTGGCGACCGGGGCCGGCGCCGCCGGCTTGCGGATGCCCGGTCCGGTCACGGACGACAGCGGCAAGGGGAAGTTGCTGCGCTTTTCGTTCATGGTGCCGTCACTCCCAGGCTGCTGCGCAGCAGCGCCAGCTGCTCGCGGTGGGTCAGGTCGACCTGCAGCGGCGTGACCGACACCCGGCCCTGGGCGGTGGCATGGAAATCGGTGCCTTCGCCGGCATCGCGGCAAGCACCGGGGGCGCCGATCCAATAGATTTCGCGGCCGCGCGGATCGGTGCCGCGAATCACGGGTTCGGACTGGTGGCGCCGGCCCAGCCGGGTCGGCGTCAGCGGCCCCATCTGCTCATACGGCAGATTCGGGATGTTCACGTTCAGCAGGAAAGGCGCATCGACCTGGTCGAAGCGGCGCAGCACGATGTCGCGCGCGACCCGGGCGGCGGACTCCACTTCGGCCCAGCCGGAGTGGACTTGCGAAAAGGCGATTGCCGGGATGCCGAACAGGTAAGCCTCGGTCGCCGCCGCCACCGTGCCCGAATACAGGGTGTCGTCACCCATGTTCTGGCCGTTGTTGATGCCGGAAACGACGAGGTCGGGCTGCTGGTCGAGCATCCCGGTGAGTGCGATGTGGACGCAATCGGTCGGGGTGCCGTTGACAAAATAAAAACCGTTCGCGGCCTTAGCCACCGACAAGGGCCGGTCCAGCGACAAGGAGTTGGACGCGCCCGAGCGATTGCTGTCGGGCGCGACCACCACTATGTCGGCGACCTTCGCCAGCGCGTCAGCCAGGGCGCTGATGCCGGGAGCGAGATAGCCATCGTCGTTACTGATAAGGATACGCATGCCGCGATTTTACCTGAAGCAACGCCCGGATCGGCCATCCCGGCTGCACATTTATTGCTCAACCGTGCACCAGCGACCGCCAGCCGGCCGCCTGGATCAACGCCCCTTCCAGGGAATGCACCTCGTCCTCCGTGAATGCCAGCAAGGCGTCCTTGTCGCCTTCCTGGAGATACACCTGCTTGATCATGGCCGCACCGCGCCGCCGTAGCGGATGCGCCACACTTGGCCTCAGGATACTACTGCGCAAGCTGTCGGCCAGTGCGCGCGCCTCACGCGGGCTGCGGCTGTCGATCAGTTCCTGCAGGCGCGACAGCTTGTCGTCGAGGGCGTCGGCGACCGCGGCCCCGGCCCCGGCCCCGGTCATTCCCTGGCCGACAGCGCCCGCGCCCGCGCTTGCAGTGGCAGCACCGGCGGCGGCGTCGCCGCGGCGCAGGCCGGGATGGCTGCGCTTACCCTCTTCCATGGCGTGCAGCCCTTCTTCCAGCGCGATCACGTGCTGTTCGATACGGCGCGCCGCCTCCAGCTCGCCCTGTTGCCCGAGATAGGATCCGCCAAGACGGGCCAGCTCGCGCACCAGGGCCGGGGCCTGGGGGTCGGCGGCGCGCTCGCGCAGGGCCTCGACCGCCTGCACCAGCCGGATCTCGGCCAGCGGACGCCAGGGAAAGTGGCCGGGTTCCAGCCATTCGAGCAAGGCTTCGATGCTGCGTACCGGCCCCAGCCGTCCACCCGTGGAGTTGCGGCCGGCGGGGAGCGCCATGCCGGCCAGGCCGCACTGGGGCAGCTGCACTTCGTCGAGATAGCTGTCGAGCGAAGCGCTGGACACGCCATAGCAGCTGCCCAGCAGCTTTTCCAGCGCCGGCTGGTAGCCCGAGCCGGGGTGCTGCGGGTCGCCGTAGCGCCAGCGCAGGCGCAGCTCGCCCGCCGCGTCGACCGGACTGGGCAGCGGATACACGAGCAGCGGGCGCTGTTCGTCCTCGTGGCTGCAGCGGTAGTCGAGGGCGCGCGCGACCACCCCCTGCAAACCGTCCAGGCTGCGGGCGTCGGGCGTGAACAGGCCGACCATCTTGTCGGGCAACAGCGCGGTGCAGACACTGGTGGCGGCCGAGCGGCCGCTGCGGCAATCGATCAGCACATGGGCGAAGCGGCGCTTGAGGTGGGCGGCAAAGCTGCGGAACAGCGCCGGGCAGGCGCAGAACAGCGCGTCCCAGTCGAGCCGGTCGGCACGTTCGCCATAGCTGTCGTCGAAGCGGCCGGCGCGCATCAGGTAGAGCGGGCGGGCGTCGTCGACGCGCTCGATATGGGCATCCCAGTCGATGCTGTCGAGCACCTGCGTGGCCAGTGTCTCGGCATCCCCAGCCAGGCCGCGCCCGGCGGCACGCAGGCGATCGCGGCAAGTTTCGAACAGCTCCAGCACGCCGGCGCGCGCGGGTGCGGCGGCCTGCAGGGCGTGCTCATGGATACGGGAAAAATAAAGGTGCAATCCGGGGCCCTCGAGGTCCCAGTCGATCATCAACACCGGCGTCTTCGCATGTTTGCGCCCGGCCAGTAGCCAGCCGGCATGCGCGAGCGCCTGGCTGCGCACGGCGGCGCTGTCGTACGAATAGAACGTCGTCACCTCACCGGTCTTGTCAGCCGGCGTACCCGTATTGCGGGTGGTTTCCATAAGGCTCCTCATTTTTTCGGGAAGGTTGGATCCGGACTCTCGCGCCAGGGAGGTGGGACATCGGGGAGCGTGAATTGGTTGCAGTCATACCCCGGCGGCATGAATTTTTTCTGATAGTGGTAGTGCGTGACGATACGCTTGACCATACGGTCGATGTCCGGAAGGAAATCAGGATTCGACTTGAGGTCGGCCGTCGCCATCGTGAAGCGCGAGAAATCGACGTAGAAGGAATCGGTGATCTCGGGCGGCAGGCCGTCCGGATGCTGGGTCATGATGACCGGGATGATCAGCTTGCTGGGCAGCGTGTACCACTTGCTGCGCTCGGCTTCGAGCCGGCGCATGGCCGCGTATTCGCGCCGCGTGTAGGCGTGCGCTTCGTACTTGGGCGTATAGATGAGGACCATGCAGACGCTCTCGCACATGGCGCGCGCGATCTTGCGGTCGAGGTCGTCACCGCCGCCGAGTTGCTCGGTGTCGACGAACAACTCGTCTTCGTTGTCGAAATATGGTTCGAGATAGCAGCGCAGGGCGTCGGCCAGCGTGGCCTTGAAACGCTGCATGAGCTCGTGCCGGCCATGGGCATAGCTGAAAAAACAGCCGTAACGAATTGCCATTGCACCCCCTTAGGTTTGCCTGCCGGTGTCAGCCGCAGGCCAGGACCTGGTGACTTTAGCAAGTCATCCATGGTGCATCTTGTGGGGGCACAAGTGGAAACGTGAGGTGTCCGCAGGGTAGGGGTCAGAGCCCGGTTCTTCTTTTAGGGGCTCTGACCCCGGTTCTCAGCCGCAGAGTTTGCGTAAGCCAATAACTTCGGGGTCAGAGCCCCTCAGAACCAGAACCGGACTCCGCCCCCTTTGGCAACTGCTTAAAGAAATCAATCACATCCGCCTGCAAGCGCGTGCGCCGGAACGGCGGCAAGCTTTGCCAGATCCGCTTGCCATAGGGCTTGCTGATCACGCGCGGGTCGCACAGCATCAGCACGCCGCGGTCGTCGACGTCGCGGATCAGGCGGCCGGCGCCCTGTTTCAGGTTGATGATGGCTTCCGGCAAGGTGTGGTGGACGAAGCCGTTCATGCCCTTCTTTTCCATCACCTCGATGCGCGCGGCCAGCACCGGGTCGTCCGGCGGGGCGAAGGGCAGCTTGTCGATGATGACCAGCGACAGCGCCTCGCCGCGCACATCGACGCCTTCCCAGAAGCTCTGGCTGCCCACCAGCACCGCGTTGCCGGCCTTGCGGAAGGAATCCAGCAGCTCGGTACGGCCACGCTCACCCTGCACGAACAGCGGGTAGTCCAGGCCGCGCCCGGCGAACTCGGTGCGCAGGCGCTCGGCCACGCGGTTGACGGCGCGGATGGTGGTGCACAGGAAGAAGCAGCGTCCGCCGGACGCCTCGATCACCGGCAGCGCCATGTCGACCACGGCGTCGGTATACCCCATCGCGTTCGGATCCGGCAGCCCGGTCGGCACGTACAGGATGCCCTGCTCCTGGTAATCGAAGGGGCTGGGCCAGGTCCGCGCCGGCTCGCCGGTCATGCCGAGCTGGGCGCTGAAATGCTTGAAGTCGTTCTTCACCGCCAGCGTGGCCGAGGTGAAGATCCAGCTGCGCGGGGTGCCGGCGCGCTGGCCGGCGAAGATCGGCGCCACCGACAGCGGCGTCTTGTGCAGTTGCAGCGCGGAGGCAAAGGCTTCGACCCACAGCACGGCGTCGTCGCCCTCCACTTCCTTGCCCTTCTTCGGTTCGCTCTTCCAGGCCTTGTACTGCTCCAGCAGCTCGACCGCGCGCACGCGGCACTGCTCCAGCGTCTCGGCGCGCTCGGCGTTTTCCTCGAGCACGTCGACCAGGCCTTCCAGCTCTTCCTTCAGCTGTTCCAGTGCCGGGAAGAAGGCCGAGCTCGGGGGCAGCTGGGGCAGCGACAAGCGGGTGCTGCCCTCCGGGAAGGTCAGGCGCAGGTCGCGCGCAGCCTTTTCCACCACCATCACGACCTTGGCCCAGTCCGGACTGCCGCGCGCATGCGCCAGGCCCTCGGCCAGCACGTCGCGGCACAGTTCCAGCACTTGGGAAGTGGACACCGTGGTGCCGAAGAACAGCGTCGCAACCTCGGGCAGCTGGTGCGCCTCGTCGAAGATGATGGTGTTGGCCGACGGTAGCAGCTCGGCCATGCCGCCTTCCTTCAGCGCGACGTCGGCGAAGAACAGGTGGTGGTTGACCACGACGACGTCGGCCTGCTGGGCTTCGCGGCGCGCCTTCATCACGAAGCAATCCTGGTAGTACTGGCATTCCTGGCCGACGCAGTTCTCGCGGGTCGAGGTCACCAGGTTCCACACCGAAGCGGTTTCCGGGACCTTGGCCAGCTCGGCCTTGTCGCCGGAACTGGTCATCTTCATGAAGCGCGAGATTTCGCGCAGGTGACCGACGTCGTCGCGCGAGGTCAGGCGGCCGTTCTGCAGCGTGCGCTCCAGATTGTAATGACAGACGTAGTTCGAACGGCCTTTCAGCAGCGCCACCGAGACCGGCGCCCGCAGTGCCGAACGCACGGTCGGGATATCGCGCGAGAACAATTGATCCTGCAAGTTCTTGGTGCCGGTCGAGACAATGGTCTTGCCGCCCCACAGCAGCGCCGGCACCAGGTAGGCGAAGGTCTTGCCGGTGCCGGTGCCGGCCTCGGCGATCAGGGTGCCCTGCTTGCCGATGGCATCCGCGATCGCCTTGGCCATCTCGGTCTGCGACTGGCGCGGCTTGAAGGTGCCGACCGCGGGCGCGAGCGGGCCGCCGGCACCGAAGATGCGGTCGACTTCCTGGTCGTACTTGCCGGCCGGCTGCGCGGGCTCGGACGCCGAGGAGGAAACGGGTTCGCCGGCGTCGAGGCCGGGTACGGGGAGATGATCGGTCAAAATAACTTTTTGGAACGGAAACGGGATGCTGGCTACGCCGGGACGTCCGGCACGAGCTGCATCTTGAGCAGCGTAATGTGGTCCTTGAGTTGCAGCTTGCGCTTCTTCAGCCGGCGCAACTGCAGCTGGTCGGCATGGCCGTCGCGGGTCAGCATGTCGATGACGGCGTCGAGGTCGCGATGTTCCACGTCGAGTTCAATGATACGGCGATGGATCTCCTGGACGTCGATCATGGTAGGCAATTCCGGACAGGTTGAGTAAATACGGGCGGGAAGACGGCGGGCCGCGGCACGAGTCGGCGCGCTGCATCGCCGTCGTTATGGCTTGCAACACGAGGGCAAACCAGTGCATAGTTTAATCTACCCCGGCGTTGCCGCCAACAAAGTTCGGCAAGCCGGCATCCGAAAGCGACGTTTATGACTCCATACAAGATAGAAGCGGGAACCGCCCAGCACCTCGGTAACCGCCCGCAGCAAAACGACCGGGTGGCCTTGATGAGCGGCGCCCGTGCCCCCGGCCATGTGCTGGCGGTCCTGTCCGACGGCCTGGCCGGCGCGGCGGGGTCGGAGCAAGTCCTGCACACGGCGAAGCAATTGTTCGACGATTTCAAGCCGGGCGACCACCCTTCCATCGAACGCCTCGAACAACTGCTGCGCGACATCGTGCAGGAAACCCACCTGGTCATCAAGATGAATGCGGTGACCGCCCAGGCCGAGGCCCACGCCAGCTTCGTCGGCCTGGTCCTGAGCCCGCACGGCGACGCGGTCTGGGCCCATGTGGGCGATTCGCGCCTGTACCGCTTCCAGGACGCCAAATGCATGGCGCGCACCGGCGACGCGGCCTATGTCGAGCACCTGGTGTCGAGCGACCGCCTGCCGCCGGACGCCGCCCGGAATCACCGCAAGTCCAAGCTGCTGCTGAATGTTCTGGGCAATAGCCGCAAGGATCCTTTCGTCACCGTCGGCCACCATCGCGGGCTCGCCGCGGGCGACGTGTTCCTGCTCTGCTCGGATGGCTTGTGGCACTTCTTCACCGACACCGAACTGGGCGCCGCCAGCGCCCGGGGCACGCCGCGCCAGGCATCCGGGCGGCTGATCGACAAGGCCGCCGAACGCTCGCAGGGCAAGGGCGGCAATTGCAGCATGGCGATCGTCAAGCTTGGCCGGGTGGACGTGGACGGCTAGTCGGCTGCACGTCTCCACCCGGCCGGCCAGACAAGATCGGGCTTATTTGGACTGCGCCGCCTTGGCCTTGGCTTCCTCGGCTGCCTTGGCGGCCCGCTCGGCATCCTTGGCGGCCTTCTCGGCCTTGCGCTCGGCGACGCGGCGCTGGCGCTGTTCCGACTCGGCCTTGCGCCGTTCGAAGGCGCGCACATTGGCGGCGCGCTGGTCGGCGTTCGCCGCTTCCTGCTTTTGCGCTTGCTGGACGCGGGCATTGCGTTCGGCCGTGTGTGCCGGCGCCGTCGGCTTGCGCGACGCCGGGGCCGGCGTCACCTCGGTGGCAGGTTTCTGCGGCTGGGCGGCGAGGCGCGCTTCGTCTTCCTGGTAGCGCTTCTCGGCTTCGGCCAGCTTGCGGTCGCGCTCCTCGGCCAGGGTCTGGCGCTTGAAGTGCGCGGCCTGGATTTCGATCGCGCGCTGGGCCGCCAGCGCGGTGCGGCGGCGGTCCTTGGCTTCATCCAGGCAGTTATTGGTGAAGAATTTGTTGTAGCAAACACGCTCGCGCTCGGCAAAGCGGGCCTCGATGGCGGCGCGCTCGCGCGCCACGGCGGCCAGCTGCTGGTCGGCCTGGGCCACCGAGGTCGCGGGCGCAGGCGGCGCTTCGTGCGCCACCGGCTCGGGGCTGGCGCAGGCGGCCAGGATGGCGGTCAGGACGGCCAGGGCGGCGCCGCGCAGTAACAGATCAGGTTTCATTGCTTCCTCTTGGTGGGCTTCGGCCGGCAACAGTCAGGTTGGAACATCAGGCTAACGCGGCGGCGGCGCCGCGGCGCTCGGCCAGCATGTATTCGCGCGACTGCATTTCAATGATACGCGACACGGTACGGTGGAACTCGTTCGCCATCGAGCCCTTGGTATAGAGCTCCTCGGGCGCCACCTCGGCCGACATGATCAGCTTGACCTTGTGGTCGTAGAACACGTCGATCAGCCAGGTGAAGCGGCGCGCCTCCGAGGACATCGAGGCCGACATGCGCGGGATGCCGGACAGGATCACGGTGTGGAACTGGCTGGCCAGCTCCAGGTAGTCGTTCTGCGAGCGCGGGCCGCCGCACAGGGTCTGGAAGTCGAACCAGATCACCCCGCCCGCCCGGCGCAGTGCCCGGATTTCGCGCTGTTCGATGTGCACGCGCGGGTCTTCGTCGGCGGTGTCGGCCACCTTGGCGTAGGCGTCGCGCAGCGCGTGGTCGCTGGCGGCGTTCAGCGGCGTGTAATAGGCTTCGACCTGTTCCAGCGCGCGGTGGCGGTAGTCGATGCCGGCGTCGACGTTCATCACGTCCATCTTGTCCTTCAGCAGCGCGATGGTCGGCAGCATGCGGTCGCGGTGCAAGCCGTCCGGGTAGAGCTTGTCCGGGTCGTAGTTCGAGGTCATCACGAAGGACACGCCGTGCTCGAACAAGGCGCCCAGCAGGTTGTACATGATCATGGCGTCGGCGACGTCGTTGACGTGGAATTCGTCGAAACAGATCAGACGGTATTTCTTGGCGATGCGCTTGGCGACTTCGAGCAGCGGGTCTTCCATGCCCTTCAGCTCGTCCAGCTGGCGGTGCACGGCGCGCATGAATTCGTGGAAGTGCAGGCGCGTCTTGCGCACCACCGGCACCACCGAATAAAAGCTGTCCATCAGGAAGGACTTGCCGCGCCCCACCCCGCCCCACATGTAGACGCCGCGCGGGACGTCGGGACGGTTGATCAGGCGCTTGAAAGCGGACGACCGCTGGGCCTTGTAGTCGACCCAGTGGTCGTACGCCTGCTGCAGGCGGTCCACCGCGCGTTGCTGCGCCGCGTCCGACTTGAAGCCGCGCTCGGTCAGCGCGTGCTGGTAATACTCTTGGACGTTCATGCAATACCGTGGTTGAATGGCGCGTGGGCACGGGGTGCCCACCCTACGGCGATCGCAATCCGCAGGGTGGGCACCCCGTGCCCACGGCCGTGTGCTATTTAGAAGTTCAGCGAACGCTTGTCGACAGCCAGCGCGGCTTCCTTGGTCGCTTCCGACAGCGACGGGTGGGCGTGGCAGATGCGGGCGATGTCTTCGGCCGAGGCGCGGAACTCCATCGCGACGACGGCTTCCGAGATCAGTTCCGACGCGACCGGGCCGACGATGTGCACGCCGAGGATTTCATCGGTCGTGGCATCGGCCAGGAATTTCACCATGCCCGAGGTATCGCCCAGCGCGCGCGCACGGCCGTTGGCCAGGAACGGGAAGGTGCCGGCCTTGTAGGCGACGCCGTCGGCCTTCAGCTGCTGCTCGGTCTTGCCGACCCAGGCGATTTCCGGCGAGGTGTAGATCACCCATGGAATGGTGTTGAAATTGACGTGGCCATGCTGGCCGGCGATGCGCTCGGCGACCGCGACGCCCTCTTCTTCCGCCTTGTGCGCCAGCATCGGGCCGCGCACCACGTCGCCCACCGCCCACACGCCCGGCAGGTTGGTGCGGCACTGGTCGTCGACCGCGATGAAGCCGCGCTCGTCGAGCTGCAGGCCCACGGTTTCCAGGCCCAGGCCGTTGGTGTTCGGCACGCGGCCGATCGAGATGATCAGGCGGTCGAAGGTGGCGGTCTGGGCGGCGCCGGCAGCGTCGGTGTACTCCACCGTGACGTCGTTGCCGCGGTTGCTGATGGCGCCGATCTTGACGCCCAGCTTGATGTCCAGGCCCTGCTTGGTGAACAGCTTGTGCGCTTCCTTGGCGATCTGCTCGTCAACCGCGCCCAGGAAGACCGGCAGGCCTTCCAGCACGGTGACTTGCGCGCCCAGGCGGCGCCAGACCGAACCCATTTCCAGGCCGATCACGCCGGCGCCGATCACGCCCAGCTTGGCCGGCACGTTGTCGATGGTCAGCGCGCCGGTGTTCGACAGGATGATCTTCTCGTCGAAAGGTGCGCCCGGCAGTTCGCGCGCGTTCGAGCCGGTGGCCACGATCACGTTCTTGGCGGTGATGGTATCGGTGGTGGTGCCCGACACGTTGATGGTGTACGCGCCTTCCGCGCCGCCGGCGAAGGTGCCGCGGCCGTGGAAGAAGGTCACCTTGTTCTTCTTGAACAGGTAGACGATGCCGTCGTTGTTGGCCTTGACCACGCCATCCTTGCGCTTGAGCATCTGCGGCAGGTTCAGCCCCAGGCCTTGCACGTCGATGCCATGCTCCTTGAAGGCGTGGCCGGCGTGCTCGAAGTGCTCGGACGACTGCAGCAGCGCCTTGGACGGGATGCAGCCGACGTTGGTGCAGGTGCCGCCCAGTGCCGGGCCGCCCTTGGCATTCTGCCATTCGTCGATACAGGCGGTCTTGAAGCCCAGTTGCGCTGCACGGATCGCAGCAATGTAACCGCCGGGGCCGCCGCCGATCACGACGACGTCAAATTGTTTTTCGGTGCTCATTAATTCGTTCCTTTGTATTCCCGGTCACTGGTCGCAGCGTGCGTACGGTGGGCACCCCGTGCCCACACACAACGCTCGCCTTACGCCTGCTTCCGCGTGGGCACAGGGTGCCCACCCTACCGGGCTTTAAATTTGTTCTTCCGGTACGAAGATCCACAACAACAAGTAAACCACCGCGCCAAACCCGAAGGTGAGGGTGAAAACCGTAAACACCAGCCGCCACACCCACGCCTCGACACCCGAGGTCAGCGCCAGGCCGCCGCACACGCCGCTGATCCAGCGGTCGCTGCGCGAGCGGCGCAGGGCGTTGAGTTCGGCGGCGAAGCTGCCGCCCGCCGTGCCCGACGAGGACGTTGCCTTGTGCAGGTTGACATTGGCGGACGACAGGATCTTCGCCTTGGCCTGCTCGAATTCGGCGTCGGTCAGGGCGCCGGCCTGGTGCAGTTCGTGCAAACGCCTGATTTCATCGGCAATCATGATGACTCCCTCTCAAAACAACACGCACAAAACGAACCGGCCGACAGCCTGAAGGATAGCCCGGGCTTGCGGCCCGGCCCACCCTCGTGGCGATTACAGGTCGAGCAGCAGGCGCGACGGATCTTCCAGCGCGTCCTTCATGGCCACCAGGCCCAGCACGGCTTCGCGGCCGTCGATGATGCGGTGGTCGTAGGACATTGCCAGGTAGTTCATCGGACGGATCACGATCTGGCCGTTCTCGACGACGGCACGGTCCTTGGTCGCGTGCACGCCCAGGATGGCCGACTGTGGCGGGTTGATGATCGGGGTCGACAGCATCGAGCCGAAGGTGCCGCCGTTCGAGATCGAGAAGGTACCGCCGGTCAGGTCTTCCAGGGTCAGCTTGCCGTCCTTGGCTTTCTGGCCGAACTCGCCGATTTTCTTTTCGATGTCGGCGATCGACATCTGGTCGGCGTTGCGCAGGATCGGCACCACCAGGCCACGCGGCGAACCGACAGCGATACCGATGTCGAAGTAGCCGTGATAGATGATGTCGTTGCCGTCGACCGAGGCGTTGATGATCGGGTACTTCTTCAGCGCGGCGACAGCGGCCTTGACGAAGAAGGACATGAAGCCCAGCTTGACGCCGTGTTCCTTCTCGAACTTGTCCTTGTACTTGGCGCGCAGTTCCATGACCGGCGCCATGTTCACCTCGTTGAAGGTGGTCAGGATGGCGTTGGTCGACTGCGACTGCAGCAGGCGCTCGGCGATACGGGCGCGCAGGCGGCTCATCGGCACGCGCTCTTCCGGACGGTCGCCCAGGTTGACGCTCGGTGCGGCGACTTGCTGCAGGGCCGGCTTGGCGGCTGGTGCTGCCAGCGGGGCCGGTGCGGCAGGCGCGACGCCGGCGGCAGGCTTGTTGGCGACGGCGGCCAGGGCATCGCCCTTGGTCACGCGGCCGTCACGGCCGGTGCCCGACGCGTCGGCGGCGCTTAGGTTGTTGTCGGCCAGGATCTTGGCGGCGGCAGGCATGGCGACGTCGGACTTGCTGCCGGTCGATGCCGCCGAAGCGGTCGAATGCGGTGCGGCGGCGGCGGCCGGTGCGTTGGCGACCGGGGCGGCGGTGATCGAGATCGGGCTGGTCTGCGCCGAGGCTTCGGTATCGATGATCGCGATGGTTTCACCGGCGACGACGGTAGCGCCGTCGGCCTTGATGATCTGCACGATCACGCCGGCGTTCGGTGCCGGCAGTTCCAGGACCACCTTGTCGGTCTCGATGTCGATCATGTTCTCGTCGCGCGTGACTGCTTCGCCGACCTTCTTGTGCCACGACAGCAGGGTTGCTTCAGCAACCGATTCCGACAACTGGGGGACCTTGACTTCGATTTGTGCCATTAGAAAACTCCGTTTTATATTCTGTGCAAAAACCCCGCGCGGCCTTGGGCTGCAAGTGCAGCGCGGGGTTGATTGGGCAATGCCCTTACTTGGTCAGGATGAAACCCTTGAGTTTCGAGAACGCGGTATCCAGCAGTTCCTTCTGTTGCGCGATGTGCTTGTCGGCATAACCGACCGCAGGCGCCGCCGAAGCCGGACGGCCGGCGTACGCCAGGCGCTGGCCGGTTTCCATGCTTTCGAACAGATTGTGCTGGATCTGGAACCATGGACCCTGGTTTTGCGGCTCGTCCTGGGCCCACACCACTTCGCTCACGTTCGGGTAGCGCTTGAGTTCCGCACCGAAGGCCTTGTGCGGGAACGGATACAGCTGCTCGATACGGATGATGGCGGTGTCCGTCACGCCGCGCGTCTTGCGTGCATTGACCAGGTCGTAGTAGACCTTGCCCGAGCAGGCGATCACGCGCTTGACCTTGTTGGCGTCGATCTTGTCGTCCAGTTCCGGGATCACGGTCTGGAAGCCACCTTTGGCCAGGTCGTTCAGCGAGGAGCCGGCGTCCTTGTTGCGCAGCAGCGACTTCGGCGTGAAGATCACCAGCGGCTTGCGGAACTGGCGCACCATCTGGCGGCGCAGCAGGTGGAAGATCTGGGCGGCGGTGGTCGGCTGCACCACTTGCATGTTGTGGTCGGCGCACAGCTGCAGGAAGCGCTCGATACGTGCCGACGAGTGCTCCGGACCCTGGCCTTCGTAGCCGTGCGGCAGCATCAGCACCAGGCCGGAGGCGCGGCCCCACTTGACTTCACCGGACGCGATGAACTGGTCGATCACGACCTGGGCGCCGTTGACGAAGTCGCCGAACTGGCCTTCCCAGATGGTCAGCGTATTCGGTTCGGCGGTCGAGAAGCCGTACTCGAAGCCGAGTACCGCTTCTTCCGACAGCACCGAGTCGATCACGGTGAAGTTGGCCTGGTTTTCCGACACGTTGGCCAGCGGCAGGTAGATGCCCTGGTCCCAACGCTCGCGGTTCTGGTCGTGCAGCACGGCGTGGCGGTGCACGAAGGTGCCGCGGCCGGCATCCTGGCCCGACAGGCGCACGGCATAGCCGGAAGCGACCAGCGAGGCGTAGGCCAGGTGCTCGCCCATGCCCCAGTCGAGGTTCATCTCGCCGCGGCCCATGGTGGCGCGGTCGCCCAGGACTTTCTCGACCAGCGAGTGCAGCTTGAAGTTTTCCGGCACGGTGGTGATGCGCTGGGCCAGGCGTTTCAGCTCGGTCAGCGGCACCGCGGTGTCGGCGGCATCGGTCCACTTCTTGTTCAGGAAAGGCGCCCAATCGACCGCGTACTTGTTCTTGAAGTCGGTCAGGACCGGATCCACGGTGTGCTTGCCGGCATCCATCGCGTTGCGGTACTCGGCCACCAGCTGGTCGCCACCGTCGGCGGCGATGGTGCCCTGCGCAGACAATTTGTCCGCGTACATCTTGCGGGTGCCCGGATGCTTGGCGATCTTCTTGTACATCAGCGGCTGGGTCAGCGCAGGGGTGTCCTGCTCGTTGTGACCCAGCTTGCGGTAGCAGATGATGTCGACCACGACGTCCTTATGGAACTCGGTGCGGTAGTCCATCGCGATCTGCGTGGCCAGCACGACGGCTTCCGGATCGTCGGCATTCACGTGCAGCACCGGTGCCTCGATCATCTTGACGACGTCGGTGCAATACAGCGTGGAGCGGGCGTCGCGCGGGTCGGAGGTGGTGAAGCCGATCTGGTTGTTGATGACCAGGTGGACGGTGCCGCCGGTGCCGTAGCCGCGGGTTTGCGCCAGGTTCAGGGTTTCCATCACCACGCCCTGGCCGGCGAAGGCGGCGTCGCCGTGCACCAGGATCGGCAGGACTTCCTTGCCCTGGCGGTCGCCGCGGCGTTCCATGCGCGCCTTGACCGAACCCTCGACCACCGGGTTGACGATTTCCAGGTGGGATGGGTTGAAAGCGAGCGACAGGTGGACCGGGCCGCCGGCGGTCGAGATGTCGCTCGAGAAGCCCTGGTGGTACTTGACGTCGCCCGACGGCAGGTCGTCGGCGTGCTTGCCTTCGAATTCTTCGAACAGCTCGGACGGTGCCTTGCCCAGGGTGTTGACCAGCACGTTCAGGCGGCCGCGGTGGGCCATGCCGATGACGATTTCCTGGACGCCCTGCTCGCCGGCGCGCTGGATCACTTCATCCATCGAGGCGATGAAGGATTCGCCGCCTTCCAGCGAGAAGCGCTTGGCGCCGACGTACTTGGTGTGCAGGTAGCGTTCCAGGCCTTCGGCCGCGGTCAGGCGCTCGAGGATGTGTTTTTTCTTCTCGGCGGTGAAAGTCGGGGTCGAGCGGATCGACTCCAGCTTTTCCTGCAGCCAGCGCTTTTCGGTCGGATCGCTGACGTACATGAATTCAGCGCCGATCGAGCGGCAATAGGTATCGCGCAACATGTTCAGCAGGTCGCGCAGCGATGCGTCATCCTTGCCGAAATAGGTGTTGCTGATGTTGAATTTGGTATCGAGATCGGCTTCGGTGAAACCGTAGAAGGCAGGGTCCAGTTCCGGAATCGGCGGACGTTCCTGGCGTTGCAGCGGGTCCAGGTTGGCCCAGCGCGAACCGAGGTAGCGGTAGGCGGCGATCAGCTGGGTGACGGCGACGCGCTTGCGGCCGAGTTCGGCATCAGGCGAAGCGCTGACGGTGCGGATCGGACCCTGCTTGGCGCGTTCCGCGAAGGAAGCGATCACCGAGGAGTGGGCCACGTCCGGCTTGGCCGAACCGTCGACTGCAGGCATGTGCTGCATCGCGTCGAAATAAGCGCGCCAGTTGTCCGGGACCGAACCCGGATTGTTCAGGTACGCTTCGTACAACTCTTCCACATACGGCGCGTTACCGCCGAACAGGTAGGAGTTGGCGTTATATTGTTGCATCATTCTTGCTCACCTTTCTTCGCGATTCGCGAACTTAGGGCGGGTTATCTAACCTTCCGCGACACGGCCTGACCGGTTAGCGGATCGCACGACTACTCAAGTTGTGGGGGAAGGACTCTACCGGGCAGTCAAAGGTGCCGATCTACCCAATTTGCGCACGGTATTGTAACGCAAGCGGCTAAATCAGGCGGACCGCACAGACACATTTCTTTGTTGCTAAAAAGCATCAAAATCCCAACTCATCCATATGTCAAGTGCTGGTTGACCAGCTAAATGATAATCGTTATCATTTGCGGATGAGTTCTCCGACGCCGACCGTGACACCACCCCAGGATACGCCCGCCTTGCCGGGCGCGCGCCGCGCCGTCTTCCTGCGCCAGCTGCACCAGTGGCACTGGATCAGTTCGGCAATCTGCCTGATGGCCATGCTGCTGTTCAGCGTCACCGGCTTCACCCTCAACCACGCGTCCCAGATCGAAGCGAAACCCAGCGTGACGCGCCTGAAAGCCACGCTGCCGCCGGCGCTGCAAGGGCAGCTCGAAGCCTACGCCGGCGAACACCCGGACGCCAAGCTGCCGCTGCCGGCCGCGCTGGCCGACTGGGCAGAAGAGAAGTTCCCGGTGCAGGTGCGCGGGGTCCGCGCCGAGTGGAGCGAGGAAGACGCCTACGTCGCCCTGCCCCGCCCCGGCGGCGACGCATGGCTGCGCATGGGCGTGGATGGCCAGGCCGAGTACGAAAAGACCGACCGCGGCTGGATCTCCTGGCTCAACGACATGCACAAGGGCCGCAACACCGGCGCCGTGTGGAGCTGGTTCATCGACATCTTCGCGATCGCCTGCCTGGTGTTCTGCATCACCGGTTTCCTGATTCTGAAATACCACGCGGCCAACCGGCCGTCGACCTGGCCCGTGATCGGCTTCGGCATCGTGCTGCCGATCGTGCTGGCCCTGCTGTTCGTCCATTAATTCCCTTTTAACGAAAGCGACTCATGAACCTGTACCGCACGCTTGCCCTGACTCTGCCGCTCGTCTCGAGCGGGGCGATGGCCGCCGACCTGACCGTCAAGTTCGACCTGCCGCAGCTGAACGTGGCCGAGTACCACAAGCCCTATGTCGCGATCTGGATCGAGCGCGCCGACCAGAGCGTTGCTTCCACGCTTGCTGTGCTGTACGACGTCAAGAAAAAGGACAACGCCGGCGAGAAGTGGGTCAAGGACTTGCGCACATGGTGGCGCAAGGCCGGGCGCGAGGTGACGCTGCCGGTCGACGGCGTGTCCGGCGCCACCCGCGCCGCCGGTACCCAGACCATGAACTTCGCCGGCGCCAAGGCCGGCCTGGACAAGCTGCCGGCCGGCGACTACAAGCTGGTGATCGAGGCCGCGCGCGAAGCCGGCGGCCGCGAACTGGTGCGCGTGCCCTTCACCTGGCCGGCCAAGGGCAAGCTGGCCGCCTCCGCCGCCGGCAAGGAAGAACTCGGCGCCGTCTCGATCGCTGTCCAATAAGGAGACCTCCATGAAAAAAATCGCCATTGCGCTGGCCCTGGCCGGCGCCGCCCTCTCGGCCCAGGCCCACCGTCCGTGGATGGTCCCGACCCAGACCCTGATCGAATCGGACCGCGAAACCTGGGTCACGATCGACGGCGCCGTCTCGGAAGGCCTGTTCGACGTCGACCACATGCCGCTGCGCATGGACGGCCTGCTGGTGATCGACCCGGACGGCGCCGCCAGCCCGGCGCCGGCGGCCACCGTCGGCAAGCACCGCGCCAGCGTCGACATCCAGCTGCCCAAGGATGGCACCTACCGCTTCACCCTGGCCGCAGCCAACGTCATGGGCAGCTACAAGCTGAACGGCGAGATGAAGCGCTTCCGCGCCACCGAGCAGACGCTGCAGAAGGAAATCCCGGCCGGCGCCACCGAAGTGAAAAGCACCACCACCCTGCAGCGCCAGGACACCTTCGTCACCCGCAACAAGACAAGCAGCGGCGCCCTCAAGCCCACCGGCGTCGGCCTGGAAATGGTGCCCATGACCCATCCGAACGAACTGCACGCGGGCGAAAAGGCCAGCATGCGCTTCCTGCTGGACGGCAAACCGCTGGCCAATTTCCCGTTCAGCCTGGTACCGGGCGGCGTCAAATACCGCGGCACCGCCAACGAAGTGCGCCTCACCACCGACGCCAAGGGCGAAGTCAGCTTCACGCTGCCGGCGCCGAACATGTACTGGCTGAGTGCGGCATACCCGGCCAACGCCCCGCGCGGCCCGGGCGTGGAAGGTCCGGCCAAGCGCTACAGCTATTCGGCCACCCTCGAGATCCAGCCGGAGTAAGCACGAGGCGATGCGCGCAGTCCTGGTTCCGCTCGAGATCGATCCGTCGCCGCCGCCTTCTGGCAGCCGCCCCGTGGCACTGTCCGGCGTCGCCATGGGCAGCGGCTGGTCGGCGCGGCTGATGCTCCCTGTCGGGCTGCATGTTGATCTCCAAGCTGCATTGCAGGCGGAGCTGGACGCCATCGTGGCCCAGATGAGCCACTGGGACGAGAGCTCCCTGCTGGCGCGCTACAACCGCGCCCCGGCTGGCAGCTGGCACGCGCTGCCGCCGCAATTCTTCGCGGTGATCGATTACGCGCTGTCGGTCTGGGAAGCCAGCGCCGGCGCCTGCGATCCGGCGGCCGGCGCCCTGGTCAATGTGTGGGGCTTCGGCCCCACCGGACGCTACGACCAGGCCGGCTTTTATGCGCCCGCGCCCGACGCCATCGCCGCCGTGATGGCCAGGCGCCGCGCTGCCCAGCCCGTGCTCGACCGCGCCGGCCGGCGTCTGCTGCAGCCCGGCGGCGCCGTGCTCGACCTGTCGGCGGTGGCCAAGGGCTACGCGGTCGATTGCATGGCCGAATGCCTGCAGCGTCGCGGCATCCATCACTACCTGGTCGAAGCCGGCGGCGAGCTGCGCGGCGCCGGCGTGAAGGCGGACGGCCAGCCATGGTGGGTCGAGATCGAGGGCGTTCCCGATGCAGACCCGGATTCAAGCTCGGGCGAGCCGTCGCTGCTGGCGCTGCACGGCCTGGCGGTGGCGACGTCCGGCGATTACCGCCGCTACTTTTCCCAGGCCGGCCGGCGGCGCTCGCACACCCTCGACCCGCGCAGCGGCCAGCCGATCGACAATGGCGTGGCCTCGGTCACCGTGATCGCCGCCACCTGCATGGCGGCCGACGCCCTGTCCACCGCGCTCACCGTGCTCGGTCCGCAGGCCGGCCTGGCCCATGCCGAACGCCACGGCATCGCGGCGCGCTTCCTGGTGCGCGGCGACGGTGCCGGCGGCAGTCTCACGGAAATACACTCCACCGCCTGGGGCGCCCTGCTGCAATGATGCTCACCAACGAACCCCTGCGCTGGGGCGGCGCCCTGCTGCTCTCGTCCGGCTACCTGGCCCTGTGCCTGCGCATCTGGTGGGCCAGCCTGGCGGCCCGGCGCGCCGCGGCCGGGGATGGTGCCGACTGGCTGGTGGTGCATGCCAGCCAGACCGGCAATGCCGACTACCTGGCCAGGCGCAGCGCCGAGACCCTGGTCACCGGCGGCCTGAGCGCGCGCGCCGTCTGCATCTCGCAGCTGGACGCGGCCGCGCTGGCGGGCGCCACCAACATCCTGTTCATCGCCAGCACCTATGGCGAAGGCGACGCCCCCGACAACGCCGCGCGCTTCGCCGGCCGCCTGATGGCCACCCGGGTCGAACTCGGCCACCTGCACTATGCGGTGCTGGCCCTGGGCGACAGCAGCTATGCCAATTACTGCGGCTTCGGCCGCACGCTCGACGCCTGGCTGGCGCAGCAGGGCGCGACGCGGCTGTTCGAACGCATCGACGTCGACCGCGGTGCGCCGGCCGCCCTGGCCGAGTGGCAGCACCACGTCGGCCGCCTGGCCGGCACTGCCGACGCCCCCGACTGGGCGGCGCCCGACTACGGCGCCTGGCGCATCGGCGAGCGCCTGCTGCTCAATCCCGGCAGCGCGGGCGCGCCCCTGTACCGCCTGGCGCTGGTGCCGCTGGACGGCGCCCTGCCCGCCTGGGAAGCCGGCGACCTGGCCCAGGTCAGCCCGCCGTCGGACCCTGACCATCCGCGCGAATACTCGATCGCCTCGCTGCCGCTGGAAGGCCGGCTGGAACTGCTGGTACGGCTGCAGCGGCGCCAGGATGGCACCCCGGGCGCGGCCTCCGGCTGGCTGTGCGAAGGCGCGTCCGACAACGACGTGGTGCGCCTGCGCGTGCGCGCCCACCAGCGTTTCCGCCTCGGCGACAACCTGCGCCGCCCGCTGATCGCGATCGGCAACGGCAGCGGCCTGGCCGGCCTGCGCGCCCTGCTCAAGGCGCGCATCCACGCCGGCGAGCACGCCAACTGGCTGCTGTTCGGCGAGCGCCAGATCCAGCACGACTTCCTGCTGCGCGAAGAATTGCTGGGCTGGCAGGATGCCGGCTGGCTGCAGCGCCTCGACCTCGCCTTTTCGCGCGACGCCGCCCAGGCCGGCGCCGACAAGCGCTATGTGCAGCACCTGCTGCGCGCCCAGGCGGCGGCTGTGCGCGAATGGGTCGGAGGCGGTGCCGCCATCTATGTCTGCGGCAGCCTGCAGGGCATGGCCGGCGGCGTCCACGATGCGCTGGGCGAGATCCTGGGCGCCGAGCTACTGGAGCAGCTGCAGGCCGACGGGCGCTACCGGCGCGATGTCTATTAAGCTTGTCAATGCGGCATGGTGATGCGTATTAGATACGGATCGACGGCCGCCTTCCTGCTCCGCACGGGCCAACTCAGTAATATTGTCAAATCCAATCCGCACGATTGAAAAATAATTTCCATTTCCATGTGGAAATTGATTAAACTCCCAGGCAACTTATTCAGCTGACACGCTTGCTTGTCGGATTGATAAAGAATCACGCGCACGACGCGAGTGCCCCTGTCGATCCAGGCGCTTGCAAGGGCGCGCGCATGCGGCGCAGTCCCCGCTGATCCACGACTTCAACAACACGACATACAAGGCGCATGGCGACACCCGCCATGCATATGATGCGCGCGGACACCCCAGGCGCGCAGGGACGCTTATGCTTACTTCCGACACTCTGATGCGCACTTCTACCGAAACGACATCTTTCCAGTCCGCCGACATCCGCCCGGAACTGGCACTGGCCGCCCTCGACGCCATCAACCGGGTCCAGGCCGTGGTCGAATTCGACCTGCACGGCAACGTTATCCTCGCCAACCAGAACTTCCTGGATGCGATGGGCTATACCCGTCCGGAAGTCGTGGGCCAGCACCACCGCATGTTCTGCAGTGCGGAATTCGCGGCGTCCCCGGCCTACGTGGCCTTCTGGCAGACACTCGCCAGCGGCCAGCCGAGCAGCGGCGAATTCATGCGCCTGGACAAGCACGGCAAGCCGGTCTGGCTGCAGGCGTCCTACAACCCGGTGTTCGACGCCGACGGCAAGCCGGTCAAGGTCATCAAGTTCGCCACCGACATCACTGCGGCCAAGCTGCAAAGCGCCGACAATGCCGCCAAGATCGAGGCCATCAACCGCGCCCAGGCCGTGATCGAGTTCGACCTCGACGGCCGTATCCTGCACGCCAACGAGAACTTCCTGGCGGTGATGGGTTACACCCTGGAGGAGATCGCCGGCAAGCACCACCGCGTGTTCTGCGACGCCGCCTACGCCGCTTCGTCCGACTATGCCGAGTTCTGGTCGCACCTGGGCAGCGGCGAGCTGCACAGCGGGCGCTTCAAGCGCCGCCACAAGTCCGGCGCCGACGTCTGGATCCGCGCCTCCTACAACCCGGTGTTCGGCCCCGACGGCAAGGCCTTCAAGGTCGTCAAGTACGCCACCGACGTCACCGAGCAGACCCTGCGCAACGCCGAGTTCGAAGGCCGCACGGCCGCGCTCGACCGCGCCCAGGCCGTCATCGAGTTCGACCTCGAGGGCCGCATCCTGCACGCCAACCAGAACTTCCTGGATACCCTCGGCTACACCCTGGACGAAGTCGTCGGCCAGCAGCACGCCATGTTCTGCGAGCCCGCCTACAGCCGCTCGCACGAGTACCGCGCGTTCTGGAAGCACCTGGGCAGCGGCGAATTCCACGCCGGCGAATTCAAGCGCCTGGCCAAGGACGGCCATCCGGTCTGGATCCAGGCCACGTACAACCCGATCCTCGACGCCGACGGCAAGCCGGTCAAGGTCGTCAAGTTCGCCACCGAAATCACCGCCGCCAAGGCACGCAACGCCGACTACGAAGGCAAGATGGCGGCGATCGACCGGGTGCAGGCGGTGATCGAGTTCGACCTGAGCGGCAAGGTGCTGCACGCCAACCAGAACTTCCTCGATGTGCTGGGCTACAGCCTGGACGAGGTGCGCGGCCAGCACCACCGCATGTTCTGCGACCCTTCGTTCTCGCATTCGCCCGAATACCTGGCGTTCTGGGACCGCCTCGGCCGCGGCGAGTTCGACGCCGGCGAGTACCGCCGCGTCACCAAGTCGGGCAAGGACGTCTGGATCCTGGCGTCCTATAATCCGATCTTCGATGCCGAAGGCAAGCCGGTCAAGGTAGTCAAGTTCGCCACCGACATCACGCGCCAGAAGACCCTGTCGGCCGAGACCCGCGGCAAGCTCGACGCCATCGGCCGCTCGCAGGCCGTGATCGAATTCGACATGCGCGGCAACGTACTGACGGTGAACGACAACTTCCTGCGCACCATGGGCTATGCCGAAGAAGAAGTGCTGGGCCAGCATCACAGCATGTTCTGCGAGGGCGACCTGGTCAAGAGCGCGTCCTACCGCCACTTCTGGGCCAACCTGGCGCAGGGCCAGTTCCAGTCCGGCCGCTTCAAGCGCCGCGGCAAGCACGATGCCGACATCTGGATCCTGGCCACCTACAACCCGATCCTGGACGTCACCGGCAAGCCCTACAAGGTCGTGAAGTTTGCGATGGACGTGACCGAGCAGGTGCACCGCGAAGAACTGGTCGGCGCCAAGATCAAGGCGATTTCCGGCGTGCTGACCGGCCTGTCCGACTCGATCACCGAGATCGCCCAGGGCGCCCAGCAATCGGCCGGCATGGCCGGCCAGACCCAGGCCGAGGCGCACGACGGCAGCAAGCTGCTGGAACGCTCGAAGGACGCCATGCTGGCGATCCAGAAGTCGTCCGGCGACGTCCACGACATCATCGAGACCATCAGCGAAATCGCCAGCCAGACGCACCTGTTAGCGTTTAATGCGGCGATCGAGGCGGCGCGCGCCGGCGAGCACGGCAATGGCTTCTCGGTGGTCGCCAACGAAGTGCGCAAGCTGGCCGAGAAGTCGGCGATGGCGGCGCGCGAAATTTCGAAGCTGATCAACGAGACCGTCAGCCGCGTCGGCGACGGCACCCGCCTGGCCGGCGAGGTGGAGGATGCGTTCGGACGCATCGTGCGCTCGGTCGGCACCACCAGCAGTTCGATCGGCAAGATCCACGCCTCGACCAGCGCCCAGGCCAGCGCCACGCGCGACGCTTCGGTGCTGCTGACCGAACTGGAAAGCATCGCGACGGAGCGCTGATCCATGCCCGCTTCCCAAGTGACGCACGCGCCGCGCCAACGCCTGGCCCGGGCCAGCATCGGCGCGGTCCACCTCGGCATTCCGGTGGAAGCCGTGGTGCAGGCGATCGCCCTGCCCGACACGCCGGCCTTTTTGCCGCGCCGCCAGGGCGCACTGCGCGGCGTCGTCGACCACCTGGGCAGCCTGGTGCCGGTGGTCGACCTGGCGCGCTGGGTCGACCTCGGCCAGTCCGCGCCTTCGATCGACGCGCGCATCCTGGTGCTGCGCGACGGCGGCCGCACCATCGGCCTGCAGGTCGACGCGGTCGGCGGCCTGGTCGACATCGAGGCGCACCATTTCACGCGCCTGCACCATGACGACAATCCGGAAGACGTGTTCCAGACCGCGGTGCGCTCGCCCGACGACGGCCGCGTCCTGAGCCTGCTGGAAGTCGGCCGCCTGGCCGACCTGGCGGCGGCCTGGAGCCAGGTCGAGCGTGGCGACGATGCAGCGGGCGCCGCATCGCCGGCCGCCTCCATCCCTGCCCCGGACACCAGGACCTGGGCGCTGCTGCAGACGGTCGCCGGCCGCCTGGCGGTGGCGCCCGGCGACCTGGCCGAAGTCATTCCCATGCCGCCGTTGGAGCGCTTCGGCGGCGCCATCGACAGCGCTTATTGCGTCTGGCGCGGGCGCCACCTGCCGGTGCTGGCGGCGGGAACGCTGATCGGCGCGGATGCCGATGGCGGCGACGACGGCCTGCTGGCCGTGATCGAGCATGGCGGCCTGGCACTCGGCGTGCCGGTACGGGCGGCGCTGCACATGGCCCCCATCGCAGGTAGAGGCTTGCCGTCCGTCGACGGCGTCACCGCGACCGTGTTCGACGCCGACGGCCTCGCAATCCACCTGCTCGACACCACGTGCCTGTTCGCGCGCTTTCCGGAAGCCGCGCTCAGCAAGCCGGATGCCGACATGACCGCCGCGGCCGCCCACAGGCTGGATAAACGTGCGGGCAATGCCATGGCCTATCTCGTGTTCGAAGCCGACGGCCTCGGCGCGACGCCGGTGGCCGCGGTCGAACAGATCCTGCCGCTGGCGGCGCTCGCCGGCGCCAGCATGGATTGGCGCGGTACGGCGATTTCCCTGGTCGACCTGCGCGGCGCGGTCTCATCCGGCAGCGCAAGCAGCGCCGGCAACGTGCTGGTGGTACGCGGCGCCGGGCGCCACGTCGGCTATCTGGTGACGCGCGTCCACTCCCTGATTCCGCCCGGCACCGGACAGCTCTACCGCATGGGGGCGGCGGGTGGCGAGGGTCTCGAGTTCATCACTACCGGTGAGGGGGTGGAGCAGGTGAGTTATCGTATCCTTGACCTGGCGAGGCGGACCGAGGGATTGGTGCCAATGCACTGATCGCGGCCGCATTCAATACCACTATCCTCAAAACCGTCGCCCCTGCGCAGGGGCGACGGCAATTATTTGGCCTTGCCCGCCTTTCCCCCCAACCCCTCCAGCCACCGCACCGTCACCGCCGCCAGCGCAATCCGGTGATCCGCAAACCCGTGATCGCTCGCCAGCGTCACCGCCGTCAACGCCCCGCCGAGTGCATTGACAGCCGCCGCCAGCGGCGCCACCTGCCGGGCGTTCCCATACTGCGCATCCACGATCAGCAGCGGCTTGCGCGCCAGCCGCGCCATGCTGTCGGCCAGGTCCCAGTCGCCGGCATGGCGCTCGACCTCGGCCATCAGGGTGGCGGCATCGGTACCGGCCAGGCTGTTGCCGAAATCATCGCCCATGGCCGCGATCGCATCCTGGCGCCCTTCCGGTTTGGCCAGCACCGTTTTGCCGGTGGCGCCCACGTTCCACGGATCGAGCAGGACCACGCCGGCGACATCGTCATGGCCGGCGGCATGGCGCGCGGCCAGGAAGCCGCCCATGCTGTGGCCGGCGATGACGATGCGGCGGGTGTCGATGTGCAGCTCGCGCGCATTCTCCGGCTGGCTCAGGTAAGCCATCGCGGCCTCGGTGTCATCCAGGGCGCCTGCCAGCGAAAAGCGGCCGGGCGAGCCCCAGCTGCCGCGGTAATGCAGGGTCAGCACGTTCCAGCCGGCGCGCCGCACGGCCTGCGCCAGATCGAGGTTCTGTTCGTTGCCGGGCAAGCCGTGCAGCAGCAGCATGGTCGGCTTGGGTCCGACGCCCGCCGCCTGCATCAGTAGCGCGTTCATCCCTTCGCCATGGCTCAGGATCAGCAGCTGGCGGTTGCGCGCCGGGTACCTGACGTCACGCGCTGGATCGGCGATGACGGCGCTCGGTACCGGCGCGGGTGTAACTGCGGGTGCAGCCGATGCGGCCGCAATCAGGACGAGGGAAGCGAGAGGGAAGGCAAGATGCGGTCGCATGCGGATCCTTTCATATTGAATTGGCGATGATAAATCCTTCCCGGCCGCGGTGCCACGGCCGAGGCCTGTGCCCAGCTAGCATAACGGATAGTTTCCGAAAAGATAATCTGATGGGAATATCGGCGTCCCTCTCGCCACCGCGCCATCGTCCATGCCAACACGTCCCCTTCTGGCTTTCATCTTCGCCGCCATGCTCGCGGCATGCGCCCACACCCCGCCCGCCGCCGACGCCCAATGGCGCGCGGCCTGGGCCGCGGCGCCCGACTCGCCCGGACCGGCGCTGGCGCCCCAGACCATCCGCCAGGTGGTGCGCACCAGCGTCGCCGGCACCCAGGTGCGGATCCGCCTGTCCAATCTGTTCGGCACGGCGCCGCTCACCATCGGGCCGGCGGGCGTGGCGCGCCATGCGGGCGGCGCCGCGATCACACCTGGCACCACGCAGGCACTGCGTTTCGGCGGCATGCCGACGGTCACCATCGCGCCCGGCGCCAGTGTGACCAGCGATCCGGTCGCCATGCGGGTCGGCGCGCTGCAGGACCTGGCCGTGAGCGTCTACCTGCCGCAGGCGGTCGCCGTATCGACCCTTCACGGTGCCGGCATGCAGACGGCCTACCTGAGCACGGCGGGCGACGCCAGCGCCGCGCCCGACATCGCGCCAGCCCGGACCGACGACAGCCGCTATTTCCTCACCGATGTCGAGGTGCTCGACGCCTGCCCGGCGCGCGCCCTGGTCGTGGTCGGCGACTCCATCGCCGACGGCATCGGTTCCGGCAACGACCGCAATGCGCGCTGGCCGGACCTGCTGGCGGCGCGCCTGCAAGACGATGCGGCGCATGCGTCCATCGCCGTGCTCAACGCCGGCATCGCCGGCAACCGCATCCTCAACGATGGCGCCAAACCCTTCGTCGGCCCCAGCGTCCTGGCACGCTTCGATCGCGACGCCCTGGACAAACCCGGCGTACGCTGGATCCTGCTGCACGAAGGGATCAACGACATCACGGCGGCGCAGATGCTGGCCACCCCGCACGACAAGGTCGGCGTCGACCAGATCATCGAGGGCATGCACACGCTGGCCGCCCGCGCGCACGCCAGGCACATCAAGATCTGGGCCGGCACCCTGCTGCCCTTCGAAGGTACCAGCAAGTTTTATTCGGCCGAGGCCGAAGCCAAGCGCCAGGCACTGAACGCCTGGATCCGCGGCAGCGCCGTGTTCGATGCCGTGATCGACTTCGACGCGGCGCTGCGCGATCCGGCCCGGCCCGGCCGCCTGCGCCCGGCCTACGACAGCGGCGACCACCTGCATCCGAACGCGGCCGGCTACGCGGCCATGGCGGCACTGGTCGACCTGCGCCTGCTGGATGGCGGAGACGCCCTGCCTTAGAATGCGCTGTCGCCCTCTTCCATCGCACGCGTCTTGAAACTCTCGATCGGCCACCGCCTGTTCATCTCGGTCCTGCTTGCGATCCTCGCGGTGGCGGCGAGCGCCGTGCTGCTGTTGCGCCACAAGGTGCTGGCCGGCTTCGGCGACTACGCGGTCGGCATCGAGCTGGACCGCCTGGACGAATTGTCGGCCGCGCTGGCGCGCCAGTACCGCGCGCGCGGCGGCTGGGAATTCATTCCCGGCGACGGCCGCCAGGCCTGGATCGCACGGGAACTGGCGCGGCTGCAGCGCGTGCGCGAGACTACGGCGCCGGCCCTGCCGCCGATACCCGCGGTGGCGGTGTCCTCATCCGCCGCAGCGGTACCTCCAGCGCCGCCGGCATTGCCCGTACCACCGGTCCCGCCAGCGCCACCGGCCCCGCCCTTGCCGCCACCCCAGGTATCGGATGCCGACGCCGCGGCCGCGCCGCTCCTGCCCGAACCCCTACTGGCATTGTCCCTGCCGCGCCGCATCACCCTGCTCGATGCCAAGAGCGGCTACCTGGCCGGGCGAAAGCCGGACGGCTTGCCGATCGCCCGCCGCGCCATCGAGGTCGACGGCCGTACCGTTGGTTGGCTCGGCGTGGCGCGCGGCGCCCGGCCCAGCGACGCCATGGCGTATGCCTTCCTGGAACAGCTGCACAGCAGCCTGTGGCTGATCGTGGCGGCGGCCGTGACCCTGAGTGCGCTGGCCGCGACCCTGCTGGCGCGCCATTTCCGGCGTCCGATCCGCGCGCTCGAAGATGGCGCGCGCCGGCTGGCCGAGGGCCGCTTCGACACCCGGCTGGAAGCGGCGCGCAGCGACGAACTGGGCGAGCTGGCGCGCCACTTCAACGCACTGGCCGAGCGCCTGCAGGGCGCCGACAGCGCGCGCCGCCAGTGGGTGGCCGACACCTCGCACGAGCTGCGTACCCCGCTCGCGGTGCTGCGCGCCCAGGTGGAAGCGCTGCAGGACGGCGTGCGCCAGGCCGGCCCGGACACCCTGGACGCCATGCTGCGCCAGGTGCTGGCCCTGAACAAGCTGATCGACGAGCTGTACGCGCTGGCCCGGGCCGACGTCGGCGCACTCGAATGCCGCCCCGTTCCCGTGGACCTGTGGCAGCTGGCCTGCGACCAGTTCGACGCCTTCGGCGCGCGCATGGCCGCCGCCGGCCTGGCACCGGCGCGCGGATCGGCACCGGCGCAATTCAGGGTGCGGGCCGACCCCGACCGCATGCGCCAGGTACTCGACAACCTGTTCGAGAACAGCCTGCGCTATACCGCGCCAGGCGGGCAGGTAGTGTTGAGCGCGCAGGCGGAGGGCGGGCTGCTCCACCTGCACCTGGACGACGGCGCGCCCGGCGTGCCGGATGCCGCCCTGGCGCGCCTGGGCGAGCGCTTCTACCGCGTCGACGCCTCGCGCAGCCGCGCCCACGGCGGCGCCGGCCTCGGACTGGCGCTGTGCCGGCGCCTGCTGGAAGCCCAGGGCGCCTCGCTGGCCTTTGCGCATGCCGCGCAGGGCGGGCTGCGCGCCACGATCACCTTTCCCCTGCTGGAGGACGGCGCATGAGCACCGCCGACATGACTGCCGCTGAAGCGGCTGCGCGCATCCTCATCGTCGAGGACGAGCCGGAACTGGCCGCCCTGGTCGCGGATTACGCGCGCGCGGCCGGCCATGACCCCAAGGTAATCCACGACGGCGCCCTGGCCCTGGCCGCGCTGCGCGACCCTGTGCGCGCGCCGCCGGCGCTGGTCGTGCTCGACCTGATGCTGCCCGGGCTGGACGGCCTGGCGCTGTGCCGCGCCCTGCGCGGCTTTTCCGACGTGCCGGTGATCATGGTCACCGCGCGGGTGGAAGAGATCGACCGCCTGCTGGGCCTGGAGCTCGGTGCCGACGATTACCTGTGCAAGCCCTTCAGCCCGCGCGAGCTGATGGCGCGCATCAAGGTTATCCTGCGCCGCAGCCGCGGCACGTCCACCGGCGCCCCGGTGCTGCACATCGACGCCGCCGCCCACCGCATCACCGTGCACGGCAAGGCGCTCGACCTGACGCCGAGCGAATACGGCATCCTGGCGGCACTGGCGCGCCGTCCCGGCCAGGTGTTTTCGCGCGCCCGGCTGCTCGACCTTGCGCGCGAAGGCAATGCCAACCTCGACGTCACCGAGCGCGCCATCGACAGCCACGTCAAGAACCTGCGGCGCAAGCTGGACGCGGCGCTGCCCGGCGTCGAGGCGATCCATGCCATTTATGGCTTGGGTTACCGCTTCGATCTCGCCTGAGCGCGGTCTCCCATATTTCTCCACATTCGGGCGGCATCATGGTTTGCATCACCCCACGAACCAGGAGAAACCATGAACACACCCACCCCGATCCTGATGCTGGCCCTGCTGGCCGGCACGTCCGCCACTGCGGTCGCTGCGCCGCCCGTCAGCGCGGACGGCCATCAGGTGCATGTACGCGTTCATTGCACCCATCCTAACGAGAAATGTCCGGCGCCCCCGCCACCGCCCGCGCCACCGGCCCCGCCCGCACCGCCTGCAGTCGCGGCACCGGCCGTTCCTCCAGCACCGCCGGCGCCACCGGCGCCGGTCATTCCCGCGGTACCCGCCGCAGCCCACGCCGCCTGCGCATCGAAACAGCCGGGCAGCACCCTGAGCTGGAAACTCGGCGAAGGCGAAACCATGGGCGGCGAATGCGTGCGCGACGGCGGCAAGATGGTGTTTGCGCTGCGCAGCTACGATCTGCGCAATTGAGCAAACCGCCTGATCAAATGAGCAGAAGTCGCGCACCCGTACAAGGCAACGGCTGAGCTGGCGCACTCCGTTCACTGGCGCACAATCCGCCGCCGCCATCGTCATTACAATCGCTCTATTACAACGTCTGCGGGAGCGTGCGTCATGTTCGATATGGATCTGCCTTGGTGGGAATTCGTTGCACGCGGCGCCATGGTCTACCTGGCGCTGCTGGTGATGGTGCGCCTGTCCGGGCGGCGCACCATCAGCCAGCTGACACCCTTCGACCTGCTGGTCGTGATGCTGCTGTCGGAAGCGGTGTCGAACGGCCTGTCGGGCGGCGACGATTCGGTCAGCGGCGGCCTGATCATCGCCGCCACGCTGATCGTGCTGAATGCCAGCATCGGCGCCCTGTCCGCCTACAGCCGCAAGATGGAAACGCTGTTCGACGGCGACGCCCTGCTGCTCGGGCGCGACGGCGTATTCTTCGACAAGGTGATCAAGCGCAGCCGCGTGGGCGGGTCCGACATCGAGCAGGCGCTGCGCCAGGCCGATTGCGCACGCCACGAGATGCAATGCGCCTTCCTGGAGGCCGACGGCAGCATCACGATCATGAAACGGCCGCTGGCGACGGACGCGGTCCGGACCTGAGCCCGCGGCCGGGTTTCCTCATCCATCTCTCCGTAGAGCATGATCTCTGCCGCATGATCTCTGCCTCATGATCTCTGCCGTATGGTGCGCGCCTGCGACAACTTCTGGTGCTAGGTTTTGTGCAGCACTCCAGGACGGAGTGCCTTGCAGCGCTTATGTTCAACAGGAGAGTTCCATGAAAACCGTTCTGTCTGTCCTGGCACTTGCGGCAGCCTCCGCCATCGCGGTGCCCGCCGTTGCCCAGCCCGGCGATCCGACCTACCGGGCGATCGCCAGCGGGCCAGCCGAGGAGCCGCCCAACGCCTCCTTCGGCACCAGCCTGGTGACGATCGAGATCAGCGGCAGCCAGCTGCTGGTCGACGCCCCCTTCCGCGACCTGGCCGGCACCACCACAATGGCCCACATCCATTGCTGCACGGGCGACGCCTTCCGCGGCGCGGCGCCGGTGGCGCTGCCGTTCGAGGGCTTCCCGACCGGCGTGCGCGCCGGCGACTACAGCGCCGCCATCCAGCTGGGTGACGAGGCTTCCTACGACCCGGCCTTCCTGGCGGCGAATGGCGGCTCGGTGCGCGGCGCCTATTCGACGCTGGTGGACGCCATCAATGCCAACGAGGCCTATGTCAACATCCATACCTCGGCCTATCCGGGCGGCGAGATCCGCGGCTTCCTGGTGGCGGCGCCGGTGCCCGAACCTGCCGAGTGGGCGATGCTGGGCGTGGGCCTGGGCGGCTTGTTGTGGCTGGGAGGTCGGCGCCGCCAGGCACTGCCGCTCGGCCTGAAGATCTGAGGGAGATGGCTTAGCGCAGATCCGCCCGTTGCGCCGATCCTGGCACAGCGCCTGCGCTTTTAGCTGTACCTTCCCGTTCGGCAAGCAGATTGGTCCAGGCCGGAACCGCCGCTTGCCAGAACGCCGCCAGCGACGCGGCCCCGGCCACCGCCTGATCGCCGCCCAGGCCGAGGAAACCGGCGGCGTCGCGCAAGGCCGCCACTGCGGCGGCCTCGTCGCCCGGCTGTACCGCCAGCGCCCCGGTCTGCTTGGACAGCTTTTCGCCATTTGCGTTGCGCACCACCGGCACGTGCAGGTAGCGCGGCGTCGGCACCCCGAGCAGGTGCTGCAGGTAGATCTGGCGCGGCGTCGAGTCCAGCAAATCGGCGCCGCGCACCACGTCGGTAACGCCCTGGTCCGCATCGTCCACCACCACCGCCAGCTGGTAAGCCCAGTAGCCGTCGGCCCGCTTCAGCACGAAATCTCCGGATTCCAGCGCCAGGCACTGGCGCACCCGGCCGGCGAAACGGTCTTCGAAAGCGACGATGTCGTGGCCCGGCCCGGGCACGCGCAGGCGCAGGCTGCGTGCTTCTCGTCCGGGCGCCAGGCCTTGGCGGCAGGTGCCGGGGTAGATGGCGGCGCCGTCCGGCCCGACGCCGAGGCGCGAATCGGCGATCTCGCGCCGGTTGCAGCCGCAGCCGTACACCGCTTCCGCGAGGCGTTCGCGCGCCGCCTGGTAGAGCTGCTTGCGCCGGCTCTGCCATACCACTTCCCCGTCCGAAACCATGCCCAGGCGCGCAAGCAGCGCCAGGATGTCCTCGGCCGCGCCGGGCACGCTGCGGCCCTCGTCGATGTCTTCGATGCGCACCAGCCAGGTGCCGTGGTGGGCGCGCGCGTCGAGGTAGCTGGCCACGGCGGCGACCAGCGATCCCGCATGCAGCGGGCCGGTGGGCGATGGCGCGAAGCGGCCGACGTAGTTGGCGCTGGCCTGACCCGCGCCAGGGACCGGGATGTTCGTATCAAGACTCACTTGTTCAGCCAACAGATGACAATCGCAGGGGGAAATCGGAAGGCGCCACCTTAGCACATCGACACCGGGGCCGCAGCCTCTGCCCTCTCCTTGCTGGCCGCCTCCCGGGTCGCATGGAGTGCAAGTCGGTTAGTTGCAAACCGTATGCGCACGTCGGCATGCTCAGCTCGGGCGCCATCGTGACGACCGGCACCGATGCACCCCGGTGCCAACTGCTATCATTGGACACCCCATCCAGTCCCGAAATCCCATGTGCGTCAATTTCCGCCCGCCGCCGCCCGAAGAACTCAAGGCCCTCCTCGGCGCCCTCGCCGACCTGTATCGCGACTGGGACTGGGCGCGCGAAACCTGGAAGGATTACGAGGCCCCCATCGTGCGCGCCGGCGCCGACGGCCGCCGCGAACTGATGCTGGCCAGCTACGGCATGGTGCCGCGCCGTCACATCCCGCCAGGCGTCAAGGTGTTCGACACCATGAATGCGCGTGCCGAATCGCTGGGCGAAAAGCGCTCCTTCGCGCCGGCCTGGCACCGTACCCAACTGTGCGCAGTGCCGATGAGCTGTTTCTACGAGCCCAACTACGAGAGCGGGCGCGCCGAGCGCTTCGGCATCGGCATGCGCGACGAGGCGCCCTTCTTCGTGGCCGGTCTGTGGCGCCAGTGGGCCGAGCCCGAGGGCAAGGTTGCCACTTCCTTCACCCAGATCACCATCAATGCCGACGAGCACCCGCTGATGCGCCGCTTCCACAAGCCGGACGACGAAAAGCGCGCGCTGGTGGTGTTGCCGGAGCAAGACGTCGACGCCTGGCTACAATGCCGCAGCGCAGAACTGGCGCGCAGCTTCCTGCGCCACTACCCGGCCGAGGCGATGAAGGCCTGGCCGGCGCCGACCACGCCGCGCAAGGCGGCCGTGCAATCGACTGCACCTGCGCAGGCCGTCCAGGGCAGCCTGTTCTGAGGTCTATTTCGCCTTCGCTTCCGCCGCCTTGATCAGCGCCGTCACCTGGCCGGCAAGCTCGTTCGGCACCGCAACCGACAGCTGGTAATGCAGGATCTCGAATCCGGCCGCCGTCTTGCGCAGCACGCCGCTGGCCATGCAGTGGCCCATGTTCTCGGTGTCCAGCAATTCGTCGAACCAGACCAGCTTGCCATCGTCGGACACGTGGACATTGCGCCGCGTGGCGTGGAAGGTCCAGGCCGATTTCTTGCCCTCGAAGTATTTGCGGCCCCAGGCGCGAAAGGCCTCGCGCTGCCACAACTCGCTGCGGTCGGTGCCGATATAGACACCGTCGGGCGCCATCTTGTCGAAGTAGACCATGCGCGCATGGGCGGCATCGTCGTGCCAGCCGTCGACGAAGGCGTTCACGCTTTTCACCAGGGCTGGATCCGCGTTTGCGGCGTTTGCGGCGCTGGCGGCATGCGGGACGCCAGTCAGGAACAGACAGCATGCGAGTAGCAGGATCTTGATCATCGGGGTGGCCTTTGTTGAGAAACGGTCATTGTACATATGCCAAGTAACAGTTTGTGCAAATCGGCTCACGGCGGCGTACTTGCGGTAGAGTTGTTCAGTATCGATTTGTCAAACCAACACAAATGGATGAGCAATGAACAATCCTGCGCGCTCGGGAATCCTGCTGCTGGCATCCGCATCTTGCCTGATGGCCGTCGCACAGGAGCCGGATCTGCTGAGGCTGGCTGAAAAGGCGCCGCCTGTCGCTCTCAAGGATGCCTTGGTCGAGCGCGCCGTGCGCGAGACGATTGCGGAATCAAAGGACGAAGCGAAGGGCAAGGCGAAGGATAGCTTCGGCGCCGAGGCCGGCAACGAGCGCGCGCTCAGTGGCGGCAAGTACACGGACTTCGGGCGGCAGTTTTCGGAAGCGCAAATACCGGGTTGCCTGGGCCCCGACGCACTGAAGCACCAGCCGGCGGGCTTCACTACCCGAAACTGGAATTTTGAATTGACGGGGCTTCTCGCCCTGCCCTTCTGGGGCGCCGCGATCGTGCGCGGCAAATGCAAATGAGGGGCGGACATGCACGCGCAAGCTGCGTGGCGGCCGGCTTGTGGCTGAGCGCGGCATGCTGCGCGGCGCAAGTGACGGATGGGAAGGACGCCGCGGGCAACCCGCAGCCGCCGCCCGCAAGCTCCGCGCTGCCCGACAAGGCGGCGATCCAGGCGGCGGTGCGCTCGGTCCTGGACGAATCACCCGCCATCCCGCGACTGCACGAAGCGGACACGCTGCGCGCCAACCAGTACGACAAATTCTCGCGCCAGGTCGACGAGGCGACGGTGCCCGACTGCCTGCACGCGGACGGCCTCAAGCGCCAGCCCACCTTCTTCATCAGCGGCTGGCTCGCCCTGCCCTTCGTTGCCGTGGCCAAGATCCGCGGCAAGTGCCAGTAAGCGGCTTGTGAATTACGCCGGCACGGCGGCCAGCACCTGCTCGGTGCTGCGGACCCGGCCCATCAGCGGGAACAGGTTCTCGACCGCGAACGCGTGCACGCCGTCGCCGATCGACGACATCGCATCTTCCACAAACACCAGGTCGTAACCGAGGTCGTGCGCCACGCGTGCAGTCGACTCGACACCGATGTTGGTGGCGATGCCGGCGAGGATGATGTCCTTGACGCCACGGCGGCGCAGGATCTGGTCGAGCTCGGTGGCGTGGAAGGCGCCCCACTGGCGCTTGGTCACCAGGAAATCGCCCGGCTGCATGCCGGCCTCCGGGACGATGTCGCTCGGGTTCGGCGGGACGACGGTCAAGCCCGGCAGCGCGCGGTCGGCCTGGTGCGCCTGCAGTTCCATCACGCTGACGCGTACGTAGACGATGGTGGCGCCGGCGGCGCGCCAGGCATCGGCCAGGCGCACCGAATTGGCGACCACCTGGGATGCCGGATACGGCGCCAGCTCGCGCGCCACGTTGCCGTGCTGGAGGTCGATCAGGACCAGGGCGGTGGTTTGGGGGTTCAGGTTGTTCATGCTGTACTCGAAAACGTCGGGAGCAGAATCTTACATGCAAGCCGGAACTTGCGTGGAAGCGGCGCGCACGCTCGCCTCCGCGCGCAGAATCGTGGATAATCCCGGCATGAACGATACTACCCAACTCCCATCCGGGCTCCCCGAGCTCCCCGACCACCTGTCGATCGACCCACGCAGCCCGCATCACGATGCGAAAGTCTTCGAACACCCGGTCGGCATCCGTTTCAACGGCAAGGAACGCACCGACGTCGAGGAATACTGCATCAGCGAAGGCTGGATCAAGGTCGCCGCCGGCAAGACCCTGGACCGCAAGGGCCGTCCGATGCTGATCAAGCTGAAGGGCACGGTCGAGGCGTATTACGCCGTCTGATCTTTACTGACAACGCATGAGAACAAGGGCTGCCGGAGCGATCCGGCGGCCTTTTTTTATTGCCGATGCCGATGAGGACGGCACGGATACCGATAACGACGGTGACCGTGCCGATGACGTAGGGTGGGCTCCCCGAGCCCACGCGGAAGCCGGCATATCGCAAACCCTCGCGTGGGCACGGAGTGCCCACCCTACAAATGATGACGCATACGGCGAGAACATAAAAAAGCGGGCCGAAGCCCGCTTTTCATTAACGCTCAACGCGAATCAGCGCTTGTCGATACCCGGCACATCACGCACGGTCGAACCGACGAACAGCTGGCGCGGACGGCCGATCTTCTGCTCTGGATCGGCGATCATTTCGTTCCACTGGGCGATCCAGCCGATGGTACGGGCCATCGCGAAGATACCGGTGAACAGCGAGACCGGGATGCCCAGGGCCGACTGCACGATGCCCGAGTAGAAGTCGACGTTCGGGTACAGCTTGCGCGACACGAAGTATTCGTCGTTCAGGGCGATCTTTTCCAGTTCCATGGCCAGCTTGAACAGCGGGTCGTCCTGCAGGCCCAGCTCTTCCAGCACTTCGTGGCAGGTTTCGCGCATCAGCTTGGCGCGCGGGTCGAAGTTCTTGTACACGCGGTGACCGAAGCCCATCAGCTTGACGCCCGAGTTCTTGTCCTTGACCTTCTCGATGAAGGCAGGGATGTTCTCGACCGAACCGATTTCCTTCAGCATGGTCAGTGCGGCTTCGTTGGCGCCGCCGTGTGCCGGGCCCCACAGGCAGGCGATGCCGGCGGCGATACAGGCGAACGGGTTGGCGCCCGAGGAACCGGCCAGGCGGACGGTCGAGGTCGAGGCGTTCTGCTCGTGGTCGGCGTGCAGGATCAGGATGCGGTCCAGGGCGCGCACCAGCACGTCGTTGACCTTGTACTCTTCGCACGGGTTGGCGAACATCATGTGCATGAAGTTGGCGCTATACGACAGGTCGTTGCGTGGGTACACGAAGGGCTGGCCGACGGTGTACTTGTAGGCCATGGCGACCAGGGTCGGCAGCTTGGCGATCAGGCGGATCGCCGAGATCTCGCGCTGCTGGGCGTCATTGATGTCCAGCGAGTCGTGGTAGAACGAGGACAGCGCGCCGACGGTGCCGACCAGCACGGCCATCGGGTGGGCGTCGCGGCGGAAACCGCGGAAGAAGAATTGCATCTGCTCGTGGACCATGGTGTGCTTGGTCACGGTGTCGCTGAAGGTCTGCTTCTGCTCGGCGTTCGGCAGTTCGCCGTTCAGCAGCAGGTAGCAGGTTTCCAGGAAGTCGCAGTTGACGGCCAGCTGCTCGATCGGGTAGCCGCGGTACAGCAGTTCGCCCTTGTCGCCGTCGATGTAGGTGATGGCCGACTGGCAGGCCGCCGTCGACATGAAGCCAGGATCATAGGTGAACTTGCCGGTCTGGCCGTACAGCTTGCGGATGTCGATGACGTCCGGGCCGATCGTGCCCTTGTAGATCGGCATGTCGACCGACGGGCTGCCGTCCGAGAACGACAGGGTGGCTTTGGTATCAGAGATGTTCATGGCACTTCCTTCTTTGGGGAGGTGGTATCTAACAAAAAAACGAAATCGGATGGTTTCGCTTACGCTTGCCGCAGCCGCGCCAGCAAGGCGCGCACGTGAGGCAGGTCGACCTCGCCTTCGGGCTCGGCGCGTCCCAGCAGCAGGTCCATCAGCGGATTGTCCGCCAGGTCCAGCAAACGGGTCAGCGCATCGACTTCCTCGTCGGTCAGGCTGTCCTCGTGCGCATCCAGGAAGCGCGTGAGGATGAGGTCGTTTTCGAGCAGGCCACGGCGGGCGCGCCAGCGAAGGCGGCTGCGGTTGGCAGGGTCGGATTGATGCGCTGCTTGGGGCGTATTCACACTAGAGTCCGTTGTTCGGTCAACACTATACTCCGCTTGCCCGGCATGGGCAGTACGGTAGTTCTACTGTATTTATTGGCAACATTCAGGGCGCGACATCCCGGAAATATACCTGCTCCGGAGAGCTTGAGCCGCTTGGTAGGGTGGGCTCCCCGAGCCCACGCGGAAGCACGCGGATTGCCGGCGTCCGCGTGGGCACAGGGTGCCCACCCTACGCTCGGGTGCTCAGATCGCCCGGCGAACCAGCATTTCCTTGATCTTGCCGATCGCCTTGTTCGGATTCAGGCCCTTCGGGCACACGTCCGTGCAATTCATGATCGAGTGGCAGCGGAACAGGCGGTACGGGTCTTCCAGGTTGTCCAGGCGCTCGTTGGTGGCTTCGTCGCGCGAGTCGGCGATGAAGCGGTAGGCTTGCAGCAGGCCGGCCGGACCGACGAACTTGTCCGGGTTCCACCAGAACGACGGGCAGGAAGTCGAGCAGCAGGCGCACAGGATGCACTCGTACAGGCCGTCCAGCTCTTCGCGCTCTTCCGGCGATTGCAGGCGTTCCTTCTCCGGGCGGATCGAGTCGTTGATCAGGAACGGCTTGACCGAGTGGTACTGCTTGAAGAAGTTGGTCATGTCGACGATCAGGTCGCGCACCACCGGCAGGCCCGGCAGCGGACGCAGCACGATCGGCTGGGTCAGCTCGTTCAGGTTGGTGGTGCAGGCCAGGCCGTTCTTGCCGTTGATGTTCATCGCGTCCGAACCGCACACGCCTTCGCGGCAGGAGCGGCGCAGCGCCAGCGAGTCGTCGACGTCGGACTTGATGCGCTGCAGGGCGTCGAGCAGCATCTTGTCGGTGTCTTTCAGCTCGACGGTGATGTCTTGCATATAAGGCTTCGAATCCTTGTCCGGATCGTAGCGGTAGATCTTCAGTTGGACTGTGCGTGCCATGTTTTACCTTACAAGTGAGGACGGGCGCAAACGCCCCTCCGCAAAGATTCTGATATTAGAAAGTACGTGGTTTCGGCTTGAACGTATCGACGGTCAGCGGCTTCTGCACCACGGCCTTGTAGTCCAGGCGGTTGCCTTCCGAGAAGAACAGGGTGTGCTTCATCCAGTTCTCGTCGTCGCGGTGTTCGTAGTCGCTGTGGGCGTGGGCGCCGCGCGATTCCTTGCGGGCGGCCGCCGAGACGATGGTCGCCTTGGCGGTCTCGATCAGGTTGTCCAGTTCCAGCGCTTCGACGCGGGCGGTGTTGAAGACGCGCGACTTGTCCTGGAAGGAGACGTGCTTGCGGCGCTCGTCCAGCTTCATGATTTCGCGCACGCCTTCCTGCAGCAGGGCGTCGGTACGGAACACGCCGCAGAACTTCTGCATGGTGGCGCGGATGTCGTTGGCGACGTGCTGGACTTTCTCGCCACCGGTCGAGTGCTCGAGCTTGTTCAGGCGGTTCAGCGCGAAATCGGCGGCGTCGGCCGGGAGCGGCTTGTTCGACTGGGCCTTCAGGTTCGAGGCGACCACGTGGTTGCCGGCGGCGCGGCCGAACACCACCAGGTCGAGCAGCGAGTTGGTGCCCAGGCGGTTGGCGCCGTGCACCGAGACGCAGGCGCATTCGCCGATCGCGTACAGGCCGTTGACGATTTTCTGCGAGCCGTCCGCGGAAGGTGCGACCACCTGGCCGTGGATGTTGGTCGGAATGCCACCCATCTGGTAGTGGATGGTCGGCACGACCGGGATCGGTTCCTTGGTCGCGTCGACGTTGGCGAACTTGTGGCCGATTTCCAGGATCGACGGCAGGCGCTTGCGGATGGTGTCGGCACCGATGTGGC